>NPIE01000219.1_pt1 | contig 227471 bp, 166 predicted proteins | sample 8637661 | NCBI WGS metagenome assembly NPIE01 (sample SAMN07420842, study PRJNA396082) | bioreactor metagenome | isolation source: sample BA12 brine-fed electro-methanogenic bioreactor BA | place: Japan: Kochi | collected 2016-12-09
GTCACTGTGTTGAATTGCCTTTTACGACGCCTGGCGGTAGAGGCGAAGCAATGCGCTTTGACAAAACAGTACGGCTGTGTCAGGCGCAGGATTGGGAGCGACGCTACACACAGGCCGTGTCGAACAACCGAGATGATACCGCTGTGGCCGCATAAAAAAGGTAAACGTCATCAGAGCGACGCTACACACAGGCCGTGTCAATCAACCGTGAATGGTAAACCTGTACCCGCATTAAGCAGTAAGGCTGCATTGCGCGACCCGCCGGGCAAACAAACGGGGCCGATGGGTGAGATCGGCCCCGCACAAGACTGCGCCCCGACGCGGCTTACGGCACGAGCAGCACCTGGCCGGGATAGATCAGGTTGGCGTTCCACAGGTGATTCGCCGCGGAGATCGCGCTAACGGTAGAACCGTAGGCCCGCGCGATGCTGGCGACCGTCTCGCCGTAGCGCACGGTGTGGTACAGCGTGCGCGGGATCAGCAGACGCTGCCCGACGTAGATCTGATTCGGGTTCCACAGGCCGTTTACCGCGGCCATCGTGGTCACGTCATAACCGTACAGCAGGCCGATGCGGAACAGGTTCTGGCCCGGCTGCACCACGTGCACCTGCCGTCCGGGGGCGGGGGGATAACCCGGCGTTGACCCGCCAACGGGGATCACGAGCTGCTGCCCGACATAAATCCGGCTGGGGTTGGAAATGCCGTTCAGGCTGGCAATCGCGCTGACGCTGGTGCCATAGCGCCAGGCGAGCGCGCCCAGCGTGTCGCCAAACTGGACGATGTAGACAACCGTGCCGCCCTGAGCCTGGGCAGGCGTGGCGGCCATCCCCAGCACAGGCAGCAGCAGAGCAACGACAAGCAACAGCTTCACAAAGACTCTCATAGTTTGCCCCCTCTGATAAGTACTCATTTGGTCTGCTCTTATTATACTCACAAATTGAGTCTCAAAATCAAGTGGTTCATGTCTGGTAAGAAACAGATACCGGCCGGGCCAGCGCGCCGGCGGGTTATAATAGCGGGAAATTCACGGCGCAGCGCCATCACTTATTCGGGGGGACGATGACAGCACACGAACTGACCGGACGGGAGTTTGCCTCCCGGCTTGAAGCGGAGCTGACCGGTAACATCCTGCCGGTGTGGATGCGGTACGCGCCCGACCGTGCCAACGGTGGCTTCCACGGCGCGCTGACCAATGACTGGCAGGTGCGGGATGACGTGCCGCGTTCGGCCATCCTGTGCGCGCGTATCCTGTGGACGTTTGCGGCGGCGTACCGGCGCTGTGGCGCGCCCGCCTACCGGGAGATGGCGGACTGGGCGTACACCGCGCTGACCGGCCCGTTCTGGGATGAGGAATTCAGCGGCGTGTACTGGTCGGTGGATCGCCACGGCGCGCCGGCGCTGGATCGCAAGCACCATTACGCTCAGGCGTTTGCCATCTACGGCCTGAGCGAGTATCACCGCGCCACCGGCCACGCCGACAGCCTGGCTCGCGCGCAGGCGCTGTTCGACCTGCTGGAGGCGCACGCGTTCGATCCGGCGCATGGCGGGTACATCGAAGGCAGCCGCCGGGACTGGGGAGCGCTGGAGGACATGCGCCTGAGCGACAGGGAGATCAACTGCCGCAAATCCATGAACACCCTGCTGCATATCCTGGAAGCCTACACGAACCTGCTGCGTGCCTGGGAGGATGCGCGGCTGCGGGAGCAACATCGGGCGCTGGTGGAGGTCTTTTACCGGCACGTTTATGACCCCGCCGCCGGGCATCTGCGCATGTTCTTTGACGACGACTGGCGCTCGCTGAAGGCGGCGGACTCCTACGGGCATGACATCGAGGCGAGCTGGCTGCTGTGGGAGGCGGCGGAACTCCACGCTGACCCTGACCTGCACGCCCGGATTCAGGCGGCGACGGTGCAGATCGCCGAGGCGGTCTACCGTGACGGGCGCGATTCGGATGGCAGCCTGTTCTACGAGGGCGGGCCGCAGGGCATCACGGAAGACGAGAAATCGTGGTGGGTCGCGGCGGAGGCGATGGTCGGCTTCACCAACGCCTGGCAGCTCTCCGGGCGGGCGCATTTTGCGGCGGCGGCGCGGGCCAGCTGGGAGTACATCGAGGGCCACCATGTGGATCGGGTGCATGGCGGCTGGTTCAAGGTGCTGGATCGCGCCGGGCGGGTCATCTCGCCGTATAAGATCGATCCCTGGGCCTGCCCCTACCATCACAGCCGCGCCTGCCTGGAGCTGCTGGCCCGGCTCCGCCCGGAGGAGTGATCATCACTCGCCTGCCAGCAAAAAGCCGCCCGTTGATCACCAGGGCGGCTTTTTTAGGGCCGCTGCGACGCTGCTCGCTTTTCTCTGACCGCTTGCCTCCGGCCTCTGTGCTACCCCTTCACGCTCCCGGCCAGCAGGCCGCGGATGAAGTACTGCCCCAGCGCGATATACACCAGCAGCGTGGGGATGGCGGCCAGCAGCGCCCCGGCCATCGGCAGGTTCCAGCGCACCGCCTCGCCGCCCGCCAGCTCGCTCAGCTTCACCGTGATCGGCTGGCTGCTGCTGCTCGTCAGCGTGACGGCGAACAGGAATTCATTCCAGATTTGCGTGAACTGCCAGATGATCACCACCACGAAACCGGGCAGCGAGATCGGGAACATGATGTGGCGGTAGATGCCGAAAAAGCCCGCCCCGTCGATGCTGCCCGCCTCCACCATCTCGGTGGGGACTTCGGCGTAGTAGTTGCGGAAGATCAGGGTTGTGATCGGCAGGCCGTAAACCACGTGCGCCACGATCAGCCCTGGGATGCCCCCATACAGGCTGATGCTGTTCAGGAACTGGAACAGCGGGATCAGGATCGCCTGGTAGGGGATAAACATGCCGAACAGCATCAGGGGGAAGATGATGTTCGCGCCCCTGAACTTCCACTTCGAGAGCACGTAGCCATTCATTGACCCCATCAGCGCGGAGAGGATCGTGGCCGGGATCACGAGGCTGAAGCTGTTACGCAGGTTCGGCAGGAATTCCTCGATGGCGGTGATGAATCCCTGCCAGTCGATCGGATTTGGCGGGTTCCACACGGATTCCAGGTTGATATCTGCCGGGTTCTTAAAGGCCGTGATAAGCACCATGTAAATTGGCAGGAGATAGGCGAGCGCCAGCCCGATCAGGACGACATAGATCAGCACACGGCGCGGCTTGATGCCTTCTAGCCGGGGAGGAGTGAGGGTGGTCATAGCTCAGTCTCCGATCGCAGGGTGGTCCACAGGTAGGGGACGATCACAGCCGCGACCATTACCAGCATGACGACTGCGATGGCCGCACCCTTCGCAAACTGGTTCGCGCGGAACGAGGTCAGGTACATCAGAATGCCGGGCACGTCGGTAACGGCGTTATCCGCGCCGGCCATGGCGAAGATCAGGTCGAAAATCTTCAGCGAGATATGGCCCAGCACGATCATGGCGCTCAGGGTGATTGGGCGCAGCATGGGGAACACGATGTTGGCGTAGACCTGCAGCTCGCTGGCGCCGTCCACGCGGGCGGCTTCGCGCAGCTCCTCCGGGATGCCGCGCAGCCCGGCCAGGTACATCGCCATGGTGTAGCCGGACATCTGCCACACGGCGGCCAGTGTGATGCCCACAAACGCGATGTTGAAGCCGTGCAGCTCTGGCGCGGGAGATTGGATCGTCTCAATCGCATCCGCCCCGCCGGCCAGCACCCACACCAGGATCACGGCGCTCATGCCGCCCAGGATGCTCGCCCGGCGCTGGCGCTGGCTGCGCCAGGCGCTGTAGGCCATCCAGGCCAGCACGACGATGATGATGATCGCGATGATGCGGGGCAGGTGGTGCCAGTCGAAGCGCCAGATCTGAGTGCGGTCGGTGAGCCAGCGGAATTCCAGCTGGGGCAGCCCAATCAGGGTGGGCAGGCGGTTGATGCCGCCGTTCGGGTTGTACAGCCAGCGCCAGATTGTCCCGGTGACGATGAAGGACAGGGCCATGGGGAAGAGGAAGATCGTGCGGAAAATGGCCTCGCCCTTGATGTTCTGGTCCAGCAGGATGGCGAGGAAAATGCCCATGCCCAGGCAGCCGATGATGAAGAAGATGGTGAAGAAGAAGGTATTCACCAGGTCCTGCCGGAAGCGGACATCCAGAAAGCCGGTGAATAACTGGTTGTAGTTTTCTAGCCCGACAAAACTGATATCCGGGTTGGCGGAAAGCCCCTGCCAGTCAGTCAGGGAGGTCCAGATGGTCTGTCCGATGAACCCGTACACGAAGATCGCCAGCAGGATGATCGACGGCAGCAGCATCAGAAAGGCTGTCAGGCGATCCCGGTTCATTCTGAGGCGGTCCATCAGGCTCCGGGTGGAACTTGTCGCTACACTCATAGTGGAATCAGGCCTCTCTCACAGGTCATACAGAGGGCATGCGGCGCGGCCAGCGCAACGGGTGATCCTGCCATGCTGCTCGTGCTGCCAGGAGGGGTGATCGCCCTGCAGGTACAGTCCGGCAGCAGCAGGGAAGCACGATGCTGGCAGCATTGCTTGATTAGACTCATGATACCAGATAAAAGCATGGGGGCGGGAGAACTGCACCCGCCCCCAGAGAAGACAAATCGCGCTACCGGTTAGTCGCCGATGCCGGACTGCAGCGCCACGGCTGCGGCGGCGTTGGAGGTGGCGGTGGCGTCACGGCTGCTGAGGAAGATTTCCATCACAGTCGCGAAGTTGCTGGAGAACAGCTCCGGGGCAACGGCGCCATGCACCAGGCTGCCAACAACCGTGTTGCTGGCCCAGTCCGCGGCGGCGGACTGCAGGTAAGCATTGTACAGGTCAGCGTTGGTCACATCGCCGTCCAGGTGGGCGGGGATGGAGCCCTTGAGCGGGTTGAAGATGTCCTGGCCCTCGGCGGAGCCGACAAAGGCCAGCCAGGCGACCGTCGCGTCACGGTTCGGGGCGCCCACGGGCAGCCCAAAGGCGTCGGACAGCATCATGAAGACGCCATCGGTGCCAGGGGAAGCGGCCCAGCCGAAGCCTTCGCCCGGCTCCAGGCCCAGGGTGGTGACCATGTAGCCCGCGGCCCAGTCGCCCATGACGTTAAAGGCGGCGGTGCCGTTGACGACCATGTCAGTCGCCTGCTGCCAGGAGAGGGAGGCGGCATCGTCATTGGTGCAGTCCAGGATCTGGCCGAAGGTGTCCCACATCGCGACCACATCGGCGTCAGTCCAGGCCTTGCTGCCATCCCACAGGGCGTTCCAGCCGTCGACACCCAGCTCAGCCAGGGCGACGCTTTCCCACAGGTGGTTAACAGTCCAGTTTTCGCCCAGGGAGAGCGGGGTCACACCAGCGGCCTGGATGGTCGGGCAGACTGCCAGGAATTCAGCCCAGTTGGTGGGCACTTCCACGCCCCACTCCGCCAGGTTAGCGGGCACGTACCACAGCACGTTCGAGCGATGGATATTCACCGGGACGGACCAGATGCCCTCATCGGTGGACATCAGGTCGAGCAGGCCGGCCGGATACTTGTCCATCCAGCCATTTTCCTCGAAGAGGAAGGTCAGGTCTTCCATGCGGTCGGCGATCACCCAGGTGCCGATCAGTTCCTGGCCGGCGTGCACCTGGAACGAATCGGGCGGGTCGCCGCCCAGCATGCGGGTCTTGAGCACGGCGCGGGCGTTCACGCCGGAGCCACCGGTCACGGTCGCGTTCACGACCTCAACATCGGGGTACATCTCAGCAAAACGAGCGATCAGCGCCTCAAGGGCGGGGCCTTCATCACCAGCCCACCAGGAAAAGATCTCCAGTTCACCCGAGGGGCCCTGGGCGAGCGCGATGCTGGCAACGCCAAGCACCAGGCTGAGTACCAGAGCGAGACTCATAAGTTTCTTCATCGTTCCTCTCCTCAAACAGTTGAAAACGAAAAAACCAGTGGATTGCGTTACCATCAGGCGGTTAGATACGGAGTCTGCTCCTTTACCTAACTGCCAGTTTGCTAACGGGTACTCCGGTACACATTATATAACAATTCTGGCGGAATGTGCACAAGATTGACACGATAGTTTGCCGGCTGCATATTGCCGATCAAAAAAGGGGGGCGGCCTGCGCAAGGCCGCCCCCGCAGGTCAGTCAGGGTCTGGGTTATGGCAGCAGGCTGGCGGCCTCACTGGCGACGGCCGGGTTAAACTGCAGGACCGTGATCGTGCCATAGATGAAGGCCACCACGCCCAGCACGATGGCGATCCCGGCCAGCGCGCGGCGATAGCGGTTGATCCCCTGATAGTCGGTCAGGACCTGGTACGCGCCGGTGAGGGCGTGGATCAGGACGGTGAACAGGAACGCGATATCGATCGCTTTCCAGATCGGGTTACCCATGCGCTCGGCGATCCGGCTGAAATCAATGTGGAAGGGCGGGTAATGCACCACGATCATGTGGATGGTCAGGAAGACCAGCAGGCCGATGGCGCTCCACCGCTGTAATTGAAAGATTCGCATCAGGTTTCCCCCTACATCGTTTCCAGCATGAACAGGAAGATGGGCACGCCGCCCGCGATCACGAGGATGGCCGAGACGGCGATCACGGCGTAGAACATGCTCTGGCGGTAGTCCGTGACATCGAAGTAATGCACGATCAGCAGGCGGATGCCGTCAAAGGCGTGGTACACGACCGCCGCCAGCAGCGCGATCTCCGCCAGCTTGAATAACGGCTGCTGAAGGAAGTTCATGGCCTGGTCGAAGCTCTGTTCCCCGGCGTTGACCGTCCCGATGGCGATCATGTGCATGCCCAGGTAGAGCACCAGGGCCATCCCGGAAATCCGGCGGAACAAGAAGCTGATAAACCCTGTGGTTTTGTACATTCGTCGTTCCTTTTCCTAGTCGGCGGACACCGGCTTGTCCAGCGTCTTCTGGCGGTCAGCGCGGGCGGCTTCGAACGCCTGGCGTTTGATCGCCAGCTTGCGCAGCGTTTCGATAGCCTTGGTGGGGTTCAGGTGCTTGGGGCAGGCGTCGATGCAGTTGAAGATGGTGTGGCAGCGGTAAACGCCGTCCCCGCCATCCAGGTCGGCCAGGCGCTCGCCCGGCGCGCTGTCGCGCGGGTCCATCACGCGCAGGAAGGCTTTCAGCAGGGCGTGCGGGCCGATGTATTCCTTCGTCGTTCCCACGACCGTGCAGGCGGAGTAGCACGCGCCGCACATGATGCAGTGTTCGGCATCCTGCAGGGCGGCCACTTCCTCCGCGCTCATGCGGAATTCCTTCTCCGGCACGTTATCCGGGGGGATCAGCCACGGCTTCACGCGCATGTACTGCGCCCAGAAGCTGGTGCGGTCGACCACCAGGTCCTTGATCACGGGCAGGTAGGGCAGCGGGCGGATGGTGATCTCGTCGTTGTTGTTCAGGTGGGCATTCACGGGCTGGTCGCAGACCAGCATGTTATGCCCGTTGACGTTCATCGCGCAGCTGCCGCAGATCGCATGGCGGCACGAACGCCGGAAGGTCAGGCTGCCGTCCTGCTCGGCCTTGATGTCATGCAGCGCATCCAGGATGGTCATGCCCTGGCGCCACTGAAGCTGGTAGTTCCTGAGGTACGGGCGCTCATCGACATCGGGATTGAAGCGCTGGATGCGCAGCGTGATGGTTTTGGGTGAACCGTTATTGGACATAGGATTTACGCTCCTCAAAATCGCGCCCGGGCCTAGTACTTGCGCTCCTGTGGCGGATACTTCTCCCAGTCGATAGTGACGTCTTTGTAGCTGAGGACGGGGGCGTTGTCGCCGTCCTTGTGGGCCATGGTGTGCTTCAGCCAGTTTTCGTCGTCACGCGTGCGGTGGTCGGTGCGGAAGTGTGCGCCGCGGCTTTCCGTGCGGGCCAGGGCGCTGGTGACGATCACCTCGGAGAACGTGAGCAGGTGCTCGGTTTCCATCGCGCCCAGCAGGTCGGTGTTGAAGCGGCGGCCCGTGTCCATGATGCGGGCGTTCTCAAAGCGGCCCTTCAGCTCCTGCACATCCTTCAGCGCCACCCGGAGTTTTTCATCGTCGCGGTAAATGCCCACATTCTGGGTCATGGTGACCTTGAGCTGTTCCGCAATGGCCGACCAGGACTCGGCCTTGCCGCCCTTCGGCTCGCTCATGAAGTGCTGCACGCGGGCTTCATTGCGCGCGGCATAGTCGCCCTCCACGGGCTGAAGCGGCGCGCCGCCCTTGATGAACTCGGCGATGGCGAAGCCTGCCCGGCGGCCAAAGACGGAGGCATCCAGCAGGCTGTTGGTGCCGAGCCGGTTGGCCCCGTGCACGCTGATGCAGGCGCACTCGCCGCCGGCGTAGAAGCCGGTCACCGGGGTGCCGCTGGCGTCCGCGATCACCTGGCCGTCCATGGTGGCCGGGATGCCGCCCATGCTGTAGTGCGCGGTCGGCTGGATGGGGGCGGGCGCGTCAATAATGTCCACGCCGGAGAAATTCAGCGCGATCTCGCGCACCTGGGGCAGGCGCTCCATGATCTTTTCGGCGCCCAGGTGACGCAGGTCCAGATAAATGCCGCCCTTATCGGGGCCGACACCGCGCCCTTCATCGATCTCGGTCTGCTCGGAACGGCTCACCAGGTCGCGCGGGGCCAGTTCCATCTTGTCCGGCGCGTACTTCTCCATGAAGCGCTCGCCGCTGGCGTTGGTCAGGTAGCCCCCCTCGCCGCGGCAGGCCTCGCTCATCAGGATACCGTGGCCGTAAACGCCGGTGGGATGGAACTGGACGAACTCCATGTCCATCAGGGGCACGCCCGCGTTGTAAGCGACCGCCACGCCGTCGCCGGTGTTGGCGGTGGCGTTGGAGGTGATCTTCCAGGCGCGGCCATAACCGCCGGTGGCGAACATCACGGCCTTGGCGCGCATCACGGTCACCTGGCCGGTCAGGATGTCCAGGGCCACCAGCCCCTTGCAGACGTTATCCTCCACGATCAGGTCCATGGCGTACCACTCGGAATAGAACTTGACGCCGTTCTTAAGGGCCTGTTCGTGGGCGGTGTGGAGCAGGACATGGCCGGTCCAGTCCGCGGCGTAGTTGGCGCGCGGGGCGCTGTGACCGCCGAAGCGGCGCTGGGCGATACGGCCATCCGGCGTGCGGCTGAAGACGCAGCCCATGTGCTCATACTCGTACACGATCTCGATCGCGTCCTTCACCATGACCTCGATGGCATCCTGGTCGCCCAGCCAGTCGGAGCCTTTGATCGTGTCGAACATGTGCGATTCCCAGCTGTCGGCGGGTTCTTCGCCCGGCGGGATTTGCTCCAGCGGGCCGCGCGGGCCGGTGCCAGGGACGGGCCGGACGTTATTCAGGGCGGCGGCGATGCCCCCCTGGGCGGCGCCACTGTGGGAGCGCAGCGGGTGAATCTTGGAAATGACGCCGATGTCGGTGACGCCCTCCTGGCTGGCGATCATCGCCGCCCAGGTGCCGGCCAGGCCCGCGCCAACCACGATGACGTCATGGGTGATGACGTTTGAACTGGACATATTCTCCCTCGTATCCTGTTGGGGGCCGCGTTGGAGGGCGGAGGGCTGTTTGCCGCCGCGATACCGGGGTGGCCCGCCAGACATGATGCTGACGATTACGACCGCCGTTATGCGCTTTTGCCTGCCGCAGAAGGGTGGCCGCTATGGGTGGAAGAGACGTAAGCGGTGCGCTGTACTGCGCCCATGCCTATAACTCTAGTGCGCTGCGCGGCAGGGCATAAGTGTCAGTCATCATGTTTCAGTCGGATATGCGTCGTGCTAAGGCAAAAAAGGCGCTGCCCCACAACCTGGAGGCAGCGCCTGGAAAAACAGGTCAGATGCAGCCTGACCGGCGGTTTACCAGAGGCCGATGATCTTCCACCACAGGCCGCCCACGCCCAGCCAGATCACGATGTTGACCACGCTGACGATGAAGCCAAGCTTCCACCAGTCCGTCAGTTCGACATAGCCCGCGCCGTAGAGAACCGGGGCAGGGCCGGTGCCGTAGTGGGTCATGCTGCTGAACAGGTTGCTGAAGAAGGCCAGCACCAGCGCCGCGAGCAGGGGCGGCGCGCCCACCACGATCGCCACCGCCAGGAACGCGGCGTACATGGCGCTCACGTGGGCGGTGTTGCTGGCGAACAGGTAGTGGCTGTAGAAGTACGCCAGGCTGAGGATAACGAAGGCGACCACCCAGTTCATGCCGCCCACCAGGATGCCCATCTGCTCGCTGAACCAGGGGATGATGCCCAGGCGGCTGAGGAACGTGGCCATCATGACCAGCGCGGAGAACCACACCAGGGTGTCCCACGCGCCCTTTTCGTTCAGCACGTCGGTCCAGGTCAGCACGCCGGTGATGAGCAGCACGCCCAGGCCGACCAGCGCTGTGGTGGTTGAATTGATGCCGGTGGAGCTGCCGGTGATCCACATGATCAGCAGCAGGATGAAGACACCCAGCATGATCCACTCGCTGGTCTTAACGCCGCCCATCTTCTTCAGCTCGCCGTTGGCAATCTCGGGGGCCTGCGGCGTCTCGGTGATTTCCGGTGTGTAGAGCTTGTAGAGGATGAACGGGATCAGGATCAGGCTCAGGATACCGGGGACGAGCGCGGCGGTCGCCCAGCCGGCCCACGTGATCTCAACACCCTGGTCAGCGGCCAGTGTCTGAGCCAGCGGGTTGGCGGCCATGGCCGTCAGGAACATGGCGCTGGTGATCACGGTGCCCTGGAATGCGGCAACGGTCAGGAAGGAGCCGATCTTGCGGGCGGTGCCGTTGTCCGGCTCGCTGCCGTAGGCTTTGGCCACGGAGCGCAGGATGGGGAAGACCACGCCACCGGCGCGGGCGGTATTGCTGGGGATGGCCGGGGCCAGCACCAGGTCGGTGGCGATCAGGCCGTAGCTGAGGCCCAGTGTCTTCTTGCCCAGCACGCGCATGAACAGGTACGCGATGCGCGCGCCCAGGCCGGTCTTGATGAACCCGCGCGACACGAAGAAGGCGGCGACAATCAGCCAGATCGTGCCGTTGGAGAAGCCGCTGAGGGAGTCGCCAATCTTCAGCGTGCCGGTCAGGGCGGTGAGCGCGATGGCGATCATGGCGATGGCGCCCATCGGCAGCGGCTTGGTGATCAGGGCCACGATAGTCGCGACAAAGATCGCCAGCAGATGCCAGGCGGCGGTGGCGTTATAAGCGGTGTTCTCTGACGCGGCCACAAAATCAACCAGCGTTTGCGGCGGCGGCAGGAACCAGAGGATAAGACCTACTGCAACGGCGATCAGCGCGGGGACGAGCTTGATTGCAAAAAGCCCCTCTTCTGCGCTGGCAGGGGCAGTTGCCCCCTTATTGGGAGAGCCTTTAGCCATTGGATACACACTCCTGTGAAAGTGTTTGAATCGAGTTGCGCCGGGGCCGGAATCGCCCCCTTACAGTGTCTACGATAGGTGCAACCGCAAATTGTGAAAAGTGTCACTAGTCATACGTTTATGTGAACAACCGGCGCAGCGTATATGACGAGGGGACGCGTGGCTCCTGGGAGAAAACGGCCTGCCCCGTCCCGTGCTGCAGCAGCACCGGCTGCGCTGCCGGTGCAGGGCTGAACGATCTTCGGCAGGTCGCGGCATCTAAAGTGGATTTATTGGTGCTGGCAGGCCTGAAACTGCTCTCCGGGCGTAGCGCCAGTGGCGGGATTAGCGGGGGGGATGCGTAGGATAAAAGTCATGTTCCGGGCAGGTCTGGCGGCGCAGGATGTCACATCACGCACCCTGTGCCGCAGCCGTAATTTTGGCGTTATCCGCAGCAGGAGCAGGGTGGCGCGGGCAGGTTCTCGCGCGGCTCGCCGGTGGCCAGCTCGTAGCGGCGCGGCAGCTTTACCACAAACGGGCAGTCGATACGCGCATCGCACAGCGTGCACTCCGCGGCGGAGCCCTCCGATTCGCGGATGCGGCCCTTGCGCACCCAGTACTCGATCATACTTTCCAGCATACTCTGCTCGATGCCCAGCGCCTGCGCCATCTCGCTCAGCGTCAGTGGCTGGGAGGTGTTCTCGAAGATTTCCAGGATCAGTTGCAGCGTGCTTGTCATTGATGAGTAATCCTTACCCGAATCCCAGTAAAAGCCCGCCCTGATAGACCAGCGTGGCCGCCAGCCATGCCACAGCGAGGGTGTAGCCGATCTGGTAGAGCATCCAGCGCGTGCCGAATTCCTGGCGCATGGCGGCGGTGGTGGCCATGCACGGCACGTAGAGCAGCACGAACACATTGAAGGCCACGGCAGCCAGCGGTGTGAATGCGTTGCGCAGCGCGCCTTCCAGCGCGGACGTGTCGGCCTCTGTTTCATCTTCAGGCAGAAAATGCACATGCGGGATGTTCAGGCCGGGCAGCAGGTTCAGCGTGCGCGGGATGATGTTGACGAATTCCTGCGCGGTCAGGATGGTGGCCGCGCCAAAACCGGTGACGATCTCACCCAGATCCTCCCCGAAGGTTGGGGCGGGGCCGCTGTCCGCATTGTCGGCCGGCACGCCCTCCAGGTAAAGCTGGTTCATGGTGGAGATCACGGCTTCCTTCGCCACAAAGCCGGTCACCAGCGCGCCGCTGGCGCCCCAGTTGTCAAAGCCCGCCGGGGCGAAGATCGGCGCCACGATCTTGCTCAGCGCGCCGAACAGGCTGTCCTCCATCTCCACCGCGTTGAAGTGGCCCGCCTGACCCGGCGCGGGAACGGCCAGCAGCAGCCAGATGAACATCGACGCGGCCAGGATCACCGTGCCGGCATTTTTCAGGAAGGACTTGATCCGGTGCCACATCGGCAGGGCCACGTTCTTGAGGTTCGGGATGCGGTAGGGGGGCAGTTCCATCACGAACAGGGGCAGCGGCTTGTTGCGGAACACGATCCGCGTAAAGACCAGGCTGGTGAGCACGGCCACCAGGATCCCCAGGGCGTACATGGCAAAGACCAGCGTGCCGGACGCCGAGCCAAAGAAAGCCGTCCCAAAAATGACGTAAATCGGCAGGCGCGCCCCGCAGCTCATGAACGTGGTCAGGAAGCCCGTGATCTTGCGGTCGATCTCGTTCTCCAGCGTGCGGGTGGCATAAATGGCCGGGACGTTGCAGCCGAAGCCGACCAGCATGGGCAGGAAGCTCTTGCCGTGCAGCCCCAGCTTCTGCATGAAGCGGTCCATCACGAAGGCGGCGCGGGCCATGTAGCCGGTGTCCTCCAGGACGGCGATCGCCAGGTACAGGAAGGCCAGCACCGGGATAAAGACCAGCACACCGCCCACCCCGGCGATGATGCCATCCACCAGCAGGGCCTCGATCCAGGTCGCGCTCAGGCCCAGCGCGCCCAGCCCGGCCAGCGCCCAGCGCGTAATCGGGCCGCTGATCAGGCTGTCCACCCAGTCCAGGTAGGGGGCGCTGACATTGGCCGTAATCTGGAATACGATCCACATAATGCCCAGGAAGATCGGCACCCCCCACACATGGTGGGTCAGGATGCGGTCGATGCGGTCGGAGGTGGTGGCGGAATCGGCCTGCGGGCGGGAGATCGCGCCTTTGAGCAGCGCACTGATGAAGCTGTAGCGGCTGTCGGCGATCAGGGCCTCGGCATCTTCTTCCGTTTCCTGCAGGATGCGCGCGCTGGCGGCCTGCACCGCCGCGATCAGGCCAGGGCTGGCGGCGACCTGCCGGAGCAGCTGTTCATCCGCTTCCAGCAGCTTGATCGCCAGCCAGCGGGCCGGGTAACGGGCGTTCAGCGCCGGGTCCGCCGCGATCAGCGGGATCAGCGCCTCGATCTCACGTTCCAGCTCCGGGGAGAGCATGACCTCAATGGCGGGGGGCGCGGGGTGGCGGGTGACTTCCTGCAGCGCGGCTTTGAGCGCATCCAGCCCGACCGCGCGATGCCCCACCAGCGACACCACGGGGATGCCGCCCAGCCGCCGCGTGAGCTTGTCCCGGTCGATGCGGATGTGGCGCGTTTCGGCCACGTCGCACATGTTCAGCGCCAGGATCAGCGGCACGTGCATCTCCAGCAGCTGAGTGACAAGGTACAGGTTGCGTTCCAGGTTGGCCGCATCCACGACGGCCACGACCGCGGCGGGCGCTTCCTCGATAATAAAATCGCGGGTGACGATCTCCTCGGCGGAGAAGGCGTTCAGGCTGTAGGTGCCGGGCAGGTCGATCAGGGTCAACGCCTGGTCGCCCAGCGGGAGCAGCCCTTCCTTCTTTTCAACCGTCTTGCCCGGCCAGTTGCCCACATGCTGGCGCGCGCCCGTGAGGGCGTTGAAGATCGTGCTTTTGCCGCAGTTCGGGTTGCCGGCAAGGGCAACAGTGGCGGTGCGGGCCGGGCTGGGTGGTGCGTGTTCAATGCTGAGAGTCTGGTTCATAGGGGGAGACAATGATCTTGTGTGCAATGCCCGAACCAACAGCCAGCCGCGCATCTTCCTTGAAGGCCAGCAGCATAGGGCCGGAACTGTTGCCCTGGATAATACGGACGTGCATGCCGATGCACAGCCCCAGGTCGGCCAGGCGCTTGCGCAGCCGGCGGCCCCCGCGGATCTCAACCAGCTCGACGGTTTCGCCGGGCAGGGCCAGGTTCAGCGGGTGGGTCAGGCTGCTGGATTTGGGGTGGATCGGCATGCTATGTTCCTTCAACGGTCAAATGGTCTGGCGCGGCGCAGGCGTCAAACGGGCGGCTCCTGCTCGGCCTGGCAGGCGCTGCACAGCCCGTCCACACAGCAGCACAGGTTCTCGATGGTCACGCCCAGGCTGGCTTCCAGCTCGCGGGCGAGCTGCCCGATGCGCTGGGAGCTGAACGGGATGTCTGCGCCACAGCGACGGCACCTGAAATGATACTGCTCCGCTGCCGGGCTGTGTAGGGCCAATTCAAAGTGCTTGCGGTCGTGCTCGCGTGAACGGTAGCGCTGCTGCACCAGCCCGGCTTCTTCCAGCACGTTCAGCGTGCGGTACACGGTCGCCAGGCTGATGCTGGGATCGGCCCGGCGGGCGCGCAGATAAACGCCCTCCGCGTCAAGCTGCTCGCCGTGGTGCGCCAGTGTGCTGATGATCAGGCGGCGCTGGTCGGTCATGCGTTTGCCCGCCTGGTGCAGGGCCGCGCTCGCGGCGTCAATAAAGGACATCGTGCGCCTCATCCGAAACACTTGCTATTGAAAATCATTCTCAATTATCGCGAGTCGGAGAGGCGATGTTTAGTGCCTGCCATCATACGCGGGATTGTCATTTGTCATATTCCGGCGCGCAGGCCGGTAAGTGCAGGGGATGGCCGAATGCGACGTTTTCGGCCGCTTTTGGCCCGCTGGCGGGAGACGGTATAATCCCCGGCGCAACGATGCCCGACAACGACGCAAGAACAGGGAGTGTTTCCCGTGGTGATTTCACTGAATAACATCGAGTCCGCCAGCGCGGATCAGCTTACGCCTGAGCTGGAAGCGAAGTACGCCCGGCTGCGCGACTTAATCGGCGGCCTGGGGCGCGTGATTGTGGCCTACTCCGGCGGCGTGGACAGCACGCTGGTGGCGAAGGTCGCGTCGGATGTGCTGGGTGAGCGCATGCTGGCGGTGATGGCGCTCAGCGAGAGCTACAGCGCGGCGGAAATCCCGCAGGCGCTGGCCCTGCTGGAGCAGCACCGCATCCCGCACCGCACCGTGCATACCCGCGAGGTGCAGGACGAGCGCTACGCGGCCAACCCCGCCAACCGCTGTTACTTTTGCAAGGTGCATCTGTATGACGAGCTGTTTGAGATCGCGGAGGAAGGTGATTACGCCGCGATTCTGGATGGCTCCAACGCCGACGACGTGGGCGATCACCGTCCCGGGCGGCAGGCCGGGCGGGAGCGCGGCGTGCGCAGCCCGCTGCAGGAAGCCGGGCTGAACAAGGCCGATATCCGCGCGCTGGCGCGCTACCTGGGCCTGAGCAACTGGAACAAGCCCGCGATGGCCTGCCTCTCCAGCCGGGTGGCTTACGGCCACGCGATCACGCCCGAAATCCTGGGGCAGATCGACCGGGCGGAAGCCGCGCTGCGGGCGCTGGGCCTGGGTCAGCTGCGCGTCCGGCATCATGACCGGCTGGCGCGCATCGAAGTCCCGGCGGAGGACATCCCGGCGGTTGTGGCGCAGCGCGAACAGATCGTGGCCGACCTGCGCGCGGTGGGGTATGTGTACGTGACGCTGGACTTGCAGGGCTTCCGCAGCGGGAGCGGCAACGAGGTGCTGACCGCGCATGGCTGATCATCACTTTTCGTTTGAGGAAGTGCAGGGTTTCGCCCGCGTGGATCATGACCGCGCGGCGCGCCAGGGCATGCCCGAATTTGTGTATGCGGAAGGCAAGGCGCCGGAGCATGTGGCCGCGATCATGAGCAGTATGGTCGAACGGCAGGGCGCGGCGCTGGCCAGCCGGGCGCGCCCCGACCATGCGGAGGCGGTGCTGGCCGCGCTGCCGGAGGCCCGCTACGATGCCACCGCGCGCCTGATTACCGTGGGGCAGCTCCCCCGCCTGGCGACCGGGCTGGCGAAGGTCGTCGCGGCGGGGACATCCGATCTGCCGGTGGCGGAGGAAGCGTGCGGCGTGCTGGACTTCCTGGGCGACCGGGTGGAGCGCCTGTATGACGTGGGTGTGGCGGGCGTGCATCGCCTGCTGGCGCATGTGGACGCGCTGGCCGAGGCCGACGTGCTGGTCGTGGTGGCGGGCATGGAAGGCGCGCTGCCCACGGTGGTGGGCGGGCTGGTCGCGCCGCCGATCATCGCCGTGCCGACAAGCGTGGGCTACGGGGCCAGCTTCCAGGGGCTGGCGGCGCTGCTCGGTATGCTCAACAGCTGCGCGCCGGGCGTGACCGTGGTCAACATTGATAACGGCCTGGGGGCCGCCGCCGCCGCCCACCGGGTCCTGAACGCCCTCCGGCGCCCGCCGGAAGGGCGCTGACCGGGCAGGTTCACAGGGCGTTCGGGATGAGCGCCCTGTCTTATTGTGGAGGAAGGCTGACTTATGACACGCGTGGCGTATCTTGATCCGTTTGCCGGGGCCAGCGGGGATATGCTGCTGGGCGCGCTGGTGGATGCGGGCTGGCCGCTGGACGCCTTGCAGGCCGTGGTGGACTCGTTCGGCATCCCGCAGGTGACCGTGAGCGCCGAACGGGTGGTGAAAAACGGCCTCAGCGCGATGCATGTGGGCGTACACGCGCCGGAGGCCCAGCCGCTGCGTCACCCCACCGACCTGATCGCCATCATCCGGCGGGCGGCAGTTCCGGAAGCCGTTCGGGAGCAGGCGGTGGCCGTGATCAACCGGTTGGCGGAGGTAGAGGCGCGGGTGCATGGCATGCCGGTGGAGCGCGTGCATTTTCACGAGGTCGGCGCGGTGGATACGCTGGTGGACGTGGTGGGCGCGCTGGCGGGCTTCGCCGCGCTGGGCGTGGAGCGGGTGGTCTCAGGCCCGCTGCCGTGGTCCCAGGGGCGGGTGAAGATCAGCCACGGGGTGTTCCCCGTGCCGCCGCCTGCTGTCGCCGCGCTGCTGGAGGGCTTCCCGGTGCAGGGCGTGGAGGTGCAGGGCGAGATGGTCACGCCGACCGGCGCGGCCCTGGTGACCGGGCTGGCGGCGGCGTTCGGCCCGCCCCCGGATATGACCGTGACGCGCGTGGCCTACGGCGCGGGGACGAAGGATTGGCCCGACCGCCCGAACGTGCTGCGCCTGGTGCTGGGGGAGGTGGCGGATGCGGGGCAGGGCATCCGCGCGGAGACGCTGACCGTGCTGGCCTGCAACCTGGATGATATGGTGGCGGAGTGGTACGGGCCGCTGGTGGAGGGGGCGCTGGAGGCCGGGGCGCTGGATGTGTGGCTGACGCCCGCGCACATGAAGAAGGGCCGCCCGGCGGTGATCGTGGAGGTGCTGTGCCGCCCGGCGGAGGCCGCCCGGCTGCGCGACCTGCTCTTTGACCAGACGACGACGCTGGGCATCCGCGAGTACCCGGTGACGCGCTGGGCGCTGCCGCGCGAGGTGCGGGCGGTGGAGACGCCTTACGGCCCGGTGCGGATCAAGATCGGGCTGCCGGGGACGGGCCGGGCGAAATTCGCGCCGGAGCACGAGGACTGCGCCGCCCGCGCGGCGGAGCATGGCGTCAGCGTGCGCGAGGTCTGGCTGGCGGCGGTGGGAGCCGCGGGGGCAGGCGGCTAGCCGGGAACTGATGCGTGAAAACAAACACGGAGTCTTAACGCCTGAGGCTCCGTGTTGTGATTCAGTGGCTTACCAGTCAGCCAGGGCCACGCAGTCCCGCTGCCAGCCCCATTCCACGTCCTGCATGAACTGGTTGCCCCAGCCGTTGGGCGGCTGCGGCCAGTCCTGGAACTCGGTCAGGCACGTGACGAACGCCTCAGCCGTGGCGGGGGAGGGGTCGGCCAGCAGCGCGTCGATGCGCGCCAGCAGGTCGGCGGGTTTGTCCGGCGCTTCGGCCAGCGCGGCCATCAGCCACTTGTGGTAGGGGTACAGGATGCGGTTGTGGGCCAGGATCAGCCGCCCGCCAAACAGCACCAGCTCGGAGGCCATGCGCGTCAGCAGGTAGCGGTTGTTGTGGCGGGTGGCTTCCCCGATAAACCATTGCATCGTCTGCACCTGGCCGAAGAAGCTCTGCATTTTGCGCTCGCGCTCGGCCTCCGGGTAGGTGGCCACCCGCGCCAGCAGCGCCTCCAGGTCGGGGATGTGGGAGAACGCGGGCCACGCCCCCACAAACGCCGACCGGGACGGCTCGTTGCCGCGCTGGGCCAGGTCTTCCAGCCAGGGCAGGCTGACGATCTTGCCATCCACATACCCGCCCTCGTAATCGCACAGGTCGAAGGCGAGGTAACAGTGATCCTTTTCGGCCTGCCGCCGCGCGAATTCCTCATCCGTGCAGATCAGGACGATGTCCACGTCTGAGTCCGGGCGCTCCCAACCCTTGGCGATTGAGCCGCCGATGATCAGGGCGCGGTAGCGGGGATCGTCCTGAAACAGCGCGACCAGCCGGTCGATGGCGCGCTGATGGTGCGGCAGGACAGGCTGCCCGTTCGGCTTGATATGCGTATCCGTCATCGTTTCTCCCCCTCTGAAGGTCATGCTTTACGCAAAGCCGCGTGGATTATTGATCCGCTGGAGGAGATGATCAAGAGATTGCCACCACAGCATAATTGACATTATTTATCGAGTTATAGTATGGTTGATGAATGTGCCTGCAGGTTATTGTTACTGGAAATGGGTTCTTAGAATGCAAATGAAGATGTTTAGCGTTGTTGTGGCAGGGTTGATTTTACTGGTGCTGGGCATGTTGTTTGTGCCGGCGGCGCTGGCCCAGGAGGGGCAGGACTCCCCGCCGCCGGATATCGTGATGTGCAGCGCCACCGAGTGCCGTTACAGCCCCGTGTCTGGCATCCTGAGTTATGACGATCTTGAGCTGGTACTGGGCAAAGCGGACGAATACGGCACCAACCTGGTGGTGTGTGACGCCAGCGGCTGTCAGTGGTCGGCGGTGACTCTCGAAGAGCTTGAGTTTGTCCTCGATCAGGAAATCCAGGATGCCGAGCAGGAAGAGATGGTCTTTGACGAGGACGAGGTTGACCCGATCACAACGGACGAAAAACCGGACGTGATCGAGCTGGAGGATCAGGAGCTGAACTTCACCAGCGTGGTGCCGCTGCCCGGCACCTGGGTGACGTACCACGATCCATCCGTGATGGAATGCAGCATGGGGATGACGATTGACGTGCCGGGCAGCGGCCCGGATGTCGCGACGCTCAGTGTTTCGGAAGACGGCAGCACGCTGACGGGCCTGGACCTCGATCCTGAGACCGCCAACATGGATATGCTGCGCACGCCGGATGGTCACTACCGCAGCGAAATGGAATTCTCGCAGGATGGCGGCACGATGACCCTGGTGTTCGAACTGTTCTTCCTGGATGAGGCGCTGGGCTTCGGGTTCATTGACGGCCAGATCGAGCAGCAGGGGTACTCCTGCTCGATCCTGCGCTCCTTCGTGACGACCCTGGAAGGCGCGTTCCCGGAGCTGGATGCGGCCGCGGCGGAGTAAGCGTCCGCCTGCTCCCAATTGAGACGATATACCCTCCGGCGGCGTGGTTGTGGCTGACCACGCCGCCGGTTTGCGTGCTGGGCTGGCCCTCCCCGCCCGGTTGACAAATCCCTCGCGATTCACCGACAATACAGGTATCTATTACCGCTGCTGCATCACACCTGCTGGCACAGGCGGAAGCGCAGGCTCCGGCTTTCGTGTGTGTTTGTTTTTGCGCCAATAGTTCGCTTTCGAATAGTTTCAATAACAACCAATAGTACAGGAGGAGAAGGATGCTGCGTTTTGAATTGCTACGGCGGCTGCGGATTGCCCTCCCGGCGCTGCTGATCGCGGCGCTGGCGCTGCCCCTGCTGCTGACCGGCTGGCCGGCGCAGGCGCAGGATGGCGGTGAGCAGCCGGAGATCGTGAACATCCCCGGCACGCTGCAGTCCGAGCTGGGCTGCCCCGGTCAGTGGGCGCCCGACTGCGAGGCGACGTTCCTGACCTACGATGAAGCGTCCGGGCTGTGGGTGGGGACGTTCGATGTCCCCGCCGGGAGCTACGAGTACAAGGTCGCGATCAATGGCACCTGGGACGAAAACTACGGCGGCGCGTCTGATCCCGGCGGGCCGAACATCGGCCTGACCGTGCCGGAAGATGGCCCGGTAACCTTCATCTACAACCACGCGACGCATCTCGTGGTGGATACCGTGCGCTGGACGCTGGGCACGGTGCTGGGCGATTTCCAGACGGCGCTGGGCTGCGAGGCGGCGAATGACCCGGCCTGCCTGGCGACGCTGATGACCGACCCGCAGCGCACCGGTGTGCTGTCCTTCGGCACGTATGGCATCCCGGTGGGGGACTGGACCGCGAATGTGGCACTGGGGCTGACCGGGGATGGCCTGCTGGCCGATCCGGTGGCCTTCACGGTGGAGGAGGACGGCGCGGGCGTGCTGTTTGAATACGCGGTGGAAGCTGGCACGCTGGCGGTGACGCTTGTGGCGCCCGGCGCGCCCTTCAGCCCGCCGGGCAACCTGGCGGAGCCGCATGCGCGCTGGGTGGCGGCGGATACGATTGCCTGGGCTGTCCCGGCGGCGGAGGGGTACACCTACGCCCTGCACTATGCCCGCGCTGGCGGGATGGCCCCCGGTTTCACCGGCGTGGATGGCGCGGATGGCGCGATCCCGCTGACGTGGGACGAGGCCGGCCTGAGTGACGCGGTGCGGGTGAAGTTCCCGCACGTGACCGGGCAGGCTGCCCTGAAGATCGCGGCGGAAGACCTGGCGCGCGTGCCGGAGGCGCTGCGGGGCCAGCTGGCCGTGTCGGTCAGTGACGCGGCGGGCAACCTGGTGGACGCGACCGGCGTGCAGATCCCCGGTGTGCTGGATGACCTGTTTGCCACGGAAGCGCCGCTGGGCCTGCGCTTCGTGGATGGCGCGCCGATCCTGAGCGTGTGGGCGCCCACCGCTCAGAACGTGAGCTTGCTGCTCTACGCCGATGCCGGGCGCGGGACGGAGCCGGCGCGGCTTGACATGGCCCGCGATGACGCGACCGGCGTGTGGAGCGTGAACGGCAACCCGGACTGGCTGGGTCAGTACTACCTGTACGAGGTCACGGTGTTCGCGCCCTCGGTGGGGGAGGTCGTGGTTAACGAGGTGACGGACCCGTACTCGGTCAGCCTTTCCACCAACAGCGCCCGCAGCCAGATCGTGGACCTGAGCGACCCGGCCCTGATGCCTGACGGCTGGCTGGAAACCGCGTCGCCCGCGCTGGATGCGCCCGAAGATATCGTGGTGTACGAGCTGCATGTGCGTGATTTCAGCGCGCGGGATGAAAGCGTGCCGGAAGCCCTGCGCGGCACGTTCATGGCCTTCACGCTGGAGGAGTCCAGCGGCATGACTCACCTGAAGGCGCTGGCCGAGGCAGGGCTGACGCACCTGCACCTGCTGCCCGTCTTTGATATCGCCACGATCAATGAGAACAAGCGCGCCTGGGAGCGTTTTGCGCTGGACTACGAGGCCATGGCTGCCCTGCCGCCAGACTCCGAGGAGCAGCAGGCCATGCTGGACCCGGTGCGCGACCTGGACGCCTTCAACTGGGGCTATGACCCCTATCACTTCAACGTGCCGGAAGGCTCGTATGCCATCGATCCGGAGGGCGCGCAGCGCGTGCTGGAGTTCCGGGAGATGGTGCAGGCCCTGCATGCCAGCGGGCTGCGCGTGGTGATGGATGTGGTCTATAACCACACCAACGCCGCCGGGCAGTCTTCCCGCTCGGTCTTTGACCGGATCGTGCCGGGCTACTACTACCGCCTGGATGACGCGGGCCGGGTGACGACCAGCACGTGCTGCCCGAACACGGCGACCGAACACGCCATGATGGAGCGCTTCATGCTCGATTCGGTGGTGTTCTGGGCCACGCAGTACCGGGTGGACGGCTTCCGCTTTGACCTGATGGGCCACCATATGCGCCACAACATGGAGAACGTGCGCGCCGCGCTGGACGGGCTGACGCCCGAAGCTGGCGGGGTGGATGGCGCATCGATCTACGTGTACGGCGAAGGCTGGGACTTTGGTGAGGTGGCCGGCAACGCGCGCGGGGTGAACGCCACACAGATCAACATGGGCGGCGTGGGGATCGGGACGTTCAACGACCGCATCCGCGACTCCCTGCGCGGCGGCAGCCCGTTTGGACAGCGGCTGGAGCAGGGCTTCATCAACGGCCTGTACACGGATCCGAACGGCTTCACGCCCGGCACGGAAGACGAACAGCGCGCCCGGCTGCTGCACTTCGCGGATCGCATCCGTGTGGGGCTGGCGGGCAACCTGCGCGACTACACTTTCACCGGCGCGTCTGGCGAGACGATCACCGGCGCGGATGTGGACTACAACGGCGCGCCCACCGGCTACACGCTGGATCCGCAGGAGCACATCGCTTATGTCTCCGCGCACGATAACGAGACGCTGTTCGACATCATCCAGTACAAGGCCCCGCGGGATGCTACCGTGGACGAGCGCGTGCGGATGCAGAACCTGGGGCTGGACTTCGTGATGTTCAGCCAGGGCGTGCCGTTCTTCCACGCGGGCAGCGATATGCTGCGCTCTAAGTCGCTGGACCGTGACAGCTACAACTCCGGTGACTGGTTCAACACCCTGGACTTCACGTACCAGACGAATAACTGGGGCGTGGGGCTGCCGCCGGCCTCCCACAATCAGAGCGAGTGGCCGATCATGCAGCCGCTGCTGGCCCAGGAAGGTATTACGCCCGGAACGGCGGATATCCTCAAGACCGTGGCGCACTTCCGGGAGCTGCTGCAAATCCGGGCCAGCTCGCCGCTGTTCCGGCTGCGCACCGCCGAGGCGATCATGGCGCGGGTGGCCTTCCACAACACCGGCCCCGACCAGGTGCCGGGCCTGATCGTGATGACGATCGATGACCGGGCTGGCGATAACCTTGACCCGGCGCACGCGCTGATCGCGGTCGTGTTCAATGTGACGCCGGACGCGCTGAACTTCACCGTTCCTGATCTGGCAGGCGCGGCGCTGGCGCTGCACTCCGTACAGGCGGCTTCCGCCGACCCGGTGGTGCAGGGCGCGGCGTTTGATATGGAAATTGGGGCGTTCAGCGTGCCGGGCCTGACCACGGCGGTGTTCGTCCTGGCGGAGTAGACGTGCTGCCGGTCTGTGGCGCGTTGCAGTCTGGTTGCAGGGGGTCTCAGCTCGAGGCCCCCTGTATCGATCGGTTTGAAGTTGGTTGTTGCGGGGTGTTGGAGCATACTGGCACGTGCTCTATAATGGGGGATATATCGCGGGCCTGTGCTTGGCGGGGCTCAGCCATGAACTTGTTCTGAAATAAAGTGATTAATGATAGAATAAATATGTGGGGCGGCTTTTCGGGCGATAGTGGAGCTATCGCCACGCCGGGAAGCCGATTGTTCGGTGCGATTACATGCCACGTGGAGCCTGATGATGGAGCAGCAACATAACACCCTGGTCTGCCCGATCTGCCAGCACCATAATGCGCCGGAAGCGCGGCGCTGCGCGCAATGCGGGGTATCCCTGATGGGCAATACCACCACGATGCGCGTCTCCGATGAACAGGTTGACGAGGTGATGGGGGAGCTGGGATTCACGCCCCCAACCCATCGGGAAGCGGCTGCTGAAGGGCTGGTTTTTTACATTGCAGGCGAGGTTCAGCCGGTAATTATGCGCGGGCGGGAGGAGGTCATCCTGGGGCGCCATGTGGCCGAAGGCCCGCCCCCCGCCGACCTGGTGGACCTGGGGACCTACCACGGGCATCTGCTGGGGGTCTCGCGCCAGCATGCACGGGTGAGGCTGAGCGGCGACGAATGTGTGCTGGAAGACCTGAACAGCACCAACGGCACCTGGCTGAACGAAAAGCGCCTGACCGCCAATACCGCCTATATCCTCAATAATGGCGACCAGGTGCGCCTGGGCCAGTTGATTCTGTTCGTGTACTTCTCCATGACCTCCAGCCGCCAGAAGGTCAAGCTGGGGCTGAGCGGAAGCGCGGCCTCGGTAGTCCACCGGCCGCCGATCATGGGGCTGCACCTGGCGCGTGAAACGGCCACGTATCTGCAGGCGCTGGTGGAGTTGCAGCGGGCGATTGACACCATTCAGGGGCGCAGCGCGGATGAAAAGCGGGATATCCCCTTGCTGGAGGTCGATGGCGAGCAGGCCAGCGTGGACCTGACGCTGGTGGGGCTGGCGGATGCGGTGAACGTGGTGCAGCAGGTGATCATGCCCTGGCAGAAGGAGCATGTGTGGCTGCTGGCCGCGCTGTGGAAAGGGGCCGCGCCGGAAGATGCCATCGCGGCCGACGCGCCGCCGGATGCCATCCCGCAGAAGCCGGATACCAGCCCGCTGGGTGGGCTGGGGGAAGCTCCCCCACCATCGGAGGAGCCAACGGCCCTGGATGTGTCCCCGCTGACAGGTGGCACGTCTGATCTGGCCCTGTCAGACCATGCCGGGCCGGAGGGCGGGGTGATCAGCCCTGACGACGCAGCGCCCTCTACACGGGACCTGGACGCGGAAGAAGCGGCATCTGCGCCGGAGCCTGACGAACCGTTGACTGAGCCGGAGGCGGCGGTACCGCCGGAGGCAGTCGTGCTGCCTGATGCGGAGAAGATATCCCCGTTCACGGAGGCGATCTCCGACTCCGGGGCTGATACCGCACCGGAAGGCCCTGATGCAGCTGTGGGGCCTGTAGGGAAGGCGACCGAACCGGCCCCTGAGCCAGCGCAGGACGTTACGCTGGACACGCTGCGCCTGGCCCTGCAGAAGCGGGTGCTGGAACACGTGACGGCTGGCTTCGGGGCGGCCTCCAGCCGCGATCAGGCGCACCTGGTGCTGCTTGAGGAGCCGGTGGAGGTGTTAAGCCGCAGCACCCTGGAGGTGACTGCCAGCTCGTACTGACCCGCCCGGTGCTTACCCGGAAACGAACCAGGCCAGCGCGCATGATCCCGGCGCTGGCCTGGCTGCTTGCTGGGAAGGTGTGATCTTACGCCGTCAGGTGACGCTGGCGGGCCACGTTGGAGCTCTGGTCGTTGTTGAACGTGATCAGGATGGTGGCCGACGAGGAGCCGACATTCTCAAAGCTGTGCGGCTGTGCGGCTTCAAAGAGCAGGCTATCTCCGGGTGAAAGCTCAAAAAGCGCCTCACCGATCTTATATGCGATCAGCCCGTCCAGGCAGAAGACAAACTCCTGGCCGGGGTGGGTGACAGGCTCCCGGCTGGTGCCCGCGCCCGGTTCCAGCGTGATCAGGAAGGGCTGCACGAGCTGCTGACGCAGCCCGATACCCAGACTCTCGACGGCCATGCCGTCCCGCTGCGTCATGAGCCGGTCATCGGCTTTGATGTATACGATGTTCTGTTCGTGCTCATCCATAAAAAAGTCCGTGATCGGGACTTCCAGGGCGTTGGCGAGCTGGTGCAGGGAGGATACGGTGGGCGAATTCTCGCCACGTTCAATCCGACTGATGGCATTGATGGACAGGCCGCATTTGTCGGACAGGCTGCGGAGGGATAACCCGCGTTTTTCGCGGAGCGTGCGGATTCGCCGCCCGACATTAGGCTCCATTTTTGCGCTCATGTTGCGTTTACTCCTCACACGGCGACACTGATCGGATCACATTCCCCCCGGTCAAATTTGGATCCGCCTGAATATTCTGGATAATAACTATAGCGCAGTCCGAATTTTGGCGCTTCTCTCCGTAAGTGGGAAGGATATAGTACCAGTTATGAAGCACTATGCCAGTACAGCCCAGGCAGCGGCCGTCCACATGCAGCAGGGGTACAGCTGATCGGAAGCGATCGTGCTCGCCGTGGGCGAGCTTCTGTGGGGCGATGTTGCGGAAGAAACCCGCCGGATCAGCAGCGTGTTCAGTGGTGGCCTGGGCAGCACACACAGCGAGTTGTGCGGGGCGCTGAGCGGCGGGGCGATGATCATCGGCGCACACTGTGGCCGGGCCAGCGTTCAGGAAGACAATACGCGCTGCAAGGCGCTGGCAGCCCGCTACCGGGAGGCGTTCCAGGCAGCATTCGGGCATACGATCTGCGCCGACTTGAAAGCCAGCGGCTACGGTTGGGGTGGCGCGCCCTGCTCGGCGCTGGTGGCGCGGGCTGTGGAGGTGCTGCTGCCGCTGCTTGAGGCGGAGGACGCCCGCTAGCGGGACGCTGACGCCTGCCATCCAAACTCAGCCAGCCTTTCGGCCAGACCTGCCCTGGCCAAAGGGCTGGTTTTATGTTGGGCTGGGTCTGCCTGGCGGTATAGTGAGGGTGATCGCTGGTGTGCAGGCCGGAGAACGAACAGATGACAGACCCTATTCGTGTATTCATTGTTGACGATCATCGTATGCTGCGGGCCGGGGTGCGTGTTTTTCTGGAGGCATGCGATGATATGGAGCTGGTGGGCGAGGCCCCGGACGGGGAGACCGCTATCTGGCAGGTCGCCGCGCTGCGCCCCGATGTCGTGCTGATGGACCAGGCGCTGCCGGGGATGGATGGCGCGGCCGCTACCGAGGCGATCCTGCAGGAAAACCCCGACGTGCGGGTGATCGCCCTCACCAGCTTCTATGAGGCGCGCCGGGTAGAGCGCGCGCTGAAGGCCGGGGCGATCAGTTATGTGCTGAAGGATGTGGATGGCGATGAGCTGGCCCATGCCATTCGCGAAGCCTACGCCGGACGTTCGGTGCTCTCCCCGGAAGCGGCCCAGGCGCTCATCCAGTCGGCCGCCCGCCGTGCCTCCACACCGATCGACCTGACCGCGCGGGAGCAGGAAGTGCTGCGCCTGATGGTCAGCGGCAGGTCGAACGCCGAGATTGCCGGCGCGCTGGCGATCAGCGAATCCACGGTCAAATACCATGTGAGCGGTGTGCTGAACCGGCTGGGTGTCACCCGGCGGGCTGAGGCGATCGCGCTGGCGCTGCGTGATGGGCTGGTGGGGCCAGAGGATCTGAATCCGGACTGATTGCCCCTTTCGCCAGCTATCTTCCCCGCTTTTTCCCGGCGTTCGGCCAGCCTGCGCCGCCTGTAAATTTCCCCGTCCTGTCTCTTCTGGAATCAGAATTATTGTGCAAACTTGACATCCGAAAGGTTTCGGAGTATGCTGAATTTGTATCCGAAACCTTTCGGATACTGTTCAAAGTTAATGAAGTAATATTGCTTTTTCGGCCAGCACAGGCTCATGACGAAAATTACGCTGAAGGATATCGCCAGAGAATCCGGCTATTCGATCACCACGGTGTCGCGCGCCCTGGGCGGCTTCAGTGACGTGAACGAGCAGACCCGCGCCCACATCCTGCGGATTGCCGGGGAGCTGGGCTACCAGCCTAACCTCATCGCCCGCCAGCTTCAAAGCCAGCGCACGTTCACCATCGGCATGATCATCCCCGCCACCGAACGGTGTGAAGAAGACGATTTTTTCAGCACCCTGCTCAAGGGCGTGACCTACGTGGCCGCGCAGCGCCGCTATGACGTGCTGATGAGCGGCCAGCTGTCCGATTCGGATGAGATGGGAACCTACCGCGCGTTTGTGGGGGGGAACCGGGTCGATGGCATGATCCTGGCGCGGACCCACCGCAGCGATCCCCGGATCGCGTACCTGAAGGAGATGCGCCATCCGTTCGTGGTGGCGGGCCGTTCCTCACCGGATGAGCAGTCGGATTTCCCCTACATTGACGCGGACAGCCAGCTGGGGATCAGGATGCTGGTTGAGCATTTTATCGCTTACGGGCATCGCCATATCGGGCTGATCCTGCCGCCGGAACGGGTAGCGTATACCGCTTACCGGTTCAATGGCTACCGGGAGGGCCTGGCCGGGGCGGGGCTGCCGTTCCGCCCGGAATATGTGCAGACAGGCGACCTGCGGCGGGAAGGCGGCCACCGGGCGGCGCATGAGCTGCTGGCGGCGCAGCCGGAGCTGACCGCCATCATCGCGAGCAACGACCTGATGGCCCTGGGCGCGATACAGGCCGTGCAGGAGTGCGGGCTGACTGTCGGGCGGGATATCGCCATCGGTGGGTTTGATGATATCCCCGCTGCTGAGCACACCATCCCCCCGCTGACGACGGTGCGCCAGCCTATCTGTGAGATCGGGGAGCGGCTGACGGATATGCTGCTCCAGATCATTCAACAGGAGCCACCGGCGGAAACGGGCATCCTGGTGGCCCCTGAACTGATGATTCGCGCATCCAGCGGGCAACCGCGTGAGTAGAGAAAGGAGTGTACGCGGACTCTTGCGCAACGCATTTTACGGTATGTATTTGCCGGACACCGTCCGTACACCCACTGCCAGAGTAGACCTTTTTTAGATGGAGGAGAATCACGTGAATAAGCGTTCTTTGCTGATTGTGTTAGTGGTCGCTGTGATGACCCTGCTGCCGGCGATGAGCCTGGTAAGCGCGCAGGACCGTGTCGTGGTTGAATTTTGGACCACCGACAATGAAGAAGAGCGGGTGGTGCGCTACGAGGAAGTGGCGGCCCGCTACATGGAAATGAACCCGAACGTTGATGTGCGCATCGTCCCGATTGACGAAGGCACGATTTCGCAGCGCGTTTCCACCGCTGTGGCCGCCAACCGCATGCCGGACATCATCCGCATGGGCGTGGAGCGGGTGTCGACCTTCGCCGCGGATGGCCTGCTGAACGAAGCCTATGCGATGCAGGTGATCGACGAGATCGGTGAAGATGACTTCCGCAGCGGCCCGCTGGCGATGGTCACCAACCCCGATACCGGCAATTACGCCGCCGTCCCGTTCGATGGCTGGATTCAGGCGCTGTGGTACCGCGCGGATATCTTCGCGGAACTCGGCCTGGAAGCCCCTATCTCCTGGGACACGATCAACGTGGCGTGCGATGCGCTGCCCGGCCAGATGGACCTGCTGTACGCCATCGGTCTTGGCACCGACCCCGGCCAGAACTACGGCCACCAGATCTTCGAGCAGGTGGCGATCTCCAATGACGCCTGGCCTTTCGATGCTGAAGGTAATGTGACCTTCAATACGCCCGAAATGATCGCGGCGCTGGACTTCTACGCCGGCCTGCAGCGCTGCGCGATGCCCGGCCCGCAGTACTGGCGCGGGGCGCGTGAATCCTATCAGTACGCCCAGTCCGGCATGATGTTCTACTCCACCTATATCATGGATGACCTGGTGGATGGCTCTGGCCTGGAGGGTGGCGGCAACCTTGAGCTGGCGATCGATGACCTGGCGGCGCAGACCGGTTTCGCGCCGGAGATGGCCGGCCCGAACGGCGCCGCGACCTACGGCCAGCTGGTGACGCTGGGCCTCACCCGTGACGCTGACCCCGAAGCGGTGGACGTGGTCAAGTTCTTCCTGACCGAAGGCTACCAGGACATCCTCGCTCTGGCGCCGTTCGGCAAGGTTCCGGTGCTGGAAAGCGCAGTTGAAGGCTGGAGCAGCAGCAGTGACTACTTCGCCAACTACGACGCGAGCACGCTTGAAGCGATTGCCGCGGGTTACGACGTGATGCAGCGCTGGCTGTTCCGCCCGGACTATAACGCGGCGCAGCGCGCGGTCGTCGGGGATATCGAAGGCCGTCTGCTCATCCCGACCGTCATCAGCAATATCGCGATTGAAGGCACGATGACCCCCGAAACGGGCGCCCAGTGGCTTCAGGAGCAGGTCGAATCCATGCTGGCGGAACGCGGCGGGTAAGCCTGCCTGTAGCAGGTTCTGCTTCCACTGAGCTTTGGGGAGGAGACCCCCTACACCCTGTGGGTTGGGGTGTCTCCTCCTTCGTTTTTCCGCTACCGGCATGAGCGTAATAGAGTTAAGGAGCAGGTGGGATGGCAAGCGTGACAGGTGCAGGCGCAAGACGCGGCTTGTTTGGCCGCTCGCGGGGCGCCCAGGAGGTACGATTAGCGTGGATGCTCGTGTTGCCCACGGCGTTGATCATCTTCACTGTGGTGCTGTTCCCGGCGATCTTCAGCATCTGGATCAGTTTTCATGATGTCGGGTTGAGTAACCTGAACGACGTGTTCAACGCGCCCTTTGTTGGTCTGGAGAATTACCGCTTGGTGTTCGATGATTTTGCCTTCAAGTGGCAGGGCTGGAACCAGTGGGGCGCGGCGGTTACCACCGTATTCTACGCTTTTGTATCATCCATCTTCACGATGATCGTGGGGCTGATCGCGGCGCTGATTCTGAACCGGCCGTTTGTGGGGCGCGGCCTCACGCGCGGCATTTTCCTGTTCCCGTATGTGGCGCCGGTGGTCAGTGTGGCGTTCGTGTGGCGCTGGATACTGGACCCGCGACCTTCGGGGGTGCTTAACCACTGGCTGACCTCCCTGGGGCTGATCGATATGCCGCAGGCGTACCTGGCGCAGCGCGGGCTGGCGATCTGGCTGGTGATCATCTTCCAGGTGTGGCGCTATTTCCCCTTTGCCATGCTCATGATTATCGCCCGCCTGCAGGCCATCGACGGCACGCTGTACGAGGCCGCCGATGTGGACGGGGCCAACCCCTGGCAGAAGTTCATGAATGTGACGATTCCGGAGCTGCGCTACGTGCTCGGCGCGATTTTCCTGCTGCGCCTGCTGTGGACCTTCAACAAGTTTGATGATATATGGCTGCTAACCGGGGGCGGGTACGGCACGAACACGCTGCCCGTGCTGACCTACCAATTCAGCTTCAACACGTACGATTTTGGCAAGGGTGCCGCGACCGCCATGATCCTGCTGGTGGCGCTGGTGGTGTTCATCTTCTTCTACGTCAAGTTCATTATGAGCAGCGAAGAAGCCTAAAGGAGCGACCAGCAATGACATCCTCAACCGGCCATGCGGCGACTTACGAGAAGAAAAGCTTCCTTGAGCATCTGGCAGGGACGCTGAACTGGCAGCGCTTTCTCTTCGCGCTGGCACTGTTTATCTTCCTGGCGATGATCCTGTTCCCGTTCTACTGGATGGTCAGCTCGTCCTTCAAGACCGGCGCGGAGATTGCCGGGCGGGCGCCGGTGTATGTTCCCGGCGCGCTGCGGCTGGATGCCTTCCAGGAGCTGTTCAACCCGGAATGGCCCCGCTACCAGGACTTCTTCCGCAATATCGTGAACAGCATCCTGGTGTCAATCCCGACGGCGCTGATCACGGTGATTCTTTCGGTGCTGGGGGCGTATGCCATCGCCCGGCTGAAGTTCAAGGGCAAGGAGCTGATGCTCAACAGCGTGCTGGTGGTGTATCTCTTCCCCGGCGTGCTGCTGATCATCCCGCTGTTCGCCATGCTGTCGATGCTCAGCCAGCGGCTGGGCTTCAACGTGCAGGATAACCTGGCGGTGCTGATCTTCACCTACCTGGCGCAGACCCTGCCGGTGGCGCTGTATATGCTGGTGAATTACTTCCGCACGATCCCCGACGAGATCGAGCAGGCGGCCATGATCGATGGCTGCACCCGGCTGGAAGTGATCTGGCGCGTGACGCTGCCGCTGGCAGTCCCGGCGCTGGTGTCGGTGGGGCTGTACACGTTCATGATCGCGTGGAACGAGTTCCTCTACGCTCTGATCTTCCTGAACGACCGCAACATGTTCACCATGCCGATCAAGATCAACACCATCTTTAACGACCCCAGCCCGCGCCCGAACGTGGTCATGGCTGCCTCAACGATCATGACCCTCCCGGTGATCGTGCTGTTCCTGGCCTTCGAGAAATACCTGGCCGAGGGGCTGACGGCTGGTGGCGTGAAAGGTTAGTCCTCACGCTTTCGAAGGATAGCCGCCAGGCTTTCCCAAAGGATAGCCGTCAGGCTTTCCCAAAGGATAGCCGTCAGGCTTTCCTCCTGCTCCTGGGGCGGCGCGCCAGTGCGTGCCGCCCTCTTTGTTTTCGGCGCAGGCTCAGACCGACCGGATCAGGCCAGGGCTTCTTTCAGCGCGGCCAGCAGCAGCAGGACGTTTTCCTCCCGCGCGGAATAGCCCATCAGCCCCACGCGCCAGACCTTGCCCTTCAGCTCGCCCAGGCCGCCGCTGATCTCGATGTTGTAGCGGGCCATCAGGCGCTGCCGGACGGCGGCCTCGTCTACCCCCTCCGGCACACGCACGGTAGTCAGGGTGGGCAGGCGGTGCGCCGGGGTGACATGCAGCGCCAGCCCCAGGGCTTCCAGGCCCTCCCACAGCATCTCGGCGCAGCGCCGGTGACGCGCCCAGCGGGCTTCCAGCCCTTCCTCGGCCACCAGGCGCAGGGCCTCATACAGCGCCAGCCCCATGTTCACCGGCCCGGTGTGGTGGTACACCCGGCGCTCGTCCCAGTACTGGGCCAGCAGGGTGAGGTCCAGATACCAGCTCGTGACCGGCGTGCGGCGCCCGGCCAGCTTCGCCAGCGCGCGCGGGCCAAGCGTGATCGGGCCGAGGCCGGGCGGGGCGCTCAGGCACTTCTGCGAGCCGGTGTAACACACATCGGCGCCGGCCTCATCCGCGCTGAACGGCACGCCGCCCAGCGAGGCGACCGTGTCCACGATCAGCAGGCCGCCGACGGCATGCACCGCCTCGGCAATCTCCGCGATGGGCTGCATGGCCCCGGTGGATGTCTCGCCGTGGACGATGGCCGCGACCTTCGCCGGGCGCTCCGCCAGCGCGGCGCGCACCTCCTCCGCGCTGAAGACCTCGCCCCACGGGCGGGTGAGCGTGCGCACATCGCCCCCGTAGCGGCGGGCCATCTCCGCGATGCGCAGCCCGAAATAGCCGTTGGCGCAGACCAGCACCGGGTCGCCCGGCTCCACCATATTGGCGACGGCGGCTTCCATGGCGGCGGTCCCCGCGCCGGGGACAACAAGCGTCAGCGGGTTCTGTGTGCCAAAGACATGTCGCAGCAGGGTCTGCGTGCGGTCCATGATGGTCAGGTAAGCCGGGTCCAGGTGGCCGACGGGCGGGGTGGCCATCACGCGCAGCACGCGCGGGTGGATCATGCTGGGGCCGGGGCCGAGCAGGATGCGCGGCGGCAGGTCCGGCGTGGAAAAATCCTGGGGGTTGAGTGCAGGGTTAGTCATGGGTGCCTCCTTGAATGTGGGCTGGGTGTATTGTGGCGCGGCCGGCGGCTGCGCGCAAAGACGATTTCCGGCGCGGCGGGCCGGGGCGCGTTATACTGGCGGCAGAGCATTAGCCTCCTGGGGGAATGACAGAATGACCATGCTGAGAGACCTGATACTCAAGAATCGCACGCGCCGCCGCTTTTATGAGGGCGAGCCGGTTAGCGCCGAAACGCTGCGTGAGCTGGTGGACCTGGCCCGGCTGTCCGCTTCCGGCGCGAACAAGCAGCCGCTGAAGTATATGCTGGCCTGCACGCCGGAGCGCAACGCCCTGGTGTTCCCGAACCTGGCCTGGGCGGGCTACCTGCCGGAGTGGGGCGGCCCGCCGGAGGGCGAGCGCCCGGCCGGCTACATCATCCTGCTGTGCGACACCACGATCAGCCAGGATCCGGGGATCGACCCCGGGATCGCCATTCAGAGCATCATGCTGGGCGCGGTGGAACGCGGCCTGGGCGGGTGCATCATCGCCTCGGTGAACCGGGACGCGCTGCGCCAGGCGCTGGATATCCCGGCGCAGTACACCATCCTGTTTGTGCTGGCGCTGGGCAAGCCGCGCGAGGAAGTGGTGATCGACCCGGTGGGGCCGGACAGCGATATCCGTTACTGGCGGGATGCCGGGGGGATCCACCACGTGCCCAAGCGCGCGCTGGAAGACGTGATCATCGAGTGATGCCCCGCAGCGGAAGCGCAGCCGGGCGCCCGGTTATGGTCAGAGCGCCCGGCCGCCGCTGTTTCAGCGCTGGAATTTGCGGTATGTGGTGATGTAACTCATGCCCATCAGGTCTTTGCCCAGCATCAGATCGACGGCCCGGACGGCCAGCGCGTTCTTCAGCGGGTTGCAGATCGGGGCGTTGACCCCGGCCTGGATAAAGCCCGTCAGGAACACGGTGTTGAGCAGCTCGCGGTCGGGCATGCCGTGGCTGGCGTTGCTGGCCCCGGCCGTCATGTTGCAGCCGAAAGACTCGCGGATCAGGCGTGCGGCCGTCAGCGTGGTCAGCATGGCGGTGTGGTCGGCGCCAACGGTCAGCACCAGCGGATCGATCAGCACATCCTCCGCCTTCAGCCCAACGCGGGCCGCCCGTTCCAGGATCTTCTCGGCGATCGCCACGCGCGTTTCGGGGTCGGTGGGGATGCCGTCATCGTCCATGCACAGGCCGATCACCGCCGCGCCATGCTCGGCCACGATGGGCAGGATCGTGCTGAGGCGTTCTTCCTCCCCGTTGACGGAGTTCACCAGCGCCCGGCCCTGAACGACCTTCAGCGCGGCGGCCAGTGCCTCAGGATTGGCGGAGTCAATGCACACCGGGATGCTCACCGTTTCCTGAACCAGGCGCACCGCCTGGGGCAGCAGCGCCACCTCGTCCACCCCGGCTGTACCCACATTCACGTCCAGCACGGCCGCCCCGGCGTCAACCTGGGCCAGCGCATCCTGGGGGATGCGGCTGAGGTCGCCGGCCTGCAGCTCGGCGCTGAACGCCTTGCGCCCGGTAGGGTTGATCCGTTCGCCGATGATCACGGTCGGCTGGTCCGGGCCGATGATCGTTTGCGTGCTGGTGCCCTGAAGAATCATTTGCATGGGTTTTCCCCCCTGTATAGTTCATGAGTATGAAGGTAGTGCGGGCTGTGCTGAGCGCCACACCCCTGATTATCGGCCGATTCGCGGCCGGCGTAAACTGACAGGCGGCCCCTTCCGGGCAGCAAAAAGGCCCACCGCCAGGGGTGAGCCTTTGTTATGATCGGTGTCAGGCGCTAATCGACGCCGCGCATCCGCGGGTCAAGCGCATCGCGCAGGCCGTCGCCCAGGAAGTTGAAGGCGAACATGATCAGGAACAGCGCGATGGCGGGGAAAATCGCCTGGTGCGGGTAGCTGGAGATCGCTTTCGAGCCGTCGGAGATCATCGAGCCCCAGCTGGGGGTGGGCCGGTTCACGCCCAGGCCGATGAAGCTCAGGAAGGCTTCGTAGCGGATATAGGTCGGGATGGTCAGGGTCTCAGCCACGATCAGCGGCCCGACGATGTTGGGCATCACGTGCTGGAACATGATCGTGTGTTCTTTGGCGCCGATGGAGCGCGCCGCGATGATGTACTCACGCTGGCGGGCGGAGAGCACCTCGCCGCGGGTGAGGCGCGCCAGCCCGACCCAGGAGGTGATCCCGACGCCGATGAAGATGAACAGCATCCCGCCCATTGACCGGTCGGCCAGGTAGAGGGCATAGCCCAGCGTCCCGGATTGGCTGGCCTCGTTGAACGCCCCTCGGAAATAGGCCATCATCAGGATGATGACCAGGATGGTGGGGAAGGCGTAGAACACATCGACGACGCGCATGATGATGCTGTCCGTCCGCCCGCCGAAGTAGCCAGCCATCAGCCCCAGCGGCACGCCAAGCAGGATCGACACCAGCGGCCCCACGAAGGCGATGGCCAGCGAAATGCGCGTGCCATAAATGATTCGGCTGAGGATATCACGCCCCAGGTCATCGGCCCCGAGGATGTAGTCGTTGCTGACGGTGACGTAGCCGCCATCATCCTTGGCCTTCATGATGGGGAACATGTCAATGACCCACTGGGGGGCAGCATTGTTGTCCATCAGGCGCTGCTCGGCATAGGTCTTGGGCGCGACGTAATCTGCAAAAATCGCAAGAAAGACGGACAGGATGATGATGATCAGCCCCAGCACAGCCATACGGTTGCGCATCAGGCGTTTCATCGCGTCTGCCCACAGGCTCTCGCCTTTTACCGGCTCTCCTGCCAGGGAAACAATGTTGTCGTTTGTTTTGGTCACAGCCATCGGTTCACTTTTCCCCGTGATCCACTAGGAATACTGAATGCGTGGATCGAGCCAGACGTAGACGAGATCCACAAGCAGGTTGGCGAGAATGACGATCGTGGCCAGCAGCAGGGTGGTCCCCATGATCACCGGATAATCGCGGTTGGTGATACTGACAACGAAGAACTTGCCCATGCCCGGAATGCCAAAAATCAGCTCCGCCACAAAGCTGCCGGTCACCAGGAAGGCCAGCATCGGCCCCAGGGTGGTGATCACGGGGATCATGGCATTCTTCAGCGCGTGCAGGCCGATAACCGCCCGTTCGTGCAGGCCTTTGGAGCGCGCGGTGCGGATGTAATCCTCATTCAGGACCTGGAGCAGGCTGGCGCGTGTTAGCCGGGCCAGCCGGGCCGACTGGGAGAATCCCAGGGCGAAGGCCGGCATAATAAGATGCTCGAAGCTGCCCCAGCCGGTGGGTGGCAGCCAGCGGAGCTGCACCCCGAAGACATAGCGCAGGATTGGCCCGGAGACAATGACCGGGACCGAGACCCCGATAATGGCGACACCCATCGCCGCATAGTCCCAGCGGGTGTTGCGATTCAGGGCGGAAATAATGCCGGCCGGGATGCCGATCACGATGGCAACAATCATCGCCCCGACCCCCAGCACCGCGGAGACCGGGAACGTGTCCTTGATGATGCTGTTGACGGTTTGACTGACAGATTTGTACGACGGCCCAAAGTTCACCCAGCGCAGGGTTTTATCTATGCCGGGGATATAAATATTGAGCAGGTAGTCGTTCATCACCGTGCGCGGCAGCTGATTTTCGGTCAGGCGGGGGATGGCAATATCGCCCATATAGTGCAGGTACTGCATATGCATCGGTTCATCCAGGTTGTATTTCGCCTCAAGCTGTTCCAGGGCGCGCTGGGGCAGGTTCTTCTCGGTGGAGAAGGGGCCGCCCGGCACAGCGCGCATGGTTGCGAACGTGAGCAGCGAAATAACAAACAGGACTACAATCATTTGCAACAGTCTTCGGACGATATATCTTCCCATGATGCCACCTGTTGGAGATCGGCTAGCTGAACGTTGGGGGTCGACAAGGACCGATTAGTTTGAATACAGGATAATGCCGGAATGGACGGGGAGAGGGGGGAAACCCCTCTCCCGCGTTTGCTTAAGACTTCAGGACGTTACCTTAGGGCTTGGCCGTCAGGTCGATGTCCCACTTCTCGTAGTAGTCCTGGCCGAACTGCGTGTAGGTCGCATCCACCCACGGCTGGTACAGACGCAGCGTGGTGTAGAAGTAAACCGGCGCAATCACAGCGCTTTCGTTGGTCAGGATGTACTCGGCTTCGGCGTACAGGTCGGTGCGGGCCTGCATGTCTTCTTCGACCATGGCCTGCTCAACCAGCGCGTCAAAGCGAGCGGAGTTCTCATCGTCCCAGCTGATGCCCAGTTCACGGACAGAGCTGTGGAAGACGTCGAACAGGAAGTTATGGGCGTCCGGGTAGTCCAGGCACCAGCCATAACGGAAGGTCTGCGGCGCGTCAGCGCTCTTGATGGTTTCCAGGTAGGTGCCCCATTCCTGGGTCTGGATCTGGACATTGAGGCCCAGCGCGTCGGCCCACATCTGCTGGATCGCCTGGGCGATACGAGCATGGCCTTCGCTCTCGTTGTGCCACAGGGTGATGGGTTCCATCTGGTCCAGGGTGATACCGCGCTCGTCCAGGTATTCCTGGAGCATGGCCTGAGCGGCTTCAACGTCTTCGGTCAGCGCGTACTGCGGGTAGTCCTGGGACAGCGGCGCAGCCGCCAGCAGATTTTCGCGCGCGAAGAAGTAGGCAGGAACCTGCTCGCCCTTGAGGACGTTGTCGATCAGGCTCTGGCGGTCGATCGTCATGGAGAGGGCGCGGCGAACGCGCAGGTCATCCATGGGGGCCTTGGCCGTGTTGAAGGGGAACATGTACGTGCAGCCGTAGGGGCCGATGTACAGGGCCTGCGACAGGGCCGGGTCAGCCTTGATACGGTCGAGCTCAGCCGACGGGGCCGGGACGACGTCCGCCGTGCCAGCCTCGAAGTTCGCGAACGCAGCGCTCTGATCCAGGATCATCAGCTGCACTTCGTCGATGGCGGGCACCGGGATATTGTCAGTGCCAGGCCAGAAGGGGTTCTTGACCAGGGTCACGCTCTCGCCGTGCAGCCACTGGGCCAGCACGAACGGGCCGTAGCTCTGGAAGTTCTCGGCTTCGTACCAGAAGTCACCGAATTCCTCGATCACCCACGCGGGCTGGGCATACGCCTGCCACATCCCGAAGATGGTGGGCAGGAACGCAGCCGGGCGAGCGGCCGTGATCTGGAGGGTGTAGGTGTCAATGGCTTCCACACCGAGGTCTTCAACAGCCATCTCGCCGTTGTACACAGCGCGGCCGTTCTCGACCCAGTCGGACATGATGCCACCGTAGTAGCTACCGAGTTCGCCACCGATGGAGCGGCGAATACCGAAAGCGAAGTCTTCGGCGGTCACGTAGCGCACGTTGCCGTCCGCATCCGTCGCCATCTCTACCTCGCCGGCGTCATTGACAAAGACCCACGGCACTTCCGGCAGGATGTTGAAGGTGTAAACCAGGCCGTCATCGGAGACTTCCCAGGTCGCCATGCCAGGCTCGGTGACCAGGGTCACTTCATTGACGCGGCTGAGGCCGGGGGTGGTCTCAATCAGCACCTGGATGGAGCTGGTGTCAGTCGCCAGCGAGGGGTCGAGCGTCGGAACGTCCGACGCGCCCAGCGCCTGCGCATCCACCAGGACCTTGCGGTCGCCCTGGGCCGAGATTGTGCTGCCGAAGAGCGTCATGGCCAGCACCAAAACGAGGGCAAGGCTAATATAGCGAGCGAACTTTTTATTCATAGTTTTCCTCCCCAGAGTATATACATTTGATCGGGCGAATGAAGGGGACGGCCAGGTGTCCTACAGTCAACAAAAACGCCTGGAACCGGGTTTCATCCGGCCGCGACCACACCGATCATAACACGTAATGCAACATGCAACAACAAAAGTACCCAATAGTGTAGCATAGATAATGGGTTTATTTGGGTGTTTATTTCCAGAATCGGTTTTCTTCTTTATAGTAGAACTGTGATTGGGATATTATCTCTATATGACAAATAGTATTCTGTGCTGATTTGCTCGATTTCCTTGTTCATTTTGCTGGCCGGCCCGGGTCAGCGCTGCCGGGCCTGATCGGGCGCGCGCGCCGCGCTGAGTGGCAGGGCGACGGTGAATGTGCTGCCCTCCCCCAGGGCGCTCTGGATGCTCAGCAGGCCGCCAAAGCGCTCGATCAGCTGTTTCACAATCGCCAGGCCCAGGCCGGTACCGGTGATTTCGCTTTCCCTGGCGTTGCCGGCGCGGAAGAACTCCTGCCCCAGCTTTTCCAGGTCTTCCTGCGGGATGCCAATGCCCGTATCCGCAACCATGACCTGCACCCGGTCGTCTTCCTGCCAGATGCTGACGGTAACCGTGCCTTCCTGCCGCGTGTACTTGATCGCATTGCCCACCAGGTTATCAAATACGCGGATCAGCCCTTCCGGCGTGGCCTGCACGAACAGCGCTTCATCCGGGCAGGTGAACGACAGGTCGATCTGTTTCTGCGCGGCCAGCGGGGAGAGCCGTTCCACGATCTCGTACAGGGTTTTGCACAGCGGCACCGGGACAAGCGACTCTTCCGTTTCAACCGCCTTGCCCGCCGCGAACGCCAGCAAGTCGTTGATCAGTGTCAGAAGCAGCTCAAAGCGCTTCTCCAGCCGGGCGACGATATCCAGCTGCTCCGGGGCAAGCTCGCCTACGTAGCCTTTGGAGAGCAGGCTGAGGAGGCTTTGCGCGCCGGTGACGGGCGCGCGCAGCTCGTGGGTCACGATGCGAACAAACTGGGCGCGCTGTTGTTCGGCCCCGGTCAGGGCTTCATGCGCGATGGCGTTTTCCAGCGCGATGGCGCCCTGCTGGGCGATGGCGACCGCAAAATCAACGTCCTCCTCGGTGAAGCAGTCCGGGTTGGTGGAATACACGCGCAGCACCCCCAGCGGGCTGCGCTGGCCCATGATCGGCGCGACGATCAGCGACCGGATTCCCTCGGCGGCCATTTCGCGCGGGTACTGGATGCGCGGGTCGTGCTGCGGGTCGCAGATGCGCACCGGCTTGCCGCTCAGCGCCTCGCGGTCCAGCTGGCTCTGGGCCAGCTCCACCGGGCCTTTTTCCAGGTACATCCTGCTCAGGCCATGCGCGGCGACCATTTCGAGGCGGTCACCGGTGGCGCTGAGCAGCCGGATTGCCGCGCCTGAGCCGCCCAGTGCCAACGCCGCGTTGGAGGCCAGCCGCTCCAGCGTGACGGCCGAATCCAGCGTGGAGTTGACATCTTCGGCGGTTTGCAGCAGCCCCACGACCTGGCGCTCGCGTTCGCGCAGGCGCGCGATGAGGGCGGACGTGATGAATGCGGTGGCGAACAGGCCGACCCCCATAAAGACGATCTGCGCCGTGATGTAAACCGGGTTGCTGCACAGCTCGCCGGGCAGGCCAGGGATGGGCGTGTAATGCGGCAGGATCTGCAGGCCCTCCAGCACGGTGATGAGCGTGATGCCCAGCACCGCGATGGAAGCATACAGGTAGGGAGATTGCCCTGGCAGCAGGATGGCAGCCATGACGACGTGGATGAAGAAGAACACGATCCCGGGGCTGGTGATGCCGCCGGTCAGATGCAGGAAAACGCCCATGCTCAGCCAGTCAAGCACGATCTGCCAGGTGACCAGCCGGGTGAGGCGGTTGTAGGAGGTTGGCGCCTGCAGGGCGTGCTCCCGGCGGCTCAGCCAGCTGAGCACCGCGTTATAGCCCAGGATCGCCAGCCCGACCGCATACAGCGCGCCTTCCGGAAGAGCCAGGCCGACTACATGCACGCTGAACGCGGTGGCGAGCAGGACCATCACTCCCGCCGCCCAGCGCGTCATCACCAGCCGGGCGTGGTTGCTGGCAAGATCGCGGGTGGTTGACGCCCTGAGCAGCTGGCTTGCTTCCGACGAAGGGTTGATCATAGCGCTTCCCTGACCGGTGTGGTGAGAGGGCGGCGAAACTGGCCGGGTGAGCGCACCCACCCGGCCACGGATCAGCGGCGGCTTACTTCGCGAGCAGCTCGTCCACCTTGCTTACCAGGGCTTCTGGATCGATGGGTTTGTCGATGAACACATCCACCGGCAGGTAGTCCTCTTCCGGGCCGAAGCGCACCGGGGTGGTGGAGTGAATGGAAGTCAGCATGATGATCGGGATCGTGCTGTAGTCCTTGTATTCCGATTTGGGGTCGCGGCTGCGGAGCGTAAGGGCCGTCTGAAAGCCGGCGGTGGTGGACTCCATCATCACGTCCAGCACGATCAGGTCGGGGTTTTCGCTTTTGACCTTAGCCAGCCCGTCGGCGCTGCTGCGCGCCTCGATCACGACATAATCGGCTTTTTCCAGCACGAGGCGGGTCGCCAGGGCGATATCCGGATCGTCATCAATGACAAGAATTTTCCCTTTGGGCATGGTTCTATCCTCTCAATGCGCTGCGCATGATTTCTATAGCGCGATTATGGCCCGGCGTGCAGCTCAGCCAGGATCGCGGCGCAAACTGCCGGGATTGCCGCCTGCACGGGGGCGCTCAGCGTCTGCGACCAGTCGATGGACTGGGGCTGCACGCCGTAGATCACGATCTCGCCGGGCAGCATGCCCAGGGCCTCGCCCAGCGCCAGCGCCTCGGCCAGCCCGGCGTAATGCACAGTGACGCGCGCGTGGAGGTCGTTGGCGATAAGGGTCGCGTCCTGCGTGGTGAAGCGCCGCCATTCCCCAGGCGGCTGGCCCATCTCGGCGGCATCGACAATCAGCACCCGGGTGTATCCCTCGAATAACAGGATGGTTTCCAGCCCGGGGGTGCCGCCATCCAGAAGCGTGACGCCGGGTGGCAGCTCACGCCTCTGCAGACATTCTATCACGGCTTTGCCAACGCCATCATCGCCGCGCAGGGGGCTGCCCAGCGCCAGCACCAGGGTGGGGCCGGGCAGCCCTCGCGGGCGATCATCAACCGGGCGGCGATCAGACAAACTTCACATCCAGCATGTGCGCGGAGCAGGAGATGCACGGGTCATAGGCCCGCACCAGCATTTCCAGCGCCAGCGTGATCTGTTCCTGGGTCTGGTCCAGAATCTGGGGGACCAGGGCGCGCATGTCGGCTTCGATGTTGGCCAGGTTCTGCCCCGTGGGGATGATGCAGTTGGCGCCCACAACCTTGCCATCCTTAATGACATAGTTATGGAACAGCGTGCCGCGCGGCACATCCGCCGCGCCCACGCCCTCGCCGGAAAGGCGGGTGGGCGGGGCCGGGTCTTCCCAGCGGATGCCGCGCGCCAGCAGCTGATCGATCAGTGCGATCGAGTCTTCCACACAGTGGACGATCTCCACGACCTGGGCCACCGTGTTCATGTACGGGTTAGTGTTCTTGGGCTGGATGTTCAGCGCCATTGCAGCGGTTTTCGCCTTCGGATGCAGCTGATCGTAGTTCACGTTGAAGCGCGCCAGCGCCCCCACCATGTAGGCATCCCGCTGGTTGGCGGTGTGCTTGGCGCTGGAATGCGGCACGATCGTCTCGTTGGTCACGCTGCGGTAGTCCTCCACCGGCCACGTGCCGCCATCGGTGCTGGCGATCACGCCGTCGATGAAGCAGTACTCGTCGTCCTTGTGCAGCGCGATGTACTCGGTATCGCGCTGGAAGGCGGGCATGGGCAGCGTGCTGAACAGCTCGACGGTGGCGTCCACATCGGTGCGGGCCGCGACCAGGCGCTCGCGCAGGGCGAGCATCTCTTCCTCCGTGGGGAAGTGCGTGAAGCCGCCGACCGTCATGGCGATGGGGTGGGTGTGCCGCCCGGCGATGGCCGCGCACAGGTCGCCGGAGAGCTTCTTCATGCGCAGCGCGCGCAGCACGACATCCGGGGCGGCCTTTGCCAGCGGGATCACGCTGCCCACGCTCAGGAAGTCGGGGGCGATGAGCATATAGGCGTGCAGGATGTGGCTGTCCAGGATTTCACCGTGGAACACCAGCTTGCGCAGCAGCTCGGTCTGCTCGCTGAGCGTGATGCCCAGCGCCTTTTCGGTGGCGCGCAGGGAGGCGGTGGCATGCCCCGTGGCGCAGATGCCGCAGATGCGCGAGGTGATGTGCGAGGAATCGCCGTAGGGGCGGCCGCGCAGCATGGCCTCGAAGAAGCGCGGCGTTTCCACGATCTGCAGCTCGCACTGTTTCAGCTCGCCATTCTGCACATCCACGACGATGTTGCCGTGGCCTTCCACACGGGTCAGGTGGTGGACATCGACGGTTACGGTTTTAGGGGTCATGGTTTAGCCTGCCTCTTCCAATGCCATCATCTGGTTAGTGAGGAACATTGCGAGCTTGGAGTCAATGGCCTCGTCAGCCATGCCATGTTCGCGCATGACCTGTTTCATCGCTTCGATATTCGGGTTGGAGATCATCCCGCGGCAGCCTTCACAGCCGTCGCCGTAGGTCGGGCAGATGGCATCGCAGCCCGCCAGGGTGATCGGCCCCAGGCATACCATGCTCCGGGTGTACACACACACATTCTCTTTGAGCTTGCATTCCATGCACAGCGGCTGGTCGGGGATGTGCGGCATCCGGCCCTGGAGCAGGTGGGTCACCGCTTTGATGAACTCGCCCCGATCAATCGGGCAGCCGGGGATGGTGGCATCCACCTTCACCACTGCGGAGATCGCGCGCGGCTCATAGGTATCGAACCACTCGGCCTTGTCGCCGTAGACGTATTCGCGCACGTCCTGCAGCGGCATGCGGTTGCGGATGGCGTTGATGCCGCCCAGGTGGGCGCAGGTGCCCAGCGCGATCACGTAGGTGGCCTGCTCGCGGATCGCCCGCAGGCGGTCTTCGTCGCCAGGGCGGGAGCAGGAGCCTTCGATAAAGGCGATCTGGTAGTCCTGGCCTTTTTCCGTCATGGCCTCGCGGAACTGCACGATCTCCACCGCGTCCAGCAGCTCGGGATGATCCTGAAGGGAGTCTACTACCGTAAGCTGGCAGCCTTCACAGCTGGTGAAATCAAAAAAGGCAACTTTGGGCCTGGCTGACATTTAGAGTGCCTCCTCAAGATGCTTAATCTCGGCGTAGGAGAAGGACGGGCCTTCCTGGCAGGTGTAGATGTGGTGCATCTGGCAATGACCGCACTTGCCCACGCCGCATTTCATGTGGCGCTCGAAGCTGAACCAGATGTTGCCTTCGGCGATGCCCTTGCCGAGCAGCTCCATCAGTACAAAGCGGTACATGACCGGCGGCCCCACCACCACGGCGACCATGTTGCGCGGGTGAATCTGGACTTTGGGGAAGAGCGTGGTGATCACGCCCGCGTTGCCCGTCCAGTTTTCGTCCGGGTGGTCAACCGTCATGTGGAATTCGATATCGGTGCGCTGCTGCCACTCCGCGATCTCGTCGGCGAAGAGGATGTCGGCGGGGGAGCGCGTACCGTACAGGATGATGACGCGCCCGTACTTGCCGCGCTCGTCCAGCACCTCATTGATCAGGGAGCGCAGCGGGGCCAGCCCCAGCCCGCCCGGCACAAACAGGATGTCCTTGCCGCGGAAGCGCTCCACGGGGAAGCCGCGCCCGAACGGGCCGCGGATACCGAGCATGGCGCCGGGCTGCATGGCGTGCATGGCGTTGGTCACGCTGCCCACGCGCCGCACACAGACCTCGAAGGTGCCGTTGCTGCGGCTGGGGGAGGAGGAGATGCTGATCGGCGCCTCGCCCACGCCCAGCACGGAAATTTGCACGAACTGGCCGGGGCGGTGGTTCAGCGAAAAGCCGCTGGGCAGCTCGATCTTAAAGACCTTCTCGATCGCGGTGTGGTCTTTGATGTCAATGATGCGCGACGGGGTCGGCATGTAGATGGAAGACTGTTTCAGGGTTTCCTTAAGCAGGGTGGTCATGCTTCTTTCGCCTCCTGGGCTTCGCCTTGTTTGTGGCGCCGGTAGAGCTCGTTGAAGGTTTTGACCGGGGTGATGCCCACCAGGCAGGCCGCGGCGCAGCGCCCGCAGCCCACACACCCGATCAGGCCGTAGGCTTCCATCTGGTACTTGCCTTTGCGCATGAAGCGGTGGCGGTTGCGCAGCGCGCGGGTGGAGCGGAAGTCGTGCCCTCCGGCGACCATGGCGAACATGTCCACCTGGCAGGAGTCCCAGGTGCGCGCCCGGCGGCCCGTCTCCAGGTTCAGGTCAACCTCGTCCCGCACGTCGAAGCAGTAGCAGGTCGGGCAGACTTTCGTGCACTGGCCGCAGCCCAGGCAGATATCGCCCAGCTCGTTCCACAGGGAGCTGTTATTGCTCAGGGCCAGCAGGTCGGGCAGCTCGGTCACGTCGAAGTCCAGGCGGTAGGAGAAGCGCGGCCATTTTTCGGCCATGACCTTGTTGATGCGCTGGTAGTCCTCGTCGGTCGGGTCCCAGATGGAGGGGAAGCCCTGCAGCAGCTTTTCGCCCTTTTCGGAGCCGATGTCCACCCCGTAGCTCTCGCCCAGGTCGGTGAGGTGCAGGTCGAAGTTCTCCGGGACGGTCAGGGTACCCATGCTCTTGCAGAAGGAGTGCTCCATGCAGGGGGAGAGGCACTCGATGCTGACCAGGTAGGTATTCTGGCGGCGCGCCTGGTAATGCTGGTCGGCGTAACCCGTGGCATGCACCTTGTCCAGGAGCTGCAGACCGTGCATATCACAGGTGTGAATCCCCAGGATGACGGTTGGCTCCCATTCGATACTGGCGCGGGTCTGCATGCGTGCTGCATCAAAGGCGAACAGCTCCTCACGCTGGGGCAGAAGGTACTTTTTGGGGGGCAGGATCGTGGTGGGATAATCCAGTACGAGATCGGCAGGCTGTTTGATTTCATCGAAAACAAACTGGTTTTGCCGGGCGGTGGGGCCGACAACCCGGAACTGGTGCTGCAACCAGGCAACCCACTCCGGAAGGGCCGCTTTAGGCATTATTTTGAAACTCATGGCTGCTTTCTTTTCTCCGTTAAGGTGGGGCAGTGAACGGTGACGGCGATGGTGCTGGCGTGATGGTCGACTGGCATGTGAAGCGCGCAATGGTGTGAAGGAAGCCCTCACACTCTTGTGAAATAATTCACGCGATTTAGAGCATAGGCGAAACCGCCTGTTTTGTAAACATTACGTATCACAGATTTGAGGGGGTGAAACGATTTTCTAGGCACTTGGGCCAATCGTCAGAGAATCTTGTGAGTAACATCACCGCCATGATTGGGGCGCATGTGACACGGCAGCAGTTCTTATACATCGGGCATAGCACGCCCCTGTAAAGCCAGACAGATCGTTGTCTTAATGTGTGCTCTCATGGTCACTCGCACGCTAACAAAACAGTGGTACAATTCAAGGGTATTTAACTGACATTTACTTTTATCGCTTATAAAAGCTGGTATAAAGAATATGCCGCTGGTAATGCAGCGGCAGGGGAGGACGTGGTTTGCACATGGCGTAGCCGCTTTCATTGCACTCATGGCATTGCACTGCAGCCTGTTTTCAACGTGGGCCGTTCCAGCATGAATGGCCGTTTGTGCTTATCCCCACCCCCGGTCTGAACGGCCTGTGGATGGGCTTTTATCCAATTTAATCAGGAGATTACTTTTATGCGGCGTCAAAAAACCCTTCGGTTAGTGGGGCCAGGGCTGGTGCTCGCCCTGCTGCTCGCCCTGGCGGGCAGCGCGCTGGCCCAGGGTCCGGCCGACCCCGTGATCAACGAGTTCGTGTTTAACCACACGGACGTAGATACTCACGAGTATGTGGAGATCTTCGGGAGCCCGAACACCGACTACAGCGCCTACCGGGTGCTGCAGATCGAGGGCGATGGCACCGGGGCAGGTACTATCGATTCGGTGACGACCATTCAGACCACCGATTCCAATGGAATCTGGATGACCGGCTTTCTGAACAATACGTTCGAAAACGGCACCGTGAGCCTGCTCCTGGTGGAAGGCTTTACCGGCGCGGTGGGCAATGACCTGGACACCGATAACGATGGCGTGCTGGATGCTACCCCGTGGACGCGGCTGGTCGATTCGATCGCGGTCAGTGATGGCGGCGCGGGTGACTGGGCCTATGGTGGCGTGGTGCTGGCCCCCGGCTTTGATGGCGGTTCGTTTACAGTTGGCGGCGCCTCGCGGATCCCGAATGGCGTGGATACCGACAGCACCACCGACTGGGTCCGTAACGACTTCGACGGCGCCGGCCTGCCCGGTTTCGCCGGCACGCCGGAGGTTGGCGAGGCGTATAACACGCCCGGCGCGAACAACGATGGAACCGGTGGCGGTGGAGGGGGGGAGGAGCCGCCCGCGCTGGCCGACCCCGTGATCAACGAGTTTGTGGCGAACACGGCGGGTACCGACTTTGCGGAATATGTTGAAGTTTACGGCGAGCCGAACGGCGACTACAGCGCGTTTGTTGTGCTGGAGATCGAGGGCGATTCAAACTCCAACATGGGAACCGTGGACAGAGTGTTCCAGGTTGGCACCACTAATGTTGATGGCCTGTGGGTTGGTCACCGTTCCGGGATTGAAAACGGCTCGATCTCCCTGCTGCTGGTGGAAGGCTTCACCGGCGGCACGGGCGATGACCTCGACGTGAACAATGACGGTGTCCTTGACATCACCCCCTGGACGCGCATTGTCGACTCGGTCGCTGTGAATGATGGCGGCCCGGCTGACCGGCACTATGCCGAAGTCACGCTGGGGCCGAACTTTGACGGCGTTTCCTTTGCGCCGGGCGGCGCATCACGCATTCCGGATGGCGCCGATACCAACACCACCGCTGACTGGGTCCGTAATGACTTCGACGGCGCCGGCCTGCCCGGTTTCCCCGGCACGCCGGTGTATGGCGAGGCGTATAACACGCCCGGCCTGCCGAATGCGGTCGTTTCTGAGCCGCCCCCGCCGCCGCTGGCCTGCGGTGATCCGGCCACCCCGATCGGTGTGGTTCAGGGGACTGGGCTGGTCAGCCCGCTTGCGGGCGACACGGTCGTGGTGGAAGGCATCGTGGTGGGTGACTTCCAGGAGAACAACCAGCTGCGCGGTTTCTTCCTGCAGGATCTCGGTGATGGCGACCCGGCTACCTCGGACGGCATCTTTGTCTTTGAAGCCACGCCTACGCTTGACCTGAATGTGGGCGATGTCGTGATCCTGGAGGCCACAGTCTCGGAATACTACGAGCTGACCCAGCTTTCGGGCGTGGCTGCGCTGGAGGTGTGTGATAGCGGCGTGGCAGTACCGGCGCCCGCCCTGATCACGCTGCCCCTGGACTCTGTCGCCAGCCTGGAAGCCTACGAGGGCATGCTGGTGGAGCTGAGCCAGCCCCTGACCGTGACCGAGAATTATACGCTCGGCCGTTACGGCGAGGTGCACCTGGCGGCTGGCGGGCGGCTGTTTAACCCGACCAACGTGGTGATGCCGGGGCCGGATGCACTGGCCCTGCAGGCGGCAAATGACCTGCGCCGCATCCAGATCGATGACGGCTCAACCTGGCAGAATCCTGTACCGCTGCCGCCGTACTTCGCCCCGGATGGCACGCTGCGTTCCGGCGATACGACCGAGTATGTCCTGGGCGTCCTGAGCTTCGCCTTCGGCGAGTACGAGGTCCACCCGGTGGCGCCCGTGGAGTTCGCCCGCGCCAACCCGCGCCCGGCGACCCCGGCTGTTGGCGGGGATGTGCGGGTCGCCAGCTTCAACGTGCTTAACTACTTCAACGGGGATGGCCAGGGCGGCGGCTTCCCGACCTCCCGCGGGGCCAATACCCTGGACGAGTTCAACCGCCAGCGGGACAAGATCATCGCCGCGATCCTGGAGCTTGACGCGGATGTGATCGGCCTGATGGAAATCGAAAACGATGGCTACGGCGACTACAGCGCGATCCAGGACCTGGTGAACGGCCTGAATGCCCTCGCCGGGGCCGGGACGTACGCGTTTATCGACCCGGGCCTCAGCGTCATTGGCACGGACGAGATCGCGGTGGGCCTGCTGTACCAGCCCGCGGTGGTCACCCCGTTCGGCGCGGCGGTCATCCTCGATTCGAGTGTCGATCCTGCGTTTATCGATACCAAGAACCGCCCAGTCCTGATCCAGACCTTTGAAGAGGTGCTGACCGGCGCGCGCTTCACCGTGGCCGTCAACCACCTGAAATCCAAAGGTACTGACTGCAACGACATAGGCGACCCGGATACCGGTGATGGGCAGGGTACCTGCAACCTGACCCGCCTGGCTGCCGCGCAGGCCCTGGCGAGCTACCTCGCCACGGATCCGACTGGCAGCGGCGACCCCGACTTCCTGATCATCGGCGACCTGAACTCGTATGCCATGGAAGACCCGATCAGGGCGCTGCGGGCGGCGGGGTATACCGACCTGCTGCAGACGTTCGTGGGAGAGTGGGCTTACACCTACGTCTTTGCGGGGCAGGCCGGCTACCTGGATCATGCCCTGGCAATCGAACACCTCGTCCCGCAGGTGACCGGCGCGGCCGCGTGGCATATCAACGCGGATGAGCCGGTGGCGCTGGACTACAACGACTACAACCAGCCGGAGCTTTACAACCCCGACCCGTACAAGTCATCTGACCACGATCCGGTGCTGGTGGGCCTGCTGCTGGAGTTCATGCTGGAGCTGGACGTGAAGCCCGGCAACAGCACAGACCCCGTGAACTTCGGCTCGAACGGCAAGCTGCCGGCGGCGATCTACAGCACGCCGACGGTGGACGCCACGCTCATCGCGCCGGAGACGCTCTTCCTGGCGGGCGCGCCTGTCGCGCAGACCGGCAAGGGCTACATGGTCCAGTACCGGGACGTGAACGGCGACGGTCTGGTTGACCTGTTTGCGCACTTTGAGACGGCCCTGCTGGAACTGCCCGCGGATGGCAGCACGCTCATGTTCGAGGGTGTTTACAACGGGCGGCGGGTGTATGGCACGGATGACGTGCGGCTGGTGCCGGTTCCCGGTATGAGCTGCATCTTCTCGCAGGATGCCTGGGCTGCCGTCTTCGGGCCGGAAGGACCGAACGCCACCTTCCTGCATGGCCGCACGGTCGCGCAGGTGATGGAAGTGCGCGGCAACGGGCATCGCTGGTACAGCCTGGCGCAGGCGGCCATCACCACCCGGCTGCTGGAAGCGGATGGGGTAGTGATCCCGGACGGCCTGGCGGTGACGCTGGTTGAAGCGGAAAGCCGCCTGGAGGCGCTCAGTCCTGACGGTGCGCTGAAGCGGGATGACCGGCTGATCTTCGAAGACCTGGCCAACGTGCTGAATGCCTTCAATACGGAGGCGGGCTGCGCGCCGTAAGGGACGGTCGGGGCAGGTTGTGAGCAGCTAAGCGCAGGGGCGGGGGGAAACACTCCCTCGCCCCTGTTGTTGTGTGGGGCGCGCGTTCTCTGGCGGGGTGGCGGGCGCGTTGTGTTATTTGCCCGATGCTTGACATCCCGCGCAAAGCATGCTACGCTGAAAATCGATTGCGCAAACGTTTGTATGATCTGTGCAGCCCGCTTTTTTGGCCATTCTGTACAGGCTGTCCTGCTGTCCGGGTAGCGCCCTAAGCCAGATTTCGCCGGGAGTACGCCACGTGATCACCATCCGTGATGTTGCCAACCGGGCGGCTGTCTCGCCCTCCACTGTCTCACACGTGATCAACGAGACGCGCCACGTGAGCGCGGAGACGCGCGAGCGCGTCCTGCAGGCGATGGCCGAGCTGAACTACCAGCCTAACCGCCTGGCGCGCAGCCTGCGCAGCCGCCGCACCCAGACGCTGGGGGTGCTGCTCCCCAACAACGCCAACCCATTCTTTGCCCAGGTGCTGGAAGGCATCGAAGCCGCGGCCTATGACGAAGGCTACAACGTGATTCTGGGCAACGCCAACGACGACCCCCAGCGCGAGCTGGCCTACCTGGATATTCTGCTTTCCAAGCAGGTGGATGGCGTGCTGCTGGTTTCCACCGGGGCATACCGCGAGGCGCTGGATTTCCTGGCAGGGCGCGAGACCCCGGTCGTCATGGTGGACCGCGCGCCCGGCGAGACGTATGATGATTTCAGGATCGACACCGTGTTCACGGAGAACCGGCGCGGCGGCGTGCTGGCAACCGAATACCTGATCGGACTGGGTCACCGCCGAATCGGGTGCATTGCCGGGCCATCACTGATCAATTCCAGCGCGGCACGGGTGGTCGGCTATCGCCAGGCGCTTGAGGCGGCCGGGCTGGCCGTGGATGAGCGCCTGATCGTGAGCGGGGATTTTCAGCATGAAAGCGGCTACCACGCGGCGCGGGCGCTGCTGGCGCTGCCGGAGCGGCCCTCCGCCCTGTTCGTGTGCAACGATCTGATGGCGGTCGGGGCGCTGTACGCGGCGCATGAGGCCGGGCTGCGCGTCCCGGCGGATCTTTCCGTCATCGGGTTTGACGATATTCCGCTGGCTTCGTTCACCCTGCCGCGCCTGACAACCATCGCCCAGCCGGCGCGCGCGCTTGGCGAGCGGGCGGTCGCGCTGCTGGTAAAGCGGCTCCAGAACCGACAGGCCCCTGCCTGCCACGAGCTGCTTCCCGTGCGCCTTGTTGAACGCGATTCGTGCCAGCACTATACAGGGAGAGAGGCGTGAAAAAGACACTGCTACTGAACCAACCGCTTTCCGCCGTGATCGCCGGGCTGGGCCACACCGATACGCTTGCCGTGGCCGATGCCGGGCTGCCCATCCCGCCGGGGCCGGCGCGGATCGACCTGGCGGTCAGCCAGGGGGTCCCGGCCTTCCTGGATGTGCTGCGCAGCGTGCTCAGCGAGATGCAGGTGGAAAAGGCGATCATCGCCAGCGAGATGGAGGGCGCCAGCCCGGCCCTGCACCGGGCGCTGCTGGAGGCGCTGGCCGGCGTGCCGGTGGAAGCGGTTTCCCATGAGGCGTTCAAGGCGCTCACGCAGGACGCGAAAGCGGTCGCCCGCACCGGTGAATTTTCTCCGTACGCAAATGTGCTGTTAGTGGCGGGGGTAGTGTTCTGAGATGACGACAACCACGGCAAGCAGTACGCAACAGGGGTTTCAGTGGCGGGCGTTTTTTCAGCGGTACGGCCTGCTGCTCTCTTTCCTGCTGCTGTGCGTGCTCCTCACGCTGGCTTCGGATCGGTTCCTGAGGCCGGATAACCTGCTCAACATCCTGCGCCAGTCCGCCATCAACGGGATCATCTCAGTGGGGATGATGCTCGTGATCCTGACTCGCGGGATCGACCTTTCGGTCGGCTCCATGCTGGCGCTGGCGACGATCATGACCGCCGACCAGCTTCAGCACGGGGTGGCGGCCCTGCCCGCGATTTTGTTCTGCGTGCTGGTGGGGGCGGCGCTGGGCCTGCTGAACGGCCTGCTGGTCAGCGTGGTGCGCATCCCGCCCTTCATCGCCACCCTGGGCATGATGACCTTCGCGCGCGGGCTGGCACTGGTCTATTCCGGCGGGCAGCCGATCACGGGCCTGGGGGACGATTTCCGGGCGATCGGGACCGGGTTTGTGGGGCCGCTGCCCATGCCGGTGGTGATCGCCGCCCTGGTGTTTATCGGCGGGTACATCCTGTTGAATCACACGCCCCTGGGCCGCCATATCTTCGGGCTGGGGGATAACGAGCAGGCGGCTTACCTTTCCGGGCTGCCCACGCGCCGCATCACGGCGTTTGTGTACGTGGTGGCGGGGGCGCTTTCCGCGCTGGCGGGGGCAATCCTGGTCGCCCGCCTGAATTCGGCCCAGCCGACGGCCGGCGCCGGCTTTGAGTTCGACGCGATCGCGGCGGTGGTGGTGGGCGGCACCAGCTTCGACGGTGGCGAAGGCACGATTCTGGGCACATTGATCGGCGTGCTGATCATCGGCGTGCTGAACAACGGCCTGAACCTGCTGGATGTGCCCTCATTCTATCAGGGTGTGGTCCAGGGCGCGGTGATTGCGCTGGCCCTGCTGCTGCACCGCCTTATTCGCTAGTGGTAAGCGGGTTGGTGAGGAGGTGTTACGGCAGTACATCTCTGACGATGCTGTTTCGCAAGGTTGGTTTGAGTGTTTTTTACGCTGTAAGAGGAGAGAGAAACATGCGCCGTAAATTTGTTGCTTCACTCTTAGTGCTGGCCCTGCTGCTGGCCGGGTTGCCCCTGGTGGGCGCGCAGGATAGCTTCACCCTGGGCCTGTCCCTGTCCACGCTGAATAACCCGTTCTTCGTGACGCTGCGCGATGGCGCGCAGGCTGCCGCCAACGCTGCGGGCATTGACCTGGTGGTCGTTGACTCGCAGGACAACCCCGCGACCGAAGCGGCCAACATGGAAGACCTGATCGCGCAGGGCGTGGACGCCATCCTGGTGAACCCGACCGACGCCGACGCGATCGTGCCGTCCATCCTGGCGGCGAACGCGGCCGGCATCCCGGTCTTCACGATTGACCGCGGCGCGGCGGGCGGCGAGGTGGTGAGCCACATCGCTTCTGATAACGTGGCCGGTGGCTGGATGGCCGGGCGTTACCTGTGCAGCCTGCTGGGTGGCGAAGGCCGCGTGGTGGAGCTGGAAGGCATCGCCGGCACGTCGGCGGCGCGGGATCGCGGTGCGGGCTTCAACGCGTACCTTGAGCAGGAGTGCGGCGGCCTGGAAGTGGTCGCCCGCCAGACGGCGAACTTCAACCGGGCTGAGGGCCTGAGCGTGTTCGAGAACCTCCTGCAGGCGGAAGCCGAGATCGATGGCGTGTTCGCGCACAACGACGAGATGATCCTGGGCGCGATCGAAGCGGCGGCTGCGGCCGGTCGTGAGGGCATCGTGTTCGTTGGCTTTGACGCGGTGGATGACGCGGTGGCGGCGGTTGGCGCCGGCACGCTGGCCGCGACCATCGCCCAGCAGCCCGCGCTGATGGGCCAGCTGGGGGTTGAGACGGCGCTGGCGTTCCTGAACGGCGCCGAAGTGGAAGCCTCCATCCCCGTGAGCCTGCGTCTGGTGCAGAAGCTGACGCTGGGCCTCTCCATCTCCACGCTGAACAACCCGTTCTTCGTAACGCTGCGCGATGGCGCGCAGGCCGGGGCGAATGCGCTTGGCCCGGTGGAGCTGGTGGTCGTTGACTCGCAGGACAACCCCGCGACCGAAGCGGCCAACATGGAAGACCTGATCGCGCAGGGCGTGGACGCCATCCTGGTGAACCCGACCGACGCCGACGCGATTGTGCCGTCCATCTTGGCGGCGAACGCGGCCGGTATCCCGGTCTTCACGATTGACCGCGGCGCGGCGGGCGGCGAGGTGGTGAGCCACATCGCCTCCGACAACGCTGCCGGTGGCGCGCTGGCCGCGCAGTTCATGTGCGAGCAGCTTGGCGGTGAGGGCAAGGTTGTGGAGCTGGAAGGTATCGCCGGCACGTCGGCGGCGCGGGATCGCGGCGCGGGCTTTAACGCGTACCTGGCGGAAAGCTGCCCCGGCCTGGAAGTGGTTGCCCGCCAGACGGCGAACTTCAACCGGGCTGAGGGCCTGAGCGTGTTCGAGAACATCCTGCAGGCGGAAGCCGAGATCGATGGCGTGTTCGCGCACAATGACGAGATGATCCTGGGCGCGATCGAAGCGGCGGCTGCGGCCGGCCGTGAAGGCATCCTGTTTGTTGGCTTTGACGCGGTGGATGACGCGGTGGCGGCGGTGCAGGCCGGCACGCTGGCCGCGACTATCGCCCAGCAGCCCGCGGTGATGGGCGAGCTGGGGGTGATGACAGCCGCGGCGTACCTCAGCGGCGAGCCGGTCGCTGATAACATCCCGGTGGGCCTCAGCCTGGTTATTGAGTAACGGCTGAGCGCGTACTCTGAACAGTGATGGGCAGGGGCGGCGCTGGCTGCCCCTGCCCCTACCCTGGCGGGCTGGTGACAGACGGGCGGACAGGTGATGAGCGAACCCCAACCCCTGCTGCAGATGCAGCGCATTTCCAAAACCTTTCCCGGCGTGAAGGCGCTGAAGGACGTGGACTTCACCGTGTATCCTGGTGAAATCCTGGCGCTGGTGGGGGAGAACGGTGCAGGCAAAAGTACATTGATGCGCATCCTCAGCGGTGTGTTTTTGCCTGATGCTGATTCGGGCGACATCCTGTGGGATGGGCGGGCGGTGACGATCCACTCCCCGCATGACGCGCAGGCGCTCGGCATCAGCATGATCCACCAGGAGCTGGCGCTGATCCCGTACCTGGACGTGGGCAAGAACATCTACCTGGGGCGGGAGCCGCAGGGCGCGCTGCCCGGCCTGGTGAACTGGGGCCAGCTTTACCGCCAGGCCCGCGCCCAGCTGGATGCCCTGGGGCTGCAGATCAACCCGCGCACCGAGGTGCGGCGGCTGCCCCTGGCCCAGCAGCAGATGGTGGAGGTGGCGAAGGCGCTCTCGCTGGAGGCGCGCCTGATCGTGATGGACGAGCCGACTTCCGCGCTGACCGACCGCGAGGTCGAGACGCTGTTCGCCCAGATGCGCCAGCTTAAGGCGCAGGGCGTGGCGATCGTCTTTATCTCCCACCGCATGGATGAGATTTTCGCCATCGCGGATCGGGTAACTGTCCTGCGCGACGGTGAATATGTGGGGACGGAGCCGATCGCGGCGCTGACCGAAGACAGGATTATCCGCATGATGGTGGGCCGTGAGGTGAACACCATCTACGAGCGCAGCGAACACGCGATCAGTGAGGACCCGGTGCTGGAGATCGAGGGCGTGACCTCCCGCGGCGTCGTGGAGGACGTGAGCCTCAAGCTCTACCGGGGCGAGATCCTGGGGCTGGCGGGGCTGGTGGGCGCGGGCCGCACCGAGCTGGCCGAGACGATCTTCGGGGTGCATCCGGTGCATGCCGGGAGCATCCGGCTGGAGGGCGAAGCGGTGCGCATCACGCATCCCGCGCAGGCGATCGCGCAGGGCATCGGGCTGGTGCCGGAGGATCGCAAGGCGCAGGGCCTGTTCCTGCGGATGGGCGTGGGGGAGAACATCGTCATGGCGCTGCTGACGCGCCTTACGCGCCTGGGCCTGATCAACCACCGGCGCGCGAAGGCGATTAACGAGGATTTTGTGAAGCGCCTGGACATCCGCACGCCGTCCGTTCAGCAGCTTGTGCGCAACCTCAGCGGCGGCAACCAGCAGAAGGTCGTGATCGCCAAGTGGCTGACGCTGAAGCCGCGCGTCCTGATCCTGGATGAGCCGACGCGCGGGATTGACGTGGGCGCGAAGGCCGAGATCCACCGCCTGATGCATGACCTGGCGGGACAGGGCGTGGGCATCCTCATGATCTCCTCGGAGCTGCCGGAGGTGCTGGGCGTCAGTGACCGGGTGGTGGTGATGCACGAGGGCCGCATCACGGGCATGTTCGACCCGCGCACCGCGACCCAGGACGAGATTATGAGCGCCGCCACGGGCAGCGCCGCGAACGATAATGGCGGAGGCGTGAACGCATGACAACGGTGACAGACACCCGGCCCCAGCGCGCGATGTTCGCCAGCTGGCTGCGGCGCGGCATGGTGGTCATCATCCTGCTGGTGCTGGTGGTATTCTTCTCGCTGTCCACGGATCGTTTCCTGCAGGGGCGCAACCTGGTGAATATCCTGGTGCAGAACGCGCCGGTGATTGTGGTGGCGGTGGGCATGACACTCACCATGCTGACCGCCGGGATCGACCTCTCCGTGGGGTCGGTGGCGGCGCTGGCCGGGGCGGTCTCCGCCGGGCTGATCGTCAATAACGGCCTGCCGGTGGGCGTGGGGATGCTCGGCGGGCTGGTGGTGGGGGCGCTGGTGGGCGCGCTGAACGGCGTGCTGATCGTCTATGGCAAGCTGCCGCCGTTTGTAGCCACGCTCTCCACGCTGGGCATCGCGCGCGGCCTGACGCTGGTGTACACCGAGGGCCGCCCGATCTCCGGGATGGGCGAAGCCTACACCTACTGGGGCAGCGGCCGGATCGCCGAGGTGCCGGTGCCGGTCATTGTGGCCGGGGTCGTGGTGCTGCTGGCCTATCTGATGCTGACGCGCACGCGCTTTGGCCTGTACATTTACGCCATCGGCGGCGGGGAGGAAACCTCCCGGCTGGCGGGCGTGCCGGTGACCCGGGTCAAGATCGCGGCGTACGTGCTCAGCGGGCTGCTGGCCGGGCTGGCCGGGCTGCTGCTGACGGCGCGGTTGTGGTCCGCCCAGCCGCAGGTGGCGGTGGGCTTCGAGCTGGACGCGATCGCGGCGGCGGTGCTGGGCGGGATCAGCCTGTTCGGCGGGGTGGGCAGCGTGCTGGGCGCGGTGATCGGCGCGCTGATCGTGGGCGTGCTGGGCAACGGCATGAACCTGCTGCGCGTGGCATCTTATCCTCAGCAGGTGATCCAGGGCATTGTGCTGGTGCTGGCCGTGGCGGTGGATATGTACACCAAGCGGCTGGAAAACCGCTGACGCGTTTTTTTTCAGGCGACCGCCTGCTTATTCACCAGAAAGGACGCACCCGTTTCGGCGGCGTGCGTCCTTTCACGTTTGAAGGGGATGGTCGCGCTTACGGCATGGGCTGGCGGGCCAGGGCCGCCGCGTCGTCCGTCGGGCCGAGGGGCCGCAGCCGGACGCTGAACGTGTAGCTGCCCGGCAGGATCAGGTATTCGGGCAGCGTGCCCGGCCCGCAGCTGGCCCCGCCCAGCCCGCATTGCATCAGGTCCAGGGTGAGCGTGATCTCCTCCCGGCGCGTCAGCTCGTTGGTGTGGAAGGCGGCGTACAGATCGGCGGCGGTGTAAAGGCTGGCGCCCGCCTCCATCACCGGGTCGGCCACGGCCAGCAGGCCATGCCCGGCGTCGTCCGTCAGCATCAGCCAGCGCACATCGGTCTTGTTGCCGTTTTCCTGCGGCAGGATGTACGGCACGTACTGCTCATCCACCGTGCCGCTGTACAGCCCCACGGCCACCCCGGCCTTACGATCCACGTAGCTTTCCTGCGGGCCGCGCCCCAGCCACGTGAACTGCTCGAAGCCCGGCGGCAGCCCCAGCACCAGCCCGATGCGCGGCAGCGGCGGGGCCTGGGGCGGCACATGCACCGTGCTGCTGATCGCCACGTCCCCGCTGCCGTAGATTGTGTACAGCGCCTCGTGCGTGAAGCGCGGCGCGGCATCGGCTGCCTGCGCCACTACCGTCACCGCCACGGTGACGACCTGCGGGGCGGGCTGGGCCACCGCGATCTGCTCCACCCGGCGCTGGAGCCGATCCAGCCCTGCCTTCAGCCACAGCCCCAGCAGCTTGGGCGGCTGGCCCTCCGCTTCGGCAGCAGCCCCCGTGGGGTCAAACCGAAAACCGTCGTTGTCGGTGGCCGCGCGCCACAGGTTAAGCGCCGGGCCGCTGTGCAGCAGCGCCACGCCATCGGCCACAAAGCGCGTGATCGCCCCGCTGGTCCGGTCGAAGGTCAGGCTGAAGTCCGGCCCGCTGACCGTGATCGCGGCGGGCGTGTCGTCCAGCGTCAGCGCGGGCAGGGCGGCGGGGTCCAGCGGGGCGGCGCGCGGCGCCTCCACCGGCAGCGCGAACTGCTCCCAGGCCAGCTCATGCCCGGCCTCCGCCCAGGGCGCATCTTCCGCCAGCGTGAAGTACACGTTCAGGAAGGCTTCCGCGCCCGGCTTCAGCGCCAGCTCATCCGGGGCCAGCGTGATCTCGCGGCCGGTTCCCGGCGGGATGTCCAGCAGGGGCAGCTCGCCGCCCGCCAGCCGTTCGCCATCGGCCACGATCTCCCATGTGCCATCGAGATCGGCCAGCGTGGTGAAGTAGCGCCGGTTGGTGATGCGGATGACGCCCGTCGCGAGGTCTAGGGCGCTGACGCGCACCGGCTGGAACAGCTTCCTGCATTCCCACATGGCCGGGTGGGGCGTGCGATCCGGCCAGATCAGGCCGTTGATGCAGAAGTTGACATCATTGATCGTGTCGCCGAAGTCGCCGCCATAGCCCCAGTAGTCGACACCCTGCGCGTCGGTCTTCAGCAGGCCCTGGTCGATCCAGTCCCAGATGAAGCCGCCCTGCAGGCCATGGTATTCCTCAATGGCGTCCCAGTATTCCTTCAGATTGCCGGTGCTGTTGCCCATCGAGTGAGCGTACTCGCACATGATCAGCGGGCGGTCGGCGCGCGGATCGGTGGCATAGGCCACGATGCGGTCAATGGTGGGGTACATGGGGCAGACCAGGTCGGTCGCCAGGTGGCCGCCGTGCCAGTCGCGGTTGATCGCGCCTTCGTAGTGAATCGGGCGGGAGGGATCGTAGCCGCGCATCCAGCCCGCCAGCGCGTCATGGGCCGGGCCGTAGCCGCTTTCATTGCCCAGCGACCACAGGATAATGCTGGGATGGTTCTTGTCACGCTCCACCATGCGCATGCCGCGTTCCACAAAGGCGGGCAGCCATTCGGGATCGTTCGCCAGCCGGTTGTAGACCGCGTGCGTTTCGATATTGGCCTCGTCGATCACGTACAGGCCGTATTCGTCGCACAGGTCGTACCAGCGCGCGTCGTTGGGGTAGTGGCTGGTGCGCACGGCGTTGATGTTGAACTGCTTCATCAGGCGGATTTCGGCCAGCATGTCGGCCAGCGGGACGGTTTTGCCCAGCCGGTCGTGGTGGTCGTGGCGGTTCACGCCCTGGATCAGGACGGGCTGGCCGTTGATCAGCAGCTCGCGCCCGCGAATCTCCACCCGGCGGAAGCCGACCCGCGTGGCCTGCGCCTCCAGCGTGGCGCCCGCCGCGTCCTTCAGCGCCAGCACGAGCGTGTACAGCGCGGGCGATTCGGTGCTCCAGAGCTGGGGCGCGGCCACCGCGGCGACGAGGTCGGCCCGCGTGATTTCGTTGTCGTCCACGATTACCGGGGCGCTGACCGGCGCGTCAAAAACCGGCTCGCCATCCGGGTCGTAGAGCTGCATGCTCACCGCGCAGCCCTGCGGGGAGGCCCCCTCAAACGCGCTCACCCGCGCCCGGACGCTCAGCGTACCCTGGCGCAGCGTGTCATCCAGCGCCGGGCGGGCGAACACATCCGCCAGGTGCAGCGCGGGGACGCTGTACAGGTAGGTGTCGCGGTAGATGCCCGCCATCCACCAGTGATCCTGGTCTTCCAGGTAGCTGCCATCCGACCAGCGGATGACCATCACCGCCAGCGTGTTGTCGCCCGGCTGCAGGAAGGGTGTGATGTTAAACTCGGCGGGCAGGCGCGACCCCTGGCTGTAACCGACCCGTTCGCCGTTCACCCAGACATAAAACGCGCTTTCCACGCCGTCAAAGGCCAGGATGGTCTGGCGGCCCGCCCAGTTTTCGGGCAGACTGAACGTGGTGCGGTACAGGCCGGTGGGGTTGTCCTCCTGCGGGACATACGGCGGGTCGGCCGGGATGGGCATCTTGACATTGGTGTAGATCGGCTTGTCGTAGCCCTGCATCGTCCAGTTGCCGGGTACGCTGATCGTGTCCCATGCGCTGACATCGTAGGCCGGGGCGCAGAACTCCGGCGGGGCGGCCTGCGGGTTAGGCAGCAGGTGGAAGCGCCACTGACCGTTAAGCAGCCTGAAATACGGCGAGGCCGGGCGGTCATCGGCTCGGGGATGCTGCCGGGCGGTGGTTTCATCGGGGAAGGGGGTCAGGGACGCATGGGCCGGGAGCTTGTTGATCCCGGTGACGAGCGGATTTTCCCAGTCATGGCGCCGGGGCGCGCCAGGGGCTGAACAGGGCATGGCCTTTCACCTTTGGTGACATGTGTAGCTAAACGTATTGACTCCTGCCCTGATTGTATCACGCTCCGCGCGAAAGTGGGGCCGATTCATGGCGGTTGTTCCGCGCCGCGAAAACACCCTTGACAACGCCCGCGTTCGCCGTTACAGTAAAGTTCCAGGGCCTGCGGCGCTGGGTTTTTTTTGCCTGCCGCCAGGCGCTGGAACCCGCCCAGCAACGACCGTTTTTCGCGATAGGATGCCGCCAGCGATGCAGTTCTCAGACCTGCCAGCCCGTATAATGCGCTGCCTGCCCGGGCGGTTGCGAAAGGCGGTGTTCCTGATTCGTAACGGAGGACGCCGGGCGCTTGCGATGGCCGGCGTTCGCAGCCATTCCCATGCCTTTTCGTTTTGTTTTCATTGATCAAAACCACCCGCAAATGGGTGGTTTTTTTGTGGGAGGACACAAACCATGAATACCCAGGCCAAGCTCACCGGTGCCGATCTGCGCCAGTCCCGGCAGTTCATCAAGGTCTACCAGCCGCCCAAGATTGACGGTGATTTCACCGGCAAGCACATCATCTCGGTGGAGCAGTTCGCCCGCCAGGACCTGCAAATCCTGTTCGATGCGACCGCTTCCATCCGCCGCCGCATGAAGCAGAACGACCGCGGCCTGCTCCAGCTGGGCGCGGGCAAGGTGATGGCAACCCTGTTCTACGAAGCCAGCACGCGTACTGATATGTCCTTCCAGGCGGCCATGAGCCATGTGGGCGGGCAGGTGATCACGGCCAGCAACGGCGTGAGCTTCTCCTCCGTGTACAAGGGCGAAAACCTGGCCGATACCGTCCGCGCGGTGGGCTGCTACGCGGACGTGATTGTGCTGCGCCACCCGGAGGTCGGTTCCTCCTACGAAGCGGCCTACTACCTGGACAGCCTGCGCGAGCAGGAAGTCGTGCGCCGCCCGGTGATCATCAGCGGCGGCGACGGCGTGGGCGAGCATCCCACCCAGGCCCTGCTGGACACCTTCACGATCTACGATCTGAAGGGCCGCATCGACGGGCTGGACATCACCCTGGTGGGCGACCTGAAGAACGGGCGCACGGTGCATTCGCTGGCGAAGCTGATCGCCCGCTACGAAGCCAGCGGCGTCAAGATCAACCTGGTCGCGCCGGATGTGCTGCGCATGCCGCAGGACGTGATCGACCTGATGACGGCGCAGGGCGTTCAGGTGTACGAGACGGACGATCTGCATGACGTGCTGGGCACGACCGACGTGATTTACTGGACGCGCATCCAGGAAGAACGCTTCGCCACGCCGGAAGACTACAACGCGATCAAGGATCGGTTCATCATGACCCAGCCGGTGCTGGCCCAGGCCAAGCCGGACGCGATCCTCATGCACCCGTTGCCGCGCAAGCACGAGATGGGCACGCCGGAAGACCACGACGCGCTGGACGCCGACCCGCGCGCGGTCTATTTCCGCCAGATGGAGAACGGGATGTTCGTGCGCATGACGCTGCTGGCGAAGGTGATGGGCGGGCTGTGGGTATAATCTGAGCCGAACAGGGGGCAGGGCGTTTGATCGCGCCCTGCCTCCCCCCCTCATCGTACCGACGCTGACCGGACAGGAGGCGCTCCCCCATGATGACCCGACTCACCATCCCCGGCATGGTAGACCCGCACGTGCATCTGCGCGGCATGGAGTGGTCCCACAAGGCGACTTTCGCCAGCGAGACCGCCGCCGCGCTGGCGGGCGGGTACTGGGCTGTGCTGGACATGCCCAATACCCCGCCGAACACCACCACCCCGGACGCGCTCCAGACCAAGCTGGCCGCCATCGGTGCGGAAGCCTGCTGCGACTGGGGCGTGTATTACGGCGCGAGCCAGGACGATAACAGCGCGACGTATGCAGGGGTGGGCGCATCGGTCTGCGGCCTGAAGATCTACAACAACGCGACGACCGGCACGCTCCTGATCGATGACCAGGCGCTGCGCGAGCGGGTTTACGCGGCCTGGCCGGTCGGCCGGGTGATCGCCGTGCATGCCGAGGGCGAGACCGTGCGGGACATCCTGGCGCTGGTGCGCCGCACCCGCAAGCATACGCATTTCTGCCATATCAGCACGGCGGAGGAGCTGGACGCTCTGCGCGCTGCCAAAGCGGAGGGGCTGCCGGTCAGCATTGGCGTGACGCCGCATCACCTGTACCTGACCGAGGACGACGTGCCGCGGCTGGGTGGCTTCGGGCGGATGAAGCCGGAGCTGAAGACGTGGGCGGACGTGGCCGCGCTGTGGGCGGGCGTGGCTGACGGGCTGGTGGACGTGATCGAATCTGATCACGCGCCGCATACCCTGCGGGAGAAGACCGCGGCGCAGCCCGCGTTTGGCGTGCCGGGCCTGGAAACCACGCTGCCCCTGCTGGGGCTGGCCGTGCAGGAGGGCCGCCTGACGGAAGATAGGCTGATCGACCTGCTGGCGCTGAACGCGCAGCGCATCTTCGGGCTGACCCCGCCGGAAGGCACGTACACGGTCGTGGACCTGGCCGACTCGTTCGTGATTACGCCCGCCAACCTGTTTACCGGGTGCGGCTGGACGCCCTTCGCCGGGCTGCGCGTGTACGGGCGGGTGCGCGAGGTCTGGATCCGCGGGCGGCAGGTCTTTGATGGCAGCCGAGTTTTGATTGAGCCGGGTTTCGGGCGGAACCTGTTTGGGGGATAGTGATTATGCTGCGTCAGGCATTGCTGATGGTCAACCGCGTGGGCTATGCCCGGCTGCTGCGCCCGCTGATCTTTCGCCGTTCCGCGCAGGAGGCCCACACCCGCACCATGCGCCTGCTGGCCTGGGCCGACCGGCTGCCCGCGCTGTGCGCGCTGCTGGCGGCGCTGCGGCGGGTGATGATGCCCCCCGCGCCGGTCGATATTGGCGGGGTAACGCTCCCCGGCCCGCTGATCCTGGCCGCCGGGCTGGTGAAGGGCGACGGTTTTCTGCACGAAGACTCGGCGCTGACCGCCGTCCAGCGCGGGCGGAACATCATGCCCGGCTGGCGCGCGATGCCGGCCATGGCCGGGCTGGTGGAGTTCGGCTCGTTCACGCGCTGGCCGCGTTTGGGCAACCCCGGCACCGTGCTGTGGCGGGACGTGGACACAACCTCCACCCAGAACCGGGTCGGGCTGAAGAATCCCGGCGTGCTGGCGGCGGCGGCATTCCTGGCGGCGCGACGCCACAGCCTGCCCCCCCAGTTCGGGATCAACATCGCGGTTAGCCCCGGCGTCAGCGACCCCGCGCAGCAGGTGGAGGAAGTGCTGGCCGGGCTGCGGGCGTTTATCGCGGCGGGCGTGACCCCCACCTGGTTCACGCTCAACCTGAGCTGCCCCAACACGGAGGATGACCCCGGCGGCCACCAGACCGCCGGGCTGGCGGCGCAGGTCTGCGGTGCGGCGGTGGACTGCCTGCGCCAGGAGGCGGCGGATACCCCCCTGTGGGTGAAGGTCAGCCCCGGGCTGGGCGCGGATCAGTACGCGGCGCTGATGGTTGTGTTTGCGCAGGTGGGCGTGCGGGCCGTGATCGCCACGAACACGCTGGGCCTGCCCACGCCGGACGATCCTGCGCTGGTGGCGGGGGTGGGCGGCGGGCGGCTGCATGCTGAGGCGCTGGCGGCGGCCCGGGCGCTGCGCGCGGTGGGCGGCCCGGTGGACGTGATCGGCTGCGGCGGCGCGCTGGACGGGGCTTCCTGCCGGGCGTTTGCGGCGGCGGGCGCGCCGGTGGCCCAGTACTGGTCGGCCCTGGTGTATCGCGGGCCGTTCGCGGCGGCACTCATCCAGGCGGAATGGAACCGCCTCTCAGACATGAAAGCGAGCGAGAGTGATGGTAAGTGACGCGTTGCAGGTGGCGGTGGCGCGCGCCCTGCTGGAGATTAAGGCCGTGGTCTTTACGCCTGCTGAGCCGGTCACGTTTAAGTCCGGGATCAAGTCCCCGGTGTATGTGGATAACCGGCGGCTGCCCTTCTGGCCGGAACAGTGGCGGCTGGTGATTGAGGGGTTTGCGCAGCTGATGGAATCGGAGGGGATTGGCTATGACGTCGTGGCGGGCATCGCGGCGGCGGGCGTCCCGCACAGCGCTGCGCTGGCCTATACGCTGGCCGTGCCGTCGGTGTTTGTCCGCAAGGAGCCAAAAGGACACGGCCTCAAGAGCCAGATCGAGGGCGGGGACGTGCGCGGGCAGCATGTGCTGCTGGTGGAAGACCTGGTGACGACCGGCGGCAGCAGCCTGGCCGGGGTGGTCGCCCTGCGCGACGCGGGCGCGACCGTCACCGACTGCCTGTGCATCACGTCCTACGGCTTCGCGGAGGCTGCGGCGGCGTTCCAGAAGGCGGGCGTGCGGCTCCACCCGCTGACGCCCTTCAGCACGATTGCGGCGCAGGCGCATGCCGCCGGGTATTTTGGGGAGCCGGAGCTGGCCCTGGTGCGGCGCTGGATGGCAGACCCGCACAACTGGCTGGAGACAGCGGGGGATGAAGCATGAGCATTGTCATTGAGAAGTACAACCGCCGCGTGGATGCGGCCGGCTCGCTGCTGTGTGTGGGGCTGGACAGCAGCCTGGAGCGCCTGCCGGCCCGCTTCCAGGACGACCCGCATCCCCAGTTTGCCTTCAACCGCTGGATCATCGAGCAGACCCACGCCGTCACCAGTGCCTACAAGCCCAACATCGCCTTTTACGAGGCGCGCGGCGAGGCCGGGATCACGGACCTGGTGCTGACGCTGGACTACCTGCGCGCCCGGCACCCCGACATCCTGACGATCTGTGACGCCAAGCGGGCCGATATCGGCTCTACCAACGCGGGCTATGTGACTGCGATCCTTGACACGCTCGGCTTTGACGCGGTGACGGTCAACCCGTATCTGGGCCGCGAGGCGCTGACCCCCTTCCTGGCGCGGGAGGACAAAGGCTGCATCATCCTGTGCCGGACGTCCAACCCCGGCGCGGGCGAGCTGCAGGATTTGCTGGTGGAGGGGCGGCCGCTGTGGCAGATCGTGGCGGAACGCGTGCGGGATACGTGGAATGCGCGCGGCAACTGCATGCTGGTGGCCGGGGCGACCTACCCGGATGAGCTGGCCCAGATCCGGGGCATTGTGGGCGATATGCCGCTGCTCGTGCCGGGCATTGGCGCGCAGGGCGGCGATGTGGCGGCGACCGTCCGCGCCGGGCTGGACAGCCAGGGGCGCGGCATGATCATCAATTCGTCACGCGGGATCATCTTCGCGGCGGACCCGGCGGCGGAGGCGCGCGCGCTGCGCGACAGCATCAATCAGTATCGACCGTAGGTTCAGCGTCGGCGGGGCAGGTGGCGCTATAGGGCAGGTCGGGCAGGTAGCGCGCCCATTCTTCGTCGGTCATGCTGCGCCCGGCCACGCGACAGGCAGCGTCCCGCCAGGCATTCACGCCGGCATCCCAGCGCAGCACGGACGTGGTACTGGCGGCCAGCAGGTGTTCGCCATCGTTCTGGTAGGCCAGCGCTATCACCCACCCTGCATTGTCGCCAGCAAGCGGGCGGCCCAGTGCGCGCCCGGTCTGCGCATCCCACAGGATGATGCTGCCATCCCGGCTGCCGGTTGCCAGGGTGGTGCCATCCGGGCTGAAGGCGGCGCTCAGCGCCCAGTGGGTATGCCCGGCCAGGGGCGGCAGGGCCGCCCGCCCGGTGACGATATCCCACACGCGCACCACATTTTCGCGGTCGCCAGCGGCCAGCAGCGTCCCCTGAGTGTTGAATTCCAGCATATTGATCGCGGTGGCGTGGGTCAGCAGGTGCAGGCGTTCGCCTGTTTCCACGCGCCAGATGCGAATCTCACCCGCCCGGTCGGCCGAGACCAGCCGCGTGCCGTCCGGGGTGAAGCGCAGGGCCGTGATCTGGTCGAGATGCTCGGTCAGCGGGTCCCCCGTTGGCTCCCCGGTCTGCGCATCCCACAGGATGATCAGGCCGGTGTCGTCCCCGGAGGCGATCAGCCGCCCATCCGGGCTGAAGGCCACCGCAAACACCCCGCTGGAATGGGCCTGCAGGCGCAGGCTTTCCGCTGGATTGTCGCCCAGCTCCCACACGCGAACTGTCCGGTCAATGCTGGCAGAGGCCAGTCGCTCACCATCCAGGCTGAACGCCGTGGCGGTCACCACCTCACCATGCCCGCTGAGGGCCTGCGGTTCGCCTGCCGGATCAGCCAGGTCCCACAGCCGGATCGTGGCGTCGCTTGAGCTGCCCAGAATCTGCCCGGCGGCTTCTGCCAGCCAGCGCCCATCCGGGCTGAAGGTCAGGCTGGACCCGACAGGCGCCGCGGGGAGGGGCTGTGCCAGGGGGGTGATCTGCCCCGGCTCCCACAGGATGACGGCCCGGTCCTGGCCCGCCGAGGCGATAAACTGCCCATCCGGGCTGAACGCCGCATCCCAGACCGCGTCCTGGTGGCCGGTCAGGGTAGCGCTGGCCTGGCCGCTGGCGGCATCCCACAGGCGCAGCGTGCCATCGGTGCTGGCGGTGAGGAGCTGTGCGCCGTCCGGGCTGAAGGACACGCTGCGAATCCAGTTGGTGTGGGCGGCGCGAATCTGGCCCAGCGCCTCCAGCGTGGTCATGTCCCACAGGACGATGCTGGCATCTACCCCCGTGGAGGCGAGCAGGCGGCCATTTGGGCTGAAAGCGACATCCAGCACCCAGTTGGTATGAGCCTCCAGCGGCTCGCCAATGGATTCGCCGGTGGCGGCATCCCACAGGCGGACGGTGCGATCTGCGCCTGCGGTGGCCAGCAGCGCGCCATTCGGGCTGAACTCAGCCGCGTATACGGTGTCAGTATGCCCCTCCAGCTGCTGCGATGCGGGCGCTTCGGCGCTGAGGTCCCACAGCCGCACGCCATCCGCCCCGACAGACACCAGCTGGCCCCCATCCGGCCTGAAGGCGACATGCCACACTTCGTCAGCATGGCCCTCAAGCGCGATGCTGGTCTCCGGCGCGCCCATGCGCCAGATGTGAATCAGGGTGTCGCTGCCGGCACAGGCCACCCATTCCCCATCCGGGCTGATGGCCACGCTGTTCACCCACTCGTCATGCAGATCGGCCGGCGGGCCAATGGCCGCCAGCGTGCTGGCATCCCACACGTGCACGGTCCCATCCCGCCCGCCGGAGATGATGCGTGTGCCGTCCGGGCTGAAGGCCACCGCCCGTACGCTGTCGGTGTGGCCGTGCAGGAAGGCGTTCAGGCGGGGCGCGGCCTGCAGGCCGGTGAGCAGGCTGTTGCGCGCCTCAAAGGTGACCGTGCTGTTGAGCGCCTCCAGGCTGAGCAGGAGCGAGCGATCGATCCGGTCAAGGGAGGTGAGGGCGGTGGCGGCCAGCTCGCGCGAGCGCGAGATCGCGGCCTGCCGCGCGGTGGCGGCCTGCTGGTCGAACGCGATCCTGGCCAGCCCCAGCGAGATCACCGCGGCCAGGATCAGCGCGGCGATGAACAGGCGGCGCTGCAGCGTTTCGCGCTGGCGGCGGGCGATGCTGGCCTGCAGATACTGCGTTTCGGCTTCGTTGAGCGACAGGCTGGTGGACTGCTGCCAGGCCTCGAACTGGGCCAGCCGGCTGCCGCTGGCGAGGTAGCTGGGGTCGTGGCGGGCCGTCTCCCATTCCGCGATGGCGGCCGCCAGGCGGCGCTGGGTCACCAGGTCGGCCCGGTTTTCCTCCAGCCAGGTCTGCAGCCGCTTCCAGCCGCGAATCAGGGCTTCGTGGGCAACCTCCACGGTAGGCTCGCGGGTTTCGGTGTCGTGGTCAAACGTGAGCAGGCGATTGCTTCCGTACAAATCCAGGATGGCGCGCACATTCGGGCGTTCGCCTTCTGCCACCAGGGAAAGCAGCTCGGACCATTTTACGCGGCGGCGGGTGGCATCGGTGCTTTCGCTGATGGCGACCATGCGCAGGAACATCTGCCGCGCCAGGCGCTGCTGTTCGGGTGGCAGCTGGGTATACAGCTCGTCGGCCTTGCGGGACAGCGTGCCGGAGATGCCGCCCCCCGCCTCATAAGTGGCCAGGGTCAGGGTGCCGTTGCGCCGCCGCTCAAACAGGTCGGTGAGCGTGTATTGCAGCAGGGGCAGCGTGCCGGGCTGCTGGGCCACGTCCCGCACCAGGGCGTTGACCAGCCCCGGCTCCACCATCAGGCCGCTGCGCTCCGCCGGCAGGGTGATGGCCTGGGCCAGCTCTTTCTGGCTGAGCGGCAGGACGACCTCGGTATGTTCCCGGATCATGTCGCCAAACTGGGGGTACAGCAATGGGCGGTCGTAGAAGTCGGCGCGCAGGGTGATGATGACGTGCAGCCGCGAATTCGGCGCATGCACGGCGTTATACAGCAGCTTGAGGAAATGCGCGCGGTCGGGCTCCGCCTCCACCAGCGTAAAAACCTCCTCAAACTGGTCGATGACGAGCAGCAGGTCGCTCTGTTCATCCGGCAGGATGCGTTCCACCGCGTGGGTCAGGCCGCGTTCATCCTGGCGCAGCCGGGTTTGCAGGTCCTCCTGCCTGTCCAGCGCGATCGCGTTCAGGGTGGATTCCAGGCGGGCAAAGGGATCGCTGCCCGGCTGCATCTTCACGATGAACCAGCGCGCCGACCCGCTGATGAAGCCCTGACGCAGCAGGGGAACCACCCCGGCCAGCACCACGCTGGATTTGCCGCTGCCGCTGGGGCCGACCACCGCCAGAAAGCGCGACGCCACCCCGGGCTGCCTGAGCGTCTTGAGCAGGCGTTCGGTCAGGGGCTCGCGGCCGAAGAATTCATTGGCATCCGCTTCCTGAAAAGCCTGCAGCCCTTTGTACGGATTCTGGATGGCGGGTTTATCCGCCGTCAGGATCACGGTGGCCGTGTCCGGGGGCATATTGGCGTCCAGCGTGCTTTCTATCTCGGATGCAGTCAGGTTTTCCCGGCTGGGGACGCACTGGCGGAAATCCGCGGCCATCATCAGCACGTTGTCGTAGCGGGCTTCGGGCTCTTTGGCCGTGGCCTGTTTCAGAACCTGGTTGAGTTCATGGGGCAGGTCCGGGCGGACAAACTGCAGGGGTGGCAGCGGGTCGGAGAGGTGGCTGCGGATGATCTCGGTCGTCTTGGTGTTGGCGAAAGGCACGCGCCCGGTCAGGATGGCATACAACACGATCCCCAGGCTGTAAATATCCGTTTGCGGGGTGACGATCATCTCCTTGCTGAACTGCTCCGGGGCCATGAACAGCGGGGTTCCCACGCGCGGATTCTTGCGCAGCACGTCCTGATAATCGAGCAGGTTCTTGGCGATGCCGAAGTCCGCCAGATAGGAGTTCAGGTCTTCATCAAGCAGGATATTGCCGGGTTTCATGTCCTGGTGAACAATGCCTTTGCGGTGCGCCACGGCCAGCGCGGTCGCGATCTGATCCAGGAAACGCCCTGCCTGTGCCAGCGACCACGCGCCATCCGTCGCCAGTTTTTCGTGCAGGTTCCCCCCACGCAGCAGGCGCATCACCAGGTAAGCGCCGTCGGGTTCGCGCCAGTAGTCATACAGCGGCACAATGTGGGGGTGTTCCAGGCGGGCGATGATCTGCGCTTCGGTTTCAAAGCGGCGGATAAAATCCGGGTGGTTGGCGTATTCAGGCAGGATGGCTTTGATCGCGACTTCGCGATCGACAATAGGCTGGTGCGCGCGGTAAACAGCGCCAAAGCCGCCCACGCCGATCAGATCGGTGAGCACATAACCTTTGACGATTTTGGTGGCTGAGTCGATCATCCGCGCGTCCCCTGCGGGGCCACGGGATTTAGAAGCGGGTGGTGACCCCCCGTCCATTATAGCGATTTCTGGTGATCAGGGCTTGAAGTAAATGTAGATCACAAGCTTGCCCAGCCGGATCTGATCGCCGCTCTGCAGGACATAGGGTACCTGGGCCAGCATGCGCTTGCCGTTCAGGGCGCTGCCATTGGTGCTGCCCAGGTCCTTGATCGTATACACGCCGTCTGCGTAGCTGATGATCGCGTGCTGGCGAGAAACCCCCGATTTCAGCCCCAGCTCAGGGTCGACCAGCGGGGACTCCCCCTCCGGGGAACGATCGCGACCCAGGTACAGGGTCGGGCGCTTCCGCAGCACAACCGGCTGCTTCTGCCCGCCGATAAACAGCGCCAGGGAGGCTTCTGAAGCGGCGAGCTGATCGCCTTCTACCGGGGGGGTATCCCCCAGGCGCAGGACTTCTTCATCGCTGACCGGACGGGTGGTGACGTCAGCGTGTTCCCCCACCAGAGCCGTGCCGCATTTGGTGCAGTAACTGGCGTCCTCGTGATTCTCATGCTTGCAGGATGGACAAACTTTGACTGTGATCATGGGTTCCAGCACTCGTTTGGTGGCAAGGCGCGTGCAAAAACAGACTGTTGATCCTACCTGCTCTGGCCGGGTGGTGTTCCACCCTGGCCCGGTGGGGTGCCGCCCATCCCCGGCGGCGCTACGCCTCCCAGCCCGGGAGGCAGGCCATCTGCCGGGGTCGTGCCATCATCGCTGCCTGTCGGGTTGGTTGTAGAAGTGCCGGTCGGGATTCCGCCCAGTTCAATGATTAGCTGTTCTTCCGCCTGCCGCATCAGTCGGTTCAGCAGCGCCTGGCTGATCGGTGGCGCTGGCTCAATCGGCGTATCCAGCAGGTTCAGGGGCAGGCCGGTGAGTATATCGGCATCGTAAGGCTCCGGTGGGCGGGGCGCCCCACTGTAGGTGAGGTTTGCACCCAGCGGGATGCTGACCTGTGACCCGGCGAAGATCGGCTGATATACCCCGCCGGCTTCTACCCAGCCTGATCCGGAGAGCACGCCAATGGTCATGTCACCGCCAGGATCCGCCTGCACATAAGCGGTTGCCTGCAGCTGGATATTCACCTCGTTGACCAGCAGCGTGACTTCTGCCACGCCTTCCGGGGTCTGGATCAGCAGGCCGCTTTGCGGGCTTTCGGGGCAGGCGGAGTCGTTCACGCCGCTGCGCAGGAAAAAGGCCTGCATCGGGCCGAAGTAAGGGCCGTCCGCCGCCGTAACAGTCAGGCTGTCGATGGGGGCATCGCTGCGCAGGTTGGGAACATAGGTCCAGCCAATGCGCCCGGTATCCGGCAGCGAAACCCGCACCCATTCATTGTTCTCGCTGCGCCCGTTGGCCCAGGTGGTTTCCCCGGGCTGGAGCACCCCGATCACGCCCGTATTGGCGTTGGGCCGCAGCCGGACGTTGCTGTACGCTGTCGCCGTGACTTCAATCGTGGCGTTACGTTCGGTCTTGTTTTCGATGTCGATATCGCCAAAGAGCAGGAAGGTCACGGGCTCCGGATCGGCGTAGTCCATATAGGCCCGCATTTTCATCAGGGCGACGCCCCACAACCCGTTGAGGGTGTCCATCGGGCTGAGCCGGATCGCGCGGAGCCTGAGTAGCTCCTCGATATCCCCTTCCCTGGAGAAGTTCAGTTCCTCAACGCCAAAATGCGGCGTGGCATCCACCAGGACATGGCCATAGCAGGCTTCGCCTTCGCCCAGCATGCCGCACAGGGCATCCACGTTATCCAGGGCAAGCTGGACGATTTCCGGGCAGCTTTCGGGCGTCTCGGATTGTGCGGCGGCGAAGGGCAACAGTGGCATCGTGAGCGCAGCAACTACCCCGATAAGGGTGAGTACGCGCATCTGTTTCATGAAGGCCTCGTATTTCTGTGTATGACCCAACCTGCTGGTTATTCTACAGCCAGATGCGACAAATTTCACATACTAGTGCTAATCTCCCGGCCCCGCACAGCGGTATGACCCTGCTGCCGGGGCCGGGAGAATTCACAGAGATGCTACGGGCCGCTGATGACGATATTGTCCACGAACCATTCATTGTCCGGGGCGTCTGCATACAGGCGGAAGCGCAGGGCCATCCGGGCGTTATTGCCGCTGATGGTCAGCGGACCATACGCTGCGCTCTCAAGCGTCTGCAGGCGCGTCCGCAGATTCGGGATCGATCTGAGCTGCCACCCGGCGCTGTCTGCCGGGCCGCAAACCGGCTCAAAGGCTGATACCCACCGGTCGGTGCGATAGTAGGGCAGGGCCATTTCGATCGCGATGCACGACTCGTTGCTGGTCAGGCTGTACTGCTCCGCCCAGCTCATGGACGGGGTTGTGATGCCGTTCAGGTCGATCAGCCCGTCCAGCGTGAGCAGCATGTCGTCATACGCGCCTGTCGTGCGGGCATAGAACGCCATGTCGGGCCTGGTGATCCCCAGCGTAATGCTGGAGTTGCCAGTTGTCTCGAAATACCACAGCTCGATGATGTAGCTGCCGGCGGCCAGGTCCATATCGACTGTCGCGGATGGGGTGATGGTGCCACTGACTTCGAGCCAGCGGTCAAGCACCGGCGCCCCGCGCGAGCCAGAAGCCGGGTACACATACAACTGAGCGCCATCGTTGTGGGTGACGTCGAAGCTGAACTGCCCGGCTTCGGTTACGTTGAAAGTCCGCACGAACCGGATCGCCAGGTAGTCGGATTTCCACGGAGTGGCGCTGCACGCGCCAGTGGTCGGATCAGGCGTTTGCCCGGCGGCGCAGGCGAAGTTCACAGCGCCCAGCGCGACCGGGTTGCTGGCGTAGGCCGCGTCACACTGACCGGTGATGGCGGCGGTAGCCCGGGCTGGCCCCTGCGCGTAGCCGGTGCAGTCGGCGTCTTCCAGGTCATGGAAATACGCGTTCCAGCTCCCGGCGCCGAGGTCGATTGTGCCGATGCCCATGCCCAGGTTTGTCGTCCACGTGCCGCCGGGGAACCAGCCGGTCAGGCTGTTGGCGTCTTCGCTGTACGGGACAGAGTGGATGGTGGGGCTGCTCAGCTCAACCGCGACATTGTCGATGTACCAGCCATCGGCCACATCGGGCAGGTTCAGCGCATCCAGGACGAAGCGCAGCCGGATCTTCTGGCCGGCGTATTCGCTCAGGTCAACCGAGTGCCGGTTCCAGGCCGTGTTCGTGTCCATGTAGTGCTGGGCCACTTCCTGCCAGCCCGTCCAGTCACTCCAGGCAGGGCCAACCCAGGCAGACACCTGCACGCGGGCGTAGTCATACTGCTCCAGCGCGTAGCGATCCCACCAGGACAGGGTGGGGTTCTGCGCGGCGGTGATGCCCGCCAGGCTGATCGGCTGCCGCAGCTGCAGCACCGACCACGTGCCGGTGGTGTAGCTGGTGTTCGGGCTGTCCGTCATGGAGGCGGCCCCGGCGTAAGAGTCGGCCAGGGTGGTATCCCATGAACCGCCCAGGTACCAGTTGCCCGCGTCCTCCATGCCATCGAAGAAGCGGGTGGGCTGGATGGTATGCGGTGTTTCGGTGTAGTTCGCCAGCCGGATATCGTCGATCCAGGCGCCGCCCGCGACCGCCGAATCGCTCATGGCGTCCATCCGGAAGCGCAGGTAGAACGGCGCGCCGGTGTGGGCGCCCATATCGATCGAGATGCGTTCCCAGCCCAGCTGCTGGTTGAACAGTGTGCAGGAGACCGGGTTGCCGTTGGAGTCTGGCGCGGTTTCGGTGGTGCTGCCGCTGGCGCAGTACTCGCGGCTCCAGATGGTCGTCCAGGTGGCGCCATAGTCGGTGGATACATCGACATGCAGCCCGTCATTGGCCGCCAGGTCGCGGCGGTGCCAAAAACTCAGCTCCGGCTGGGTCAGGCTGCTGATGTCGAACACCTTCTGGCTGCGCAGGCTGCTGCTGCTCTGATGCAGGTAGTTCCCGCCCGGGCTGTCCGACCAGGCCGATCCGGCCGGGCCGTGATAGGCTTCGGGGGAAAGCGCCCACGTGCCATCCGCGTACCAGTTCTCGGCGGTCGCGTTATTGGCGTCGTCGGAGAACGGCAGCGCGAAGGGGACGGTATCGCGTTCGGCCAGCTCGATATCATCGATGAACCAGCCGTTGCCCTGCACGCCATCGTGATCCGCCACCAGGCGGAAGCGCAGCCCGAACTGGGCGCCCTTGATGGCGTTCAGCGAGATTTCCTGACGCACCATGGCCGTGTTGGTCGTGCCGGTGGTCAGCGCGCCCCCGGTGATTGGCGCCCAGGTCGCGCCGCTGTTGGTGGTGTATTCCACGTAGATGCTGTCGCCGGAGCCCAGCGCCCATGAGTGGTAGAAGATCAGCAGCGGGTCGGCGGCTGTGGTGACGTTGATCTCGCCGTCCAGCTCCAGGATGTTGCTTGCGCCGGGCATATAGTCTCCGCCCGGACTGTCTGACCACGCCCCGGCCCCGCTGTAGGTCTTTTCACCGCTGATGGCCCACGTGCCCTGCGGCCGCCAGTACAGGTTGCCGGAGTCCACGTTGTCATGCCAGGGGATTTCGAAGATTTCGGGCGTGCCTTCTTCGATCCGGATTTCATCCACCCACCAGCCGGAGTCGGTGACATCGTCATCCCCGCCGATGATGGTGAAGCGGAACTCGATCGTGTCGTTGGTGAAGTTCACGGTGCCGGACGTGTTGGTCTGGCCGCCGCCATCAAAGATGGCATCGTACTGGAAGGTATCCAGGTCGAAGGCCTGGCGTGTCCAGGAAGGCTGGCTTTCCGGGCCGATATGGACCTGGCGCCCATACCAGGGCGTGCCGCCGCTGTACCTGCGCACCTGCAGCCAGGCGGTGTCGTTGGCGTCTGCCAGCGCCCAGCGATCGTAGAACGAGAGCTCGGGGTTGGGCAGGTTGTTCATGTTCACCGCACCGCGCAGCTCCAGCGAGCAGCGTGAGGCCTGGTAGTAGTTCCGGCTGGGGAAGTCCGTGAAGGCCGGCGCGCCGGGGTAGCCGTCGCTGGCATCCAGCGCCCAGCCACACACGCCGCGGTCGTCACTGGTGCCGTCATGCATGTCGACCACGACCGTCGCGTTACCGCTGAATTCGGCGTAACGCACCACGATCGTGTGTTCAACCCCGCCGGTGAACGTGTACTGGACCGGGCTGGCGCTGTTGTCATACAGCCCGCCGCCCTGGACCCAGTTGTTGACGATGGTACTACCGTTAACCAGGATCTGGATCGCGTCGTCGGCCTGCACCGTGAAGGTGACGGTCACGTCCTGCTCCAGGCCAAACGAGCGCTGCCAGCGCACGACGAAGTTATCCGCCGGCATGCCGCACTGGCCGGGCGGGTTCAGGCCCCAGTTGAAGGCCAGGGGGGTATCGAAGGGCTGAGAGGTGACACACGGCGTCACGCTGCCGATCACGGCGGTGGCGTTCTCCAGCGTGCCGTTGTGGGTCCACCATTGCACCTCCCACGGGTCATAGCCCAGGAACACGCTGCCGCGTTCCAGGCGCCAGAAGTCTCCGTTGCTGTCCAGCACCGGGTTGGGTACCGGGGCGGGCCAGACCTGGTCCGGCGGCACAGCCGTTGGAACCGGGGTGGGGAGGCCGTTTTCATCCACCTGAACAAATACGGTCGCGGTGGATGGCACACCTGAGCTGTCCGTGATGGTGTAGGTGAATTCATCCAGTCCATCCAGGAACGCGACCGAGGGGGTGTAGGTCAGCAGATCATCGGTCAGATCAGCCGGTGTACCGTTATTGTTGAGCGTGACCGTCCCGCCATGCAGCGAAGTGGTGTCAAAGGCGATGATGTGGATCTCGCTGGGAATCTGCACGTGGTCGTTAGCCAGCACATCGATATCCACAGTCCCGAAGGCGCCGACTACGGCAGCGTCATTACGGGCGCGCGGCTCGTTAGCCAGCGGATCGGTGCCGGCGGCGATTTCGTCGCCGTCGTTGACACCGTCCCCATCCGTATCGGGAACCTGGGGGTTGGTGCCATAAATGAAGATTTCATCGCCGTCCGAGAGTCCGTCGCCATCCGAGTCGGGGTTGAACGGGTCCAGGCTGAAGGGCGGGTTGCCGGCCTCATCGGGCGGGATAAAGTAGTACTCCTCGCAGCCCATGTTACAGCCGTCGCCATCAGGATCGTCCGTGGCGGAGTGACGCGTGATGTCATCATCGCCGTACTGGCGCATGTAGTAGTAGCGTTCCCAGTCGTCATTCAGCCCGTCCGGCTCAACATCATCAGCGCTGCCGATCAGCGGGATTTGCTTGACCACCGTGCGCTGGGCCGTGAAGTTCAGCCGGATGTTGGGCCAGATGCCGCTGAGGAACGGCGTTAACAGGTTGACCCGGTTACTGCTGTCGATGATGACAAAGTCACCGTTCTGGAGCTGATTCTCGTTTTCCAGGCCGGCGCAGTTCATGAACAGCAGGTCATCAAGGTTGTCTGGATCGTCCCCATCCGGGCGGTAGTGCCGGATCGTGATGGTCTGATTGTCTACAAAAAATGCCTGCTGGGCGGTGGCACGCATCCCGGCGCAGTCCATGAAACGCGGGGTTCCAACCTGGCCGACCGTGGCCGAATAACGAGCCGCGGTGCGCAGGGCGCCGGAAGCTGACGTGAAGGCGATGAAGAGCCGCCCGAAATCGATAATGCCAAAGATAAGAAAAAGCGCAACCGGCAGGATCAGGGCGAACTCAACGAGTGCCTGGCCTTGCCGCTGCTGTGATCTGGCTGTTCTTATGCGCATAGTGCATTTCTCCCGACTATACGGCGCGCTCCCATCCTCACGGTGAAACAGGCCGGTTGACAATGGTCTGGGTGGCGAAGCTCGTCAGCGTAACCTCCGGAGCGATGGCCGAGATGAGCGGGGTGAGGAAGCGGTAAGGATACTGGATAGTGACCTCCACCTGCCCGCCAACCGCCCTCACCGGGATATTCGTAATCACAATAAGCTGGTCGTTATCGAGGATGCCGCGGGTCGCATTGATCGCCCGCCACTCGGCATTGCGACTGCCAGAGCATTCCGCGCCAGAGGCGGCTGTCTCGCACTCCGGATCAATAACTGCCAGGAACATGGCCGCCTCTCCGGCGGCATCTTCCAGCGCCACATAAGCAAAATAAAGACGGCCCAGATCAAGCAACCCTGACAGGATGATAAGCAGGATGATGGCTGTCAGGGAGAATTCCACCAGGCTCTGGCCGCGCTGGCCCTTTTTTAGCAGGCGTTTCAGTTTTCCGGTTAGCATGCAGTCCTCCTGAAAACAGCGCCAGGACAGGGAGAGCCGGGTGGCTCCCCCTGTGCCGGGGCATTGTTAATGCGAACGGGCAGACAGCCCGCTTACTGCGCGATCTCAATCGCGACGTCAAGATCCGGGATGACGCTGTAGTCGTACCGGAGATAGCCGTTGGAACCGGTAATGCTGACGGTATCCGCGATGATAGCCCCGGTGAGCGCATTCGCGGTTGACCCCGGAATGGAGACTTCGCCGTTGGGCGCATAGATCATGCCGTACCACTGGGTGTTGGAGCCGCTGAGCTTGATGCCCACATTGTTCTGGCAGCTGGTCGGGTCGCCATCATTCGAGAACAGTGCGAGGTGCTGGTAGAAGCCGCGGATCCGGTGGGTGGGGCCATTGCCCGAGATCGAGCCGGTGGCGACGATGGTGATCGCAGGCGCGTCGTTCAGCGAGGTGAAGTCACTGTAGATTGACCCAACGTCGACATTCCCATCAATGTAGAAGATGCCGCCGTTAGGATAGGTGTCCGCCCGCAGCTCAAGCCTGACGTTATTGCCCGTGAACGAATAGTACTGGCCTTGCGAAGCGTAGTGGGTGGCAATGGAGCTGCCGGGCGCGAACTCTTCCACACGGTAGAAGGTCGGCGGGTCAATCGTGACCCCTGGCGGCAGGCATAGCGCATCGCGCGCTTCAGCTTCTGTCATGTCGCTGTAGTCGTTGAAGATCTCATTGGTGTCGGCGTTGGCGCTGTGCTGGAGCACACAGTTGTTTCCGTGCTCAACCGGGCCCCACACTTCATGGTCGCCACCACCATTGAACTTGAAATCGCCGTTAGTGGCGATCCCGCCCTCAATGTGGACGGTGGCATCGTTAATGGTGAGTGCCTGGCAGTTGTCATCGCAGCCATGCATCGCCATCACGGCGCGGCCATCGGTAATGCGGTCCCACTCGATGGTGCAGTGACCGAGCGCGTAAGTGGACACGCCCAGGTCGCCGCCGTATACCAGGTGGATGAAGTAGGACGGGATATCGGCATTGATGATGACCTCAATGTAGTCATTGGGGTCTGCGCCGGGGTTCAGCAGGACACCCGCATCCGGATTTCTTACGGTCACCTCGTCGGCGCCGAAGCCGTTCCGCGCCGCGGCTTCCCGGGCCGCCTGCGCAGGATCACTACCGTTGGTGCACAGCGCATGGGTGGCCGCCAGTACTGCCGCGTCAGAAGCGTTCTGCGCGTCGCGTTCCAGGAAGTACAGGCGCCCGCCGTCGATGGCCAGGCCCAGCACGGCCAGCAGCGCCATCATGCCAAACGCCATCAGAATGATGACCTGGCCGGACTGGGCGCGCCGGCTGATGCGGGCTAGGCGGGCTTTTTGGGTTGGGATACGGTTCATGTTCTCACCTCTAATCTTGCTGCTTGTGAGCGATCGTTTGGGTCATCCCGTCACCTACGGGATATGAATTACAGCCAGCTCTGGCAAAATCTCAGGGCTCTCGCCCGGGCGAACCAGCGTTAAGGTGCCGGTATCCGATCGGGCGATGATGCAGCTCGTGCAGCGCACAAAGGCGCTGCTGGTCTGCGTTTCTGCCCCTGAGCGTGTGTAGAGCAGGATGAGGTTGGCCCGTTCACGGGTCAACTGCGCGTAGTCCATGAGGTACGAAACCGGCACGCCGGTGAACGATCCCTGTGCGGTGTTCACCGTGGTGTATGCGCCGGCAGTCCCATAGACGCCCAGCAAATTGGTAAGGTCTGCCCAGGTCCATTCGCCGCCGCGCGCGAAGCTGCCGCGCAGCACCAGGCTGCTCGGGCTGGCGGGGATGGCGATGGCCGGGGTGGCACCAAAACGGCGTTCCTCGGTAACTTCCGCCCGGATGCTCATCAGGTTGTGCACCAGGCTCAGTTCCAGTCCGGAAGGCGGTACGATAGTCAGGGTATTGTTCGGCGCGGCGGTGATGATGTAGTTCTGGAAATCGTCAGCGCTGCCCATCGCATAGGTATGCTCCCGGCCTTCCCGTGTCCGGAGCACCAGGCGGTCCGCCTCCGCGTTCACACGCGCATAGCGGAGCAGGTACGCCAGCGGGACGCCGCTGTAACTCGTGCCGCTGACCGTTACCGAATGGTACTGGCCTGCGGTCCCATAAACGCCCAGCAAGTTCACGATCTCATCCCAGCGCCAGTAGCCACCGTTTCCCATCTCGCCGCTAAGGACGAGGGTCCGGGTGTCATCCGGCGCGGCCAGGGGCGGGCTGTACGGGCGCCCATCCGCCTGGGGATCTGCCGCCGCATCGCTGACCGGCTCCACCGCGGCAGCTTCCGCCGGGGCGGCCTGCTGCCGGTTGTTCAGGTCGCGCAGGCCGGAGACAAAACCGACCAGCGCCAGCACAGCGGCGGCGGCAATCAGGATGATGAACGGCGTGGAATTATTCGAATTCCTGAACATGCTGTTACATACCGATTTCTGAGAGTGCGGATACGGATTGAATAACACGCCCGGCAGCCTTCAGCAGCCCCACCTTGGTACCAGCGGCGGAGCCGGCAGGGGCGGCAGCGTTTTTGCCACTTACCACGACCTGCTTACCCAGGAGTGTTTCCTCAATTATATCACTTCCGTTAAGGTACAATCCAATTCTACCACCAAGCGCTGATTCAAGCCCAGCGGGTTGGTTAGGATAGCGTATGATCGCCGCCGCCTGTTCAGGCGCGAAACGCAGGCGTTCACGGGCCACCAGTGTTACACCCCACGGCGCGCCATCCGGACTGGCGGCGGCCGCTTCCACCACGACCCTGGCATGATTGATGCCGAACAACCGGGTCAGCAGAGTCTCCTGGGGGTAGTAAACCTCCACATGCAGCCCCTGGATCGCTTCGCAGGGCACGCTGCCGGTGGTGCCGACTTTCCAGCGCTCGCCAGTTTCAGAGCTGTACAGGAACTGGTAGTCTTCTGCCATGACGCTGGTCAGGTAGTATCCCTGGATGCTCAGCCCTGGATCCACCGCATCAGAAGCGCGGTTGAGATCGGCGTAAAGCTGCATCTGCTCCATGATCAGGTTGTCAGGCGTGGCGGCGCAGACAAAACCGCTGCTCTGCATGATCTCATGCAGACTGCGCGTGCCGGCCAGCACCGCGGCCTCCGCCACGTTCTGCGCCAGTTGCTGGCTCCAGGCGGCGATGCGCCCGTCTACCGTTGCGATCAGGAAGATCAGCAGGCCCGCAATGGCGAGTATGGCGAGGGCGGTGATCCCCCCGCGGGAAAGGCGGTGCTCCAGCTGGCTGTTCACGGCGCGCTCTTAACTCCGCTCTCTGCTTCACAGGCAGGGGGCTGACCGGGCCGCTGCAATCGAATTCATGCATTTCGGCGGCTTCTGGCCCCCCTGCTCACCGGGAATGCTCACGCTCCATAAACAGGATACGTGAGCCTTTACGGTTACGCAATGGTACCTTCGGTTATCTCTGTTCCTGTTTATATGAAAGCCGGGGTAGCCCCGGACAGGGGTAAAACCGGGTAAAAAATCAGGACTATCCGAGGCGGAATTAGGCTTTCTTTACTTCCCTAACGGGTCTTTGGGGGACTGAGGTACTATTGGCTGCCGGTCGAGCCGCTGCGCCTGGCCCGTCTCCCAGGCTTCCTCACTTCACGATCAGATACCCGCGCCCGTGGACGTTGCGCAGAAGATGCGGCTGGTTGGGGTCTGCCTCGATCTTGTGGCGCAGGTTGCGGATATGCACATGCACCAGTTTCGGGTTGCCGGTGCCGGGTGGATATTCCCATACATTCTCCAGCAGCTCGGAAGTGGAGACCGGCGTGCCGGCGTGAAGCATCAGGTAGTGCAGCAGGCGATGCTCCATCGCGCTGAGGTTGATCAGCTGTTCGCCGATGTACAGCTCCGGCTGGGTGGAATGCAGGGATAGCTCCCCCACCACCACATGTTCCGAATGCACGTCCAGCACGCCGCCCGGCGCGCGGCGCAGCAGCGCCCGGATGCGCGCAGGCAGCTCTACCACCTCGAAGGGCTTGGTCAGGAAATCATCGCCGCCCGCGTCCAGCGCCTCCGCAACATCGATGGGGCGGTTCTTGGCCGTCAGGAACATGATCGGGATGCGGGCCAGGAACGGGTCCGCCCGCAGGCGGCGGCAGACTTCGAGGCCGGTCATTTCCGGCATGATGATGTCCAGCACCAGGGCATCGGGCCGTTCCTGCTTCAGGTACTCCAGCGCCTGCACTCCCGATTCCGCGGTAGCGACATCATATCCGGCGCTTTCCAGCACGCGGCAGATCGAGCGCAGCACCTGGGCATCGTCATCCACGACCAGTATTTTTGCCATGCCTCATTCCTCCTGCAGGCGGCAGATGCAGGTCAGTTCTGGTCTGCGTCCACCTGTTTCACGGGCAGCCGGACGGTGAAGGTGGCGCCCATCCCGGCTGCGCTGGTAACACTGATTATACCGCCATGGCGCTGAACGACATCGTGGCAAATCGCCAGCCCCAGGCCTGTGCCATAGGACTTTGTGGTGAAGAATGGCGTGAAGATATGGGGCAGATCTTCTGTTTTGATGCCCTCCCCGTTATCCTCGACGCTGATCTCGACCACATTGTCAGCGGTATTGTAGGCGGTACGCACGGTGATCTGGCCGCCGGGGGTCTCCCGCAGCGCATCGCGGGCGTTCAACAGCAGGTTGATCCAGACCACGTCCTCCAGGTGTTTACCGCTGGCCTTCACCGGGGGCAGGTCGGGCGCCAGTTCCATCGCCAGCCGCGAGACGTAAGGCTCCACCTGGGCTTTTACCAGCGCGATCGCGTTCTGCACCGAGGCGTTGATGTCGGTCTCTTCCATCTCAAACGGCACGCTGCGCGCCAGGTCAAGCATCTGCTCCACAATCGCCCCGGCCCGGTACGCGGCTTCGCGGATGGCGTCCACGGAGGCCAGCATCTCCTCATCCAGCGCGTGCAGGCTGGTGAGCAGGTGAATTTCGGCGATGATCGTGGTGAGCGGGTTGTTGATCTGGTGCGCCACCCCCGCGGCCACTTCCCCTGCCGCGGCCAGGCGGGCGCTGTGCGCCAGCTGAGCCTGGGCTTCGGCCAGCGCTTCCTGAGATTTTTGCAGGGAGGCGAGCATCGCATTGACCCGTTCTGCCAGCGCTGCAATCTCATCGCGCCCCTCCACGCTGACCCGGCTGGTGATATCGCTGCTGGCACTGATCGCTTCCACCTCGCCGGTCAGCCGCAGCAGGCGCCTGAGCACCGCCCAGTTGAGCAGAAGGGAGCTGCCAATTATCGTCAACAGGCTGAACGCCACGATCACGGCCAGGGTGGTGAGCACGATCGACTGCCCGCGGCTGTAAAGGTCGCGCGGCTGAACGATGTGCAGCAGCAGGCTGGGCTGACCCTGGGGATCCTGCAGCGTGGCATAGCTGGCGATGCGCGTTTCGTCCAGCAGCACGCTGGCGATCGGGCTTCCGCTTTCCAGCGCCGCCTGGACTGCCGCCAGGTCCGGGGCGGCGGGCAGGCTGTCGTAGCGGTCAACGGTGATAGGCAGGCGGGTGATGCGCGACAGGCGCTGGACCTCCTGCGAGCCGAGGTAGCGCCCCCAGATCAGCGTCCCGGCGGCGGGCAGCTCGCGGCTGCCGTCCAGCACCGGGGCGATCAGCACCAGTATCGGGCCTTCTGGCAGGGCCAGATACCCACTCCGGATCGCAGGCTGTTCGCTGGCGACCTGTGCTGCGCGCAGATCAAGCAGGACGGCAGGCACATCCGCCGCTGTCTCCAGGTACAGGTCATAGCCGCCCTGGTACACGATGCCGCCCTCCGCATCCAGCAGCACCATCACGTTCAGGCGCAGGCTGGCGAATGTTTCCGGCGTCAGGTGAGTCGACTCAAAGGTGGGCTGCTCGCCCTGCAGGAAAGCATAGGTTTCATCCCACCAGGCCCAGCGGGAGGCCAGCAGCGCCAGCGCGTCCTGTTCCACATTCAGCACGTTCAGGACTCGCTGCATGTTCTGGTTCATGGTGCGGGTTTCAAGCTCGGCGAAGTTTTCAAGCAGGATGCCGCGCGCTGCGAGATACAGCACCAGTATCAGGCTGGTGAGCAGCAGGCCAATCGTGATGAGGAGTTTCTGGCGCAGGCGCATAACCGGTATATAGTCCGGATAACAGGTTGGCAGGCACGCAGTTTATTGTAGAGCGAATGGAAATCTGGCGCGAATATCGTGCGGGGGGCATCCCCCTGCCGGGCCGGGAGCGCTGGGCGAACGGCGGCTGTGAAGTACAATCATCATGGCGTGGGGGAGAGCAGGGCGCGGCCCGCATTCAGGAGGCATGATGATGATGGACGTGGGGATGTCCGCCAGCCGGACACGGACGATCACGGGGCATGAGGTGGCGCTTTTTGCGGAGGCGACCGGGGACGAGAACCCCCTGCACCTGGATGACGCTTACGCCGCCGGGACGCAGTTTGGGCGGCCTATCGCGCACGGGATGCTGGTGGCGAGCCTGATCTCGGCGGTGCTGGCGAACGACCTGCCCGGCCCCGGCGCGCTGTACGCCAGCCAGACGCTGCGTTTTCCGGCGCCGGTCTATGTGGGCGAGACCGTCACCGCCACGGTGGAGGTGATCAAAGTGCGTTCCCGCACGGTCACGCTCAGCACGACCTGCACGAAGGCGGATGGCACGGTCGTGATCGAGGGCGAGGCGGTGGTATTCTTGCCGAAAGCGCGCTGATGGCGCCGCGGCGCGGAAAGGACAGGCGATGACAGCCGAAGTGACAAAGGTCGCGATTGCGCTGGATGTGGGGGGAACCTCGGTCAAAAGCGGGCTGGTGGAAGCAGGCGGGCGCGTGATCGGGACGCCGATCCAGACGCCCGTGGACAGCCAGGCGGACGCGCCGACCATCCTGAACACCTTCGCCGCGATCATCCACCATCACCGCCAGGACGTGGCGTATGAGGCGTTCTGCGGCGTGGGGGTTGGCTTCCCGGACCCGATGCGCTACCCGGAAGGGGTGTGCCTGATCCAGGGTCAGCACAAATTCGACGCGCTGTACGGCGTGCATGTCGGGCAGGCGATCCGCGCCCGCCTGCCGCTGGGCGATTTCCCGCTGCTGTTCCGCAACGATGCCGAGGCGGCGATCCTGGGGGAGGCGATCTACGGCGGAGGACGGCCTTACCGGCGGCTGATCGGCGTGACGCTGGGGACCGGGCTGGGGTCGTCGTTTGTGGTGGATGGCGTGCGGCAGGCCAGCGGCCCCGGCGTACCGGAGGAACATGAGGGCTTTCTGTGGCCGCTGCTGGTGCGGGATGACCTGCGCGCCGACGACGTGTTTTCGATCCGCGGGCTGACCGCGTACCTGGAACGGGCGGGCGCGCAGGCGGATTCGATTCGGGAGGCGGCGGAACGCGCCCGGCAGGGGAACGCGCCCTCCCTGGCCGCGTTTGCGCAGTTCGGGGCCGACCTGGGCGCATTCCTCCGCCCGCTTGTGGAAGCGTTCGGGGCGGAGGCGGTGCTGTCGATGGGCGGCATTTCCGGGGCGCTGGATGTCTTTGGCCCGGCGCTGCGGGCCGCGCTGCCCGTCCCGGTGCTGGGTTCGCGGCTGGGGGAGGAGGCGGCCCTGATCGGCGCGGCGGACCTGGTGCTGCCGCGTTAGCGCACTGGCGCTACTGGGTGCTGGTCAGGCGCAGGCCGATGATGCCGCACAGCAGCAGCACCAGCGAGAGCAGCTTGAGCACGTCCCGCGATTCGCCCAGCCACAGCATCCCCAGGATGGCCGTCCCTGCCGCGCCCACGCCCGTCCAGACGGCATAGGCCGTGCCCACCGGCAGGGACTTGAGCGCCTGCGCCAGCAGGAACATGCTCAGGAACAGGGTGATGAGGAAGCCGACGGTCGGCCACGGTCTGGTGAAGCCCTCCGACTGCTTGAGCAGCAGCGCCCAGGCGACTTCAAAGAGTCCGGCGATGACAAGCATAACCCAGGGCATACCTGATACTCCGGTTGCAGATAAAGGAGCCAGAGACGGCCCGGCCTGCGGGCTGAGCCGTCTCTGGCTCCTGTGCGGTGCTACTCCTCCACCCAGTCAAACGTGCGGGTGACGGCTTTCTTCCACTGAGCATAAAGCTCGGTGCTGGCCTTGCTGGTGGGGGTGGGTTCCCAGGTCTTGTCCACGCCCCAGTTCTGGCGCATCTCGTCCGTGTTCTTCCAGAAGCCCACCGCCAGCCCCGCGGCGTAAGCCGCGCCCAGCGCGGTCGTCTCCGCCACGCGCGGCCGCACGACCGGCACGTCCAGCACGTCCGCCTGGAACTGCATCAGCAGGTCGTTATGCACCATGCCGCCGTCCACCTTGAGCGCCTTCAGTTCCACGCCCGAATCGGCGTTCATCGCGTCCAGCACCTCGCGGGTCTGGTAGGCGGTGGCTTCCAGCGTGGCGCGGGCGAAATGCCCCCGGTTGATATAGCGGGTCATGCCCACGATGGCGCCGCGCGCATCTGAGCGCCAGTACGGGGCGTACAGGCCGGAGAATGCCGGGACGAAATAAATGCCGCCGTTATCGTCCACGGTGCGGGCCAGGTCTTCCACCTCCGCGGAGGTCGTGATCATCTTCAGGTTGTCGCGCAGCCACTGGACCAGCGCCCCGGCGATGGCGATCGAGCCTTCCAGGGCGTAGACGGTGGGCTGGCTGCCCAGCTTGTAGGCCACCGTGGTCAGCAGACCGTTGCGGGACTGCACGATCTCGGTCCCGGTGTTCAGGATCATGAAGCAGCCGGTGCCGTAGGTGTTCTTGGCCTCGCCCACGTCGAAACATGTCTGGCCGACCGTGGCCGCCTGCTGGTCGCCCAGGTCGCCGGAGACGACGATCTCGCCGCCGAAGGGGCCGCCGGTGCTGGTCCGCCCGTAGACTTCCGAGGATGACCGGATGGCGGGCAGCATCGCGCGCGGGATGCCCATGATCTTCAGAATCTCGTCATCCCAGTCCAGCGTTTGCAGGTTCATCAGCATCGTGCGGCTGGCGTTGGTCACGTCGGTCACGTGCGCGCCGCCGTTGACGCCGCCGGTCAGGTTCCAGATCATCCAGGTGTCGATATTGCCAAAAAGCAGCTCGCCGTTTTCCGCGCGGGCGCGCAGCCCGTCCACGTTCGCCAGCAGCCACATGATCTTGGGGCCGGAGAAGTAAGTCGCCAGCGGCAGGCCGGTGCGCTCGCGGAAGCGATCCTGGCCGCCCTCGCGCGCCAGCTCGCTGCAAATCCGGTCGGTGCGCGTGTCCTGCCACACGATCGCGTTGTACACGGGGCGGCCGGTCGCCTTCTCCCACACCACGGCCGTTTCGCGCTGGTTCGTGATGCCCACCGCGGCGATATCCTCCGGCCCGGCGCCCGCCTTGCGCATCGCCTCGCGGATCACGTCCTGGGTGCGCGCCCAGATCTCCAGCGCGTCATGCTCCACCCAGCCGGGCTGGGGGAAAATCTGGCGGTGCTCCAGCTGGTGAAGGGCCACCGATTCGCCGGCATGGTTGAAGATCATGCAGCGGGTGCTGGTGGTGCCCTGGTCGATTGCGGCTACATACTTCGCCATAAGTCCCTCCTTGGGGGTGCAGTCTTTCGGTACAAGGCAGAAAAGCGGATGGCCGCCGCGCCAGCCCGGGCCGGGCAGCGGCGCGCATCCGTGGAGTGGCATCAGCGCTTGCGCCTGATTATACCAGCCTCTCTGGGTTGGGCGGCGGGCTGTTGTGGAGTTTGGGGGCGGGTGGATCGCGCAGTTTTTGCGCCGTCATGCTTGTGCAGGTTGCACGGAAATTGTTGGAAAAGTATCGATATTGTGAAATAAATCACAAAATAACCACACTTGTGACTTTTTTTCCTCTATAATGATCGCAAGATATTTTTCTTGTTGCGCCCACTTACTTCTCCGCAGCAGAGGGTGGGCATCCAGTGACCGGACAAGCTGCTTCTTGTCAAAGATATTCTTGTTGGCGTTCCAGCCTGCACCGCACTCCTCCGCTTTTTCACCCAGAATCGGTTTCAACTGCATAGGCCCTGAGGCTTATTCCGCGTTTCTGCAGGCGCGCTGCTGGCGTCTGCATCCCCGTGGAGGGAGGAGGAAGCCGTAATGCCAGGAAACACCAATGGCCGCAGTTTTTACGACCGTGTGGTGGCAGCCACCCCGGGCGGTGAGGTACTGGCGCAGTGTTTGCAGTGCGGGTCGTGTGGGGGATCGTGCCCCTCCGCGCAGGATATGGAAAACTCGCCCCGCCAGCTCTTCGCCATGATCATGGCCGGGATGGAGGATGATGTCCTGCGCAGCAATACACCGTGGTACTGCGTCTCGTGTTACTACTGCACTGTGCGCTGCCCGCAGGAAATCCCCATCACCGACCTGATGTACACCCTCAAGCAGATGGCGATCGCCCGGAAGCTGTATCGCACCAACCAGCACGCTGATTTCTCAAACAGCTTCATCGGGTATGTGGAGCGCTACGGCCGCAGCTTTGAATTTGGCCTGGCGACCCGCTACCAGCTGACCCACAACCCGCTCAAGATGGTGAGCAAGGGCGCGCTGGGTTTTCAGATGATCAGCAAAGGCCGCCTGTCTGCCACCCCCGAATCGATCCGCAACATGCCCCAGCTCAGCGCAATTCTCACTGAGGCCCGGCGGATCTCAGCGCTGGAGGAGGTGTGATCGTGACCCAGACCAACGGGCATTATGCCTACTATCCCGGCTGCTCCCTGCAATCTACTGCGCAGTCCTACGAGAAGTCGACGCAGGCCATCGCGCAGGCGCTTGACCTGCACTTTCAGGAAGTCGAGGACTGGAACTGCTGCGGGGCAACCGAGTATTTCAGCATCGACCGCCTCCCGGCCTACAGCCTGGTGGCGCGTAACCTGGCGAAAGCCGCCCAGCAGAAGACTCGTGAGCTGGTGGCGCCATGCAGCGCGTGTTACCTGAACCTGGCCAAGACTGACCACCATATGGGGATCGCGCCGAAGCTGAACGAACAGGTGAATCGGGCGCTGGCCGCCGGCGGGCTGCATTACGAGCCGGGCGAGCTGCGAGTCCGGCACCTGCTGGATATCGTGGTGGAGGATGTCGGGTATGAGGCGGTGGCGGAGAAGGTCACCCAGCCGCTGAAGGGGCTGCGCGTGGCGCCGTACTACGGCTGCCTGATCGTGCGCCCGTTTTACCAGGGCAACCCCGAGTATCCCACCCATCTGGATGAGCTGCTGACCACGCTGGGCGCGACCGTAGTGGACTTTCCCATGAAGACCCACTGCTGCGGCGGTCATATGACCCAGATCAGCGAAGAGACCGCGTTTGAGCTGATCCGGCGCATCCTGCACAACGCGGCGGCCTATGACGCCGACGCGATCGTGACGGTATGCCCGATGTGCCAGCTTAACCTGGATGCCTACCAGGGGCATGTCAACCGCATGTTCGGGACGACCTTCAACCTCCCGGTGCTGTACTTCACCCAGATGATGGGGCTGGCCTTTGGGCTGACCCAGGAACAGGTGGGCATCGGCAGCGAGATCGTTTCCTCGCGCGGTTTTCTCGCCAAGATCGGCCAGGAAGAACCATCTCCCGACCGCAAGCCACAGCGGCGCGATAAAGATGCGCTGCCTTTACCCTCGATTAAGTGACGGGCCGGTGGAAAGGACACACCCCAATGACTGAGGAACGAATTGGAGTATACGTCTGCCACTGCGGTCACAATATCGCCGGGACGGTGGACGTTGAAGATGTCGCGGCCTGGGCGGGGACTCAGCCCAATGTCGTGATCGCGAAAGACTATAAGTTCATGTGCTCCAGCCTGGGGCAGGAGCTGATTGAAGCCGATATCAAGGAACACGGGCTGACGCGTGTGGTGGTGGCGGCGTGTTCACCCCACATGCATGAGCCTACGTTCCGCGGGGCGTCCTCCCGCGCCGGGCTGAACCCCTACCTGATGGAGATGGCGAACATCCGCGAGCACGCCAGCTGGGTGCACCGCCACGACTCCCCCGCCGCCACGAGCAAGGCCAAGGCGATCATCGCCGGCGCGATCCGGCGCGTGGAGAAACTGGAGCCGCTGGAGCCGTTCAAGGCCGCCATCAAGCCCACGACCCTGGTGGTGGGCGGGGGGATCGCCGGGATCAACACCGCGCTGGAGATCGCTAACTCCGGGCATAAGGTGTACATGGTGGAACGTGAGCCGAGCATTGGCGGGCATATGGCCCAGCTCGACAAGACCTTCCCCACGCTGGACTGCTCCGCCTGTATCCTGACGCCCAAGATGTTCGAGGTGGGCAACCACCCCAATGTCACGCTGCTGACCTATGCCGAAGTTGAGCAGGTCGATGGCTATGTGGGCAACTTCACCGTGCGGGTGCGCCAGAAGGCGCGCAAGATCAACACCGAGCTTTGCACCGGCTGCGGTGACTGCTGGGCGCGCTGCCCGGCGAAAGTGGTGGACGAGGTATTTGAATCGGGGCTGGGCTACCGCACCGCGGTGTATCGCCCGTTCCCGCAGGCCGTCCCGAAATTCCCCGTGATCGACATGGAAAGCTGCATCTACTTCCAGAAGGGGACGTGCCGGGCCTGCGAGAAGTTCTGCCCCACCGGCGCGATCAATTTCGAGCAGGAAGATACCACGGTCATCCTGGAAGTCGGCAACATCGTGCTGGCGACCGGCTACGAGACGTTCGATGCCCGCAAGATCCCCCAGTACGGGTATGGCCGGCTGGCGAATGTGTTCACCAGCATGGAATTCGAGCGTATGGTGAACGCCGCCGGGCCGACCAGCGGGCGTGTGGTGCTGCGTGATGGCGTCACCGCGCCAAAGTCGGTGGGCATCATCCACTGTGTTGGCAGCCGCGATGACCGCCACAATTCGTACTGTTCGGCCACGTGCTGTATGGCCGCGCTGAAGTTCGCCCACCTGGTCAAAGAGAAGACCGAAGCGGATGTGTACAACTTCTACATCGACATGCGCGCCAGCTTTAAGGACTACGAGGAGTTCTACCATCGCATTCTGGATGAAGGCGCGCACATGATCCGGGGGCGCGTGGCCGAAGTCACCGACGCCGCCCGCCAGCCCGGCGAGGAAGGCAAGCTGATCATCCAGGCGGAGGATACGCTGATCGGGCGGCAGCGCCGTATCCCGGTGGATATGGTGATCCTGATGGTGGCCATGGAGCCGCGCCCCGATGCGGTGGAAGTCTCGCACCGCTTTGGCATCGGCTGCTCCAACGCGGGGTTCTTCACCGAGCGCCATCCGAAGCTGGACCCGATCGCCACGATGACCGATGGTATCTTCATCGCCGGGGCGTGCCAGGGGCCGAAGGATATCCCGGAAAGTGTGGGGCAGGGGGCGGCGGCTGCGGCCCGCGTCCTGAGCCTGATCGGGCAGGGCGAGGTGGAGATCGAGCCCGTCCGCGCCATGATCGACGAGACGCGCTGCTCTGGCTGCCGGATTTGTAACACGATGTGTCCGTACAGCGCGATCGACTTCATCGATGACCTGGGCGTCAGCCGGGTGAACCCGGCCCTGTGCAAGGGCTGTGGCACGTGCGTGGCATCCTGCCCCAGCCAGGTGATCAGCGGTCAGCACTTCACGCATGAGGCGATCATGGCTCAGATCGAAGGGATCCTGTATGACATCCGGGCGGGCAACGGCCAGCAGGTGATCTTTGCCGAGCCGGAACTGGCCTAGGAAGGAGGCGTACCCATGTTGAAAATCGACTTTAACGCGCTGAATCCTGCCTGGGGAGACCGGCGACCCGTGATCGTGGGGTTCCTGTGCAACTGGTGCTCGTATCGGGCGGCAGACCTGGCTGGCACCAGCCGTCTGGGGTATCCCGCCACGCTGCGCGATATCCGCATCATGTGCACGGGGCGGCTGGACCCGGTGTTTGTGCTGAAGGCGCTGCGCGAGGGGGCGGACGGCGTGCTGGTGATGGGCTGTCACCCCGGCCAGTGCCATTACCAGGAAGGCAACTACAAGGCCATGCGCCGGATGGCGCTGCTGCGCCGCACGCTGGCGCAGATGGGCGTGCATCCTGACCGGGTGCAGCTCGCCTGGGCGTCGGCGGCGCAGGGCACGGTGTTCACCGAAAAGGTGGCGGCGATGACCGATACGGTGGCCCGGCTCGGGCCGCTGGAGTGGCGCGACAACGTGGATGATATCGCGCCGCACCTGGACAAGCTGCCAGCAGAGGAGGTCGCTCATGGCTAATGGCAAACCGAAACTCGCGGTGTACTGGGCCTCCTCCTGCGGGGGCTGTGAGATCGCCATCCTGGCGGTGCATGAGAAACTGCTGGACGTGGCGGCGGCGTTTGATATCGTGTTCTGGCCGTGCGCCATGGACTTCAAAGAGGCCGATGTGGAGGCGATGGTCGATGGCGAGATCGATGTCTGCCTGTTCAACGGCGCGATCCGCAACGACCATAACGCCCACATGGCGCACCTGCTGCGGCGCAAGAGCAAGGTGATGGTCGCCTACGGCAGCTGCGCGATGGAGGGCTGCATGCCCGGCCTCGCCAACTTCACCGACCAGGCCCACATGATGCAGTTCATCTACCACGACGCGCCGACGATGGATAACCCCGGCGGGGTGGAGCCGCAGATGACGACCGAGGTGCCGGAAGGCACGCTGACGCTGCCCGGCTTCTGGAACACGGTCAAGACACTGGACCAGGTTGTCCCGGTGGAGTACTACCTGCCGGGCTGCCCGCCGGAAGCGAAGTGGACCATCGCTGCGGTGGAGGCAATCCTGAGCAATCAGCTGCCGCCGCCCGGCTCCGTGATCGGGCTGGACGTGGCGGTGTGTGACGAGTGCGCGCGCAAACGCGACGTGAAGAAGATCACGCGCTTCTACCGCCCGCAGGAGATCATCCCCGACCCGGAGATCTGCCTGCTGGAGCAGGGGGTGTTCTGCGCCGGGATCGCCACGCGCGCGGGCTGCGGGGCGCTGTGCCCCTCGGTCAACATGGGCTGCCGGGGGTGTTACGGCCCGGTGGAAGGTGTGGAGGATATCGGCGCGCGGCTGATCAGCGCGATCGCATCGGTGATCGAGGCCCGGACACCGGAGGAGATCGACGCGGTGCTGGATACGCTGCCGGACCCGGCGGGGTATTTCTACCGTTTCAGCCTGGCGCATTCGATGTTGCGCCGCACCCGGCTGGAGCGTGAGAACGGGCACAAGGTTGCCGCGCCCATCGCAGAAGTCCCGCGGCTTGACCCGGAACTGGCGGACTAGGAGGCGAACATGAAACAGATCACGATTGATCCGATCACGCGGCTGGAAGGCCACGGCAAGATCGAGGTGTTTCTCGATGATGTCGGCGATGTCGCCAACGCCTATTTCCAGGTCCCGGAACTGCGCGGGTTTGAGGTCTTTTGTCTGGGGCGTCCGGCGGAGGAAATGCCGCGCCTGACGAATCGCATCTGCGGTGTTTGCCCGGAGGCGCACCACATGGCCGCGGCCAAGGCGCTGGATGCGCTCTACCACGTCGACCCGCCGCTGGCGGCCAAGAAGCTGCGTGAGCTGTTCTACATGGCGTTCTATGTCACCGACCACGCCACGCACTTCTACGCCCTGGGCGGGCCGGACTTCGTGGTGGGGCCGGATGCCCCGGCCGGGCAGCGTAACATCCTGGGGGTGATCGCGGCGGCGGGTAAGGAAGCCGGCCTGCGCGTGATCAACACCCGCAAGCAGAACCACGAGGTAATCAAGATCATCGGCGGGCGGGCGATCCACCCGGTCGCCGCGCTGCCGGGCGGCATGAGCAAGGCGATCAACGAGTCCGAGCGGCAGTTCATCGAGGAAACAGCGCGCGCCAATGTGGACTTCGCGCTGTGGTCGCTGGAGTTGTTCGACCAGATCGTGCTCCAGAACTCGGGCTATGTAGACCTGATCCTCAGTGACGCCTACACCCAGAAGACCTACTACATGGGCCTGCTGGACGACTACAACCACGTCAATTTCTACGATGGCATGGTGACGGTTGTGGACCCGGAGGGCAAGACGTTCGCCCGCTACGAGCCGCGTGACTATACCAGGCACATCGCGGAACATGTGGAGCCGTACAGCTACCTGAAATACCCGTATCTCAAGAATGTAGGCTGGAAGGGGTTCACGGACGGCAAGGACTCGGGCATGTATGCCTGCACGCCGCTGAGCCGCCTGAATGTGGCGGACGGCATGGCCACGCCGGAGGCCCAGGCCGCGTATGAGAAATTCTATGCGACGCTGGGCGGCTCGCCGGTGCATCACACCCTGGCGACCCACTGGGCGCGCCTGATCGAGCTGCTGTACGCCGCCGAGCATATGCTGGAGCTGGCCACCGACCCGGACATCATCAACCCCAACGTGCGCACCATCCCCACGGCCAAACCGGATGTGGGGATCGGGACGGTCGAGGCGCCGCGCGGCACGCTGACCCACCACTATGAAACCGACGAAAACGGCATCCTGACGAAGGTCAACCTGATCGTGGGCACGACGAACAATAACGCCCCGATCACGTACAGCATCAAAAAAGCGGCGACGGCCCTGATCAAAGGTGGAGAGGTCTCGGATGGCATCCTGAACAAGGTGGAGATGGCCTTCCGCAGCTACGACCCCTGCCTGAGCTGCGCGACGCACTCCCTGCCCGGCCAGATGCCACTGGAGCTGACCGTATATGACGCGGCGGGCGCGGTGGTGGATCAGCGGGCGCAGTATGTGGAGTGATCGCCGCGTGAAAGGGGATGCGTGATGCGGGTCAAGGTGATCGGGCTGGGCAATCCGATCCTGATGGATGATGGCGTCGGGATCTATGCGGTGCGGCTGGTGAAGCGGTGGCTGCCTCCCCAAGCAGATGTGGCGATCGCGGAGCTGGCAGTCGGCGGGCTGGAGCTGATGGAAGCCATGATCGGGTACGACCGGGTGATCCTGGTGGACGCGATCTGGCAGCCCGACCAGCCCTCCGGCGCCATCTTCCACTTCACAGCGGAAGCCCTGCCCGACACCATGAACTCCGCCAGCGCGCATGATATCGACCTGCCGGGCGCGCTGGCCGCGGGGCGGCGCATGGGTGTGCCGCTGCCGGCGGATGGGGCAATCGACATCGTGGCGGTTTGCGCCCGCGAGGTGCTGACCTTTGGCGATCGGCCCACGCCACCGGTGCTGGCCGCTGTTCCAACGGCGGCCGCCCGTGTGCTGGCGCTGCTCGGCTATTCGCCTCCCGGCGTGCTGCCGGTGGCCGACCAGGCACTTTTAGGAGGGTACGATGGTATCTCCTGAAACTCTCAGGCGATTCGCGTTTTTTGGCGGGTTGGACGAGGACTTTATCGAAGCGCTGGCGATGATCACGGACGAGATCACGCTGGCCGATGGCGTATGGCTGTTCCACGAGGGAGACAAGGCTGACTCCCTGTATATCGTCCAGCGCGGGACGGTGCAGCTTAAGGCCCGGCTGCCGCGCACCCAGTATGCCGATCTTGACCTGCTGGTGGAGGGCGAGATTCTGGGGTGGTCGGCGGTGTGCATGCCGAACTTCTACACGCTCAGCGCGTTCACGCCCCAGGGCGCGCGCCTGCTGCGGATGGAGGGTAAGGCCGCGCGTGAGCTGATGCAGGAGCGCCCGCAGATGGGCTATGTGTTCATGTGCCGGGTGGCCCAGGAGGTCGGCAAGCGCCTGACCGATCTGCGCAACCGGTTTGTGAGCATGGTCGCGACCTGACCGCACAGCGCGAGGGGAAGACTCAACACAGCAGGGCGGGGGTGTAGGTTTCCCGCCCTGCTGCTGTTGTGCTGCCGGGTGGCGGCCCGTCAGGTCAGCCGCCCAGATACGCCTTCTGCACTTCGGGGTTATCCGCCAGGTCGGCGCTGGGGCCGGAGAGCACGATGTTCCCCGTTTCCAGCACGTAGGCCCGGTTCGCCAGCTTGAGCGCCATGTGCGCGTTCTGCTCCACCAGCAGGAGTGTCATTCCCTGCTCGTTGATCTCCCGCAGGATGGCGAAAATCTGCTGTACCAGGATCGGCGCCAGTCCCATCGATGGCTCGTCCAGCAGCATCAGCTTGCCGCCGGTGACCAGCGCGCGGCCCACGGCCAGCATCTGCTGCTCGCCGCCGGAGAGGGTATCGCCCAGCTGGTTGCGGCGTTCGCCTAGCCGCTCGAATGTCTCAAAGACGCGCTTGATGCGCTTGTCAAGTTCCGCGCCGCCAAGCTGAAAGCCCGCCAGCCGCAGGTTCTCGTAAACCGTCAGGTTACCGAAGATGCGCCGCCCTTCCGGGACAAGCGCCAGCCCGCGCTGGACGACGCTGTGGGCCGGCATCCGGGCGATTTCCTCGCCGCGATAAATCACCTGCCCGCTGGTGGGCTCCAGCAGCCCGGCGACGGTGTTGAGAATGGTGGATTTGCCCGCGCCGTTCGCCCCAATAAGCGTGACGATCTCGCCTTCCTCCACCTCAAATGACACCCCGTGCACCGCCTGGATGGCGCCATACGATACGAACAGGTCCTGAACACTGAGCAGCATCAGAGCACCTCCTCCTGTTCGCCCAGATAAGCCTCGATCACCCGGGGGTTGTTCTGGATGTCGTCTGGCGTGCCTTCCGCGATGGTGACACCGAAGTCAATGACCTTGATGTGCTCGCAGATGTTCATCACCAGCCGCATCTGGTGTTCGATCAGCCAGATCGTCAGCTTGAATTCATCGCGAATCCAGCGGATGAAGTCCATCAGCTCCCCGATTTCCTGGGGGTTCATGCCCGCCGCCGGTTCGTCCAGCAGCAGCACCTTGGGCTGTGACGCCAGCGCGCGCACGATCTCCACGCGGCGCTGCATGCCGTAGGGCAGGCTGCCCGCCAGGTCATAGGCATGGCCTTCCAGCCGGAACAGGCCCAGCAGCTCCATCGCCTGGTCGTGGAATTCCTGCTCCTGGCGGCGGTACGGCCCGGTTTGCAGCAGGGCATCCAGCAGCCGGTAGTTGATGCGGTTGTGGTTGGCGACCTTGATGTTATCCAGGACGGTCATGCCGTTCCACAGCCGGATCGTCTGGAACGTGCGGCTGATTCCCAGCCGGTTGATGACGTGCGGCGGCTTGCCAACCAGGTCCTCCCCGTTCAGCCGGATCGTGCCTTCGCTGGCCCGGTAAGCCCCGGTGACGAGGTTGAACACGGTGGTCTTGCCCGCGCCGTTGGGGCCGATCAGGCCCAGCAGCTCGCCGCTTTCCATGCTCAGGTTGAAATCTCCAACGGCCCGCAGCCCGCCGAAGTAGTGTGTCAGGTTGTCAATCTGCAGCAGGGGCATCGTGTGCCTCCTTTCGGGGGGGCTGGGAACGCGCGCCGTCCCGCAGGCCCAGATTCAGTTTCGCCTCGCGGAAGCCGAATAACCCCTGGGGCCGGAACAGCATCAGCGTGATGAGAATCAGGGGGATAACAACCCACTTCAGCACGGCCAGCGGGCGCAGCGCCTCGATCAGGATCGTGAAGATCACGGCGGCCACCACCGAGCCGGTGATGCTGCCCATCCCGCCCAGGTACACCATCACCAGCGCCTCGGTCGATTTCAGGATGCCGAAGTTGCCGGGGTTCACGTAGGCGAGCTGGTGGGCGAACAGGCCGCCCGCCACCCCCGCGATGAACGAGGAGACCAGGAACGCCACCAGCTTGATATGGCGCGTATTGACGCCCATCAGGCTGGAGGCGATCTCATCCTCCCGGATGGCGATGATGCCTTTGCCCAGCGTGGCGTTGACCAGGTTGTAGATCGCGGCCAGCGCCAGGATGGTGAACACGAAAATCCAGCTCAGGTTCGTCCACAGCGGGACGCCGTTCAGGCCGCGCGCGCCGCCGATGGCCTCGATGTTGTTGATGATGCCCTGCACGATGAAATTCACGGCCAGCGTGACGATCGCCAGGTAGTCCCCGCGCGTCTTGAACGAGGGGAACGCCACCAGCAGCCCGGCCAGCGCCGCCGCCACCCCGCCCGCCAGCAGGGCCACGATGAACCCGACCGGCAGGCCCAGCTCCGGCGGCAGCAGGGCCGCGCCAAACACCCGGTCATCGGTGAAGAGCAGCATGGTGAGCACGGAGGACACGTACGCGCCGACGGCCATAAACCCGGCATGCCCCACCGAAAACTCGCCCATGTAGCCGTTGACCAGGTTCAGGCTGGCGGCCAGCATGATGTTGATGCCCATGAAGATCAGGATCAGCTCGCGGCTGCCGCCATCCCCCCCCCAGAACATGATGATGCCATACAGGGCGATGATGTGGACGGCGATGCCTACCCAGCGGGGGACTGCCTTCAGCGCCCGTGCCACGAGGGGGTTGAGCAGCAGCGCGATCAGGATGACCGGGATGACGAAGATCACGAGGTCATAGACGATCACGCGCAGCAGCACGCTGATAAACCCCGGGTCGCGCGGCCCCTGGTAGAACAGGGCTTCCACAAAGGTCGTGATTAGCTCGCCGATGGCCTGCCCGGAATCACGCAGGGGCGATTCTACGACCATCGTTGGCGACGGGAAGAAGGGGGCCAGAATCTTGGAAAAATCCAGCCCGCCGAACGGCTCAAACACATCTACCAGGCCGAAGAATTTCGGGACCCGGCGGAATTCGATCAACCGGGCGAAATCTTCCCCGACCCATTTCTCCAGGAAGATCGCGACCAGGATACCAAGCTGGTAGGCAAAAACCGTGGTGCTCGCCAGCCGGCGCCGCAGCGGGGCGGTCAGCGCCGCCAGGCGGGCTTTGAGTGATTTCAACATTGGCGCACCCTCCTATACTTTCTGGCGCCGCGCCACGCCAAAGATGCCAGTGGGCCGCACAACCAGGATAATGAGGAGCAGGGCGAAGGCGATCGGGTCGCGCCAGGTGGAGGAAATGCCGATCGGCTCGCCCAGGGCGACGACGAAAATCTCCACAAAGCCGAGCAGCAGCCCGCCCAGGAACGCGCCGCGAATATCCCCGATGCCGCCAACCACGGCGGCGATAAAGGCTTTCCAGCCCACGCGCAGCCCCATATAGGGGTTCAGGACGGGGAAGGCGATCCCCCACAGGATGCCGCCCGCCGCGCCCAGCCCGGCCCCCAGCAGAAACGTGAGGGAGATGATCCGGTCCTGCGAGACGCCCATCAGCGGGACGGCGAACTTGTCATACGAGATAGCGCGCATGGCCATGCCCCACTTGGTGCGCTGCACGATCAGGTACAGGCCCAGGAACAGCAGCAGCGCCAGCACGATGATGATGATCTTCACGTTGCTGATGCTGAACCCGCCGATGTCGTAGATTTCGGTGACGATGAATTCCTGCGGGTAGTTGCGCGGGTCTGCCCCGGTGAGCGCCAGCATGCCGTTTTCCAGCAGCAGGCCGACCCCCAGCGCCGTGATCACGGCGGAGAGGCGCGAGGCATGGCGCAGCGGCTTATAGGCCACCCGTTCGATCGTCACGCCCAGCAGGGCGGTGAGCACCATAGAGAGAATCAGGGTGGGGATGAACGGCAGCCCCAGCACCATGGAGCCAAAAACGCCCAGGAACGCCCCGAACATGAAGATGTCCCCGTGGGCGAAGTTGATCAGCAGCAGCACGCCATAGACCATCGTATAACCCAGCGCAACCAGCGCATACAGGCTGCCAAGCTGCAATGCGTTTACGAACTGCTGGAGAAAGAAGGTCAGATCCATTATGTTTCTCCGCCAAGGTGAGAGCCGCACTGGGGGTCATGCAGCAACCTGTCAGGCGTCACCGTGTGGCGGCGCCCGGCCCGACAGCCGGCTCGCAGAAATGCAGCAAGAGCGCCCCGTGATGGTGGGGCGCTCTGCATGACGTGATGGATGCTTACGAACCGGCGTCTTCAGCGCTTTCCGGGGGGAAGCCCGCCGGGCAGGCTGAGTCGTAGTACGTGAAGGCGCCGTCCTTGATCTCGATGATCACGGCGCATTTCACGGGGTCGCCTTCTTCATCGAAGCTCATGATGCCGGTCACGCCCTCAAACAGCTCGATCTCGGCCAGGGCGTCACGCACATCGGCCCGGTCGGTGGACTGGGCGTTGTTGATGGCGATGAACAGCATCTGGAAGGCGTCGTACGTCAGGGCGGCCACGTCATCGGGCTTGGCGCCGTATTCCTCTTCGTACCCGGTGATGAATGTCTGGGCGACTTCCGAGGTGATGTCCGGCGCGTAGTGCGTGCTGAAGAACAACCCGTTGCAGGCATCACCGCACAGGCTGAGCAGGTCAGGCGTGCCCCAGCTGTCGGAGCCAACCACCGGGCCATCGTAGCCCAGCTCGCGGGCCTGCTGCACGATCAGCGGCACTTCGTTGTAGTACTGCGGGGTGAAGATCACATCCGGGCTGGACTGGATGATGTTGGTCAGCTGGGAGCTGAAGTCGGTATCGCCGGTGGTGAAGCTCTCGAAGCCGACCACCTCGATCCCGCTCGCTACCGCGGCATCCCGGAAGTTCTCGGCCAGGCCCTTGGGGTAGTCACTGGCGATGTCGTACAGCACCGCGGCGGTTTCCGCCCCGAACTCATCGGCCACGAAACCGGCGACCACCGGCCCCTGGAACGGGTCCAGGAAGGCTACGCGGAAGACCCACGGGCGGTCAAGCGTGGTCGCGGGGTTGGTGGACCACGGGCTGATCAGCGGGGTTTCGCGGTCATTGGCGACCTGGCCAGCGGGGACAGCCTGCTTGCTGGCCTGCGGGCCGATGATGGCCAGCACTTCTTCGTCCACGATCAGGCGCGTGGCGGCCGCCACGGCCGATTCGGCCTTGGACTCATTGTCTTCAATGGCCAGGAACACCTCGTACTGCTCGCCATCGATCTCGATCCCGCACGCGGCGTTGATCTCGGCTACTGCCATTTCGGCAGCTTCAACGGTGCTCTGGCCGACTTTGGGGATGTCGCCCGTCAGCGGGGCGATCACGCCAATAACAATCTCGTCTACAAAGTCACATTCTTCCTGGGCGATGGCCGGAAGGCCGGCGAAAGCGGTCACAATAACCGCCACCAACAGAGTCAGGGTAACGACACGATTACGCATTGCGATTCTTCCTCCCCTAATCGCTGTTGTGGACTTATTCTTTTGTGGCACAATAACGATCTAATTGACCTGCCAGGTGAATAGGCAACCTCCTCATGCGTGCATACAGGGCTGGCACCGTGAGATGAAACACTCTTGTGAGGCAGAGGAGGATGAAGGGGGTGCGCGCTTCACAAGAGAGCCTGCCACATTGTATGTGAAAAACCGACGTGTTTCAGTATATCATTAAAACTAAATGCGTTGTCAAAACTGGACAAATGGCGATGAATTGTCTCTTGAATGCAGCGGGGGCTGCAAACGCCGCAGCGATCACCTGGGTTGAGGTTGATCTGGACGCGATTGCTGCGAATGTCCGGGCGATCAGGGCGCATGTTGGCCCGGGGACAGCGGTGATGGCGGTTGTTAAGGCCAGCGCCTACGGCCACGGGATGCTGCCGGTGGCGCTGGCCGCGCTGCATGGCGGGGCGAAACGCCTGGCTGTGGCTCGCGTGGAGGAAGGGCTGCAGCTCCGGGCGGCGGGGATCAGCGCCCCGGTGCTGGTGATGGGCTATACCCCGCCGGGGATGGCCGCCGCTGCGGTGCAGGCCGGGCTGACGCTCACCGTCACCGAGACTGCGGTCGTGCAGGCGGTGGCGGAGGCCGCCCGGCAGCAGGATAGTACGGCCCGCGTGCATGTTAAGCTGGATACCGGGATGGGGCGCTTTGGGCTGCTGCCGGAAGAAGCGGTCGGATTCCTGCAAAATGTGGCGCAGACCCCCGGCCTGCTGCTGGAGGGCGTGTTCACCCACTTTGCCGCCGCCGACGCGCTGGATAAGACCTACACGCAGGGCCAGTTCGCCGTGTTCCAGGAAGTGCTGGCGCTGGCCGAAAAATCCGGGCTGACGATCCCGCTGCGCCACGTGGCCAACAGCGCTGCGACGCTGGACCTGCCCGGCATGCACCTGGACGCGGTGCGTCCCGGCATCGCGATCTACGGTCTGCACCCCTCCGACGAAAGCCGCCCGCCGTTCGCGCTGGCGCCCGCCCTGGCGCTGAAAAGCCGCGTGGCACGGGTGCGCACGCTGCCGCCGGGCGCCAGCATCAGCTATGGTCGGACGTACATCACGCCCCGCGCGCTGCCGGTGGCGCTGGTCCCGGTGGGGTATGGCGATGGCTACCCGCGCCTGCTCTCCAACCGCGGCGCAGTCCTGATCAACGGCCAGCGCTGCCCGATCGTGGGTCGGGTGTGCATGGATCAGTTTGTCGTGGATATTTCGAGTGCCGGCCCGGTGCAGGTGGGCGATGAGGTTGTTGTCATCGGGGCGCAGGGCGAGGGCCGCATCACGGCCGAGGAAGTGGCCTACCAGGCGCAGACGATCAACTACGAGATCACCACCGGTCTCACCGGGCGGCCGCCGCGCTGTTACCGCACCGTCGATCCCGCGCTGCGCCAGGAGGTCGTGGCGCTACCGGGCATGCAGGCCATCGCGGATCAGTGAGTGGCGGGCGCAGAAAGGATGTGTTCAATGAGCAGCGTAATCCGGCGGGCGGACGCGCCGCGGGCTCCCGGCCCATTCGGCGGGAGGCGCTACCATGCCCACACGGAGGGGCTGATGCTGGTGGTCTGGGATTTTGACCACGGCCCGGCGGCGGCTCCTGACCCCGCGCACGGCCACCCCCATGAGCAGGTGACGTACGTGGTGGAAGGCGAGCTGCTGTTTTTCATCGAGGAGCAGGCGCATCACCTGAAGCCGGGCGACATGATCACCGTGCCCGGCGGTGTGGCCCACACGATCCAGGTGCTCACCCCGCGCGTCCGGCTGGTGGACGCCTTCGCGCCCATCCGTGAGGACTTCCTTTAATTTCCAGCGACGGCTGTATCCTTCACAAAAGCAAAACTCCCGGCGCAAAACCAGGCCGGGAGTTTGTTGTGATCAGGCGTCCGTTCAGCCTTCCAGGGCGGCAATCGCCCGGAACTGCTCGGCCAGGGCCGGGTACAGCGCCCGGTAACGCTCATACCAGGCCGGGTAACGCTCGGCGTTCGCGCCGGGGGTGGTGCTGCCCGTGATGTGGATGGTCGCGTTACATGCCGCGGCGCCGTCCGGGTACAGCCCCGCGCCCACGCCCGCCAGCAGCGCTGCGCCAAAGGCCGCGCCTTCAGTGGTGTTGACTGTGACCAGCTCCACGCCCAGCACATCGGCCATGATCTGGCGCCACAGCGGGCTTTTCGCCCCGCCGCCCGCGATGCGCACCTGGCTGATCGCGCCCAGCCCGGCCTGCTGGATCAGGGTGAAGCTGTCCTTGATGCCGAAGGCCACGCCTTCCAGCACGGCGCGGGTCATGTGCGGCTGGGTGTGGCGCACGGTCAGGCCCACCCACGCGCCGCGCGCCAGCGGGTCAGGGTAGGGGGTGCGCTCCCCGGTCAGGTAGGGCAGGAAGAACAGGCCTTCGCTGCCGGGCTGGATATCCTCCGCGCCGCCCACCAGCGTGTTGAAGTCCACACCCGGCGCCAGCGTGTCGCGGTACCACTGCAGGCTGCCCGCCGCGCTGAGCATCACGCCCATGAAGTGCCAGCGGTCGGGAAGGGCGTGGCAGAAGGCGTGCAGCCGCCCTTCCGGCTCCACCAGGGCGCTTTCCGTGGTGGCGAAAACCACGCCGGATGTTCCCAGCGTGAGGGCCACAATCCCCGGCTCCACCGCGCCCATGCCCACCGCGCCGGCGGCCTGGTCGCCACCGCCGCCCACAACGGGCGTGCCGGCCTTCAGGCCGGTCTCCGCGGCCGCGGCGGCGCTGACCTGCCCCGTGATGGCCGTGCCTTCAAACGTGGGCGGCAGCCACTCCGCGGGGATGCCCAGCGCATCCAGCACCTCCGGTGACCACGTGCGCGTTTTGAGATCGAACAGGATCGTGCCTGCCCCGCCGGCGCGATCCATGGCGTATTCGCCCGTCAGCCGGAAGCGGATGTAATCCTTGGGCAGCAGGATATGGCGGCAGCGGGCGTAAACCTCCGGCTCGTTCTGCTGCACCCACAGGATCTTCGGGGCGGTGAACCCGGTCAGGGCGTCGTTGCCCGTGATCTGGATCAGGCGTTCCTTGCCCAGCCGGGCGCGAATGTCGTCACACTGGGCGGCGGTGCGCTGGTCGTTCCACAGGATGGCCGGGCGCAGGATTTCGCCCGCGTCATCGAGCATCACCAGGCCGTGCATCTGGCCGGTCAGCCCGATGGCGGCGATCTGCTCGCCGCTGGCCCCGGCTTCGGCCAGCGCCGCCCGGATGCTGGCCGCAATTCCCGCCCACCAGTCGGCCGGGTTCTGCTCCGACCACAGCGGGCGTGGTGTGGAGAGGCTCAGCGGGGTGGAGGCGCTGCTGATCACCTGGCCGTGCGGGTCGATCAGCAGGGCTTTGGCGCCGGTGGTGGATACGTCCAGGCCAAGCAAAAGGGTGGTCGTCATGGTCAGGGTCCTCCGTTAGCAGGTCGTGCAGGGGGCAATCGCCCGATTATGGGGAATAACACAGGTATGTTGAATACGCAAACTAATTACTTTTGGATTCATCATACTGTGGGAAAATGACCCGCATACCGTGCCAAATGTCACGGTAAACCCATGATCAAAATCACGATAGTCACTCAAAAGAAACCGGTGTAAGACTAGAGTAAGCGCAACTTTGTTGTTTTTATATTCAAACTATGGTGGCCCTATGCTCAAGCGAAGCTCGGTAGATCATACCCGCATGCACCAGATGAATATGGCGCTGATCCTGCAAACCCTCCGGCTGCACGCGCCGGTCTCCCGCGCCGGCCTGGCGGCCCTTACCGGGCTGAACAAGGCCACCGTTTCCAGCATGGTGCGCAAGCTGCTGCAAAGCGGCCTGATCCGTGAGCTGGGCGCCAGCAGTGCGGGCGCTGAGATCGGGCGTCCGGCCATCAACCTGGAGCTGGACCCGGACGCCGGCTATATCATCGGCGCGGAGATCGGCGTGGATTTCATCGCGGCGGTGGTGACCAACTTCGCGCTGGAACCGGTGATCCGCCGCCACGAGCGCACCACTCACCTGCAGTCTGCGCAGGCCACCCTGGAGCGGCTGCTGACCGTCCTGCGCGAAATTCACACCCAGGTGCAGGATCAGGGCCGCCCGGTGTTTGGCATTGGGCTGGGCGTGCCGGGCCTGGTGGATCAGGCCAGCGGGACGCTGCTGTTCGCCCCCAACCTGGGCTGGTGGGATGTGCCGGTGCGGGACTGGATGATCGGGGCGTTTGCGATCCCGGTGTATGTGGGCAACGAGGCGAACATGGCCGCGCTGGGCGAAAGCTACTTCGGCGCGGGGCAGCAGCGCGATCCGCTGCTGTTTGTCAGCTCGGGCGTGGGGCTGGGGGGCGGGATCGTGCTCAACGGGCAGGTGATGGCCGGGGCGGCCGGGTTCGCCGGAGAGTTCGGGCATATGATGGTTGATCCGCAGGGCCTGCCCTGCAACTGCGGCAAGATCGGGTGCTGGGAGACGGTTGCCACGCAGCGGGCGGTTTTCCGCACCATCGGGACCGCGCTGGCCGCCGGAGAGCATTCGGCGCTGTACGATACCCTCAACGGCGATCTTTCGCGGCTGACGATCGTTCAGGTGACCCAGGCCGCGCGCGCGGGGGACGTGGTGGCGCTGCATGCCCTGCAGGAAACGGGCCGCTGGCTGGGGATCGGCATTTCCAACCTGGTGAACGCGATCAACCCCCAGTGCGTGGTTTTTGGCGGGCCGCTGAGCGTGGCGCATGAGTTTCTGCTGCCGGAGATCAAGGCCCAGGTCGAAGCGCTGGCGCTGGAATGGGTGCGCAAGGATGTGGAGATCGTGCTGGCCGCGCAGGGGGCCGAGGCGGCTGTGATGGGCGCGGCGGCGATGGTTCACGCCCATGTAACCGACAACCCCTCCGCCTGGCTGACGGGGGAATAAAAAACGGGGAACAGCTGGGCTGCTCCCCGGTATGTGGCTTGCGCAGCGAGGTCAGTCCGCGGCGGCGGAGGGTTCACTGGCTGCGGTGCTGATCGTTTCCGCAATGATGCGCGCCAGCGTTTGCTGCGCGATGCTGACATCCGTGTTGGTGTGCAGCGCCAGCTCGTTCGCGATCATTTCGGCGGCCCGGTGGTGCACCCGGCGGTCGGCGGCGGTCAGCTTGTGCTGGTGGCCGTGCCATTCCAGGTCACGCAGCAGGCCCAGCACCGTGCGCGGGCTGGCGCCATCCAGCAGTTTTTTGGTTTCGGTTTCGCGCACGCGGTTATTCTCGTTCAGCGCTTCCGGTTCGGTTGCCATGATCTCGCGGATCAGGGGTTCATCCATTCTGGCAGGCCGCAGCCCTGAATCCTCCAGGTGATCGGCGGGTACCATCACCACGCTGTCGTTTTTCATCAGCGCAATGCAGTAGTACCGCCGCTGTTTGCCATCCAGGTCGATTGTCCGCATACCGGTGATCGTGCCCACACCGTGCCGCGGATGCACCACGTGATCATGAGTCTGGAACATGGTCTATTCCACCTCGCTAGTAACCGCCTCAGGGGTTTCTGCCAGAACTGCTTCTTCTGTCTGATCATCTGCCGCTTCGGTGGATGCCGCCGCCTGTGGCATGGCTTCGGCGTCGATGACTTCGGCGTCGGCTGCATCGTCTTCGGTGTGGCGCGCGTGCAGCCATTCCTGCTGCTCTTCCAGGGTCACGTCGTCCGTGCTCAGCGCCACGCGCCCGCGGTCGACATCGATGTTGAGGATGCGCACCAGGATTTCATCCCCGGCCCGGAACATCTCGCTGGGATGCGCGAAGCCAAACAGCGACATGCTGCTGATATGCGCCAGGCCCTGAATGCCCTCAGTGACCTGCACAAACACGCCAAAATCGACCACATTGGTGATCGTCCCGGTGATCAGGTCGCCGGGCTTGAAGTGCTCCGCAAAATCATCCCAGGGGGAGGGGAGCAGGTCACGCCGGTTCAGGCCGACACGCTCGCGCTCCACATCAACGCTTTCGATGCGAACGGCAACCTCTTCCCCGATGCTCACGGCCTCGGAGGGGTGCTGGATGTGTTCATGAGCCAGGCGGGAGATGTGAATCAGGCCGTCAACGCCGCCGAGGTCTACAAACGCGCCAAAGTCGACGATGTGGACAATCGGGCCAGTGATGATCGTACCCGGCTCCAGTTCCTGAAGGCGCTGCAGGCGAGTCTCGCGCTGCGCTTCGCGCTGGGACATTACCAGCCGGTTGCGCATGCGGTCTACCTCGATGATCTTGAAGGTGCTGGTCGTGCCGATCAGCTCCTCTTTGGTCTCATCGCGCCGGCGCGCCTGTCCCCCACGGATCACGTGTGAGTTCGGCACGAAGCCGCGCAGCCGGCCAAAGCGTGTCAGCAGCCCGCCTTTGTTCTGCCCGATAATCTCGGCTTCCACCACCGTGCCTTCATCCATGTCGTCCACGGCGCGTTCCCAGTCGGCCAGCGCCAGCGCGCGATTAATGGAAACCAGCAGGTCGCCGTCGGCGGTGTAGGGACTCAGGACTTCGACATGCACGGTATCCCCGATGGAAAGCCCGGCCAGGAAATCAGCGTCCAGATGTTCCAGGTCACGCGCGGGGACGATGGCGTCCCGTTTCAGGCCGACATCCACAATGATCTCATGGTCGGTGGTTTGCAGGACGGTGCTTTCAAGGATCTGGCCGCGGCGGGGCGGGGCGTAATCATACTGATCGAGCAGCGCGCCAAAATCGGCGGTCTGTGTTGGGTCCAGGATGTCATTTACGAGTGTCAAATCTTTGCCTTTCTACTGACGAGTAGAGCGAATGGGATGAAAAAGCGACCTGCGATCCGGCACACGGTAGCGCGCCAGGGCAGCGGATAGGATCATCTGTCGTGTTGCGCTGCGGCAGCAGCTAACGGAGATGTTTCCGGCTGATCCGGCCCGGGAGGGTCAGCACCGGGTAAAGTGTCGCCGCCCCGGCCCCACAAAGAGGCCGGCCGGGCAGATGAACATATCGCGGGGATTTCCAGGAACCAGCAGGGTGATTCAGGCTGCAACGGGCTTGAACCGCCCTGTGAGCGATAGTTGCCGGACGAAACAGAATGCATACACCGTAACTAAATCGACTTCAGATACACCCCAGTATAGCCGATCCGGGTCAGAATTTCAAATAAGTACTATGACCGTTTAGTTTATTAAGTTTGCAGCAGCCTGGTCAGACACAAAAAACGCCCGGCCTGGGCAGAAGCCAGACCGGGCGTGATTCACAAGGCTGGGCGCGACGGAGACCTAGCTGTCCCCGCGCCGCGAGAGCCGCCAGACGATGATCAGCAGCAGGAACAGGAGCAGCCCGCCGCCGATGATCAGCAGGTCATTGCGGGTGGTGGGTTCTTCCACGATGGCGGTTGGCCCTTCGGCTTCGAACAGGCTCTCCGCCACGGAGAAGTCCACCGTCGCGCTGCCCGTCTCGCCATCCTCGCGCTCGACGGTGACGGTCAGCTCATGCTCGCCCGCCCCCAGCGCCAGGTTATCCAGCGTGATCTGGTACGGCGGCTCGCTGATCGTCTCGCCCTCGGCGCCATCCACAGCGAACGTCACGCTGGCGACTTCCTGCCCCTCAGACGGGATGACTTCCACGGTGGTTTCGGGCGTGTCCAGCATTGCGCCCGGCTCCAGGCCGCTGACGTTAAACTCGACCGGGGCCGCGGTCGGTTCAGGGGTGTCCGTCGGGACAGCCGTGTCCGTCGGGACAGCCGTGTCCGTCGCGGTTGGTTCTTCGGTATCTGTCGGGGCGGCCGTATCGGTAGCAGTCGGCTCTTCGGTATCCGTCGGGGCGGCCGTATCGGTGGCAGTCGGCGCTGCTGTATCCGTTGGCGCCACGGTGTCAGTCGCGGTGGGCCGCGGCGCGCTGGTATCTGTTGCTGCCGGTTCGGCGGTATCCACTGCCGCGGCGATCGCTGTCTCCTCCGGCATGCTGGATGGCGTGCTCACCAGCGCCGTCGCACGTCCCACCATGAACGGCACGGTCAGCGTGCCGGTGCTGTCGTCTGCCCCGGTGGCGATGATGGACAGGCTGTGCTCGCCCTCGTCCAGCGTCGTGGGATCGATCTCAAACTCGAATGGCGCGGCATCCACCGTGGTGGGCGCGCCGTCATCCAGGCTGAACTCCACACTCTGCACCGCCGCCGCCCCTGCGCCCGGGTCAACCGCTATGGTGACCGGCTCGGTCAGGAGGGCGCCCGGTTCCAGCCCGCTCAGCGTGAAGGCATAGGGCGCGGCTGTGACGATATCCGTTGGCTGCACGGGGGTGTCAGTCGGTGAAACGGGCGTATCCGTCGGCGGCGGGATGGGCGTGTCTGTGGCAGGAATCGGCGTTTCTGTCGGCTCCGGCGTGCTGGTCGGGGTGTCGGTCGGAACAGGGGTGTCAGTCGGGACTGGCGTATCCGTGGCGGTGGGGGTGTTGGTCGGCGTGGCCGTCGGCGTGACGAACAGGGCCGCGTCCACCTCAAACTCGACCACCTGAGTCGTGCTGGTTTCCAGCGCCGTCCTCACCAGGACTTCCAGGGTATGCGGGCCTTCGCCCAGCGCCAGGCTGTCAATGGTGTAGGTATAGGGCGCCTCACGCAGCGCGGTGGGCGTGCCGCCGTCCACGCGGAACGACACCAGGTCAACCTCGCCCTGGGCGCGCGTGACGTCAACGGTGACCGGGCGGGTCGCCTCCGAGATCAGCGTGCCTGCGGGCAGATCAAGCGTGAACTGCACCGGCAGGCGGGCGACCGTGAAGCCCGCCTCGCTGGAGCGCTTGCCGCCTTCCATATCGTAAGCGGAGACGCTCACAGTATGCTCACCCGGCCGCAGATCATAGGGGTCAATGACGTACTCGGCGCTGTAGGTTGTGGCCGTCGCCTGCTCGTTCAGCGGGGTGACCGGGCTGCCCGCGATGGTGGCCTCCACCATGTTAATCCCGCGCGGGGCGGTTATGTTCGCGGTAAGCGTGAAGGACTCGCTGATTTCGCCCTCCGGCGCGCCGGTCAGCTCGACCACCGGGTAAAGATCCGGGGCGGTGTAGCTGTACGGGGCAGACTGCCCCTCGCCGATGCGCACGGCGATTTCATGCGTGCGGCCATCCGGCTCAATGGCCGGCTCAACCGTGACGATGTACTGGCTGCGCAGGTAGTTGGCGATGAAGTCAAAAATCTCCGGCAGGCGCTCGGAATCCGGCAGGATGAACGCCTGGCCCTCGGTGCGCTCGGCCAGCCCGCGCAGGTAAGGCTCGTAAACATACCCAAAGCCCACCGGGAACAGCGGGACGTTGTTTTCAGCAGCCAGCGCGGGCGCGGCTTCGGCGGGGACGGTGCTCATATCGCCGTATTCGTGCCCGTCCGTGACGATGATCACAACCCGGCGCGGGTTGTCGCTGGTGAGCGCCTGCTCAACGCCGCGATAGGTCGCTTCGTACAGGGCGGTCTTGCCGTCGGCGGTCAGGCCCGCAATCGCGGCGCGGGCGGCGTCAAAGTCGTTGGAGAAACCCTGAATGACGCGCGCCTCGGAGTCAAACTCGATGATCGCCAGCTCGTCCTGCGGGCGCAGGCTGTCGATCAGGATGTTCGCCGCGGCTTTGGTGTTCTCCATCGGCTGGGTATACATGCTTTCGCTGGTATCCAGCACCATCACCACGGAAACGCCCAGCTCGGCGTTGCGAATTTCTTCAACGCTGACGACTTCCACCGCCTGGCCGTCCAGCAGGACTTCAAAGTCCGCTTCGGTCAGGCCCAGCACCGGTCGCTCCTGCGCATCCATTACGGTGAGCAGGAGTTGGAGGCGGGGGAATTCATCGTCGTTAATGGTGTTCAGGCTGATGTCATACCCGGTCTGGGCAATGACGGGAATCGCCAGGGCGATCAGCGAAGCAGCAATGATGAGGAGTGCGAGTAATTTTCGCATAGTGTGTGCCTTGCAGTTGATGAAGACGAAACGGCGCAAACAAGAATTCTGTTTCCACAGGCCTATTCGCGGCCTGCCTGCAGCCTTTCCTGATACAGCTTCAACCCTTCCAGGTCGCCATTGATGATGAAGCGGGCCTGCTTGACCCAGGTCGCGGTGGCGTTGCCCACCACCTGCACCCCGTGCTCATCGCGCACGATGCGCAGCAAATCGTCCGGGGAGTGCTGGGCCAGTTGGGTGAAGGTGTAGATGCCCGCCTTATTCAGGGCGTCTTTGCTCTTGGGGCCGATCCCCTCAATAATCGTCAGGTCCTGCGGGTCGGGCGAAAGGCCGGTGGCGCGGGCTGCTGCCACGGGCCGGGCCGTCTCCACCACGGGCTGGGCCGTGGAGCGGAGCAGGAGCAGCAGGACGATCCCCACGATGATGTACAGCACGCCCATCCACAGCAGCTGGGTCAGGCTGAAGGTGAGGAAGTTATCGGCGAGGTTGGCCTGCGAGATGATGATGGATGCTGCCGCGGCAAGCACCCCCAGAACTATGATCAACCATGCCACGCGTCGGGCTGTTTTCATCTTGGCACCTCTCGTCCAGCCAGCAGAGATTGACAGTGAATGGATGTAAATGGAGATTATGGCCCCTGAGTGAAATCTTAGCCCATCCTACCAACTACCGCAATGCGATGCTGGGCCAAAAACGGGACGCAGCTGGCGCGCAGCGCCGCGCGGCAGGATGACGACGCGCCAGGCCGCTGTTTCGCAGTATAATGGCGCGCAGTCGTGATGGATACTCAGGAGGAAAGGTCACACTGATGAAACACTTTGTAGCGCTGACCTGTGAAGCCCTGGCCCGCAGCCTGTACGCCTGCGCCGCCAGCACCCCCAACGCGGTATCGGTGCGCCTGTTCAAGCAGGGCCTGCACCTGCGCCCGCCGCAGCTCCGCAGCGTGCTGCAGGCCGAGATTGACGCGATTGAGCCGGGCGAGTGTGACGCGATCCTGCTGGTGTACGGGGTGTGCGGGACGGCCACCGTGGGCCTGACGGCGCGCCATGTGCCGCTGGTGCTGCCGCGCGCGCATGACTGCATCACCCTGTACCTGGGATCGCATGACCGCTACCAGACCGAGTTCGATCGCCACCCCGGCACGTACTGGTACAGTGTGGATTACATGGAACGCCAGGACCCGGAGAATCCGATCGCGCTGGGTGGGGCGGGGATGGAGCTGACCGACCGCCAGTACGCGGAATACGTGGCGAAGTACGGGCAGGAGATGGCTGACATGCTGGCGGCGGAGATGCGCAGCTGGATGCAGCATTACACCCGCGCGGCATTTATCGATATGGGTCTGGGTGACCCGGCTCCCTACGAGCAGCAGGCCCGCCAGCGCGCCGAAAAAGAGGGCTGGGCGTTTGAGCGCAAGCAGGGCGACCCGCGCCTGCTGGAACGGCTGGTGAGCGCTGACTGGGACCCGGCCGAATTCCTGGTGGTGCCGCCGGGGTATACGATCCAGCAGTCGTTTGGCGAGGGGATTGTGCTGGCAAAGGCGGCGGAGGGGCCGGCAGACGATCGGGCGGCAGGGTAGCGGCGCAGCCCATACCCGGCGACAATTCCTCTCGTTCAAACTGCATAAACTTTCATTAGCCATCCGGAAAATTTAAGGTTCTTAGTGTTGTATCTACTTGTTTTTTGGGGGAGTCCTGTGGTACAAACCAGGATGTGGGTATTGGCTGCCTGCGGCATGGCCTGGGCAGGGGCCTTCCCCATCAGGGGTGGTAGCGTTCGGCAGGCTTCATACATTCCTCCCGGGTTATTGAGTTTTATTGGTAGCGCCAGCATGTTTCATCCATCGTACAACCGCGTGCATATCTAGAGAGTCACCTGCACAACTGTATACGCTGCCGGGCGTCGCGTGCTGTCACGTTTCGCTTCGGGCGTGCCATTACACCTATTGGGTGGCTGCAGTCGATTTCTGGTAACGCAAATTCCGAATATCAGAAAAGGAGGGCCATATTCCCGAACCGGGGCGTTCAGGGGTCAGTTTGAGGGCGCTGGTGACCGGGCAGGCAGGGCTTTTTATCGTAAGTGGCTGGGCAAGTGCTGGGGAGGCGGGCCGATGTTGGACGAAATCAGGGCATTGTGTGATGGCGGGGATGAATCGGATGCGCTGGACCTGCTGGATGATTACCTGGGGGAGTATCCTGGCGACCTGGAAGCCATACTCCTGAAGGCTGACCTGTGCCTGAAGCTGGGGCGCGATGAGGACTTCGTGGCGCAGGCGGTGGTGACGGTGGCGCAGCGTGAGCCGGGGCTGCCCGCGCTGGCCGATCTGGTGGCGCGGGTGGATGCCCGCGTGCGGGACGCGCTGGCGAATGGCCGCCGTGAGATTGCCCGCGAGCGCTGGGGCAATGCGCTCAGCTATTTCAGCAAGGCGACCATCCTCGCCCCGCAGGATCCGGCAGTGCTCCTGGCGGCGGGGCGGGCGTTGGGCGGATTTGAGGAAACCTCCGAAGGCGAGCGTCGTATGGCGCGCAAGCGGGAAGACCCGGAATCGTTCCTGGCGATGCTGCTGGAGGAACGGGATGCGCCCTCTGACAAGCCGCGTGAGGTAGATAAGGCGGTGGAGGATTACCTGAAGCGGGCCATGGAAGCGGCCATGGCGCACAGCGCGCCGCTGAATGGCAGCTTTGACCGCCTCCTGGCGGAGGCGCGGGCCAGCCTGATCCGGCATTGGCTGGCGCGGGGCCAGGCAGGGCCGGTTTTTGAGCTGCTGGATGTGTATGGCCCCGGCGACCTGGCGGATGAGATCAGCGCGCGGCTGCTGGGCCAGATCCTGGAGCGGATCGCGATTCTGCTGCGCGCCGGGCGGCAGGAGCAGGGGGCGGCGCTGCTGGCGGAGTGCCTGCCCGGCCTGCCCGATCATCCGCTGGTGCGCCTGCTGCGCGCGGAATTCGCCCTTGACCAGGCGGCACTGGACGACGCCACCGCGCATTACGAGGCGGCGCTGACGCAACTTTCCGGCCCGCCGGCTGCATTCGATCTGACGGCGCTGGCGGAGGGCTGGCGGGTGGTAGAGCCGTCGCCGCTGCTGTGCGCCCGGTGTGCCAGGCCGCTGAACCCGCAGGACGAGCGCTGTGCGTATTGCGCCGAACCGTTGGAGCAGGTTGAGCTGCTGTTTGACGTGGTGCGCCAGGGGCAGCTGCCGCTGGGGGTCGGGGTGCGCTTTGGGCTGGCCGGGGCGCTGGCCCGCCAGGATCAGCCTGATCGCGCGGTTGAGGTGCTGGATGCCGCCCTGGGCCTGCTGAGTGAGGATTCCGAGCTGCGCCGCGATCTGGAGGCGCTGCGTCAGACGCTGGTGGTGAGCCGGCAGGAGGCCGAGTTCCCGGCGCTGGCCGTGCAGGTAACGGCTGACTGGCAGGACGCCGCGGCCCTGACCCCGGAAGTGCTGGCCGGGATCCGGCTGGCCTGCGAGCAGGAGGCCGAGGGCTGGCTGGCGGTGCCGTTCTTCACGCGGCGGGCGCTGGCCCGCGCGCTGGTCAGGGGCGGGCATTTCGCCCTGGCGCGGCGTGTGCTGGCGCTGGCCTTTGCCGATAACCCGGCGCGCCGGTCGGTGCAGGCGCTGGCTGCCGAGCTGGAGGAAGCGGTTGCCGGGCAGGTGCAACACCTGCTGGACGCGGCGGCCGAAAGCCTGGTGGCAGGGCGCGCGCAGCAGGCGCTTGACCTGCTGGATGACCTGCTGCTTCTGGCGCCGGATTTTATGCCCGCGCTGCTGCTGCGCGGCAACGCGCGCGAAGCCGCCGGGCAGGATCTGCTGGCGCTCCAGGATTTTCACCGCCTGGTGGATTATGAGCCGGCCCCCGAGCTGCGCTATCAGGCGCGGATCTGCGCGGCCCGGACGCTGGAAGGGCGCTTCGCGTTTGACGCGGCCCGCGCCATGCTGGCCCCCCTCAAGGGAGCGCCGGTTGACGAGCTGCGCGCCCAGCTTGACCGCCGGCAGCATGGCATCCCGGTGGTGAAGACGCAGCGGGTGACGGAAACCGTTCAGGAGGACAGGCTGACCCGAGTCCCGGTGGCGCCGTTCTACCACGGCTTTTTCGCGGTGGCGCTGCGGGCGGTGGGGCGGCCCCTGCACGGGGCCGATGAGAACTGGCAGCGCCACGTGCTGGATGCCGGGTTTGAGTTCGTGCAGGTGCTGGGCGGGCTGCAAAAGACGGTGGCACCGCCCGTCTTTGGGCTGCGGATCATCGCCCACCCGGATGCCGCCGTACCCGAACGCGGCCAGATCAGGCTGGTGCTGCTGGCGCGGGTTTCGGCGGCGGATGAGGCGGCCTGCCATCAGCAGGCGCTGAACCTGTGGGAGATCGTGCGCAGCATCCTGCCCCTCAGCCAGGAAAACGTGTTTATGTACGAGCCGGTATCCAGCGCCGCCGAGCTGGAGCTGCTGCTGGAGCCGTTCGCGATTGCCAGCATGGCGCAGGTCGTCCGGCGGGAGCAGGCCCCGTCCCAGGTGGGCGATCGCTATGCGGTCTTCCCGTTTAGGTCCGGCACACCGGATGTGCATAACCTGCTCTGGGCGCTGCTGCGCCAGCCGCACCCGGCGCTGGTCAGCATCCACCTGCTGCCGACGGCGCTCCACGCCTGGGAGCGTGACGCGCTGGACGCGATGATGGAGGGGCGGCAGGACACGCCTGCGGCGGCGGTGTTTGATGACGATGAAGCTGAGGAACTTACCCCCTGGCATCAGGATGGGGTGTCACAGTGGTGGCAGCAGTCCCGGCGGGCGGGCCAGGTGAACGCCAACCGCTACCTGATGGACTCGCTGGATGCGCAGGCGTATGTGATGCAGGTGAATGTCGCCTCCAGCCGCGCGGAAAACGCCCTGCTGCCGGAAATGGTCGGTGCGGCGCTGTTCAGCCCGGCCAATGTATCCGACAAGGGAGTGCCTTACGGCGGTTTTGAGGTGATGCGCAGCGCCACTGGCGAGGAGTTTGAAGCCGGGGTGCGCAACCTGGCGCTTCTTGATGTGGAGGGCTGGGTCTACAGCGCCGCGCCGCAGGGCGCTTCGCGGCTGCGGCATATGGTGGGGGAGACGGAAGCGGCGATGACGTTTCGCTGGCCGGTGCCGGGGGCGCAGGGCGTGCCCGGCCTGCGCCTGGTGGAAGCGCGGCCCGTTCCGCCGCCCGCCGGGCTGCCCGGTCGGGGCACCGTCGTGGGGCAGAGCGTGGCCCGGGTCAATGGCGTGCCGCTGCCGATCATGCAGGCAGTTGATGACCGCCGCCGGCATGCCTACGTGGTTGGCAAGACCGGCACGGGCAAGAGCACGCTGCTGAAGAATATGGCCCTGCAGGATATCGAGGCCGGGCGCGGGGTGTGCGTGGTGGACCCCCACGGCGATCTGATCGAGGATATCCTGGAGCGTATCCCGGCGTACCGCATGCAGGACGTGATCGTCTTTGACCCGTCAGATGAGGAGCGCCCGATCGGGCTGAACCTGCTCCAGGCCCGGACAGAAACCGAGCGCCAGCGCATCGTGACCGAATTCATCGGCCTGCTGATGCGCATGTACGACCCGACAAACTCCGGGATTGTGGGGCCGCGGTTCCAGCACAACGTGCGCAACGCCATGCTGACCGCCATGGCGATGGAAGGTGCCACGCTGGTTGAGGTGGTGCGCATCCTGATCGACCCGGATTTTGTCAGGAAGGTGCTGCCGCTGGTGAAGGACCCGATCGTGCGCGATTACTGGCAGAAGCAGATAGCCAACACCTCCGACTGGCACAAGAGCGAGGTCCTGGATTACATCGTCAGCAAGTTCAGCCGGTTTGTGGGTGACAGTCGTATCCGCAACATCATCGGGCAGCGGGAGACCACGCTGGATTTCCGCGCGATTATGGACCGCGAGCAGGTGCTGCTGGTGAATCTCTCCAAGGGCCGGATCGGGCCGGACAGCGCCCAGTTCCTGGGTCTGCTGCTGGTGCAGAGCCTGCTGATCACGGCCCTGAGCCGCGCCGAGCAGCCGCGCGGCGAGCGCCCGGACTTCTTCCTGTATGTGGACGAGTTCCAGAACTTCGCCACAGACCTTTTCGCCACGATGCTGAGTGAGGGGCGCAAGTACGGGATCGCGCTGACCGTTGCCAACCAGTACCTGACCCAGCTGGACCACGCTATCCGTGATGCGATCTTCGGCAACGTAGGCTCGATCGTCAGTTTCCGGCTGGGTCCGACGGACGCGCTGATGCTCGCGCCGGAGATGTATCCGATCTTCAATGCCGATGACCTGCTGAACCTGCCCAAATTCACCGCGGTGGTCAAGCTGCTGGTGGAGGGCGCGGCGGCGCGGCCGTTCACTGTGGAAACGCTGGCCGACCTGCGCCCGCCTGATCCGGCGCGCGGGGCCGCCATCCGCGAGTACTCGCGCAACCGTTATGGGCGGGATGCGGCCGCGGTGACCGCGGACATCATGGAGCGCTACAAGCAGCGCTAGGAACAGGCCATGTGCCTGATCTGTTCTGACGCAGGGTCGGGCCGGCAATGCCCGGCCCTGCGCGCTTTATCGTTCGCTATCCTGCCGGGCGATGATCGGTTACACTAGGCCCGGAAAATCGCTCGTGACCTCACACGTATGGAAGAATGACACCATGACAGATCGACCTGACAACAGCGGGACAGACGCCGGCTCCGGCGCTGCCTCCCATTTTATTCGTGAGCTTATCGCCCAGGACCTGGCTGCCGGGCGCTTCGACCGGGTGCATACCCGCTTCCCCCCGGAGCCGAACGGCTACCTGCATATCGGCCATGCCAAGGCACTCGCCATCGATTTTGGCATGGCGGAGGAATTCGGCGGCCAGTGCAACCTCCGCTTTGATGACACGAACCCGGCCAAAGAAGAGACCGAGTACGTGGAAAATATTATGGAGGATATCCGCTGGTTGGGCTACGACTGGGGTGATCGCCTGTACTACGCCTCGGACTACTTCGAGCAGCTTTACCAGTGGGCCATCCAGCTGATCAAGGCCGGCAAGGCGTATGTTGACCACCTCTCGCCCGACGAAATGCGCGAGTATCGCGGCACGCTCAAGGAGCCGGGCAGGGACAGCCCGTACCGCGACCGGTCGGTCGAAGAGAATCTTGCCCTGTTTGAGCAGATGAAGAATGGCGAGTTTGCGGAGGGTGAGTGCGTCCTGCGCGCCAAAATCGACATGGCCTCGCCCAATATGAACCTGCGCGATCCGGCGATGTACCGCATCCTGCACGCGGCGCATCACCGCACCGGGACGGACTGGCACATCTACCCGATGTACGATTACGCCCACGGCCAGAGCGACTCGATTGAGGGCATCACCCATTCGCTGTGCTCGCTGGAATACGAGGATCACCGCCCGCTGTATGACTGGTTCCTCGATCAGCTGGGCATCCACCACCCGCGCCAGATCGAGTTCGCCCGGCTGAACCTGACCTACACCGTGATGAGCAAGCGCAAGCTGCGCCGCCTGGTGGAGGAGGGCTTTGTGAACGGCTGGGATGACCCGCGCATGCCGACGCTGTGCGGGATGCGGCGCCTGGGTTACACGCCCGCCGCGATCCGCGCCTTCCTGGAGCGCATCGGGGTCGCCAAGAGCAACAGCCTCATTGAGATCGCGCTGCTGGAGCATGTGGTACGCGATGACCTCAACCGCACCTCGAACCGCGTGATGGGCGTGCTGGATCCGCTTAAGGTCGTGATCGAGAACTACCCGGAGGATCAGGTCGAGTACATGGAGGCCGTCAACAACCCGGAGGACGACACCGCCGGGACGCGCCAGGTGCCTTTCTCGCGCGTGCTGTATATCGAGCGCGAGGACTTCATGGAAGACCCGCCGCGCAAGTTCTACCGGCTGGCTCCGGGCCGCGAAGTTCGGCTGCGCTACGCGTACTTCGTCACCTGCACGGATGTGATCAAGGACGAGGCCGGCAACATCACCGAGCTGCGTTGCACGTATGACCCGGCCACCCGCGGCGGGGATGCCCCGGACGGGCGCAAGGTCAAGGCCACGCTGCACTGGGTTTCCGCGGCGCACGCGCTGGAAGTGGAAGTTCGGCAGTATGATCGCCTGTTTGCGGAGGAAAGCCCGGACGCCTTCGAGGACTTCACCGACGCCCTGAACCCGGACTCGCTGGCGGTGCTGCCTGTCGCTTACCTTGAGCCATCTGTGGCGGGGGCCGCGCCGGGGAGCCGCTACCAGTTCGAGCGGGTGGGGTACTTCTGCGTGGACCCCGATTCCACGGCGGAGAAGCTGGTCTTTAACCGCACGGTGGGCCTGCGCGACAAGTGGGCCAGGATCAGCGCGAACCAGGGCTAGGTAGGCCATAGCGTAACGGATTGAGGGCCATTCCTGCGGGGGTATCCTCCACCGGGAATGGCCCTTTTAGTTGCAGGGGGGGGCAGCGTGAACCACCAGGAAAACCAGCTACGGGAAATTGTCCGGCAGTATCCGCTGTTTGCGTTCTTCGGGCTGACATATGCGCTGTCGTGGCTGCTGTGGCTGCCGATGCTGCTGGCCGGGCAGTCCTCGGCGGTGTGGCTGCACCTGGGCACCTTCGGGCCGACCCTCGCGGCGCTGGCGCTCAGCGGCCTGCTGGGTGGGCGGGCGGCGCTCGGACGGCTGTTGCGCGGGCTGTTGATCTGGCGCGTGCCGGGTTTCTGGTATGCGTTCAGCCTGTTCAGCACCGCGCTGGTGGTGCTGCCTGCGATCGCGGCGCATGTGGGGCTGGGTGGGGCGCAGCCGACCTTCAATGATCCGGCACAGTGGTACCTGGCGCTGCCTGTGTTCGGCTATGTCCTGCTGTTCAGCGTGCTGGGGGAAGAGTTTGGCTGGCGGGGTTACGCGCTGCCCCGTTTGCAGCGGCGATTCAGCGCCCTGGGGGCCAGTGTGATCCTGGGGCTGCTGTGGGCCTTCTGGCATCTGCCTCTGTTCTTTGTGCCCGGGGATGTGCATCACGGCCTGCCCATCAGCCTGTTCATCGTGCAGGATGTTGGCCTGGCGATCCTGATGACGTGGATGTTTAACAACACGCGCGGCAGCCTGCTGCTGGCCCATCTTTTTCATGCCGCCAGCAATACCACGCTCGGCCTGTTTCCCGTAATGCCAGGGGATAACGCCGGGTCGGTCCGCCCGCTCTGGATTGCCGTGGGGCTGCTGGTCCTGGTGGTGGTAGCCGTGGTGGTACGTGCTGGGCCGGAACACCTCTCCCGGCAGCAGCAGCGTTTTACGGGGTCGGATTTGGCCTGACTTCGGCCCTGCGCCTGCTGCTTTTTACCCCGGCGGGCAGGTACGTGATCCCAGATTATGAGAAATGGTTGACACGGTTTTTAAGCTGTTGTATTTTGAGGTTAGCTTTAGTAACTAATCATTAGTTAGTAAATCGAGAGCATTATGCCCCGTGTCGGTGCGCCCCAGCTGATGGGCCAGATCAATCGAGCCATTATCCTCAACCTGCTGCGCCTGAACGGGCCGCTGTCCCGGGCCGACCTGGCCCGCGCCACCAAGCTCACCATCCCCACGATCTCCCGCCAAATCGCCGAGCTTATGGCGCGCGGCCTGGTGCGTGAGACGCACATGGGCGAAGTCCCGCTGGGTAAGCCGCCCGTCATGCTGGAGATTGACCACGATAGCGCGTTTGTGATCGGGGTGGATATCACCGCCGTGTATGTCGAGGTCGCGCTGGTCAACCTGATGGGCGCGGTCAGCCATTTTGAGCGTCACGCCCTGGACGTTGACCTGAGCGATGCCGCCAATATCGTGGCGCATGTGACCCGCCTGGCCCGCCCGCTGTTGGACAGCCTGCCACCAGACAGCCTGCTGGGCGTGGGCGTGGCGATCCCCGGCGTGGTGGATATCCAGCGCGGCGAGGTGATCTACTCGGCCTTTCCGAACTGGCGCGGCGAGATGGTCAGTGTAAAGCGGCCGCTGGCAGATGCCCTGGGCGTGCCGATTGCGCTCAACAGCCGGATGCGTGCCCGCGCCCTGGGGGAGCAGTTTTACGGCGGCGCGCAGGGCGTGCGCGACTTCCTGTGGATTTACGCGGGGTCGCGCGGGCTGGGGGCCGGGATTGTGCTGGACGGCCAGCTTTATGGCGGATCGAACCACGGCGCTGGCGAGATCGGGCATATGGTGGTGGATGGCGTGCCGGACCAGCCCGCCTGCCCGTTCTGTGGCTCGACCCACTGTCTCAGCGCGCTGGCGAGTTACCAGGCCGTGCTTGCGCGCGCTGCGCAGGCCGCGGCGGAGATGCCGGGCAGCCGGCTGACCGCTTTGCCCGACCTGACGATCGACGGGATCCGGGAGGCAGCGGAGCAGGGGGACACCGCCGCCTGCCGGGTGATTGCCGAGACGGGCCAGTACCTGGGGCGCGGCATCGCCGACCTGGTGCACCTGCTGAATCCCAGTCGCGTTTTTCTGGGGGGGAGTGTCGCCCAGCTGGGGCCGCTGCTCCTGACCCAGGTGCAGCAGACCGCCCGCGCGCGGGTGATGCCGCCCTACCAGCAGTTCAGTGTGGAGCCGTCGCAGCTGGGGCGTTATGCCCCGACGGTTGGCGCGGCGACGCTGCTCTTTCAGAAACTGTTCGTTCCCCCCAAGTAGCCCTGCTGACACGATAAGGCGAAAGGAGGTCGGTCCCTGTCGGATTAAGCCCTGAAACTACGCCACGTTCATTCGAAAAAAAGCCTGAGATATTCTCTGGAGGTTAGAAACAGCATGAAACGCTTGATTAGCCTGATGGTGCTGGTAGCGATCCTGGTGACCCCCCTGGCAGCCCTGGCGCAGGGCGGTGAGGATGACCCGTTCTGGAACCCGACTGAAGAGCAGCTGGCCGCCTGGCGCGTGATTGACGGCGTGGAGGAAGGCGCGGAGATCGTGTTCTGGACGATGTCCCTCTCCCCGACCTTTGATGACTACATCAACAAGATCGTGGCGAATTTCGAAGCCACATACCCCGAAGTGAATGTGATCTGGCAGGACCAGCCCTGGGACAGCCTGCGCGACAACGTGCGTAATACGATCGCTGCGGGCGACCCCGCCGATGTGATCAACATCAACCCCGGCTGGATTGCGGAGCTGGCCGAAGCGGGCGTCCTGATGGATATGGATGCGGCCCTGGCCGATTACCCCGACCTGCGCGCGCAGTACCCCGATGGCGCCTGGATCACGGGTGCGTATGAGGGCGTGAGCTACCAGATCCCCTGGTACCTGGGCCTGCGTAACTTTGTGGCTTATAACAGCGAAATCCTGGCCGAGCTGGGCGTGGACCCCGCCGACCTGCCGACCACGTTCGAAGGACTGTACGAGTTTGCGCAGATGGTTCGTGAAAACAGTGACTACTACGGGTTCTCCCGGAACTGGGGCGAGCCTGGTGGCTTCGGCATCGTGGGGACGCTGCCCTACAGCTTCGTGCAGGATACCGATATCCCGATCTTCAGTGACGACGGGACCGAGGTGGTCTTTAACACGCCTGAAGCAGCCGCCAAGCTGCAGATGATGGTCGACATGATCAACAACGACCTGATCCCGCGTGAGAGCATGACCGACGACCACCGCCAGATGATCGACCGCTTCAGCGAGGGCGAGACCGCCATCATGCTGATGGCCCCGCACCTGCTGCGCCTGGTGGAAGAGAATAACCCCGATGTGTACGCCACCCTGGGCATCGCCCCCGGCGTGACCGGCAACAGCGGCGCGAACGGCGTGGACGTGCAGTCGCTCGTCGTCCCGGCCATGACCGAGTACCCGAATGCCGCGCTGGCGCTGGCCGTCTTCGTGACCAACCCCGAAGTCCAGGCCGCGTTCGCCAAGCAGGTCGGCATCTTCCCCTCCAACCTGCTGAGCTACGACGACCCCTTCTTCCAGACCACCGAGGAAGACAACCTGGTGTCGCAGATCCGCCCGCTGGCCTATGACTACGTGCTGAACTCGGAGAACCGTGAAATCAGCTTCCCGAACAGCGCCGAGGTTGAGCAGCTGATCCGCGACGAAACCGAGGCCGCGCTGCTGGGTGTCAAGAGCGCCCAGGAAGCGCTGGATGCGATGGTGGCCGGGATCAATACCATCCTGGCGGCTGCCGAGTAACTCACCCCGCTGGCTTATGGCTGAGTAGACCAGGGAGGGGCCACCCGGCCCCTCCCTGACATACCGGCCGGGTCGGAAGGCGACATGAACGCAACCCAGGCTGTGAAGACATCAACTGCCACCGAGAGCATCCATACGCTGCGCCGCCGCCGCACGCTCACCGCTTACCTGTTTCTTGTGCCGGCGCTGGCTTTTTTAACGGTGTTTCTGTTCATCCCGCTGGTGCTGTCCATTTACCTGAGCTTCACCAATTACAACCTGCTGACCGCGCCGGAATGGGTGGGGGTTCAGAACTACAGCAACCTGCTGAACGACCCGCAGTTCTGGAAGGGGCTGCGCAATGCGTTCATCTATCTGATTGTCACCCCGGTGCTGATCGTGCTTTCGATCGCGCTGGCGATTGTCGTGAACCGCAAGCTGGCCGGCGTGCAGTTCTTCCGCGCGCTGTATTACATCCCGGCCGTCACGTCGATGGTGGCCGTTGGCATGCTGTTTGACTTCGTGTTCGCGGAACCGGCCGGGCTGATCAACGGGGCGCTGCGGGCGCTGGGGCTGATCGACTCGCCCATCCACTTCATGACCCACCCGGACTCGATCCTGGTCAGCATCATGAGCGTGACGGTCTGGCGCGGGGTGGGCTATTACATGGTGATTTTCCTGGCCGCGCTGCAATCCATCTCGGAAGAGCTGTACGAAGCCGCCGCGATTGACGGGGCCAGCGGCCTGCAGCAGCACCTTTACGTCACTGTGCCGATGCTGCGCCCGGCGATCACGTTTGTCGCCATCATTTCCTCGATCTCGGCGCTTAAGGTCTTCGACGAGATATTCATCATGACCGGCGGCACGGCCGGGCTGCTGGACAGCGCGCTGACCGTGGTTTTTTACCTGTATCGCCAGGGGTTCATGTTCCTGAACCTGGGTTATGCCGCTGCGATCGCCGTGGTGTTCACGCTGATCACGCTCGTTCTCTCGGTGATTAACCTGCGCTTTATGGAGCGTGGCAGCCATGACTAGCCAGGCACTTCCCCCCAACCGCAAACCGCTCAGCCTGCGGCTCCGGCGCTGGGCCGCCAACAGCGGCTGGTATCTGGTGATGATCGCGTTCGCGCTGGTGACCGCGCTGCCCTTCTTCTGGACGGCGCTGATGAGCGCCCGCGAGAACTCTCAGAACATCTTCCGCCCAAACCGCCCGCCGCAGCTGATCCCCTATCCCGGTGTGATCGGCTGGGGCGCGGGCGTGAACGTGGCCAAACAGGAAGGCGCCTACGACGTGGCCCCCTGGGAAGCCACCGAGGACCAGCCCGCCGGCTGGTGGCGCGATTACCGGCCGCTCAACGCCGCCCGGCTGGAAGGCTCCGCGCTGGAGCCGTACATGTTCCCGGCCACAACCGAGAACTACTACAAGGTCTGGACGGATGTTGACCTGCCGCGCTACTTCTTTAACAGCATCGTGGTGGCCGGCGCCACCGTGATCCTGAACCTGATCACCTGCTCGATGGCGGCCTACCCGCTCGCCAAGATGAAATTCAGGGGGCGGGACAGTGTGTTCTACCTGATCCTCAGCACCCTGATCTTCCCGGAGCAGCTCACCCTGATCCCACTGTACATTATGGCCGTTCAGTATTTCGGCTTCATTGATACCCTGCACGGCCTGATCCTGCCCTTTGGCACGACCTCGTTTGGCATCTTCCTGCTGCGCCAGACGTACCAGTCCATCCCCGATGAGCTGCTGGAAGCCGCCCGGCTGGATGGCGCGAGCGAGCTGCGCATCTGGTGGAGCGTGCTGCTGCCGCTGATCCGGCCCGGCCTGGCGACGCTGGCGATCTTCACCTTTGTCGGCTCCTGGAACAGCTTCCTGTGGCCGCTGCTGATGATCAGGAACAAGCGCTACCTGTTCACGCTGCCGGTGGGGCTGTCGTTCCTGCGCGGCTTCTTCAGCGGGAATTTGAGGACAATCGCCGCCGGGGTTATCATTGCCACGGTGCCGATCATCATCATTTTCTTCATTTTCCAGAAGCAGTTCATCCGCGGCCTGTCCGGCGCGGTGAAGGGCTGAGCAGCGGCGCGCGGGCATCCTGAGTGGCGCGCCGCATCACGTAAGCAGGGGAGCGTTGCCCGGTGCGTATTGGTCTGATCCCACTCGATGAAAGGCCGGTGAACACCCGTTATCCGGCCATGCTGGCGGCTGTGGCGGATGTCACCCTGGAACAGCCGCCGCCCAATATCCTCAGCCAGCAGAAAACCCCGGCCCACAGCGACGCGCTGGCGGGCTGGCTGCTGGAATCGGCGGGGCGCTGGGACGCGCTGATCGTCGCCTGCGAGCAGCTGGCCTATGGCGGCCTGATCGCGTCCCGCACCTCCCAGGAGCCGCTGGAGGTGATCGCCGGGCGGCTGGGCATCCTGCGGGAAGTGAAGGCCCGCCATCCGGCGCTGACCATTGCGGGTTTCAACGTGATCACGCGCATCCCGCACTACGACAGCGCCGCCGAAGAGCCGGATTACTGGGCGGAGTATGGCGCGCGGCTGCACCACTATTCCGCGCTGCTGGATCGCCGGGCGCAGGGGGAGTCCGTCCAGCCGGCGCTGGATGAACTGGCCGCGGCGCTGCCCGCCCCGGTGACGGGCGATTTCCTGCGCCGCCGCCTGCGCAACCACACCCTGAATCTGGCCGCGCTGGGCCTGCTGGCGGAGGACGTGTTTGACCTGCTGGTGATTAGCTCGGATGATACGTCGCCTTACGGCCTCGGCTCCCGTGAGAAGCGCTGGCTGGCGGAATGGGCCGGGCTGGTGGCGGACCCCGACCGGCTGCTGATGTACCCCGGCGCGGACGAGGTGGGCTGTGTCCTGCTGGCGCGGCTGGTGAACGCCGGCGCCGGGCGCGCCCCGGCCTTCGCGGTGGATTATGCCCTGCCGGGGGGGGAAGCGGTTATCGCCCCGTATGAGGACGGCCCGATCGCCCTGACCGTGGAGCGCCAGATCCGCGCGGTGGGTGGGCAGCTGGCAGCCGACGGGCTGCGCCTGGCGGTGAATACCCCGGTGGAACGGCGCGGCGAATATGACCCGGCCCACGCCCCGGCGGAACGGGCCGCCCGCGAGCCGCACCTGCGCGCGCAGGTTGGGCGCATGAAGGGCTGGCTGGCGGCGGGGGAGCCGGTGCTGGTGGCGGATGTGGCCTACCCCAACGGCGCGGACCCGCTCCTGATGGAGTTGCTCCGGGCGGAGATTGACCTGCCCGCGCTGCTGGCCTATGGCGGGTGGAACACGGCGGGCAACACGATCGGGACGGTGCTGGCCCAGGGCTGCCTGGCACAGCACGCCGCCTCCAGCATGGCCCGCCAGGCCCAGGAGCGCTTCCTCCTGCACCGGCTGTTGGAAGACTGGGCCTACCAGCATGTGGCCCGCCCGGAGCTGCAGGCCTGGCTGTTGAAACGCACCGGCAGCCCGGAAACCACCCCGGAGAGCCAGCCGATGGCCGAAGGCTGGATCGAGAACCGGCTGAACGCCCTGATCGCGGAGCTACCCGGTTTTGCCGGGCGTTACCGCCTCGCGCGGGGCAGCGTGCGGCTCCCCTGGGGACGCACGTTTGAGGTCGATTTTGGCCTGCAGCTGATCCCGGGGCGCGCCGGGTGACGACCGCCGCGCGGCTGGCCGGGGAGACCCGGGCGGCGCTGGCGCGGGAGGTTGCGCGCCGCCTGCCCGCGTGAGGCGCTGGCTGAAACGGAAAACATCCGCCGGGTGAGAGAGAATCACCGGGCGGATGTTTTTGATTGCGGGGCAGGGCCGCGTTACAGCTCGGAGTTGGCCTTCAGAAAGTCCAGCACGTCGTCCACCTGGCAGAAGGCCAGCGCCGTGACCGTATCTGCGCCGCCGTAGTAGATCGCGATCCGGCCGGTGGCGGAGTCGGTCAGCGCCGCGCAGGGGAACACGACGTTCGGCACATCGCCCACCTGCTCGTACAGCACCTGCGGGGAGAGCAGGTACGGCGCCCCGCGGTACACGACCTTCCACGGCTCGTCCAAATCCAGCAGGGCCGCGCCCATGCTGTATACAAAGCCGTTGCAGGAGGTCAGCACGCCGTGATAGAACAGCAGCCAGCCTTCGTCCGTTTCGATCGGGGTGGGGCCGGGGCCGATCTTCGTGCTCTGCCACGTCCAGCCTTTGGGGGCCATCACGAAGCGGTGTTTGCCCCAGTGGATCAGGTCCGGGCTTTCGCTGTAGAACGTGTCCCCGAACGGGGTGTGGCCGGTGTCGCTGGGGCGGCTGAGCATGGCGTACTTGCCGTTGATTTTGCGCGGGAACAGCACGCCGTTGCGGTTATAGGGCAGGAACGCGTTCTCCATCTGGGTGAAGGTTTCGAAGTCATGCGTATAGCCCACGCCGATGGTCGGGCCGTGGTAGCCGTTGCACCACGTCACGTAGTAGCGATCTTCCAGCCAGCACACGCGCGGGTCGTAGCGGTGGATAAACGCGCCGATCTCGGGGTCATCGCAGACGAAGTCGATCGGGTCGTGCTGGATCTCCCAGGTGAGGCCGTCCTGGCTGCGGCCGCTGTAGATGTTCATGATGCGGCGAGTGTCGTCAATGCGGAACACCCCGGCGAAGCCATCCTCAAACGGGACGACGGCGCTGTTAAAGACGCTGTTGGCGGTGGGGATCGCGTCGCGCGGGATGACGGGGTTGGCGCTGTAGCGCCACATCGGCGCGCTGGACCCGGCGGGGCGATCTTCCCAGGGGATGTGGGGCAGGGCGGGGCCTTTGATGGTTGGCATTGGCTTCTCTGCTTTCTATTCTCGGTGCGGGGGATGGCCCGCACATAGCACATAACAGGCAGGCACGCGGGCAGGTGTCAGCCCGCCAGGGCGCGCACCGACTCGCGCGCGATCAGGCGTGTCCCCAGGCACAGCGTCAGCGGGGGCGTGCCGGGGTGTTCCACCCGTTCCGCCAGCTGGCGCACGGCCAACTCCCCCATGCGAATCTTATCAACATGCATCGTGCTCAGGGGGGGGACGGTCTGCGCGGCGAACTCGATATCATCAAACCCGATGATCGACAGGTCGCCGGGGATGGCGCGGCCCAGCTCGCGGGCAGCATCCATGGCGGCGATGGCCACCATATCGTTGCAGGCGAACAGGGCCGTGATCTGCGGGGCGCGCTGCAGCAGGCGGCGGGTGGCCGCGTGGGCGTCCTGCGGCAGCAGGGGGCTGTCTTCGATATAGGTGGCCGTGATGCCGTATTCCTGCAGGGCGCGGGTGTAGCCCTTGCGCCGCTCGCGGATGCTGGGGTAGCCATCCGGCGCGCTGCCGATCAGGCCGATGTGGCGGTGACCGCTGTCGATCAGGTGGCTGACGGCCGCGATCGCGCCGTTGATGTTATCCGTCACCACGCTGTCAAACCCGGAGCCGGGCGCGTAGGAATCGACCAGCACCACCGGCGCCCCGGCCCGGCGGTGAATGGCGGAGATCGCTTCTTCCAGAAAGGCTCCGACCACCAGGACGCCATCCAACTGGTCGCTGGCCAGCATGGGCGGCAGCTGGGAAGCGCTGCTGTAGGCATCCACCTGCACGGTGGCGTACATCAGGTTGATGCCGCGCGCCTGGCATTCGCGCTCCGCCCCGGCGATCACGCGGGAGTAGAACGGGTTGATCCCCGGCTCTTCGTGACTGTCCTGCTTGATCAGCAGGCCGATGGTGGTCAGATGCGGGTCCGCAGCGCTGCGGGCGCGGCTTTGAAACTGGTAGCCGAGTGCGGTGGCGGCCTGCAGGACCAGGGCGCGCGTCTGGGGGGCAACGCCGGGGCGCTGGTTCAGCGCCTGCGACGCGGTGCCGAGCGAGACTCCGGCGCGCTGGGCGACATCACGCAGGGTGGGTTTTGAGGCGGGCATAGCGACCGGCTTTCACAGATGTTCAGAAATGTTCATGCTGTTTTCAATCAGTATAAGCGTGAAGGACGGCCTGGTCAAGCGTCTGCGGGCTGCGAATGCTTGCTTTTACGGATGATTGTATGCTATCGTAAATTCAGGGACCCGTGAGATGACGTGAATAATATGAACAATCATGAACAAGGTTCGCCGTCGCTTGCCCCCGCATCGACTGACACCCGGGTCCGGGGTGGGCGAGCGCAGGCGAGTTCAGAAAGCGCCTGGCAGCCCGCCGAGCCGGCCGACCGCCGCGAAGGATGCGATTCTATGACGCATTTTGAGCTGACGTTTGGTGGGTATCTGCTGCCCAGGCTGGAGTGCTGGGAGGCTTCCACAGCGGCGAGCGAGCTGGCCGCGCTCGCCTTGCATAACGCTCCGCTGTGGCTGCATATCGACCCGTTCTACAACGCCGGGAAAGTCGCCGATCTGGGGGCGCTGCTGGAGGCAGCTTCCGCCCGGCGCATCGGCATTGTGCCGACGCTGGGCGACTTCGTGCCGGAGGCACAGCAGCCGGCGGTGGCCGTGCGCCAGCCCGGCGGCGCACAGGATGCCGGGATCTGCTACCACCACCCGGATACCCTGCGCCTGGCTGTGGAACGGGCTAACGGTTTTATCGGCGCGTTTGGTGGCCTGATCTGCCTTCACCTCTTCACCGGGCAGCCGGTTTTGCACTTCGCGCCGGAGCTGACGCCCCCGGTCGAATCGGCGTGTTACTGCGCTCACTGTGCGGCGGGGTTTGCCGCCCACCTGGAGGAGCACGGGTTCGCGCCGGTCAGCAGCCCTCCACAGCATGCTCAGGAGGGGTATCTGTGGTGTCAGTGGCTGGATTACCAGGCGGATGCGGTGCCGCGCTTTGCGCTGCGCCTGATCCAGGTGACCCGGAATACCATACCGTTCTGGGTGGCGCGCTGAGGCTGGTTTTTTCTCCCTGTCCTGCCCGCAGCGGCCCCTTCCTGCGGGGCATCGGCCGCCCGATGCCCCGCAGTTGATTCTGTATTAATCTTCCCCACAGCCCACGTTTTATCTACGAATTGCAAACTGCCCCTTGAAATCTATTGTGAAATAATTGTACAATTTTTGTAGGAATGCAATATTGATGGTTGTATAAGGATTAACCCGCTTTGTGTTTGCAGCGGGTGCATTCTGTTTATTCATTTGAGAGCAGGATCAAAAGAAGGGGGCTGAGTTCTATGCGATATGCAAAGCTGCTGATGGTTGTGGCGCTGCTGCTGGGCGCGCTGGCGCTGCTGCCCGTGTCCATGGCGCGGGCAGATGGCGGAGTCGGTTCGGTACCGTGCGCCGGGTCACTGGCAACACGGCTTGAGGTCGGGATGACCGGCCATGTGGCGCAGCGCTTCAGCAGCCTGCGCGATGCGCCGGCGGGGAACGTGATCCGCATCATGCCGACCGGGGCGGAGTTCGAGGTCATTGGCGGCCCCACCTGCGGGGGAGGGCTGACCCATTTCCAGCTGGATTATGGGGGAGGCGTGGTAGGCTGGGCCTCTGAGAGCCAGGTCTACAGCATCTACGGCTGGAATCAGTACTGGCTGGTTCCGGGCGAGGTTGCGCCGCCGCCACCCCCACCGCCACCTCCGCCCGCTGGGACGTGCGCCGGTTCGCTGCCGACCCGCCTGGAGGAAGGGGATAGTGGTGTTGTGGCGCGGGCATACAGCACCGTGCGTGACGGTATCGGCGGCAATCCGGTTCGGATCATGACCAGCGGCGCCGCCTTCACCGTGCTGGAAGGCCCGGTGTGCGGTGGAACTGGCGACCTGGCCTGGTACCGGGTGCAGTATCCCGGTGGCGTGACGGGCTGGTCTTCTGAGAGCCAGCGGTCAAGCATCTTCGGCAATAACCTGTACTGGCTGGCCCCGGCCAGCTAGAACGGTCCAGTAACGAGCAAGCGCCCCTCGGCCTGACCGGGGGGCGCTTTTTTATCGGGGCCGGGCGTCCGGTGGATTACGCGTCGGTATCCGGCTCGTCATCGAAGAGCTTGCGCAGCTCCTCCTCCCACACATCATCCAGCGGGTCGAAAATCACCTCTTCAAAGTCCTCGTTCAGGCGTTCGAAGTATTCGCGCAGGCCCACCTGGGGCGCAGCCTGGTCAAGCTGCTCCACCTTGGCATCCATCACCTGAATAAGCTCTTCCGTTTTTTCGGAAAGCTCAGAGAGGTCATAGCCGAGCTTGAGCATGAAGTTCACGCGGCGCATCACACCCCGCCAGGCCATGAAATCGTTCTCGATGCGGATGCCGTTGCCCAGCTGCTCGATGTCGGTGAAATCGTAGGTTGGCACAAACGCGTAAAACCCCACGCACTCGATCCCCCGGTCGCCCGCCCGGCGGCACAGGTACGAGTCGATGCTCGCCCCGCCGGTGTAATCTGAGAGGGTAACGGCCAGCCCTGCCACTTCATCGCGCAGGTGGGCCAGGCTGTAAATGCAGGAGACGGTGCGCTCGCGGTTGTAGGGCAGCTCGCCATACACCCCACCCAGGCAGATGATGCGCCGCACACCAAGCCGGGTGGCCGTGTCCAGGATCGCGCTCACATACCGCTCAATATCCAGGTGCGGCTCGTCCCCCACAAAGTACACGACCCCGCGTTCGGGCGTCCCAGCATAGTAGAACTCGTTGTGCTGGAATTCCAGGCTTTCGGGGTAGCCCTCGTTGAATTCCACCACCGGGCGCACCAGGTCATGTGTGCCCGGAATCTGGAACAGGTAGAAGCCATCGGGCTTCAGGGTCCCGATTTTGCGCGCGTCGGTGAGCTGAATCAGGTATTGCGGCAGCCCGGACGACAGCGACCCGGCATCGGCCCACTGGCGCCAGCCGACGATCATATACAGCTCTTTGGATTCAGGTTGTTCCAGCAGCTCCACGATCTCATTCATGCGCTTTCCTCCGGGTGGCCCGCCGCCGGTGCGGGTGGGTGCGCTGCGCGTTCTGTTCACCATACCCCAACCGCGGATGATCTGCCAGTTATCGGGGGGTTTCGGCCCCGGCCAGGCGCGGGCTGGCTTGTCGGCGCGGGGCATGTGGGTTAGGCTTGTGCCGGGGGCAATCGCCCTGACCATGGCAGGTATGCGGCGGGCTGTGCATAAGCGTATGGAGCGATCTGGCAGGAGTGCGATGACTACGGAACAGGAAGTCTTACTTGTTGGTGATATCGGCGGCACAAAGACCGTGCTGGCGTTGTTTTCACCCGTGCTGGGGACGCATACGCCGCTGGATGAAGCGGTGTTTCCCAGCCAGCAGTACCCCTCGCTGGAAGCGTGCATTGAGGCGTTTCTGGCCGGGCGCGAGGTGGCGATCAGCCGGGCCAGCTTCGGGGTGGCCGGGCCGGTGACCGGTGACCGCGCCAAGATCACGAACCTGCCGTGGGTCATTGAGGCGGGGCAGGTCAGTACTGTCCTGCGTGGCGCGCCGGTGTACCTGCTCAATGATCTGGCCGCCATCGCGAACGCGGTCCCGTACCTCGGGCCGGATGACGTGTATACCCTCAACCCTGGCACGCCCATCGCTGGCGGCAGCATCGGCGTGATCGCGCCGGGGACGGGGCTGGGCGAGGCCTACCTGACCTGGGATGGCGCGCATTACCAGGCCCACGCTTCTGAAGGCGGGCATACCGACTTCGCCCCGCTGGATGCGCAGCAGATCGGGCTGCTGCAGTACCTGTGGCCCCGACTGGGCCATGTGAGCTACGAGCAGGTGTGCTCCGGGGGCCTGGGCATCCCTAACCTGTACGCGTACCTGAAGGACAGCGGTTTTGCGCCGGAACCGGACTGGCTGGCCGCTGAGCTGGCCCAGGCGGATGATCCCACCCCGGTGATCGTTGGCGCAGCACAGGACCCCGGCCCAAACTGCGCGCTGTGCCAGGAGACGCTGCGCCTGTTCGTTGCCATTCTGGCCGCGGAGGCGGGCAACCTGGCGCTGAAGGTGTACGCGACCGGGGGGATTTACCTCGGCGGCGGCATCCCGCCGCGCATCATCCCCGTGCTTGAATCGGCTGCATTTCTGGAGGGCTTCCGGTCAAAGGGGCGTTTCTCCGCTATCCTGGAGAATATCCCGGTGCGCGTGATCAGAAACCCGAAGGTGGCGCTCCTGGGTGGGGCGTACTACGCCTGGGAGATCACGTAGCCCAGGCGCTGGCGATGAACAAAAACGGGAACCGGCCGGTCGCCGTGTTCCCGTTTGTTGTTCCTATGAAGGCGCTGATGATCAGTCGCCACGGCCACGCCCGCCGCGCCGTCCGCCTCGGCCCTGGTTTTCACCACCGCCGCTTTCCGCTTCGACTATCACGGCGTTGGGGTCTTCTCCTGGCATAAAGACACGGTACAGGCCGTATTCCTGCAAGACGGCGTGAACTTCCTCGGCCATCTGCGCCATCATGTCTTCCACCTCAGCATCGTACAGGTCCTCAATCAGGCCCGGCTCGATGCGGATCACCCCCACATACTGCTCTTCATACACCTCGGCTGCATTTGTATCGTTGACATACAGGCCGTAATCCCGTGCGGCGCGCAGGACTTCACGGGTCAGCGGATGTACGTCAAGCGCATCCACATCCAGGTCACGCGCCAGCGCGAAGTGCGCCCCCATCGGCACCCCCTCCGGGCCGGCCTCGCCCATCCACTCGCCGCCGACCGCCGGGGCGATATACCCGTTGCTCATCACGACATCGAAAGGCAGCGACATCGACAGCGCGTGCGCGATCGGGTGATCAGGCTCAAGCTCACCGGTGACCGGATTCAGGAAGTCCTCGCGGATGATCATGCCCGCCATGACCGCGAAGCCGGCGGCGGTCACCCGGTAGTGAGGCGGGTCACTGATGCCGGGGCCGTCCAGCGGGAAGCTCATCATGCCCCCGGCCTGGATAGCGGTATCATCATTCCAGCGGGTTTCCCAGAATTCGTAGAGCATGCCGTCCGCCGTGATGATCACGGCCATGTGCGCGTCAGACGCGGAGGCCGGCTCGGCGGTGGTGGGGATGGGCCAGGTCTCGGTACGCCCGCTGAAACGGTTGGTGACGGTGACCAGCGGCACATCGGCGCCGGAGCTCAGCCGGTAGATCGGCATCGACCATTCATCGAAGCCATGCCGGAAAGTGCCGATCCGGTCTTCTGGCAGGTAGAGGGCATCCTCCGGAATGGGGGCATTAAACGGGCTGGTTGCATCCCACAGCGGCAGGGGGATGGTGATCGGGGCAGTCCCCGTGGTCGTTTGCGCATGGCCTGTCGGGGGGCCGGTGATGATCAGCGCCGCAGCCAGGGCAGCCAGCAGCAGGGACAAAACGACGCCAATCTGGGCTTCTTTACGCATATTTAGCGCTTTCCACAAACGTTTCAGTACGCCAATTCCTATTCCTAGCATACAGGATAGTAGCGTTATGTGACGGTTTTGTAAATCTCAGGTGACAGCATGGTAATCTTCCCCCGGGCTCAGGCGCGCAGCTCCACCACGTCGCCATCATGCAGGACATGCTCGCGCCCGACCGGCTGGCCCTCAAAGACCGCCGTCCCCCAGATGCGCGCGGATTTCAGGTTCTCCACGAAGTCCTTATGCACCTTCTCCGCGAAGTCCTCCACCGTGCTGCCCCGTTTCAGGGTAAAAGGGGCGTCCATGTTCGGCTCTTTACCCGGTGGCTTGGAATAAATGCGCACGATGTCCAGCGCCTCGAAGGTCGCCTGCGCCATGCGCTCCAGGTTGCGCCCGGTATGGGTGGAAACGGGGATGAAGGGGCAGTCCCCCTGCACGTCCAGCAGCTCGCACAGCACCGCGAAATCCTCATCAAAGGCGGGGGTATCGACCTTGTTCACCAGCACAAGCATGGGCTTGATGAACAGGCGGCGCAGGGTGTCGCTGTGCTGGGCTTCCAGGTGGCGGGGGATGATGCGATGCGCCACCAGCAGCTCCACGGTGTTTTCGTACTGATCCAGCGGCTGGCCCTGCAGGTCAATCACCAGCAGGATCAGGTCGCAGCGGCGCACCAGGTCCAGAAGCTGGGGGTCTTCATACTCGCGGCTCAGGGGCGGGGTGTCGATGAGCTGGATCTGCACGTTCTCGTACTGCATCATGCCCGGCACCGGCACCGCGGTGGTATAGGGATAGTCGGCGACGTCGGGGGTGGCGTTGGTCAGCGCCCGAACCAGGCTGGACTTGCCGACATTGGCCGGGCCGATCACTGCTGCCTGCCCCGCCCCCTCCCGGTCAATCACGAACGGGGACACCTGGCGGCTGCCGGACTTGCTTGATTCGGCCGATTCCTTCATTCGCGAGAGCTTGCGGCGCAGCTCGGCACGCAGCTTGTCCGTGCCTTTGTGCTTGGGGATGACGCTCAGCATTTCTTCCAGCAGGCTGATGCGCTCGGCAGACGTGGTGGCTTCGCGGAACTGATCCTCGATCTGGTAGTATTCCGGCGGCAGGTTGGTTGGCATGGCGGGCGGCTCGCTTTCTCTGGGGCAGCCAGCAGGCAGGCTGCGATGAGACGATTGTGCCTTCCGGGACCGCTGATCCGGCCGGGACCCCTTGCCCGGGGTGTGGGCTGGACGGCGGTGCACAGGCCTGTCTGTATGATACCCGAATCCCCCCTGGCGCGTAACTCCAGCCTGTCGGCGGCGCTGCCATAGTCGCGCATCAGCGGCGCGCTGCCGGGCGGATCGAGTTTCCGCAAAATTGGAAGACCGTGTATAGTAGATACAGCATTGCGTTTGAATTAATGCAGTTGCTTGCAGCAGGTATCGAAACCAGATACTGCAGGGGTATGATGCCTTTTAGTGACACAGCCATTCTCGCAGCCTACGCCATCCTCCTGGCAGCCTTAGGGGCGCAGGTTGTTGTCGCGGTGCTGGCATTTCGTCTGATCTCACAACTGGGCTGGAACCGGGGCTGGACTCTGCTGGCAACCGCCTTTGTGCTTCAGGTCTCCCGCCGGATTCTGGCACTCGGCAGGGTTACCCCTCCTGTCAGCGATCTCTTACTGTTCGAATACATTGTAGTGCTGCTGATCTCGGCCTTTATGCTGTGGGGTGTGGTGACGCTCAGGCCGATTTTCCTTGCCAGTCAGCAGGCGCACGAAACGCTGCGTGAAAACGCCGTGCAGTCCCGCCAGATGGTTGAGGCGCTGAACGAAAGCCAGCGCCAGTTGAACACGCTGCTGAGTAACCTCTCCGGTATGGCGTACCGCTGCCCCAACGAACGTGGCTGGCCGATGGAATTCATCAGCGAAGGCAGCTTCGCGCTGACGGGATATCACCCGGATGACCTGGTGGGCAACCGCACGGTGGCCTATGGCGACCTGATTCACCCCGAAGACAGGGAAATGGTCTGGAATACGATCCAGACCGCCATCGCAAAACAGCAGCCGTTTCAGATCACCTACCGCCTGCGAACCGCCGATGGCGGCCAGAAGTGGGTCTGGGAACAGGGCGTGGGCGTCCGCAATGTGCAGGACGAGGTGACCATGCTGGAAGGGCTGGTTGTGGACATCACCCACCTTGAGGAATCCCGCCGCGCGCTGGAGCAGAGCGAATCGCGCTACCGGATGCTGGCCGAGAATCTGACGGATGTGATCTGGGTTGTGGGGCTGGATGGGCGCTTTACCTACGTGAGTCCATCGGTGCGGCAGCTGCGGGGCTATGACCCCGAAGAGATCATCGGCAGGCCTATGGAGGCTTTGCTGACGCCGGAAGGCCGCCAGCAGGTGGCGGAAGCGTGGGCGGGATTCCAGAGGCTTATCCATGAAGGCATCCCCTATGACGGGCCGAGCCGCTTTGAAATCCAGCAGCCCTTCAAGCATGGCGGCCTGATCTGGACGGAGGAGCTGGTCTCGCTGTTTACCGATCAGGATGGCGCGGTTGTTGGCCTGCTGGGTGTTTCACGTGACATCACCGACCGGCGCATGATGGAAGGCATGCTCCACGAACAGATTTCCCTGAACGAGAAAATCCTGGATACGATGCAGGACGGTTACGTCCTGTTTGATGTGCAGGGGCGGCTGCTGGATGTGAACGACTCCTATATCGCGCTGAGCGGGTATTCGCGTCGTGAACTCCTGCAGATGAGCATCGCCGACCTGGATGCCGATTTGACCCCGGAGGAAACCAAGACCAGGATCGCGGAGATCATCGCGGCAGAAACGCTGCGCTTTGAAACCCGCCACCGCCACCGTGACGGGCATGAGATCGCCCTGGAAGTCAGCATCTCCGCGCTGAACTGGATGGATGAGCCACTCATGGCCTCGTTTATGCGGGACATCACGCAGCGCCGCCAGATGGAGGAGCAGATCGCCCGCGATCACAAGATGCTCCGCACGCTGATCGACAACCTGCCCGATCACATCTACGTGAAGGACAGGGAAGGCCGCTTTCTGATCGTCAATCAGGTGATGGTGCAGGCGCCGCATCTTGACAACCCTCAGGCACTGATTGGCAAAACGGACTATGACGTTTTCTCGAAGGAGCTGGCCGATTTTTATGCCGGGCCGGAGAAACATCTGATCGCCACCGGGGAGCCAGTGCTGAACCGTGAGGAATACTACTTCACCCCGGAGGGCAAAAAACACTGGCTGCTAACCAGCAAGTTCCCGCTGCGCAATGACCAGGGGGAGATCATCGGGCTGGTGGGGATGGGCCGGGATGTGACGGCGATGAAAGCGTTGCTCGAAGCCGAGCACGATCAGCGCGAGTGGGCCGAAACCCTGCGCGATACTGCGGTGGCCCTCAGCCAGATCACGGAGCTGGATGCCGTGCTGGATGCGCTCCTGGAGCAGATCGAGCGGGTGGTGCCGCACGATGGGGCCGACATCCGGCTGGTAGAGAACGGCATTTCACACCTGGTTCGCAGCCGTGGTTATGAGGATTATGGCGATCGGTGGGTGTCTATCCAGCTTGACCTGGAGATCGAGGCGTTCCACAACCTGCGCACGATGGTCGTCACCCGGGAGCCCGTGCTCATCGCCGATATTCACCAGGATCCGCACTGGGTCACGCTGGCCAAAGAGGAGCCCATGCACAGTTACCTGGGTGTGCCGATCATCTGGGAAGACGCGGTGATCGGGTTCATCCATGTGCTGAGCAAAACGCCCGGGCAGTACACGGAACTGCATGCCGAGCGTATGCAGGTTTTCGCGGCAGAGGCGGCTGTTGCCATCCAGAAGGCGCGCCTGTTCGAGCAGGTACAGGCGTATGCGACCCGGCTGGAAGCGCTGGTCTCCGAGCGAACCAGCGCCCTGCGGGCCAGCGAAGCCCGCTACCGGGCGATTGTCGAAGACCAGCTTGAGATGGTGATCCGCTATACGCCGGACGGCGCGCTGACCTTTGCCAATGAAGCGTACTGCCAGTTCGCCGGGGTGACGTTCGAGGCCCTTCAGGGCAGCATTATCCTGAACCTGCCGCTGTTCCGGGACCGGTCGGATTTTTCTCGTTACCTGCAGGGGCTGACCCCGGAGCAGCCGGTGGGCGTGGTGGAGCAGTCCTATGCCACCGAGGAGGGCGAGGCCTGGATCCAGTGGACCGACCGGGTGATCGCCGCGGAACAGGGTGGCACGCTGGAATATCAGAGCGTGGGGCGGGATATCACTCGCCTGAAGCTGATGGAACAGCAGCTCCGGCACGCCCTGGAACGCGAGATTTCGGTGGGGGAGATGCGCTCGCGCTTCCTTTCGATGGCGGCGCATGACCTGCGCAACCCGCTGGCCGCGATCAAGACCACGGTTGATCTGCTGATTCGTTACCATGACCGCCTGTCGGAGGAAAAGAAGGCTGCCCGCCTGGCCAGCGCCGACCAGAGCATCCGCACGATGGTGGGGATGCTCGATGATATTCTCACGATCGGCCGCGTGGAATCGGGCCGGCTTGAATTCGAGCCGGAGCTGCTCGCGCTGGAGCCGTTCTGCTGGCGGCTGGCGGATGAGATCACGGCCGCAACCGGGGCGTATAACGTGATCCGGGTGCAGTGTGCTGTGCCGAAGCGTGACCTGTTCCTGGATGAGCGCCTGCTGCGCCATATTCTCAGCAACCTGCTCTCCAATGCCGTGAAGTATTCGCCGGATCACACCCCGGTTGATTTCCGGGTGGAATTTCAGGATGGGGCGATTGTCTTTGAGGTGCAGGATTATGGCATCGGCATCCCGGAGGACGAGCAGTACCTCGTGTTTGAGTTCTTCCGCCGGTTCAGCAACGTGGGGTCGATACCTGGCACCGGCCTGGGCCTGACGATTGTCAAGCGGGCGGTGGAGATTCACGGCGGCACGATCGCGTTTGAGAGCGTGGAGCATGTCGGGACAACCTTCAGGGTTGAAATCCCCGTCATCACCCCCGCTGATCTGCACTATAACGCCACAGCCACGCTTGAGATCGAGCCTGAGCAGGATGACTGATCGGGGGCCTCGCCCCGCGGTCGCCCTGGCGCATTCTGATCTTCCTGGGAGCAAAGGAGCCTTTGTCTATGAGTCGCATGATCACCCTGTTTACCGGCCAGTGGGCGGACCTGCCGCTGGATGCCCTGGCAGCGAAGGCGCAGGCCTGGGGCTATGAAGGGCTGGAGCTGGCCTGTTCCGGCGACCATTTTGATGTTGAGCAGGCGCTGTCCAGCGATGGCTATGTCCGCGCCAAGCGGGATCAGCTGGCCCGCTTCGGCCTGCAGTGTGTCGCGATCAGCAATCATCTCGTCGGGCAGGCGGTGTGCGATCCGATTGACGCCCGCCACCAGAGCATCCTGCCCGCCGCCGTATGGGGCGATGGTGACCCGGAAGGCGTGCGCCAGCGCGCCGCCGCCGAGATGCAGCGCACCGCCGAAGCCGCGCGGCTCTTCGGCGCAGACGTGGTGACCGGGTTTACGGGCAGCAGCATCTGGCACAAGCTGTATTTCTTCCCGCCGACCTCGCAGGCCGAGATTGACGCGGGATACGCGGATTTCGCCGCGCGCTGGCGCCCGATCCTGGACGCGTTCCAGGCCGCAGGCGTGCGCTTCGCGCTGGAAGTCCACCCCACGGAGATCGCCTACGACATCATCACGCTGCAGCGCGCGCTGGACGCGGTGGAGGGCCACCCGGCCTTTGGCGTCAACTTCGATCCCAGCCACCTGGTCCACCAGTTTGTAGACCCGGTGGCCTTTCTGGATGCGTTCGCCGACCGCATCTTCCACGTGCATGTGAAGGACGTGAAGCGCAACCTGACCGGGCAGACGAGCATCCTGGCCTCGCATCTCAGCTTTGGCGATCACCGCCGCGGCTGGGATTTTGTTTCACCGGGGCATGGCGATGTGGACTTCGAGGCGATCATCCGCACGCTGAATCGCATCGGTTACAGCGGCCCGCTTTCCGTGGAGTGGGAGGACAGCGGCATGCACCGCGAGTTTGGCGCGGCGGAGGCGCTCCAGGTGGTGCGCCGCCTGAATTTCAGCCCGTCCGATGTCGCGTTTGACGCGGCTTTTGCCGAGCATTAGGGAGGGGCCATGACCAACCTGAACGCGGCCGTCATTGGCGCGGGATTTATGGGCATCACGCATATCGAGGCGCTGCGCCGTCTGGGCATCCGGGTGGTGGGCTGCCTGGGCAATACCGTGGACGAGACCGGTGGCGGGGTGACTGACTGCGGCCTGGAGAAGGGCTATACCAGCCTGGCGGAACTGGTCGCCGACCCTGAAGTGGACGTGGTGCACATCTGCACGCCGAACTACCTCCACTTTGAGATGGCGCAAGCCGCGCTGGAAAACGGCAAGCATGTGGTGTGTGAGAAGCCGCTGGCGATCACGAGCGCCGAATCGGCCGAGCTGGTCCGGCTGGCGCGGGAAACGGGCCGGGTGGGCGCGGTGAACTACAACCTGCGCTTCTACCCGCTGAACCACGAGGCCCGCTGGCGCGTGCAGGCGGGGGAGCTGGGCGCGGTGCGGCTGGTGCACGGCCACTACCTGCAGGACTGGCTGCTGTACCCCACCGACTGGAACTGGCGGCTGGAGACCGACCGGGGCGGGACGATGCGCGCCGTGACCGACATCGGCACGCACTGGATCGACCTGGTGACCTGGATCACGGGGCTGGAGGTGGAGGCGGTGATGGCCGACCTGGCGACGGTCATCCCCACCCGGCTGAAACCCGCCGTCGCCGCGGATACGTTCGCCAATAAGCTGGAAAGCGGCGCGGACGCGACTGAAGTGCCGATCAGCTCGGACGATTATGCCTCGATTCTGCTGCGCCTCAGCAATGGTGCGCGCGGCGTGCTGACCGTCTCGCAGGTCAGCGCCGGGCATAAGAATCGCCTGGGCTGGGAGATCAACGGGGCGGAAGCGTCGCTGGGCTGGCAGCAGGAGAACCCCAACGAGCTGTGGATCGGGCGGCGCGACGGGCCGAACGGGATTGTCCCCAAGGATCCGTCCCTTATCCATGCGGAGGTGCGGGGGGTGGCCAGCTACCCGGGCGGCCATGCAGAGGGTTACCCGGACACGTTCAAGCAGCTTTTCAACACGGTGTACGCCTATATCGCGGCGGGTGATTACCGCGCGCCCGCGGGTTTCGCCACGTTTGAGGACGGCCACCGCGAAATCGTGATCTGCGATGCCATCCAGCACAGCGCGCAGGAAGGCCGCTGGGTTACGGTGGCGTAAGACGAGGCTCAGGATGAAATGGCAGGCCCGCTGGTGACCGATCGGCGGGCCTGCGCTGATTCTTACCAGGGGCGGCTTTCCAGCACGAGGATGGCGTGCAGCAGCATCTCATTCACGGGGGTGGGAATGCCGTGTTTCTCCCCAAAGGCCACGATCTTCCCCGCAAAAATCTCCACCTCTGTTTTGCGCCCGGCTTCCACATCCTGCAGCATGGAGGTTTTCGCTTTCGGGTGAAGCGTATTCAGCACGGGATACCAGTTCACCAGGTCCTGGTCACTCAGGTTGACCTGCTCGGCCTGCGCGCAGGCGATCACCTCGCGCATGGCGGCTTCCATGATGGCCTGCGCGTCGCGGTTGGTCTGCATCACGCCGTAGGGCGCGCCCAGGATGGAGGAGGTCTGGTTCACGCCCACGTTGATCATGAGCTTCCACCACATCATGCGGATCATGTCGGCGGGGGTATCGTAAGTGATGCCCGCCCGGTCAAAGAGGGCCTGCACGCGCCGCACCCGTGCGGAGGGCGGATCGTTGCTTGGCTCCCCAAAGATGACCGTGCCGAGCTTGCTGAAATAGACGGTGGCGAGGTCGGGGCGCTGGGCGTCAATCCCGACCGAGACGGCGTACAGCACGCGTTCCATGCCGTACATCTCCCCGATCAGCGGCTCGCTGTCCAGCCCGTTCATCACGGAGAGGAACAGGGTGTCCTCCCCCACGCAGCCGCGCAGGTCGGGCAGCGCGTCGGCCAGCTGGTGCTGCTTCAGCGCCACGATCACCAGATCAGCCGGCGGGGCGGGCTCGCCCGCCGCGATCACGCGGAACGGGTAGTGCTTGCCGTTGACGGTGATGCCCTCGGCTTTCAGGCGGGCGTAACGCTCCCCCCGCGCCACAAAAGCGACGCTGGTAGGGTCCATCTCATAAAACGCGCTGGCGAAAGCGGCGCCCATCGCGCCGGCGCCCAGAATCGCGACAGTTGGTGCGGAAGTCATGGGGTTATCCTTATCAGCAGCGGGTTGTCTGCGCCCGGGCGTGTTTGATGCCAGGGTGGAGGGCCGGGCGCGGCCCCATTGTAGCCAGTCCTGCCGGGCGGAGACAACAATTGCCGGGCGGGGTTGTGCAAACCGGGCAGAGAATCCTGTGGGCCTGCCTGATGCTGGCGCGGCAGGCGTGATAGTATAGTGGTGCTTGCGAACAGGCTGGCTTTGACCACACGAAAGAAGGTGCTGCATGACCACGATTGAGCTGCGCTACGGGTGCAACCCGCATCAGACTCCGGCCTCCCTGCATTTCCCCGGTGAGGGCGACGCCGCGCCGCTGCGCATCCTGAACGGCTCCGCGAGTTACATCAACATCCTGGATGCGCTGAACGCGTGGGCGCTGGTGCAGGAGCTGCGCGCGGCGACCGGCCAGCCGGCGGCGGCATCCTTCAAGCACGTCAGCCCGGCGGGGGCGGCCATCGCCCGCCCGCTGGAGGCAGCCTTTGCGCGGTCGCAGTTCTTGCCGGAGGAGCCGCTTTCCCCGGTGGCGACGGCCTATGTTCGGGCGCGCGGCGGCGACCGCATGAGCGCCTTCGGGGATGCGGCGGCGGTCAGTGACGTGGTGGATGTCCCGCTGGCGCGGCTGCTGCGGCGGGAGGTTTCCGACCTGATCATCGCGCCGGGTTACGAGCCGGAAGCGCTGGAAATCCTGAAGGGCAAGCGCAACGGGCGCTACCTGATCCTGCAGATGGACCCGGCCTATGAAGCACCGTTGATGGAGAAGCGCGAGTTGTTCGGCTTCGAGCTGGCCCCGCGTCGCAACGATGCGCGGGTGGACCGGGCGCTGTTTGGGAACGTGGTTACGCATGAGCGCAGCGTGCCGGACGATGTGCTGGATACCCTGATCGTGGCGACCATTGCGCTCAAATACACGCAGTCCAACTCCGTGTGCGTGGCCTATGACGGGCAGGTGATCGGCATGGGCGCGGGGCAGCAGTCGCGCATCCACTGCACGCGCCTGGCCTGTGACAAGGCCGATAAGTGGTTTCTGCAGCAGCACCCCGCCGTGCTGGACGCTGAATTTGCTGACGGACTCTCCCGCGTGGACAAGACCAACGCCATCGACCAGTTCCTCCTGTGGGATCAGCTTTCCCGCTCCGAAGAGCAGGCCATGCTGGCATGCTTCGCCGCGCCCCCGGCCCGCCTGGATCGCGAGGCGCGCCAGGCGTGGATCGAGGGCTTCGAGGGCGTGTGCCTGAGTTCGGACGCGTTCTTTCCGTTCCGGGATAACATCGACCGCGCCAGCCGCAGTAACGTGCAGTATGTGGCCCAGCCCGGCGGCGCGATGCGCGACGACCTGGTGATCGAGGCGGCGGAGCAGTACGGCATGACGATGGTCATGACCGGCCTGCGCTGCTTCCAGCATTAGGGGCTGGTGGCGTTTGGCTCTTGGCTAACCAGCCAATCGCTAACCCCCGTATCGCCTCTGCTGTCCGTGCATCGCAGAAAAAAACACCCGGTGAGTCCTGTGACCCGCCGGGTGTTTTCGTGCGTTTGGGGGAATGCCAGTCGCCCGGCTTAGCCCACCGGGACGATCTTCACGAAGCGCGTCGCCACGCGGTGCGCCGCGGAGATTTCGCGGATGTGCGCGGCCACCGCCATCTGATCGGTATCTTCCAGCGCCTGGATGTAATGCTCGAACAGCGCCTGGATCGCGCTGACGTCCTCTGCTTCCACCGGCTGGATCGTCACCTTCGCCCCGCGGGCGATGCGCCGTTCCAGCGCGGCCTGGTCGAAGCCGTACTCCGGCGTCAGACGCTGGTAGACCACGCCACCCGTCATGCCCGCGAAGGCGTACGGCCCGGGGTCGCCCATGATCAGCACGCGCCCGGAGGTCATGTACTCGCAGGCGTAGCCCTTCAGGTTAGCCCGCGTGGCGGAAACGCCGCCGGAGTCGTCCACCGCTTCGTGGATCTCGCCGCCGAAGACCACATCCGCGCCGGAGAGCCGGATGCAGGCCCGCGAGTCGGCGTTGCCCTGCACGATCAGGATGCCGCGCTGCGCGCCGTAGGCGAAGCTTTTGCCCACGCTGCCATCCAGCCGCAAGCCCTCATGGTTGAGGCCCTTCATGATCGCCACGCGCCCGCCATCCGCGCCCTTGGCCGCGCCATCCTGCGCGCCGCCTTCGATCAGGGCGTCGATCCGGTCGGTGACCCACGCGGCGAAGCCGTTGCCGCCCACCGCCGCCGGGCCAAAGCGCAGGTGAATCTGGTCGATCAGCTTCTCCAGGTCGGGATTGCGCACGAACTCCCCGGCCAGGTGAGAGCCCAGCACGCGATCCATAGCCATCACCTCGTCCAGGTACGTGATCTCGCGCTCGCCGTCCACGATCGCGCCCATGATCTCATCCGAGATCGTGCGCGTCAGGTTGTTGCGCGGGCGGGTCAGGCGGCGGCCCACGCCCGGCTCGCCACCGGGTTTCGGCCCCTCCGCCACATGCACCAGCGCGGGCCGCAGATCGATCTGATCCAGACAGTGAACCTGGGCCAGCAGGTCGGCGCGGCCCACCAGGTCCTGCAGGCGGTGCGCGCCCAGCAGGCCCGTGACGCGGCGCATCTCCTCCGCGATCACGGAGAACACGCGGATGATGCCGTCCACCGCCCGGTCATACTGGCGCGGCTCAAAATGCTCGATGCCCTGCGCGCGGGCTTCGTCCACCGTTCTGATGTGGGTCGTGATGCCCACATGACATGTGCCTTCGTGACACTTGCGGCAGATCGTGCAGCCCACCGCGACCATGGCCATCGTGGCGAAGCCGACCCGGTTCGCGCCCAGCAGGATCATCTTCACGGCGTCCGCGCCGGTCTTCATCCCGCCGTCGCACCACAGCTCCACGCGCCCGCGCAGGCCCGCTTCCAGCAGGGCGCGGTGCGCCTGGATCACACCGATCTCGGTGGGCAGGCCCACGTATTGCAGCGCGTGGCGGCGGGCGGCCCCGGTCGCGCCATCGTAGCCGGTCAGGTCGATGATGTCGGCCCCGGCCTTGGCGACCCCCACCGCGATCACGCCCACGCCCGGCACCACCGGGATTTTCACCGAGATGCGCGCCTGCGGGTTGACGGTCTTGAGCTCCTCGATCAGCTGGGCGAGGTCCTCAATCGAGTAGATATCGTGGTTGTTGGAGGGCGAGATCAGCGGCACGTGAGGGTTCGTGCGGCGGGCTTCCGCCACCTGCGGCGTCACCTTTGAGGCGGGCAGCATACCGCCCTCGCCGGGCTTGGCGCCCTGGCCGATCTTGATCTCGATCACCCAGGCGGAATTGAGGAAGCGGGCGTTCACGCCGAAGCGCCCGGAGGCCACCTGCTGCCCGCGGGAGAGCGGGTACTTGTTGAGCATGTCGGGCAGCTCGCCGCCCTCCCCGTTGACGCACACGATGCCCAGCCGGTCGGCGGCTTCGGCGTAGGCGCGGTAGGCCAGCTCGCCCTGCGAGCCAAACGACATCGCGCTGATCAGCAGCGGCAGGGCGTGCGGCCCCACGCGCAGATCGACGCCGTCGGGGTCAACCGGCTGTTCGGCAGGCTCAAAGTCCAGGGTGTGGCGCAGCGCCACCGGGACGGATTCGGTCAGCGCCCGGTACTCGGTGATGAACTCGTCCAGCGTCATTTCGCCGTGGGCCACGGCCTGCGCCTTTTTGTAGAACTTGGGGTAAATGCGATCCACGCGGGCCAGACGCGCGCGGGACTCCCCGCGCAGCTCCGCCGCGCGCTCGCCGGCTTCGGCGTTCAGCCGCGCCCAGGTGAGGCCCACGCTGGCGCTGCCGAAGTAGTTGGGCGTGCGCAGGGCGGCCGCGACTTCCGGCGCCAGCCCGATCGCACTGAACACGCGCCCGTAGCCGCGCAGCTCATGGCAGCCGATCGTGCTGATCACCTTCTCCAGTCCGGCGGTCAGGGTTTTCAGCAGGCGGGTCTGCACCGCGACCCGCTCTGCGCCATCGGCCAGGGCGGTGCTGGGCTTATGCTCGCCCACCGCCGTGATCAGCATGGCGTAGGGATTCACCGCGTCCGCGCCCAGCCCGTAGATCAGCACCAGGTCGTGCAGGTTGCGCAGGCTGGCGCTGCGCACCACCAGCCCGGTTTTGCGGCGCAGGTTGGGCGCAGGCTGGGCGTCAATCAGCGCCTGGTCGACGCGCGCGGTGGCCAGATGCGGATCCAGCCAGCCCAGCCCATCCTGCAGGGCCAGCGCGTCATCCAGGATCAGGCACTGGGCGCCCTGCCGGACTTCCTCAACAGCGCCTGACGCCAGCCGTTCCAGCGCGGTTTCCACCGTTTCGCCGGTGTAAATACCCAGCACCAGGCTGGCCGCGCGCCCGGCGAACGTCTCCACCAGCGCTTCCAGGCTGAGCGAGCCGAGCGCCTCGGCCACCGTCTGGGCGGAGCGCGCATCACCGAGGGCGAGATGCCCGCCGGAGAGCAGGGGGGTCTCCAGCTCCACCAGCACGTCTTCCGCCGCGGGGGTGGCCCCCAGCGTGGGCCGCGTGCCAACCAGCGTGCGCGTGGAGAACGCCTCCGATTCGCGCTCGCGGTCGATGGCCGGGTTGGTGACCACGGCGACCGTCTCCTTGTAGAAGTCGGCCACGTTGACCCGATTCTGGCTGAGCACGGCCAGCGGGCCGTCATGCCCCAGCGAGCCAACCGGGTCCTTGCCATCCACGGCCAGCACCTCGATCTCGCGTACCTGTTCCTGCGTCCAGCCGGCGGCGGCCAGCACCACGGTATCGACCGGGCGGGCGTCCGGGTGGCGCCAGATCGCGCCCGGCGCGGCCGCTTCACGCAGCGTTACAGGGGCGTTCTGGCCGGGTTGCGCAGCGGTGGCGACCATAACCGGGCTGGCGGCAGGCTGCGCGCCGCCGAACGTCCCCCCGGTTGGGGGAGCGCCGGGCGCAGGGGGCGAATCTGCCCAGGAGCCGCCCGCCCAGCCGGGCCAGTACACGCCTGCGGAGGTTGGGATGCCGCGCGCGTAGGCGCGTTCCATTACATGCTGGCGCATGGCGCCGTGATCGAGCACCTCGACCTCGCGCCCGCGCGTCAGCCGCAGCCCGATCTTCTCGCCTGGCCCCAGCGGGCGGGCATCCGCCGCCATCACTTCCATTGGCACGACGCCGCGCTCGGAGCTGAGCACGTATTCCTTCTCCGTTTCGATCAGCCACAGCGGGCGCAGCCCCAGCGCGTCCACGCTGCACACGATGTCATCCCGGTAGCGGGCCACAATCGCCGCCGGCCCCTGCGCGTACGGGCCGAAGACATGCCGCATGCGGGTGTAAATCGCGCGGTGGGCGGGGGGCAGCTGCTCTACCTCGTGCGGGACGGGCGGAAAGACCAGCTCCATCGCCTGCACCAGGTCCAGGTCATGCCGGGCGCACAGGTGGTGGATCACGCGGTCCACGTCCTGCGAATCGGAGTTGCCGGGCAGAAGCGCGATCGCCATCTTGGCGGCTTCTTCCCGGAAGCGGGTGATCGTGTTGATCTCGCCGTTGTGGCCCAGCAGCGCGAACGGTTGCACGCGCTCGAAGCTGGAGGTGGTGTTGGTGGAGTAGCGGGCGTGGCACAGCGCAATGGCCGTGTCGTAGTAGCGATCCAGCAGGTCGGGGTAAAACTGCGGCAGGGTTTCCACAGAGCCGCGCACCCGGTAGACCACGCTGTACGTGCTGAGCGAGCTGAAGGCGACCGGGAGCGCCTGCTCCAGCGCGTTCTGGACTTCCAGCAGGCGGCCCTCGACGTTTGTCCCATCAGCGAAGCCTGCCAGCTGCCAGAACAGCGGCTTTTCCAGCCGGGCCTGCGGCCCCAGCGCGGAGGGTCGTGTGCGCCCTTCGCGTTCCAGCAGCAGGTTCAGCCCGGCCTGGTTGATTGTGGCGTTGAGCTGGTCGCGGATGGCGTCCAGGTCGGCGTCCTGCGGGATGAACAGATGCCCGACCCAGAACTGCGAATCGGTCGCCAGGGAGGAGCGCAGCCCGGCCTGACTGAGCCACTGAGCCCACAGGTGGCGGGGAATATCGGTCTGCACACCCGCGCCGTCGCCCTCGCCGTTGACCATACCGGTGCGGTGCCCCATGCGGGCCAGGGCGCTGAGGGCGCGCTGCAGCGTGCCGTGGGTGCTCTGGCCCTGTTTGCGCACGCTGATGTAAATCGCGCAGGCGTCGTGTTCAAAACCATACGGAACGTGGGAAGGCAGATCCGTGCGAAGTTGGGGAGGGTGCTGCATGGCTTGCTCCTCGCTTGTGCAAAAGTCAGGGATGACACCCGAGGGATGGCCGGGGCGCTGCTGGCTCATCTGCCGGCGCGCAGCCCGGACCATCCCGCGTATGCATCCAGAGACAGGAGGGGGGAAGGAGTTCAGCGGCACACCAGCACGGCGGTGGTGATCATGGGAGAAAGGATCGCCCGCCGGAGCGAGCACAATAACCCGATGTTGAGGACAAGAATTCTTATGCTGCTGCTAAAACGAAGCTATCTGTCAGGCGTGCTGTGCACCCTGAGCGGCTTCCCCCGCTTTTCAGAGTTTCTTCATCATAATGAGAAACGCCGGGCGGTGTCATGTTGTAAGTTATGAGAAGCTATACGGGCAGATTGGCCGAGGCTGGGATGTTACGCACAAATAAAGGTGACTATATTTGTAAGGATTAAACAAGTCAGGCGCGCGGCAGGGCTGCCGGGGGGAGGAAAGGGCCGCGCTGCCCGCCCGGAATTGGGCAGGCTGGACAGGCAGCGCAGCGGATGGCGATCAGGCGAAGCTGGCGTGTTCCGTCCGGGCGATGATCTCATCCTGCAGCGCCGGGCTGAGGTCGCAGAAGTAGTCGCTGTAGCCCGCTACGCGCACAATCAGGTCGCGGTACTGCTCCGGGTGCTGCTGGGCGGCGCGCAGCGTGTCGGCATCCACCACGTTGAACTGGATGTGGTGACCGTCCAGCCGGAAGTACGTGCGGATAAGCTGCACCAGGCTGTCCAGCCCGGCTTCCCCGGCCAGCACCTGGGGCGTGAATTTCTGGTTGAGCAGCGTGCCGCCGGTGCGGATGTGATCCATCTTTGCCACAGACTTGATCACGGCGGTCGGGCCGTGGCGATCCGCGCCCTGCACCGGCGAGATGCCCTCCGAAAGCGGCGTCCACGCCCGGCGGCCATCCGGCAGCGCGCCGGTGACGGAGCCGAAGTACACGTGGCAGGTCGTGGGCAGCAGGTCGATGGCATAGCGCCCGCCGCGCGTATTGGGACGGCCGTCCACCGCGCGTATTGGGACGGCCGTCCACCGCGCCGAAGTAGCTTTCAAACACGCGCAGCATCAGGCTGTCGGCATAGTCGTTGTCGTTGCCATAGCGCGGCGTGCGGTTCAGGAGCAGCAGGCGCTCGCGCTCATGCCCGGCGAAGTTCTCCGCCAGCAGGGCCAGCAGCGCATCCATCGACAGCGCGCCCTGGTCATATACGTGCCAGCGCAGCGCGGCAAGCGAGTCCGTGATGCTGCCCAGCCCCACGCCCTGAATGTAGGAGGTGTTGTAGCGCGCGCCGCCGTCGTGGTAGTCTCTGCCGGTCGCGATGCAGTCATCGATCAGGAGGGAGAGGAACGGCGCGGGCATGTGGGCGGCATACAGGCGCTCGATCACGTTGTTGCCGCGAATCTTGATATCAATGAAGTGCCGGAGCTGGGTTTCGAACGCGGCGTACAGGTCGTCGAAGGTGGCGAAGATGCGCGGGTCGCCGGTCTGCGGCCCAAGCTGCCGCCCGGTGCGCGGATCCTGCCCGTTGTGCAGCGTGATTTCAAGGACCTTGGGCAGGTTGAAGTAGCCGGTCAGGTTGTAGTTCTCCTTGCCAAACGCCCCGGTTTCCACACAGCCGCTTGTGCCGCCGTTGCGCGCGTCCAGCACGGATTTGCCCTGCCGGATCATCTCCTGGATCACGACCTCAGTATTGAACACGGAGGGCTGGCCGAAGCCGGTGCGGATGATGCGCGCCGCCCGCTTCACGAAGCGATCGGGGTTCTGTTTGCTGACCTGCACCGACGAGCTGGGCTGGAGCAGGCGCATCTCCTCGATCACGTCCAGCAGCAGGTAGCTGACCTCGTTCACGCCGTCGGAGCCATCCGGACGCAGCCCGCCCACATTGATCTGGGCGAAGTCCGTGTACGTGCTGCTTTCCGCCGCGGTGACGCCGACCTTCGGCGGGGCGGGCTGGTTGTTGAACTTGATCCAGAAGCAGTGCAGCAGCTCCTCCGCCTGCTCGCGGGTCAGGATGCCATCGGCCAGCCCTTGCTGGTAGAAGGGGTAAAGGTGCTGGTCCAGCCGGCCGGGGTTGAAGGCATCCCACGGGTTCAGCTCGGTGGTGACGCCCAGATGCACGAACCAGTACGCCTGCAGCGCCTCCCAGAAGGTGCGCGGGGCGTGGGCAGGGACGTGGCTGCAGATTTCTGCAACCTGCTCAAGCTCGGCGCGGCGGGCCGGATCGGCTTCTTCCGCGGCCAGCTCGCGCGCGCGGGCGGCGTGGCGCTCCGCGAAGTGCATGATCGCCTCCGCCGTGATGCGCATGGCCCTGAGCTGCTCGGCACGGGCGTACGCCTGCGGATCGCCCAGGTAGTCCAGCGCCGCGATCTGCCCATCGATCTCCGCGATGAAATCCAGCATCCCGCGCTGGTAGATCTTGTCATCCAGCACGGTATGGCCGGGCGACCGCTGCTCCATGAACTCGGTGAAGATGCCCGCTTCGTAGGCCGCGATCCAATCGGGCGTCATGGCGTTCAGGATCAGCTCGCGCATGGTTTTGCCCTGCCAGTACGGGATGATCTCCTCGGTGTACAGGCTGACCGTTTCCGGGCTGACGCGGAACGGGATTTTCTCCCGCGTGTTCAGGATGTCCAGGTCCTGCGGGGTGTGGCAGCACAGCTCCGGGTAGGTGGGCGTGGCTTTGGGGGCCGGGCCTTTTTCGCCCACGATCAGCTCGCCGGGGTTGATGCACACCGTCCTGTGCGCCATCAGGTAGGCGAACGCCTGCGCGCGTTCCACCGGGACAGAGGTCTTTTCCGTACGCTCCCGGTAGAAGCGAGTCATCAGCAGGGCGCGCTCCGGCGCGAGCGTGGGGACGGCCTCAAGGCTTTGCTGGCGGAGCCGCGCGACGCGGGGCGTGATGGGCATGGCAGGAATCCTCCGGTGATTCACTGGGGCCGGGTGAGGGCAGGGTTGGATAGGCGGGGATGGGAGTGCAGCATTCTGTTGATTATGGTTTACCCCAGAACCGGGGCGCCGGCAAGGGCGAAACGGCCCATTTCCCGAATTAGTGGGCCTTTTCGGTCTTTTTTTGTATACTGTGTGAACCTTGAACAACACCTCTCAGACGAAATTCACAGGTTTCCCGGATGTCGGGCCAGGTGCCTGGCAGCGGGCTGTGACCGGACACAAGGAACGCTGCTTATGACCACCCCACTTGCTCCTGATCGGGTAGTGCGCACGACGTGTCCCTACTGTGGTGTGGGCTGCCAGATGAACCTGCATATTCAGAATGATCTGATTTACCGGGTCAGCGCGCCGTTTGATTCCGCCCCGAATTATGGCAACCTGTGCGTTAAGGGCCGCTTCGGCACCGATTTCACCACCCATCCCAGCCGCATCAAAACGCCCCTGATCCGTGAAGGCGAGCGGGGCGAGGGCAAGTTCCGCGAAGCCACCTGGGAGGAAGCGCTGACGCTGGTTACCGAGCGGCTCTCCGGCATCGTGGAAACGCACGGCGGGGACAGCATCGCGACCTATGCCTGCGCCAAAGCCACCAACGAGGATAACTACCTCTTTCAGAAGTGGGTGCGGGCGGTGATGAAGACCAATAACGTCGATCACTGTGCGCGGCTGTGCCACGCGGGCAGCGTGACCGGCCTGCAGCTGGCGATCGGCTCCAGCGCGATGAGCAACAGCATCGCTGAGATGGAAACGCTGGATACGTTCATCGTCACCGGCAGCAACACCACCGAAACCCACCCCGTGATCAGCCTGTTTCTCAAAAAAGCCGTGCGCCAGAACGGGGCGAAGCTCATCGTGGTGGACCCGCGCCAGATCGAGCTGACCGACTTTGCGACGCTGTGGCTGCGCCAGAAGCCCGGCACGGATGTCGCGGTGTTCCAGGGCATGGCGCACGTGATCGTCACCGAGAAGCTGTATAACGAGGACTTCATCAACGCGCGCACCGAAGGCTTTGAGGAGTACGTGAAGGCGCTGGAACCGTTCACGCCGGAATGGGCGGAGGAGATCAGCGGTGTCCCGGCGGAAGATATCCGCCAGGCTGCGCGGCTCTATGCCCAGGCGGAACGGGCCGCATTCTACTGGGGCATGGGCATCAGCCAGAGCACCCACGGCACGGATAACACGCTCTCGCTCACTAACCTGGCGCTGATGACCGGGCATATCGGCCTGCCGGGAACGGGCCTCAACCCGCTGCGCGGCCAGAACAACGTGCAGGGCTGCTCGGACAGCGGCGGGCTGCCGAACGTGTACACCGCCTACCAGCGCGTGGATGACCCCGATGTGCGCCATAAGTTCGAGACTGAGTGGCGCACGGCCCTTTCGCCGGAGCCGGGCCTGACCGTGACCGAGATGGTCGACCTCGCCCTGACCGGCCAGATCAAGGGCATGGTGGTGATGGGCGAGAATCCGCTGATGAGCGAGCCGAATCTTTCCCACGCCCGGCATGCGCTGGATGCGCTCGATTTTATCGTGTGCATCGACATCTTCATTAACGAAACCGGGGAGTACGCGGACGTGATCCTGCCCTCGGTGAGCTTTGCAGAGAAGGATGGCACTTTCACCAACAGCGACCGGCGCGTCCAGCGGGCGCGCAAGGCCCTGCCTCCGGTAGGAGAGGCGCGCGCCGACTGGGAGATCGTGTGTGACCTGGCACGGCGGATGGAAGCCCGGCTGGGGGTGGCGACCAGCGCCGGGTTTGATTACCCCGATGCGGAGGCGATCTGGGAGGAAATGCGCCGCGTGACGCCCGATTTCTACGGCATCACCTATGAGCGCATCGAACGCGAGGGCGGTGTTCACTGGCCCTGCCCCAGCCTGGATCACCCCGGCACGCCCTACCTCTTTGAGGACGGCTTCCCCCGCGGCAGAGGCAAATTCTGGGCGCTGGAATATGGCACCGACAGCGAGCTGCCTGACGAGGAGTATCCCTACCATCTCACGACCGGCCGCGTGTTGTTCCACTGGCACGGGGGGACGCTGACCCGTCGCTCCAAGCTGGACGACGCCTTCCCGGAGCCGGTGGTGGAGATGGACCCGACCGATGCCGAGCGAGAGGGCATCGAGACCGGCGACTGGGTGGAGCTGACCTCGCGGCGCGGCAGCGTGATCTGCCGGGTGATGGTGACCGGGCGCTCGCCGGAAGGCACGCTCTTCCTGCCGTTCCACTTTGCAGAGGCGGCTGCCAACCTGCTGACGCTCAACAAGATCGACCCGCGGGCGAAGATACCGGACTTCAAGATGGCGGCGGTCAGGCTGCGCCGGGTAGAGGCGCCCGACCGCGACCAGACAGACGTGCCGCTGGACGAACGCGGGGCGATCAAAGACCCGACGCGTTACGTGCATTAGGAGTCGGGCATGATCGATCTGAGCGTTGCCATTATGGCCGGCGGGCAGAGCAGGCGCATGGGCACCGATAAGGCCTTTGTGCAGCTGGATGGGCGCCCGCTGATCGCACACCTGCTGGAACGGGTGGCGGAGCTGGGCCAGCGCGAAACCTTTATCGTGACCAACCAGCCGGCAGAGTATGAGGCGCTGGACCTGCCGCTGCATGCGGATGTGCTGCCCGGCAAAGGCTCGCTGGGCGGGATTTACACGGCCCTGCAGGTCAGCGCCAGCCGCTACACGTTTGTGCTGGCGGTGGATCAGCCCTTTGTCGTGCCGGAGCTGCTGCGCTACATGGTCGGGCTGTGTGCCGGGGATGCGTATGACGTGATCGTCCCGCGCCGGGAGGGTTACCCGCAGGGGCTGCACGCGATCTACAGCCAGGCCTGCCAGGCGCCGATCCGCGCACGGCTGGATGCCGACCGCCTGAAGGTGATCGGGTTTTACCCGGAGGTGCGGGTGTACAGCCTGGACGAGCCGGAATACGAGCCGTTCGACCCGCAGGGCTTGTCCTGGTTCAATGTGAATACGCCGGAAGATCTCGCCGCGGCGCGCCAGCGCCTTCTGGGAGAAGCGTAACGGCGCTGGGACTGCGGTGCTTATTCGTGTGACCAAAGGGGTGTTGGATGGGGCTGCCAGAGCTTGAGACGATTGTGAGCCGCTACGGAGGCCGCGGGCGGGATGCCCTGCTGCCGGCCCTGTGGGACGTGCAGACCGCGCTGGGCCACGTGTCACCGGAAGCAGTTCGCGCGATTTCGCAGGCGCTCCGCGTGCCGGAGGCGGATATTTACGGCGTGATCGGGTTCTACGCCCTGCTGACCAGCGAGCCTTCCGGCGAGCGCGTGATCCACGTGTGCACCGATCCTTCCTGCGGGCTGGCCGGGGCGGATGCGCTGCTGGGGCATGTTTGTCAGCGGCTGGGCGTCCAGCCTGGCGAAAACACTCCGGACGGCCGTTACCGGGTGGAGCATTCCCCGTGCCTGGGCCTGTGTGACCACGCCCCGGCGGCGCTCCTCAGCCAGCGTGGACAGGGGGAGGTTGCGCTGGGGAATGTGCGCGCTGTGGACGATCTCCTGGGTGATCTGCTGGAAGAGCCTGCCAGCTATCGCGGCGCGACCCGCGTTGATGGGCTGGTGCTGCTGAAGGGACTGATCGGTGAGCGGGCGGAGACGCTGGCGGAACATGGCGATTACGCGGCCCTGCGCGCGGCCCTGGCGGCGGATACCCCCCAGGCGGTGATTGACGCGGTGCGCGACGCCGGGCTGATCGGCCGGGGTGGGGCGGCTTTCCCCACCGGGATTAAGTGGCAGGGCGCGCGGGACGCTGCCACCGGGGATGCAGCCCTGGGGGAGCCGCTGCTGGTGTGTAACGCCGATGAGAGCGAGCCGGGCACGTTCAAGGACCGCGTGCTGATGGAACACCGGCCGCATTTGCTGCTGGAAGGCATGGCGCTCGGCGCGTATGCCATTGGCGCGCAGCAGGGTTACCTGTTCATCCGTGGTGAATATCCGGAGGCACAGCACCGCCTGGCCACCGCCATCGCCGAAGCGGAAGTGGCGGGCCTGCTCGGTGCGAATATCATGGGGGGCGCGTTTTCGTTCCACGTGGAAATCCGGCGCGGGGCCGGGGCGTACATCTGCGGGGAGGAAACCGCCCTGTTTGAAGCAATTGAGGGCAAACGCGGCTTCCCGCGCATCAAGCCCCCGTACCCCACCACCCACGGCCTGTTCGGGCGGCCCACCGTGATCAACAACGTTGAGACGCTGTGCGCGGTGCCGGGCATCGTCCGGCATGGCGCGGACTGGTTCCGCCAGTGGGGGACGGAGCGCAGCACGGGCACCAAGCTTGTTTCTGTCAGCGGGCATGTGAACCGGCCGGGCGTGTACGAGATCGAGCCGGGCATGGCCCTGCGCGCGCTGCTGGAGACCCATTGCGGCGGGGCGCAGGGGGATATCCAGGCTGTTCTGATGGGCGGCGCGGCGGGCACGTTCCTCGGCCCGGATGATCTGGACCTTCCGCTGACGTTTGAGGATTTGCGCGCGGCAGGCAGCACGTTTGGCTCCGGCGCGATCATGGTCTTTAACACGTCGGCTGACCTGCTGGATGTGCTGCGGCGGCTGGGGCGTTTCTTCCAGCATGAGAGCTGCGGGAAGTGCTTCCCCTGCCAGCTGGGCACGCAGCGCCAGATGGAAATTCTGGAGCGTGAAGCTCCGCTCCCCGGTGACCGTGAACGGCTGCTCGATATTGGCCGGACGATGACAGAAGCGTCGCTCTGCGGGCTGGGCCAGACAGCGGGCTCCGCTGTGATGAGTGCGCTGCACCGCTGGCCGGGTCTTTTGCAGGCGGCTGGCGCTCAGGAGGACTACCATGACTGACAGAGTGACGCTCACGATCGATGGCGATGAGATCAGCGTGCCGGCCGGCATCACGATTCTGGAAGCCGCCCGCCAGCTGCACCATGACATCCCCGTGATCTGCTATCACGACGCGACCACATCCAACGGCCTGTGCCGCATCTGCGTGGTGGATGTGGACGGCCAGCGCCTGCTCCAGCCGGCGTGCGTGGCGGAATGTCGCGAGGGCATGCAGGTGGACACCCGCAGCGAGCGCGTGGAGCGCAGCCGCCGCACGATCCTGGAGTTGCTCAACGCGGCGGTGAATCTGGAAGAAGCACCCGAAATCCAGGCGATGATGGCCGACTACGATGCCGACCCGGCGCGCTTCCCCGGCGCGGAGGCGCGCGAGCATCCGCTGCTGGACGACAATCCATTCTATGTGCGCGATTACAGCCAGTGTGTCTTGTGCTGGCGCTGCGTGCAGGTCTGCGCGGAGGACGCGCAGTACACGTTTGCCCTCACGCTGGATGGGCGCGGGTATGCCACCGCTGTTTCGACCAGCTTCAAGCAGGCCATGACCGATTCGCCCTGCGTGTTTTGCGGCCAGTGCATCGGCGTTTGCCCCACCGGGGCGCTGAAGCCCAAAATCGAATTCGGGCTGGAACAGGGCTGGAGCTGGGAGCAGATCCGGGCCAGCACCCGCCGTCCTCGCAAGCGTAAGAAAGACGACGAGTCGGCATGAGCGACAATCACCGCGACCCGCCGGGTGCATCCAGTGGTGCCCTGCCGTACCGCTACTGGCTGATTGAGGGCGAGACCGTCCAGCCGGTGGATGGGGGGGTCATCGAGGAAACCACCGTCAGCATTCATGTGAACACCCGCGAGCTGGCGACGCTGATGTGCAGCCCGCTGGATGAGGAAGCCCTGGCGCTGGGTTTCCTGTTCAACGAGGGCGTGATTCAATCGCTGGATGATGTGGGCGTGGTGCGCGCCAATGCGCGGCGCACCCTGGTGGATGTGCTGCTGCGCACCAGCGATTTTTCCCCGCCGCGTCGGATGATCCTGACTGCGGGCTGCGGCACGGGCATCACCTTCCGGCTGCTGACCGAGCAGTACCCCGCGCTGGACTCGACATTTGCGACGACGCCCGAGGCGCTCCAGGCCCGCATGCGCGAGATGCAGGGCCTGGCCCGGCTCTACCAGCAGGTGCGCGGCGTGCATACCTCTGCGCTGGCCGCCGAGGACAGGGTGCTGATTGTCGCGGAGGATGTGGGCCGGCATAACACGATCGACAAGATCGCGGGTAAGGCCCTGCAGCAGGGCATTCGGACCGCTGACCGCATCCTGATCTCCAGCGGGCGGATCAGCTCCGAGATGATGACCAAGGCGCGGCGGATGAATATCCCGGTGGTCGTCAGCCGGACCGCGCCGACCAGCACGTCGCTGCGGCTGGCGGCGGCGTGGAATATCTGCCTGGTGGGCTATGTCCGCCGGGGCGGGATGCGGGTTTACACCGCGCCGCACCGGCTGGGGCTGGCCCTGCCAGAAACCGCCGGCTGAGTTTTCCTCCCCCGGCGGGGCTGTACCTTCGCCGGGTTTTGCTTCCCCCCTTTTTCCCCGCTATCGATTACGCTGGATCAGGCCGGGTGACTGGTATTGCCACCTCCGATCTGCCGAATTCACACGTTTTTTAGATGCTGCCCCTTGATGAAAACATCAATTAATGTAACACTATACAGGGATAAGTAGAGCCTTGATATGAAAACCACAAAACTGCAGCGTCATGGTGATGCGAGATCAGACGCGGCAGTTTGTTCGCCCTGTGTTCTCTGGCTGTCCTTATTCGGCGTCTAAATACTTCTTAATGTGTAAAGGTTGACGCCCTGTAAGGACGTTTTTATAATATCAGTTGAGATCAGCCCGATTTGGGGGGAGGGGCGGTGTGGGTTTACAGATTTGTGTGCTGAGTGTGGCTCCGTTATAGATTTTCATTAGGTAGAAGGGTCGAATTAGTGTGTTGTTACGTCAGCGTGGACTGGGCTATGCGCTCATAGCTTATTTTCTGGACATCACCGGCGTCATCAGTGCGGTCATTGTGGCCCGGCAGCTATACGTCATCTATACGGATGCCCTGGGCATTTCCACGTCTGGTTCTCTGGCGATCGAAGTGCCGCTGTTGTTCCTCGTGTTCTCGCTGGTGGCCTGGTCCAATATCGCCAGCACCTTTAACCTGTACGATCCCACCGTGAATCACAAGGTGGTTCGTGAGCAGCGGGTGACTGTCCAGTCGGTGCTGCTGTCGCTGCTGATGCTTTCCGGCGCGTTTTTTCTGCTGCGGCTGGATGTTCCCTATGATCTGTTGCTGGTGTTTGCCGCGGTGCAGCTGCTGTTTCAGGTGGGCTGGCGGCTGGGGATGCGTGCGCTTTGCCGGGTCACCAATATGCAGCGCTACCCCGAACGCGGCGTCCTCATTGTGGGGACGGGGGACCTGGGCAACCAGGCGGCAGCGGTGGTCCAGAAATATGCCTGGGCCGGGTTGCGCTTCCACGGGTTCATCATCGACCCCGAAGATCCGCCCCTGGATGACGATCTGCTGATCGCCGGGACGCTGGACAATCTCTATGAAGTCGCCAAATTCCACGAGGCCGAAGAGGTATTCATCGCGCTGCCCGATCACTCATACAGCAAGCTGCGCAGCGTGGTGCTGGATCTGCTGCACCTGCCCGTGAATATCCGGGTGGTTCCCGATTACCTGACCCTCTCGCTGTACCGCACCACCGCTGACAGCGTGGGCAGCCGCCTGCCCGCAGCGGATGCCGAAGACCTGGACGGCCTGCTGCTGATTAACCTGCGCGGGCCGGTCCTGACCGCGCAGCAGTACCTGCTCAAGCGCCTGTTTGATATCGCGGTCTCCAGCTTCCTGATCCTGCTGGCCTCCCCGATTATGCTGGTGACGGCCATCGCCATCCGGCTTGAATCGGATGGCCCGATCATCTTCCGGCAGGCGCGGGTGGGGGAGAACGGGCGCGTGTTCACCTTCTACAAGTTCCGCTCGATGGTGGTGGACGCGGAAGCGCGCCAGGCTGAGATCAACCAGGTTGACGCAGAAGGGCATGTGATCCACAAGGTCGCAGACGATCCGCGCGTCACCCGGGTGGGCAGGATCATCCGCAAGTTCAGCATTGATGAGCTGCCGCAGTTCTTCAACGTCCTGTTTGGGGACATGAGCCTGGTTGGTCCGCGGCCCGAAATGCCCTGGCTGGTCGATAAGTATGACACGTGGCAATACAAGCGGTTCGCTGTGCCACAGGGGTTATCCGGCTGGTGGCAGGTTAACGGGCGCAGCAGCAAGGTCATGCATCTGCACACCGCTTACGACCTGTACTATGTGGAGAATTATTCATTCTGGCTTGACCTGTTTATTCTGGTAAAAACCCCCCTGGCGGTATTCCGGCGTACGGGGGCGTACTGATTTCAGGCGTTCTGGGATCACTCCGTACCGGTTCTCTGGCAGCCGCAGGCTGCCGGCCGGCGAATCCGCGAAGAACCACGGCGTTGCATAGGCCTGGCGGGCTGTGCCTGGTGAACAGCCCGATTGTCCAAGAAGATGGAGCATCAGGGTGGAACTACTCACCTATCTGAAGATTTTGTGGAGACGGAAGTGGCTGGTTGTTTTGCCGCTTATAATCGCTGTTGCCGCTGTTTTCCTGCTGACGCGTCGGATGCCCGCGACCTACACGGCCACGGCCACCATGCGCGTGGAAACCGCGCGCGCCGGGGCGCTGGATAATGTTGATTATGACATCCAGTACACCGAGCGGCTGGTGTCCACCTATGTGGAACTGGCGACCAGCCGCCCGGTGCTGGATGAGCTGGTGCGGACGCTTGACCTGGAGCGACTGCCGGGGATTGAGATCGAGATCGCGTTTGGCACAGAGCTGTTCAGCATCAATGTGACCGACACCAACCCGGTTCGGGCGCGCGTGGTGGCCAATACGCTGGCCGATATCCTGGTGCGCACCAGCACCGATGGGCAGACCATGGGCGGTCCCAGCCCGGCGCAGCTGCTGCAGCAGCAGATGATCCTGATGCAGACGGAGCTGGAGCAGGCCCGCGCGGAATATATCCAGCTGCTCATTGATCAGCCTGAAACGCCCGGTGTTCTGGAAACCGCCCAGCGCGCGATTGATGCGCGGGAGAGCGTGTATTACGACCTGCTGCGCCAGTACGAGCGCATGCGGGTGACCGAGGCCGTTCGTTCCGGTGGCATCGCGCTGGTCGAGCCGGCGGTCACCCCGGAGTCGGCCTCCGGGCCAAACCGGATGCTGTACCTGCTGCTGGCGGTGGGGGCCGGGCTGGGGGGCGGTGTGGCCCTGGCGATTGTCTTTGAGGTGCTGGATACCCGCCTGCTCACCAGTGAGGAGATTGTGAAGGCGACCGGCCTGCCGCTGCTGGGCGAAGTCCCGGTGCTGGGGGCCTCCGGCGATGGCCGGATGGCGGCAGCGCAGTACCCCGGTGCGGATATTTACCGGCGGCTGGCGACCAGCATCTTTTCCCCTAAGCGGGGTGACCAGTGCAGGGCGGAAGCCCTGCTCGTGGCCAGCGCGGAGCCGGGCGAGGGTAAGTCGTTCGTGGCGGCCAACCTGGCCTACAGCCTGGCCCAGTCCGGGCATAAGACCGTTGTGGTGGATGGTGATGTGTGGCTGCCCACCCTGCATGAAACCTATAACCTGCCAAATGAACACGGCCTGGCGGATGTCCTGGCCGGGCATGTGACCTGGGAAAAGGCTGTGCAGCCCGGCGCGATCGATAACCTGACGGTGCTGACCAGCGGCCCCACCCCGGCAGACCCGGCAGCGATGATGGCGGTGGAGAACCTGCGTGACCTGCTGACGGCGCTGCGCGGGGCGTTTGACGTGGTGGTGCTGGACAGCCCGGCGGTGCTGGGCGTGGCGGATGCGGCGATTGCGGCCCGCCTGGTGGATGGCGTGGTGCTGGTGGTGCGCCGGGTGCAAACCAGGCGCGGGCCGGTGCAGGAGGCGCTTCGCCAGCTTGAACTGCTGGATGTCCGGCCGGTTGGCGTCATTGTGAACGGCGCCCGGCCGCTTTCGGAGCGCTACTACGGGTACTACCAGGCGCGTGTGAAGGCGGCCGACCGGCAGGGCGCTGCCCCCCCAAAAGCGTAACGGAGCGCAGGTAACAGCATGGCTGATCTGGCACTGAAACTTTCCCCCAGGCGACTGCTGGGCTGGTTACCGGCGGGTCCGGCGCGGCGCGTGCGGGCCTGGCTGGAGCGCACTGTGCGCGCCCTGACGTGGTGGGACGCGGCTGCGCTGGTGGCGGTGCTGGTGTGGCTTGGGCTGCAGGTGCTGGCCCAGCAGGTGGTCGGCAGCCTGACGCAGACCGACCCGATCATCCACTACTACCCGGCGGCGCAGGCGCTGCTGCAGGGGGAGGGCATTGAGGCCTTCCGCGTGGATGTGTACCGCGGCCCGGGCTACCCGATTCTGCTCGCGGTGGTCGCCCGCCTGGCCGGTCTGGGGCTGTTTGAGGCTTCCAAACTGGTGAGCCTCAGCACCACGGTGCTGTTTGTGGGGGTGTCCTATCTGCTGGTACGCCGGGTATTCAGCCCGCGGACCGGCCTGATCACGCTCCTCCTGATCATGGCGGTGAATACGTTCAGCTGGAACTCCACCGTGCCAAGCTCTGACATCCCCTTTGCCTGGATGGCGGTAGGCTCGCTGTATTTTATGGTGCGTGGGGAACGCGGGCCGCGCTGGTTTGACATGATCGCCGCGGGCGTGCTGGCCGGGCTGGCGTTTGTGATGCGCTGGAACGGGCAGATCGCCCCGATCTTCCTGGCGGCGTGGTTCGTGCTGCTGCCGCCGCGCCTGATCGGCTGGCGTCAGCGGGTGGGGCTGGCGGCGCTGTTCCTGCTGGCTTTTGTGCTGGTGGCCGCGCCCTGGCTGTATGCCAACCTGCAGCTGCACGGCAGCCCGATGTACAACGAAGCCGCCATCGCGGTTGACCCGGAGCTGATGCCGATCCGCACCAGCCTGGGCGAGGCGATCTCCGGCGGGATTGAGGAACACGGCCTGGTGCCGTTCGGGCTGATGATCGCCTCGAAGTTCTTCACCAGCTTTCCCCCGGCTATTCAGGGGCTGCACGCTTACCCCACCCCGACGGGCTGGGTGATGGCCGGCGCCTTCTGGATCGTGATCGTGCTGGGGCTGATCCCCCTGCTGATCGACCTGGACTGGCGTAAGCTTTTTCTCATGGCCACGACGGTGCTTCAGTGGGGCGCGCTGGTCTTCTTCCACTATGAGTCGCGGTTTTTTATCCCCACGCTGCCGGTGTTCGCGGCGCTGGCGGTATACGTGTTCACCAGCGACCTGCTGCCTGATGTCCGGCTGCGGCTGCGCGGGGGGCGGTTCATTCAGGTTTGCGCGGGGCGGGGCCTGCGCGCCCTGCTGCGGGGCCGACTGCCTGACGGAGCACAGGGCAAGGCGGCGGGCATCAGCCTGGTGGCGCTGGCCCTGATTGGCGTGCTGGGGGTCAGCATTGCGGAGGCTTTTACGCATACGCGGGCCGCTCAGCTGAACCTGACCCGGTCGCACGAATTCTACGGTCGGCTGATCGCGTTCCTGGAGGCCGAGTCTGGCGAAAGCCAGCTCCGGCCGGTTGCGGCGCGCCAGTGGTCGCCGGCCCGGTATTGGATTCCCCGGGAAACCGGCAACCCGGTGCTGCCCCTGCCCACCGCCGAATCCTATGCCAGTGTACTGCCGGAGGTGTCGTTTGTGCTGTACGACCAGTACGGCTTTGAGGATGGGCTGGAGCCGTACTGGGATCACGAGTCGCTGGCCGACCTGACCGACCCCCTGGCGGCGCCGCCGGAGCTGGAGCTGGCCTATTTTATGCAGGAGTCGCGCCGGGTGATGCTGTACCGGGTGCTGAATGAAAACGTGCTGGCTGATATTGTCAGCTCGGACATCGACGGGGCAAACGAAGATACCCCGATGACGCGCATGTGGGATGGCGACCCGGCGCTGAGCTGGCGTTCGGAACCGGTGGCGCCCGGGGACGAGGTGGCGCTGACCTTTACGCTGGCGCGCACGATGCAGCTCAACCGGCTGTGGCTGCTGCCCACGGCTGACCCGGCGGCCTGGCCTGCCAGCCTGCGCGTGGAGGTCGGCCCGAATGCGACCCGCATGACCACGGTGGCGGAGGTGGCGCTTGACCCGCTGGCGCCGCATGAGCCGTTTGCGCTGACCCTGCCGGCAACGGGGGGGGATACCGTCCGGCTGACGCTGACTGCCCGCGAACCGGACGACCCGGCGGCGGCGGGAGTGCAGTTGGCGCTGGCCGAGGTGCGTTTCAGCCAGGCGTCGGAGCGGCCGGTTACAACGATGGCGCTGGCGATTGATGCCCGGGATAACGGCCGCGGCATCCTGGAGACTGCGTCCGGCATTTATATCGATCCGCTCACCCATGCGCTGCTGGCCCTGGTGGAGAACCGGGGCGACCTGCCCAGCTGGACGACCGTGAGCTTCTACACCGGCTGGTCACAGGATGATCTGACGCTGATCGGCTCGGCTGCCACGGGCGATATCCCCGCGGGGGAGGCAGGCGTGGCCCGGCTTTCGCTGTGGGACTGGGAAAACGCCCCCGCGCCCGGTGAGTGCCGGTCGGTATGGGTGACGTTTGATGTCGAGGCAGGCGCCTCCCGCCCGCTGGATATCTATAACGTGACTTTCGCGGGGACTCCCTGGGTGATGAACAGCCAGACCTGCAACCCGCAGGCTGTAACGCTGGGCGGTTTCCTTCCCGGCGGGGAGCTGTCAGCCTCCCGCTGGGCGGAGCAGACCAACGGCGGCGGCTCGGCGGGCATGGCGCGCGTGGATTACGACCCGGCGCTGGGCACGGATGTGCTCTCCATCACGGCCACGGCGGATGAAGGAATGGTAGTCACGCATCTGGCCGAAGTTTATGACCACACCTATTTCAGCGCCGCGATCAACTCGACGGAGAACTTCCTGATTCTGGTGCGTGTGTCGGATGGTGACGATTACCACTACCTGCAGTACATGCGCGCAGACTGGGAGACCCTGCCCAACGCCTACCCGGAAGGCCGCTTTATCTACCACGTGCTGCCGCGGTTTTATGCCAGCGCGGAGTGGTACACATTGGAACGGGATTTGCAGGCCGATTATCGTGCCGCGACGGGCCATGATTTTGAGTTTGTTGAGGCGATCTCGGTGCGGGTGTATGGTGAGATGAAGCTCGCCAATGTGCGCCTCAGCGCGCAGCGGTGACAGGGGCTGACTTGTGATGCACAACTTTCGCGCCTGGCGCGTTCTTAAGCCCGAGGAAACCCCGACTCAGCTCCTGATCGCGTGCGCGGTCGGGCTGCTGCTGGGTATCGGGGTGGTGGCGCTGCCGCCGGTGGCGCTGGTGGGGGCCGTGGTTGGCATCGCCGGGCTGGTTCTGTTCCTCAGACGGCCCGAAGTCGGCATCCTGGGCATCCTGATCATGACGGGCAGCATCGTTTTTGAGGACGTGCTGCCGCTGGTGCCGATCCCGGTGGGCAGCCTGCATATCCCAGACCTGATCATGCTGGCGCTGTTCGGGCTGATCTTCCTGCGCTGGTTCGTGGAGGACGATTTCACCCTGGTGCGCACACCGCTTGATCTCCCGCTGCTGGCCTGGCTGGGGATCATGGTCCTTTCCACCGTGCTGGGCATGGTGCGCGGCCAGACGGAATTCAACCTGGCGTTCCGCGAAATCCGGGTGCAGTCCTACCTGCTGCTGTTCTTCGCCATCACCAACCTGATTCGCACCAGAAGCCAGCTGAACTGGCTGATCCGCGGGTTTTTTGCCATCGCGCTGCTAGTAGCCGCGGTGATGATGGCCCAGTTTGTGCTGGGGGACTCGATGCCGCTGCTGCCGGGGCGCGTGGAGGTGCTGAACACCGAGGGCCAGCGTTATACCGGCATCACGCGCATCCTGCCGCCGGGCCAGGGCCTGGTGCTGATCGGCGGGATCACGCTCCTGGTGGTGATGGTTTTTGAGGGCTTCCGGCGCCGCAGCCTGTGGCGGATCGTGCAGGTGGGGCTGCTGCTGGTCGCCGTGATCATGACCTTTAACCGCAATTTCTGGGTGGCGCTGGCCCTGGGTATCCTGCTGCTGGTGTGGTTCACGCGGGACCGCGCGCGGGAGCGGAGTCGCCTGTTCCAGTGGGCCATGATCGGGGTGGTGGCGCTCAGTCTTGTGCTGATCGCGTTCATCCTGGTGCCCGACCTGCCGTTTTCCAACCTGGCTGAGGCCGCCTTCGATCGCTTCGCCTCCCTGTTTGAAGCGGATACCTTCCAGTCACAGGATAGCTCGCTGCGCTGGCGGGATACCGAGTACCAGTACGCCCTGCCGTCGATTATGCGCCATCCGCTGCTGGGGCTGGGGATGGGCGCGCAGTATCGCCCCGTTACCTCGCTGGACTATGACGGCTTTGACGGCCGGGCTTACATGCACAACGGGCATCTGTGGGTGATCGTCAAGATCGGCGTGCTGGGCTTTGGCGCGCTGGCGCTGACCGCCGGGCTGTACCTGTGGCGCGCGCTGAAGCACTGGCGGGGGCTGCCCGGTCCGCAGACGCGCGGGATCGTGCTGGGCTTTGCGCTGACCTTCATTGGCGTGGTGATCGGCTCGATCGTCAATCCGATCATCACCCAGTGGGGCTGGACAACCGCGCTGGGCATCATGTGGGGCATAAGCGAGTTGATCATCCTGAAGGCCGGGGAGTGGGGGCCGCTGGATGGCCAGGCGGACGACCCGCCCGTAACCGGCGCTGCACCGGCAGGCCCGGCGCAGCCTGTGTATCCAACTACCTGAGGAATAGCCGGCTCCTGACGGGGCTGTGGGTGAATTTATGGCCGAACAATCGATACTGGTTCGCTTTATCAGGGGTACGCTCTCCACGGCATTCGGCAACATGTCGCTGCTGACGCTGGGGCTGGTGGGGACGATGATCGCCACCCGCCGCCTGCCGGAGGATGAGTTTGGCGTCTTCGTTCTATACCAGGTGATCGCCATGTTCCTGATGCAGTTCAGCAGCTTTGGGCTGGATATGGCCCTGGCGAAGTACCTGGCCGGGACGGATGACGAAGAGGAGCGCCGCCTGTTGTTCAATACGGCCTGGTGGTGGCGCTTCATCACGATCCCGGTGGTCAGCCTGATCGGGTTTGCGCTGCGCCCCGGCATTTCGGCCCTGTTTGGTGAAGTCAGTCTGGAAGTGTTCCTGTTCATCCCGGCGATGTACTTCTTTGACAGCATGATCAGGCTGCTCAAATCCGGCCTGCAGGGTTATTTCCGCTTCGGCGATATCGGAATCGTGGATTTTCTGGGGAGCCTTTCCAACTTCCTGCTGATCCTGCTGCTGGTGCTGGTTTTTGACCTGCGCCTGATGGGGCTGATTTACGCGCGGGTGCTCTCCCTGGGGCTGGCCTTCGCCTATGCGTTCATCCGCCTTCCCGTGCAGAAGCGGCTTGAGATGGATCGCGGCCTGCTGCGCAAGATGCTGTGGTTCGGCGTGCCGCTGCAGGCCAATGACATCCTGAGCTTCATTTACACCCGGATCGATACGCTGGTCATTGGTGCGCTGCTGGGCCCGGCCGAGATCGCGTACTACGAGATCGCGCGCCGTATCCCGGACAGCCTGCTGCGCGTGTACGAGGCGTTCCGATCGGTGTACTTCCCGTTCATCTCCCGGTTCCTGGAGCAGCGGGAAAACGTGAAGGCCGCGCGCCTGCTGAACGCCTCCAGCCGCCTGATCGCGTTCGTCAGCATGCTTGGCGCGGTCTTTGTCATGGCTTTTGGCGGGGACTTCCTGACGTTGCTCTTCCCCGATCGCTATCTGGCCAGCGCGCCGGCGTTCACGATCCTGACGATGACGCTGGCGATCATGTTCGTGGGCAACATCCTGGGGACAACGCTGGTGGCTGTGGGCGATACACGCAAGCCGGCCATCATCAACACGATCCATTCGGTGGTCAGCGTGGTGGCCAGCCTGCTGCTCATCCCACCGTTCGGCATCGCCGGGGCCGCTTTCGCGGTGATGGCGGGCAATATCGTCTCCAACCCGATCAACCTGTTCTTCGTGCGGCGGCATGCGATCCATGCCCGGCTGTGGGATTACGCCAAACCGGTGCTGATCGCGCTGGTGGTCTGGGCGGCGTATGCGCTGATCGGCCCGGAGACAGTTCTGGCCCGGGTAGCGTTCATCCTGGCATTCCTGGTGCTTTCCGGGGTGCTGGGCGTCTTTACGTTGAATGACCTGGCCGTGCTGGGGGACAGCGATCTGCCGCTGCCCGGCGTCGTGCGCTCGCTGCTGACCCGTCGCTCCCAGGCCTGAGGCAGGCGACCTGCCTGACGCGGCCCACCTGACAGGGGACCTGATGCGCATTCTGGTGATGTCCGATCTTTACCCGCCGCATTTTCTCGGTGGGTATGAACTCAAGTGCAGACTGCACACTGACGAGCTGATCCGGCGCGGGCATGACGTGCGCGTCCTGACCAGCCGCTGGAAGCTGGACGCCCCGGTGGTGGAGGGGCATGTGCACCGCCTGCTGGAGGTGGACCCGGTCAGCCCCAACCTGCGGCTCCGGCCGGCCCGCGAGCTGCCGCTGCGCTTCGACCGGCGGGTCAATCAGTTCCGCTGGGCGCTGGCGACACGCCGCAACCGGGCGCTGGCCGCGCGGGTCGTGCGTGATTTCCGCCCGGACGCGGTGTATGTGTGGAACATGGGCGGCGTGGGGATCACGCCGGTGCTGGCGGCCCAGGAGCAGGGCTATCCCTGCGTGTTCCGCCTGGACGATTACTGGCTTAAGGAGCTGAAGGATGAGCTGGTGGCGGAAGCCAGCGCCTTAAAGCGGGCCTATCGCAGCGTGATGCTGGGCTGGCAGGACGTGAGCGTGCTGCGTTTTGAACACGCCCTCGTTGTGAGTCAGTGGGTGAAGGATCGCTACACCCAGGCCGGGTTCCCGGCGGAGGCGATGCGCGTCCTGCCGGAAGGTGTCCCCGCCAGCATGATGCTTGATCCCGCGACGCTGGACGCGCTGCCCGCCGATCCTGGCCCGGCGCGGCTGGTACATGTCGGGCGGCTGGTGGAGCATAAGGGCACGCACGTGGCTGTGCAGGCGCTGGCCGCCCTGGCGGAGCGCTACGGGCTGGACGCGGTGCGGCTGGACATTATTGGCACGGGGGCGGCCGAGTACATCGCCCGATTGAAGGCGCTGGCGCGTGACCTGGGCGTGGCTGACCGGGTGGATTTTGTGGGCTTCATCCCGCATGAGGATGTGCTGGAGCGTTTCAGGCTGTACACGGCGGTGCTGGTCAACTCGCTCTGGGAGGAGCCGCTGGCCGGGACCATCGCTGAAGGGATGGCGCGGGGCCTGCCCGTGATCGTGACCGATCGCGGCGGCAACCCGGAGATCATCGACGACGGGGTGAACGGGCTGCTGGTGCCGCCCGATGACCCGCCCGCGCTGGCGGCAGCCATTCACCGGCTGGTAAGCGATCCGGCGCTGGCCCGCGCCATCCGGCGGGCCGGGCTGGACACGGTGCTCAAAGGTTATACCCATGAGGGTATCGTGGACGAGGTTGAGGTGTATTTGCAGGCTGTGGCCCGGCAGGCGGACCACCAATCAGCGAGAGTGGGTTAATGCGCATTCTGGTTATCACCGATTCGCTTCCGTATCCGCTTTATTCCGGCGACCGCCTGCGGGTGTATAACCTGCTGCGGCGGATGGCCGACCAGCATGAAGTGTCGCTGGCCACCCTGAATGAATCGCCCGAAAACTCTGCGGAGAGCATCATGCATCTGCAGAGCTTCCTGAAACACGTGGTCGCCGCCCCGGAGGTGCACCGCCGGCGGGCGGCCTACCTGCCCGGTCTGCTGCGCTTCGCGCTGCGGGGCGTGCCGGTGGAGCTGTACTTCAAGCACTCCGACCTGCTGGTGCAGGAGATCGCGGCCCTGGTGCGCCAGGAACAGTTCGACATCATCCAGTTTGAGCATTCGCACATGGGGCTGTATGTGGAGCAGCTCCCACCGGAAGACCGCAGCAGGCATGTGATGGTGTATCACAACGCCATGTTCCAGCAGTATGACCGCATCGCCCGCCATGAGACGAGCCTGGCCCGCAAGGGCCGCGCCTGGCTGCACAGCATCATGCTGCGCCGCTGGGAGCCGCGCCACGGCGAGCGTTTCGACCGGTGCATCGCCGTCTCGGAAGTAGACCGTGACCTGCTGCTGGCGGAGAACCCCCGCCTGCGGATCGAGATCGTGCCGAACGGGGTGGATACCACGCTGCACCAGCCCCTGCCGCCAGAGGCGGCTGACCCGGCGGTGATGTTCGTGGGCAAGATGAGCTATCCGCCCTGTACCGATGCGGCCGTGTACCTGGGCAGGGAGCTGTTTCCGGCCCTGCAGCAGCGCATCCCCGGCCTGCAGCTCTGGCTGGTGGGGCGGGAGCCGGTCCCGGCGGTAACGCGCCTGGAACGCCCCGGCATCCACGTGACCGGGCAGGTGGAGAGCGTGGTGCCGTATTACGAGCGCTGCCAGGTGGCGCTGGTGCCGCTGCGTTCCGGCGGCGGGACGCGCCTGAAGATCCTGGAGGCGATGGCGCTGGGGCGCCCGGTTGTCTCCACCACCGTGGGGGCGGAAGGGTTGGATGTGACCGATGGGGAGGATATCCTGATCGCGGATCACCCGGAGGATTTCATCGAAAAGACATACCAGGTTATGACGGATGACGCGCTGCGCGACCGCCTGGTGGCGAACGGTCGCGCGCTGGTTGAACGCTGCTATAGCTGGGATTCGCTCACCGCCAAACTTCTTTCGATTTATGGCGATCTAGTCGCCAGTTGACGGGAACGAACCGTGTTACCTATTTTCATGTACCACCGCATTGCGCATGTCGCGCCGGAAGAAGACCCTCGCGGTCTTTCTGTTACCCCGGTCATGTTCGAGCAGCACATGGCGGCCCTGCATGACCGGGGATATCAGTGTATCCGTTTCGAAGATGCCGCGCTGCGCTGGCAGCACCATCGCCCGCAGCCCCGTAACAGCTTTGTGCTCACCTTTGATGACGGCTACCGTGACCTGCTGACCGATGTCGCCCCGATCCTGGAACGGTACGGCTTCACGGCGACCGTGTTCCTGGTGACCGATTACATCGGCCAGACCAACGCCTGGGAGCAGACCGGCCCCAACACCATCCCCCTGCTGACCTGGGATGAGATTCACGAGCTGGATCGGCGCTGCATGGACTTTGGCAGCCACACGGCCACTCATCCTCGCCTGCGCGAGCTGGACAACACCGCGATTGAGGAAGAGATGTACCGTTCGCGCACCACGCTGGAAGCGCAGTTTGGGCGGCCCATCACGCTGTTCGCCTATCCCTACGGCAATCATGATATCCGGGTGCGGCGGATCGTCTCGAAGGCCGGTTATACGGCGGCCTGCGGCGTGGATCGCGGGGTGTGGAACCGCTACAACGTCTGGCGCATCGAGTGCGGCGCGGAGGATACGCCCCGCACCATGCTGTGGAAGGCGCGCGGCCTGAATTACCTGTACTACTCTTTTCGGGAGCATACCGCGGTGGGGCGCGGCCTGCGCTCGCTGTGGCAGGGGGTTAAGCGCCAGCTGGGTCGGGGTGTGGTGACGGAGGAAGGACATTGATGCCGGTGCTTTCGGTTGTCCTCATCAGCAGGAACCAGGAATGGAATATCGCCCGCCTGGTGGAATCGGTGCTGGATCACGCCGCCGCCGTGACGGACTGCGAGGTCATTCTGGTCGATTCGGCCTCCACCGACCGCACCGTGGCGATCGCCAGCCAGTACCCGATCACGGTGCTGCAGCTCGCCGCCGACCAGCAGCTCACCGCCTCCGCCGGGCGCTATCTGGGCTACCGGCACTCCACGGGCGAGTACGTGCTGTTTCTGGACGGTGATATGGCGCTGTGCGAAGGCTTCATCCCGCGCGCGCTGGCGGCTTTCGCGGCAGGGGATGATCAGGTCGCGGTGCTGACCGGCCAGCGCCTTGACCGCCCGCAGGATACGCCGCCCGATGCGCCGCGCGACTTTGACCCGGAGGCCTACAGCGGCCGGATGGCAGAGGTGCAGCATCCTGGCGGGGCGGGGCTGTTCCGGCGGGAGGTGCTTGACCGGGTGGGATCGTGGAATCCCTTCCTGTATTCGGATGAGGAGCCGGAACTGTGCGTGCGCATCCAGCACGCGGGCTACCGCATCCTGCAGCTCGACTATCCGATCGCCTACCACTATTCCGATCCGATCGACGAGATTTCGACGCTGGTCGCGCGCCGCAACCGTAACCTGTGGCTGGGCGTGGGGCAGAGCATGCGCCTGCACCTCGGCACATCCCTGTTCTGGCCCTATATCCGCGAGCGCGGCTACGGCTGCCTGCCGGGCATTGGCCTGCTGGCCGGGGCGCTGACCCTGCTGGTGGGGATCTTCGGGCGGCGCTGGCTGGGCTTGGGGTTGTGGGCGCTGGCGCTGGCCGGCGTTGCCGGGCTGGACGCGCTGCGCAAGCGCAGCCTGTACCGCACCCTGCACAGCTTCGTGAAGCGTTTCTTCGTGGTGGATGGCATGCTGCGCGGGTTCTTCCGCCCGGTGGGCCAGCCGGAGGACTACCCGGCCCGTTACACGGTTGTCAGACAGGCGAGTGAGTGATGAACGCGTATTTTGAGGCGGGGACACGCCTGCACACGTTTCTGCGCGAGCGCTTCTGGGACGGCGCCGGGCTGGTGGGGCCGGATAACGGCGTGCGCTTCAACCGGCGGCTGTGGCGCTTCTTCAAGAGCGCCGCGCCCATGCTGCCCTGGAACGATGATTATTACTACCTCCAGGGGCAGGGCTACTGGGTGCTGGATAACTGGCGCCTGCACGACCTGACCGGAGATGACGCCCTGGTCGAGATCGCGCTGGCCTGCAGCCGGGAGATGACGGCCCGCCAGCATCCGGAAGGTCACTGGGATTATCCGCATCCGGAGTGGGGGGGGCGGGTGGGCACGGTGGAGGGCATTTTCGCCGCGCTGGGCCTGCTGGAAAGTTACGCCCGCACCCGCGACGAACACTGGCTGGATGGCGTGCTGCGCTGGTACGGCTACCTGGTGCAGGAAACCGGCTTCCAGCCGGCGCGGGAAGGGCTGGCGATCAACTACTTCTCGAACTGGACGCGCGGCCTGATCCCGAATAACTCCACCCTGGCGCTGGCCTTCTTCGGGCGGCTGGCGCAGGTCACCGGGGATGACCAGTACCTCAGGTACTGCCCGGAGATGATCGCGTTCCTGGCCGATGTCCAGCTTGAAACCGGGGAGTTCCCCTATTCGCTGCAGGGCCTCAACGGGGAGGGCAAGGACAAGATTCATTTCCAGTGCTTCCAGTACCACGCCTTCCAGCTGCAGGACCTGGCGATGTACTACGAGGCGACCGGGGACGCGAGCGCCCTGCCGCTGATCCGGCGGGTGGCCGAATTCATCGAGCCGTCCGTCCGGGCGGATGGCAGCACGCAGTTTGATTGCGCGGACAGCGGCGTGCAGATGCCCTACAACACCGCGGCGATCGCGGCCGCCCTGAATATTGCGCGGCGGCTGGGCGTGCATGACGCCCGCGCCGCCGAGGATCGGGCTTACGGCTACGTGCTGCGCGAGCAGCGGCCCAGCGGCGGCTATTCGTTCTCGCGCGGGGATTACGGCTTCCTGCGGGACGACCGTTACTACCCGCGCCCGATGACCATGCTGCTGTATCACCTGCTGCTGAAGGCAGGCGAAGAGATGCACGTTGAATCACCCATTTTCTCAAAGGATTAATGTTGATGCCCAGAACTTATGACTCAGTGCTGATTACGGGGGGGGCGGGCTTTATTGGCAGCCACCTGGCGGAAGCGATGGTTCGCGCCGGGAAGTCGGTGACCGTGGTGGATAACCTCGCCGGCGGGGCGCTGGAGAACCTGGCGGCGGTGCGCGACCAGATCGACTTTCACGAGCTGGACATCCGCGAGCCGGCGTTTGAGGATTTTGTGCGCCAGCGCCGCTTTGACGCAATCTGCCACCTGGCGGCCAACGCCTACGTGCCACCCTCCGTGGAAGACCCGTCGTTCGATTTCAACCAGAACCTGGCGGCCCCGTTCCGCCTGCTGGAAGTGCTGCGCCAGGCGGAGCAGCTCCCGCTGCCGGAGCAGCGCCCGCTGCTGGTCGTGATGTCTTCCGCGGCGGTGTATGGCAACCCGATCCGCATCCCGATCCTGGAAAGCGACCCCACCGTGCCGATCTCGCCCTATGGTGTGGGCAAGCTGGCGCTGGAGCGTTACGTGGCGGTGTTCAGCCAGGTGTATGGCATCCAGGCGGCGTCGCTGCGCCTCTTCTCCGTGTTCGGCCCGCGCCAGAAGAAGCAGATTATCTTTGACTTCCTGCGCAAGCTGACCGCCACCCCCAACGAGCTGGTGATCATCGGGGATGGCACCCAGATGCGTGACCTGGTGTATGTCGAGGACGTGGTGCAGGCGATTCTGAAGGTGCTGGAGAACGGCCCGCTGGCGGGCGAGGTCTACAACGTGGCCGCCGGGCGCGGCGCGACGACGCTGGAGATCGGGCAGGCCGCGGCCAAAGCGATGGCGCTGGACCCGGCCTATACCTTTACCGGCAGCGTGCGGCCCGGCGACGCGGAGAAGTGGATCGCCTCCATTGACGCGATCAGCGCGCTGGGCTTCGCCCCGCAGTACACGCTGGAAAGCGGCATCGCGCGGGTGTATGACTGGTATCGGAACACGCAGTAGCGGCTGATGTTTCTTTACGCAATGCTGCGGATGCGTCAGACGCGGTATTAGTAGCGTCGCTTTGCAAAGCGACGCTACGCGCAGGCCGTGTCTATCAACCAGGGTTGATACCACTGTGTCCCCATTGAATAGTGAAACGTCATCAGCAGCTATGCAGGATAGGAAAGAGGGGATTATGAGCCAGGGGCGCCACATCGCCTACATCATTTCCATGCCGAACGGGATGGATCGCTGGACTCACCGCGAGGTCGAGGCCCTCACCGCCCGCGACGGCGGCATGCGCGTGTCGATCTTCCCGCTGCGCTACGCCGAAGGCCCGTACATGCCGGAGCCGCGCTGGGGCGATCACTACGTCTTTGACCGTATCAGGGTGCTGCTCAGGCAGCCGCTGTGGTTCCTGCGCAACCCGGGGCAGTACGTGACCCTGCTGCGCGAGGCGCTGGAAACGCGTACGCTGATCAACTTCTTCCTGGGCTATGACTTCGCCATGCAGATGCAGGCGCGCGGCGTCCAGGCGATTCACTGTGTCTTTGGGGATCACAAGCTGTTCATCGGCTACTACTGCAAAAAGCTGCTGAACGTGCCGCTTTCCGTGGCGCTGTATGGGTATGATCTGCGCGCCAACCCCAACTGGGACATGTTCAAGCGCGCGATCCATGCCTGTGACGAGATCGTGGTGAACTGCGCCTTTAACCAGGAGCTTCTGACCGAGATCGCCGGGGAGCAGGCCGGGGCGCGGGCGCGGATCATCCGCCACTACTCGCTGGGGCCGGAACGTGACGGGCGCGGCAAGCTCAAGGTGCTGCAGGTGGGCGCCTTTGAGGAGCGCAAGGGGCATGACCTGCTCTTTAAGGCCCTGAAGCAGCTGGGGGACACCGCCGACAATATCGAAGTGTGGGTGGCGGGCTATCAGGGGCCGGTGGACGTGCAGCAGCTCGCCCACGATCTCGGCGTGGCCGACAGGGTGCGCGTATTCGGCTGGGTGAATGACGAGGTGGTGAACCTGCTTTACGAGCTGTGCGACGTGTTCTGCCTGCCGTCGCGCACCAGCAGGGACGGCATCAGCGAAGGGCTGCCGGTCGCGCTGATCGAGGCGATGGCCTACGGCAAGCCCGTGATCTCCACGCGGCTGGGGGGTATCCCGGAGCTGGTGGAGAACATGCTGATCGAGGAAAACAGCGTGGACGACCTGGCGGAAGCCCTGCGCCGTTATGTGCAGGAGCCGGGGCTGCTGGAAGCGCATTCCCAGCGCAATCTGGAGATCGTGCGGGAGCGCTACGCCGAGACGAACGTGGATGCGATGCGCGCGCTGCTGGTGGAGATGACCAGCGGCGTTTAGCCTGGATTGATGAGAAATGACAGCCAGTATGACAACAACACTCTCTGAGACTTTTGTGACGGATTTGAATGCGCTGGCGCTGGCCGGGCTGGAGCCGCTGTACAACCCTGAGCGTAAGCTGTTTGACCGGCAGGTGCGCGAGGGCCAGATCGTGTCGATGAAGACGGCCTTCACGATCACGTACACGGCGATCACGCTGCTGGGGCTGGAGCGGGCGCGCCAGGCCGGGCTGGACGTGTTCGATGTGGACGCGGAAGGCGCGCTGGCGGCGCTGCTGAGCATGATCGCCGATACCGGCTGGTCTGGCGATGCGGGCATGATCCTGTGGGCGGACGCCCACCACGGCGGGCAGCACCGGGCTGCGCTGGTGCGGGTGATCAACCATCTGGTGCAGGAAAGCACGCTGCTGGACGTGACCACGATGGAGCTGGCCTGGATGCTGATCGGCCTGGCGTATACGTACCGGGACGCGCCCCAGGAGCCGCATGTTGAGCGCCTGGCGCACAGCCTGTTTGAGGTGATTCAGCAGCGCTACAACCCGCAGACGTGCCTGTTCCCGCACACGGGCGGGGCCGGGCTGCGCAGCCAGATCGGGAACTTCGCCGACCAGATCTACACGATCTATGCCCTGGCGACCTGTTACGAGGTCTTTGGCCGGGCGGAGGCGCTGCAGTACGCGCTGAGCGCCGGGCGGCGCATCCTGGCGCTGCAGGGGCCAGAGGGCCAGTGGTGGTGGCATTACCATGCCGGGCAGGGCGTTGTTGTGGCGCGTTACCCGGTCTTTGGCGTGCATCAGGACGGCATGGCGCCCATGAGCCTTTACAAGCTCGCGGCGGTGGCCGGGGATGCCGACTTCGCGGCGGCGATTGTCCCCGCAATCACACGGGGCCTGAGCTGGCTGCTGCCCGCCAATAACGAGCTGCGCCAGCCGATGATCGACTGGGAGCGTAAGGTTGTCTGGCGGGATATTGAGCGTTCCCGCCCGGTGGATTACCTGCGCTATGCCGCGATGGGGCTGGCCCAGGTGGGCATCACCGGCCCGATTGACACGCTGGAGGCCGCGGGGAGCTTCGTGCTGAACCCCGAGATGCGGCCCTATCACCTCGGCTGGCTGCTGTATGCATTTGCGGGCAAAACACACGTGGGCTGATGCGGCCCGGTTTGAGCGCTTGTTTAGCGAGAAGTGACTGCGGACACTATGAAAATCTGGATTGATATGGCGCATTCGCCACAGGTGTTGTTCTTCCGCCCCTTGATTGCGGAGCTTCAGAAGCGGGGGCATGACCTGATCCTCACCACGCGTAAATCCGCGGAGACGGTGGAGCTGGCCGACCGCTTCGGCTACGACCATACGCCCATCGGCGGGCATGGGGGCGAACACCGGGTGGGCAAACTGGCCGCGCTGGGACTGCGCGCGGCAGGGCTGGCCCGGCATGTGGCGGGGGAAGGGGTTGATCTCGCGCTGAATCACGGCTCGTACGCGCAGGGGATCGCGGTGGGCCTGCTGCGCAAGCCGCTGGTGCTGATGTACGACTACGAAGGCCATCCCGGATTACATGTGCTGTGTCGCGTGGCGGATAGAATCCTGGTGCCGTATGTGTTCAACCAGCAAAGCCTGTACCGCTACGGGGCCGCGCCGGAGAAAATCAGCACGTTCCACGGCCTGAAGGAGAACATCTACCTCTCCGACTTCCAGCCGGACCCGGACTTCCTGGCGGAAAACGGCATCCCGGCGGACAGGATCCTCGTCACGCTGCGGCCGCCGAACCCGATCGCGGCCTACCATCAGTTCGAGAACCCGCTTTTTGACCAGGCGTTTGAGCATGTCGTCAGCCACCCGGAGACGTTCCTCGTGATCCTGCCGCGCACCGCCGAACAGCGCCAGCACTACCAGGGCCTGAACCGGGCCAACATCCTGGTGCCAAAGGTGCTCAGCGGGCCGGACCTGATCTACTACTCCGACCTCGTGATTGGGGCGGGCGGCACGATGAATCGCGAAGCCGCCACGCTGGGCACGCCGGTCTACACCGTGTTCAAGGGTCTGTGGGGCAGCGTGGATCAGCATCTGATCGACACGGGCAGGATGATCCGGCTGCAGGAAAGCGCTGATATCGACAAAATCGCCATCACCCGCAAACAGAAGGACGCGGCGGTGGCGGCCCGGCTCCAGGCTGAAGGGCAGGGTCTGCTCGATGCCCTGGTGGATCAAATCCTTTCCGTAGTGAATTAGGAGGGGGTGAGAAGTCGTCCAGTTGGGTGGTTTGGTGCTATCTTAGATGATGACGTGCTGGCTCTGCTGGGCAAGGCTTTTTCTGGAAAGGCCGTAGCTGCTGACATGAAAACCCCGGTTCGAATGGTGCTCTTACTGATGCTGATCGTGGGGCTGCTGCCTCGCCTGCAGGTGAGTCCTGCGGCGGCGCAGGCCCCCCCGGCCGCTCTTTCCCACCCGCGCCTGCTCTTCACCGCGGAAGAGATTCCCCTGCTGCGTGAACGGGCGCAGACCACGCATCGTGAGATCTGGGCGCCGATTGAGACCTATGTGAATGGGCAGGTGGGCAGCGCCCCGCCCGCCCAGGCGCCGGCTTCGGGCAGCGAGGATGATTATCGTAATGCTGGCGACCAGATCTTTGCCTTCGCCTTTGCCTGCATGATCTCCGGGCAGGACGATCACTGTGACCTGGCGAAGGCCTACCTGCTGGCCTATGCCCGCTGGAACCAGTGGGGCGATGAGAACAAGCGCGACCTGGGCCAGGCCCACATGATGCTGGGCAGCGCGCTGGCCTATGACTGGCTCTACGACCACCTGACGCCTGAGGAACGCGGGATCGTGCGCGGCAGCCTGGCGCTGTGGGCGCAGCGGATGTACGAGGCCAGCGTGGCAGACGGTTACCGCGCGGAGTGGGTGAACTGGTGGCCGCGCTCCTACATGCAGAACCACTACTACATCAACCACGCTGCGCTGGGGCTGACGGCGCTGGCCCTGCTGGATGAGGCCGAAAGGGTGGCGTGCACCGTTTTCAGCACCCGCAATGTCAACATCCGCAGCGGGCCTGGTACCGAGTTCGCCGTCCTGGAGGTGATGCAGGCTGGCGGCGAACGCACGGTGGTGGGCAGCGTGGTGGGGACTGACGGCTATGTCTGGTGGCGGCTGGAGGGCGAGGCGTTCGTGCGCTCGGACGTTGTGGACGAATCGCCGGGCTGCGCCTCCCTGACGGTTGACGCGCAGCCGTGGCTGGACCGCGCGATCGATCGGATCAGCGCCGGGCGGGCGATGCTGGAAGGCATCGCGGATGGCAGCTGGCACGAAGGCGCGCTGTACCAGAATTACATGCACACCATGACGCTGCCGTTTATGATCGCGCTGCGGGATGTGCAGGGGATCGATCTGCTGCCGCATACCTACCTGCGTAATTACACCTACTGGCGCCTGTATAACCATGTCCCCGGCTCGGACCTGCCGCTGATGGCCTTTGGCGATATTGAGGCGCTGTGGGGCAACAGCTACGCCGCGCATGCCACCCTGGATTTCATCGCGGCTGAATATGAGGATGGGCATGCCGCGTGGCTCGCCCGTGAGCTGGCGAACGCGACCGGGCGCACATCGTATGTCTGGACGGCGCCGTGGTATGTGTTTGAGTTCCTGTACTATTCCCCGGAGATCACGCCCATCCCGCCGGATGACCTGCCCCTGGCGCGCACCTTCCCCGATTTTGAGGGGACGATCTGGCGCACGGGGTGGGGCGTGGAGGATACCGCTTTCGCGCTCAAGACGGGGCCATATGGCGGGCGTTTCGCGTTTGAGGCGTTCACGGCAGGCGCACCACCTTATGAGCCGCCGTGCAGCGTAACCGGCTGCCAGCTGCTCATCGGGCATGGTCACAACGATGCGAATGGCTTCTACCTGTACAGCAACGGGGCGCGGCTGGCCCCGGAAAGCTTTGGGTTTGACCGCGATCATGCCTCTTACCACAACACCGTGCTGATTGACGGGCAGGATCAGTACCGCCCGCCCGACAACCTGCAGGGGCAGTACCCCGAATATTTTGTGGGCAGCGAGGCGGCACTCGTCAGTTCGGTCGCAGCATCGCAGCATGGCTACCTGCTGGCGGATGCCACGCCGCGCTACCGGCGGGCAATCCAGGATGTGGAGCGTTACGTTCGGCACGTGGTGTTTGTCCAGCCGGATTACTTCATCATGGTGGATGAGCTGGCTGCCGGGAGCAGCCACCAGTACGAATGGGTGACGCATGTCGAGGAGAGCGTGACCCGGGAGGACCGCTGGCTGCGCGGGCAGGGCGCTAACGGGCAGGTGTTGGGCGTGCATGTGGCCGCGCCCGCCGAGTTTGAGGTGAGCTTCGGCAACGACCTGTATCCCTACGCGCGCACCCGGCCCGCCGCCGCCGTGGATGACGTGCGCCTGGTGCATCTGCTGTATCCCACAGACGAGGCCGGCTGGGCGGCGCGCCCGGCGGTGACCGTGCTGCAGGATGATGCGCAGGCGGTGGTGCTGCGTGTGGATCACCAGGATGGCAGCGGCCGGCAGGACCTGATTCAGTTCACGCTGGGTTTTACCGGCAGCACGGTGGATACGCTGGCCTTTGGGTCAGATGCGCGGGTGATCGTGGTCTCACGCGCCGGGGATGGCACCCTGCGCAGCATCTTCATGCACAACGGCTCTTACCTGTTTGACATGGGCGCTGATATGCAGCTGGTGGATCACTTCGCCAGCGAGGGGGTGTTTGAAGCGATTTACGGTGACAGTGTGCTGCAGGTCTCCGGCGATACCGGCGCCGGCTTTCAGGTTTACGCCCAGGGTGCGGAGTTTGTGGACGTGAACGGCGACCGGGGCAGTATCATTCATGATGGGAACTATATCACGCAGGAATGAGCCACATGCCGGGCCGCACATGCCAGCCGGCTGCAGCGGCCCGGTTTTTTGATCGTCCTTATCTCGCGAAGGTGGAAACTTCATGGCATCAACCAGAAAGATCATGCACGTGGTGGGCGCGCGCCCGAACTTCATGAAAACTGCGCCGATTATGCGGGCGATGCAGGGGCGTTTTGAACAGGTGCTGGTCCACACCGGTCAGCACTATGACGACAATATGTCCCAGGTGTTCTTTGAGGATCTCGGCCTGCCCCAGCCGGATATCTACCTGGGGGTGGGGTCAGCCAGCCATGCCGTCCAGACCGCCCGGATCATGATCGCGCTGGAGGAGATCATGCTGGCCCAGCGCCCTGACCTGGTGATGGTGGTGGGCGATGTGAATTCCACGCTGGCCGCCGCGCTGGTGTGCAGCAAGCTGCTCATCCCGGTGGCGCACGTGGAGGCCGGGCTGCGCTCATTCGACCGCGAGATGCCGGAGGAGATCAACCGCCTGGTGGTGGATCAGGTCGCGGACCTGCTGCTCACGCCCTCACGCGATGGTGACGCCCAGCTCCTCAAGGAGGGCATCCCGGCGGAGCGCGTGCAGTTTGTGGGGAATGTCATGATCGACAGCCTGGCGCATGCCCTGGAACGGGCGCGGGAATCATCCACACTGGCCGATCTGGGACTGGAGCCAGGGACGTTCGCTGTGCTGACGCTGCATCGCCCCTCCAACGTGGACGATCCGGAGACGCTGTGCGGCATTCTGGCGGCGCTGACCGACATCCAGCAGCAGCTCCCGATCATCTTCCCCATTCACCCGCGCACCCGGGGGCGGATCGAAGCCTTTGGCTTGGCGCCGATGCTGGAGGCCGCGCCGAATCTGCGCCTCACCGAGCCGCTGGGCTATATCGATTTCCTGCGCCTGTATTCCAGCGCCCGGCTGGTGCTGACCGATTCAGGTGGCCTGCAGGAGGAAACAACCTACCTCGGCATCCCCTGCCTGACGCTGCGCTTCAACACCGAGCGCCCGGTCACCGTCAGCGAAGGCACGAATCAACTGGTCGGCAACGATCCGGAGGCCATCCGTAAGGCGGCGTTTGATGTGCTGGAAGGGCGGGGCAAGCAGGGCGGTATCCCGGAATACTGGGACGGCCGCACCTCGGAGCGGATCGCGGCGGCGTGCGCGGCCTTTTTCGCGCGGCAGGAGGCCGGGGCGTAACCCCTGACCTTGCGCTGAACCAAAAAGAACCGGGGCGCTTGCTGGGCGTCCCGGTTCTTTTGCTGGCTGGCCCCGTTTACTGAACCTCGGCGGGGTCTTTCTCCTCCGTGGGTGGCGCGGTCGCGGCGGCGGGTCGTCGCTTGCGGATGGGCCGCATCCCGGCGATGAACTCCTCGTAGGTGTTGCCCGCCGCCAGGGGGACGGTGACATGCGCGATCGGCTCCGCGGCGGGGCTGCCCCACATCATCCCGGCAGGCACGCTGCGCGTCACCACGCTGCCGGCGCGGATCACCGCCCCGCGCCCGATCGTGACATCCGGCAGGATGACGACATGCGGGCCGATGAACACATCGTCCTCAATCACCACCTTGACGCCCTGGCCGCGCAGGTGCGCGATGATCGAGGTGCGCAGCCCGACACTGACGTTATTCCCGATGCTGACCAGGTGCGGGTACTTGGCGTCGATCCATACATACGGGCCGATCCACACGTTTTCGCCCATCTTCACACCGCGCAGCCGGTGCATCAGCGGGCGCATGTGTTCTCCGCCAGGGGCGAAATAGGCGATGAAGTGCAGCAATCGCTGAAAGAACGCTTGCAGCATCGTTAGCTCTCCTGTTCGTCATCCAACGATAAGGGCATCAGGCGCAGGTATTCGGTAGCCCGGCTCTTGCTGTCGAAGTCGTCAAATACGCGCTGGATCTGCTGCTCGCTCATCTCCATGACTTCCACCACGCGGGGCAGCGGCACATTGTTTTCGTGAGCGTACCACAGCAGATCCATCACCTCGAAGGGCAGGCGGAAGAAGAACTCCTCCTGCGACTGGTGGGCGCTGTAGGTATCCGTGGTCGGCTGGCGGCGCAGGATCTCCTCCGGCACGCCCAGGTGACGCGCGATCTGGTAGACCTGGGTTTTGTAGAGGTGCGTGATCGGCTTGACATCCGCCCCGCCGTCGCCCCACTTGACGAAGAAACCCTGCTCGTGCTCGTTCTTGTTGCCCGTCCCGATCACGGCGTAGTTGTGCAGCTCGGCATGGTAGTACAGCATGGACATGCGGGCGCGTTGCTTGAAGTTGGAGGCGGCCACGATCTGAAAGTACTCCGGCAGGGGCAGGCGGCTGGTTTTCTCCTCGCCCTCCGGGGTCACAATCGTCAGCGAGAAGACGTTGTAGGAGCCTTCCTCCATCAGGTTGTTGGGCAGCACGATCTTGGCCTTGTAGCCTTCCGCAGCATCATATTCCGGGAACACGCGTTTGATCGCCGCATCGCGCCGGTCGTAGCAGCGGAAGCCCGCCAGCGCCGGGAAGATGTTCTCCAGGATCGGCGTGACGCCGAAGCGATCCGAAAGCAGGCGGGCGAGCGCCTCGCTCTCCGGATCGGAATCCTTCTCCGGCATCATCACGGCCACGACCTTCTGCGGGCCAAAGGCGCGCACGCACAGCGCCAGCACGGTGGAGGAATCGATGCCGCCGCTTACGCCCACCACCGCGCCGCGCCGTTTGAGCCGCCGGCCCACCGTGCCCCGCAGGAACTCCACGATGCGCTCTGTTTCGGCTGCCGCGTCCAGCGTGAGGATGTTCTCATCAAAAACCATGTGTCTAACTCCTTATAAGGACAACAATCATAAGGGCTGCCCGACGCACACCTTCACATCATCTGCTTCGGAAAGCGGCGGGGGCAGCTTAAAATCGGCGATGAACTGCTGGTGCACCAGCTGGGTGGAGAGAATCCCCGCCAGCGCCATGTCATCGGTCTCGCCGGTGTGCGCGCCCTGCTCGATCTTGCGCACAAGCTGGTTGACGGCGGCGGGGTTGAAATACCCGGCGGCGCTGATCCCCTCCGGCGAGAGCAGCTCGCGCACGTAGTCAGGCGTGTGCGCGTTGAAGAAGCTGCGGTGGATCGGGGCGCGGTAGGGGCGCTTGGGGCGCCGCCAGATCTCGTCCGGGATCCAGCGGGAGGCCAGCCGCTTGAGCAGGTACTTCTCATTCAGGCCGCGCAGCTTGTAGCGGGCCGGGAGCCGGTTGGCGAACGCAATCAGCCGGTAATCCAGGAAGGGGAAGCGCCCCTCGACCGAGTGGGCCATGCCCATGCGGTCGCCCTGCGACGACAGCAGGTACTGCGACATGAAGATCGTCGCTTCGAGATACTGCGCCTGGTTCAGCGGCGACCACTCCACGAACTCCGGCGGGTAGGCCACCGCCGCCTGCGGCTGGCTTTCGCCCACGGCCTGTTTCAGATCGGCGGAGAAGAAGCGCCGCGTGCGGCTGGTGGTGAGCCAGCGCAGCGCGTGCGAGTAGTCGTCGGCTTCCAGGTCGGTCAGCCCCTGCTGGAAGAACGCCATCAGGTAGGCGCTGCCGCTGCTGGTCAGGTCCCCGATATACGGGTACAGGCGCTTGAGCAGCAGCGGGCGAATCTGCGAGTCGGGCTGCCTGGCCCAGAAGCGCCGGATTTTGGCTTCCTTGAAGATGTTGTAACCGCCCAGGAATTCATCCGCGCCCTCGCCGGTCAGCACAACCTTGAAGTTGTGGTCCCGGACGAGGCGGGAGAGCAGGAACATGGGAGCGGGGGAAGTGCGCAGGATCGGCACCTCGGCGTGCCAGATCACGTCCGGGAACACGCGCCCGATATCCTCATGCGTCACCTGCACCACCTGGTGATCGGTCCCCAGGAAGCGAGCCATCTGCTGCTGGTAGGCGCTTTCATCATAGTCCGGGTCGCTGAACGCGATTGAGAACGTGTCCAGGTGGTTGCTGGTGTAGTTGCGGATGATGGCCGATGTGGCGGAAGAATCCAGCCCGCCGCTGAGGTATGCGCCGACCGGCACATCCGCGCGCAGCCGGATACGGGTGGCATCCACCAGCAGCTCGCGGAATTCCTCCAGCAGCGTTTCCAGGCTGGCGGTGCTGTGCTGGCCCTCCGGCGGGAAGCGCAGCTCCCAGTACGGGCGGAGCGTGATCTGCCCATCGCGGGCGATCAGGTAGTGGCCGGGCGGGACTTCCTGAATGCCCTGGTATACCGTGCGCGGGGAGAGCGTGCTCCAGAACGTGAAAATCTGGTTGAGCGCCTCTGGATCAAGTGCCGCCGGCACGCGCGGATCAGCCAGGATCGCCTTGATCTCGGAGCCGAAGATCAGCGCGTCTTGCGCCACGGTATAGAACAGCGGGCGGATGCCCACCCGGTCGCGGGCCAGGAACAGGCTTTGCTCCCGCGCGTCCCAGATGGCGATGGCAAACTGGCCGTTGAGGTACTGCAGGCAGTCCGGGCCATAGTCCTCATAAAGGTGCAGGATGACCTCGGTGTCCGTGGTGGTTTCAAAGCGGTGGCCGCGGGCTTCCAGCGCCGGGCGCAGCTCCACGTAGTTGAAGATCTCGCCGTTAAACACGATCCACAGGCTTTGATCCTCGTTCGTGATCGGCTGCTGGCCGGTGCTGAGGTCGATGATGCTCAGGCGGGCGTTGCCCAGCCCGACCCGGGCGTCGCGGTAGATGCCGAACTGGTCGGGGCCACGGTGCCGGATCAGCGCCAGCATCTGGCGGAGCTGCGATTCGTCAATGCCATTCGGGGCGTTCAGGTTGAGCACCCCCACAATCCCACACATAACGCTACCCCCTCGATCAATCCCCCCGCCAGCGTTGGTTGTGTAACAGCCGGCGCGTTACGCCAGGCCGGTGAGCGCTGCGCTGACCTCCCACAGGCGCCGGGCGATGGCCGGGTCCTGCGATTCGTCTGATGACGGCTGGGCCTGCCGATCCACGAAGTACGCCCCGCTGACCCCCGCCACCTCCGGGGAGGCAGCCAGGTAGATCACGGTGTCGGCCCCTTCGGTGGGCGTGCGCACGTTCATCTCCCGGTAGCGACCGGGTGTCAGGAGCCGCCGGGCCAGCATGCGCAGCCGGCGCGGCAGGCCGCCAAAGTTGGTATCCACCACGCCAGGATGCACGCAGTTCGCGGTGACGCCGCTGCCTTCCAGCCGCCGGGCCAGCTCGTAGGTGAACAGGATGTTGGCCAGCTTGGACTGGGCATAGGCCACGCCGCGGTCATAGCCCCGGGTGCTTTGCAGGTCGTCGAAGTTGATCGTGCCTTCCCAGTGCGCGCTGGAGGCGACGTTGACGATGCGTGCCGGGGCGCTTTCGATCAGCCGGGTGAGCAGCAGGTTGGTGAGCAGGAAGTAGCCCAGGTGGTTGACGGCGAAATTCGCCTCCAGCCCATCCTCGGTTTCGATCCGGCTCATATATGTCGCGCCGGCGTTGTTCACCAGCACGTCCAGCCGGTCGTACTGCGCGCGGAAGGTCTGCGCCAGCTGCCGGATGGCGCGCTGCGACCCCATATCGGCCACCAGCAGCACGACCTGCCCGCTGCCCCCGGCCGCCGCCACCTGCGCCGCGATTTGGGCGCGGGCCGCTTCGCCGCGCGGCTGGCTGCGGCAGACCATCACCACCGTCGCGCCGCTGAGGGCCAGGGCCTGCGCCGTGTGCCTGCCGATCCCGGAATTCGCCCCGGTGACCAGGCATACCTTGCCTGTCATCGTCTGCTGAGTGTCGCTCATGCGAGTCCCCCTGCCGTTGTGAAGTGGAAAATGCCGGACGATCCCGGTCACCGCGCGCCAGGAAGCAGGTCACCCGTGGCGTGGAGGGCGCGGGGGAGGTCCGCCGGTAGGTGTGTCAGCCTTGCTTGCTGCGGATGAAGTGGGCCATCTTGTCGATTGAGTCGAAATTGTCGGGCGTGATCTCGCGATCTTCTACGTCCACATTGAAGGCCTGCTCGACAAAGAGCACCAGATCCATGACGCCAACCGAGTCCACGATGCCTTCGGCCAGCAGAGAATCGTCGTCCTCGTAGGCTACGGCGTCGTCACTGAACAGAATGGCCTCGTTGATATACTGCCGGATCTGCTTTTCAATGTGCTTGTTTTCCATGGCGTAACTCCTGAAATGAAGCGTTTTATCATGACAATGCTTAGATGAATACCTGCTCAACAGGAATAATACCATAGGTCTTGTTTTTATACGACTGCAAGATACCTAAAAAACGTGTGAATTTGCCGGGCCTGGCGGTGGATGCATGTCCTGGAGGAGACGCGGGAGGCTCCCCGCGCTGGAGGGGAGCCTCTGGAAATACGCCTCCTCAGTAGTCACACAGCCCACCTTCCGGTTGGTTCGCACAGGCGGCGCGGCGCCGCATCCCGCCCAGCGTGCCATCGGTGAGGAATGTCCCGGTGGAGGCTTCGCCCGGCACGCTGAACAGCGGCTGCGCATCCACATACAGCAGCACCCGTTCTGTGCCCATGCGTTCACGCAGGAGTTGCTGCCCCTGGGTAAGCAGCTCAAGGTGCGCCTCGGTCAGCTCGTACCCGAAGATCTCGCGCGGGACACGCACTGTCGCGATCACGGAGAGCGTATCGGGCTGTTCGCGCAGCTCAACGTCCATCACGGTGGAGGAGCCATAAATCTCGCGCAGCGTCACCCAGGCGGTGTTAAGCCGGTTGGCGGTTTGTACCCAGGTGTCCAGCGACATGGTGAGGGGGATGGCCAGCAGGAGCAGCGTCCCCACGGAAAGCGCTATCCGCCAGGTCTGGCGTGGGCTGCGGCGGTCGCGCAGGCGCAGGCGAACGCCCATCCACACGAACATACCGGCCGCCGCCAGGCTGATCGAGACAATATTGGTAAGGAAGAGCAGGAACGCGCCACTGGCGAGGCCCATCTCCCCGGCGGCGTAGGCCATGCCCACGGTGCACAGCGGCGGCATCAGGGCGGCCGCGATCGATACCCCGGCCAGCGTGGAGGATACCTCCTTGCGGGCCAGCGCATAGGCCCCCACCGCGCCGGAAAACAGCGCGACCATCAGGTCCAGCAGGGAGGGTGTGCCGCGCGCCAGCATCTCGTCCGTCGGCGTTTTTACGGGCCAGATCGTGCCAAGCAGGGCGGTCAGGGCCAGGACCAGCAGGATGGCCTTGAGTATTGTGAGGAGCGCTTCCTGCATCAGGTGGGGCTTTCCCTGGGTCAGCCCCAGCGCGAAGCCCATCAGCGGCGCCATCAGCGGCGCGATTAGCATGGCGCCGATGATCACGGCCGTGCTGTTCTGCAGCAGGCCCAGGCTGGCGATCAGGGAGGACAGCAGCACGAGCGTGTAAAAGGTGGCGTTGGAACGGGCCAGGGAATGCCCTTCCTGCACAACCCGGGCATGTTCACGCGGGGTCAGGGTGGGCATGAAGTCGTGCAGCCAGTAGGCCAGGCGCTTCCTGAGCGACGTGACCTCCCGCGCGGACTGCTTCACCAGCAGCACCGGGCCGGGGGCTTCGTTCAGCAGGCGGCGGGGGACGTCCCAGGTCAGCCAGTCGTCTACCGAGTGATCCTTCTCCGAGACGCCCACGATCACAAGATCGTCCGGTTTGGCCCGGGCCAGCACGCCCTCTACCAGCTCGACATCGGGTATGCGTTCCGGCTGGATCGTGATGGGGCGCTGCTGATGCTGGCAGGTGTGCTGCAGGGTTTGCAGGGCGGCCTGGTAGTGGCGGGCGTGGGCCTCCGCGCCGTAGGCGGAGAACCACAGCGTACTTGCCGGCCCGGCCAGCTGCAGGCCGATTTGCCCGGCCAGGATGGAGGGCGGCTGGCCGTTGACCGGCACGAGAATCTCGTCGAAGGCTGTGGTGAAGGGCCGCGTGCTGGCCCCGCGATAGATCACGACATGCTGCGGCGCGGTGCGCGCGACTTCCTCCACCACCGGCCCCAGCACCAGCCGTCCGCTGGCCTGAACGCGCACACCCAGCACCACGGTATCGGCGTTGTGTTCGGTCGCCAGGTCCAGGATGCCGCGCGCGATGGTGGGGGCGGTGTGGCTTACCAGCGTGATGGACGCGCCATCGGCATTGAGCCGGTTTACCAGCGCCTGGAGCCTGGGCAGCACTCCCGGCTGGCTGAGGCTGTGCTGGAGGCTGATGCACGCCGCGGTGATCTGGCTGCTGGCGACTGGTGAGAGGGCCATCCCCAGCCGGAGCAGGTCCTCCGCCGTGACAGGATTGGTGACCGGCACCAGGATACGCGTGGGTGTTGGCAGGTTGACATTCATGCGAACCTCTTCGGCTCCCCCGGTCATGGCAGATGTGGGCTGGCGTGGTGACCGGGCCGGGCGTTTTGCGCTTACCATAGTGCGCTTTGGGTGCGGCTGGGAATGCGTCATTAGTCCTGCAAGGCCAAAAGTACCAGGGACGGGCCGCGTGGAATCCGGCCGCAGCCGGGCGCTGGGCATGTCAGGGGCGCGGTGATGGAATTCGGTTGCATGCCGGGCCAAACCTGTGCTACAATTCCCGTATAATAAGAATAAATTCTCATTTAGTGAAAATAATGAATACGCAACTTGAGAAGCACTCCGCTATCCACAAAGTTTTAGATATCCTGCTGCTGTTTCAGGAACAGCACCTCCAACTGTCGGTCGAAGATATCGGCCAGCTCCTGGACATCCCCAAAAGCACGGTCTACCGCTACGTGCGCATTCTGTGCGAAAAGGGCCTGCTCGAAAAGACGGGCAGCGCCAGCTACCAGCTGGGACTCACCTTTCTCGAACTCAGCCGCAAAGCGCTCGCCAGCAACCGCAACATCCGCCTGCTGGCCCTGCCCAGCATGAAGAACATCGCGGAGCAGATCGGCGAGTCCGTCTCCCTGATGCGCATCTTTAACGACCAGGCGATCTGCATTGAGAGCATCGAGGGGCGTTACGCCCTGCGCGTGACGATCGAACAGGGCCGCACCCAGCCGCTGCATGCCGGGGCATCCAGCAAGGTGCTGCTGGCCTCCCTGCCGGAAGAGGACTGGCCGGACCTGCTGCACCCGCCGCTGCAGCGCTTCACCAGCACGACGATCACCGATGTCAGGGCGCTGCAGGCGCATCTCCGGCAGGTGCGCCAGCAGGGATACGCGGTCTCCGATGGCGAAATTGATGACGGGGCGCGGGCAGTTGCCGTGCCGATCCGGGACAGGCGTGACGAAGTGGTCGCGGCGCTCAGCATTGAAGCGCCGATGTCGCGCATGGATGATGCGACCGTGCAGGTGTATGTGCGCCTGCTGCGGGCGGAAGCCGACGTGATCTACAGCCAGTTGAGTTAGGGGTTCTGCATTTTCGCGGGTGATGCTGCAAAAGTGCTTTGTTCAACCAATTTTAAGGAGTTCACGATGAAAAGAATTGCTGTGAGTCTGTTACTTGTGCTGTCCGTTCTTGCGACCGGCATCGCTGTCGCGCAGGATGGCGAACCGCAGTATGGCGGCACGCTGCGCGCGGCCTGGCAGGCGGGCTGGGAAAGCCTTGACCCGCACTTTGCCAGCTCGGAAGCCAGCTTCCAGGTGCTGAACAACGTCCTGGAGACGCTGACCTTTTTCGATGACGATATGAACGTCGTCCCCTGGCTGGCCGAATCCTGGAGCCGTTCTGACGATGAGCTGACCTGGACGTTCAACCTGCGCCAGGGCGTCACCTTCAGCAATGGCCGGGAAATGACCGCCGAGGATGTGAAATGGTCGTTTGATCGCCTGGTCAACCCGGAAACAGGATCGGGTAACGCGTGGCGCATCGGCGGCGCGGAGACCGTGATCGACGTGGTCGATGACTACACCGTCGCGATCACCACCCCCACAGTGATCGCCAACCTGCCCAGCTCCCTGGCCGCGAACAAGTCCACGGCCGTGATGGCCGCCGAGAGCCTGGAAGACGACGGCACGGTTAACATCCCGATCGGCACCGGCCCGTTTGTGATCGCCGAGGTCGACGGGACGACCCGGCTGCTGCTGGAAGGCCGCGACGATTACTGGCAGGAAGGGCTGCCCTACCTGGACGCGGTGGTGATCACCCCGATCACGGATGACACCGCGCGCGACCTGGCGCTGCAGGGCAACGAGGTGGACTGGAGCTTCACCATTTCCCCGCAGAACCTGGCCACCCTGCAGGCGGATGAGAACGTGATCGTGGCGACGGCCCCGCGCCTGGCCTACGACTACTTCGGCCTGAACCTGAACCGCGAGCCGTTTGACGACGTGCGCGTCCGGCAGGCGATCGCCTACGCCATCGACCGCGACGTGATCTGCCAGTTCGCGTTCTTCGGGCTTTGCGAGCCAACGCATGGTCCCACCGGCTCCGGGACGCCGTGGTACTTCCCCTACGCGCCCTACGACCGTGACCTGGACAAGGCCCGCGAGCTGCTGGCCGACGCCGGGCATGCGGATGGCTTTGAGATGGCGATGATGCCGGCGATCGGCTTTGGTGAAACGCTGCGCGGCGCGCAGATCGTGCAGCAGCAGCTGGCCGAGGTGGGCATCACGGTGCGGATCGACCAGGTGGAATTCAGCGAGTGGCTGGAACGGCAGGCGGCGGGCGACTTCGACGCCTTCATGCTGAGCTGGCTGGGCCTGACCGACGCTGAAGACTACTTCTACCTCCAGCACCGGACCGGGAATGTGTTCAACTTCACCGGGTTCAGCAACGCGCGCTTTGACGAGCTGGTGGATCAGGGCCGCGCGATCGACGACTTTGAGGCACGCTACGCCGTCTACGAGGAAGCCAACCAGATCCTGGTGGACGAAGCGCCTTACATCTTCATGTACGTGAAGCAGGAAGTGAAAGCCTACGCGCCGTACGTGATGGGCTATGTGACCCGCTCCGATTCCGCCAACAACTTCTGGACCGTGTGGTTGGATCAGTAGTGTAGACCTGTAACCGGGGGGAGGGGGCGACTCCTCTCCCCGCTGGATCTGGCTGGGCGAGGCTGTGGCATGAACTATCGCTATATTGTCCAGCGCCTGCTGCTCGCGGTGGTGGTGGTCGTTGGCGTCACGTTTGTCGTTTTCCTGCTGATCAAGCTGGTGCCGGGCGATCCGGCGCGCGTGTCGCTGGGCCTGCAGGCCACAGAAGAAAACCTGGCGGCCCGCCGGGAGCGCCTGGGGCTGAACCGGCCGTTCATGGAGCAGTACCTTTCCTGGGTGTGGAATGCCGCCCAGGGTGATTTTGGCGACAGCCTGATCACGGGGCAGGCCGTGGCCCCGCAGATCATGCGCCGCCTGCCCGCCACGCTCCAGCTGGCCGGCATGGCCATCCTGATCGGGATGGTGATCGCGTTCCCGCTGGGCATCATCGCCTCGCTGCGGCCCGGCAGCTGGATCGATACGGTGGCGTCGATTCTCAGCCAGCTGGGGGTCGCGGTGCCGGATTTCTGGATGGCGATTCTTCTGATCCTGCTCTTTTCCACCACGCTGGGCTGGCTGCCGCCGGGTGGCTACACCCCGCCGAATGAAGACTTCGGGGACTGGCTGGCGCACCTGATCCTGCCCGCATTGACCGCCGGGCTGATCAGCGCCTCGATCCAGACGCGTTTCATTCGCAGCGCCATGCTGGAAACGATGGCCGAGAATTACATTACCACCGCCCGCGCCAAGGGCCTGCGCGAACGCACCGTCGTGCTGCGTCACGGCCTGCGCAACGCCCTGATCACCATTGTGACGATTGTGGGCCTGCAGGTCACGGCGCTGCTCAGCGCGGTGGTGGTGATCGAGATCGTGTTTTCGCTGCCGGGGCTGGGCCGCCTGACGCTGGATGCCGTCCTGGATCGCGACTACCCGCTGCTGCAGGGTTCCGTGCTGGTGATCGCCATCATGGTCACCGGCGTGAACCTGGTGGTGGACCTGATCTACGCCGTGCTGGACCCGCGGATCAGTCACGCGAAGTAGCGCTGCTCACCGGAGATTCCTATGGCTGATTCCCCCGCGATTCTGAACCTGAAGGAGCAGGAAGCCGTGCCTGCGCGCGGCCTGTGGCAGGATGTCGCCCGGCGTTTCCTGCGTCATCGGGTGGGCATGATCGGCGCGATCATCGTGCTGGCCCTGATCCTGCTGGCGCTGCTGGGGCCGGCGCTGGCCCCCTACGACCCGAACCAGATGGATTTTTCCGCGGTGTTCTCCGCGCCATCCGCCGCGCATCTGCTGGGCGGCGATGACTTCGGGCGGGATGTGCTGAGCCGGATTATGTACGGCGCGCGCATCTCGCTGCTGGTGGGCGCTATCGCCGTCAGCCTGGCGGCGACGGTGGGCACCACGCTGGGCATGATCGCCGGGTACAGCCGCCGCCTGATTGATGAGGTGATCATGCGTGGCATGGACATCCTGCAGGCGTTCCCCACGATCCTGCTCGCGCTGGCGATCATGGCGATCCTGGGGCGGGGCGTTTCCAACGCCATGATCGCGATCGGTGTGGTTTACATCCCGATCTTCGCCCGCATCGCGCGCGGGGAGGTGCTGTCCGTTCGCAACGAGGAATTCGTGCAGGCCGCCCGTTCGATCGGTGCGACGGATGCCGCCATCCTCACCCGGCACATCTTCCCCAACATCCTGCCGCCGATCATCGTGGAAGTCTCGCTCAGCCTGTCGTTCGCGATCCTGGCGGAAGCGGCCCTCAGCTTCTTCGGCCTGGGGACGCAGCCGCCCGATCCCAGCTGGGGCCGGATGCTCTCTGAAAGCCGCGATTTCTTCAACCAGTCGATCTGGATGGGGATATTCCCCGGCCTGGCGATCATGCTGTCGGTGATGGGCTTCAACTTCCTGGGGGACGGCCTGCGGGATGCGCTGGACCCGCGCCTCAAGAACATCTAGCCGCGCAGCTCCAGCGCCCGGGCCACCGCTGCCGCGCGCGTATTCACCTCCAGCTTGGCGAAAATCGCTTTCAGGTGGCGCTTGACCGTGTTTGGTGAGATAAAGAGCGCCCCGGCGATGTCGTTGTTGGTCAGGCCCTGGAGCAGCAGCTCCAGCACCTCGCGCTCGCGGTCGGTCAGCCCGTCCAGGGCGCTGGACGCCTGCCGGCTGGCCCCGATCTCCTGCGCGATACGGATGAAATCCCGGCTCTGAAAGGTCTGCTTTCCCAGGCAGGCGTACACCCCGTATTCCCGGTAGACCTGCTCGATCTCGTCCACCGTGGCGACCCCGCTGACCACGATCGTGGGGATGCTGTGCGCCCGCGTGAAGGCCAGCAGGCGCTGCCCGGCCTGGGTGCGCTCCGCCCGGCTGTGGGTGACCGCGCCCTGCTCGCCGGTCAGCGAGAGGTCGATGACGGCCAACTCGAAGCGCTCCCGGCCCAGGTAGCCCAGCGCCTCCCCAAACCCGGCGCACAGCCGCGCCTGAAAGCCCGCTTCCGCCAGCAGCCCGGCCAGGATATCCCGCCAGCCGGCATCATCCTCTACCACCAGCGCGAGGCGGTCCTCGCCCGTAAGGCTGCTTACGGGGGAGGCCGCCGGCTGCGGGGTGTCCGCTGCGGGCGGGGCAGGCGTTGCCGGGGCCTGCGCTTTCGCCAGCGCCTGGCGGATGGCGTCCCGGAACTCCGCGCGGTTGAACATCTCTTTGCGCAGGCATGTTGCCGCGCCGTGTTCCGTCAGGGCGCTGACGGCCAGCTCAACGGTCGCGTACCCGGTGAGCAGCAGCGGCACGCAGCGCGGGTTGTACTGGCGGATCGCGTCCAGCACGCGCAGGCCGTCCTGGTTGCTGTGGTCCACCGCGTCAAGCGACAGATCCACCACGGCCACGCGGTAAGCGGCCCGGTGCAGGCGTTCCAGCGCGTCCGGCAGGGTGGCGGCTGTGTCCACCACCAGCCCCATATCGGCCAGCAGTTCATGCAGGATACCCTGCCAGGAGGGATCATCTTCGACAACGAGGGCGTGGATCGGGTCTTGCATGGGGTCAATGCTCCTGTTCTTCGGGAGGGCTGATGGGCAGCCGCAGCCGGAAGGTTGTGCCGTCCGGGCCGCTGTGCGCGATCTCCACCAGGCCGCCCAGCCGCGCCATGAGCGTTTTCACCCACCACAGGCCAAAGCCCAGGTTGCGCGCCGGGGCGGCGCTTTCCCGCCCGGAGGCGAAATCAAACACGCGGCCCTGCAGCTCCGCCGGGATGCCCGGCCCGCTGTCACTGACCAGCACACTGACCCATTCGTGGTTGATCCCGCCCGTCACCGTGATCTGGCCGCGTCCTTCCATCGCCCGCGCGGCGTTTTCAAACAGGTTGGCGAACACCATCGTCAGGCCCTGGCGTCCGACCATCACCGGGGGCAAAGCCTCCAGATTGTGGGTTCCAAGCTGGATAGTAGGCGGCAGGCCCGCGCTGGTCGCTGCCTCTGCCACGCAGGTCGCGATCGCCACCGGCGTCGGGCGCATCGGGTGCAGCAGGGCCAGGCTCTCCCGCACGGAGTTCATGGCGTCGCTGGCGCTCTTTTCGATCTCGGCCAGGTTAGCGGCCAGGTAGGGCTCGGTTTGCAGCGCGGCCGCGCACTTGTCCTCGATGCCCTGCACGCGCACGGGGATGCTGCCGACCTTGTTATTGAGCTGGTGCAGGACATTGGCCGCGATATCCCCCAGCGCGGCGAAAGTCTCGGCCAGCGTGCGCTGATCCTGGGCGGCACGCAGGGCGCGCTGGCGCTGCTCGTTCTGCATGGCCAGCGCGGCATAATGCGCCAGCGTAACGAGAATCTTGGTATCCCATTCGGACTCGGTGAAGCGCCCGCCCGCCGCCTGGCTGTAAACGCTGAACGCGCCAATCGGCTCCGGATCGTCGCTGGCCCGCAGCGGCACGATCAGGGCGCGATCCCAGCCATGCCGGGCGGCGAGATCGGGCCGGTAAAAGGCCGGGTCTTCCCGCAGGCTGGGGGAGGTTACCGGGCGGCGCTGGAGCACGGCTCCCCCGATCAGGCTGCCGTGCAGCGGGATGCGCTCGTCGTGGCCGTGGTCAGCGCTGGCGGCCTGCAGGCGCAGCGTGTCGTCCTCCAGTACCCAGATCGCGCTGTCCGCCGCGTTCAGCAGGTCGCGCGCCAGCGCCACCAGGTGATCCAGCACGGCACGGTAGGGGCGGGTGAGCAGTACGTCGGCCATCTCCTGCAGGGCGTCCAGCAGGCGCACCTCCTGGATGGCGACGACAGCCTGGGTCGCCAGGCCCTGCAGCAGGAAGCTGTCCGCCTGGCTGAACGCGCCGACCTCCGGGCTTTCCAGGTTCAGCACGCCTTCCAGCCGCCCGCTGGCCCCGATGAGGGGCACGGCCAGCTCCGAGCGCATCTCGAACTGCGAATCCAGCGGGTAGTAAATTTCTGACCACGGGGCGACGCGCAGGTCCGGCACGAGCAGCGGGCGGCGGTGCTGGGCCACCCAGGTGGTGATCGCGGGGGAGGCCAGCGGCAGGTCTTCCAGCAGCGGGGCGCTGAGGTCCTCCCCCGCGAAGGCGGCGGTCACCAGCATGTCGCCGGGCTTGTTCGCCAGCCGGAAGATGCCGTAGCGTGCGCTGGTCATCTCCAGCGCCATCTGCAGGATGGCCTGCAGCGTGTCCTGCAGGCGCGGGCGGGAGGAAATCAGCAGCCCGGCCCGGTGCAGGCGGGCCAGCTCCTCCTCCTTGCGCAGCAGGTCGCGCTGCACGCTGGCCACGCGCCGGGCGTGGAAGATCGCCATGGCCGCCTGGTTCACGAAGTTGGCCAGCATACCCAGCTCAAGCTGGTCGAAGGCGCGCGCTTCGTGCAGGTAAACGTACAGCACGCCCACCGCCTGATCGGCTACGATCAGCGGGTAGCAGGCCGCTGACCAGCGCCCCTCCGCCAGGCGGGGCGGGTGCAGGGCGATGTCGTGCTGTTCGTAGGAGAGGATCGGGCGCCGCGCGGCGATGGCCTTGCGCCCCAACCCATTCGGGCGTGGCTCGTCCAGGCGCATGATCTCATCCGGCGCGCCGACAAAGACGCACGAGTCAGGATCGAAGCTGTCGGTGTCCTGGTCGTAGGTGTAGATCACGGCGGAAGTCCCCGGCACCACCTTGCTCGCGCCTTCCACGATCAGGCGCAGGGTGTCCTGGCTGCTGGCCGCGGCATCCGGGCCGATCTGGTTGATCGTGGCGCCGATGTGATTCAGGCTGTGCAGGGCTTCCAGCAGGCGGTCGTGAGGCATCAGGTTCTTCCCCAAAAACGCCGAGCACCACCGCCAGAAGCGGCCAGGCCAGGACGGGGTAGCCCATCCTGACCTGGCACAGCTAAGGAGAGACACGCAAGCGGTTCAGCGCTCAGGCAGAAGTTGATACAGGCTACATATCGTAGTATAGCTGGTATTCGTAGGGATGGGGACGCATGCGGATGGCGTCCACTTCGTACTTGCGCTTCCACGCGATCCACACATCGATCAGGTCCTGGGTGAAGACCCCGCCGCGCAGCAGGAACTCGTGATCCTGCTCCAGCGCGTCCAGCACCAGGTCGAGCGAGCCGGGCACCTGCGCCACATCGGTGGGTGTCTCGTAAAGGTCCAGGTCCATCGGGTCGCCGGGCTCGATCTTGTTGATGATCCCGTCCACCCCGGCCATGAGCATCGCGGAGAACGCGAGGTAGGGGTTGGCCGTCGGGTCCGGGCTGCGGTACTCGATGCGCTTGGCGGCCTCGCTGCTGGAATAGGCCGGGATGCGGATGCAGGCGGAACGGTTGCGGTGACTGTAGGCCATCATCACCGGGGCCTCGTAGCCCGGCACCAGGCGCTTGTAGCTGTTGGTGGTCGGCGCGACGAGCGCCAGCAGGGCGGGAGTGTGCTTGATGATCCCGCCGATATACCACAGCGCTTCCTGGCTGAGGCCCGCGTAGCCGCCGTTGGCGTTGTAGAAGATGTTGGAGGAGCCTTTCCACAGGCTCTGGTGACAGTGCATGCCGGAGCCATTGTCCTCGTACATGGGTTTGGGCATGAAGGTCACGGTCTTGCCATGCGCCACGGCCACATTCTTCAGGATGTACTTGTACCACTGGAGATGGTCGGCAGCCTTCAACAGGGTGGTATAGCGCAGGTCGATCTCCTGCTGCCCGGCGGAGGCGACCTCGCCGTGATGCACTTCCACGTCAATGCCGACCGTCATCATGCGCAGGATGGCTTCTGAACGCCAGTCCTGAAGGCGGTCCACCGGCGGCACGCGGAAGTAACCGCGCTTGGCTTCCGGCCGGTAGCCCAGGTTGGCGCCCCGCCGCGCATCATACGCGCGCCGCTGTTCCCAGGACCCCATGTCACTTTCGATCTGGAAGTGGGCGCCGCTGGTCTGGTAATCGAAGCTCACACCGTCAAAGACGAAGAATTCGGCTTCTGGCCCCCAGTAGCTGATGTCCGCGATGCCGGATTCGGCCAGGAACTTCTCGGCCTTCTGGGCGACATAGCGCGGGTCCTTGTTGTAGGGGTCGCCGGTCAGCGGGTCGTTGATGTTGCACGTGATGCTGAGCGTGGGCACTTCCAGCATCGGGTCCACGACGGCGGTGGACGGGTCCGGGAACAGGATCATGTCCGATTCGTGGATGTTCTGAAAGGCGCGGATGCTGGAACCGTCAAAGCCCAGCCCTTCCTCGAACAGGGATTCCTTCAGGTAGTGAATGGGCATGCTGAAGTGGTGCCAGCGTCCGAACAGGTCTGTGAACTTAAAGTCAACAATGACCAGCCCGTTCTTTTCCGCGTAGGCGATGACCTCCGCCGGGGTTTTGAGGCGGTCGAAAAACGGGGTCGAGACCGTCTGCTTGCCGTCCGCGCCGTTGCCATAGAGGCCCTTCACGACGTCCGTCATTGATTTCATTTTGCCTGTCATTTGATAGTCCCTTTGTTGCTAGTGCTTCTCGTATATACGCTGTGTGCTGCAAAATCCGATAGCCCTGTACTAAGAACGCGAGTCGATGTCGCCCTGGTAGGTGATGGCGGTGCGGCCACGTTCGCCCGTGCTGATGCGAACCACGTCATCCACCGGCAGAACGAAGATCACGCCGTCACCTCTGGTGTCGGTCGAGGCCGCCTTGCTAATCGCCTCAATCGTCGCATCAACGTTGTCATCACTCAAGACGATGTTGACCTGCACCTTGGGGATCATGTCCACCATGTAGGAGCCTGTACGGGTTTCGATCTTGATCCCACCCCCGCGCCCGCGCCCGCGAACCTGGACAATGTTCAGGCCCACAATGCCGATTTCGGTCAGGGCGGCTTTCACCGCTTCGAGTTTTTCTTCGCGAATGATTGCTTCAATCTTTTTCGTCATGGTGGTCGTCCTTTTTTATCGCCAGCATTCTCGCTGTTTGGTTGGTCTGCTCAACTCGATTTTTCGAGTACAGACACCTGCTGCCCAGGATATTCTTTGGTCGGCAGGCTGTACGCGCCGGGCGTGAATTCGGGGTAGGACGCGATACCATGATAGAACCCGTCAATACCGGCCCGTTCGATGTTCTCTTCCACACGCAGCCCGACCGTCTTCTTGATGATGTAGAACATCAGCAGGGAGATGGGGAACACGTAGGCGATGGCTGCCAGGACGCCGACAAGCTGCACGCCGAGCTGGGCGAACCCGCCGCCGTAGAACAGGCCGCCGTCGGTGGCAAAGAGGCCGATTGCCAGCGTGCCGAAGATACCGTTGATGCCGTGTACGGGGAACGCGCCTACGGGGTCGTCAATCTTGAGGGTTTCCATTAGATCGACACCGTAATAAACCAGCACGCCGGCGATAGCACCGATAAGCAGGGCCATGGTGGGGGTCACAAACGCGCAGGGCGCGGTAATGGCGACCAGACCGGCCAGGGAGCCGTTAAAGGCCATGCTGACATCCCATTTGCCGGTGTAGGCGTAGGACAGAAAGATGGCGACAATCGCGCCGGTCGTGGCGGCGAAGTCCGTATTCAGCACGATCAGGGCGATCGCGTTCACATCGGTGGCGCCCAGCGTGCTGCCGGGGTTGAAGCCGAACCAGCCCAGCCACAGGATGAATGTGCCAATGGCCGCCAGGGGGATATTATGCCCGCGAATGGTCTTGCCGAATTCCTTGTCAATGCGCTTGCCCAGCACCAGCGTTCCTGCCAGCCCGACCAGCGCCCCCACCAGGTGCACAACCGTGGACCCGGCGAAGTCCAGGAAGCCCATCCCGGCCAGCCAGCCATCGCTGGCCCAGATCCAGTGGCCGACCACCGGGTAAATCACCAGGCCGACGAGGAAACTGTAGATCAGGTCGGCGCGGAAGTCGGTGCGCTCCGCCATCAGGCCGGAGGCGATGGTCGAGGCGGCGGCGGAGAAAGCGAACTGGAAGAAAAAGAAGGCCAGCGGGGGCAGGCCGTTGATCTCCTCCGGCAGGCCGGAGAGGAAGAACCACTCCGTACCGAAGAATGGCGTGCCGCTGCCGAACATGATGCCGAAGCCCGCGGCCCAGAACCCGATCGTGGTCATGGTCGTGTCCAGGAAGTTTTCGGCCATGATGTTGACCACGTTCTTGGAGCGCACGAACCCCGCTTCCAAAAAGCCGAACCCCGCCTGCATGAAGAAGACGAGGAACCCGGCGATCAGCACCCACATGGTGTTGATGGAGATGGCCAGATCGCTGAGGGAATGCTCATCGCCCTGCGCGTAGGCGAGGTTGGCAAACAGCATCAGCACCCCGGTCATCAGCATGGTGAGCGCGAAAAGTCTGCGTGTTTTACGGCGGCGTAATAATGTCATGATGAAATCCTCCTTTACGCTGGCGCCATTGTAAGGGGCGGGGAGGGGCCGCGCCTATTACCCGAATGGATCATTTGGCGGCGGGTAAACGTCAGGTAGGCGGCTTCCGGCGTGCTATACTGGGGGCATCAGCACGGGCAGGAACCAGGCGGGAGTGACCCATGAACCCCAGGAAAGACCCCAGACTATCGCGCCGCACCTTTCTGAAATCGACCGGGATCGGCCTGCTGGGCCTGTATGGCGGGCGGGCGCTGGGCTTCCCCGACATGTCAGGGCTGTCTGCCCGGCAGGTGGAGGGCTTCACCAGCCGCGTGGTGCTGCATACCTACGACCCGGCCGCGGTTGTGGCGGAGGGCGCGTTCTCCCCGGTGACGCAGGCCGTGCGCGACGCGATGCTGAGCGCCACCGACCTGAGCTGGCTGCATGAGGGTGACTCGGTCTTTGTGAAGGTTGCCAGCAACTCTGACCTGCTGCCGCCCGCGGTGACCTCCCCGGCGGTGCTGGAGGGCGTGATCGGCCTGCTGAAGGAAGCCGGAGCCGGGCGCGTGATCGTGGGTGATATGAGCGGGGCGCAGTTTGTGCGCCACCTGCCGGACGAGACGATCGGCTCCACCCGCGAGAACATGCGCCAGAACGGACTGCTCCAGGCGGCGGAAGCTGCCGGGGCGGAAATTCACTGTTTTGAGGAAGTGCCGTACGCCAGCGCCTATATCCGCGGCGTGCCGGAGGGCGAGCATCACTGGGGCGCGGATTTGCAGGTCGCCGCCATCCTGAATGAGGTGGATCACATCGTCAACCTGCCGCGCCTGGGCAAGCACGGGCTGGCGGGCGTGACGCTGGGACTGAAGAACGCGGTCGGCTGGATCAGCGATTACAGCCGGGGCGTGCTGCACCGGGACGCGGCCACGTTCCATGAAAAGATCGTGGAGATCAACGCCATCCCGCAGCTGGCGGGCAAGCTGCGCCTGACGCTGACCCTGGCCGACCAGGCGCTGACCACTTTCGGGCCGGATAACGGCTATCGCCTGGCGCTGGCCCGGCCCTTCGTCCTGGCGGCGGAGGATGTGGTGAGCCATGACCAGGTGGCGCTGGTGGCGCTGGCCTGGGCGCGCCAGCGAACCCCTGCGGAGGCGCTGGCCGCCGACCCGTACCCCGCCGAAACCAACGGCCTGAACTGGTGGTTTGTGCGCGTGTACTGGGGGGAGGAAGCCGCCAGCCGCTACGAGACGCTGCCCACCTTCGACCTGGTAAGCGCCGACCAGCCCACGCACATCAACCTGGCCTGGGAGCGCCTGCACGGAGGGCGGCCCGCCGCGCTGGAAGTCCTGCCCGGCGGCGCTGCGCCGGATGAGGGGCTGCTGACCCTGCTGGCGGAGCAGGCTGCTCTGGGCATCACGTTACCCGCCAACCTGTAGGCCAACCTGCAAGCCCGGCTGTGATGATTCTCCCGCAGGAAGTGACATAGTGCGCTGCAGCCTGCCGGGCAGGTCGGCTACACTGGGCAGGCGTGAGTTGGCTGTGTTCCCGCTCATTGTGCGGCCGGGTAGTGTGACTGTATGCGTATCAGGCGACAACTGCTGACTGCTCTGGTGATGTTCATAAGCCTGCTGGCCGTGGCGCTGGCTGTGCCGCGCTCGCTGCACGGCCAGCATCTGCCGGATGCTGGGCATCCGGCAAACGAACGGCTGATCAGCGGCGTGGTGGTGAATGCTGCCGGGGAGGGTATCGCCGGGGCGGTGGTGCGTCTGCGCGCGCAGGCCACCTACACGCTGACCGACGCGCGGGGCCGCTTTGCGCTGCCGGTCGACCCGGCGGCGACCACCACCGAAGTGACCGCGTGGGCGCCGGGCTATTTTGTGGGCAGCGCCTTCCTGACTGACGATGATGCCCCGCTGACCATCACCCTGCATGCGCACCCCACCACCGACAACCCCGATTACGCCTTCATCAGCCCGTCCCTGAACCTGGACGATCCCGGTGCGTGCAGCCACTGTCACCGCGGCCGCACGGGGGCGGCCCTGGCAGCAATGCCGTTTGAGGAGTGGCTGCAGGATGCGCATTCCGGCGCGGCGGTGAACCCGCGCTTCCGTTCCCTGTACAGCGGGGAGACGCTCGCCGGCGAATCAGGCTCCCCGACACGCTATGCCTACGACGCCGGGGCCGGGGTGAACGTGCCGGTCGCGCCCTCGCTGGGCATGGATGCCGCCGGGCCGGGCTACCTGCTCGATTACCCCGGCCAGGCCGGGACGTGCGCGACCTGCCATGTGCCGCTGCTGGCGCTGGAAACGCCCTATAACGCCAACCCGCTGGCCGCGACCGGCGTGGCGGCGGAGGGTGTGACCTGCGACTTCTGCCACAAGATCGCGGATGTGCGCCTGCGTCCGGACGGGCGGCCCGACCCCGGCCTGCCGGGGGTGCTGTCGTACACGTTCCTGCGCCCGCATGAGGGGGAGCAGGTTTTTATCGGCCCGTTTGACGATACGCCCGGCGACGACATTTATTCCGCGCTGCAGAACCGGAGCGCGTTCTGCGCGCCCTGCCACAGCGGCCAGTTCTGGGATGTGCCGATCTACAACAGCTTTGGCGAGTGGCTGGACAGCCCCTACAGCGACCCCGCTACCGGCCAGACCTGCCAGGACTGCCACATGCCCCATACGGGTGCGACCGCGTTCGTCCAGCTCCCGCCGGAGGCAGGCCCGGACCCGCCCCCCCGCGATCCGGAGACGATCTTCAGCCACCGCATGCCCGGCGCGGCAGATGATGCCCTGCTGGCCGAAACGGCCACGCTCGCGGTAGAAGCGCAGCGCGCGGCGGAGGGCGTGCGCGTGACTGTGCGCGTGACCAACAGCGGCGCGGGTCACCACATCCCCACTGATAACCCGCTGCGCAACATGATCCTGCTGGTGGAGGCGCTGGACGCGGCGGGCGCGCCGCTGGCCCTGCTGGACGGCCCCACGATCCCGGACTGGGGCGGCGTGGGCGACCCGGCGGAAGGGTACTATGCCGGGCTGCCGGGCGTGCTGTACGCCAAAATCCTGGCCGATTTTTACACCGGGGAGACGCCCGCCTATGCTTACTGGCGCCAGACCCGGCTGGTGAGCGATAACCGTATCCCGGCGCTGGCAACCGACGAATCGACGTATACATTTGCCGCGGGCGACGGCCCGGTTGCGGTGCGGGCGCGGCTGGTGCTGCGCCGCGCGTTCATCGACCTGATGGCCGTCAAAGGCTGGGATACGCCCGACCGCCTGATGGCTCAGACGGAGGTGGCGCTGCCATGAACGGGCGACTGATCTGCCTGAGCCTGCTGGTGCTGGCCCTGCTTTCCGGCTGCGCGAGTGTAGCCGCCGCCAACCTGACGGCCACGCCCGCCGCGCGAATCCCGGCCTTCCCGCCGACCCCCACCGCCGAAGTCACGCCCGTGCCGCTGGTGCTGACGCCGATCACCACGCCGCAGCCATTGCCCGGCCTGCCGCCGCTGGTGAACAGCCAGTCCTCCCGGATGCTGGCCGTGGCGGGTGACGTGCTGGTGACGGCTAACCCGGACAGCGGCTCGGTGACGCTGGTGAGCCGGGCGGCGGGTGAAGTTCTGGCTGAGATCGCGGTGGGCGCCGATCCGCGCGCGGTGGCGATCACGCCGGACGGGGCGCGGGCACTGGTGACGCTGCGCGGCGATAATGCCCTGGCTGTCGTGGATCTGGCGGCGCGGGCGCTCGCGGCGATTTACCCGGTCGGGCATATGCCCTTTGGCGTGGTGACGGATGGCGCGCGCGCGTTTGTGAGCTGCTTCGCCGATGACCAGATCGCGGTGCTGGACCTGGAGACAGGCGCTATCCTGTACCGGGTGGATGTGCCGGACGCGCCCGCCGGGCTGGCGCTCAGCGGGGAGTGGCTGCTGGCGACGCACTTCTACAGCGGGGCGGTGACGGCGCTCAACGTGCTGCGCACGCCGGTTGTGGTCGGATCGGTGAACGCGGAGCCGGACGGCAACCTGGCCGCCGTGATCGTGCTGGACGCGGCAGGGCGGCGGGCCTACATCCCGCAGACCCGCACCGGCCTCGCGCTGATCTCCGTGCAGTACATGCAGGACTGGTTCCCCGTGATCAGTGTGCTGGACGTGGAGCGCATGGCCGGCGATCGGGCTGCGCGCCTGACGCTCTCCATGCTGGATGCGGCGGCGAACATGCCTGCGGATGCGGTTTTCGCCGGGGAGCAGCTCTACGTGGCGCTGGCGGGCAGCGACGCGGTGGCCGTGATCGACCCGGTGGCGCGGGCGGCGCTGGCGCGCATCCCCGTGGGGGCCAACCCGCGCGGGATCGTGGCGGCGGCGGGGCGCGTGTATGCCCTCAATACGCTGGATGGCACGCTGTCCGTGATCGACACAGCGACGAACGCTGTAACCGATACAATCCCGGTGACGACGCTGCCGCTGGACCCGGTGCTGCTGCGCGGCAAGGTCCTGTTTCACCGCGCGCTGCCGCCGGAGATGAGCGACGGCGCGATCAGCTGCGCGACCTGCCACTTTGACGGCGGCGCGGATGCCCGGACGTGGATCAATTTCCGCAGCGGGCCGCGCAATACCCCGGCGCTGGGTGGCGCGGCGGCGCTGCCGCCGTACAATTGGGCGGGGGATATGCTGGAGCTGCATGATACCATTGAGGATCAGATCCGCAATGTGATGCTGGGCAAGGGCCTGATCCCGGCGGCGGAGCCGTTCGACCCGACCACGGCGGACGTGGATGCGGGGCGCTCCGCCGACCTGGACGCGCTGGCAGCGTATGTCGCCTCTCTGGAGCCGTGGCCCAGCCCGTACCTGAACCCGGACGGCACGCTGACCGCAGCAGCCCAGCGCGGCATGCAGCTTTTTATGAGTGGATCGCCGAACTGTGGCTGCCACACCCCGCCGCTGTATGCCGATGGGCAGCAGCACAACCTGGCGGGCGCGGCGTTTTCGCTGGAGACATTCGAGGCGTTTGATACGCCCACCCTGCGCGGGCTGTGGGCCACCGCGCCGTATATGCATGACGGCGTGGCGCAGACGCTGGAGGAAGTCCTGACCCGCACCGACCCGGTACACAGCGTCGCGGCGGGCCTGACCGAGCAGCAGCTGGCCGACCTGATCGCCTTTTTGCTGTCCCTGTGAGGGGCGGCCTGGAATGGGAGCGAACTCCGGAATGCGTAACCTGAACCTCCGTTTATGGCTGGGCCTGCTGGTGCTGGGCGTGCTGGCGCACGGCCTGCTGGCACAGGGCGTGCTGGCGCAGGGTGAGCCGACCGGCGGGCAGCCCTGGGACCTTGCTCAGACCGGGCAGGCGGGCCTGTTCGTCTTTTACGATTCGCCCACCGGGGCTTCCACCACCGGCAAGCCGCTCGATATCGGTGACTTTGATGGCAATGGCTGCGGCGATATCGCCATCACCGGGCAGAACGCGGCTCACGCCCTGGGGACCTGGCGCGGCAGCGCGGGGCATGTGCGCGTGGTGATGAACCCTTGCCCGATCGGGGGGCAGATGGCGATGGACGCCCTGACCGAGGATCAGACCGTGTTCACGATCTTCGGGGCGGCGGCGGGGGATATGGCCGGGACGGAGACCTACGTGGCCGACTTCAACGGCGACGGGTATGACGACCTGCTCTTCAGCGCGCAGAACAGCGACGGCCCCGCGGGGACGCGCACCAACGCCGGGGCGGCCTATGTGCTTTTCGGGGGGGCGGATTTCGCCGCGCACAACAATATTGATCTGAGCGCCATGCCGCCGGACGTGATCGCGTTTTATGGGGCCAGCGCGGAGGATCGATTTGGCCTGTGGGTGGAGGGCGGCGACTTTGACGGCGACGGCTTCCACGATCTGCTGATCGGGGCGAACCAGGCCGACGGCATCAATGACGCGCGCATCAACGCGGGCGAGGTCTGGATCATCTATGGCCGGGAGGACATGATCGAGGCGTACGGCCAGATCACGGACATGGCCGATCCGCCGGCTGATGCCACGCGCATCATCGGCGCGGATTACGATGACCTGCTGGGATCATGTGTGTGGGGGGATGATCTCAACGGCGATGGCTATGCTGACGCGATTGTGAGCGCCGGGCTGTGGCGCGCCTCCAGCGGGGTGGGCGGGCTGTCCTTCGGCGGGGCGGACGGCCCCGGCAACACCCGCTACAACGCCGGGGATGCGTACATCATCTTTGGCCGGCCCGACCTGCGCGGCGCGACGATTGACCTCCAGGCGCTGCTGGATGAGGATGGCCGCCCGGTGGATGACAGCCTGACCGTGGTTTATGGCCCGGACGCCAACGACCTGCTGGGCGAGGAGATCGCCGTGGGGGATATTGACGGCGACGGGCGGCTGGACCTCGTGCTGGGGACGCTGGTGGGGGATGGCATCAACAATGACCTGGACGAGGCGGGCGAGGCCTGGGTGATTTACACCCATGATCCGTTCACCGGGCGGATGTTCGACCTGGCCGACCCGGAGCCGGGGCGCACGGTCGTGATCTACCCCGACCAGGCGGACAGCAAGGCCGGCGATACCCTGCGCGTGGCCGACCTTGATGGCGACGGTTACGCCGACATCTTCTACGGCGCGCCGGATTATGACCCGACCGGCTATGATGGCCGCGTGCGCCCCAACGCGGGCATGATGGCCGTGATCTTCGGGCAGGAGGGCGGCCTGCCGCACGATGGCGAGGGGCGCATCCTGCTCTTTGACCCGCCCCCCGACCTGCGCGTGCGCTTCATCATCGGCGCGGAAGATAACGACATGATGCCCTACGCGCTGGCGATCTACGATGTGGACGGTGACGGCGTGCTCGACATCGCGCCGAACGCGATGGGCGGGGATGGCGTCAACAATGACCAGATCAACGCGGGCGAGATTTACGTGATCAGCGGCGCGGCGTTCCTCTCTGCTGATCATGTCTATGTCGTTGGCGCGGGCGATGAGACGCCCACCGCGACCCCTGGCCCGGAAGCCACCCCGCGGCCGGAAGCCACGCCTTTGCCGGAGGCCACGACCGCCGCCACCGTGGAATCCGACCTGGAGCGCGGGCAGGCCTATTACGAGGAGACCTGCGCGGGCTGTCACGGCTTCGAGGGTGAGGGGGTAGCCGGGCTGGGCCTGCCGCTGGTCAGCTCCCCGCTGGTGATGTATGCCTCCGACCTGGAGCTGCTGATCTTCCTGCGGGTGGGGCGCCCTGCGGATCACCCGGATAACACCCTGGGCGTGTCCATGCCGCCCAGCGGCGGGCGGCCCGACTGGAACAATGACGAGATGATGGACGTGATCGCGTACCTGCGCTGGCTGCGCGACGAGCATAATTAAAGGTGCTGGCCCTATGACTTCACCGCCGCAGACATCCCCCCCCGTTCAGGAAGGGGCCACCAGCCCGGAAGATGCTGCGCGCATCCGGCGGGTGCTCAATGACCTGATCCTGCACCTGCATCCGCCCCGCGTGGAGGCGCGCACCATCCGCTTCACGTACACGTTCGGGCTGGGCGGGACGGCGATCCTGCTCATCGTCGTGCAGGTGATCACCGGGGCGCTGCTGATGTTCGCCTACACGCCCAGCGTGGAGGAAGCCTACCCCAGCATTGTGGCGCTGGAAACGCAGGTCTGGTTCGGGCAGCTTATCCGCAACCTGCACCACTGGAGCGCCAACCTCCTGATCGTGGTGGTTTTCCTGCACCTGCTGCGCGTGTTCTACACGTCGGCCTTTCGCCCGCCGCGCCAGCTGAACTGGCAGTTTGGCCTGCTCCTGCTGGCGCTGGTGACGGCGGCCAATTTCACCGGCTACCTGCTGCCCTGGGATCAGCTTTCGTACTGGGCGGTGACGGTGGGGACGAGCCTGCTGAGCTACGTCCCGCTGATCGGGGAGCCGCTGCGCCGCCTGCTGCTGGGCGGGCCGGAGGTCGGCGCGGCCACCTTGAGCAACTTCTTCACCCTGCACGTCATGATCATCCCGCTGGGGATGGTCGTCGTGGGCATGTACCACATCTGGCGCGTGCGCAAGGATCGCTTCACCACCCCGCGCGGCGTCCGCGAAGCCAGGCCGCCTGAACCGCAGCGCGTGACGACCGTCCCGCATCTGCTGAGCCGCGAGATCGCGTTCGGCCTGATCGTGCTGGCGCTGCTGCTGGCCTGGGCCACCTGGGTGGATGCGCCGCTGCTCCAGGCGGCAGACCCCAACGCGCCGCCTGACCCCACCAAAGCGGCCTGGTATTTCGCCGGGCTGCAGGAACTGCTGCTGCATTTCCACCCGACCTTTGGGGCGTTTGTGATCCCGGTGCTGGCCGTGGCGGCGCTGGTGGCGCTGCCCTACTGGCGCGATGATGAAGACCGGGCGGGGGTGTGGTTTCGCTCGGTGCGCGGGCGCTGGCTGGCGCTGGGCAGCTTCCTGCTGGGCGGCCTGCTGACGGCGGGCTGGGTGTGGCTGGCGGAGGGCGGGCCGCTGGCGGCGCTGGCGTTCCTGCCGCCGTTCATCAGCCAGGGCGTGCTGCCGGTGGGCGCCGGGCTGCTCCTGCTGGCCGGGTACTGGTGGCTGCTGCGCCGGGTAGGGGTGACCCCCGGAGAGGCGCGTTTGGCGCTCTTTACCGTCCTGCTGGCGGGCTTCCTGGTGCTGACGGTGGTGGGCGCGTGGCTGCGCGGCGCGGGCATGACTCTGCATCTGCCGGGGGGGATTCTGCCATGAGCGAGCATACGAACGACAGCATCCCCCGCCGGGACTTTCTGGGGTTGGCCTGGGGCGGGGTGACGCTGCTGGCCGCGCTGGGGTCGGGTTATGTCGGGCTGCGTTTCCTTTCCTCCCAGGTGGAGGACAGCGCCTTCGGCACGGTGATCACCGCCGGGCTGGTGGCGGACTTCCCGCCCGGCAGCGTGACCGCCTTCAACAACGGGCGCTTTTACCTCGTGCGGGGGGCGGATGGCGGCTTCCTGGCGCTGTACCACAAATGCACGCATCTGGCCTGCGTGGTGCTGTGGCATGAGGCCGAAGGGCAGTTCTACTGCCCGTGTCATGGCTCGCGTTTTGAGGCGGATGGCAAGGTCCTGAACCGGCCCGCGACGCGATCGCTGCACCGCTTCCCGGTGACGATTGAGGATGGCGACGTGCTGGTCGATACCGGCACGCCGATCACGCATGAGGAGATCGGCCCGGACGAGATCGTTTACCCCCCGGAGGCCGGCGCGTGATGCGAGCTTTGCGATGGATCAGCTTTCTGGCAACCTGCGCGATCGTGATCCTGCTGGCCTATAACATCGGGCGGGAGCCGCTCCGCCAGGAGCGGGCCGCGGCCAGCTATCACGCGGCGGCGCTGGCCAGTGGCACCGATCTCTACGCCATGCACTGTGCGCGCTGTCACGGGGCGGCGGGCGAGGGGCTGGGCGCGTACCGCGCGCTGAACCAGGACTTCATCGCCAGCAAGCCCACGGGAGAGCTGTACACCGTGATCCACTACGGGCGCTATGCCACGGATATGGCGGCCTTCGGGCTGGATCAGGGCGGCGCGCTGACGGCCACGCAGATCAACGACCTGGTGGTCATGCTCCAGAACGCTGAATGGGATACCGTGGCGGCGCGGGTGGCCGCGCTGGGGTATACCCCCACTGAGGAGGATATCCTGGCGGCGCAGGAGGCCGCGCAGCGCACCGTCCTGACGCTGGGCGCCGCGGACGCGGACACGCTGGCGCTGGGGCTGGGCCTGTTTGAGGTGCATTGTGCTGAGTGCCACGGCCCGGCAGGCGAGGGCAGCGCCGACGCGCCGCAGCTCAATAACGCTTATGTGCAGGGCATGGCCGAATCGCAGCTCCTGGAGATCGTGGGGCTGGGCGTGCGCAACACGGAGATGGAGGGCTTCCGCGATCGTCTGACGGAGGACGAGATCGCGGCGCTGGTGCAGCTCCTGCGCAACTGGGGGAACCTGGACGGCGCGGCCCCGGCGAGCGAGTTTGTGATCGCCACAGCGGAGGAGATCGCGGCGGTGACGCAGAGCGGGCAGCAAATCTTTGAGATGTGGTGCGGGATTTGCCACGGCGTGCGCGGGGAGGGCGGCGGCATCGCGCCCTCGCTGAACGATATTCCTGCGCTGCCCGCCGAATTCCTGGTGAGCCGCATCCGCAACGGGCAGAACGCCATGCCGCCCTTCGCGGAGAGCGACCTCTCCAACGGCGAGATGGCGCTGGTGATCGAGTACGCGCAGGCGACCATCATCGGCGCCGGGCTGCCGGAATACAGCGCGGAGGAGCTGGCTCAGGGCCGTGACCTGTACGCCGCCCACTGTGTGGAGTGTCACGGCTCCGCCGGGGAGGGCGTGCCGGAGGCCGGGCCACGCATCAATACGCTGCCGCCCATGCGTGCGGTGGAGATCATCAACTTCACCCGCGTCGGTTCCGCGCAGACGCCCGCCATCCCGTCCAGCCAGGTCTCCGATGCCGACCTGCGCCTGATCGTGGCCTATATTCACAGCCTGGGCGAATAACCGGGGGACGAGCGGCCCCGTCCCCCGTCACTTCTATGCCCCGGCAAACGCCGCCGCGACGATGTCTTTCGCCTCGGCCTGCAGCGCCTGCAGGTGGGCTTCACCTTTGAAGCTTTCCGCGTAAATCTTGTAAATGTCTTCCGTGCCGGAGGGCCGCGCGGCAAACCAGCCGTTTTCCGTCACCACCTTCAGGCCGCCGATGGCCGCGCCGTTGCAGGGCGCGTGGGTGAGCTTGGCCGTGATCGGCTCGCCCGCCAGCGTGCTGCTTTCGATCTGGTCGGGGGAGAGGTTCGCCAGCACCTTCTTCTGCGCGGCATTGGCCGGCACGTCGATGCGGGCGTAAACCGGTGCGCCGAACTGCTGCTCCAGGCCGGTGTAGTGTTCCGCCGGGTCGCGCCCGGTGACGGCCATGATCTCCGCCGCCAGCAGCGCCAGGATGATGCCGTCCTTGTCCGTCGTCCATACGCGGCCATCCTTGCGCAGGAAGGATGCCCCGGCGCTTTCTTCCCCGCCGAAGCCCAGTTCCCCGCTCAGCAGGCCATCCACGAACCACTTGAAGCCGACCGGCACCTCGCACAGTTCGCGGCCCAGGCTGCGCGCCACCCGGTCGATCATGGAGCTGGAGACGAGCGTCTTGCCCACGGCGGTGCTGGCCGGCCAGTCCGGGCGGTGCTGGAACAGATAGTTGACCGCTGCCGCCAGGAAGTGATTGGGCTGCATCAGCCCGGCGCTGCGCGTGACGATGCCGTGCCGGTCATAGTCGGGGTCATTGCCAAACGCGATGTCGAACTGATCCTTCAGCGCGATCAGGCTGGCCATCGCGTCCGGGGAGGAGCAGTCCATGCGGATTTTGCCGTCATGGTCGAGCGTCATGAAGGCGAAGGTGGGATCAACCCGTGGATTGACGATGGTCAGGTCCAGGCCGTAGTGCTCGGCGATCGGCTCCCAGTAGGCCACCCCGGCCCCGCCCATCGGGTCCACGCCGATCTTCAGCCCGGAGGCCGCGATCGCCTCCATGTCCAACACATGTCCCAGGTCTTCAATGTAAGGGGTGATATAGTCGCGCCAGTGGGTGCTATCCGCCTGGATCGCGCGCGCGAAGGGTAACCGTTTGACACCCTGCAGGCCCTCCTGCAGGATTTCGTTGGCGCGGGCCTGCACCACGGACGTGATCTCCGTCCCGGCGGGGCCGCCGGAGGGCGGGTTGTACTTGAAGCCGCCGTTATCCGGCGGGTTGTGGGAGGGCGTGATCACCACGCCGTCGGCCAGCCCGCTGGTCCGGCCCTGGTTGTAGGTCAGGATCGCGTGCGAGATCGCGGGGGTGGGGGTGTAGCCGAAATCGGCCTGGAGCACGACCTCTACCCCGTTGGCGGCGAAGACTTCCACCGCGGTGCGCTGGGCCGGCTCTGAGAGGGCGTGGGTGTCCATCCCCATATACAGCGGCCCGGTAATCCCCTCGGCCTGGCGATACTCACACAGCGCCTGGCAGATCGCCAGGATGTGATTTTCGTTGAAGCTGCTGGTGGAGGAAACGCCCCGGTGACCGGACGTGCCGAAGCTGACACGGTGGGCCGGATCGGCGGGGTCGGGCTGGTGCGTGTAGTAATCCGCCACCAGGCCCGGCACATTGACCAGCATCTCATAGGGGGCGGGTTTTCCCGCCAGCGGATGTTTGCTCACGGCTGGATTCCTTTCGGGTATGTGGCGGCAGCGCCCCTAAATGACGGTATTGTCCGGGATCACGGCACTCTTGGGGATGATGATCAGGCCATCCTGCGCCACCCAGTTTTCCGCCTCGCCATCCGGGCGGTCGGCAAGCTGGCGGATATGCACATTGCGCCCGATCCGCGCGTTCTTATCGACCAGCGCGCCCTCGATCACGGTTCCCGGCCCGATGCCCACATTGGGGCGGCCCAGCGCCTTGTTGCGCGCCAGCTGGTCATCAGTCTCGAAGTAGTCCGCGCCCATCAGAACGGAATCACGGATGGTCACATCCGGCCCGATGATGCTGCGCAGGCCAACAACGGCGTTGGTGATCTGGCTGTTCAGGATCTGGCAGCCATCTGCCACCAGCACCCGGTCAAGCGTTGAGGCGCGGAATTCTGAGGGCGGCAGGAAGCGGGGGTGCGTGTAGATCGGGTGATCGGGATCGGAGAAATTGAAGGGCCGGTTTGGCTCCACCAGCTCCAGGTTGACCTCGTAGAAGCGGCGGATCGTCCCGATGTCGGCCCAGTAGCCGTCATAGACGAAGCCCATCACCCGCCGGTTGTCGATCGCGTTGGGGATGATGTCGTTGCCGAAGTCGTCACCGGGCATCTCCAGCAGTTCCCCCAGCATCTCGGTGGAAAAGACGTAAATGCCCATCGAGGCAAGGTAGGGCTTTTCCGGATCGGACAGGCTCTCCCACCCGTTGAGGGCCGCGCCCTTCGGTTTCTCGATGAAGCTCATGATGTGGCCGTCCTCCGCCCGCTTGAGGATGCCGAAGCCGGACGCCTCCTGCGCGGAGACCGGCTGCACGGCCAGGGTGATGTCGGCCCCGGTTTCAACGTGGTATTCCACAAACTTGCTGTAATCCATGCGGTACAGGTGGTCTCCGGCCAGCACCAGCACGTAGCGGGTGCGGGCGTGGGTGATCTCCACCCACTGCTGGCGCACCGCGTCCGCGGTGCCCTGGTACCAGTCCGAGTTATCGAGCGTCTGTTCCGCGGCCAGGATTTCCACCCAGCCATCGGTGAAGATGTCGCGCTGGTAGGTCTGGGTGATGTGGCGGTGCAGGGAGGCGGAGCGGAACTGGGTGAGGATGGCGATCTTGTCGATGCCGGAATTCAGGCAGTTGCTGATCGGGATGTCGATCAGGCGGTATTTGCCCGCGATCGGCACGGCGGGCTTGGAGCGTTTCTGGGTCAGCGGGTAAAGCCGGGTTCCTCGGCCTCCGCCCAGAACGAGGCCCAGCACAGATTTCATGTTCGGCATGGATCGGCCCTTTCGCTAGCATCGGTTCTACCCTCTATCATATACAAATCGGCCCTCATGGGGAATTTTCTGTTCCGCAAAGGTGCGGGTCAGGCGGAATACCGCCTAGCCGCCCGAAAGTTAGAGCCGCGTTTGCCTCCGGTTTATTTTTGATTCATCTAGTTCCTTCAAAGTGCTGTATTCGTGAAAAATTCATGAATTAGTTGGCTTTGCTGCGTCTGTAATATTGTAAATAAGAAATGACTGGTGATAGCCTACACCAGGCTGCAATTAGGGTCAAGCTCATCGAATTTATCCATTATGCGCAGTCACTCCTGATTTCTGCAGATGATGTCATGACGTATCTCGGCAACGCGTTTGGCATTACGTTGATCCAGAGGAAGAATGATTATGACCAAACATATCAGTTTCCTGCTCATTTTTGTAATCACCCTCGGCCTGGCCCAGTCGGTTGTGCTGGCACAGGGCCCCACCGCCGCCACCGCCGAAGAGACCCTGGCTGTGGTGCTGGTGGTCGATACCAGCGGCAGCATGGCCGGCGAGCGCCTGAATGCAGCCAAGCGGGCGCTGCGGGGGTTCATGCCCGCCGGGCTGCCGGTTTCCGCAGCCCTGATCACCTTTGATGAAACGGCTGAGATCGTCCAGCCCTTCACCCGGGACGCGCAGACGCTGACCGCGGCGGTGGATGCGGTGCGTGTGCGCGACCGCATCGCGCCCTCGGCGCTTTATGAAGCGGCGGTGAGCGCCGCGGAACTGGCTGGCACCAGCGGGGCCGGGCGCCAGGCGATTATCCTGGTGACCGACAGCGCGCATACCAGCCCGCGGTCGGCTGTCACGCGGGGCCAGGCGCTCCAGGCGGTTGAGGCCAGCGGCGCGCAGGTGTTCACGCTCGCGCTGGGCACGGCCACAGACCAGGCCTTCCTGAACGAGCTTGCCACCCGCAGCGGCGGCGAACTGGTGACGCTGGCGGATGTGGCGGGCGTTGACCCGGCCCTGGAGCGTATCCGGGCCGATATTGAGCCGGCCCGACCCGCTCCCGCAGATGGCCTGACACTGGCCGGTACGCTGATCAGCGGGGCCGCGCCTGAGCCGGCGCCCAGCGCGCTGGTGCAGGTTGGCGATGGGACGCTGGCGCTGGTGCTGGCGCTGGACGTGAGCGAGAGCATGACCGGCGCGCCGCTGCAGCAGATGCAGGGGGCCGTCAGCACTTTTATTGAAACAGTGGATGGTGCGCTCCCGGTCGCGCTGGTCAGCTTTGCCAGCCAGGTGGCCGTGGTTGAGGACTTCAATGCATCCGCCGCCGTGCTGACCGAGGCCGTCCGGAATCTGAGGTCGGGCGGCGTGACCGCGCTGTACGATGGCGCGCTGGAGGCGGTGCAGCTCGCGGTGGAACGGGACGCGCCCAGCCGGATCGTGATCCTGATCGGGGATGGGGCCGAGTACGGCGGGCAGAGCGCCGCATCGCGCGATGCCGCGCTGGCGCTGGCGCAGGAGCATGCTGTCCGGGTGCATACGATCGGCCTGGGCAATTCGGTGGACAGCGCTTTCCTTGAGGAGCTGGCGCTGGGCACCGGCGGCGAGTTCTTCCAGGTCGCGACCGCGGCTGACCTTAGCGCTATTTATGCCGAACTGGCCGAGTCTATCCTGGAGGCGCACCGCGCGGCGACCGACCCCGTGATCCAGCCGCTGGATGCGCTCGCGCAGCTCCCGGCCCTGCTGCCGGAGCTGGGCGCGCAGCGGGCTGAGCCAGAGGCGATCGCGCCCCTGGATGCTGAATTCCAGGCGGCAGCGGCCCGGCCCGCAGAATTGGCCGAACCGGCTGAGGAGCCGGCCGGGGCGGCGGTGCGCGAACCGGCGCCGCTGACGGGATTGGCGGCCCGCCCTGCCGTCCCGCAACTGATCACGCCCGAAGACCTGACCGAGAACGTATACCAGCCGTTCAGCCCGATCGTGCCGGTGACGGTTGACGTGGCGGAAGGCGAGGCGTTCGGCCCGGCAGAATTGTACGTGAACGGGGAGTTTGTGGCCGCGGCGGAAAGCGCCCCCTACGAGTTCACCCTGGATACGCGCATGCTGCTGAGCGGGACGTACGCGCTGGAAGTGGTGGCGCAGACCCTGACGCGCGGCTTTTACAGCGACGCCGTGTCTATCGAGGTAGCCATAATCGACCGGCTCCCGCAGACCGGCGCAGCCGCGCCGGTTCCCGCGGTGGCCCCTGCGGCCCCGACCGCCCCGACCGCGCTGCGCGTGGTGCTGGTGGAGGGCGAGCCCCAGCCGCTGCACTTCGTGCTGTCGCGCGAAACCGGCCTGACCCTGCTGCAGCCGGCCAGCGTGGAAGTGGCCGAAGAGCCGGCCCCGTCGCTGACCGCTATTCTGGCCAGCCCGATCGACTCCCTGCCGGAGCCGGTGCGCCGCCTGCTGACGGAACAGCACCCGGTCGCGGTGTCAGTCATCATCATCGTGCTGACCGTAATCCTGCTCCCGCAGGGCATTTTCACCATCTACTGGATGACCTACTCCTGGGTGAATGAGCGCCGGATGCGGCGCAGCGGCGCCCCGGAGACCTACTACGACCCGCAGTACAGCTTTACGGCCCTGGTCCCCGCCCGGCGAGAGGAAATGGTGCTGTATGACACCATCATGGCCGTCCACAATATCGATTATCCTGACGAGATGAAGGAAATCCTGGTCCTGATCCGGGATGACGACGACGACGCGACAATCGCCGCGGCCAACCGGGCCATCGCCGATATTCGGGAAGCGGCCCGCGCCGCCGGGCGGACCGGCGACAATGTGCGCCTGATCACCTTTAAGGATGGGCCGAAGAACAAGCCCAACGGCCTGAACCGCGGCTACCGCGAGGCTGCCAACGACGTGATCTGCATCTTTGACGCCGAAGACCAGCCGCACCCTGAGGTCTACCACGTGATCAACACCGTCATGCAGCGCGATGGCGCGGATGTGGTGCAGTCCGGCGTGCAGCTGATGAACTTCCGCTCCAGCTGGTTCAGCGCCTTCAACGTGCTGGAGTACTTCTTCTGGTTCAAGTCCGGCCTGCACGCCTTTACGCATGGCCTGCATGTGACCCCGCTGGGTGGCAACACGGTCTTCTTCAAGCGGGAGTGGCTGGACAGGCTGGCCGCCCAGGACACTGAGCAGGGTTACCGGGCGTGGGATGAATACTGCCTGACGGAAGACGCCGACATCGGCATCCGCCTGACGGCCATGGGCGCCCGCATCCAGATCGTGTACGAGGCCCGCCAGGCCACGCAGGAAGAAACGCCCGCGAACGTGGATCAGTTCATCAAGCAGCGCACGCGCTGGAGCCAGGGTTTCTATGAGATCTTCTTCAAGGGGGACTGGCGGCGGCTGCCCACGTTCAAGCAGCGGGTCGGGGCTGTTTACATCCTGCTGAATTCGCTGCTGCAGGGCGGCATCATCTTCTTCCTGCCGTTCGGCCTGTTCATCTGGGCGACCCAGGTGGTCCCGGTGGGCATCGCGATCCTGTCCTGGATGCCGATCTACCTGCTGTTCATCCAGCTGACCGTGAACCTGATCGGTATTCGCGAGTTCACGCAGGCTTACGGCCTGAAGCTGCCCTTCCTGTTCCGGCTGCGGATGGTGATCTACTACTATCCCTACCAGCTCCTGCTCTCGATTGCGGCGGTGCGGGCGATGATCCGCTTCGTCACCAACCAGTCGAGCTGGGAGAAGACGGAACATGCCAACCTGCACCGTACGCCTGCCAGCGCCGGGTCATCCGTGCGCGCCTAGGAGTAGATGGGAATTATGACGACCTTAACGAAAACCAACGAGACGTACGTCCAGCAGCCGATCTACAGTGAAGCCGTGCGCCAGCAGGTGATGGGCCGCCTGAGCGTGTTCTTCATGATCATCGTGATGTTGGTGGCGGGTGTCACCTACTACCAGAATATCTTCGCCTTCCCGGCCTACCAGGATACGGAAGGCACGAATATCGCCAACGCGTGGGCCTTGCTGAATGAAGGCGAGCTGGCGCCCTACACGTACGCCTATGACAACCCGCCAACCGGGACGTTTATCCTGGGCGGGTGGGCCGCGCTGTTCGACGGCTTCAGCAACTTCGGCTTCGCGATCAATACCGGGCGCACGTTGATGATGGTCTTTCACCTGCTCAGCGTGGCGCTGGTGTTCACAATCACGCACCGGCTTTCCGGCAGCAACCTGGCGGCGGTGGTGGCCGCGCTGATCTTCACGTTCTCGCCGCTGGCGCTTTCTATCCAGCGCCGCGTGCTGCTGGATAACATGATGCTCGTGTTCCTGCTGGCCGCATTTAACAGCGTGATCGGGGATCGCAAGTCCCTGTATCACTACGTGCTGAGCGCGATCCTGTTCGGGGTGGCGGTGCTGCTGCACACCGACGCGGCGCTTTTCGCCCCGGCGCTGATCTACTCCGCCATGCTGACGTCCCACAAGGAACACCGCCGCTTCGCGGTGACGCTGTGGATGGCGTTCGCCGTCCTGGTGATCAGCATCTACCCGATGTATGCCCAGATGCGCACCGAGCTGTTCCCGCAGGGCTGGCTCTTTGGCGGTGATTTCCCGCACGTGAGCCTGCTGGAGCGCATCATCGATCGCGGCCCGGATGCCGGGACATTCCTGAACATCGGCAGCGGCCTGCAGGCCAGCTTCCAGCAGTGGACGGAGCTTTCCCACCTGACCGCTGACCCGATCCTGATCTACGGCGGCGCGCTGGCGGTGCTGTTCATCATGGTGATGGCGCAGGATAACATCGGCTTCCGCCCCCTGGCGGCGATGGTGATCACCTTCCTGATCGTGCGCTTCTTCGGCGGGCAGGTGACCCCCACCGACGTGATCGGACTGCTGCCCTTCCTGGCGATCAGCGTGGCGATCGTGCTGGCGATCTTCGCCAACATGATGAGCAGCGTGCTGGGGGACGAGTCGTTCCTGCGGCCGCTGCTGGCCCTGGCGCTGATGGCCGGGTTCCTGTACCCGTTCACGGTGTTTTACATGAGCCGGACCGAAGCCTATACGCTGGACCAGGTTTCCGGGCAGATGGAAGCGATCGCGTGGGTGCAGGAGCACATCCCGGATGAGGCGGTGGTGGTGACGGACAACTACGCGTTTGTCACGCTGCGGGAGACGATGCCCAACACGCATCACTACTGGAAAGTGGATACCGACCCGGATGTGAAATTCACCATCCTGGGCGACGACCCGTGCAACATTGACTACGTGGTGACCACGCCGCAGGTGTTGCAGGACATTGACTTCTACGACCTGGGTCTGCTCAGCGCGGTGCTGGCGGACTCCGAGAAGCTGCTGACGTATGAGAACAACGGCTGGCCGGTGGAGATCTGGCAGGTGCAGCACACGTACTGCACCGTGGACGCGCCAGAAGCCGGTACGGCGGATGCGACCCCGGCCACAACCATTGACAACTTTTAGCCTGCAGTGGGGGATCAGGATCGAGTGACGGTTATGAAAGCCTTTATGCGACGTATTGTAATGGGGATACTGCTGATCGGCCTGCTGGCGGGTGTGCTGCCCGCCAGCGCCCAGATGCCTGACTACCGGGTGGTTGGCTACTACTCCTTCTACAACATCTATACCCTGGAATATTTTGTGACGGATATCCCGGCGGATTACCTCACCCACCTGGTGTATGCCAACATCGGGATTTCCGATAACGGCCAGTGTGTGTCGGTGGACACCTGGGCGGATATGGAGTACCCCTATCCCCGGGACCGCCAGCAGCAGCGCCTGAGAGGCAACTTCAACCAGCTGCAGCTGCTGGAGGCGGAGCGCCCCGGCCTGACGCTGATGATGTCCATCGGGGGCTGGGAGCACAGCCAGCAGTTCAGCGCTGTGGCCGCCAGTGAGGAGGCCCGCGCGCGGCTGGCCGCGTCCTGCGTGACCTTCATGCGCGAGTACGGCTTTGAGGGGATCGACATCGACTGGCGCTACCCGGTGGAAGGCGGCCTGACCGTGGGCCAGGAAGCTGACCGGGACAACTACGCGCTGCTGCTGCAGGCCTTCCGCGCGGAGCTGGACAAGTGGGCGGCGGAAGACGAGCGCACGTACGAGCTGTCTGCGACGGTCCCCGCGTTCCCGGAGATCGTGGTGAATTACCCGCTGGCGGAGCTGTCGCGTTCTGTGGATTTCATCAACCTGCTGGCTTATGGCTATGAAGGCGCGTGGAGCGAGATGACCGCCCATATCGCGCCGCTGTTCCTGAACGCGCGCGATCCGCGCCTGTCGGAGGTTCAGGCGACGCGCACGGTCAGCGGGGCGGTGGAGGCGTTCCTGACGGCGGGCGTCCCGGCGGAGGATATCGTGCTCGGCGCGCCGTTTTACGGGCAGGCGTGGCACAACGTGCGCCCGAATGACTACTTCGGGCTGTTCTCCGGGCACGGGGGCATCCCCAACGGGACACGGGCCGGGGGCTGGCTGTACTACCGTGACCTCGCCACGTTCCTCAACAGCCCGAATTACACCCGCTTCTATGACCAAGAGGCGCGCGTGCCCTGGCTGTATAACGCCGAGAGCCGGATTGGGATCAGCTATGAGAACGAAGTTTCCATCCGGCAGAAGGCGGCCTACGTGCAGCGGATGGGGCTGGGCGGCATGGCGGCGTATGAGTTAGGCTTTGATGACGCGCGCCACACGCTGCTGACGACCCTGGCGCTCGAACTCAACGGGCAGCCGTAAGTGATCGGAATCAGGGCATGGCCCAGGCCAGACTGGGCTGAAACAGTACACGATCTATGACGCATAAGACTCGCACAGGGGCCGGTATTCAACGGCTCCTGTCACCTTTACCGCCGGGTAAACTTCCGGCGAACGTGACAGATGCTCTGGCGCCAGTTTGTCTGGTGCTGGCAGCGCTTGGCGTGCTGCTGCTGGCGGGAGGAGGCTGGGCGATGGCGCAGGGACCGTACCAGGCTGTGGCGCCGGTGCGTTACAGCCCGGGCGACCTGACTCGGGCCTGGGCGGACTGGCAGGCGGCGTATGTCACCGCGCACGACAGCGGGCCGGAACCGCGCCGGCAGGTGGTGATCGAAACCGACCGCACCACCACGTATTCGGAGGGGCAGGCGTATGGCCTGCTGCTGGCGGCCCAGTTTGATGACCAGGCGCTGTTCGATGGCCTGTGGCTGTATGCCGCCGATCACCTGAATGCCAACGGCCTGATGGCGTGGATTACCACCGGGCAGGGGCAGGTGCTGAACTGGGGCGCGGCGACAGATGCCGAGATGGATATGGCCCTGGCGCTGATTATGGCCTGCCGCAAGGTGGAACGCGGGGAGTGGGCCGCCAGCCTGTTCGGCCTGGACTACTGCGCGCTGGCGCAGAATCTCCTGGCGGCGATGTGGGCCTACGAGGTGGATCATCCGGGGCCGGGGCCGGCCGCCGGGCTGGACGATAATCCTGGCTACGAGCTGCTGCCGGGGGATATGTGGTGCCTGGCGTGTGACTTCCCTGACGGCATCGTGAACCTGTCGTATTTCGCGCCGGGCTACCTGCGCGTGTTCGCGAACTTCACCGGGAATATGGGCTGGCTGGACGTACTCGACCGGATGTACGCCATTGCCGGGCTGGCCCAGGATCAGGGCTGCAGCGGGCTTGTCCCCAACTGGAACACGTACGCCGGTGTGCCGCAGCATGTGGACTGGCAGGCGGATACCGCCGAGCTGTGGGCCTGGGATGCCGCCCGGTTTGCGTGGCGGATCGCGGTGGATCGCCAGTGGTATGACAGCCCGCAGTCACACCCGGTGCTGAACCGGCTGGGCAGCTTCTTTGGCAGCGTCGGGATCAGCAACATCCAGGCGATTTACGCCCTGGATGGCACGCCCGTGGTTTCGTTCCATAACGTTTACTTCACCGGCAGCGGGGCGGTGGCGGTGTGGGCAGCCCCGGCGCCGCGCTCGCTGATCTGCGGGCAGGCGGATGGCGGGCTGCAGAGCACGGCCCAGCAGGGCTATGACGCGGTGCGGGCCGCGAAGAACGAGACCTATTTCTCTGATACGTGGCGGCTGCTGTACATGCTGCTTATGACCGGGCAATTCGCGCATCCTGAGCAGGCCGGGGCAGCACTGGCCGATGGAGCGCCGGCGACCGGCCCGCAGGCGGCCCCACCCAGTGCCGTCCCGACAGCGTCCGCCCCGGTCAGCGCGGGCGGCAACGGGAGCCTGCTCCTGGAGATTCGGCGTGACGGCCCGGATGATGCCCGCCAGGCGCAGTTCCGCCTGCGGCTGACCAATCGCGGCGGGGCGGCGCTGAGCGGCGTGACGCTGCGCTTCTACTTCACGCCGGACGCTGGCCTGCCGCCGGCGCGCTATGTGCTGGAAAACTACTGGGATTCCAGCGGCGCGGCGGCCCTTGCCGGGCCGTTTGGGGATGGCGCGCAGGCGTTCTTCACGCTCAGCTACGGCGCGGCCAGCCTGCCGCCTGGCGCGGCCTGGGAATTTACGGGTGGGCTGCACCTGGATGACTGGCAGCCCCGGCTGGATACGGCCAATGACTGGTGGAAGACCGGCCTGGGAGACACCCTTGCCCCGACACAGTCGATCCCGGTGTACGTGCAGGATCGGCTGGTGCTGGGCCAGCGCCCCTGATCGATTCCCTGATGTCGTGGATCATCCGGCCTGCTGATTTTTGGCTTTGCGGTTACGATGGTATCATCGTGACAGGTTGAAGGATCTGGGCGGCGCGTCCGCTGCCCGGGCTGTCCTCTGATCGCAAGAAACGGATCTTGCTACAAAGGAGGTGCACCCCGCGAAATACCCCGGTAATCCCCTTACTGCGTCAAATCTTTTTTGAAAGGATTACGTAATGCGTGTGAAGAAGCTGCTGCTGCTGGTTGCGTTACTTTCCATCTTTGGTGGGCTGCTGCCGGTTTCGGCCCAGGATGTCACCGTTCGTTACTTTATGTGGGACCCCTCGTTTGAGGACACCGAGCGCCAGATGGCGGATATCTGCGCTGCCGAACTGGGCATTAACGTGGAGATGGAAGTCATCGGCACGCCGGACTACTGGACCCGGCTGAATGCCATGGCCGCCGCGGACGACCTGCCCGATGTGTTCACGATGAGCTCCGGCTTTGTGGCCCAGTGGTACATGGACGGGCTGCTGCTGAACCTGCAGGACTACATCGAACGGGACATCATGCCGGAGGCCGAGGACTACTTCACCGGCCAGCTGGAAGTCGCCACGTTTGAGGGCGATGCCTATGCGTTCCCGTTCGCGTTTGTGGAAACAGTCCTGTTCTACAACCAGGATGCGTTTGACGCGGCGGGCCTGGAATATCCCAGTGAGGACGGCTGGACATGGGATGACTTCCTGGCAGCGGCCCAGGCGCTCACCATTGATGAGGGTGAGGATGGGATCGTGGATCAGTACGGGTACTGGGCCTATGGCCGCTACGCGCATATCGAGTCCTGGGTGTACCAGAACGGCGGGCGCTTCCTGGACGAAACCCGTACCCGCTTTGCCCCCAATGAGCAGGCTGTCGAAGCGCTGGCCTTCCTGGAATCCCTGATCTCCGAGCACGGTGTCGCCCCGGCCCCGGCGGAGATGGAAGGCATCCGCCAGCAGGACGTGTTCCCGCTGGGCCTGGCCGCGATGTGGGTGGACGGCGCGTGGAATATCTCCAACAACCGCGACCAGCTCGCGGGCATGGACACGCGCTGGGCGGTTGCGCCCCTGCCGCGCGGCCCGCAGTGGGTAGAAGATGAGGCTTACGGCTGGCCGGACCTGATGGCGATCTCCCCCAGCAGCGCCAACCCGGATATGGCGTGGGCGTTTGTGGACTGCATGACCGGCCCGCTGCGCACTGTGGAACTGACGTTCCCCGGCAAGATTCCGATCTACCGCCCCACGGCTGAATCGGATACCTGGCTGGAGCTGGACCAGATGCCGCCCAACAAGGAATTCCTGCTGGACTGGGCGACCTTCACCGGCCCGACCTCCTTCACCCCCGGCTGGGGCGAATGGCGTGGCTACACGGATGGCGCCGGGCTGGAAGGCCAGCTGAACGCGGTCTTCAATGGCACCAAGTCACTTGACGACGCCCTGGCGGAAGTCACCACCTTCGCCAATGGCGTGCTGGAGCGCTACTATCCTGCCGAGTAACGCCTGCTGAACCCTGTACGGTCTGTGGGGATCACAGCCTGATCCCTGCAGGCCGTTTCCTCTTCGGCTACAGAAAAGCTGGGTAATGCACTATAAAAAACACACACCCTACCTGTTCATTGGCCCGATGATTCTGGGGCTGTTCCTGTTCCGGATCGGCCCGATCATCGCCGCGTTCTTCATGAGCTTCACCCGCTGGAACATCCGCACCGACCCGGTGTTCCTGGGGGTGGGGAATTACGTGGAGCTGCTGAACTCCGCCACCTTCTGGCAGGTGCTGGGGAATACCCTGCTTTTTGCGGCGGTGTATGTCCCCGCGGTGATGATCCTGGCGCTGGTGCTGGCCGTCCTGATCAACCAGAAACTGCGCGGGATCGCGTTCTTCCGCGGGCTGTTCTTCATGCCCTACATCACGTCGATGGTGGCGGTGGCGATGGTGTGGAACTGGATTTTCAGCACCCGCTTTGGCCTGCTGAATAACCTGCTGCGCAACGTGTTCGGCGCGACGAATGTCCCGGCCTGGCTGGCCGACAGCAACACCGCGCTGCTGGTGCTGATCATCGTGACGGTGTGGAAGACCAGCGGGTTCCAGATGATGGTCTTTCTCGCCGGGCTGCAGGGCATCCCCTCGTCGCTGTATGAAGCCGCCCGGATTGACGGGGCGGGGCGCTGGCAGATTTTCCGCTGGATCACGCTGCCGCTGATCTCCCCGGTGACATTCTTCGTCCTGATTCTTTCGATCATCGAGGCATTCCGCACGTTCGAGGTCACGTTCGCCATGACCCGGGGCGGGCCGCTGAACGCCTCCACCACGCTCTCCTACTACATTTACCAGAACGCCTTTATCTATAACCGTATGGGATTCGCCTCCAGCCTGGCGTATGTGCTGATGGCCCTGGTGGGGGTGATCACGCTGCTGAATTTCCGGGCGCGGCGGCGCTGGGTCAGCCAGGGGGTGAACTGATGGACCAGACGATAACCGCTGCCCCTCCTGCCGACCACCAGACCCGCTTCCGGGCGATACAGCTCGGGCGCAAAACGCTGCTGTACGCGGTCCTGGTCGTGTTCTCGATCACGACGGTGTTCCCGTTCATCTGGATGCTCTCCACCTCCTTCAAATCCCAGCGGGCGATCTTCGTCCTGCCACCGCAGCTCGTCCCCGACCTGCTCTTTAAGCCGGGCATGTTCGACGCGTATGTGTCCGTGCTCACCGATCACAACTTTATCCGCTACACGTTCAACAGCTTCTTTGTCGCGTCATCGGCGGCGCTGGGCCAGCTGATCACGGCCTCCCTGGCCGGGTTCGCCTTCGCGCGGATGCAGTTCCGGGGCAGGGGGTTCCTGTTCGCGCTGCTGCTCTCTACCTCGTTTGTGCCGATTGAGGTCTCCATCATCCCGGAATTCCTGATGGGCGCCAAGATCTTCCACCCGCTGCTGCAGCCGATTGGCGGCTGGCTGGATACCTACGCGCCCCTGATCGTGCCGTCGTTTATGGTCGGCTCGTTCGGGACGTTTCTGATGCGCGAGTTCTTCTCCACCATCCCGGTAGAGCTGGAAGAAGCGGCGGTGATCGATGGCGCCTCCACGCTGCGGATTTACTGGAGCGTGTTTGTGCCGCTGTCGAAACCGGCCATGACCACGCTGGGGCTGATCGCGTTCATCAACAACTGGAACGAGCTGCTGCGCCCGGTGCTGTATATCTCCAACCGTGACCTGCGCACCCTGACGATGGGGCTGACGAGCTTCCAGGGCGAATATGAGGCCCAGTGGAACCTGCTGCTGGCTGGCTCCGTGATCGCCGTGCTGCCGCTGGTGATCGTGTACATCTTGGCCCAGCGCTATATCGTGGAAGGGATCGCCACCACCGGCCTGAAGGGGTAGGCGCCCCTGTTTTGCCACCCGCATCATTGTGCCAGCGGCCCTGTTGCGTCCGCTGGCTTTTTCGTTGTATGCTTATTTTGTTGGTAATAACAACAAAGTATCTTCCGGTTGGCATGGTTCAATTCACCTGGCAGGTGGAGCGTAGAGGGTGGAGGTGCAGCGCCTGACCTCCCAGATGGCGGGCGGGCGCTGAATATGACAAACGTCATGCTCTGTTGTGATGAAAAACAGGGCATGCCGCGCCTCGGAAACCTATATCATGAATCGCAGAGACTTTGTTTGCATAAACAACTAACTGTTGTGGAAGCATTGCTTGCCAGCCAGTTTTTGTGGTTCACTCACCAAAGCCATGCCCGGCACACACCAGAATCGGAGAGCGTATGGGAACTCAAGCTGAAGCCGCAGCAAAGGTCACGCAGCAGGATCGGCCCAACCTGCTTCGCAGGCTGTTTCAGATCCGCGAGATGGGCGTGCTGCTCGCCCTCATTGTCCTGATCATTCTCATTACCACCCAAACGCCCTACTTCTTTACCACGCTGAATATTTTCAACGTGCTGCGCAGCATGTCCACCGTGGGGATCATGGCGATCGGCATGACGATGATCATCGTCACCGCCGGGATTGACCTGTCGGTCGGCAGCATCCTGGCCGCCTCCGCCATGCTGACCGCGCGCCTGATGTTCATGGAGGTGCTCCCCCCGTGGGGGGCGGTCGCGGTCGGGCTGGCATTTGGGACTACCCTGGGCCTGATCAACGGCCTGGTGATCACGAAGATCGGCGTGAACCCCTTCATCACCACCCTGGGCATGCTCAGTATCGGGCGCGGCCTGACCCTGTTCCTGGCTTCCAACCTGCAGGGCACGGTCGCCAGTAACATCCCCATGCGCGACCCGTCGGTGAACTTCCTGGGCGGGGGTTACATTGAGCAGGTGCCAATTGTGGGTCGCATCCCGTTCCCCGTGATCGAGATGTTCGTGCTGGTAGTCCTGTTCAGCCTGTTCATGCGCTACACCGTCCTGGGTCGCCAGATTTACGCGGTGGGCAGCAACGAAACCGCGGCGCGGCTTTCCGGCGTGCCGGTGGACCGGGTGAAGATCTTCGTGTACACCATCACCGGGACGCTGTGCGCGCTGACCGGGGTGATGAACGCCGGGCTGCTTTCCACCGCCGCGGCCAACGCCGGGCAGGGGGTGGAGCTGGACGTGATCGCCGCGGTGGTGATCGGTGGCGCCAGCCTGATGGGCGGCGAAGGCACAATCCTGGGGGCCATCATCGGGGCGGCGATTATGGCGATTTTGCGCAACGCCTTTGTGCTGCTGCACTTCCCCAGCTATATGCAGACGATCACGATCGGTATCGTGATTATCGTAGCCGTTGCGGTTGACCAGCTGCGCCGCCGCCGGCGCTGAACGCCCGGCGGTGCTTGTTGGCCCCGCATGCTGTCCGTAGGCAGGTGCGTGTAGAAAGGAGTGACCGGGGGGACACTGGCAGGCTTGTTTGTGTTGGTGTAAAGCACAATCGCCCAATGACATTTTTGGAGAAGAGAGTCCATGAAATTCCTCAAGTATTTCCTCCTGTTGACGATCGTCCTGAGCCTCACGGTTCCCGTGTTCGCTCAGGGCGGTGAGCTGCCCGAAGGCCCGCCATTTGCTTCTCAGTGCCAGCTGGCCGATGAAGCCACGGTGCGCCCGCTGGATGTGATGCCGGATCGCCCGCTGCGCATCGCGGTGCTGGGG
>NPIE01000206.1_pt1 | contig 222416 bp, 196 predicted proteins | sample 8637661 | NCBI WGS metagenome assembly NPIE01 (sample SAMN07420842, study PRJNA396082) | bioreactor metagenome | isolation source: sample BA12 brine-fed electro-methanogenic bioreactor BA | place: Japan: Kochi | collected 2016-12-09
CAAAACCCCGGTGGCCTACGAAGCGTTGGCTAATATTGCCTAACCCCGTGTCCATGAAAGCAGAGGCAGCTCAGACCACGAAATTTGTGGCGACGTATGAGGATGCCACTTGAAAAATAACTACGTCCTGATTGACTACGAAAACGTCCAGCCGAAGAGCTTGGCACTGCTCAACGGTCATCCCTTCACGGTCATGGTTTTCGTTGGCGCCAACCAGGAGAAGCTGCCCTTCGAACTGGTGGCCTCCCTGCAGTCTCTTGGAGATAAGGCGGAGTACGTGAAGATCGGGGGCAACGGCTCCAACGCGCTGGATTTCCATATTGCCTTCTACATCGGGCAGATTGCGGCGCGCGATTCCGACGCCTACTTCCATATCATCTCGAAGGACACCGGCTTCGATCCCCTCATCAGGCACCTGAAGGACCGCAAGATATACGCCCAGCGTGAGAAGGACCTTGCCGAGATACCGCTGCTCAGGATCTCCAGCGCCACGTCATCCGAGGAAAAGATCGCCGCCATCGTGAAGAACCTGGCCACGCGGGGTCATTCGCGGCCCCGAAAGGTAGCAACCCTGAGGAATACGATCAATGCCCTCTTCACCAAGACGCTCGACGACGCGGAACTGACCAGGTTGATGGAGTTGCTGAGGCAGAAGAAATACATCGTCATCGACAAGGAGAACGTCACCTACAGACCGCCTATCACCCACACGAAGGATGCGGAAGCCTAGAGTGTCCGGGACACCGCTTTTTACCACTGACTCGTACAAACAGCCCGGGCGACTGGCTGTAGCCTTGATATTACCCCCGTGAAGCCATCTCTGCGTTCCACAGTCCGGTTATTCGGAGCCCTCTTTGCCCCACGGCTTGAGCACGGTGGCCGCTGTTCCCGTGCCGCTTGCGCAATCCGGCGCGCCGCTCTATCCCATCTTCCCGTGCGCCCCGGGCCGCCGCCGCAACTGGTGGGCCATGCCCCGCTCAGTGTTCATGTTCCGCGTGCCCGCCCTCATGGGGCCCATGCTCGGCATAGTGGCCGTGGACCTCGCCGGTCGCCGCTTCCCAGAGGCGCTCGACGTAGTGGACGTACGGCACGTAGGCCTCGACATACCTGCGGCCGGCGGCCACATCGTTCCGGTCGAAGTCCCGTCGCCCGGATGCCGCCTGGAAGCGCGTATTCACACCGCTGCTGACGGCCTCCAACAGCAGCTTGATGACCTCGTCCGGCGAACCGGTTTCGAGAGCGCGATCCGCGGCCGGCACCGCGGGTCCCAGGTCCAGGCCCGCCGGCTTCAGGCCGGTAAACGCGGCGCCCTCTCCAGCCCGGTGCACGCGTATGAGCGTTTCCAGAAAGTGCGGGTCGGCCAGGGTTCGCGCCTCCGGACCGAGGTTGCGCACGGCCTGCGCGTGATCGAACACCTGGCGGATTTCGGGGTCGTCCTCCGGCCGCACCCAGGGCAGCACCAGGTTCAGGTTGTTCTCCTCGAGCGCCTTCCTCGCCAGCCCCGCGAGCGGCCCGTCCAGCGTGTCGCAATGGCCGATGGCCCAGAGCAGGAGCAGGCCGCCTTCCGCGCCGAGGCCGGGAATGGCCGCACCGGTGAGCGGGGCCACGAAACGATCGACGGCAACCAGGGTGATGACAATCAGAATCTGTGTCTGTCGCGCAGACAGGGTGAGCGGGTGCATGGTGACCTCCCTGCGTTCGTCAATTTGAGAGCGAGCGAGTGGCGGGCCCGGTTGCCGGGTGTTCGTCACGCGGGACGGGGCGGACGACTGCTTCCGACCCGCAAGGATTCCCGGCGACCGGGTGGCGGCGCCAATCCGCCGCTCCTATTTCCCCTCGGCGGCTCCGGCGCCCGCGTCAGGGCTTGAAGACCGTGACCGTCGATCCCGTGCCGCTGGTGAAATCCACGCTCGGGACCTTCTTGGGGATGCCGCCCAGGGTGCAGGCGCCTGCCGAGCAGCCGCCGGTTCCCCCGCTGTAGGACCAGGTGCCGGTGAGGCCGGAGCCGTCCGCCGTCTCGACCATCGCGGTCCAGGTGGAGCCGTTGTTCTGGCTGCTGGTCAGCAGTTCCCCGCCGCCGCCCGACGCCACCGTCACGTCGTGCCGCACTGTCCCGGAGGCGCCGCCGTCGTCGGTGACGGTGAGGCTGACCGTGTAGGTTCCGTCCGTTGCGTAGGTGTGGGTGGCGGTGGGCCCGGAGGCCGTGGCGCCGTCGCCGAAGTCCCACCCATAAGAGACGATGGAGCCGTCGCTGTCGGAGGATCCCCTGCCGTCGAAGTCGCACGCGAGCCCCGTGCAGGCGGAGGTGAACGCGGCGGTCGGCGGGGCGTTGGTGTCGCTCCCGCCGCCGCCGGCGACGAAGACCGGCGCGAAGACCGGATCGCCGATGTCCAGCAGCGGCTCCAGGATGCCGTCGCCGGAGTCGTCGGTCCAGTTGAAGTTGCCCTTCCCGAGCAGGGTGTCACGGATGGCCTGGGGCGCATCGCCCTGGCTGGCCAGCAGCGCCGCGGCCCCGGCCACGTGGGGTGAGGCCATGGAGGTGCCGCTGATGGTGCCGTACCCGCCCCGCTCCAGGGGGTAGGTGGAGCGGATGCAGACGCCGGGGGCGGCGATGTCGACGGTGGCCCCCCAGTTGCTGAAGTCCGCCAGCGTGTCGTCCTGGTCCGGGCGGCAGGTGGGGGAGCCGAAGCCGCCCGCCGCGCCGTCGAAGTCGGCGAGCGCCGAGACGGTGATGGCGTCCGGCGAGTTGGCGGGGGTGTGATTGGCGGCGTCGTCGTCTTCGTTGCCGGCCGCCACCACCACGGTCACCCCGCCGTTGACGGCATTCCGGATCGCGTCGTCCATGGCCGTGCTGCTGCCGGAGCCGCCGAGGCTCATGTTGATCACCTCGATGCCGCCCCGGGCGACGACCCAGTCGATGCCGGCGATGATGCCCGCCAGGCTGCCGGAGCCCTGCGCGTCGAGCACCTTGACGGCCCAGAGGCGCGCCCCGGGGGCCACGCCCACCACCCCGATGCCGTTGTCGAGCGCGCCGATGGTGCCGGCCACATGGGTGCCGTGATAGTGGTCGTCGTCGCCGTCCCGGGTGTCGTCGCAGAAGTAGCTGCGTTTCCAGGGCGGACCGCCCCCGGTGCTGTTCAGGCAGTTGGCGCCGCCCACCACGTTGAGGTCCGGGTGCTGCCGGTCGATGCCGGTGTCGAGCACCGCAACGTCCGCATCGACCCGGTAGTCGTCCAGCCTGTCGATGGCCAGCGCCGCCTGGTCGGCGAACATCCGCCGGACGCCGGTCGGGACCTCCTGCCCGAAGGCCCTCACCGGAATGTCCTCCTCCACGTAGGCCACCCGCGGGTCGCGGGCCAGGCCGGCCAGCGCCGCGCGGGGCATGGTGATGGAGAAGCCCCGCAGTGCCGTCCCGTAGACGTAGCCGACCCGGCCGCTGGTGCGCCGGGCCACGTCGGCCGCCACGGCTTCGGGCATGCCCGCGTCCGCGTTCAGCACGACGATGTAGCGGTCCTGGGGCGGGCCCGCCTGCGCCATTGCGGAGAGGGTGAGGAGGCACACGGCGAGCAGGCCGGAAAGGGTATACCGGGATTGCGGGTTCATGATCTTATTCGCCTCCGCTGGCGTGACTGGCAGTCATCTTGTCAGTCAATAGTAGCAGCCGGCACGCCGCCCCGATGCATTCCCGCAGGCCGGGTATGGGAATGGGGATGCCCCCGGAGCCGGCCGGCCTGTGGAGGAGAATGATGCAGCCGGTGACCGCCTTGGGCCGCCCGCGGCTCCGGGCGCCCCACGCGGGCTCTTCGCCTACTGCCCCCCGCCGTCCCCGGCGCCCGCCTCCGGCGCACCCTTGACCAGTTCGTCGACCGATGCCTGCATCCGGGCGAGGGGCAGGGCCCCCGCGCGCACCAGCACCTTGCCGGTTTCGTTGTCGCGCAGGAGGTTGCCGGGGGTGCCGCTGATGCCGAGCGCGATGCCCGTTTCGTAGTCCTTCTTCACCCGCTCGGCGTGGCGGCCGCTCTCCAGGCAGGCCTCGAAGGCGGTCCGGTCCAGTCCGATCTCTGCGGCCAAAGCGCCGAGGTCGCCGCCGGGCATCCCCTTGCCGTTGGAGGCGGTGCGTTCGTAGAGGGTGTCGGCAAAGCGCCAGAAGGCGTCGTTGCCGCCCAGCTCGGCGGCGCACTCGGAGGCTTCCGCCTCCCGCTGGGCGATGGGGTTGTGGAAGCCGAGGGGGAAGTGGCGGTAGACCCAGTTCACCTGGCCGTCCGAAGCGTCCACCAGCGCTTTCGCCGTGGGGTGGAAGCGCTTGCAGAACGGGCACTCGAAGTCGGAGTACTCGACGAGGGACACGCGGGCTTCCGGGTTGCCGTAGATGTGGTCGCGCGCCGGGTCGGCGGGGGGCACCTTGTCCGCCCTGCTCCGGGCCGCCTCCGCGCGCTGGCGCGCGGCTGCCGCCTGGGCCTCCCGCTGCTTCGCCACGTAGCGCTCGATGCCGGCGTCGATGGCCTGGTCCAGCGCGCCGCTCTCCTGCAGCTTCCTGACCACCTCGCCGCTGATGCGCTCCACCAGCGCCGCATCGTCCTCCGGCGCCGCCTGCGCCGGGGCGGCGGTCAGCAGCAGGAGGGCGGCCAGGATGGGGGCCGCGCGGCGGCGCATTGCGGGGCTGAACGGGATCATGGCGTCCTCCTCGTCGGGTCGGGTGGGCGGCTTCCGTCCGGATCGCCGGGGCGGGTGTCCGGCCCTGGCGGAACGGCTCCGGTCCCGGAGCGCGGCGCCGATAGAACCTTTGGACAGCGGAAACGGGATCAGTTCGTTTGGAATCGGTGTGGTTGGGTGTGCTGTGGGGAGGAAAGGGAGGTAGACGGTGGGCGGGTGGTTGGGACGGGGGCTGTGGATTTGTACTCGTCCCGTATATATGGATTTCGGGCGGCGGGGTGTGAGTGGTTGGGTCCGAGTCCCGATGTACCTCCATATTTGTCAAAGATCACATTTTTCATCAAACACTGACACGCCGAAACATGTTGCCTGGTTCATGGCGATTGACGTGGAGCTTGTCGAAAACCGGTGAAACACTATTGGCTATACTTTCTGTATGGAATTGCTGGCGATTTTCAGAAGCCTACAAGCGGTCTGGCTGCGGTCAACCTGGATACTATATGGTCCGCCTGTGCGTTGTAGCGATAAGCAAAGGAGGAGCCGGTGATGAAGACGAAATGCACTCTATGGCTCTTGACAGTGATGATCATGTTAGCGGGAGGCTGTGCCGGTTCTCGGCAGCAGTTCAGCCAGGAACAGTATCCCATCGGCATGACGGTGCACAGTCCCTTCGTTTTCTATGGGAAACAGGTGCCCCTGCCCGAGGGTGATTGGCGTATAAGCGCACATCTCGATGAGTCCAGGGCTTTAAGGACCAGCGATGTTGCAGGAGGTTCCGGCCCGACGGTCGAGAGCGGAGGCTACACCCGCGTGTTCGCCGCGCTTACCGAGAGCAGGGACAATTTACTGACAAAAGCCGTGATAATCAGTTTGCCGATCAATGTGCCTGGGAGTATCGGGCTTTCGCTAAATGACATTTGCAACGAATATGATCTTCAGTATTGTGTGAGCCCCGAAAAAGGTGCCCATACCCAGTCCCAGTGGTGGGTTTACAGGGAACCTGTTGGAGCGCTCGTGGTTGATCTATGGCTGGAAAATCTATTGCGAGACAACGCGGAATCCAAAGTCAACCCCGTCATGCTTGAGATGCTGAAAGACCTGAACGCCAGAGATGTCTCGTTTGATGTGTACATGCAGTCCGTTTGCTACCAGATGGCGCGTGGTCGAGAGATGATGACGGTCTGTTATCTCTGGAATGAGCACACCGAACACGTTACGAGCCTTTCATTGTGGCGTTGGGGCGCGGAATGGTTGGACAAGGTCAAGGCGGGGTTCGATAACAAGTTGGCACCATGAGTTGGTGCCGGGAAATCGCAGGGCTTTGATGGTGATGTCTGGATGCTGGCAACAAATGAACAATCCGTGGACGGTCACGCAGTTTATATGATTCTGTGTGGAATCCCCCGGCTCTGTAACGAAGAAGTCGGACCGTGTTGACGGGGTGGAAGCCGCATGATGTGTTGCATAAATCAATTCATCGGGTATTTTCCATGGAGGTGGAAGTCAATGAGGTCTGTTCATGTATTGTTGGCGACTGTCGCATTGACGGTATTTTCAGTTTCATCAGTTATTGCAATGCCGTCCACCAGGCAGATGACTGAGGAGTCATTGAGCTTTGGGCGTGACATAGATTTCGTCGAGAATGTGAAGGTAGATATTGCTGGTGCGGAAGCAAGTGCAGATATAAGTGTCAGACTCCCTGGGACGATAGTGAATGGAAATGTTGTACCGGTGTTCATTGACTCCTCGCTGAATGGAGTCAAGGCAATAGATTTGTATTCAAACAGGCATAACGACAGGATTGCATCGTTTACGCTGGGAAAGGTCACGCTTCCTTATGTAAGTACACGATTCAGGGTCGGCAAATCGGGTGAGTTGTACGTTGTGATGCGTGCTGGCAATAAAGATTACTATGCGGTGGGCAATCTGAATGTTCTGAAATCCGGGCAGGAAAATATGCGGGCATGTGATACGGACGCACGGTTTTATACAACGGTTGAGGATGGGGTTGTCACAATAAAGTACATGATCATGCACTGCATGAATGTTGGAAGATACATCAAGTGGATGAAGTTATCGCATGATGGTGAAACCATCGTGGAATCAGAGCTGTCTCTTGGAGTCAGCAGAAATCCATTTTTCAGCTTCAAGTTCATGGGTAATGAAAGAGGCAGTTACAAGCTTGAATGGGAAGATACGGCTGGTGATAAAGGCGTGAAAATTTATAGAAAATGATTCCATGTCCGGGAATGGTTTCTGCATGGTGGTGCAGTATCCAGTTGGGGATGCGGGTCGGTAAGCTTGGCGGCATGAAACCTCCCCGGGAACTGACATTGGTGGCCTGCTCCGGGCAACGCCTAGCCGAGGTCGATTGATTTCACCCCGCGGAGCGCGGGGTGATTCCCCGACTACTTCTTCTTCCCCCGCTTTTCCATCTCCTGGCGCAGCAGCTCGCCGAAGGTGCCGACGCCGGGCTCGGCGCGGGGCTCCTCCCGGGGCGCGGCCGGCATCTCGGCGGCGTCCGCCGCGTCGGCGTCCAGCGACAGGCTGATGCGCTGCTTCTCCGTGTCGACGCCGAGCACGGTGACCTCCACGGTGTCGCCCTCGTTGAGCACTTCGCGGGGGTGGGTGATGCGGCGCCCGGCGCCCAGCTCGCTGATGTGGACGAGCCCCTCCAGCCCCGGTTCGAGCTCCACGAAGGCGCCGAAGGGCTGCAGGCGCGTCACGGTGCCCCGGACGCGGGCGCCGGCGGCGTAGCGCTCCCCGGCCTGTTGCCAGGGATTGGCGGCCAGGGCGCGGAGCGACAGGGCGATGCGCTGGGGGTGCCTGGGGTTGTCGCTCTTCTCGATGCGCAGCACCGCCACCTCCACCGCCTGGCCCACGCTGAGCAGGTCCTGGGGGTGCTTGACGCGGCCGTAGGCCAGCTCGCTGACGTGGATCATCCCCTCCACGCCGCCGAGGTCCACGAAGGCGCCGAAGTCCTTGAGGCTGGTGACGACGCCCGGCAGCACCGCCCCCGGCTCCAGCCGGGCGCGGATCGCCTCGGCCTGGGCCGCGCGCTCCTCCTCCAGCACCGCGCGCCGGGAGAGGACCACGTTGGGGCGCCGGCCGCCCTCGATGCGGGTGACGCGGAAGGAGAGGTGCTGGCCCACGAAGGGCTCCAGATCCTCCACGAAGCGGATGTCCGCCTGGGAGGCGGGGCAGAAGGCGCGCAGGCCCGCCACCTGCACCTCCAGGCCGCCCTTGGTGACGGCGCTGACCAGCCCCTCCACCGGCAGGCCGCTGCGGAAGGCCTCCTCCAGCTCGCCGGTGTCGTGGACGTGGCGCTGGGTGCCGGTGCCCAGCAGCAGGGTCCCGGTGCGCTCGTCGTTGCTGATCACCACCGCCTCGATGCTGTCCCCCTCCGCCACCTTCAGCGTGCCTTCGGCGTCGGTGAGCTCGGCGATGTCGATGGAGCCCTCCACCTTGCCGCCGAGGTCCACGAAGGCGCGCTCGGCGTCGATGGAGATGATGGTTCCGCGCACGTGGTCACCCGCCTGCGGCGTGGCCTTGGCGGGGGTGGGGTGTTCGCGATCGTACTGCCGGAGCAGCGCTTCGAAGTCTTCGGTATCGGCCATGGGGAGAGTTTAACCCGGATAGTCCGTCGGGAGGCGCGATTACCGCGCCGGTCGGGTGAAGCGCGCCGCCTGTTCGCCGTCGCGCAGGAGTGTCGCGGTGCCGTCGCCTTCCACCACCAGGCGGTAGTGCTCCTCGAGGTCGGGGCTGGACGCGGCCTTGCAGGCCAGGGCGATGGCCCGCGCGCTGTCGCCGCTCCAGAAGCAGTGCCGCCCCGCCTGCGCCTCGCCGGCGGCGAACAGGTCGGCCCGGCCCTCGTAGGTGACCTCCAGGCGCTGGAAGCCGGCGCCGGAGCCGGGCGCGGCGATCCAGGTGCCGGCGGCCGGGTGCGGCGCGCAGCCGGCCAGGGCCAGCAGCAGCGCGGCGGCCGGGCAGGCGAGGCGGATGGCGGATCGTTTCATGGCGCGTCCCACGGGGAGGAGAGGGGAAACGTACCCCGATTCGACGGTGCGGGCAATCCGCCTCCGGACAGGGCCGGCGCCGCGGCGCCGGTCAGTAGCGGTAGCCGCGCTCGATCTCGGCGCGGGTGAGCACGCCGTAGACCCGCGGGATGCCCGGCACCGTGGTGCGGACGACGTAGAGGGCCTCGGCACCGTGGCGGTGCATCTCCTCCTGGGCCTCCTGCAGGCTCGCCTGGATATCCACGGGCGTGGCGGTGAGGCGCTCGGCGGGGAGCTCCAGCAGGTCGAACGCCTCCCGCTCCGGCGCCTCGCGCAGCGCCCGCACCAGGTCCACCGCCGGGAGCAGCTGGGCGGGGGCGTCCTCGGGGCGCACCAGGATCCAGCCGGGGGCGTCCGCCAGCTCCCGTTCCACCCGGGCGCGGTCGGGCCGCGCCGGCAGCTGGGCGTAGCTGCGGCTCATCACCCCGGCCACCCCCACCTGGCGCAGCGCCCGGGCGATGCGGTCGTTGCGGTAGTCCACCCCCATGGAGCGCAGCAGCGCCAGGAAGGCCGACTCGCGGCCGTGCAGGGCGCCGCAGGTGAGGGTGGCGGCGATCACCGCCAGCATGCCCGGGAAGAGGATGTTGGGGTTGCCGGTGAGCTCCAGGATGGCCAGCAGCGCCGCCAGCGGCGCCTGCAGCACCCCGGCCATCATCGCCCCCATGCCGAGCATCACGTGGAAGCCCACCGAGGCCTCGGGGATGAAGCCGAAGCCCTGCGCCACCACGGCGAACAGGCCGCCGCCCATGGCGCCGATGACCAGCGACGGGCCGATGAGCCCGCCGGGCACCCCGAGCCCCACCGCCGCGGCGGTGGCCAGCAGCTTCATCACCACCATGGCCGCCAGCAGGCCGAGGGTCACCTCCCCCAGCAGCGCCTGGTTGACGGTGTCGTAGCCGATGCCCATCACCGCCGGCACCCACAGGGCGATGAGCCCCGTCAGCGTGCCGGCGACCACGGGCCGCAGCCACAGGGGCAGCCGCCGGCCCCAGCCGTTGAACAGCAGCAGGGCGCGGATGAACAGCGCCGCCGCCCCGCCGAGCGCGATGCCCATGAGCAGGATCAGGGGCATCTCCGCCATGGAGCCGAGATCGAGGGGCGGGACGGTGAAGGCGAGATCGTCGCCGAAGGCGAGGCGGGTGAGGGTGGTGGCGCTGATGGTGGCGAGGATCACCGGGGCGAAGGCCGCCACGGTGGACTCCATCATCAGCACCTCCATGGCGAAGGCCACCCCCGCCAGCGGCGTGTTGAAGGTGGCGGCGATGCCCGCCGCGGCGCCGCAGGCGGCCACCACCCGCAGGCTGTTGTTGGGCAGCCGCAGCCACTGGGCGGGGATGTTGCTGGCCGCCGCGCCCAGGTGGATGCTCGGCCCCTCGCGGCCCACCGAGTGGCCCGCCACCAGCGCCAGGGTGCCGCCCACGAACTGCATCAGGGCGTTGCCCCAGGGCAGCCGCCCCTGATGGTAGTCGAGCCGCACCAGCAGGTGCGGCACCCCCACCCGGCGCATCCCCTCGGGCACGGCGCGCCACAGCAGCCCGAGCACCAGTCCGCCCGCCACCGCCAGCAGCAGCCGCCACTCCGGCGCCAGGTGCTCGTAGTCGTAGAGGTGGCCGTGGAGGAAGGTGCGCTGCAGGATCTCCACGACCCAGCGGAACAGGATGATGACGGCGGCGGCCAGCACCCCGCTGAGGATGCCGAGCAGCGACAGCTCGGCGATGGCGTCGGCGCGGGAGACCCGCAGGCGGAACGCCTCCAGGCGCCGCGCCGCGCCCGTCCGGAGCCTCTCGCCCACGCTCTGTTCCATCGCCGCCTCCCGGTCCCCGACCCGACCGAGTATGGGGCGGCGGGGCGGGGCGGGGCAACCGCGCGGCGGCGGGTCCGGGACAGGGATCAGCCCAGGGCGCCGGCCGGCTCCGCCGGCAGGGCCGGGGCCGGTATCATCCCCCGCAGCCGCTCCAGCGCCGCCGGATCCAGCCGGCCCACGCGGCTCGCCCCGCCGCACAGCGCCCGCCGGAAGCCCAGGTAGTGGGGCTCCAGCGCCAGCAGCTCCGGCACGTCCGCCTCCCGCAGCGAGCCCGCCAGCCCCGTCACCAGCCCGAGGTTGCGGCCGAGCGCGAGGAACGCCGTCAGCTTGCGCCGGCTCACCAGGCCGGGCAGGGCGCCGGAGCGCTTGTCGGCGGTGTCGAGCATCACCCCGGTGAAGCCGGCCGCGCCGATCCGGGCCACCAGGCCGAGGTCGGGGGCGCGGTCGGCGAACAGCACCGCCACCAGGCGCACGCCGGTGGCCAGCCGGCCCAGCGCCTCGACGCAGGCCTCGGTGCCCGGCTCCCCGGTGAGGCCCACCTTGACGTAGTCCACCCCGGTGACCGACATGCGCCGCACCCGCGCCACCAGGGTGGCCGGGTCCATGGGCAGGTCGCCCACGGTGGCGCTCACCGGCCGTCGCCGGCGCACCTGGTCGACGATGGTCCGCACCTGGGGCTCGGGCAGGGCGCCCAGCGCGCCCCGGGCCGGGTCCTTCAGGTCGATGATGTCCGCGCCGCCGGCCAGCGCCAGCTCTGTCTCCTCCAGCGAGCACACGCTGGCCAGCATGCGGGTCATGCGCACGCCTCCCGCCGCCGGTGGGCGGCCACCGCGGCCAGCAGCCATTCCCAGGCCTCCCGCTCCCGCGCCCCGGCGGTCTTCTCCACGGCGATGGCGAGGTAGCCGAGCTCCGCGTCGATCTTCTCCGCCGGCAGGCGGTCGAGGCGGCTGACCAGGATGGCCAGCTCCAGCACCGCCGCCTGGGCCCGGTTGAAGCCGCGGAAGGGGGCGTGGGTGGCGTGGTGGCGCGCCCGGCAGAGCAGGCGCGGGCGCACCGGGTCCTCCTCCACCCGCTCCACGCTCACCTCGGTGTGGGCGATGGCGCCCGCCAGGCGCAGCCCCGCCACCCGGTCGGTGGGCACCACCGGCCAGTCCCGGCGCCCGGTGAGGCAGCCGGCGAAGACGCGCACGTCATCGGTGCAGTTGATCGCCGCGCAGCCCTCCCGCAGCAGGTTGTCCAGGGTGCGCGAGGGGCGGAACGGGGCGATGAGCACCTCGCCGCCGCTCTCGCGCACGCCCATGGGGGCGATGTGGGCGCTGCCGTCGGCGTTGCGGGTGGTGACGATGACTTCCTGGATCATCGGTTCCTCCGGTCAGTGGATCACCAGCTCGGCCCCGGCGGTCTCGGCGAGCCGGCCGGGGTCGAGGCGGAAGTTGTCCAGCCGCTGCAGGTGGTAGCGGTCGAACCAGGCCGCCAGGGGCCGCTCGATGGCGCGGTCGTAGTCCGGGTTCACGGCGTGGGTGCGCCCCCGCACCGGGTTGACGACCCGGCCGTCGCGCACCACCGGCACGCCGTCCTTGAACACCAGCCGGGCGGCGCGGAACATCTCCCCCCGGTCCTCGAGGTCGGCGTACACGGCGATGTCCGCCACCGCGCCGGGGCCGAGGTGGCCGCGGTCGCCGAGCCCCAGCAGGCGCGCGGGCGCGGCGCGGGTCATCACCGCGATCTCGTACAGGCTGTACTCCCGCTCCAGGTGGCGCAGCAGGCAGGCGTCGGCGGCCTCGGGGTTGATGCGCGCCAGCCAGCGGGCGCGGTGGTCGCGGCTCATGAGCAGGTGGAACAGCTCCGGGTAGGCGGTGAAGGGGGCGCCGTTGGGGTGGTCAGTGGTGAAGAAGACCCGCCATGGGTCGTCCACCAGCAGGAACAGCTCCAGGCCGATGGCCCACTGCAGGGCGTTGACGAAGTTCCCGGCCCGGTAGCGGAACGGCACGATGCCGCCGCCGCCGTCCTCGCCCTCCCACAGCGCCCACTTGCGCGGCCGGGCGATGCCGCGGGCGGCGTGCTGGCGCATCACGTCGCCGGAGATGGTCACCGTCTGGCCGAACAGCACTTGGCCCACGTCCACGGTGATGTTGGGGTGGCGGCCCAGCGCCTCGGCCAGGCGCGCGGCGCCGGTGGAGAAGCCGTGGGGGCCGTCGGCGCCGTAGCCGTAGAACTGCACGTGGGCCAGGTGCATGGGCAGCCCCTCGGCCGCCTCCATGGTGCGCAGCGCCGTGTCCACGTTGCCGGGCACGCCCAGGTTGTTGCAGTGGACGTGCAGGGGGTGGCCGATGCCGAGCGCCACCACCGCCCGCTGCAGGGCGTTGAGGATGCGCCGGGAGGTGACGCCGTAGAAGGGCACCTCGTCGTCGAGCCCGAACTCGCGGGCGTTGAACTTGAAGGCGGTGGCGCCGCCGGCGTTGATCACCTTCACCCCCAGGCACTGGGTGGCGCACAGGGTCCAGGCCACGTAGTCGTTGACGGTGGCCTGCCCGGCGCCCTCGCGCAGCAGCCGCAGCAGGAAGTCGTCGTTGCCGAGAATCGCCAGCCCCGCCTTGTCGAGGATGGGGATGTCGGCCAGCTCGGCGTGGGCGTGGCCGGCGTTGATGGGCAGCACCGCCGGCTCCACCACGGTGGTGAAGCCCATCTCCGCGTAGCGGTAGCCGGTGTCGAAGGTGGACCAGGGCGAGCCCCCGAAGGGCAGCCCGGGGTAGCGGGCCTGTTGCGCCACGTGCTGCTCGGGCATCAGCACCCGGGCGTTGTTCACGTTGCCGCCGGCCACGTGGCTGTGGATGTCGATGGCGCCGGCCATCACCACCTGGCCCTGGAGCGGGTAGTGGGCGTCCACCGCCGTCGGGTCGGCGGGCGGCGCGCAGATGCGCCCGTCGCGCAGGTAGAGATCGCGCACCTCGCCGTCGATGCCGTGGGCCGGGTCGTAGATGCGTCCGCCGCTGAGCCGGGTCAGCATGTCAGTTCTCCTCCCGCGCGGGGATCAGCTCGAGGATGCGGCCGAGCACCGCGGCGGCGGTGGGCCAGGGATTGTCGCGCAGGCGGCGCAGCCCGAGGGTGGCGAGCCCGTCGCCGCGGTGGATGAGCCCGGCGTGGTCGATGCCGGGCACGCCCACGGGGATGAACACCTCGGGCTCGGCGGCGAGCCGCAGCCCCGGGTGGCCCACCGCGACGGTGGGCACGGGGGACTCGGGCGGGGCCGGGTCCGGGCGCAGGCAGGAGAGCCACAGCAGGGCGTCGGCCTCGCCCGCGGCCAGCAGGCGATCGCCGCGGTGCAGGTGGGGATCGTAGGCGGCGCGGCCCCCGGCGAAGGCGGTGCGCAGGCTGAAGCCGCTGTGCCAGGCGCAGGCCTGGTGGGCGCTGGCGTCGGCGTCGCCCGCGCCGAGGGGCAGCAGCGCGGCGCGGCCGGTCCCGTTCAGCGATCGGACCAGGCCGGCGGCCTGCGCCAGGGCGAGATCGGCGTGGGGGAAGTCGAACTCCGCCGCGCTCCAGGCGATGACCGGGTAGCGGGCCGCCCGCAGCCGCGCCAGCAGCGCCGCCAGCGCCGTCCGCCCCGCGCCGCCCGCCCCGTCGGCCATGACCGGCCGCCCGGCGAGCAGCGCCCGCAGCCAGCCGAGCGCCTCGCCGGCCCGCGCCACGGGCACCGGCAGCAGCTCCGGCTCCAGCGCCCGCACCGCCTCCGGCAGGGTCTCCGGGGCCACCGTGTCGAGGATCACCAGCGCCGGCCCGGCGCCGCCGTCCAGCCGTTCGGCGGGCCGCAGCACCCGGCCGGCCAGCCGCGGCAGGCGCCGGAACAGGCCGGCGCCCAGCACCACCAGCAGGTCGCAGCGGTTGCGCACCTCGCCCAGGCTGGCGGTCATCCAGCCGTCGCCCTGGAACACGGCGAGGTTGCGCTGCAGGGCGTCGCCGTGGGCATGGTCCACCGTGGCCCCGAGGGCCCGGGCCAGGTGCAGGGCGGCGCGGATGCCGGCGAGATCGGCGGCCAGCCCGCTCACCAGCGGCGCCCGCGCCCCGCCGAGCAGGCCGGCGGCCGCGGCGCAGGCCGCCTCGAGGCTCGCCGGCGCGCCGCCCACCCGCGGGACGGCCGGGGCCGCCAGGGCCGCGTCGGCCGCCGCAGCGGCGGCGTCCAGGATCGGGCAGTCGTCGGGGGCGCTGAGGCGCAGCCGCGTCCCGTTCAGGTGCGGAGACAGATCGTCACACCCCAGTGCACAGAAGGGACAGGGGACGGTGGCGGCGGCGGTGGCGGGGCTGGCGTCGGTCATGGGGTTTGCTGATCTCTCCGGGTGTCCGGCGGGAGATTCAGCAAGAACCGGACCAGCGCCGCGGCGCCGTGGGGGTCAGGCGCGCCGGCGGCGGGTGGGGCCGGGGGCGGCCTGCCGTTCGAGATCCACGGCCGGCGGCCGCACCACGCTGCCCCAGTCGAGGGGCTGGTCCTGGACGTAGCGCTTACCCAGCCGGTGGGCGATCTCCGCCCGCGCCAGCTCCACCCCGAGGTAGAAGGCGTGGCCGCCGTCGCCCTCCACCCCGAGGGCGGGGTAGAGCTCGAACGGGTCGCTGCCGCTGCGCACGCCGTCGCGGTTGTAGACGTGGATGCCCGCCCGGCTCACCTGGATGCGGAAGTTGGGGTCGCGCACCGCGCCGGCCGCGGCGGCGATCTCCTCCGGGGTGTAGGGGAAGGGGCGGCGCTCCCGGTGGGCGGCGAGCCCCCCGTGCAGCCGCTTGGGCAGGCGCTGCTCGGCCCGGGCCCGGAACATGATGCGCCGGGCGAGATCCGCCTCGCGCACGGCGCTGGCGCAGTGGGGGCTCACCTGGGTGGTGAGCACGTGGCGGATGCCGAGCTCCGAGGCGAAGCCGAACAGCAGGGCGTTGATGCCGGTGGTGTCGGCCTCGGTGAGCTCGGTGAGGTTGCCCACCCCCAGCATCAGCTCCGCCCCGGGATAGCGCCCGCGCAGGGTGTGGTAGCGCACCAGGGAGTCGGCGAAGCCGAAGTGGATGGGGTCCAGCACCGGGTCGGCGATGCAGGGGCGGCCCCGCTCCGCCATCCATTCCAGGCTCGCGCCGAGCGCCTCCAGGCCGCCGTCGGGGCCGGGGATGAGCACCGGCACCGCGGCGGTCTCCTCCGCCACCCACAGGGTCTCGGGCGTGAGGCTGAGCAGGAACGCCGCCCCGGCCCGGTCGCCGGCGATGAGATCCTCCGGGCGCAGGGAGTCGACGCTGACCCGGTGGCCCGCCCCGCACAGGGCCTCCACCGCCTCGGCCAGGTGGGGGAAGGGGGTGTCGGGCAGGCAGCCCAGGTCGATGACGTCGGCCCCGTCGGCGGCCAGCGCCGCGGCCCGCTCCAGGATGGCGGCCACCGTGAGCCGGGGGGCGTCGGTGATCTCGGCGAAGATGCGCACGTCGTGTTCGCTGAGATCGGGCGGGCCGCCGCCGTCGCGCCCCAGGTACTCGGGCAGGTCCATCAGCTCCTCGGGGCCGCGCTCCACCGGCACGCCGTAGCGGGCCGCCAGCGCCTCCAGGTCGCCGCGGCAGCGGCCCGGCACGACGATGCGCTCCGCGCCGCCGGCATCGGGCAGGCGGCGGGCGATCATCTCGGCGGTGAGCAGCGCCGCCACGCTCACCCCCAGCTGCCGGATCTCCCAGCGGAACGGGAGCGGCGCGAGCCCCTCCAGCACCCGGCGCAGGTTGGCCTCGGCCAGCCGGCCGGTCAGGAACAGGACGTGTCCGGACATGCCGTCTCCCCCAGCAGGACCCCGGCCAACTCCTCGAAGCGGGTGACCACGCGGGTGTGCTCGAACCCGGCCAGGCGCCCGGTGTTCTCCAGGTCGATGCGCCGCGGGTAGACCGGGACGGTGCCGCCCGGCGCCTCGGTCTCCATCACCGGCTCGCTGTCGCAGGCGAACACGACGCTCGGCACGCGGCACTTGCCCGCCTGGGCGTAGATGTTGGTGACCAGGGTGTCGGAGATGCCCTGCACCATCTTGGCCACGGTGTTGGAGGTGGCCGGGGCGATGACCAGCCGGTCGTAGACGCCCTTGTAGAACAGCCCCACCGGCGGGGCGCTGGCGGTGGTGTCGCGGAATACCCGCAGCCGCGACTGCAGCGACTTCACCGGGATGCCGTACATGTGCAGCACCTCCGCGGCGGCGCGGGTGAGGAAGAGATCCACCGCCGGCAGCCGCTCCGCCAGCTCCAGGCACTCGCGCAGGTAGTGGCCGGAGCCGGTCAGGCCCCAGGCGATGCGCGGCGTGCGGGGCGGTGCGGTCACGGCGCCACCTCGCGCCGGCACACGCCCCACTGCCGGTCGGCCTCCTCCACGGCCACCTCCAGGGTCTCCAGCCCCCGGTTGCTGCCCGCCTCGCGCAGGGCCCGGATCAGCTCGCCGCCGATGTGCCAGGCCAGCATCTCGGCGGTGGCGTTGCTCACCGGCAGCACCCGGCAGCTGTCGGCGGGCAGCACGAAGCGGCGGCCGTGGCTCTCCACCCGCAGGGCGTCCCCCTCGGGGGTGATCGCCACCTCGCGGCTCTCGCCGGGCAGCAGCACCCGGTCGTGGAGGGTGCGGCAGATGGCCGCCGCCAGGCGGGTGAGCTCCACGAAGTCGAGGACGAAGGCGTCCCCGGTGTTGCGGCCCACGGCCTCCACGCGCACGTGGAAGTTGTGGCCGTGCAGGTTCTCGCAGGTGCCGCCGAAGGTGATGAAGTGGGCGGCGTTGAAGTGCAGCTCGCCGGGATCGACGCGCACGGCGAAACGTTCGGGGTTCGGGCTCAACGGTCTCCTCCGCTGCCGGGATGATCTCTCCGGAGAGGAGAGCAAAAGACGTGCCGCCCCGCAAGGGCGCCGTGCGCCCCCGCGGGAGGCCGGTAACCTAGCGCGGCGGCCGGATGCCGTAGCGCTTCATCTTGCGGTAGAGGGTGTTGCGGCTGAGGTTGAGCCGCGCCGCGACGCGGGTGACGTTCCAGTGCAGGGCCTCCATCTCGCGCAGGATGGCGTCGCGCTCGGCGGCGGCAAGGGCGTTCTCCGGCTGCTGCCCGGACCCGTCCCCGGCGGCGGCCAGCGGCAGCTCCAGCAGCTCGTCGGGCAGATCGTGCACGGTGATGTTGTCGCTCTCCGCCAGCCCCACCACCGTGCGCATGACGTTGCGCAGCTGGCGGATGTTGCCGGGCCAGGCGTAGGCGTCGAGCCGGGCCAGCGCCTCGGTGTCGAAGTGCAGCTCCCGCCCCCCGGACTCGGCTCGGGCGAGGGCCTCGATGAGGGCGCGGCGGTCGCCGCGCTCCCGCAGCGGCGGCAGGGTGAGGGTGATGCCGTGCAGGCGGTAGTAGAGATCCTGGCGGAAGCGTCCCTCGGCCACCTGCTGCTTCAGGTCCCGGTGGGTGGCGCTGATGAGGCGGATGTCCACCGCCACGGCGGTCTCTCCGCCCAGCGGGAACACCTCCCGCTCCTCCAGCACCCGCAGCAGGCGCGCCTGCAGGTGCAGGGGCATGTCGCCGATCTCGTCCAGGAACAGGGTGCCGCCGTCGGCCTGCAGGATCTTGCCGCGGCTGCCCTCGCGGCTGGCGCCGGTGAAGGCGCCGGGGCGGTAGCCGAACAGCTCGCTCTCGATGAGCGTCTCCGGCAGCGAGGCGCAGTTGACCGCCACGAACGGCTTGTGGCCGCGGCGCCCGGCCTGGTGCACGGCCTTGGCGAACATGTCCTTGCCGGTGCCCGTCTCGCCCATCAGCAGCAGCGGGATGTCCCGGTCGCTGAGGCGGCGCGCGCGCTCGATGTTGCGGCGCATGCGCGCGTCCCCGAACTCCAGGGCGGCCAGGGGGTCGCCCGGCTCGTCGGTCACCGCTGCCACCGCCGGGGCCGCGCGGCGGCCGCGGGCGGCCGCCGCGAAGGGGGCCGGGGCCTGGTTCTCGGGCGGCTGGAACACGGCGAAGTAGCGCCGCCCGCCGCGGGCCTCACGGATGGGCAGGGGCTGGAAGGTGTGGTGCTCGGCCCGCTGCAGCGCCTGGGGCAGGGAGAGGTTGAACACCTCCTGCAGGGGGTGGCCGACGATGTCCGCCTGGGAGACCAGGTCGAGCTGGAACAGGGCGCTGCGGTTGGCGGCGAGGATGCGCCCGTCGGGCTCGAAGGCGATGGCGCCCTCGCCCAGGGTGCTGACGAACTCGGGGCGGCTGTGGAAGCGGGCGATGTAGTGGGACTTCATGGCGCACAGGAAGACCCGGTTCTCGATCATCTGCGCCGACATGTTCACCAGCACCATGGTGTGCTGCTGGGCCAGGCTCGATTCGCTGGAGGCGTCGAGCACCGCCAGCATCTCGCCGTGGGGATCGAAGATGGGGGCGGCGGAGCAGGTCAGCCCGGTGTGGTGGGCGAGGAAGTGCTCGCGGTGGTGGATCACCAGCGGGCGCTGCTCCACCAGGCAGGTGCCCATGCCGTTGGTGCCCTGGGCCGCCTCGCTCCAGACCGCGCCCGCGTGCATGCCGCTGCGGGCCGCCGCCTCGGTGAACAGCGGGTCGCCGACGAAGTTGAGCACCACGCCGTCGCGGTCGGTGAGCAGGATGGCGTAGCCGGAGCCCGCCACCTGCTGGTAGAGGCTGGTCATCTCCGTGCGGGCGATGTCGAGCAGCCGGTCGCAGCGCTCCTGGCGCTGCAGCAGCTCGCCCCGCTCCAGCACCACCGGCTCGCGGCGGTCCGCCGGGTGCAGGCCGTGATCCTCCACGCAGCGCCGCCAGGACTGGGTGATATGGTTCTCGGGGACTTCCAGGCCCCGGGTGTTGCCGCGGACCACGGCCTGCACCAGGCGGGCGTGGTTGGCGATATCCGGATAGTGCATGTCATCCTCCTGGCAGCGCGTTCCGCGGACTGGCGCAAGAAGCGTGCCTTGTGGTGCTGCAATCCCCTGGCCGCGCCGTTCTCCGGGACCGTGGAGACGGTGCTGTTCGTATTGTGGTCATGCTGCAGTAATACCCGAGTCTAGTCCCGGGGAAATCCTCCGGGCAACCCCGGGCCGCTGTCAGCGCGGGACACTGTCACGGAAACGTGACAGTGCGTCACCCGTCCGGGTGAGCGTTCGGGCCCGGCGCGGGCTCCACCCGCACGGCGCAGAACTTGAATTCCGGGATCTTCGCCACCGGGTCGAGGAAGTCGTGGGTGAGCAGGTTGGCGGCCGCCTCGTGGTAGCAGAAGGGCAGGAACACCTGGCCCAGCGACAGGCCGCGGTCGGCGCGGGCGAAGGCGGTCACCGCGCCGCGCCGGGAGCGCAGGGTCACGGCCTCACCCGGGCGCAGGCCGAGCCGCTCCAGCTCCTCCGGGTGCAGACTCGCCACCGGGAAGGGCTCGATGGCGTCGAGCACGGTGGCGCGGCGGGTCATGGCGCCCGTGTGCCAGTGCTCCAGCTGGCGGCCGGTGATGAGCACCCAGGGGTAGTCGCCGTCGGGCAGCTCGGCGGCGTTGCGCAGGGGCGCGGGCACCAGCCTGGCGCGGCCGCCGGGGCGGGGGAACTCCTCCGTGAAGATGACCGGCTGGCCCGGATCGGCCTCGCTGGGGCAGGGGTAGGTGACGGCGTCCTCCCGCTCCAGGCGCTCCCAGGAGATGCCGGCGATGCTCGGCATGGCCCGGCGCAGCTCGGCGAAGACGCTGGCCGGCCCGTCGTAGTTCCAGTCCAGCCCCAGGCGCCGCGCCATCTCCTGGACGATCCAGAGGTCCTGGCGCGCCGCGCCCGGCGGGTCGAGGGCGGCCCGTCCCAGCTGCACCCGGCGGTCGGTGTTGGTGAAGGTGCCGCTCTTCTCCGGGAAGGCGGAGGCGGGCAGGATGACGTCGGCGTACCAGGCCGTCTCGGTCATGAAGATCTCCTGCACCACCAGGTGCTCCAGCCCGGCGAGCGCGGCGCGGGCGTGGGCCAGGTCCGGGTCGGACATGGCCGGGTTCTCGCCCATGACGTACATGCCGCGAATCTCGCCGGCCTTGGCCGCGTGCATGATCTCCACCACGGTGAGCCCCGGCTCGGGATCGAGGGCGGTGCCCCACAGGGCCTCGAAGCGCGCCCGCGCCTGCGCGTCGTCCACCCGCTGGTAGTCGGGGAAGACCATGGGGATGAGCCCCACGTCGGAGGCGCCCTGCACGTTGTTCTGGCCGCGCAGGGGATGCAGGCCCGTGCCCGGCCGGCCGATCTGGCCGCTGATGAGGGCGAGCGAGATGAGGGCGCGGGAGTTGTCGGTGCCGTGCACGTGCTGGGACACCCCCATGCCCCAGAAGATGATGGCGTTGGGGGCCGAGGCGTAGACCCGCGCCACCTCGCGGAGCGTCTGCGCGTCGATGCCGCACACCGGCGCCATGGCCTCCGGCGTGAACGCGGCAAGGTGTGCCTTGAGCGCCGCGTACTCCTCGGTGCGCTCGCGCACGAACGCCTCGTCCACCAGCCCCTGCTCGATGACCGCCTGCATCAGGGCGTTGAGCAGGGCCACGTCGCTGTCGGGCCGGAACTGCAGGTGATGACGGGCGTAACGGGCGATGGCCGTGCGCCGCGGATCCATGACGATGAGGGTCTTGCCCGCCCGGGCCGCGTTCTTGATGAAGGTGGCCGCCACCGGGTGGTTGTCGGTGGTGTTGGAGCCGATGATGACGATGACGTCCGCCTCGGCCACGTCCGCCACCGGGTTGGAGACCGCACCGGAGCCGATCATCTCCAGCAGCGCCGCCACCGAGGAGGCGTGGCACAGCCGCGTGCAGTGGTCCACGTTGTTGCTGCCGAAGCCCGTGCGCACCAGCTTCTGGAACAGGTAGGCCTCCTCGTTGGAGCCCTTGGCGGAGCCGAAGCCGGCCAGGGCCTTGGGTCCGTGCCGGTCGCGGATGGCCTTGAGGCCGCCGGCGGCGAACGCCAGCGCCTCCTCCCAGCCCGCCTCGCGGAAGTCGCGGAACGGGTCGTCGTGATCGAGCCCGAGCTCCGGCGTCCTCGGCGCGTCGGCGCGGCGAATCAGCGGCTTCGTCAGGCGGTGGCGGTGATGGACGTAGTCGAAGCCGTAGCGCCCCTTCACGCACAGCCGCCCGTGGTTGGCGGGGCCGTCGCGGCCGGTGACCTGGAGGATGCGGTTGTCCTTCACGTGGTAGGTGAGCTGGCAGCCCACGCCGCAGTAGGGGCAGACCGAGTCCACGGAGCGGTCGGGCGTCTCCAGGGCCACGTTGCCGGCGGGCGCCAGGGCGCCGGTGGGACAGGCCTGGACGCACTCGCCGCAGCCCACGCAGCTGCTCGTACCCATGGGATCGCCCAGGTCGAAGACGATGTGGGCCTGGCTGCCGCGGGCGGCGTAGCCGATGACGTCGTTGGCCTGGGTCTCGCGGCAGGCGCGCAGGCAGCGGGTGCACTGGATGCAGGCGTCCAGGCGCACGGCGATGGCCGGGTGGGAGGCGTCCGCCGCCACGTCGGGGCGGGCCGGGAAGCGCGGCGGGCCCAGCTCCAGCTTCCGGCGCCACTGGTCCAGCTCGTTGTGCAGGGTGTAGGGCGCTTCGGGCATGTCCGAGGCCAGCAGCTCCAGCACCAGGCGCTGGGCGCGGCGGGCGCGCCCGGTGGCGCTGTGGACCACCATGCCCTCGGTGGGGGCGCGGCAGCAGGAGGGGGCCAGCACCCGCTCGCCCTCGATCTCCACCACGCAGGCGCGGCAGTTGCCGTCGGCGCGCAGGCCGTCCTGGTGGCAGAGGTGGGGAATCTCCACCCCGTGGCGGCGGGCCGCCTGCAGCAGGGTCTCGCCCGGCAGCGCCTCCAGGGTTCGGCCGTCGAGGGTGAAGCTCACGGGGGCGGTCGCGGGGAGCGCGGACATCACTCGATCTCCTCGGGGAAGTGTCGCAGCACGCTGCGCAGCGGGTTGGGGGCGGCCTGGCCCAGGCCGCAGATGGAGGCGTCGCTCATCACCGCGGCGAGCTCCTCCAGCAGGGCGCGGTCCCACACCGGCGCCTCCATGAGGGCGGCGGCCTTGGCGGTGCCCACCCGGCACGGCGTGCACTTGCCGCAGGACTCGTGGGCGAAGAAGCGCATGGCGTTGAGGGCCGCGGCGCGGGCGCCGTCGTGCTGGGAGAGCACGATGATCGCGGCCGAGCCGATGAAGCAGCCGTGCTCCTCCAGGGTGCCGAAATCGAGGGGCAGGTCGGCCATGGCGGCGGGCAGGATGCCGCCCGAGGCGCCGCCCGGGAACCAGGCGTGGAGCGCGTGGCCCTCCGCCATGCCGCCGCAGTGCTCGTCGATGAGCTCGCGCAGGGTGATGCCGGCCGGCGCCAGGTGCACGCCGGGGTTGCGCACCCGGCCGCTCACCGAGAAGCTGCGCAGCCCGCTGCGGCCGTGGCGCCCCTGGCCCGCGAACCACTCCGCGCCGCGCTCGAGGATGTCACGCACCCAGTACAGTGTCTCCAGGTTGTGCTCCAGGGTGGGACGCCCGAACAGGCCTGTTTCCGCGATGTAGGGCGGGCGCAGGCGGGGCATGCCGCGGCGACCCTCGATGGACTCGATCATGGCCGACTCCTCGCCGCAGATGTAGGCGCCGGCGCCGCGGCGCAGGTGCAGCTCGGGGAGGGGGCAGGGCGGGTCGGCCCGCAGCCGCTCCAGCTCCCGGGCGAGCAGGGCGCGGCAGCCGGCGTATTCGTCGCGCAGGTAGATGTAGACCGCCTCCGCCTCCACCGCCCGCGCGGCCACCAGCAGCCCCTCCAGGAAGCGGTGGGGGTCGCGCTCCAGGTAGTGGCGGTCCTTGAAGGTGCCGGGCTCGCCCTCGTCGATGTTCACCGCCATCAGCCGCGGGCCCGGGTAGCCGCGCACGATGCGCCACTTGCGCCCGGCGGGGAAGCCGGCGCCGCCGAGGCCCCGCAGGCGGGCGTCCTCCAGGGTGGCGATGACCGCTTCCACCGCGAGCCCGCCGCTCTCCAGCTGCGCCGGCAGCCGGTAGCCGCCGCCGGCGCGGTAGGCGTCGTAGTCGATGGCCGCGGGCAGCGGCGCCCGGGTGGCGCCGTTCGCCACCGCCTGCGCCACCGTCCCGGGCGTGGCGCGGGGCACCGGGTTGTGTCCCACCACCGCCACGGGCGCCTCCGCGCAGCGGCCCACGCAGGGCACCGCCTGCACCCGCACGCCCGCGCCGAGGGTCGACTTCAGCGCTGCCAGCAGCTCGCCGGCGCCGGCCAGCTCGCAGCTCACCGAGTCGCACACCCGCACCGTCAGCGGCGGCGGGGGCGTTTCGCCGTCCCGCACCAGGTCGAAGTGGTGGTAGAAGCTCGCCACCTCGTAGACCTCGGCGGCGGCGAGGCTCAGCTCCTCGGCCAGCGCGGTGAGGTGGGCCGTGGAGAGATGGCCGTGGGCGTCCTGGATGCGGTGCAGGTGCTCGATGAGCAGGTCGCGGCGGCGGGGGGCGTCGCCCAGCAGGGCGCGCACCTCGCGCAGGGCCCGGGGCTCTGCGGTGCGGCCGCGCGGACGTCCGCGGGCCCGGCGGGGCCGGTCCGGTGTGGCGCTGGTCAAGTCGTCTCTCCTCGTTTCTGCGTTCGGTTTCTGTCCGGAACCAGTATATGCCGCCGCGGGGCGCGGGCTTTCAGCGGTGGGCGGCGGCCGGGGCGTCGGCGCGCCGCAGGAGGGTGCGCACCGTCTCGGCGATGGTCTCCGGCGGGATGCCGTAGGGCAGCTTGCGCACCAGCCGGCCGTCGGTGTCGATCACGTAGAGATCGGCGCTGTGGTCCACCGGGTAGAAGCCGCTGGCCTCGCGGGGACCGAAGCTGTAGCGCACGCGGTACTGGTCGGCGACGGCGCGGATCGCGTCCGGGCTGCCGGTGAGCGCGGTGATGCGGGGGTCGAACCAGCCCACGTAGTTGCGCAGCACCGCCGGGGTGTCCCGCTCCGGGTCGACGCTCACGAACAGGGGCTGCACCCGGTCGGCCAGTTCCCCGAGGCGGTGCAGGGCGGCGGTCACCTCGCCCAGGGTGGTCAGGCAGATGTCCGGGCAGTGGGTGTAGCCGAAGAACAGCAGCACCACCTGGCCGCGCGCCTGCTCCAGGCTGAAGGGGGCGCCGTCGTGGTCGGTGAGGGTGAAGTCACCGCCGAGGCGCGCCTGGGCGGGTGTGCCGAGGGCGAACAGCAGCGCGAACAGCGCCGGCCAGGGGCTGAGGTGTCTCATTCTGCGTCTCCCTGCGGGTCATCCTGTCTCATTCCGGCCCGCTTGCGCTGTGGGCCGGGGGTCCGGGGGCGGGCGATGCAGGATGCATACCAGCCGCCCGCGCCCGGATTCTTCCCGCCGCGCCCGGCGCAGGAGCCCGCGGGGTGTCACGCTTTCCGGGCACTCGCGCGGCCAGTCTGTTGCCGTGGTGTCACGCCGGGCACCGCCCGGCGGGCGGTGGCCATTGTCCTATGAGGTTGCAGGGGTATTGGCACCGAAATTGCCTTTTGTCATATCAGGGCTGCCCGCGCGGCCGGGTGCCGGAGTCCGGAACCGGCGGCGCGAAGGTGCATAAATCAACGGCAGCCCCCCAAAGGAATCTCTTTCTGAGCGAGGTGGAGACAACCATCATGAACAAGCACAAGATGACAGTGACGCAGAAGTTCCGACGCACCGCGGCCACCGCCGCGCTGGGCATGGCCGCGCTGGCCGTGGGCATGGTGCCGGTGACGGGCCAGGCCGACGAGACCTGCATGTCGCCCTACATGGCCAAGATCGTGGGCCAGGAGGACTACGTCTACGTCTGGACCCTGGGCGTGGAAGGTGTCGGCGACGGCCAGGACAAGCTGGTGACCGTGGACGTGAACCCCAACTCCAAGACCTACGGCCAGGTGGTGAACACCCTGTCGGTGGGCGGGCGCAACGAGGCCCACCACTCCGGCTTCACCGATGACCGCATGTACCTCTGGGCCGGTGGCCTGGACACCAACAAGGTGTTCATCTTCGACGTCCACTCCGATCCCCGCCAGCCGAAGCTCTCCAAGGTGATCACCGACTTCGTCTCCAAGAGCGGCGGCGTGGTCGGCCCCCACACCACCTACGCCCTGCCGGGCCGCATGATGATCACCGGCCTGTCCAACAACAAGGACCACGGCGGGCGCACCGCGCTGGTGGAGTACACCAACGAGGGCGAGTACGTCGCCACCTACTGGATGCCCACCGACGACAGCCTGCAGGGCGCGAAGAAGACCGGCAACTACGCCGACGGCTACGGCTACGACGTGCGCGTGCTGCCGCGGCGCAACTCCATGTTCACCTCCGCCTTCACCGGCTGGTCCAACTACATGATGGACTTCGGCAAGATGCTGAACGACCCGGAGGCGATGAAGCGCTTCGGCAACACCGTGGTGCGCTGGGACCTGCACCAGCGCAAGCCCAAGGAGGTGTTCGACGTGCCCGGCGCGCCGCTGGAGATCCGCTGCGCCTGGCAGCCGAACCACAACTACTGCTTCACCACCACGGCCCTGACCTCCAAGATCTGGCTCATCCACGAGGATGACCAGGGCCAGTGGCGCGCGGACGAAGTGGCCGACGTGGGCGATCCCTCCAAGGTGCCCCTGCCGGTGGACATCTCCATCAGCAGCGACGACAGCATGCTGTGGGTCAACACCTTCATGGACGGCAAGACCCGCGGCTTCGACATCACCGACCCCTTCCACCCGAAGCAGGTGCACGAGGAGAAGATCGGCGCCCAGGTGAACATGGTCTCCTCCAGCTGGGACGGCAAGCGCCTCTACTACACCAGCTCGCTGCTGGCCAACTGGGACAAGAAGGGCGCGGACAACGAGCAGTACCTCAAGCTCTACGAGTGGGACGGCAAGAACCTCGCCAAGAAGTTCGAGATCGACTTCATGAAGGAGAATCTCGGCCGCGCCCACCAGATGCGCTTCGGCGCCTACAGCCTGTACGCCAGGAAGCCCGGGGAGGGCAGCCGGGTCGCCCAGGGCGACTGAGCCCGCGCCCCGGCCGGATCCCCGCGGATCCGGCACTGGACCCGCGGAGCCGCTCCCCCGGACGGGGGAGCGGCTCCCTTCACGGCGATGGACCCGGCACCCGCACCGAAGAGGCGGCGCGGCGGCGGGCCACGTGACACGAGGATGCGACAGGCATGTTCCCTTTCCTGCAACGATTCGCGGCCGGCGCCGCGCTCCTGGCCCTGCCCCTGGCGGGCCAGGCCCACGCCGACCAGCGCGACACCGAGCCGCCCGCGGGCGGCGCCCGGATCCAGGCCCCCTTCTATACCGGTGTCGACTACGAGCCGCCGGCCCCCGGCAGCTACCGGCTGCCCCCTCTCGGCACCGCGGCCGACGGCCGGGTTCTCGCCAGCGACGGCCGGCCCCTGCGCCTGTACGACCTGTTCGACGGCCGCTACGTCCTGCTCAGCTTCATCTACAGCCACTGCAGCGATGTCAACGGCTGCCCCCTGGCCACCGCCGTGCTGCACCGGATGCAGAAGCTGATGGCGGAGGATCCGGAGCTGGCGGACAACCTGCGCCTGGTGAGCCTCTCCTTCGATCCCGAGTTCGACACGCCGGAGGTGATGGACCTCTACGGCGCCGCGTTCCGGGACGGCCCCGGCGACTGGCGCTTCCTCACCACCGCCTCCCAGGCGGAGCTCGAACCCCTGCTCGCGGCCTACAACCAGTCGGTGATCCGTGACGTGGACGCCGAGGGCCGGCCCACCTCCAGCTTCTCCCATATCCTGCGGGTGTTCCTGATCGATCCCGAGCGGCGCATCCGCAACATCTACAGCGTGGCCTTCCTGTACCCGAAGCTCATCAGCAACGACGTGAAGACCCTGCTGCTGGAGGCGCGCGCGGAGGAGACGCACACGGCCGCCGCCCACCCGGCCGGGCTGCCCGACCGCTACCGCCCCGGCGACTTCAAGGAGGGCTACGAGAGCGGGGACTACGCCACCCGCAGCCTGGCGGTGGAGAACCGCCGGGGCCGCGCCGCGGACCTGCTGGCGCTGGCGGAGCGCACGCCCCTGGGCCTGCCGCCGCTGCCGGTGCCGGAGAACAACCCGATCACCCGGGAGAAGCTGGAGCTGGGGCGCAAGCTGTTCTACGACCGGCGCCTGTCCCTGAACGACACCTTCTCCTGCGCCATGTGCCATATCCCCGAGCAGGGCTTCACCAACCACGAGCTGAGCACGGCGGTGGGGGTGGAGGGGCGCACCGTGCGGCGCAACTCGCCCACCCTCTACAACGTCGCCTACGCCACCCGGCTGTTCCACGACGGGCGCGAGTTTTCGCTGGAGCACCAGGTCTGGGGGCCGCTGCTGGCCCGCAACGAGATGGCCAACCCCTCCATGGGCTGGGTGCTGGAGAAGATCCGCCGCATGCCCGACTACGCCGGGCGGTTCGAGGCGGCCTTCCCCGGGCGCGGCCTCGACGCCGAGACCCTCGGCGAGGCGTTCGCCACCTACCAGCGCGCGCTGGTCTCGGGCAACTCGCCCTTCGATCGCTGGCGCTACGGCGGCGAGGCGGAGGCGCTGGATCCGGCCGCCCGGCGCGGCTTCGGGCTGTTCACCGGCAAGGCGGGCTGCGCGGCCTGCCACACGGTGGGCGGGGAATCCGCCCTGTTCACCGACAACGATATGCACAACACCGGCGTCGGCTACCGCGAGTCCATGTACCGGCCGCCGTCGAGGAAGCCGGTGCTGCTGGCGCCGGGGGTCACCGTGGAGGTGGACATGGCGGTGGTGGAGACCGTCTCCGAGCGCCCGCCCGGCGACGTGGGGCTCTACGAGGTGACCCAGAACCCCGGCGATCGCTGGAAGTACCGCACGCCGTCGCTGCGCAACGTGGCCCTCACCGCGCCCTACATGCACAACGGCTCCCTGGGCTCCCTGCGGGAGGTGGTGGAGTTCTACAATCGGGGCGGGGTGGACAACGAGCTGCTCTCGCCCCTCATCCGGCCGCTGGAGCTCTCGGAGGGCGAGGTGGACGACCTGGTCGCCTTCCTGAAGTCGCTGACCGGCGACAACGTGGAGCTCATCATCGCCGACGCCTTCGCCGCGCCCGTGGGAGACATTACCCGTGACGATCCGAACTGGAGCCATGACAACCGCCTGCGCTAGAGCCGGGCGCGGCCTGCTGCTGGGCCTGCTGCTGGCCGCCGCCGGCACGCTGCCGGCGGCGGCCGGGGAGGGGCTGCAGCCGGTGGCCGGCACGCCGCCCGCCGCCCCCCTGGAGCTGCCGGACCTGGCGGGCCATACCGTGCGCCTGGCGGACCTGCGGGGGCGCTGGGTGCTGGTGAACTTCTGGGCCGCCTGGTGCGCCCCCTGCCGCAAGGAGATGCCCTCCATGGAGCGGGCCTGGCGCACCCTCCGGCCCGAGGGGCTGGAACTGCTGGCGGTGCACGCCGGCCCCAGCGCCGCCGCGGCGCGGAAGTTTCTCGAGCAGGTGCCGGTGGGCTTCACCGTGGTGATGGACGAGGCGCTGGCGGTCTCCGGCTGGGACATCCCGGGGCTGCCGGTCACCTACCTGGTGGACCCGCAGGGCCGCCAGGTGGCGGTGGCCGTGGGCGACCGCGAGTGGGACAGCCCGGCGATGATCGCGCGCCTGCGCGAGCTGATGGGGGCGGCGGGCGGCTGAGGCCCTCCGCCCGTCCGCCGCCGGCGCCCCGATCCGGACTCAGTGCGCCTGCGCGTTCCCGGCCGCGGCGCGCGCGATCGCCTGGATGTCCGTGGCCATGAGCCGCGGGTCGTGGGGCGCGCCGAACACGGCCGCGTACTCCCCGCGGGGATTGATGAGCAGGATTGCCGCGGAGTGATCCACGAGGTAGCCCATGGCGCTGTCGGGCGCCTCCACCTTCTCGTAGCGGATGCCGAGCTGCCGGGCGAGCCCGGCCAGCTCCGCGGGGGTTCCCGTGGCGCCGATGAAGCTCGGGTGGAAATAGGGCACGTAGCCGGCGAGCCGCGCCGTGGTGTCGCGCTCCGGGTCCACCGAGACGAACACCGTCTGGTAGGGGGTGTCCGCATCCTCGGCCGTGAGCAGGTGCCGCACCCGGGCCAGGTTGGCGAGCGCGGTCGGGCAGATGTCCGGGCAGGAGGTGTAGCCGAAGGCGAGCAGGCTCCAGCGGCCCCGGAGCGAGGCCTCGGTGAAGGGCGCGCCGTTGTGCGCGGTCAGGGTGAAGGGTTCGACCCGCCGCGGGCCGGGCAGCAGCGTGGCCTGCGCGAGCGCCGGCTGCAGGGACGGGCCCGCCGGTGCCTCCCGGCCGCCCCGCAGGCCGTCCAGGGCGAGGGTGAGCCCGAAGGCCAGCACCGGCAGCAGCGTGGCCAGGAGCCACAGGTGAATGCGGGGCCGGACCGGTCCCGCGGTGTCCGTTTGCATCTTCCTCATGCTCGACTCTCTCCTCTGCCGTGCCGGGGTGCATGGTCCCCGTGGCTTTCAGATCCAGCCCCGGGCGGCCGGGGCGGGTGTCTGCTTCGCGTCCGCCGGCGCCGCCGTCGCATCCGCCGGAAGGTCGGCGACACCGATGAGCGGGCGCGATGAGTTCCAGACCACCAGCAGGCTGCTGGTGGCCATGGCCAGGGCGGCGAACAGGGGATTGAGCACGCCGGTCACCGCCAGCGGAATCGCCACGGCGTTGTAGAGCAGGGCCCAGCCGATGTTCTGCCGGACCCGGCGCCGGGTGGTGCGGATCAGCTCGAAGGCGGTGAAGATCCGTTCCAGGCGGTCGCCGGGGATGACGATGTCCGCCGCCTCCGCCGCGAGCGGGGTGGGGGTGCCGAAGGCGATGCCGAGATCGGCGGCGGCCAGCGCCGGCGCGTCGTTGCTGCCGTCGCCGACCATGACCACCCGGCCTTCCGCGCGGAGCTGACGGATGACGGCCGCCTTCGCCTCCGGCGGGATGCCGGCGTGGAAGGCGTCCGCCCGCTCCTCGTACCCGCTCGGATGCTCCGCGCCCGTGAGCAGGATCACGCGCCCGTTCTCCCGCAGCCGGTCGATGACGGCCTCCCACTCCGGGCGCTGGCGGTCCCGGGTGACGATGGCGCCCCGGGCGCGGCCCTCCCAGCCCACGTAGGAGATCACCCCCTCGCCCGGCAGGCGGGCGGCGGCCGCGGCGGCGAGGCGGGCGGGAATCTCCCAGCCGAGGGTGGCGTACAGCGCCCGGCCGCCCACCACCACCCGCCGCCCCTCCACCGAGGCCTCGGCACCCTTGCCGGGGTGGAGCCGGAGGTCGGTGGCGGCCAGGCTGGCGTCCAGCCCGGCGATGGCCGCCGCGATGGGGTGGGTCGAGAGGCGTTCCACGGCGGCGGCGCGGGCGGCCACCTCCGGCGGTCCCAGAACCTCCACCACGGACATCCTGCCGGTGGAGAGGGTGCCGGTCTTGTCCAGGGCGAAGATGTCGAACCGCGGCGGCTTGGCGAAGGTGTCGGCGCTGGTGACGAGGATGCCGTGGCGCAGGGCCGCGCCGACGGCGGTGGCGGTGGTCAGGGGCACCGCCAGGCCGAAGGTGCAGGGACAGGAGACAATCAGCGTCGCCAGGCCGGCCAGCAGCGCCGCGCCCGGCTGTGCCCCCTCCAGCAGCAGCCAGCCGGAGACCAGCGCGGCCAGTGCGAGCACCCCCGGCACGAAGACCCGCGCGATGCGATCGGCGAACCCCCGCACCCCCGCGGTCGAGCCCTGGACGCTCCAGAGGACCCGGGCCAGGTTCTCCACCTGGCTGGAGACCGCCGCGCCCACCTCGATCTCCAGTCCGCCCTCCACCAGCCGCGTTCCGCCGAGGACGGCCTCCCCCGGTCCCCGGGCCACGGGAAACGGCTCGCCGGTCATCAGGGACTCGTCCACCGCGCCCTGTCCCAGCACGACGCGGCCGTCCACCGGCACCGGCTCCCCTTCCCGGATGAGGATCCGGTCGCCGGGGCGCAGCTCGCCGAGGGGGAGGCTCCGGAGCCCGCCGTCCCGCCGGGTGCGGGCGGCCGGCGCCCAGGCCTCGGTGAGCCGGGCCAGCTCGCGGGTGGCGTCCGCCTTCGCGCCCTGCTCGAAGTAGCGGCCGGTGGTCACCACCGCCACGATCACGGCGGCCACGTCGAAATAGAGATCCAGCGAGCCGGTGAAGAGCCGGGCGGCGCTGTAGCCATAGGCGGCCAGGATGGCGATCGCCAGCAGGTTGTCCATGTTGAGCACCCGCGCCCGGAACCCGATCCAGGCGCCGCGCAGGATCGGCGCCCCCACCAGGAAGACCAGCAGCGTGGTGAGCACCAGCATGGCCCGCGGCGCGGCGGTGAAGGCGAGCCAGCCCACCGGCTCCAGGTCCCCCGGCGCCACGAGGCCGAGGTGGGTGGGGTAGAAGAACGCGAGGTAGAGCATCATCACCGTGGCCGCCAGCGCCGCCCCGGTGATGACCCGCAGCAGGGAGCGCGAGTCCTCGCTCTCCGCGACGGGCCCCCCCGTGCGCAGGCTGGCCCGGTAGCCGGCGCGGCCGATCGCCCGGGGCAGATCCGCCTCCCGGATGCGCCCGGGATCGTAGACGATCCGGGCGGTGGAGGTGGCGTAGCTCGAGCTGACCGAGTGGATGCCCTCGATGCCCGCCGCGCAGCGCTCGATCAGGATTTCGCAGGAGGAGCAGTGCATTCCCTCGATGCGGAGGAACGCCTCGGCGCCCTGGGGCGGCGGCGATGCGGCGTTGGCCGCGGGCCGCGCCGCCGCCGCGAGAATTGCGCTGCCGAAGGTGCGGAACACCGTGCTGCAGCCGTGGCAGCAGAAGCCGCGGCCGCCGTCCATGACGGGTGGTGCGGGAGTGGGCGCGCCGCACAGCGCGCAGCCCGCGGCGTCCGGCGCGCGGCCGTCCCGCGCCGGCATGGCCGGGTCAGAGGGGGATGCAGACATCGAGCACCGTTCCGGCCAGCAGCAGGCTGAGCTGGGCGAGGGAGGCGAAGAAGCTCCTCATCGCGCACTTCGGCGAGGTGTCGCGCAGCAGCAGCAGGTTGCGGTGGATGAAATAGCCCCCGCCTGCCACGGCGCCGGCCAGGTAGATCCAGCCGAGCCCGTAGAAGAACGGCAGGATGGAGACGGCGACGAGGATCACCGTGTTGGCGAGGACCGCCCGGGCGGCGGTCCGGTTGCCGGCCACCACGGGCAGCATCGGAATGCCGGCCGCCGCGTAGTCCTGCCGCTGGGCGATGGCGAGGCTCCAGAAATGGGACGGGGTCCAGAAGAACAGGACCAGCGCCAGCTGCAGGGGCACCGGCCCGATGGCGGGGTCGACGGCCGCGGCGCCGGCCAGCACGGCGAAGCTGCCGGAGGCGCCGCCGATGACGATGTTCAGCCAGGTGCGCCGCTTCAGCCACACCGTGTAGACCACGGCGTAGAAAAAGGCGCCGAGGAAGATGTGGAGGGCCGCCTGGGCGTTGAGCACGACGACCGCCACCGCCACGCTCGCCGCCAGCATGCCGGTGATCACCAGCAGCCAGGCGGCGCTCTTGTGGAAGGCGCCGGTCACGAAGGGCCGGTTGCGCGTGCGCTTCATGCGCGCATCCAGGTCGGTTTCGTAGTACTGGTTGAATGCGCCCGCGCTGGCGGCGGCCACCAGGACCGTGAGGGCCAGGATGGCGGTCTCCCACGCCGTCATCTGCCGGCCGGGGGTCGCCAGCATGGCGACCACCGCGGTCAGGGTCATGATGATGCCGATGCGCAGCTTGAACAGGTTGCCGAGTTGTCTGACCATGCCGCCTGGAACCTCCGCCTGGACCGATACCGCACTGCACCGGGTGGTGCGTACCCACTGCCTCCGGTCGCGGAGCGGGGCGGCCGGCACGGCCGCCCCGCTCGTTGCCCGGTTGAAGAGCATCAGCTGCCCGGTCCCTCAGGTCGCCGTTTCCGCGGCGAGATCCCCGAGGGGCGAGATCTCCCGGGCCCGCTGCAGGTTGACGAGGTAGACCACGAAGGCCGTGCTGAGGATGAGGCCGAAGATCAGGATGGCCACTCCGTAGCCCATCCAGCCGCCCTGGGCCCAGTCGGCGAAGCGACGCGGCATCCCCGCCGCGCCCCCGGCCTGGAAGGTGTAGAGCAGCCCCATGGCGCCGATGCTGTAGAGGGCGACGAAGCGGTTGCCCAGGGTGCGGTCGAGGCGGCGACCGGTGATTACCGGGTAGTGGTGGTAGAAGACGCCCATCCACATCAGCGCCATGGCCGTCAGCACCGACATGGTGTGGCCGCTGACGGACATGGTCGCGTGCAGCTGGGCGTTCACCGCCACGTTGGCGATGACCATCGCGGTGACGCCGTCGAAGATGTAGATGACGAAGCCCATCAGGATCGCCATCAGCCCGGGCTCGGCCCGGATGCCGTGTTTCCAGATGGTGGCGAGGATGGTGAAGATGGAGAACGCCGCGCCGATGCCGGTGCCCCAGCTCATGATGTTGCCGTGGTAGGCCAGCGCCGAGGGCAGGGCGGGAAACATGTTGTAGAAGTGGTGGAAGAAGGAGGTGACGGAGGTGACCAGCAGGATCCACAGCGCCACGTTGGCCAGCTTGTCGCTGTAGAGCTTGCGGGTGCCGTCGGCGAGGTAGAGCGGGAGGGTGGCGTACACGGCGCTGATGACCATGATCGCCATCGCCTCCATGAGGTTGTGGGCGAAGATGTAGAAGGCGAACTGGAACACCACCGGCTCCGCGGCCCAGGCGATGGCCGACATGGGCAGGATCCCGTACAGGCCGAGCAGGATGGTGCCGGCGATGATCATCAGCGGCGTGCCGGTGATCAGCAGCACCAGGGCCGCCATGATCATGCCCACCATCCCCGGGTCCTTGATGGTGCGCCGGGAGAGCACCAGCTCCTCGTGCTCCCTGGAGAAGAAGGTCATGCGCAGGAGCTGCAGCGGGTAGAGGAAGATCACCGAGGTCAGGACCAGGGCGATGCCGGTGAAGCCGAGCACCACCAGCCCCATGCTCCACTGTCCCGTCTGCACGCCGACGATGGGCAGGGGATACATCACCGCGTAGCTGATCTTGAGCCCGGAGAATACGGCGGCGGTGAGCAGCAGCCCGCCGATGTTCATGCAGTAGTAGATCAGCGCCGGAAGTTTTCCCGAGGCCTTCTTTCCGAGGCAGCCGCCGGCCCGGTGCAGGCTCACGCCCACCATGAGCTGGAAGGTGAAGGGAAACGCCAGGGCCGCGCCGTGGGCGGTGATGGCGGTGTAGAAGACATTGGTGTTCAGCCCGAGCAGCTGGGCCACGGGCATCAGGATCCCCAGCAGCGCGGCGGCGATCAGCCACACGAAGGAGGTCATGACCATCAGGCTCGGCCAGGCGTTGATGTCCTCGAGCCCGGTGCTCCTGTCGACGTTGAACATCCTGCCGAACAGCGGGGTGTTCTGGACGATTGCGGTTGCGTTCAACATTTTCTCTATCCTCGCTTTTCGGAAGCCCTGTCAGCCCCTGGCGTCGACGACGACCAGTTCATCCCGCATGCCGTGGTGCACGATGCCGCAGTACTCCAGGCAGCGGACCGTGTAGCGTCCCGGCTCGGTGAAGGTGTAAATCGTCGAGGCGGCCTGTTTCAGCCCGGGGAGCAGCTGCATGGTGAACAGGACTCTCCCGTCCGGGTGGTAGACCGAGAAGCTGTGCATGGTGTCCGCGCTCTTGGCGGAGAAGCGCACCGGCACTCCCGCCTCGATGGTCCGCTCCGATATGTCGTAGCTCCAGGAGCGCGCCGTGACGTCCACCTCCTGGATCGCCTGCCCGGATTTGGCGGCGTGGGCGGTGGAGACCATCGGCATGTAGCTGATGCTCAGGATGTTGACCAGCAGGAAAACCGCGCCGGCGAACGCCAGCCAGGTCACCTCCACCCGCGAGAACTTTTTCGGATGGGTGGCGCTGGGGGCGGAATCGACAAATGCCTTCTTGTAGACGATGGAGAGAAAGACAATCACGAAGGGGATCTGCAGCAGGAGCATTATCGTGAATGCCCCCCAGCCGGACTGGTACAGGAAATCAAGCATGGTCGGTCACCTTCTGGTTGGTGGACGGCTGCATCGTCATCGGTCTGGCCACTCATGGCTGCAACCCTTCAGCCAATGCCCGCCGGTTGCCTGTCAGCGTGTGCGACGAGATCGGGGTGCCGGACACCTGTCGCGGTGGAATATCCACGCGGGCCCGCTCGTCGTCATGTACAAAGAAGCATACTGTATGCCACTTTATTGGCGGCGATAATATCGTTGTAATGAAAATCGCCGGAAAACCGCCCGGGTTTTGAATGGGTCAATCCGGTATTTGATATACATCAATTAAGCATCGGTTAATAAAATAAATAAATTATCAATCCGGGCGCTGTCGGATATTGATTAATCGGGGCGATGAAAATGCGCCGAAACCAGGTGGGGCGCCGGTTCCGGCCGTAGCCGCGCCCGTCGGGGGTGGCGTGAAAATGGCGCGGGCGGGTTTTTCGGATATTCGGGCGCTGGGGTACGGAAGCGAGTGAAAATGCCCCTGATTATCAACACCGGTGGGGCGGGTCCGGTTCCGGCCGGGCGGTGGAACCGGACCCGGATGGCCGCGCCGTATCGACCTGCGCCAGAAATGGAACAGTCGGGACAACAGTCTGTTTTGCCCCTGCATCAGTGTGGAAATAGGGCTTCTCCATGGCTTGTGCCGCACCGGTCCCGGAGCGCGGGTTGGGAATTCAGTTGCGGCGCGGGCGCCCAGGACCCGCGGCCGGTGTTCGCGTCATACCGTCAGCGCCGCGTAGGCCGACGCGTCCAGCAGGTCGGCCAGGGCGTCCGGGTCGGCGGGTTCCAGCTCGATCAGCCAGCCCTCGTGATAGGGGGCGGCGTTGACCGTTCCGGGCGTCTCGGCGAGAGCGCCGTTGCTGGCCACCACGACGCCCGCCAGCGGCGCGATGAGGTCCGAGATAGCCTTGCTGGACTCCAGGGCGCCGAACGGCTCTCCGGCCGCCAGCCGTGCGCCTGCTTCCGGAAGATCCACGAACTCCAGCTCGCCCAGGGTTTCCTGGGCATGGTGGGTGACGCCGATCCGGCAGCGCTCCCCGATGCTCTCCACCCACAGATGCGCGGTGCTGTAGCGGCGGTCAGGGGGCGGGGACATGATCCACCTCCAGGTCGTGGCGCAGGGGCGTGTGGTCGGCCTGGCCGAACAGGTCCTCGGCGGCCTCCTGGATGCCTTCGGACAGGGTCGGGTGGGCATGCACGGTCCCGGCCAGCTCCTCGACGCTGCCGCCGCGGCGGAGCACCACCGCCGCCTCGTGCACCAGCTCGCTGGCGCAGGGGCCGACGATGTGGGCGCCGAGCAGGGTGCGGGTCCGGCGGTCGGCCACCAGCTTCACGAAGCCGCTGGTCTCGCCCATGGCCTGGGCGCGACCGAGGGTGCGCAGCTCGAAGCGGCTGCAGGCCACCGCCCCTCCCCGGGCTCGGGCTTCCGGCTCGGTCAGTCCCACGCAGCCCACCTCGGGCTGGGTGAAGACGGCCAGCGGCACGTGGTCCGCGGTGTAGGTGCGGCCCCCGCCCCGCAGCATGTGCTCCACGGCCACCCGGGCCTGGGCCGAGGCGGCATGGGCCAGCATGGCGCCGCCGGTGACGTCGCCCGCCGCATAGATGCCGGGCACCGCGGTGCGCATCCAGGAGTCCACGGCAATCTCCCCGCGTGGCCCCGGTTCGAGTCCCAGCCCGGGGAGCAGGTCGCCGGTGTTGGGGACGCGGCCCGTGCAGACCAGGATGCGCTCCGCCCGCCCCAGCTCCGTTTCGCCGTGGCAGGCCCGCAGGGTGCCGCCTTCCTCTTCCACCCGGTCGATGCCGCGGCCACCGAGGAAGCGGATGCGACGCCGCTTCAGCTCCCGGGCGATGAGCCGCGACACGTCGGGGTCGAGTCCGGGCAGGGGCGTCCCGGCACGTCCGGCCAGGGTCACCTCCACGCCCAGGGCGGCGAAAATGAAGGCGAACTCGCAGGCGATCACGCCGCCGCCGACGATGAGCAGGGAGGCGGGCAGGTCACGCCAGCCCAGTACCTCGTCGCTGGTGCAGACGCGGTCGCCGTCGAGGGGGATGCCGCCCGGGACATGGGGCCGGGATCCGGTGCACAGGAGCAGGTGGTCGACCCGGATACGGCGGCCGTCGTCGAAGCGCAGGGCGGGACCGCGCTCGCGCTCCGGCCGGGCCCGGGCCGGGATGAGCTCGATACCGCGGTCGCCGAACAGGCCGTGGATGCCCTTGGCGAGGCCACCGGTGAGGCGGGAGATGCCCGCCGCCATCTCCGGCCAGCGGGGCGTGGCCGCACCCTCCAGCGCGATGCCGTAGCGGGCCGCGTCGCGCAGCCGGTCGAGCAGGTGGCCGGTGGTGGCGAGGCGCTTGGTGGGGATGCAGCCGCGGTGCAGGCAGGTGCCGCCGAGCCCCGCGGCCTCGGCGAGGGTGACCCGGGCGCCGAGGGCGGCAGCCCGGAGAGCCGCCACGTAGCCCGCCGGGCCGCCGCCGATGATGCCGATGTGGGGGCGCCGCCCCCGGTGATCCTGGAACGATGTCATCAATGCTTGCCTCCTTGGTTCAGAAGCGCCAGGTGAGAGCCGCGCCGAGCTGCCAGGCGCCCGCCTCCACCTCGGTGGCGCCGATGGCCTCTTCGTTCTTCAGCGCCACGCCGGCATGGGCGTCGAGGGTCAGTCCGGCGTTGATGTCCCAGCCCAGCCCAAGGGTCACCTGGTCCTCCCAGATCACCTCGGCGTTGGTGGCCTGGACGTACTGGACCAGGGCCGGGTTGAGCGGCACCGTGCCGCCACCGAGCCACAGGGAGTCGATGTCGCCGACCGCGGAGCCCACGTCGTCGCGGATGGGACTGTCGGCATGGCTGTAGCCGATGCGCCAGCGCAGGGGACCGCGGCCGAGCTGGGCCCCGATCGCGGCGATGAGCTGGTTCTCGTAGAGGTCGCTGTAGGCCTCGGCGCTCTCCCAGTCCTTCCAGACCAGGTCCGCGCCCAGCAGCAGGCGCCCGCCCAGCAGGCTGTCCATCGCGATGCCGAGCCCCACTTCCCGGGGCTGCTCGAAGGTGGGGCTGTGGTAGCTCGATGCCCCGTACTGGACCATGTTCTCGTACTCGATGGACAGCGGAGTGCGGTAGTAGCCGCCCAGGGTCAGTCCGCCGGCGGTGTAGGTGGCGCCGAGTGTGCCGCGGATGCCGAAGTTGCTGGTGGAGGCAGTATTGCCGTTGAGGCCGGCCTGTCCCAGCCCCATGGCCACCGTGGCGGCGGCTCCGAGGCTGAGGCGGTCGGTGATGCGCCGGCTCAGGGCCGCGTTGGCGCCGAACACCAGAATTTCCGCCAGGGGATCCAGGCTGCCCGCGATGCCGCGGAAGTCGGAGCCGACCCCGGCGATGACGCTCAGGCCGAGCCCCAGGGTGGTGTCCGGCCCCAGCGGTTGGCTGACGGCCACGTTGGGCACCAGATAGGGACCGGCCCCGGAGTCGCCCGACCAGGCGCTGCCGGTGGTGCTGCCGTCGTGGCGGGCCTCCACGCGGGGGGTGTAGAAGGTGGCGCCGAACATGAACCGGGTACCGTCCAGTTGCCCCAGGGTGGCGGGGTTGCCGAACACGGCCGAACCCACATCCTGGGGCCGGGCGACGCCCACGCCGCCCATGCCGCCGGCGGCGGGCATCATGGTGAGGTTGAGGTCGGTGCCGTAGTTGGCGGCGCCGACCCAGGCCGGAAGGGTGAGCCCGGCCGCCGCGAGAGCGGCGGCCAGGGGGGTTGCACGAAATATCCGCATCGGGGTGTCTCCGGGCTCAGGCGGCGCTGGTCTGCAGGCTGCGCAGCTGCCGGCCGTTGACACTTGCCGTCCCGCTGACGGGGATGGCGCGGCTGAGGATGTCCAGCACCGGGCAGTGGCTCTCCACCGTTTCGATGAGCCGGGCCAGGGTCTCCTCGTCGGCCTGGCTCTCGATGCGGGTGTCGAAGGTGATGCGCTTGTAGCCGGGGGGCACCTCGGCGTCGAGGCCGAAAAGACCCTTGAGGTCGAGGTAGCCGCGCGCGCTCACCTCCACCGAGGTCAGCTCGACACCCATCACCGAGGCGTAGGCCGAGTACATGATCTCCTGGCAGGTGCCGAGGGCGGCGAGCACCAGCTCCACCGGGTTGGGGGCCGAGTCCTGGCCGCCCAGCTCCGGCGGCTCGTCGATGGTGAAGGAGGGGAATTCGCGTATCTGGACGCGGCAGCGGACATCCTCCTCGAGCACGCTGCTGGCGCGGAAAACCACGTTCGACTGGCTGGGGTTGTTCTGGATGTTCCCGATGGTCTTGAGCAGCGCGGCCCGGACATTTTCCTGGGACATGGGTATTTCCTCCTCGCAGGATTCTGTATAGGTCCGCCGCGGTGCAGTGCCGCGACGGTGCGGGCGCGTCAGCGCCCGCAGTTCAATGCTGGGAGGAAAGTCGGCGGGGGGAAATTCGCGCGACTACGGTGGGGACTCCGTAGAACTACAGGGTTCCGGGGCCGGCGCGGCTGCCGCGCCGGCCCCGGCGGCGAGGAGCAGGGTGGCCAGCCCGGCCACCGAGCGCACCCCGAGCTTGCGCAATATGTTGGCCCGGTGGGCCTCCACGGTACGCGGGCTGAGCGCGAAGGCGCGCGCCACCTGCTTGTTGGATTCGCCCCGGGCGAGGTGGCGCGCCACCTCCGTCTCCCGCGGGGTGAGCCGGGCCAGGCGCAGCGCCGCCCCGGCCTCGGCCCGCTGCCGTCTCCAGCGCTCCGCGTCCCGCTCCAGGGCCTCGCGGAGGCGCTCGAGCAGGATGTGGTTGCGGAACGGCTTCTCGATGAAGTCCAGCGCGCCCCGGCGCATCATCTCCACCGCCATGGCGATGTCGCCGTGGCCGGAGACGACGATGACGGGCAGGCCGGGATCCCGTTCGGCCAGGGCCTGCTGCAGCTCCAGCCCGTCCATCCCCGGCAGGCAGACGTCGGTGACCAGGCAGGCGGGGCCGGCGGGTGTGTAGGCTTCAAGGAAGGCGAGGGCGGAGTCGAACTCCCGCACCGGCAGGTGGACCGAGCGCGCCAGCACGGCGATGGCCTCGCGGATGGCGGGATCGTCGTCCACCACGTACACGGTCCCGGCGGGGGCGGAGGTCATGGGCCGGCCACCGGCAGGGTGAAGCGGAAGCGGGTCTCCCCGTCCTCCACGGTGCAGGCGATGCGCCCGCCGTGGTCCTCCACGATGGTGCGGCTGATGGACAGCCCCAGGCCGAGACCGCCGCTGCGGGTGGTGAAGAAGGGGGTGAACAGCCGGGTGCAGTGCTGCGGGCTGATGCCGCAGCCATTGTCGCAGACCTGGAAGGCGATGGTCGCCCCGTCCTCGAGCGCCGCCTCCAGGTTGATGCGGCGCTCGCCGGCGGGGACCCGGGCCAGGGCCTGGATGGCGTTGGTGATGAGGTTGATCAGCACCTGCTCGATCTGCACCCGGTCGGCGCGTACCGGCGGTAGGTCGGGCGTGACGGAGCTGTGCAGGATCACGCCGTGGTGGCGCAGCTCCGCGGCGGTGAAATGCAGCACGTTGTCGACGATGACCTGCGGCGGGGTGGCCGCCGGCCGCGGGGCGCGCTTGCGCACGAAGTCGCGCAGCCGGCCGATGATGGTCGCGGCGCGGCCCGACTGTTCCACCACGCGCTCCAGCAGGTTCCGCACCTCGCCGTCGGCGCCGGGCAGCGCGGCGGCCGATTCCGCGTAGCTGGAGATGGCGCACAGGGGCTGGCTCAGTTCGTGGGCCAGCCCCGAGGCCAGTTCGCTCAGGGTGCTCAGCCGGCAGACGTGCGCCAGCTCGGCCTGCTGCTGGCGCAGCTTGGCCTCGGCACGCTTGCGCTGGTCGATGTCCCGGGTGATGGCCAGCAGGGCGTCGATATGCCCCTCGCCGTCGCGCAGCGGCGTGGCGTGGGTCTCGAGCCAGCGGCGCCGGCCGCCGAGGCCCGTCACCTCGAAGGCCAGGGTGGCGCGCTCGCCGGCGAAGACCCGCCGGGTGAGGGCCCGGTAGGCCGCGTGATAATCGGGGACCAGGAAATCGTAGACGGTGCGGCCCACCACCTGCCCGGAGGAGACGGCGTCGAGCAGGGCGCGGCCGGCCGGGTTGATCTCCAGGATGACGCCCTGCCGGTCGTGCAGCTTCACGCACTCGGGCTCGGACTCGATGATGGTCCGCAGGCGGTTGCGCTGCTCCTCCAGCTGCCGCGTCATCCACTTGCGCTCGGTGATGTCGCGGGTGATGGCCAGCAGTCCCGTCACGGCACCGCCGGGGGCGGCGCGCAGGGGCACGGCGTGGGTCTCCAGCCAGCGCCGCCGGCCGCGGAAGGTGAGCAGCTCGAACTCCATGGTGCCGGGCTCGCCCCTGAACACCGCCTCGGTGAGGGCCCGGTAGGCGGCGTGGTGTTCGGGGGCGATGACGCCGTAGACGGAGCGGCCGACGATGCGTCCCGGACGGCTGGCCTCCAGCAGCGCCAGCCCGGCGGCGTTCATCCGCTCGACGATGCCCTCCCGCGATTGCAGCTTGACGCACTCCGGGGCGGCCTCGAACAGGGTCCGGAACAACAGGTCGTCGCCCCGGGCGCCACGCCGCCGCGCCTGCCGCCGCAGGCCCAGCCAGGCGGCGCCGCCGCCCGCGGCGAGCCCGGCGGCGAGTGCGCTGATGAGAGCGGCGTGGGTCATCGGTGCTCAGTCCGGCGCGAAGAGCTCTCCCCTGCCGTCCGTGGCCAGGTCGCCCACCCAGCGCTGCAGCGGGTCTCCCCGCAGCCGTTCCGCCCAGGCCGGCTGGTGGCGGGCCAGCACCGGGATGAGCAGCTCGAGAAAGCCCGGACGCCAGGCGCCGGTGGCGTTGAAGGTGGGCGGCAGCCCTTGCGCCGGTGTGCCCAGCAGCAGCGTTCCCCGGCGCATGCCGGTGCCGGCCAGCGCGCCGGCGCGGCCCAGCACCGCCACGGTCCCGGCGATGATCCGCGCCGCGCAGCACTCCCCGGCGTCGCCGTCCACCAGCAGCAGGCCGCGGCGCATCCGCTCCCCGGCGCGGGCGCCGGCGTTGCCGGCCACGTGCAGCACCCCGCCGGTCATGCCGCGCCGCTCCCCGGCGCGGGGGGCGCCGGGACGCTCGCCGGCATCGCCGTGGACGCGGATCTCCCCGCCGGCCATGGCGCTGCCGGTGAAGGGCCCGCTGCTGCCGCGGATCTCCAGCACCCCGCCGCGCAGCCCCTCGCCGGCGTACCAGCCCACGTCCCCCTCCACCAGCACCCGGCCGCCGTCGAGTCCCGCCGCCACGCCGTCGAGGCGGGGATCGCCGCCGAGAATGCGCAGCTCGGCCGGGTCGCCGGGGCGCACGCGGAACAGCTCGCCGAGGGCCACCGGCGTCCGGCCGCAGGGCAGCGCCAGCCGTTCGATGGCCCCCGCGCCGAGCCCGGCGAGCCGGTCCGGGCGGAGGCCGGAGAGATCCACCCGGCCGGGGAGTGGCTGCCTCAGCTCCAGGGTCAGGGCGCTCATGCCAGCACCTCCCGCAGGGGGTAGTGGAACTGGCCGAGCCGGCCGCCGTAATTGCCCGCCGAGATGCGGCGCACCCCGCTCTCCGGGCCGCCGGCGCAGGCCGCCCCGATGCCGGCGCGCAGGGCGCCGCGCACGTCGGCGTCGGTCAGGCCGTTGACCACGATCTCCAGCACCGCCCGGATCTCCGGCGCCAGGCGCGATTCCACCAGTCCCCGCAGGGTGGGGCAGTAGGCGTCGTTGGTGGAGGCGGGCAGGGCCTTGTACTTGGAGCCCACCTTGGAGCCGGAGCGCACCACGCCGCCCGGGAAGGGGAGTACCACGTTGGGCAGCCGGCGCATGGCCGTCACGGCCGCCTCGCAGGCCGCGAGCGCCGCCTCCACCCCGGTGGCCAGCACCAGGAAGTTGCCGCCCCCCACCGCCTTCACCCGGGCGCTCAGCTCCGCGCACAGGAACTCCCCGTCCATCACCGGGATGCGCCAGTAGCGCCGCCCGTCGATGAGCTTGCTGGCCTGGTGGCCGTCGCCGAAGAAGCGCAGCCGCTGGCCGAGGGGGACCGGCTTGCCGCCCTCCGGCCCGGCTTCCATCCCGGCGAAGAGGGCGGTGGTGGGGCAGGTGAGCACGCACTGGCCGGCGCGCCGCTCGAGGTGCTTGGCCAGGTCGTCGCCCGACATGGCGAACAGCAGCACGCTCACGCCCGGGCGGCCGTCGGGTGTCTGCGCCGGCGCCAGCTCCGCCTCGATGCCCGCCTCCACGCCGCAGCCGATCACCGAGGTGGCGAACCCGGTCATGGTCTCGGCGGCGGTCCGGGCCCAGCGGGCGCTGATGGCGGTGATGATCACCCGCGTGGCCTGCATGCCGAAGGCCTCGGCGAAGGTGTCCTCGATCTCGACTCCGTTCAGGTGCACGGCGCTCCTCTTCGGCTCCGGGGCGGCCGGCGGTATGCCGGCGCGGTGTCTTCTCCCGATAGCAGGGTCCGTGCCAGCGCCGCCGGGGCCATGGAACCGGGCGGATGGGGGCCGGACCGGGACGGTGGCGGTGTCCCGTGTGCGCAGGGACCGTGACAGTGTGCCCCAGCCCGGTGGCAGCGGTGCGCCGCACGGGGCCGGGGCGGCGTGGTGAATCCCGGGCTTGCGGCGGTTGGCATGGTCGTTGCGATGGTGGGCGGCATGGACAGCGGAGCGCATACAGAGATGGCCGGCGGCGTCCGGGTGGAGACCCCCACCCGGCTGCACCTCGGCTTCGTGGACCTCAACGGCGGGCTGGGGCGCCGCTTCGGCAGCCTCGGCCTGACCATCGACGGCTACGCCACCCGGGTCCGGGTGGCGCCGGCGGCGCGGGACGGCGCCGAGGGGCCAGAGGCCGGGCGCGCCCTGGCCTACGCCCGGCGGGTGCTGGAGGCCGCCGGCCATGCCGGCGCGGTGCGGGTGCGGGTGGAGTCCACCGTGCCCGCCCACCAGGGGCTCGGGTCGGGCACCCAGCTCGGCCTGGCGGTGGGATGCGCGGTGGACCGGCTGTTCGGGCTCGGCCTCGGCACCCGCGGCGTGGCCCGGATCGCCGAGCGCGGCGCCCGCTCCGGCATCGGCATCGGCGCCTTCGACCAGGGCGGCTTCCTGGTGGACGGCGGGCGCGGCGCCGGTGACGGGCTGCCGCCGGTCATCGCCCGCCACCCGTTCCCGGAGGCATGGCGGGTGGTGCTGCTGCTGGACGCGCGCGGCGGCGGTCTGCACGGGCCGGCCGAGGCGGCGGCGTTCCGCGCGCTGCCCGAGTTCCCGGCGGAGCGGGCCGCCCATCTCGGCCGCCTGGTGCTGCTGGGAATCCTGCCGGCGCTGGCGGAGGCCGATTTCGAGCCCTTCGCCCGCGGGGTGGGCGAGCTGCAGCGCACGGTGGGCGATCACTTCGCCCCGGCCCAGGGCGGGCGCTTCACCAGCCCGGCGGTGGCCGCGGCGCTGGCCTGGTGCGAGGCCCGGGGGCTCTACGGCGTGGGCCAGAGCTCGTGGGGACCCACCGGCTTCGTGCTGGTGCCCGACGCCGATACCGGTTCGCGGCTGGTGGCGGGGCTGCGCCGGCGCTTCGGCGAGCTCGGCCCGCTGCGCTGCCGGCTGGTGGCGGCCCGCAACCACGGCGGCCGCATCGATGTGGGGGCGCGGCCGGAGCGGCTGCGCCGCGTGACCTGAGAGGAGCTGCCACCCCGATGGAGAAGCCGTACCTGCTGCACCTGCTGACCCCGGCGAAGAACCCGAGCCCGTTCGACGTGAACATGGCCCTCGACGCCGGCTGGAATCACTGCATTCCCTATACCGGGGTCGCCCTGGAGGAGGTGCCCGGGCTGGTGCAGGACGCCATCTTCTCCCGCGGCCCCAAGGGGGTGGCGCGCACGGGCCTGTTCCTGGGCGGCCGGGACGTGCACCTGGCCATGGAGATGCTGGAGCGGGCCCGGGCCGCCATGGTGCCGCCGTTCACTGTGGCCGTGCTGGCCGATCCCAGCGGCGCCTTCACCACCGCCGCGGCCATGGTGGCCTGCGCCGAGCGGGCGCTGCGGCAGCGCGGCCTGGACGGCCTGGCGGGACGGGAGGTGCGGGTGTTCGGCGGCACCGGCCCGGTGGGCACCAGCGTCGGGATCCTGGCGGCCGGGGCGGGGGCGCACGTGCGCCTGGTGAGCCACGAGGGCGCGGGTCCGGCGCAGGCCGCGGCGGCACGCTGCGAGCGCTACGGGGTGCGGCTGCAGGGCGGCGACGGGAGCGGCGCGGACGCCATCGCGGCGCTGCTGGCGGATGCCGAGGTGGTCTTCAGCGCCGCCCGCGCGGGCGTGCAGGTGCTCGACTCCGGGCTGCTCGCCGGCGCCGGACGGCTGGAGGTGGCCTGTGACGTGAACGCGGTGCCGCCGGCGGGCATCGCCGGGGTGGCGGCCGGCGCCGACGGCGAGCCGCTGGCGGGCACCCCGCGCGGGGCCGCCGGCCTCGGCGCCCTGGCGGTGGGCAACATCAAGTACCGCACCCAGCAGGCGCTGCTGCAGCGCCTGCGTGGCGGGGAGGCGGTGGACCTCCACTTCGGGCAGGCGCTGGAGGTGGCCCGTGGGCTGTGCGACTGACAACGCGCCGCTGCTGCTGGCGGCCACCAGCGCCCGCGCCCTGGCCCAGTCCGCCCGTCGCGGCGGCTTCGCGGTGCGGGTGCTGGATCGTTTCGGAGACCTGGACACCCGCGCCGCCGCGGACGGCTTCGCCCTGTGGCCGGAGACGGCCGGGGCCGTGGCGCTGGCCCGCCTCGGCCGGGCGCTGGACCCGGCCGCGGCGCTGGTCTACGGCGCCGGCTTCGAGGGGGCGGCGGAGTCGCTGCGGGCGCTGGCCGCGGGGCGGCGGCTGTACGGCAACGCGCCGGAGGTGCTGGAGCGGTTGGGCGAGCCCCGGGCGCTGTTCGAACTCTTCGCGCTGCTGCGCATCCCCCACCCGGAGGTGCGCTTCCGGCCGCCGCGGCGCCTCGACGGCTGGCTGTGCAAGGACGCGGGCGGCTGCGGCGGGATGGGCGTGGGCCCGGCCCGGGTGCAGGCCGGCTGTCCCGCGGGGCGCTACTGGCAGCGCCGGCTCAACGGTCCGGTCCACTCCCTGCTGTTCCTGGCCGACGGCGAGCGGCTGCAGGTGGTGGGCTGGAACCGGCTCGACGCCTGCCGCATCGACCACGGCCATCCCTATGCCTACGCCGGCGCCTGCGGGCGCGCCGCCCCGCCGGCCCACCTGCGCGGGGCGGCCCTGCGCCACGCCCGGCGCCTGGTCCGGGCGCTGGGCCTGGTGGGGCTGAACGGCATCGATTTCATCGTCGCCGGCGCCCGGGTGCGGCTGCTGGAGCTCAACCCGCGCCCGGGTGCCAGCTTCGCCCTCTACGACGCCGACTGGCCGGGCGGGCTGCTGCGGGCGCACGTGGGCGCCTGCGGCGGTCGGCTGCCGGTGGCGGGGCGTACGCCGCCGGGCCCGGCGCGGGCGCAGCGGGTGCTCTACGCCGCCGTGGAGACGCTGATCCCCCCGGATTTCCACTGGCCGGAATGGTGCGCGGACCTGCCGCGGCCGGGGAGCGCCGTCGCCGCCGGCGAGCCGGTGTGCAGCGTGCTGGCCGAGGCGCCCACCGCGGGCGCCGCGCGGCACCAGGGCGCCCGGCGGGTCGCGCGGCTGCGGCGCCTGCTGGGGCACGCCGGGTGCAGGAGGGCGGCATGAGCGTTCAGCCCCTGCAGTCGCAGCCGGCGCCCAGCGTCAACGCCCTGAGCGCGCCGCTGGTGGAGTCCCTGGTGGCGGACGCCGCGGCCCTGCGCCTGGGCGTGCGCCGCCTGGCGGACGGCGCCACCCTGGTGGACGCGGGCATCCGCGTGCCGGGCGGACTCGAGGCGGGCCGCCGCATCGCCGAGATCTGCCTCGGCGGGCTCGGCCGGGTCAGCCTGCTGTCCGACGGCGCCGGCGACTGGCCCCTGGGCGTGCACGTGCATACCTCCCAGCCGGTGCTTGCCTGCCTGGCTAGCCAGTATGCCGGCTGGAGCCTGGCCCATGGCGAGGGCCGCGGCGCCTTCCACGCCCTCGGCTCCGGCCCCGGGCGGGCGCTGGCCCGCAAGGAGCCCCTGTTCGCCGAGCTCGGCTACGCGGATGCCGCGGAGCGCACCTGCCTGGTGCTGGAGACCGACCGCGAGCCGCCGCCGGAGCTGGTGGCGCGCATCGCCCGCGACTGCGGCGTCGCCCCCGGGGGGCTCACCCTGATCCTCACCCCCACCCGCAGCCTGGCCGGCACCGTGCAGGTGGTGGCGCGGGTGCTGGAAGTGGCCCTGCACAAGGCCCATGAACTCGGTTTCCCGCTCCCCGCGGTCGTTGACGGGGCGGGGGCGGCCCCGCTTCCGCCGCCCGCCCCGGATTTTTTGACCGCCATGGGCCGCACCAACGACGCCATCCTGTTCGGCGGCCGGGTGCAGCTCTACGTGGACGGCGACGAGGAGGCCGCGGGCGAGCTGGCCGAACGCCTGCCGAGCAGCGCCTCGCGGGACTACGGCCGCCCCTTCGCCGAGGTGTTCCGCGACTACGACCACGACTTCTTCCGCATCGATCCGCTGCTGTTCAGCCCCGCGCAGGTGGTGGTGAGCGTGCTCGCCAGCGGCCGCACCCACCGCGGCGGCGCCCTGGCGCCGGAGCTGCTGGCGGCGAGCTTCGGGGGCGGGGCATGAGCCTGCGCATCGCCATCGTCACCGACGACCCGGGCTGGCACGGGGCCCGGCTGTGGGCGGCGTTCGCCGCCCGCGGCTGCGCGGTGCGCCTGGTCTCCCTGCGCGAGTGCCGCCTGGAGACCGGGCCGGGCGCGCCCGGGGTGTGGCTGCCGGGCTTCGGCGGGCGGCTGCCCGACGGGGTGTTCGTGCGCGGGGTGCCGGGCGGCAGCCTGGAGGAGGTGGTGTTTTATCTCGATATCCTGCACGGCCTGCGCGAGCTCGGCGTGCCGGTGGTGAACGACGCCCGCGCCATCGAGCGCACGGTGGACAAGGGCATGACCAGCCTGCTGCTGCACCGGGCCGGGATCGCGACCCCCCCGGCGGCGGTGGTGACCGGGGCCGGGGAGGCGCGCCGGCGGGTGCTGGAGGCGCGGGCGCGGGGCGGCGAACTGGTGTGCAAGCCCCTGTTCGGCTCCCAGGGCGAGGGCGTGGTGCGGGTGACGGAGCCGGATCAGCTGCCCCCGGCCGCGGCGTGCCGGGGCGTCTGGTACCTGCAGCGGTTCGTCCCCGTCGCCGGGCGCTGCCACGACTGGCGGGTGTTCGTCATCGGCGGCCGCGCGGTGGCCGCCATGCGCCGCGAGGGCGAGGGCTGGGTGAGCAACGTGGCCCGCGGCGGGCGCTGCGAGGCGGCGCTGCTGGACGACACCCTGCGCTCCCTGGCCGAGGGGGCGGTGGCCGCGCTGGAGATGGACTACGCCGGGGTGGACATCATCCGCGACGCCGACGGCCGGGCCTGGGTGCTGGAGGTGAACAGCGTGCCGGCCTGGAAGGGGCTGCAGTCGGTCTGCAGCCTGGATATCGCCGCGGCGCTGGCGGACCACTGCCTGCGCCGCTGCGCCGGCGCGCCGGCGGCGCTGGAGGCGCTGCCGTGAGCGCCCGGCGCCTGCGGGCGGCCTACCTCGAGGCGTGCCGGCTGGACCTGGCCGCCCTGAAGCCGGGCAACGTGGGCTGGCACGCCCCCGGCCACGGCATGGCGCCGCGGGACTTTCTGCTCAGCGCGCGGGTGAGCGCCGCGGCGCTCACCCGCGCCGGCGCCGGGCTCGGGGGGCGCATCGAGGCGGCGGTGGCGGCCACCCGCGCGGCGGTGGGGTGCAACACCAACCTCGGCATCCTCCTGCTCTGCGCGCCGCTGCTGGAGGCGGGGCCGGCGGAGGGGCCGGAGCAGCTGCGCCGGCGCCTGCAGGCGGCGCTGGCGCGCTGCGGGGTGGCCGAGTGCGAGGCGGTCTACCGCGCCATCCGCCAGGCGGCGCCGGGCGGCCTCGGCCGCAGCCCGCGCCATGACGTGCACGGGCCGGCGCGCACCGGGCTGGTGACGGCCATGGCCGCCGCCGCCGCCCGCGACCGCATCGCCCGCCAGTACGCCACCGGCTTCGCCGACCTGTTCGGCTACGCCCTGCCGCGCCTGCGCCGCCACCTGGCGCGCTGGGGCGACCGGGCCTGGGCGGCCAGCGCCCTCTACCTGGACCTGCTCGGCCGCTACCCCGACAGCCACGTGGCGCGCCGTCATGGCGCGGCGGCGGCCGAGCGGCTGCGCCGGCGGATGGCCCCCCACGCCCGGGCGCTGGCGGCGAGCACCCGGCCCGCGGCGCGGCGCGCCCGCCTGCTGGCGCTGGATCGAACCCTGAAGAAACGCGGGATCAACCCGGGCACCACGGCCGATCTGACCGTGGCGACCCTGCTGGCGGAGCGGCTCACGTCGGGCCGCCGGCAACCGATCCCGATCCCTGGCCGGGAACCCGGGGAGGTCCCGGCACCGGCAGTACCACGACCCCTGAACGAAAGAGGAGCAAGACAATGGCAGTGATCAACCGCACGATGGTGGGCGAGGCCCTGGTGGGCGACGGCAACGAGGTGGCCCACATCGACCTCATCATCGGCCCGCGCGGCTCGGCCGCCGAGACGGCCTTCTGCAACGGTCTGGTCAACAACAAGGACGGCTTCACCAGCCTGCTGGCGGTGGTGGCGCCGAACCTGCCCTGCAAGCCCAACACCATGATGTTCAACAAGGTCACCATGAAGGGCGCCAAGCAGGCGGTGCAGATGTTCGGCCCGGCCCAGCGCGGCGTGGCCATGGCCGTGGCCGACTGCGTCGAGGACGGCACCATCCCCATGGACGAGGCCGACGACCTGTTCATCAGCGTGGGCGTGTTCATCCACTGGCTGGCCGAGGACGACAACAAGATCCAGGACTACAACTACGAGGCTACCAAGCTCTCCATCCAGCGCGCCGTCGCCGGGGAGCCGAAGGCGGCCGACGTGGTGGCCCGCAAGAGCGTCGAGCAGCACCCCTTCGCGGCCCACGGCTGAGGGTCCGGGTAAACCCCGGGGCGGCGTCCGCCGCCCCGGGCCCGGCGGGAGACGTCACATGCAATGCCTTGAATGCCATGCCCGGCTGGAGCGGCTCGACAGCGAACACCTGCTCGGCTGCTGCGGGCTGACCCTGCAGGAGTACGCCCTGCGCCACCACCGGCCGCTGGAGCTGCTGCTGGCCCCGGACCAGGTGGGGGCGGAGGACGATCCGGCGGCCTGGACCGGCCCCGTGGCCCCGCCCCGGGAGCATGCCCGGGCGGTGCTGCAGGGCCTGCGCTGGGCCGGCCTGTTACGCACCGAGGGCGCCTTCGCCGTGATTCCGGGCGAGGTGCGGCGCCTCGACCTGCTGTTCTGGGATCTCGCCTGGCTGCGGGATTTCGGCTTCCGTTTCCGCCAGGAGTACCACTACGAGGGGCACCGGGTGATGGCCCGCAACCGGCTCAAGGCCCCGGCCGCGAACCTGCGCCGGCCCCGGGCCGTGCAACTCTCGCCGGTGCCGCCGCCGGGTTTCCGTGACAGCCTGGCGGTCTACCTGGCCCATGCCGCCGAGCCGCAGGCGGGCTACCTGTTCCTGCCCTTCCCCGACGCCCGCGACGGCGAGTCGGTGGCCGAGACCCTGCAGCGCGCCCACGGCGTGGCGCTGGTGCGGCTGGATGCCGCCGATCACCCCGGGGGCGTGCTGCTGCGCACCCGCGCCCGCGCCGACGGCGAGCGCCTGCTGGGGCTGCTGGAGTCGCGCCTGCGGGAGATGCCCGGCGCCTGGGAGCGGTTCACCGACGCCACCCCGGAGCTCGCCGTGGCCAAGGAGCTGGTGTTCGACGCCGCCCACTTCATCACCGATCACCCGGCCAAGTGCTCCAACCTGCACGGCGGCCGCTACCGCCTGCACGTGGAGATCCACGGCCGCGTGGACCCGGTCACCGGCTGCGTGGTGGACTACGGCTACCTGAAGCGGGTGGTGACGCGGCAGGTGGTGGAGCGGTTCGATCACCACACCCTGAACTACGCCGACGGGGCGCTGGCCTGGCGCTCCAGCACCGAGCTGCTCTGCATCCACATCTGGGAGCGGCTCATCGACTACCTGCCCGGGCTGCGGGCCCTCACCCTCTACGAGACGCCCCAGTCCTGGTGCACCTACCGGGGGCCGGACCTGGCCCGGTTCCAGGCCGAGGGCGAGGCGGCGCTGCTCGGCCACTTCCGCGATCCGGCCCTGGGCCGCTCGCCGCTGCGGGCGCTGGCGGCGGAGCCGGGCGCGCGGCTGCGGGTGGTGGGGGAGGCGCTCAGCTGAGGGGCGCGCGCGCGAAGCGGCGCAGGGTCGCGGGGCCGATGCGCCCGTCGTGCAGCGCGCTGGCCACCAGCGCCCCGGCCGCGCCCGCGGCCGCCAGGCGCCGCAGGTCGGCGGGGCCGCGCACGCCGCCGGCGGCGTAGAAGCGGGTGGCGGGCGAGAGGCGCCGGTAGCGGCGCAGGCGATCAAGGTCCGGTCCGCGCCCGGCGCCCACCCGGCCCAGAGTCATGAGAATCACCTCCGGCGGCCACAGGGCCGGCGCGCGGTCGAGGGGCCGGGGGCCGAGGAAGCCGCCGCCGCGCCAGTCCAGGGAGAGGATCGCGGCCCCGGTCGCGGCGGGCGGGAAGGGCAGGGCCAGGGTCTCGGAGCCGAGCACCGCCCGGCCCGGGCCGCGGTCACGGAAGCGCGCCAGCTGGGCCCGGGTGCGGAAGCCCGCGTCCACCCACAGCGCCAGCGCCGGGAAGCGGCGCCGCAGGGAGCGGAGGACGCCGTGCTGGGCCGCGCCGCCGGTGATGGCGTCGAGGTCGGCCACGTAGAGGGCCGGAAAGGGATGGAGCCGGAGCAGCGCCTCCACCACGGCCAGCGGATCGCTGCTGCCGGGGCACAGGGGGCTCTCCAGGGGCCGGTAGGCGGCCCGTTCGCCGCGGCGGGCGTGGACCACCACGCCGTGCATGAGGTCGATGACTGGGACGATTATCAAGGGACGGCTGGCCGTGCGCATTTTCGTGTTCGAGTATGTTACCGGTGGCGGGATGCTGGCTGAATACCCGCCGCCCTCCCTGGTGGACGAGGGCGACCTGATGCTGCGCGCCCTGGTGGAGGACCTGGCGGCGGTTCCGGGCGTGGAGCTGGTGGTGACCCGCGACGCCCGCCTGGAGCGTCCCCCGCCCCTGCCGGCGGAGGTGGTGTCCCTGGACGGGCCCGGCGATTTCCCCGCGGCCTGGGCCCGCTGCGTGGGGGAGGCCGACGCGGTGTGGCCGGTGGCCCCCGAGTCCGGTGGCGTCCTGGAGCGCATCGGCCGGGCGGTGCAGGCCGCCGGCCGGCTGCTGCTCGGCTGCCGCCCCGAGGCGGTCGGCGTGGCGGCCAGCAAGCTGGCCACGGTGCGCAGCCTCGCGGCCCGCGGGGTGCCGGTGGTGCCCACCCATTCGCTGGAAGGGCCATTGCCCGCCCACGACGGCTGCTGGGTGGTGAAGCCCGATGACGGCGCCGGCTGCCTGGGAACCCGCATCGTGGGCGGCGCCGCGGCGCTGGAGGCCTGGCTGGCGACGCTCACCGGGAGCGAACGGGCGCGGCTGGTGGCGCAGCCGTTCGTGCCCGGCACGCCCGCCAGCCTCTGCGTGCTCGCCCGCGACGGCGCCGCCCGGCTGTTGAGCGTCAACCTGCAGCGGGTGGCGCTGGTGAACGAGGGCTTCGCCCTGCTCGGCTGCGTGGTCAACGGCCTGGAGGAGGGCGGCGACCCGGTCTACGCCGCCCTGGCCGAGGCCGTGGCGGCGGCGCTGCCGGGCCTGTGGGGCTGCTTCGGGGTGGACCTGGTGGTGACCCCCCACGGCCCCCGGGTGCTGGAGGTGAACCCGCGCCTGACCACCTCCTACGCCGGGCTGCACCGGGCGCTGGGGGAGAACCCGGCGGCGCTGGTGCTGGACCTGCTGGATCCCGGCCGGGCCCTGCCCCGGTCCGCCCGCGGCGGCACGCGGGTGGACGTGGACCTGGAGTATCCCTGTGTCGCCTGAGGCCGCGGTGCTGGGCTGGGACCTGGGCGGGGCGCACCTGAAGGTGGTGCGCTGGAGCAACGCCCGCGGCGTGGAGGGCGCCCTGCAGCTGCCCTGTCCCCTGTGGCGGGGGGAGCCGCACCTGGAGGCGGCGGTCGCCGAGGCGCTGGAGCGCCTGGGGGCGGGGGTGGCGCTGCATGCCCTGACCATGACCGGCGAGCTGGTGGACCTCTACCCCGGGCGGGCCGAGGGGGTGCGCCGGCTGGTGGCGCTGATGGCCGGGCGCCTGCCGACGGAGTCGCTGCGGGTCTATGCCGGCCCGGAGGGCTTCCTCGCCCCCGCCGCCGCCGTGGTGCGCACCCGCCTGGTGGCCTCGGCCAACTGGCACGCCAGCGCCGCGCTGGCGGCCCGGCGGCTGCCGGCCGGGCTGCTCGTCGACGTGGGCAGCACCACCTCGGACCTGCTGCCCTTCGCCGGGGGAGCGGTCCTGGCCCGCGGCTACACCGACCATGAGCGGCAGGCCCGCGGCGAGCTGATCTACGCCGGGGTGGCGCGCACCCCGGTGATGGCCCTGTGCCGGGAGGCGCCGGTGGGCGGGGAGTGGACGGGGCTGGCGGCCGAGCACTTCGCCACCACCGCCGATGTCTACCGCCTCACCGGCGAGCTGCCCGAGGGCGCCGACCAGCATCCGGCCGCCGACGGCGGCGACAAGAGCCGCGCCGGCAGCCGCCGGCGGCTGGCGCGGATGGTGGGGCTGGACGGGGAGGATGCCGGTGCGGAGGCCTGGGACGGGCTCGCCGCCTACCTGCGCGGCCGCCAGCTGGACCGGCTGGAGCAGGCCTGCGGACGGCTGCTCTCCCGCGGCGAACTGGCGCCCGACGCGCCCCTGGTGGGCGCCGGCACGGGGCGCTTCCTGGTGCGGCGCCTGGCCGGGCGGCTGGAGCGGCCGTGGGTGGATTTCGAGACCCTGCTGCCGCTGGGCGGCGCGGGCGCGGCGGCCTCCGACTGCGCCCCGGCCGCGGCGGTGGCGGTGCTGGCGACCCTGGAGGCGGCATGAGCGAACAGTGCGGCAGGGTCCAGGAGCTGGACTACCACCCGGACAGCGGCGCGCTGTTCGAGGCCCTGGCCGATCGTCCCTGGTCGGTGTTCCTGGACAGCGGCCGTCCCGGCTGCGAGGGGGGCCGCTACGACATCCTGGCCGCCGATCCCATGGCCACCCTGGTGACCCGGGGCGGGGTCACCGAGGTGCGCGGCCCCGACGGCGTGGCGCTGCTGCCCGACGATCCCTTCGACCTGCTGCGCCGGCTGCTCGGCCCGCGCGGCGGGACGCCCGCCGGGCTGCCCTTCGCCGGCGGCGCCATCGGCTGGTTCGGCTACGACCTGGCGCGGCGCCTGGAACGCTTGCCGGTCCGGACCCTGGACGACGAGGGGCTGCCGGAGATGGCCGTGGGCCTCTACGACTGGGCCCTGGTGGTGGACCACGCCGAGCGGCGCAGCTGGCTGGCGGGGCAGGGGCGCGACCCGGCCACCGCCCGGCGCTGGCCGGAACTGGCGGCGCTCCTGGGCCGCCCGCGCCCGGGGCCGTCCCGCGCGCCCTTCCGGGTGCGGGCGCCGGTGGCCTCGAACCTGGAACCGGCGGACTACCGCGCCGCCTTCGAGCGCATCCAGCGCTACATCCGCGCCGGCGACTGCTACCAGGTGAACTTCGCCCAGCGCTTCTCCGCCCCGGTGGCGGGGGACCCCTGGAGCGCCTACCGGCGCCTGCGGCGCATCAACCCGGCCCCCTTCGCCGCCTACCTGAACACCCCCCACGCCCGGGTGCTCAGCGCCTCCCCCGAGCGCTTTCTGGAGGTGCGCGACGGCGCGGTGGAGACCCGGCCCATCAAGGGGACCCGCCCGCGCGGGGCGGACGCAGCCGGGGACGCGGCGCTGGCCGCGGAGTTGGCGGCGAGCCCCAAGGACCGGGCGGAGAACCTGATGATCGTGGACCTCCTGCGCAACGACCTGGGCCGGAACTGCGCGCTCGGCAGCGTCCGGGTCCCGGCGCTGTTCGAGGTGGAGCGCTACGCCACCGTGCACCACCTGGTGAGCACCGTCACCGGCCGCCTGGCCCCGGGCCGGGACGCGCTGGCGCTGCTGCGGGGCTGCTTTCCCGGCGGCTCCATCACCGGCGCCCCCAAGCTGCGCGCCATGGAGATCATCGAGGAGCTGGAGACCCACCGGCGCGGCATCTACTGCGGCGCCATCGGCTACCTCGGCTTCGACGGCGCCATGGACACCAATATCGTCATCCGCACCCTGGTGCAGGCGCGCGGCCGGGTCAGCTTCTGGGCCGGGGGCGGCATCGTCGCCGACTCGGAGGCCGAGGCCGAGTACCGGGAGACCTTCCACAAGGCCGCGGCCCTGCTGCGGCTGCTGGAGGGCGCGGAGCTGCGCGATGTGGGTCGTTAAGCTGGGCGGCAGCCTGGCGGCTGGCGGGGCGCTGCCGGCCTGGCTGGAGGCGATCACCGCCGCCGCCGCGCCGTTGGTGGTGGTGCCCGGCGGCGGCCCCTTCGCCGACGCCGTGCGCGCCGCCCAGGCCCGCTGGGGGTTCGGCGACGCCGACGCCCACCACCTGGCGCTGCTGGCCATGGAGCAGTACGGGCGCATGCTCTGCGCCCTGGCCCCGGAATTGGTGCCGGCCGACACCCCGGAAACCCTGCACGCCGCCCGCGCCGCGGGGCGCAGGGCCGTGTGGCTGCCGGCGGCCATGGCCCTCGCCGACCCGGACATTCCCCGGGACTGGTCGGTGACCTCCGACGCCCTGGCCGCCTGGCTCGCCGGCAGGCTGGGCGCCCGGGGGCTGGCGCTGGTGAAGTCGGCGCCCCTGCCGGAGAGCGGCAGCCGCCCCCTGGCCGGGCTCTGTGCCGAGGGCCTGGTGGACCCCCGCCTGGAGGGCTACGCCCGCGCCGCCGGCGTGCCGGTGCGGCTCCTGGGCCCGGACGCCCGCGCGGCGCTGCCGCGGGTGCTGGCGGGCGATGCGGGCGCGGGGCTGGAGGGCACCTGGAGCTGACGGAGGCGCAGCCTTTACAGCCACGACGGAAGGGGTTTATGTTCGGCGACAGGGCCAGGGAGAGGACCCGTCGTGGCAATACCGGCATACCCACCTGATATTCCGACAGCCTCCATCCGGCGGGCTGTGGTCACATCCTATGCCGCGGCGCAAGCCGTGCTCCCTGCTCGTCCGTGCTTGAAGGCACATTGGCGGGTCAGTCCCAGCCGGAGACCGATCCGGCGGGTATGGCCATCGGTGACTTTTCGCTGCGACGCTGTCATGCGGGATGTTTCCCGTGGGTCAACCTGGCGTTGCGCCTGGAACGCAGCAGTAAATATGAGGCTGATTGTTTTTTCTTTGATCGCACTGGTGTGCGTGATGCCGGTGTGGGCCGGGGAGCGCGCGGACCGGAGCGGCACCCCCGACCCCGCCGGGTTGCCGGTGGTCGTCCGCGCGGTCGAGGTCGGGAACCTGCCGCCTCACGGGTCCCTGGAGTTCCAGTGGCGAGGCTATCCGTTCCGTGTCGTCAGACGGACCGGCCAGGATCTGGAGCGGCTGAGGAGGAGCCCCGCAACCGAGGCGGGCTCCGAGGGCGGGGCGCCGCATGCAATCATGACTTCCCTCGGGTGCCATGAATGCATCAAGCCGGACGGCTATGCGCAGAGCTTCCACCGCTCACCGGATCCGGAATACTTCGTCATGCTCAGCGTGGGGCCGCACTACGGCTGCTACATAAGCTACTTCCCCCCGGGCGATGACAACCGTTGGCCGAACGGAGAGCGGGTGGAACTCGGTCAGGGCTGGACGGGAGGTTTCTACGATCCCTGCCACGACATCCGCTACGATCTCGCCGGCAGGCCCTTCCCGAATTCCCTCTCGGGGCGTAATCTCTTCGTGCCCCGCTACCGGATTACCGGGGCAGGCCTGTTGATCATGGGGGAGTGAAAACGCGGCCCGGCCGTCCGGGAAGGCGGATGCGCGGGATAGACGGGCAATCGCGGTTCGAGGGCCGGAGCTGGGCGATGGACAGGGAGGTCGAGGTAATGAAGGAAGCACCGGAGCACACCCCCTACTCCTGGATTGTCGGGGGCTACCTGATGGTGAACGGGCTCTACGGACTGGCGCTGGCGGTGTGGCTGGTTGTCCAGCAACCGGAGATTCCCAACCGGATTGCGTTCGGCCTCGTCAACGTCGTCATCCCCTGCGTCGCGGCGATCATCGGGCACTTCGTTCTCATCCAGGTGCCGGGAGCCCTGCGCTGGAGTGGGTACTATTTCATGGCGGCCCTGCCCATCGCCGGTGTCGGCACCTGGCAGTACGCCTTCACCCATGGGCTGAGTCTCGGTTTGAAGCTGGAGCTGTCAGGGGTGTTGCTGGGGGTGAACCTGCTGCCGCTGCTCGGTCTCTGGCTGCTGCTGGAACACGGGAAGGCGGTGGTGGGGACCGGCCGCACGCTGGCGGGGCCGGAACTGCAAATGCCGGGGAGCGGCGCCGAGTCGGAACGGTAGGTTGCCCGCGCTCCGCCCCGCGTCATGGCCCCGGGGGGCGAACGGGGCGCCCCGGCTCAGCCGGTGCGGCAGCTCCGGTAGAGGGCCATCACCGATTTCAGCTCACTGATCACCGCGCGGCGCTCGGCGGCGCTGAGGGTGGCGGTGCAGCCGTAGGCCTCGCCCCGTTCCAGCCGCTCGATGATGCCGTGCACCGCCCGGCAGCCCTCGTGGGCCAGCTGCTCCACGCAGCGGTCGACCCGGGACGGGTCCACCGTGGGGGCGAAGGGGTGGCGGGCGGGTGTCGCCATGTCCGGGTTCAGGCCGTGGCGGCCTCGGCCCGCCCGGCGGCGCGGGCGGCGGCCCGGCCGCGGGCGAAGGCCTGCTCGTTGGCGGTGACCAGCTTCGGCTTGCGGGCGCGGAAGCGGGCCACGATCTGCTCCTCCAGCACCTCGGCGGGGAAGGGCAGGTGGTCGGCGATGGCGCCCAGCATGACGGTGTTCACCAGGCGCAGATCGCCGAGCTCCAGGGCGATGGCGCCGGCGTCGAAGGCGTAGACGTTCACCCCGGCCTCGCGCATGGCGCCGATGGGGTCCTCGGGATAGTCGTAGAGGCCCAGCGACACCACCGGCGGCTCCAGGCGCAGGGTGTTGACCATGGCCACGCCCTCGGGGCGCAGGTGGTCGGACCAGCGCATGGCCTCGGCGGCCTCGAAGCCCACCAGGATGTCGGCGGTGCCGGCCACGATCTTGGGCGAGAGCACCTTCGGCCCGAAGCGCACGTGGGAGCTCACCACGCCGCCGCGCTGGGCCATGCCGGCCACCTCGGTCTTCTTCACGTCGAAGCCCTGGACGATGGCGGTCTGGGCGAGGATCTCGGCGGCGGTCATGACACCCTGGCCGCCGATGCCCACCACCAGGATGTTGGTCACGTCTTTGTCGGTCACGGCTCGGCTCACTGGAACTTCACGGAATGGGTCGGGGCGGCGTGGACGATGGCGTCGGGCGCGCAGGTCTCCACGCACAGGTTGCAGCCGGTGCAGGCGGCGGTCTCGATGCGCACGAAGGCGAGGTCCACTTCCTTGCCGCTCGGCTTCACCGCCTTGTCGCGGCGGGTGACGAAGATGGCCGGGCAGCCCACGTCGAGGCAGTTGCCGCAGCCGGTGCAGGCCTCGTCCACCACCTTGTAGGGCTGGTGCTTCTCGTAGTCGTCGATGAGCACGCAGGGCTGGTTGGTGATGATCACCGAGGGCTCTTCGATTTTGGTCTCCTGGCGCAGCACCTTGAACAGGGTGGGCAGCTCGTAGGGGTCCACCACGTGGGTGCGCTCGGGCTTGACGCCCAGGGCCTGCACCAGCTTCACGAAGTCCACCCGCGGGGCCTCCTCGCCGTGGATGTCGCGCCCGGTGCCGGCGTGGTCCTGGCCGCCGGTCATGCCCACGGCGCGGTTGTCCAGCAGCAGCACGGTGACGTTGCCGCGGTTGTAGGTGATGTCCAGCAGCCCCTGCATGCCCATGTGCAGGAAGGTGGAGTCGCCGATGACGGCCACCACCGCCTTCTTACCGTCGGCGGCGCCGCGGCCCTTGTCCATGCCCAGCGCCACGCCCATGGAGGCGCCCATGGAGATGGTGGTGTCGAGCGCGTTCCAGGGATGGCCGGCGCCGAGGGTGTAGCAGCCGATGTCGCCGGAGATGATGACGTTGCGCAGCCGCGAGAGGGTGAAGTAGGGGCCGAGATGGGGGCAGGCCACGCACATGGTGGGCGGGCGCGGGAACAGGCTCTGCCGCCGGTGGCCGATCGGTGCCTCCCAGGGCTCGCCGAGCAGGGGCTTCACCGCCGGCAGGAGCACGTCGGGACCCATCTCGCCCATCCGCGGCAGGATGTCCTTGCCGTGGCAGTCGATGCCGGCGGCCTTGAGCTCCTGCTCCAGCAGCGGCTCGCCCTCCTCCACCACCACCAGCCGCTCCACGGTGCCGGCGAAGGCCCGGATGCGCCCGATGGGGGCGGGGCAGCTGAAGCCCAGCTTGAACAGCGGGGCGTCGGGGAAGGCCTCCTGCACGTGCATGGCGGCCGGGCCGGAGGTCAGGAAGCCCACCCGCCGGTCGCCGCCCTCCACGATCCGGTTCAGCGCGCTGGCCTCGGCGAATTCGCGCAGCCTGCCGTCGCGCTCGAACATCCACGGGATGCGCGCCCGCGCCGCGGTCGGGGTGAGCACCCAGCGGGCGGGATCCTTCTCGAAGCCCGCGGGCTCGTGGGTTTCGCGCTCGCCCACGGTCACCATCGCCTTCACGTGGCAGACCCGGGTGGTCATGCGCACGATGACCGGGCTGTTCAGCTCCTCGGAGAGGGCGAAGGCGCCCTTGACCATCTCGTAGGCCTCCTGGGAGTCGGCCGGCTCCAGGATCGGCATGTGGCCGAAGCGGCCCCAGTAGCGGGAGTCCTGCTCGTTCTGGGAGGAGGAGAGGCCCACGTCGTCGGTGACCACGATGACCAGGCCGCCCACCACGCCGGCCAGCGTCTGGGTCATGAAGGCGTCGGAGGCGACGTTCATGCCCACGTGCTTCATGGCGCAGAAGGCGCGCGCGCCCATGATGGAGGCGCCGATGGCCACCTCGATGGAGACCTTCTCGTTCACCGCCCATTCGGAGTAGACGTCCGGGTAGAGGGCGATGTTCTCGAGGATCTCGGTGGAGGGGGTGCCGGGATAGGCGGCGGCGACCTTGACGCCGGCCTCCCACACCGCGCGGGCGACGGCCTCGTTGCCGGAGAGCAGGTGACGGGTCTCGGCGACCGCCTGGACGACAGCGTTCATGGTCATACCTCTGTTAACCGGCCAGGCGGCGGCACACGACCCCGCGCCCGTCCGTGGGAGGGTGACCGCGCTCCTGTGTCCGAGTCTGAATTTCGAACGAAAAATAATACCCCAGAAGTTGAGGAAAAGGCGAAGCCTTTGTGCGTTGCGGCAGGGCGGCGCGCCGCCGTCAGCGGTTGCGGAACGCCGGCTTGCGCTTCCCGGCGAAGGCGGCCATGCCCTCGGCGCAGTCGGCGGTGGCGAAGGCCGCCTCGAACAGCCGGCGCTCGAAGCGCAGCCCCTCCTGCAGGGTGGTCTCATCGGCCACCTTCACCGCCTCCTTCGCCATGAAGACCGCCGGGCGGGAGAGTTCGGCGATGCGCCCGGCCACCGCCAGCGCCTCCTCCAGCAGCCGTTCCACCGGCAGCACGCGGCTCACCAGCCCGACCCGCTCGGCCTCGGCGGCGTCCATCAGCCGCCCGGTGAGGCACATCTCCATGGCCTTCGACTTGCCCACCAGGCGGGTCAGGCGCTGGGTGCCGCCGGCGCCCGGCAGGGCGCCGATCTTCACCTCCGGCTGGCCGAACTTCGCCGTCTCCGCGGCGAGGATGAAGTCGCAGGCCATGGCCAGTTCGCAGCCGCCGCCCAGCGCGTAGCCCGCCACCGCGGCGATGACCGGCTTGCGGCACTGCTCCAGCGTGACCCACACCTCCTGGTGGCTGTTGGGGAAGTCGCCCAGGAACAGGTCAACGTACGGCCGGCCCTGCATCTCCTTGATGTCCGCCCCGGCGGCGAACACTTCATCGCCGCCGGTGAGCACCACCGCCCCCACCCCGTCGTCGGCCGCGAACGCCCGCACGGCCGCGCTCACCTCCCGCAGCAGCCCGTCGCAGAGCGCGTTCATCGCCTCCGGCCGGTCCAGGGTCACCAGCCCCACCGCCCCGCGGGTCTCCACCCGGATATGCTCGTAGCTCATGGTTCTCTGTCCTTTGTTGTTGAATAGACAGGATTTACAGGATGGACAGGATTTATATTGTCCGCAGATTACGCCGATTACGCCGATAGTGTGGTTACATGGAGGCTGGCCGAAGCCGGCGCGATTGCATGCGCCAGTACCCGGCGGGCAGGACGCCGGCCCGGCAAGTAAAAAATCTGCGTAATCTGCGTAATCTGCGGATAAACAGTCCTTTCGTCCCAATCCTGTTCATCCTGTAAATCCTGTCTATTGATCCTTCCCCTGCTGCTCCCGCAGCCGGTAGAGGGGTTCGACGTCCTCGGCGGTGATGCGGGGGCGATCGGGCTCGGGCTCGGTCAGGGCCTCGGTCTCGCGCATGGTCCCGAGACTGCGCACGGAGAGGCGCTGGTAGCAGGCGGTGCCCTCGCGCTTCCAGGCGATCTCCTCGTCGGTCAGCTCGCGCAGGATGCGCCCCGGCACGCCGGCCACCAGGCTGCGGGGCGGGATCTCCAGGTTGGCCTTCACGAAGGCCATGGCGGCGATGATGCTCGACTCGCCGATGGTCACGTTGTCCATGATCACCGCGTTCATGCCCACCATGGCGTTGGCGCCCACCCGGCAGCCGTGCAGCACCGCGCCGTGGCCGATGTGGCCGTCGGGCTCCACCACCGTGTCGGTACCGGGAAAACCGTGCATGACGCAGGTGTCCTGCAGGTTGGCCCCCGCCTCCAGGATGATGCGCCCGAAGTCCCCGCGCAGCGACGCGCACGGCCCGATGTAACACCCGGCCCCCACGATCACGTCCCCGATCAGCACCGCGCTCGGGTGCACGAAGGCCTCCGGGTGCACCACCGGCACGATACCGTCAATGGCGTAGACCTTGGGCATTCGGATAGCTCCTTTCAAAGACGGAATGGACAGGATTTACAGGATGGACACGATTGGGACAAAAAGACTGTTTATCCGCAGATTACGCAGATTACGCAGATTTTGTTTCCCGGGTCGGCGTCCTGCACGGCGGGTACTGGCGAATGCGATCGCGCCGGCTTCGGCCAGCCTCCATGTAACCACACTATCTGCGTAATCGGCGTAATCTGCGGATAATATAAATCCTGTCCATCCTGTCCATCCTGTCCATCCTGTCCATCCTGTCCATCCTGTCCATCCTGTCCATCCTGTCTATTACCGTCTTCAGACATGCCGCCGGGACTGCACCACGCGGAAGCGCTTCGCGACGAAGGCGCTGTCGGTGAGGCAGGCGTTGGCGGCGGGGTTGGCGCCGGTGGCGTGGTAGTCGCTGAAGGCGGCGGACTGGTTGACGAAGACGCCGTCGGTGAGGTTCACCGACAGGGCCACGCCCACCTCCATGGCCAGCGCCTCGGCGGCGGCGAGCACGGCGTCGTCGGTGCTGTAGACCGCCAGGGTGATGGCGCCGTGCTCGCGCACCGTGGCGCGCACCCGCTCGATGCTCTCGGCGGTGGAGTCGGTGGCCACCAGGAAGGCGATGGGGCCGAACAGCTCCCGGCCGTAGGTGGGCGCCTCGCGGGCGTCCACCCGCAGGATGGCCGGCGAGCGCATGCGCGCCGCGGGGAAGCGGGGATGCTCGCGCACCTCGGGCGCCAGCACCACCTCGCCCAGCTCCGCGGCCCGGTCCGTCCGCTCGGCGGTGGCCTCGCACTGGATGGCGCCCAGCACCTCCGCCGCCCGCTCGGGATCGGAGAGGAATTTCCGCACCCCCCCGGCGATGGCGCCGGCCACCTCGTCGAAGGTCAGCCGCCCCTCCCCGGCGGGGATGCCGTCGCGGGGGATGAAGATGTTCTGGGCGGTGGTGCACATCTGGCCCGAGTAGAGGGAGAGGGTGAAGGCGAGGTTGCGGGCGACCGCCTTCATGTCCGCGACGCTGTCGATGACGATGCAGTTCACCCCCGCCTTCTCGGTGTAGACATCCGCCTGCCTGGCGTTCTCCTCCAGCCAGTCGCCGAACCGGCTGGAGCCGGTGAAGTCGATGATTTTCACCTCCGGGCGCAGGGCCAGCTCCGCCGCCGCGCGCTGCTCGCCGACGGTCTCCGCGGCCAGGGCGACCAGGTTGGGGTCGAAGCCGGCCTCGGCGAGCACCTCGCGGGCCACCTCCACGGTGATGGCCGCGGGCAGGATGGCGCCCGAGTGGGGCTTCATGACCACGGCGTTGCCGGTCACCAGGCTGGCGAACAGCCCGGGGTAGCTGTTCCAGGTGGGAAAGGTGGAACAGCCGATGACCAGGCCGACGCCGCGGGGCACCAGGTGGTAGGTCTTGGTCATGGCGATGGGTTCGGCCTTGCCCTGGGGCTTGGTCCACAGCGCCGTCTCCGGCACCCGCTTCATCTCCTCGTAGGCGTAGGCCAGCGCCTCCAGGCCCCGATCCTGGGCGTGGGGGCCGCCGGCCTGGAAGGCCATCACGAAGCCCTGGCCGGTGGTGTGCATCACGGCATGGGCGAGCTCGAAGCTGCGCCGGTTGAGCCGGTGGAGGATCTCCAGGCACACCCCCGCGCGGACGTCCGGCCCGGCCTCGCGCCAGGCGGGCATGGCCGCCTGCATGGCCGGCAGGAGCGCCGCCGGGTCCACCTGCGGGTAGGTGATGCCGAGCGCCATGCCGTAGGGGGAGGTCTCGGCGCCCGCCTGGCCCACGGTGCCGGGCTGGTCGATGGGGAAGGGGCGGTTGAGCCGCGCCTCGAAGGCCGCCTGGCCATCGGCGTTGGCGGTCTCGCCGTAGATGCGGCCGCTCGGCGCCTCGGGATAGGCGCTCCAGTACTCCCGGGTGCGGATGGCCCGCAGCGCCTGTTCCAGGGTCTCGCGGTGACGGGCGAATAAATCGGTGCTCATGTGCTCCTCCGGTTGTCCTATAACTGTTCGAGCCACTCCGCGGCCCAGGCCAGCGCCTCCTCGTCGGGCAGGGGCTGGGTGCAGGCGTCGATCTCGAGCCGCTCGCCCACCTTGCCGGCGCCGAGCTCGCCGAACAGCCGGTCCATCAGCTTGCCGGCGTTGCAGAAGGTGTCGGTGTAGGTCTGGTCGCCGAGGGCGATGACGCCGTAGCGGATGTGGGAGAGATCCGGCCGGCTCTCCTGCAGTCCCTCGTAGAGGGGGATGATGTTGTCCGGCAGCTCGCCCGAGCCGTGGGTGGAGGTGCAGATGAGCACGATCTCCCGGGACTCCAGCGCCGCGCTGTCCGGATCGGGGTCGGCGATCACCTCCACCGTGTGCCCCTGGCGGCCCAGCTCGTCCTCGAGGCACTCGGCCACCATCTGGGCGTTGCCGGACTCGGTGCCTACCAGTATCGCGATAGTCGTCATAGCCTGTCGGACCGATTCTCGTGTTGGAACCTGGCGGGCATGGGCCTTCGCGGCCGTTTCACGGACTCCGGAGCGGGCCGTGGGCAGCCGCTTTGTGATACCGGACTCCTAGTCATCCGCCGAATTTTGTGTTAGTAAAGATACAACAACTTTTCTGATACTGGAAGGTGGAAGGCGCAAATCAATCTGTATCCCTTTGGGAAGGATTGGGACGGCCTCCGAAACAGCAGGCAACCGTTCACGGGAGTGTCAGATGGACGACAAGGCATTGATCGCCCACGTGGGGGCGGGTGGCAAGGTGGGCGCCGAAGAGACGCTGCCGCCGGGGTACCGGGGCGAGCTGATGCGGCTCATGGTGGTGTTCGTGGACTCCGAGCTGGCCGGAGCCAGCGGCTTCGTGGGGCAGGTCAACCGGGGGCCGGGGCTCAAGGAGCGGATGGTGGCGGCGCGCATCGTCAGCGAGAAGTTCGGCCATGCCGAGCGGGTGCTGACGCTGCTGACCCCCTTCGGGGTCAATCCGCGGCTCTATGTCCGCTCCCACGCCTGGGATGCCCGCCTGGACCGCGAGGCGGACCTGGGCGTGCGCCGCGTCGGCGGCGACAAGCGGTTGAACGTGTTCCACTATCCGCTGGAGGGGTGGAACGACGCGCTGGTCATGAACATGCTCATGGGCACCGCCTCCGCCGCCCAGCTGCGGGAGCTGCGGGAGTGCAGCTACGGGCCGCTCGCGGAGGCCATGGGCGCCATCGTTCCGCAGGAGTCCCGCCACGCCCAGCTGGGCGAGAACGGGCTGCGCGAGGCGCTGGAGCGCGGTACCTCGGTGAACGGCGTCCAGTCCCTGGTGGACTACTGGTACCCGCGGGTGGCCGACACCTTCGGGCGCACCGATTCCGACCGCTTCGATCTCTACCGCCGCTACGGCCTGCGCCGCCACAGCAACGCCGGGCTGCTGGCGGCCTGGGAGGGGGAGATCGGGGACCGCCTGGGGCGGCTGGGGCTGACGGTGCCCGGCGACGCCGGGCCGGCCCAATAACCCTACCCGTAAAAAGGCTTACAGTAAAATATTTGAATCATTAAATTGTGTGTCATATCCTCCGGGGTCATGTCGACCCGGATCAGCCCGCGTGGAAACATTGCCTGCCATGAGTGACGAAGGCGAAAACCGCTTCGAGGACATCCGCGTCGGCCCTCCCGAGGCGGGGGTGCTGGAGGTGACGCTGGCGCGGCCCGAGGTGCGCAACGCCCTGCGCACCCGGACGCTGGCGGAGCTGGCGGCCGTGCTGGAAGCGGCGGCGGCCGATGACGCCGTCCGGGTGGTGCTGATCGGGGGCGACGAGCGGGCCTTCGCCGCGGGGGCGGACGTGCGGGAGATGGCGGCCCTGGATGCAGTCGGCGCGCTGCTCGACGAGCGTCCCCGTCACTGGAAGGCCATCCGCGAGTTCCCCAAGCCGCTGGTGGCGGCGGTGCGCGGCTACGCGCTGGGCGGCGGCTGCGAGCTGATGATGCACGCCGACATCGTCGTGGCGGGGGCGGGGGCGCGGCTGGGTCAGCCGGAGATCAACCTCGGCGTCATCCCGGGCGCCGGCGGCACCCAGCGCCTGACCCGGGCGGTGGGCAAGGCGCTGGCGATGAAGCTGGTGCTGGGCGGCGAGATGCTGGGCGCCGCGGAGGCGCAGGCGGCGGGGCTGGTGAGCGAGGTGGTGGCCGACGCCGAGGTGCCGGAACGGGCCCGGGCGCTGGCGCGGAAGGTGGCGGAGAAGTCGCCGCTGGCGCTGCGGCTGGCCAAGGAGGCGGTGCTGGCGGCCTGGGAGACGCCGCTCTCCACCGGGCTCGACCTGGAGCGGCGGGCGTTCTGCCTGCTGGCGGCCAGCGACGACCGGCGCGAGGGCATCGCGGCCTTCCTGGAGAAGCGCGCTCCCGCGTTCAGCGGCCGCTGAACCCGCCCCGCCCACCCACACCATCAAACACAAACGAACGGACAGCCGGACACACCATGGACTACGAAACCATCGACTACGCCGTTGCCGGGGGGGTGGCGCGCATCACCCTCAACCGGCCGGAGCGGCTCAACAGCTTCAACACCCGCATGCACGAGGAGTTGCGCGACGCCCTGGCGGCGGTGCGCGCGGACGACTCGGTGCGGGTGCTGCTCATCACCGGCGCCGGGCGCGGCTTCTGCGCCGGCCAGGACCTCTCCGACCGGGCCGTGGTGCCCGGGTCGGAGGCGCCGGACCTGGGCGCGTCCATCGAGCGCGACTACAACCCCCTCATCCGCGGCCTGCACGACCTGGAGCTGCCGGTGGTGTGCGCGGTGAACGGGGTGGCGGCGGGCGCCGGCGCCAACCTGGCGCTGGCCTGCGACCTGGTGCTGGCGGCGCGTTCGGCGAGCTTCATCCAGGCCTTCTGCCGGATCGGCCTGATCCCCGACTCGGGCGGCACCTGGTTCCTGCCGCGGCGGGTGGGGGCGGCGCGGGCGGCGGGCCTGGCGCTGCTGGGCGACAAGCTGAGCGCCGAGCAGGCGGAGTCCTGGGGGCTCATCTGGCGCTGCGTGGATGACGCGGCGCTGGAGAGCGAGACGGAGGCGCTGTGCGGCCACCTGGCGCAGCAGCCCACCCGGGGCCTGGCCCTCGTCAAGCGGGCCCTGCAGGCCTCCTGGTCCAACGACCTGGACGCCCAGCTCGATCTCGAGCGGGATCTGCAGCGGGAGGCGGGCGGCACGGCCGACTACCGCGAGGGGGTCGCGGCCTTCCTGGAGAAGCGCCCGCCGCGCTTCGCGGGGCGCTGAGATGGCGATCCCGACCGGAGCACTGCCGCCGGAGGCGGTCATCGGGGTGGCGGGGGCCGGCACCATGGGCGCGGGCATCGCCCAGGTGGCGGCCGCGGCCGGCCACCCGGTGCGGCTGTTCGACGCCCGCGAGGGGGCCGCGGAGGAGGGCATCGACCGCCTGCGCCGGGGGCTGGATCGCCAGGTGGCGCGGGGGAGGATGACGGCGGATGACCGCGACGCCCTGCTCGGGCGCATCACCGCCGTGGGCCGCCTGGAGCTGCTGGCGCCCTGCGCGCTGGTGGTGGAGGCCATCGTCGAGGACCTGGAGGTCAAGCGCGGGCTGCTGCGGGAGCTGGAGGGTATCTGCGCGGCGGAGACGATTCTCGCCAGCAACACCTCCTCGCTCTCCATCACCGCGCTGGCCGCCGGGCTCGACCACCCGGAGCGGGTGGTGGGGATGCACTTCTTCAACCCGGTGCCGGTGATGCGGCTGGTGGAGGTGGTGCGGGGGCTGGCAACCGATCCCGCCGCGGCCGGGTGCGTGCGCGCCACCGCCGCGGGCTGGGGCAAGGACGCGGTGGCGGTGAAATCCACGCCCGGCTTCATCGTCAACCGGGTGGCGCGGCCCTTCTACGCCGAGGCGCTGCGGGTGCTGGAGGAGGGCGGCGGCGCGCCGGAGACCCTCGACGCCCTGCTGCGCGAGGCCGGCGGCTTCCGCATGGGCCCCTTCGAGCTGATGGATCTCATCGGCCACGACGTCAATTTCGCGGTGACCGGCTCGGTCTATGCCGCCTACTACCAGGATCCGCGCTTCCTGCCCTCGCTGATCCAGCAGGAGCTGGTGGCCGGCGGCTTCCTGGGCCGCAAGAGCGGGCGCGGGTTCTACGACTACGCCGAGGGGGCGGTGCGGCCGGAGCCGGCCACCCTGGCGCCGGGGCCGCGCCCGGAGAGCGTCACCGTGCACGGCGACCCCGGCCCGGCGGCGGGCCTGGTGCAGCGGCTGGAGTCCGCCGGCCTGCGGCTGCGGCGCACCGGGTCGGCCGGCGCCGGCTGGCTGGAGGTGGACGGCGTGGCCGTGGCGCTCACCGACGGGCGCATGGCCACCCAGCGGGCGGTCGCCGAGGGTCGCCCGGCCCTGGTGCTGTTCGACCTGGCGCTGGACTACGGCCGGGCCACGCGCATCGGCATCGCGACCGCGGACCAGGCCGGCCCGGCGGCGCAGGCGCGGGCGGCCGGGCTGTTCCAGGCGGCGGGGCTCGCGGTGAGCGGGCTGGACGACGTGCCCGGGCTCATCGTGGCGCGTACGGTGGCGATGCTGGCCAATGAGGCGGCGGACACGGTGAACCAGGGGGTGGCGGACGCCGCGGGTGTGGACGCGGCCATGGGCGGCGGGGTCAACTATCCCCGCGGCCCGCTGGCGTGGTGCGACGCCCTGGGCGCGGACTGGGTGGTGCGGGTGCTGGAGCACCTGGGGGCCACCTACGGACTGGATCGCTACCGGGTCTCGCCGCTGCTGCGGCGCAAGGTCTGGAGCAGGGGGAGCTTTCATGGACAACAGTGAGATCAGGGAGCAGCACGACGCCCAGCAGCTGGCCGAGGCGTGCCGGGAGGCGATGTACCGCGACGACTACACCGCCCAGGCCATGGGAATCAGTATCGAGCGGGTGGGGCCGGGCTACGCCCTGGGCCGGATGGAGGTGCGCAAGGACATGGTGAACAGCCACCGCATCTGCCACGGCGGCATGACCTTCGCCCTGGCCGACACCCTGTTCGCCTACGCCTGCAACGCCTACAACCGGGCCACCGTCGCCTCCGGCTGCAGCATCGAGTACCTGGCCCCGGCGTTCCTGGGCGACATCCTCACCGCCGAGGCGGTGGAGCGCTCCCTCAGCGGCCGCACCGGGGTCTACGACATCACCGTCTCGCGCCAGAACGGCGAGGTGGTGGCCCTGTTCCGGGGCAAGTCCTACCGCATCCGCGGCGAGGTGATCGGCGCCGCGACCGCGCCGGAAACGATGGCGGACTGAATATGGTCGGGCGTTGTCGGCCACAGGGGGCGCAGGGGATGGGTGCGGCGGACCGCCCGGGCCGGGCGGCGCATCACCGTGCCCCGTCAGCACGGTCTGAACAGGCATGACGATGGCCGGCGGGAAACCCGGCCCGAGGACAGGAGCGATGATCGAAGCCTATATCTGCGACGCCATCCGCACGCCCATCGGCCGCTACGGCGGCGCGCTCGCGGCCGTGCGGCCCGACGACCTGGGCGCGGTGGTGATCCGGGCGCTGATGGAGCGCAACCCCGGGGTGGACTGGTCGGCGGTGGAGGATGTGCTGTTCGGCTGCGCCAACCAGGCCGGCGAGGACAACCGCAACGTGGCGCGCATGTCGGCGCTGCTGGCGGGGCTGCCGGTGGAGGTGCCGGGGAGCACGATCAACCGGCTGTGCGGCTCGGGCATGGATGCGGTGGGCTCCGCCGCGCGGGCCATCCGCGCCGGCGAGGCGGACCTGCTCATCGCCGGGGGCGTGGAGAGCATGTCGCGGGCGCCGTTCGTGATGGGCAAGGCCGAGAGCGCCTTCTCGCGCCAGGCGGCGATCCACGACACCACCATCGGCTGGCGGTTCGTGAACCCGCTCATGCGCGAGCTCCACGGGGTGGATTCCATGCCCGAAACGGCCGAGAACGTGGCCGGGGAGTTCGGCATCGGCCGCGCCGACCAGGACGCCTTCGCGCTGCGCAGCCAGCAGCGGACGGCCGCGGCCCGGGATGCGGGAGTGCTGGCCCAGGAGATCGTGCCGGTGACCATTCCCCAGCGCCGGGGCGAGCCGCGGGTGGTGACGGAGGACGAGCACCCGCGCCCGGAGACCACCCTTGAGACCCTCGCCCGGCTCAAGGGCGTGGTCAGGCCCGAGGGCACGGTGACCGCGGGCAACGCCTCGGGGGTCAACGACGGCGCCTGCGCGCTGCTGCTGGCCTCGCCCGCCGCCGTGGAGCGCCACGGCCTGACGCCGCGGGCGCGGGTGCTGGGCATGGCCGCGGCGGGCGTTGCGCCGCGCATCATGGGCGTGGGCCCGGCGCCGGCCAGCCGGCGGCTGCTGCAGCGGCTGGGGCTGGAGATCGGGCAGATGGACGTCATCGAGCTGAACGAGGCGTTCGCGGCCCAGGCGCTGGCGGTGCTGCGGGAGCTCGGGCTGCCGGACGACGCCGCGCAGGTGAATCCCAACGGCGGCGCCATCGCCCTGGGCCATCCGCTGGGGATGAGCGGGGCGCGGCTGCTGACCACCGCGCTCTACCAGCTGGAGCGCAGCGGCGGACGCTACGCCCTGTGCACCATGTGCATCGGGGTGGGGCAGGGCATTGCCACTGTCATCGAACGGTTGTAAAAAGGACCGTTTAGCCGCATAGCCACGAAAATGATGCCGAAAAGATATGACCAAGGGGGAAGCGCCGTGAAACTCGATGCGCCACTGCGGGGAGATCTCGACCCGATTGAAACCGCCAGCCGCGACGAGCTGGTCGCGCTGCAGATCGAGCGGCTGCGCTGGTCGCTCAACCACGCCTACCAGAACGTGGCCCACTACCGGCGCAAGTTCGACGCGGCGGGCGTCCACCCCCACGACCTGAACGAGCTGGCGGACCTGGCGAAGTTTCCCTTCACCACCAAGCAGGACCTGCGCGAGAACTATCCCTTCGGGATGTTCGCCGTGCCCATGAGCGAGGTGGTGCGCGTGCACGCCTCCTCGGGCACCACCGGCAAGCCCACCGTGGTGGGCTACACCCAGGGCGACATCGACATGTGGGCGGACATGATGGCGCGCTCCATCCGCGCCGCCGGCGGCCACCGCAACGACAAGGTGCACGTCTCCTACGGCTACGGCCTGTTCACCGGCGGCCTGGGGGCCCATTACGGCGCCGAGCGCCTGGGCTGCACCGTGATTCCCATGTCCGGCGGCCAGACCGAGAAGCAGGTGCAGCTGATCCAGGACTTCGAGCCGGACATCATCATGGTCACCCCCTCCTACATGCTCAACATCGCCGACGAGTTCGAGCGCCAGGGCATCGACCCGCGCAACTGCTCGCTGCGCATCGGCATCTTCGGCGCCGAGCCCTGGACCGACTCCATGCGCCTGGAAATCGAGGAGCGGTTCGGCATCGACGCCATCGACATCTACGGCCTGTCGGAGGTGATCGGCCCCGGCGTGGCCAACGAGTGCATCGAGACCAAGGACGGGCCCCACATCTGGGAGGACCACTTCTTCCCCGAGATCATCAATCCCGAGACCGGTGAGGTGGTGCCCGAGGGCGAGGAGGGCGAGCTGGTCTTCACCTCGCTCACCAAGGAGGCGATGCCGGTCATCCGCTACCGCACCCGGGACATCACCCGGCTGCTGCCCGGCTCCGCGCGCACCATGCGCCGCATGGGCAAGATCACCGGCCGCTCCGACGACATGCTCATCATCCGCGGCGTCAACGTCTTCCCGAGCCAGATCGAGGAGCAGATCCTGCGGGTGGCGGGTCTCTCGCCCCACTACGTGCTGGAGGTCTACCGCGAGCGGCACCTGGACAGCATCGACGTGCTGGTGGAGATGCGCGCCGAGCAGTCCGGCGCCTCCGAGGCCACCAAGTCCCAGGCGGCGAAGGAGCTGCAGCACCACATCAAGTCCTACATCGGCATCACCACCAACGTGCGGGTGGTGGAGACGGGCGCCATCGAACGCTCCCAGGGCAAGGCCAGGCGCGTCATCGACAAGCGGCCGAAGTCCTGACCGGGTCTGTCCCCGCCAACGGCCCGCCACCTGGCGGGCCGTTCTTTTTCAGGGCGGCGCGGGCAGGGTGGCGAACACGCCCCGCAGCCCCTCGCTCCACAGCCGGCGCAGGGTCTGGAAGTAGGGATCGTCCTCGGCGATGCGCAGCCGGCGATCCACCCGAACGGCGTTGTGCCGGTAGCAGAGCAGGTCGATGGGCGGCCCCACCGAGATGTTGCTGCGGATGGTGGAGTCGAAGGAGATGAGGACGCACTTGACCGCGTCGTCCAGCGGGGTCTCGCGGGTGATGACCCGGTCCAGGATCGGCTTGCCGTACTTGCTCTCGCCGATCTGGAAGTAGGGGGTGTCGAGGGTGGCCTCGATGAAGTTGCCCTGGGAGTAGACGTTGAACAGCCGCGGCGCCTCGCCGGCAATCTGTCCGCCCACCAGGAACGAGGCGCCGTAGTCGATGTTGTACTGGGCCAGCACCTGGCCGTCGCGGCCCTGCATCTCGCGCAGCGCACCGCCCACCAGCAGGGCGGCGTCGTAGAGGCTCTCCACCTCCATCAGGTTGGGCGACTGGTCATGGATCCGGCGCTCCAGCAGCTCCATCACCCCCTGGGTGATGGCGAGATTGCCGGAGCTGAGGATCACGATGACCCGGTCGCCCGGGCGCTCGAACACCTTCATCTTGCTGAAGCTGGAGACGTAGTCCACGCCCGCGTTGGTACGCGAGTCGGACGCGAACACCATGCCCTGATCCAGTATCAGGGCGACGCAGTAGGTCATGGTTCCGGGGCTCCCCCTGCTCTGTGCCGGATGCGGCCGCGCTCAGGCCGACTGGGCCTGGACCTGCGCCTGCGGCAGGAACCAGGTGGTGGCGATTTCGCCGTGCAGATCCCCGAAGATCAGCTGCAGGGCATCGATGTAGGTGTGCAGATCGTCCTGCCGGAGGCTGCCCACGTCCGCCTCCTGGAGCTGGCGCTTGATGCGGCCGATGAGGCGCAGTGCGCTGTCGCTGCGCGGCAGCGGCGCGATGCTCGCCTCCACCGCCTCCATGCAGTGGTAGACCGCGCGCGGGAACTCGTCGCTCTGGAACAGGAAGCGCAGCACGTCGGGGCGGGTGACGCGCAACTGCCGGCTGCGGCGGTACATCTGGTAGGCGGTCAGGGATTTCAGCACGCTCACCCACTGGATGGTCTCGAAGGGCCGCAGCTCCGATTCGCCCGGCAGCAGGTCGGCGGAGCGCACGTCGATGATGCGGGTGGTCATGTCGGCGCGCTCCAGGTTGCGGCCGATGCGCAGGAAGTGGTAGCCCTGGTCGTGGTTCATGGTGCCGGCCAGCATGCCGGTCAGCCCCTGGCAGCCGTGGATGACGCTCTTCAGGTAGGCGTAGCGCCCGCCCTTGGTGAGCCCCTGCTGGAGGCTCGCGCGGGTGCCGAGCACCAGGGCGTTGAGCTGCTCCCAGGACTCCCGCGGAATGATGTCGCGGATGGCGCGGGCGTTCTCCCGGGCCTGGCGCAGGTAGCTGATGATGGAACAGGCGCTGTCCTCGTCGCCGAGCAGGAACTTCACCACCTGGCGCTCGCCGTAGCTCTTGTAGCGGGCCTCGAACAGCTCGGTGGAGCCGGTGATCCAGATGAGCGGCTCCCAGCCGGGCGCCACGCCCCGGGGCAGATCCAGCAGCAGGTTGGCGTTCACCATCACCACCCGCGCGGTGTTCTCGGCCCGCTCCACGTAACGGGCCATCCAGTAGATGTTCTCAGCCACTCTCGAGAGCATGGTCACTCCTCCCCCTGGGGGACGATCCAGGTATCCTTGCTGCCGCCGCCCTGGGAGGAGTTCACCACCAGGGAGCCCCTGCGCAGGGCGACGCGGGTCAGGCCGCCGGTGGTCACGTACTGCCGGTCGGCGCTGAGGATGAAGGGCCGCAGGTCCACGTGGCGCGGTTCCACCTGGCTGTCCACCACGGTGGGCACCGTCGAGAGCCGCAGAGTGGGCTGGGCGATGTAGTTGCGCGGATCCTTGCGCAGCTGCACGGCGAAGGCCTCGCGCTCCTTCTGGGTGGAGGCGGGCCCGACGATCATGCCGTAGCCGCCCGACTCGTTGGCGGGCTTGACCACCAGCGTGTCCAGGTTGGTCAGCACGTGCTTCAGCACCTCCGGCTCCATGCAGCGCAGGGTCGGCACGTTGGGGATGACGGGATCCTGGTCCAGGTAGTAGCGGATGAGCTCGGGCACGTAGGAGTAGACCACCTTGTCGTCGGCCACGCCCGCGCCGGGGGCGTTGGCCAGCCCCACGTTGCCCGCCTTCCAGGCCCGCAGCAGCCCCGGCACGCCGAGCATGGAGTCGGGCCGGAACGCCTCCGGGTCGAGGAACAGGTCGTCGACGCGGCGGTAGATGACGTCCACCCGGGCCGGGCCGTCGACGGTGCGCATGTAGACGCAGTCGTCGTCGTCCACGAACAGGTCCCGTCCCTCCACCAGCTCGCAGCCCATCTGCTGGGCCAGGTAGGCGTGCTCGAAGTAGGCGGAGTTGTAGATGCCCGGGGTGAGCACCACCACCTCGGGATAGTCCGCCGGGCGCGGCGAGAGGGTAGCCAGGGTGTCGAACAGCTGGCTCGGGTAGTCGTCCACCGGCAGCGGCGCATAGTCCTCGAACAGCTCCGGGAAGACGCGCTTGGTCACCAGCCGGTTCTCCAGCATGTAGGAGACCCCCGAGGGGACCCGCAGGTTGTCCTCCAGCACGTAGAAGGTCCCGTCGGCGTCGCGCACCAGGTCGGAGCCGCAGATATGGGCCCACACCCCGTAGGGCGGGTCGACGCCCACGCACTGGGGCCGGAAGTTGCTGGAGCTCTTCAGCACCGCCTCGGGGAAGACCCCGTCCCGCACCACCTTCTGCTCGTGGTAGAGATCGTCGATGAACAGGTTCAGGGCGGTGACCCGCTGCTTCAGTCCCTCCTCCACCCGGCGCCACTCGGATTCCGGGATGATGCGGGGGATGATGTCGAAGGGCCAGGCCCGGTCGATGGCGCCGCCGCTCTCGTCGCAGTAGACGGTGAAGGTGATGCCCATCTCGGTGATGGCGAGATCGGCCGCCGCCTGGCGCGCGGTCAGCTCGGCGGCGTCCATCTGCGCCAGGTGCCGGGCCAGGTGCCGGGCGGAGCGCCGGGGTCCGCCGCGCGGCCCGATGATCTCGTCGTAGAACCCTTCGCTGCGGTACTGCTTCCAGTCGATCGGCATGGGGGGCCTCGTCAGGCAGGCTCCGCACGGTGGCGGAGATCCAGGGTGTAGGGATGATCGCCGGCGGGCGTCTCGGGCGGCGGGTCGACGGGGCCGGGGGTGTGGCCGTGGTCCCAGAAGCGGGCCAGCCGCCGCGCCTCCGCCTCGTTGGCATTGACCGGGAAGGTCTCGTAGTTGCGTCCGCCGGGATGGGCCACGTGGTAGGTGCAGCCTCCGAGGGCGTGGCGGTTCCAGCTGTCCACCAGGTCGAACACCAGCGGGGCGTGCGCGGCGATGGTGGGATGCAGCCCGGAGGGGGGCGACCAGGCCTTGTAGCGCACCCCGGCCACCTGCTCGCCGCGGGTGCCGGTGCGGCGCAGGGGGACGCGCCGGCCGTTGCAGGTGACCACGTGCCGGCCCTCGGTCAGGCCGCGCACCTTCAGCTGCAGCCGCTCCACCGAGCTGTCCACGAAGCGGGCGGTGCCCTGGGCGGTGACCTCCTCGCCGAGCACGTGCCAGGGCTCGATGGCGAAGCGCAGCTCGAGCTCCACGTCCCCCACCTGCACGGCGCCGTAGTGGGGGAAGCGGAACTCGAGGAAGGGATCGAACCACTCCGCCCGGAACGGGTGGCCCCAGCGGTTCAGGTCGGCGATGACGCCGCGGAAGTCGGTCTCCACGAAGTGGGGCAGCATGAAGCGGTCGTGCAGCTCGGTGCCCCAGCGCACCGGGGCGAGGTCGTAGGGGTGGTCCCAGAAGCGCGCCACGAGGGCGCGGATCAGGAGCATCTGCACCGCGCTCATCTGCCAGTGGGGCGGCATCTCGAAGCCGCGGAACTCCACCAGTCCGCGGCGGCCGACCGGGGAGTCGGGCGAGTAGAGCTTGTCGATGCAGAACTCGGCCCGGTGGGTGTTGCCGGTCACGTCCACCAGCAGGTTGCGCAGCACCCGGTCCACCAGCCACGGGGCGGGCACCTCGCCGGAGGGCAGCTGCTGCAGGGCGATCTCCAGCTCGTACATGGCGTCGTCGCGGGCCTCGTCGGCGCGTGGCGCCTGGGAGGTGGGGCCGATGAACAGGCCGGAGAAGAGGTAGGAGAGGCTCGGGTGGTGCTGCCAGTAGGTCACCAGGCTGCCCAGCAGGTGGGGGCGGCGCAGGATCGGCGAGTCGGCCGGGGTGGCCCCGCCCAGGGTGACATGGTTGCCGCCGCCGGTGCCGGTGTGGCGGCCGTCGAGCATGAACTTCTCGGTGCCGAGGCGGGCCAGCCGCGCCTCCTCGTAGAGGCTCTCGGTCTGGCGGGTCAGCTCGTCCCAGCCCGTCACCGGCGGCACGTTCACCTCGATGACGCCGGGGTCGGGGGTGATGTGCAGGCGCGTGAGCCGCTCGTCGTGGGGCGGCTCGTAGCCCTCCAGCACCACCGGCAGTTCCAGCTCCCGGGCCGTGGCCTCCACCGCGGCGATGAACTCCAGCCAGTGTTCCAGGTGGGTGAGCGGGGGAATGAACAGGTGCAGGTTGCCGCCGCGCGGCTCCACGCACAGGGCGGTGCGCACCAGGTAGCCCGGTTCGCCGCCCTCCAGGTCGGCGTAGCCCTGCTCGCGCAGATCCTCCCGCGGGGCCTGTTCCGCCACCGGCGCGGCGTAGCGGGCGTGCACCTCGCCGAATTCCGCCGGCAGCACCGGCTTCGGGGCGAAGGGGTCGCGGGCGATGAGCGGCTGGCGCCTCTCCACCGGCTCCCACTGCAGGGAGTCGAGGGGCAGGCGCAGCCCCATGGGCGAGTCGCCGGGCACCAGGAACAGGTGCTCGCGGCGGAAGCGCCAGCGGCTCGAGACCCAGCGCCCGGCCTCCCCGTCCCGGGCCAGGGGCAGGGCGTAGCCCACCACCCGTTCCAGCCCGTGCTCGAACAGCCGCCGCAGGCGCGCCCGCTCCAGCGGGTGGCCCACCTTCGCGTCGAGCACGTTCACGTTCTCCGGCAGGGTGCCCTCCTTCCACAGGTAGTACTGGACGTCCTCGTAGGCGGGCAGGGCGTGATCGGCGGGCAGGCCGAGCCGGCGCGCCAGCGCCCGGCTGAAGCGGCGCGCATCGGCCTCGCCCAGGCCGGCGTCCCGCACCGGGTCGGCCAGCCAGCGCGGGTCCTGCCAGACGGGCTGGCCGTCGCCGCGCCAGAAGCAGCCGAGCGCCCAGCGCGGCAGGGGCTCGCCGGGGTACCACTTGCCCTGGCCGTGATGCAGCAGCCCGCCGGGGGCGTGGCGCCGCCACAGCCGGCGCAGCAGCACTTCGGCCCGCTCGCGCTTGTGGGGGCCGAGGGCGGCGGTGTTCCACTCGGCGCCGTCCATGTCGTCGATGGAGACGAAGGTGGGCTCCCCGCCCAGGGTCAGGCGCACGTCGCCGGCCTCCAGCGCCGCGTCCACCCGGGCGCCCATGGCCATCACCTCCGCCCACTGCGCCTCGGCGTAGGGGAAGGTGACCCGCGGGGTCTCGCGGATCCGGGTCACGCGGTTCTCGTAGCGGAAGCTCACCTCGCAGCGGTCGGTGGCGCCGGTGACCGGGGCGGCGCTGACCGCCTCGGGCGTGCAGGCGAGCGGGATGTGTCCCTCGCCGGCGAACAGGCCCGAGGTGGGGTCCAGGCCGATCCAGCCCGCGCCCGGGACGAACACCTCGGCCCAGGCGTGCAGGTCGGTGAAGTCCTCCTCGGCGCCGGAGGGGCCGTCCAGGGACTTCATGTCCGGCCTGAGCTGCACCAGGTAGCCGGAGACGAAGCGGGCGGCCAGCCCCAGGTGGCGCAGGATCTGGACCAGCAGCCAGCCCGAGTCGCGGCACGAGCCCCGGGCCCGCTCGAGGGTCTCCTCGCAGGGCTGGATACCGGGCTCGAGGCGGATGACGTAGCCGATGTCCTGCTGCAGGCGCTGGTTCAGCGCCACCAGGAAGTTCACCGTGTTCTTCGGCTCCCGCTCCACCCCGGCGAGCCACTCCCGCAGCCGCGGGCCGTCCTCGGTCACCGCGAAGTAGGGCGCCAGGTCCTTGCGCAGCTGGGCGTCGTACTCGAAGGGCCAGTCGTCGGCGTAGCTCTCGACGAAGAAGTCGAAGGGGTTGATGGTCACCAGCTCCGCCACCAGGTCCACCTCGATGACCAGCCGCTCGGTCTTGCCGGGGAAGACGAAGCGGGCCACGTGGTTGCCGAAGGCGTCCTGCTGCCAGTTCACGAAGTGATCCCCCGGCTCCACCCGCAGGCTGTAGCGGTGCACCGGCGTGCGGGTGTGGGGGGCGGGGCGCAGCCGCACCAGGTGGGGCGAGAGGGCAACCGGCCGATCGTAGTGGTACTCGGTGCGGTGGTGGATGGCGATCCGGATGGACATGTGGGCCCCTAAGTCATTGAGCCCGTTGAGGACGGGTCGGCCTGTGCAATTCTTGTCGGTGGGTGCGGGCGGGGGGCGTACAATACCCTGTGCCTGGACCGCACCAGCGCTTACAATCCACTGTAAATGTAGCCGGTCGTTGGCTCCCCGGGGTTATCGCTTCATGACATATTGTGTCGGTCTCGTACTCGAACATGGCCTGGTGATGGCCTCTGACTCGCGCACCAACGCGGGGGTGGACTACGTGACCACCTTCAGCAAGATGCACGTCTACACCCCGGCCCCGGATCGGATCTTCATCCTGCTCTCCGCGGGCAACCTCGCCACGACCCAGGAGGTGATGAACCGCATTCAGCGGGATCTCGAGCACCCCTCCGAGGTGGGCAGCCTGCTCACCGCCCGCTACATGTTCGAGGCCGCCGACTACGTGGGCAAGATCAGCCTCAGCGTGCAGCGCGACCACGGCCCGGCCCTGCAGGCCAGCGGCGTGAACGCCGAGACCACCCTGATCCTGGGCGGCCAGATCCAGGGCCAGGATCCGGGCCTGTACATGATCTACCCCCAGGGCAACTATTTCGCCGCCACACCCGAGACCCCCTATCTCCAGATCGGCGAGAACAAGTACGGCAAGCCCTCCGTCGACCGCATCGTGGACACCCGCATGAGCCTCGACGACGGCGCCCGCCTGCTGCTGGTCTCGCTGGACGCCACCACGCGCTCCAACCTCACCGTCGGCCCGCCCTTCGAACTGGCTATCTGCCCCCGGGACGCCATGCAGCTGAGCCACTACCGGAAGTACGAGGCCAACGATCCCTACCTCCAGTCCGTGCAGCAGAGCTGGAACCAGGGCATCCGCAACGCCTTCGACGGCCTGCCCCGGTTCGACTGGGAGCTGCTCCAGGCGCCTGCCGCGGGCGGTGAAACAGCCGCCGGGGCGCCTGCCGAGGCGACCCTGAAGGACCAGCAGCCCATGGCCGGCACGTCGGCGGCCCCCGAACCGCAGCAGGCGCTGTCCGCGGAGACCCCGGCGGACGGCGGCGGCCAGGCGCAGCCGGTCCCGGGCTGGACGGCCGGAGGGCAGGGCTGAGGCGCCGCCTCCGTTGCGCCCGGCTGCCCGCGATCGCGCTCCGGTTGCCGCGGTAAAGTCATAGCAATCCCGGTGCCAATCCCGGCAGCGGCCGAAATCCCCCCGCATTTCCCCGCCATGGCCGATCCGCCGGCCGGATGACGCACCAGCCTGGTGCGGGCGCGCCGGGTCACGGGCGTCCGTGGCGCACACGCCGCGCCGGGATCGCCACGAAATGTGACAATCGTCGGGGCGGGCGTGCGGTTAAGGTATATAAGCAGCCAATTATCAATCTCGCTTTACCCGCGCCGGGCGCGTAGCTCCGCCACTGCGCGGCAGGCACCGAGGGGGGAGTCATGGCCACGAAAACCAGACCGGGCGCCGGCCGGACCGCGGCGGCGAAACCCGCTGCGAAACGCACCACGGCGAAACGCACCGCGGCGAAGCGGGCCCCGGAGCAGGCAGGCGCGCTGGCGGAGGGTAGGAGACCGGAGGAGGGCAACAGCCCGGAGGAGCGTCTGCGGCGGCTGAGCGAGGAGAACCGCGCCCTCAAGGCCGCGCTGCGCAGGAGCGCGCGCAAGCTCCGCGCCGAGGAGATCCTCAAGCCCTACCAGGCCGAGCTGATCCGGCTGCAGGAGCACCTGGAGCAGACCAAGACCCGGATGATCATCCTGTTCGAGGGCCGCGACGCGGCGGGCAAGGGCGGCACCATCCGCCGGGTCACCCGCTACATGAACGAGAAGCACTACCGGGTGGTGGCGCTCGGCAGGCCCACCGAGGAGCAGCGCACCCAGTGGTTCTTCCAGAAGTACGTCACCGCGTTTCCCCGCGGCGGGGAGATGGTCCTGTTCGACCGCAGCTGGTACAACCGCGCCATGGTGGAACCGGTGTTCGGTTTCTGCACCGACCGCGAATACCAGGATTTCATGCGCGGGGTGGTGGGCTTCGAGCGCGACCTGGTGCGCCAGGGCACGGTGCTGGTGAAGCTCTACTTCAGCGTGACCCGGGAGGAGCAGGCGCGCCGCTTCCAGCGCCGCAAGGACGACCCGCTGCGGCAGTGGAAACTCTCCGAGGTGGACCTGCAGGCCCAGGATCGCTGGGACGAGTTCACCAACATGAAGTACGAGATGCTGAAGCGCACCAACTCCACCCATGCCCCCTGGACCATCATCCGCTCCGACGACAAGGTGAAGGCCCGGCTCAACGCCATCAAGGCGATCCTCAACACCGTGCCCTACGAGCGCCGCGACCCGGGCCTCGATTTCGTGCCCGCAGCGGAGGTGGTGGTCTCCGGCGCCCGCGAGCTGGAGCTGATGGAGGCCCAGCGCCTGCAGAGCGGCAAGTTCATCATCTGAGCCGAAGACGGCGACGGCCGGCTTCAGTCGTCGTCATCCTCCCCGTCATGGCCGTCCCGGCGACCCCGCTCCCGGCTCCCGTACCCGGTTGCCGGGCCCATACGGTCCCCGCCGTACCGCTTGGAGCGCCAGATGCGCTCGGCCTCGTCCTCGTCGCCGCTGCGATGGCACTCCACGCAGTTCTCGTAGTCGCGGATCCCCTCCTCCAGGTGCTCCTCGCGGATCTTCGAGCGGGAGTGCTCGTGACAGCCGTAGCAGGTGTAGCCGGCGTAGTCGTTGTCCACGTGGCAGGTTTCGCACGCGGTCTCGTGGTGGCGGTCGAAGCGGAAGTATTGGTCGTGATCGAAGGTCGCCGGCGACCAGCCCTGCTGGGTGTGGCACAGGCCGCAGTTGCCCCGGATCTTCCGGTGCAGGGAATCACCGGGATTCGCGTGGCAGCTGTCGCACTGCTCCTGCAGGGCAGGCCGCAGCAGGCCGTGGGAGAACTGGCTGATGGGACGGAAGGCCTGCACCCCCTTGTGGTCGCTGTGGCAGGCCACACAGTCATCCTCCAGCAGTTCCTGGTGGAAGGCCACGTTCTTCTTTTCGCCGGCGATGGGTTCGCCCTTGGTGGTCTTCAGTCCGATCTCAGCCACCTTGTGGCAGGCCATGCACTTCTCCGGGGAGCTGCCGATGAACGGGGTGTGGCAGGCGAAGCAGTCGCTGGAGAACCCGGCGTGGGCATCGATGTTCCTGCCCGGGCTGATCATCGGCTGTGGCATGAAGATCGCCAGCAGTACCAGGATGGCCAGGTTGACGGCAATGACGAGGGTGATCGCGCTTTTTTTCATTTCCATTGCCAGAACAGGAAGATGCTGAGGATGTGAGTGATGCCGAGCACGGCGAAGGCCAGGGTGATCGGCAGGTGGACCGCGCGCCAGCGCTTCATCAGGTCGAAGGTGGTGGCGTCCCAGAACAGGCGCCTGTCGATCTCGTCCCCGGCCAGGCCCTGGCTTGAATAGATCTCCTTCTTTGCGGCGATGAAGCGGCGCGAACGATCCAGGAGGTACTTTCCGGTCATGCCGCTGATGACGTTCACCAGCATGGCGATGAGCGCCAGCCATGGCAGGATGGCGTAGACATGGATGCCCGCGTGCACCAGGACCATAAGCGACCCCAGCCAGGTGAGGGTTTCGTGGAGGGTGAGCAGGGTTTTGGGCTTGCCGAAGCCGATCAGCTTGCGCTTGCGCATCGAGTAGAAGAACGACAGCAGGATCAGGATCGCGCCGGGTATGCCCAGGTAGCGGCCGACCCAGACCAGGTCGAACTGGTGCAGCAGGGCATCGATGATGAAGGTAGCCACGATGAGCGAACCGAACATCACCAGGAACGGGACGACTTCTTTGCGGATGAGCGATCGTTGCATGTACGTGTCTCCGGTACCCTATGCTTCCAGGGTGAGATCGCCCCTGGGCGTGGCGATGCATGGCAGGCAGTGCCCCGGTGCTATCTCGGCGTCGGGATCCTGGCTGTATTCCACCTCGCCGGCACTCAGCGCCGTCTGGCAGGAGCCGCAGCTTCCGGCTCGGCAGCCGGACATCACCTCGATGCCGTTGGCCTCGGCCAGCCCCAGCAGGGAGCCGGCGGCCGGATCCCAGTCGATACGCCGGCCGGAGCGGCTGAAGGTGATGGTCGCGGGCCCGGCGGAGGGAGCCGCCACCGGTGCAGTTTTCCCGTGCTTCGGCAGTGCGGCGGGGCCGAAGGATTCGTAGTGGATGTCGCCGCTGTCCACGCCCCACGCCTCCAGGGCCGGCACCAGGCTCTCCATCAGCGGCCTGGGACCGCAGACGTAGAACTGATAGCGCATGAGCTTGAGGGTGTTGCGCAGCAGCGCCATGTCGATCCGGCCGCAGTGCTGGTAGTCGACCCCCTCCACATCGTTTTCGCGGGGCGCGCTGTAGCAGACGTGCAGGTGAAATCCGGCGTGCGTCCCGGCCAGTCCCAGCAGCCGCTCCTTCATGATGTGCTCGTTGCCGTTGCGCACACCGTAGTAGAGCCACACCTCGCGCCTGTCGCCTTGCCCGAGCACGTAGTCGAGGATGCTCAGCATGGGGGTGATGCCGATGCCGCCCCCAATCAGCACGATGGGCAGCGGTTCGTCCTCCTGCAGGTGGAAATGACCGGAGGGTGCCCTGACCAGGAGGCGGCTGCCCTCGTGCACCCGATCATGGAAGAATCCGGACGACAGGCCGGGGGGAGCGTCGGGGTGGCCGGGGGGCGCGGGGACCCGCTTGATCGAGACCCGGTAGTGGTCCGGCCGGGGGGCGTCGGAGAGGGAGTAGCAGCGGATCACGGTTCCCGGCTCCCGGGTTTCCGGATCCTCGACGGACAGCCTGAAGGTCAGGAACTGTCCCGGCCGGAAGGGCGGCAGCGGCTTGCCGTCGACCGGGGCCAGGTAGAAGGAGCAGACGGTCCGGTTGGCGTCCTCGTACTCGCGGCGCTGGACCGTGAACTCCCTGAAGCCCTCCCAGGCGGGCAGGGCGGCAGGCGTCCGGGTGGCCGCCGTCGGGGGTGTGTGCGGAGAAATGGCCGGCGGTGCCCCGCGGACGCCAGGCTCCTGGTGCTCCTTCCGACGGCGGCGAAACCCTATCAGTACCGCGGCGGCGACCTGCGCGAGGATCGCGGCGAGGATGATCAGCGCCAGGGTTCCGGTCGACATGATTGCTTTCTACTCCAATGCGGCGCACGGATCGGTGGGCGCCCCGATAACCATTCACTTTGTACCAGATTGCGCTTAAATGAACCTGAAGAGAGGATGGTGATGCCGGAATCCGGCGGATACTTCACTTCCGTACCGTGTGCCCGCCTCCTGATCGGGCGCGCCGGCTTCGACGGCTCCGGAACGCAACTTCCGGCCCGGAAATATCACTCCCGGGTTTGCCTCGGGACCGGCCTGCGTCCACACTTTTCATTGAGACCCGAACGGCCGCCTCCCGGCTTCACAACCCGTCGGCCGGGTATTGGTTCTGGTTTTGCCTGATACCGTGGAATGGCTGGGATTGCCCGCGCTTTCATCCGTTGGAGATTGCCATGACGACTGGCTACCGGCGCGCCGCCGACTATCTCTCCAGCCTCCTGGCGGAGAGCGACCTGGACGAACTCGCCGCGCGCCTGAGGCCGGACACGGGCCCGCCGTCCCCCCATGTGCCGGGCGCCGCCCTCGTCACCCCGGAGGCGGTGGAGCGGCGCTGGCAGATCCTGCCCCCGTCCATCGAGCGGGAGGATCTGCTCGATGCCCGCACCCGGCAGCAGATGGCCCTCTACGGGCACAACATCGAGAACTTCATCGGCACCGTGAAGCTGCCGGTCGGCATCGCGGGGCCGCTGCGCGTGCGCGGCCTGTTCGCCCAGGGCGACTTCTACGTGCCGCTGGCCACCACGGAGGCGGCGCTGGTCGCCTCCTACAGCCGCGGGGCCATGCTCATCAGCGAGGTGGGGGGCGCCAGCGCGATGCTGCTCAACGAGGGCGTCAGCCGCTCGCCCGCCTTCGCCTTCGCCTCCCTCGAGGAGCTGGGCCGGTTCGTGGCCTGGCTGCTAGGCGAGCAGGAGTCGATCCGCCAGGCGGCCGAGGCGACCACCCGCTTCGGCAGGCTGGTCGACCTCCGGATCAGCATCGAGGGCAACCACGTCTACCTGGTGCTGGTCTACACCACCGGGGACGCGGCCGGCCAGAACATGGCCACCATCGCCACCGAGGCGGCCGTCGCCTGGATCCGGGAGCACACGCCGGTGCCGCCGCGGGCGGCCTACATCGAGGCGAACTTCTCCGGGGACAAGAAGGCGAGCGTGCAGTCGCTGCAGTCGGTGCGGGGCAGGAAGGTGACCGCCGAGGTCCGGATCCCGGCCGAGCTGGTGCGCCGGCGCCTGCACACCAGCGTCGAGGCGATGGTCGACTACGGCCGCTTCGCCACCGTGGGCGGGGTCATGTCGGGCACGCTCGGCATCGAGGGCCACTACGCCAACGGGCTGGCGGCGATGTTCATCGCCTGCGGCCAGGACGCCGCCTGCGTGGCGGAGGCGGCCGTGGGCAACACCCGCATGGAGATGACCGGGGAGGGCGAGCTGTACGTCTCGGTCACCCTGCCGAACCTGATCGTCGGCAGCGTCGGCGGCGGCACCCGGCTGCCCAGCCAGCAGGCCTGCCTCGGCCTCATGGGCCTCGCCGGCACGGGTCACGGGCGCGCCCTGGCCGAGGTGGCGGCGGCGCTGTGCCTCGCCGGCGAGATCTCCATCGTCGGCGCCATCTGCGCCGGCGAGTTCACCCGGGCCCATGCGCGCCTGGCGCGCGGCGCCCGGGAGTAGCGCGATGGCCGGCGGGCTGGAGACGGAACCGGGCTTCACCGCACGCTGGCGCATCTACTTCTCCGAGCGTTTTCCGCCCCTGCAGCATGGCGTGCTGATCGCGGCCTACGTGATCGGCGCGCTGGCCTTCAGCGCCCGCCTGCACGGCCGTCCCGATTTTCCCGGGCCGCTGCCCCTCCTGGGCGCCTTCGCCGTCACGTTCCTCCTCTTTCTGCAGCTGCGCATCCTGGACGAGTTCAAGGACTGCGGGGACGATGCCCGCTGGCGGCCCTACCGGCCGGTGCCGCGGGGGATCGTGACCCTGCGCGCCCTGGGCCGGCTGGGAGTGGGCGCGGCGGCGGTGCAGCTCGCGCTGGCGCTCCTGTTCGACCCGCGGCTGGCCCTGCCGCTGGTGGCGATCTGGATCTACGCCGGGCTGATGGGGGTGGAGTTCTTCGTCCGCGACTGGCTCAAGGCCCGCCCCGTGGCCTACATGGCCTCGCACATGGTCATCGTGCCCATGATCACCCTGTTCATCACCGCCTTCGACTGGCTGCCCCGGGGCGCCCCGGACGGGCGGCTCGGCTGGCTGCTGGCGATGAGCTACTGCGGCTTCTGCGTCATCGAGATCGGGCGCAAGATCCGCGCGCCGGCGGACGAGGAGGCGGGCGTGGAGACCTACAGCGCCCTCTGGGGCCGGCGCGGCGCGGTCGGTGCCTGGCTGGCGGCCATGGCCCTGACGGGGGCGCTGGCGGTGGGCGCCGGCCGCGTGGTCGGCGTGCCGGGCCTCACCGCGGTTTTCGCCGCGCTGCTGCTGGCGGCGGCGCTGGGCGTCGGCGTGGCGTTCCTGCGCCATCCCCGGCCCGGACGGGGCGGGCGGTTCCAGCTCCTGTCCGGGATCTGGATGCTGGGCATGTTCCTGGTGCCGGGGCTCGCCCCCTGGCTGCCCGGCAGCGGGGTGGCGTCATGAGCTGGCTGCTCCTGCCCGAGGCGATCGAGGCGGACAGCCCGGTGGGCGGCAAGGCCCGGGCGCTGGCCGGGCTGCAGCGGGCGGAGCTGCCCATTCCGCCGTGGCTGGTCGTCCTGCCGGAGGCCTTCGCCGCCAGCCTCACGCCGGCGCAGGCGGCCGCGCTTCACGCCGCGAAGGACGCCGGGGAGGTGCGCGCGGTGGTGGGAGCGGTGGCGCCCTCCGCGCCGGTGGCGGAGGCGATCCGGCGGGCCGCGGCCGACATCGCCGGCGGCGGGGAGCTCGCCGTGCGCTCCTCGGCCAGCGGGGAGGACAGCGCCGAGCACTCCTTCGCCGGGCAGCTGGAGAGCTACCTCTTCGTCCGGCCCGAAGCGGCGGCGGAGTACGTGGCGCGGGTCTGGCGGTCCGGTTTCGGCGAGCGGCTGATCGCCTACCGGAAGGAGGCCGGCCTGCCGCTCCCGCCGCGGGCGCCGGCGGTGATCATCCAGGCGGTGATCGCGGGCTCGGCATCGGGGGTCGCCTTCAGCGCCGATCCCGTGTCGGGGCGGCGCGGCATCGCCGTGGTGACGGCCGCGCCCGGCCTGGGCGGGGCGGTGGTGTCGGGCGCCACCGACGCGGACACCTGGCGGGTGGATCGCGCGGGGGCCATCGTGGAGGCGGCCATCGCCGTCAAGCAGGTCGTCCAGCGCCGCGACCCGGAGGCGCCGGATGGCGTGGCCACCGTCGCGCTGGAGGGGGAGGCGGCTTCACGGCCGACCCTCGACGCGGCGCAGGTGGCCGGGATCGCCGCGCTGGCGCGCCGGGCCGCCGCCTTCTTCGGCCGCCCCCAGGACATCGAGTGGACCCTCGGCGACGGCCGGCTCTACCTGCTGCAGAGCCGCCCCATCACCGGGCTCGCCGCGCGGCCGGATCCCGACGGGGTGCGGGCCATCTGGGACAACTCCAACATCGCCGAGAGCTACAGCGGGATCACCACGCCGCTGACCTTCTCCTTCGCGCGGCGCGCCTACGAGCACGTCTACCGCCAGTTCTGCCGCCTGTTGCGGGTGGACGAGGCGGCCATCGAGTCCCGGGCCGACATGTTCTGCTGCATGCTGGGACTGATCCGCGGCCGGGTCTACTACAACCTGTTCAACTGGTACCGCCTGGTGGCGGTGCTGCCGGGCTACGCCTTCAACCGGAAGTTCATGGAGCAGATGATGGGCGTGCCCGAGAGCCTGGCGGAGGAGACCGCCCGGGCCCTCGAGTCCGGATCGCCGCCGGCCCGTCCGGCGGCGGGGGCACGGCTGCGGGACGGACTGCGCCTGCTGGCGATGCTGTGGGGGCTGCTGCGCGCCTATGCCGGGATCAACCGCAGCGTCCGGCGCTTCCACCGCCGTATCGACGAGACCCTCGGGCCGGGCCGGCCGGATCTCTCCGGCCTGCGCCCCGAGGAGCTGGCGGCCTGTTACCGCCGCATCGAGCAGCGGCTACTGCTGCACTGGGATGCGCCCATCGTCAACGATTTCGCCACCATGTTCTTCCACGGGCTGCTGCGCCGGCTCACCGGCGCCTGGGCGGGCGATCCCGGGGGTGCCCTGGTGAACGACCTGCTGGGTGCGGAGCGGGGCATGATCAGCAGCGAGCCGGCCGGGCGGGTACGGCGGATGGCCGGACTCGCCATGGCTTCCGGGCCGCTGGTCGACGCCCTGTGCGAGGGCGGCCTGGCGGCCATCCGCCGCGGGATGGCGTCGCAGCCGCAGTTCGCGCGGGAGTACGAGGCCTATCTCGACCGGTTCGGCGACCGCTGCATGGAGGAGCTCAAGCTGGAGAGCCCGACGCTGTTCGACGACCCGCTGCCCCTGCTCCGCTCGGTCGGCCAGACCGCCCGGGTGCTGCGCGACGGGGGCGGGGCGCCGCCGGCCGCTACCGACGCCGGCCCGCGTGGCGAGGCGGAGGCGAAGGTCCGCGGCGCGCTGGCGGATCGGCCCCTCCGGCGGGTCCTCTTCGCCCGGGTCCTGGCGGCGGCGCGGGCGCGGGTGCGGGATCGGGAGAACCTGCGCTTCGAGCGCACCCGGGTGTTCGGCCGCGCGCGCCTGATCCTCGTGGAGATCGGCCGGCGCCTGGCGGCCCTGGATCGCCTCGACGATCCCCGGGATGTCTTCCAGCTCGAGCTGGACGAGATCCTCGCCTTCGTCGAGGGCCGCGCCACGACCACCGACCTGAAGGGGCTGGCGGCCCTGCGCCGGGCGGAGTTCGAGCGCCACCGCGCCGAACCCGCGCCCGCCGATCGCTTCGAGACCCGGGGCGTGGCCTACGTGGGGCACGCGTTCGCGCCGGAAGCGCCGCGCCCCCCGCCCACGGGCGAGACCCTGCAGGGCCTCGGCTGCTGCGCCGGGGTGGTGCGGGGGCCGGTGCGGGTGATCCGCGATCCCCGCCGGGCCGTCCTCGCCCGCGGCGAAATCATCGTCACCGAGCGCACCGACCCGGGCTGGGTCATGATCTTCCCGGCCGCGGCCGGCCTGCTGGTGGAGCGCGGCAGCCTGCTGTCCCACTCCGCCATCGTCGCCCGGGAGATGGGGCTGCCCACCATCGTGGCGCTGGCCGGGGTGACCCGGTGGCTCGCGGACGGCGACTGGGTGGAGATGGACGGCGCCAGCGGCCGGGTGACCCGCCTGCCCGCGCGCCCGCCGGGAGGTGCCGACGATGGCGGCGACTGAAGCCTCCCTCATCCGCTACGCCCAGTGCTGGGAGGACGCCGACGTGCTGCTCGACGCCCTGGCGGTGCAGCCCGGCGAGGCCTGCCTCTCCATCGGCTCCGGGGGCGAGAACTCCCTCTCCCTGCTCACCCGCGACCCGGCGCGGGTGGTCGCGGTCGACATGGAGCCGGCCCAGATCGCCTGCCTGGAGCTCAAGGCGGCGGGCTTCCGGTGCCTGGCGCACCCGGAGCTGCTGGAACTGGTGGGGGCCGTGCCCAGCGACCGCAGGGCCGCCCTCTATGCCCGGGTGCGCGGGGCGCTCTCTTCCTCCGCTCGGGCGTTCTGGGACGCCCGGCCCGCCGCCATCGCGGGGGGCGTCGGGGCGGCCGGCCGCTTCGAGCGCTATTTCGCCCTGTTCCGGCGCCATGTCCTGCCGCTCATCCACTCCCGGGCCGCGACGGACGCCCTGTTCCAGCCCCGCGCGCCGGAGGCGCGGCGGCACTTCTACGACACGGTGTGGAACAACCGCCGCTGGCGCCTGCTGTTCCGGCTGTTCTTCTCCCGGGCGGTCATCAGCCGCCTCGGGCGCGATCCCCGCTTCTTCCGCTACATCGAGGGCAGCGTCGCCCGGCGCATCATGGTGCAGGTCCGGCACGGGCTCGCGGAGCTCGATCCGGCGGACAATCCCTACCTGCAGTGGATTGCCTACGGCCGCTTCGTCTCGGCGCTGCCCCATGCCCTGCGGGCGGAGAATTTCGAGCCCATCCGCGAGCGCATCGACCGCCTCGAGCCGCGCCTCGCGCCGGTGGAGCGGATCCTGGCCGAGGCCGGGCCGGGATCGTTCAGCCGCTTCAACCTCTCCGACGTGTTCGAATATCTCCCGCCGGCCGGCTCCGACGCCCTGTTCGAGGCCGTCGCCCGGGCGGGCCGGCCGGGGGGGCGGGTCGCCTACTGGAACATGCTGGCGCAGCGGCGCCCCCCCGCGCGGCTCGCGGCGCGCTTCCGGACCCTCGAGGCGCTGGGGCGGCAGCTGCACGAGCGGGACCGGGGCTGCTTCTACCGGGCGTTCTGGGTGGACGAGCTGACATGACCCTGTCCGCGGTGCTCAATCCCTGGCTGGTGGCGGCGCTCACCTTCGGCCTGGCGCTGGCGCTGCTCGGCGCGCTGCGGGTCTACCAGGTGCGCGCGCGCCCCCGGCCCGAGCTGGCGCGCAAGCTCTTCCACCTGTCCGGCGGCCTGTTCGGGCTGTCGCTGCCCTGGCTGTTCGACGCGCTGGCGCCGGTGCTGGCGCTGGCCGCCGCGATGACGGGCCTGTTCACCGCCCTGCGGACCGTGCCCGCGCTCCGGGACGGGCCCGGCCAGGTGCTGGCCGGCGTCCGGCGCAGGAGCGTCGGCGAGTTCTGCTTCGTCGCCAGCTTCTGCCTGCTGTTCTGGCTGGCGCGGGGGGATCGCCTCCTCTACGCCGTGCCGTTGCTGGTGCTGGCGGTGGCCGATACCTTCGCCGCCCTGGTCGGTGCGGAGTACGGCATCTCCCGGTTCCGGACCTGGAAGGGCCGCAAGAGCCTGGAGGGCTCGGCGGCCTTCTTCCTGGCGGCCTTCCTGTGCGTCTGGCTCCCGCTGCGGCTGTTCACCGACACCCCGCGGCTGGAGAGCCTGTTCATCGGGGTGAACCTGGCCCTGATGGTGATGATGGCCGAGGCTGCGGCCTGGTGGGGGCTGGACAATCTCGTCATCCCCCTGTTCGGCTTCGCCCTGCTGAAGATATTCCTGCCCATGGAGGCGGTGCAGCTGGCCGGGCACCTGGCCTTCCTGCTGGCCATCTCCCTGTTCGTCCGCCTCTGGCGCTCCCGGACCACGCTGGCCGACGACGCCCTGTTCGGCGTCTCGCTCTGGGGCTACGGGGCCTGGGCGCTGGCGGACTGGCGCTGGGTCGTCCCGCCGCTGCTGGTCATCCTGACCTACACGGCCGTCACCCGGCGCACCCCCCACGACCACTTCCGGGCCTTCAACTTCCCCGTGGTGCTGGCCAACATCACCGCCGGCCTGCTGTGGCTGCTGCTCTACCGGGCCTCGGGGCTGGCGGACGGATTCTACTTCTACCCCTTCGCCACCGCCTTTGCCGCCAATCTCGCCATCATCGCCCTGGTGCGCAACCGTCACGCCGACCCCGAGGCGCCGTGGCCGTGGGCGCTGCTGGCCGCCATCGGCAAGGGCGCGCTGCTGCTCGCCCCCTCCCTGCTCCTGGTGGACGGCGTGACGCCGGCGGCGGCCGTCAACCTGCTGGTCGGCACCGTGGCCGTGGTGATCTCGACGGCCGCCTTCGCGCTGCTGCAGCCCGCGCTCGCCGACTACCCCGTCGGCACCGCCCGCTGGCTGCGCCAGGCCCTGGTCACCACCGGCGGCTCGGCGCTCGTGCTGCTGCCCCACCTGGGACTGCCCTGGGAGCTGGGCCCGTGACCCTCACCCTGGCCAGCCTCCGTGACGCCGACCTGGCGCGGTTCTGTTCCCTGTCCGCGCCCGACGGGCCCGATCCCGGGCAGGTCCGCAGCCACGGGCCCGACGCCCTGATCCTGGCCGCCGGCGCGGGGGCGCCGGACGCCCGCGCCTCCCTGTGGTGGCGTCGCGTGCCGCCGTATCCCGGCGAGCGGATCGGGCTCATCGGCCACTACGCCGCGGCCGATGCGCAGGCCGCGGCGGCCGTCCTCGCCGCCGCCTGCGCCGAGCTCGCCCGCCGCGGCTGCACCCTGGCGGTGGGCCCCATGGACGGCAGCACCTGGCGGCGCTACCGCCTGCTCACCGATCGCGGCGGGGAGCCGCCCTTCTTCCTGGAGCCCGACAACCCGGACGACTGGCCGCGGCAGTTCGAGAGCCAGGGCTTCACCCCCCTGGCCCGCTACGTCTCCGCCCTGAACGGGGATCTCCGCCGGCCGTGGACGGCGTCCCCGGCCGCGGAGGCGTTCTCCTTCCGGCCGCTCGCGCCCGGGCGCATCGACCCGGAGCTGCGCTGGCTGTGGCGGGTGTCGATCCGCGCCTTCAGCGACAATTTTCTCTACACCCCCATCGGGGAGACGGAGTTCCACGCCATGTACCGGCGGCTGCTGCCGCTGGTGCGGCCCGAGCTGGTGCTGTTCGCGGAGCGCGACGGCGAGGCGGCCGGTTTCTGCTTCGCGCTCCCCGACCGGCTGCAGGCCCTGCGCGGCGAAGCGGTGGACACCGTCATCATCAAGACCGTGGCGGTGCTGCCCGAGTGGCGGGGCCGGGGTCTGGGGAGCGCGCTGATCGCCCGGGCCGGCGCGGCCGCGCTGCGGCTCGGCATGCGCCGGAGCATCCATGCGCTGATGCACGAGGACAACCCGTCCCGGAAAATCGGGAGCGGCCTGCTGCGGGACTTCCGCCGCTACACCCTCTACGGGAGGCGGCTGTGAACCTCGTGGAGCTGCTGGACCGGGCCGCCCGGGCCGCCCCCGGCACCCCGGCGTTCATCGACGGGCCCGCCGGCCGCGAGCGGGTCACCACCTACGCCGACCTCGAGCGCCGCTCGCGCCGCCTGGCGAGCCTCTTCGCCGCGGCCGGGCTGCGGGCCGGCGACGGGGTGGCGGTCATGCTGCCCATGTCGGCGACGCTCTACACGGTCATCGCGGCGGCCTGGCGGCTGGGGCTGGTGCCCGTGTTCATGGACCCCGCGGCCGGCGGGAGGCGGCTGGCGGAGTGCGCCCGCCGCTATCCCCTGCGCGCCTTCGTGGGCACCCCCGCGGCCTGCCTGCTGCGGCTCGCCACCCGGGCGCTGCGGGAGATTCCCGCCGCCTTCGTCGCCGGCCCCTTTTTTCCGGGCGCGCGCTCCCTGGGCGCGGCGCGGCGCCTGCCGCCCCATGGGGAGACCCATCCCTGCACGGACGACTCCCCGGCCATGGTCGCCTTCACCAGCGGCAGCACCGGCCGGCCCAAGGGGATGCTGCGCACCCACGGGCTGCTGCGGGCCACCCACGCGGTGCTCTCCGCCCATGTGCGCCCCGGGCGCGGCGAGGTCGCGCTGGCGACGCTGCCGGTGTTCACCCTGAGCAACCTCGCCCGCGGGGCGACGAGCCTGATCCCGGACGTGGACCTGCGCCGCCCGGGTGCGGTCGATCCCGGCCGCCTGACCGCGCAGCTGGAGCGCTGGCAGGCGCGCAGCGCCGTCGCCTCGCCGGCCCTGCTGGAGCGGATCGCGGATTACTGCCTCCGGCGCGGCCACCGCATCGACGGGTTGCGGGAGATCTTCGTCGGCGGGGCGCCGGTCTTCCCGGGGCTGCTGGAGAAGCTGCGCCTGGCCGCGCCCCGGGCCGGGGTCCGGGTGCTCTACGGCTCCACCGAGGCCGAGCCCATCGCCCTGGTCCAGGACGTGGAGCTGGGGGAGGCGGAGATGGCGCAGATGGTGCGGGGTGGGGGACTGCTGGTGGGGCGTCCGATCCCGGAGATCGAACTGCGGATCCTGCGCGAAACCGGGGCCCGATCCCCGCCCGGGGAGCCGGAGGAGGCGGCGCCCGGGCAGCCGGGCGAGATCGTGGTGGCGGGACCCCACGTGGTACCGGGCTATCTCGGCGGCGAGGGCGACGGGGAGACCAAGCTCGCCATGGCGGGGCGCACGTGGCACCGCACCGGCGACGCCGGCCGGATCGACGGGCAGGGTCGGCTGTGGCTGCTGGGCCGCTGCTCCGCGCGCATCGAGGACAGCCGCGGTATCCTCTACCCCTACGCCGTGGAGGCGGGGCTGTCGCGCCATCCCGGCATCGCCCGCAGCGCCTTCCTCTCCCACGGCGGCGAGCGGCTGCTGGTGCTGGAGCCGCGCCGGGGGGCGGTCGTGGACGTGCCCGATCTCCTCGGGCCGCTCGCCTGGGCCGGGGTGGAGGCCGTCGTGCTGGTGCGGCGCCTCCCGGTCGACGCGCGGCACAATGCGAAGGTGGATTATCCGGCGCTGCGCCGGGTCCTGGACCGGGGCGGATGGCTGCGCCGCGTCGAGGTCCGCGGCTGAGGGCGGTACGACCACAACCACAGGGAGCCAGGTGCGATGACCCGTTACCACAAGTTTCTGCTGCTGTTCTTCGCCGCGGTCTGGACCTGGGCCGCCATCGGTCCGAAGTATCCCCACGACTGGCTGCTGGAGAACTACCTGGTCTTCATCTTCGTCCCCCTCATCCTGCTGGTCAGCCGCTATTTCCGCCTGTCCGATCTCTCCTACACCCTCATCACCCTGTTCATGGCGCTGCACGTGGTCGGCTCCCACTACACCTACGCCGAGGTGCCCTTCGGCTACGACCTGCAGCAGTGGCTGGGGGCGGGCCGCAACATGTACGACCGGCTGGTCCACTTCTCCTTCGGGCTGCTGCTGGCCTATCCCCTGCGCGAGATGTTCCTGCGCATCGCCAGGACGCGGGGGGTGTGGGGCCTCTGGCTGCCCATCGAGCTGGTGCTGGCCTTCTCCGCCGGCTACGAGATCATCGAGTGGCTGGTGGCCGCCCGGGTGGACCCGGAGGCCGGCCTGGCGTTCCTGGGCACCCAGGGCGACATCTGGGATGCCCAGAAGGACATGCTGCTGGCGGGGGCGGGCGCCGTTCTGGCGATGGGAATCGTGGCCCTGGTGCACTGGCGCTACGATCCCGGCTTCGCCCGCGAGCTCCGGGAGAGCCTCTCCATCCGGGGCGGCGAGGCGCCGCTGGGCGAGGTGAAGCTGCGCGACCTGCTCGGGCGGCGGCGCAGGCCCTGAGCGACGGGCTCCTACTGGCGCGTGTGCTGCCCGCCGACGAACAGATCGTCGTTGACCGTCAGCACGTCCCGCAGCCAGCGCGAGGATCGCTCGCAGGCGGGCGTGAAGGGCGGCTCCTTGCAGACCTCGACCCGGCCGTCGTCGAGCAGGTCGTAGTGCAGCCCCGGCAGGGGGCGCACCCGCATGCCCTCCGGGGCGCGGGTGTAGTCCATGATGGTCGGCTCGTCGTAGCCGAGCAGCCCGAGCAGCAGCGCCGGCACCTCGTAGATGGGCAGGTCGCCGGTCCGCACCGGCCCGCGCGGGCCGTCGATGACGATCATCGGCGTGCTGGCGTAGAACCGGAACATCTCCGCGGTGAAGTCGCTGCGCTTCGACGCGAGCACGCCCGAGTCCACGTAGCCGGAGAAGTTCTCGCCCATGTAGGGCAGGTGATCGCCGAACACCACGATGATGCCGTCCGGATCGCGTTTCTGCAGCGCGTCGAGGAACTCCATCAGCTCGCGGGACTTGTAGTAGACCGCGTTGGCGTAGGTGCTCACCTCCTCGACCCGGGACGGCGAGGTGATGAGACCGGGGCGGGAGACGCTCAGGGGATAATTCCAGTGGCCGAAGTAGGTCACGATGTAGTCGAGCACGGGCTGCCCGGCCTCGAGCGGCGCGGCGATCTTCTCCAGCACCTGGCGGTAGAGGGAGGCGTCGGAGAGGAACTCGCGGTTCATGTCGTCGCGCCGGAAGTCCTGGATCGACCAGTAGGTCTGGAAACCAAGGCGCCGGTAGGCGTTGACGCGGTTCCAGAACACCGGCACGTTCGGGTGCGAGGCGATGGTGCGGTAGCCGCGCTCGGCCAGCAGGTGGGGCAGGCAGGGCGCGTCGTTCAGCAGCCGGCGCTCGAACTTCACGCTGTCCTTCACCACCGGGAAGCCGCACAGGATCTCGAACTCGGCGTTGGCCGTGTAGCCGCCGAACACCGGGCTCATGGCCTCGGCGTGGCCGGAGCGCTGCCAGAGCCGGCGGAACTCCGGTGTCAGCGGGTCCCGGCTGTAGTCGGCCTTCGCCAACAGGGTCGGGTCCCAGAACGACTCCAGCAGCACGATGTGCACGTTGCGCGGCGTGAAGCCGTCGTCCGCGGCGGCCGCCTGCGGGTCGTCGCCCAGCAGCCGGTTGGCGGCGGCCAGCGCGGCGTCCCGATCCGGCGGCTCGTCGGCATCGGCGAAGTAGCGCGCGCCCTCCTGCAGGGAGTAGAGGGTGGCGCCGCGGTACAGGTAGTTTGAACGCTGGTCCCACACCGAGTTGCCGAAGCGCCGGTCCAGCGGCTCCAGTATGGCCGCGGGCTTGTAGACCAGCGTCACCCCCAGCAGTATCAGGACCATGCTGGCCAGGTAGGCGCTCCAGTGGCGCAGGGTGAAGTTGAACAGCAGCAGCGCCGTGATCATGGCCAGCGGCAGGGCCGCGGCCAGGAACTGCCAGCCCTCCAGGATCAGCAGCAGCGAACGCAGGGCATAGACATCGTCGGGCATGATGGGCCCGCCGAAGAAGGAAATCTTCACCGCGTTGCCCACGTAGAGCACCGCCATCAGCAGCCCCTGCAGGACCACGAACACCCACTTGCGGCGTGACAGCGCGAACAGCGCGTAGGCGACCAGCAGCTGCAGCAGGAAGTCGTAGGGCACCGCCCGGTAGGCGATGCTCACGTCGAACTGCAGTGCGCTGACCAGGTAGTAGATCGCGTAGAAGATTGCCGTGGAGGCGACGGGAAGGAGCTTCGGCAGCAGGGATCCGAGCGCGGATCTGAGTCTGGACATGGGCGGGCTCGCGGGGGGCGGGTGATTCCGTGGCTCAATGATACCCGAGTCCGGCGGCCGGGCAGGAGATGCGGGCGGGCGGCGGGGAGCTACCGGGACGCCCCTGGTGGTGCCGCATTTTGCCCGTCCACTGTCCGGTCGACGTGACTCATTCCCGCCACCACAGCACCAGGCCCAGTTCCGCGGGTACCCGGGCGTCCGGGTGCCAGGGGACGACGCGGGGGGTGAAGTGTTCGGCGGGGCGGTCGGTGAGGATGCGCCCCCGGTAGCGGTAGCCGTTGCTCGCCCCCGGGATCTCGCCGTCGCGCTCCAGCGCCTGGCGCACCGCGGGGGCGCCGCGCTCCGGGTCGGGATCGGCGTAGATCTCCACCGCCACGGCGTCGGGCGGCAGGTCGCCCAGGTAGACCTGGATCTCCATCTCCCAGCCGTCCTCGACGTGGGTGACCCGGCGCTGGCCCCAGTGGATCTCGTCCCAGTCGTGGCGCAGCGCCGCGCTCCAGGCCTGGAGATTGCGCCCCGCAGCGCCGTTGTCGGCGCGGCGCCGGCCGACTTCCCGCGCGGCGGGGAGGTAGTGGCGCTCCACGTACTCCTGCACCATGCGGTTGGTGCTGAAGCGGGGGGCGAGGCGGGCCATGCTGGCGCGCATCCGCGCCACCCAGGCCCGGGGGATGCCGGCCTCGTCGCGGTCGTAGAAGGCGGTGACGACCTCCGCCTCCAGCAGCCGGTAGAGGGCCTCGGCGTCGCGGGCGTCCTCCTCCTCGCCCACGTCGGGGCGGTTGTCGCCCAGGGCCCAGCCTACCTCCGGCTCCCACGCCTCGGCCCACCAGCCGTCCAGGGAGGAGAGGTTGAGGCCGCCGTTGACCAGCACCTTCATGCCGCTGGTGCCGCTCGCCTCCCAGGGGCGCCTCGGGGTATTGATCCAGACGTCCACCCCCTGCACCAGCTCCTGGGCCAGCGCGATGTCGTAGTCCTCCATGAACACCACCCGGCGGCGCACTTCCGGCTGCTGGGCGAAGCGGGCCCAGGCGCGCACGTAGCGCTTGCCGAGCGCGTCCTCCGGGTGGGCCTTGCCGGCCACGATGACCTGCACCGGACGGTCCGGGTCGTTGAGCAGCCGGGCGAGACGCTCCGGGTCGCGCAGCAGCAGGTTGGGGCGCTTGTAGTCGGTGAAGCGGCGGGCGAAGCCGATGGTGAGTATGTTGGGATCCAGCACCTCGCCGGCCACGGCCACGTCCGCCTCGCCGCGCTGGGCCAGCTGGCGGTGCAGGCGCCGCCGGGCCCGGTGGACCAGGTCGGCGCGCTGGCGTCCGCGCAGATCCCACAGGGTGGCGTCGTCCACCGCGGCCATCGGCTCTTCCAGGGGCTCGTGGTGGCCGAGCCAGCGGTCCTTGCCGCAGGCCTCGGTCCACAGGGCGTCGGCCCAGGCCGAGTCCCAGGAGGGGACGTGGACGCCGTTGGTGACATGCCCCACCGGCACCTCGGACCGGGGCCAGTCCGGGTAGAGGGGCTGGAAGATGGCGCGGCTGACCTCGCCGTGCAGCCGGCTGACGCCGTTGATGGAGCCGCAGGTGCGCGCCGCCAGCCAGGCCATGTTGAACAGCTCGCCGTCGTCGTCGCCGTCGATGCGGCCGAGCGCCGCCAGCTCGCCGGCGGGCACGCCGAGCCGCTCGGCGTAGTGGCGGGCGTACTTGTCCAGCAGCTCGTAGTCGTAGGTGTCGAAGGCGGCCGCCACCGGGGTGTGGGTGGTGAAGACGTTGCCGGGCCGGGTGGCCCACAGGGCCTCGCGCAGATCGACCCCGTGGCGCTCCATGAAGGCGCGCGCCCGCTCCAGGGTGACGAAGGCGGCATGGCCCTCGTTCAGGTGGCAGACGTCCACCTCCAGCGCCAGGGCCTCGATGAGGCGCCAGCCGCCGATGCCGAGCGCGATCTCCTGCAGCAGCCGCTGCTCGGCGCCGCCGCCGTAGAGCTTGCCGGTGATGCCGCGGTCGGCGGGCATGTTCAGGGGGTCGTTGCTGTCGAGCAGGTAGAGGGGAATCCGCCCCACCTGCGCCTTCCAGGCCCGCAGCCGCAGGGTGCGCCCGGGCAGGTGGATGGGTACCCACAGCCAGGCGCCGTCCGGTCCCTCCACCGGCTCCACCGGCAGGGTGGTGGTGTCGTTGTAGGGGTAGAGCTCCAGCTGGCGGCCGTCGGCATCGAGCACCTGGTGGAAGTAGCCCTCCTGGTAGAGCAGGCCCACGCCCACCAGCGGCAGCCCCAGGTCGCTGGCGGACTTGAGGTGATCGCCGGCCAGCACGCCGAGCCCTCCCGCGTAGAGCGGCAGGGCCTCGCCGAGCCCGAACTCCATGCTGAAGTAGGCCACCCCCCGCAGCCCGGCGTCGCCGTGCTGGGCGCTGAACCAGCCGGGGCGCGCGCAGTAGGCGTCGCGGGCCTCGGTGAGGGAGCGCAGGTGCTCCAGGAACCGGGCATCCCCGGCCAGCGACTCGAGGCGGCCGCGGGGAAGGTTCTGGAGGATGACGTAGGGGTTCTCGGTGACCGCCCAGCTGTCCGGGTCCATGGCCTCCCACAGCCGGTCGCCGGCGTGGCTCCAGGTCCAGCGCAGGTCGGTGATGAGGTCCACCAGCGGGGCCAGCGGCCCGGGCAGCTCCTCGGCCCGGGGGCGGTAGCGTCTCATGGCGTCTCTCCCCAGCGCCAGTTGCGCACCTCGGGCAGGTCCTCGCCGTGGCGGGCGATGTACTCGCGGTGCCCGGTGCGCTTGTCGCGCATGAGCTGCTTCACGTAGGCCGCCCGGACGCCGAGACCCGGCACCCGGTCGATGACGTCCCCCACCAGGTGGAAGCGGTCCAGATCGTTGCGCACCACCATGTCGAAGGGGGTGGTGGTGGTGCCCTCCTCCTTGTAGCCGCGCACGTGCAGGTTGCGGTGGTTGGTGCGGCGGTAGGTGAGGCGGTGGATGAGCCACGGGTAGCCGTGGTAGGCGAAGAGGATGGGCCGGTCGGTGGTGAACAGGCTGTCGAAGTCCCGGTCGGTGAGGCCGCTGGGGTGCTCCTCCCGCGGCTGCAGGGTCATGAGGTCCACCACGTTGACGACCCGCACCCTGAGCTCCGGCAGGTGCTCGCGCAGCAGCTGCGCGGCCGCCAGCACCTCCAGGGTGGGCACGTCGCCGGCGGCCGCCAGCACCACGTCGGGCTCGCCGCCGCGGTCGCTGCTGGCCCACTCCCAGATGCCGATGCCGGCGCTGCAGTGGTTGATGGCCGCCTCCATGGAGAGCCACTGGGGCTCGGGCTGCTTGCCGGCGACGATGACGTTGATGAAGTCGCGGCTCCTCAGGCAGCGGTCGGCCACGTAGAGCAGGCAGTTGGCGTCCGGCGGCAGGTAGACGCGGATGGTGTCCGCCTTCTTGTTCACCACCAGGTCGATGAAGCCCGGGTCCTGGTGGGAGAAGCCGTTGTGGTCCTGGCGCCAGACGTGGGAGGTGAGCAGGTAGGTGAGGGAGGCGATGGGCCGCCGCCAGGGCACCTCCTTGCTCACCTTCAGCCACTTGGCGTGCTGGTTGAACATGGAGTCGACGATGTGGATGAAGGCCTCGTAGCAGGAGAAGAAGCCGTGGCGGCCGGTGAGCAGGTAGCCCTCCAGCCAGCCCTGGCAGGTGTGCTCGGAGAGGATCTCCATCACCCGGCCGTCGGCGGCGAGGTGGTCGTCGCCGGGCAGACGCTCGGCCATCCAGCTGCGCCCGGTCACCTCGAACAGGGCGCCGAGGCGGTTGGAGGCGGTCTCGTCGGGCCCCATCACCCGGAAGTTGCGCGACTCCAGGTTGCGCCGCATCACCTCCCGCAGCCAGCCCCCCAGGACCCGGGTGGATTCGGCCTCCGCGGCGCCGGGCACGGTGACCTCCACCGCGTGGTCGCGGAAGTCGGGCAGGCGCAGCTTGCGCAGCAGCAGCCCGCCGTTGGCCTGGGGATTGGCGCCCATGCGTCGTGCTCCGGCGGGAGCCAAGGCGGCCAACTCCGGACGCAGCCGGCCCTCCGCGTCGAACAGCTCTCCGGGCCGGTAGCCGGCCAGCCACTGCTCCAGCTGGGCCAGGTGCTCCGGGTTGGTGTGGATCCCGGACAGCGGCACCTGGTGGGAGCGCCAGGTGCCCTCGGCGGGCAGTCCATCCACCACCTTCGGGCCGGTCCAGCCCTTGGGGGAGCGCAGCACGATCATGGGCCACGGCGGACGCGCGCCGGCCCCGCCGCCGCGGGCGGCGGCCTGGATCGCTGCGATCTCGTCGAACACCGCGTCCAGGGTGGCGGCCATGGCCTGGTGCATGAGCGCCGGGTCGTCGCCGGAGACGAAGCGCGGGGCGTAGCCGTAGCCGCGCAGGAGGCTCTCCAGCTCCGCCTCGGGGATGCGCGCGAGCAGCGTGGGATTGGCGATCTTGTAGCCGTTGAGGTGGAGGATGGGCAGCACGGCGCCGTCGGTGGCGGGATTGAGGAACTTGTTGGAGTGCCAGGCGGTGGCCAGCGGGCCGGTCTCCGCCTCGCCGTCGCCCACCACGCAGCAGGCCACGAGGCCGGGATTGTCGAACACCGCCCCGAAGGCGTGGGAAAGGGCGTAGCCCAGCTCGCCGCCCTCGTGAATGGATCCGGGCGTCTCGGGGGTGGCGTGGCTGCCCACCCCGCCGGGGAAGGAGAACTGCTTGAACAGCCGGCGCATCCCCTCGGCGTCGGCGCTCACGTCCGGGTAGAGCTCGCTGTAGCTGCCCTCGAGCCAGGTGTTGGCGGTCAGCGCCGGTCCGCCGTGGCCGGGCCCGGCGATGAAGATGAGGTCGAGATCGCGGGCGCGGATGATGCGGTTGAGGTGCAGGTAGAGGAAGTTGAGCCCGGGGGTGGTGCCCCAGTGGCCCAGCAGCCGCGGCTTCACGTGCCCGGCCCGCAGCGGCTCGCGCAGCAGCGGGTTGTCGAGCAGGTAGATCTGGCCCACGGAGAGGTAGTTGGCGGCCCGCCAGTAGGCGTCCATGCGGGCCAGTTCGTCGGGCGCGAGAGGCCCCGGGGCGGGGGCGGGGGTGTTCGCGGACATGTTCCGGCCTCCCTGCAGGCGGTGGAACGTCGGGCGCCCGGACGCGGGTGGGCGCGCCGGGCAGGTGTCCTATAAGGCTAAACCAGGGTTGGGCAAGCGCAAGTCGAGGTCAGGACAGGGGGCAGGGAACGTGGGCAGGGGATAAGGTTGGGCCGTGCTCTCACGCACCACGGTGATGGGTGATGCGTTATGGGTGATGGGATGAACGGCATCACGCATTCACGCATTCACGCATTCACGCATTCACGCATTCACGCATTCACGCATTCACGCATTCACCCCGCGTCGGGCTGGGCCTCGGGGCGGGCGGCGTGGAAGGCGGGGAGGGTGCGGCAGGTGGCGTCGATGCGGGTGATGTTGGGGAAGGGCTTGAGGTCGCAATCGAAGCGGCGGGCGTTGTAGACCTGGGGCACCAGGCAGAGGTCGGCGAGGGTGGGGCGGTCGCCGTGACAGAAGGTGGCGGTGTCGGGACTCTCCTCCAGCAGCCGCTCCAGGGCGGCGAAGCCCTCCAGGATCCAGTGCCGGTACCACTCCAGCTTCGCCTCTTCCGCCACCCCCAGCCGGCCGGTGAGGTAGCCGAGCACGCGCAGGTTGTTGAGGGGGTGGATGTCGCAGGCCACCAGCAGGGCCAGGGCCCGCACCCGCGCCCGGCCGACCGGATCGGCGGGCAGCAGCGGCGGCCGGGGGTGGGTCTCCTCCAGGTACTCGCAGATGGCCAGCGACTGGGTCAGCAGCCGGCCGTCGTCCGCCAGCGCCGGGACCAGCCCCTGGGGGTTGAGGGCCCGGTAGGCCGGTTCGCGATCCCCGCCCTCGAGCAGGTTCACCCCGGCGTGTTCGTAGGGCACCCCCTTGAGATTGAGGGCGATGCGCACCCGGTAGGCGGCGGAGGAGCGATGGTAGTCGTAGAGGCGCATGGCGCTCACCGTGGCGGCTGGTAGGGGGTGACGGTCTGGTCGATGGCGCCGAAGATGGAGTGGCCCGACTCATCCACCATCTCGATCCGGATCCGGTCGCCGAAGCCCATGAACAGGGTCTCCGGCCCGCCGGAGTTGATGGTCTCGATCATGCGCAGCTCGGCGATGCAGGAGTAGCCCACCCCGCCGTCGCGGATGGCCGAGCCGTGGGCGGTGTCCTGCCGGTTGGAGACGGTGCCGGAGCCGACGATGGTGCCGGCGCCCAGGGGGCGGGTGCGGGCGGCGTGTGCCACCAGCCGCGGGAAGCTGAAGGTCATGTCCTCGCCCGCCTCGGGACGGCCGAAGGGGACGCCGTTCAGGTAGCTGCGCAGGGGCAGGTGCACCTTGCCCTCCCGCCATGCCCCACCCAGCTCGTCGGGAGTCACCGCCACCGGCGAGAAGGCGGTCGAGGGCTTGGACTGGAAGAAGCCGAAGCCCTTGGCCAGCTCGCCCGGGATCAGGTTGCGCAGGGAGACGTCGTTCACCAGCAGCAGCAGCCGGATGTGCGCCGCCGCCCCCTCCGGGCTCACGCCCATGGGGACGTCGTCGGTGATCACGGCCAGCTCGGCCTCGAAGTCGAGCCCCCACGCCTCGTCCTCCAGGGCGATGGGCGCGCGGGGGCCGAGGAAGGTGTCGGAGCCGCCCTGGTACATGAGCGGGTCGGTCCAGAAGCTCTCCGGCAGCTCGGCGCCGCGGGCGCGGCGGACCAGTTCCACGTGGTTCACGTAGGCGCTGCCGTCGGCCCACTGGTAGGCGCGCGGCAGGGGGGCGGCCAGGCGCGCCGGGTCCAGGGCGAAGGCCTCGGGCAGCCCCCCGCTCTCCAGCGCCTCGGCCATCGCGCGCAGCTGGGGCGCGGCGCGATCCCAGTCGTCCAGGGCCGCCTGCAGGGTGGGGGCGATGTCGCGCACCGTCACCGCCCGGGTCAGGTCGCGGGAGACCACGACCAGCATGCCGTCGCGGCCGTGGCTGAGGGAAGCGAGCTTCATCGGTTCGTTGTCCTTGTCGACTTGGAGGCGGCCCGTTCGCGCGGCGACCAGGAGTGGACGTAGTCGGGATTCTCCACGCCTGCGGGCATCTGCGCCACCTCCAGCGCGTCGCGGGTGTCGATCATCACCGCCACCTCGTCGGTCTCCTTGCGGGCGTGCTTCGCGCCGGCCTCGAAGGCCTTCGGATGGGGGCCGTGGGGGAAGCCGCAGGGGTGGAAGGTGAGCATGCCGGCATCGATGTTGTCGCGGCTGAAGAACTGCCCGCGGTGGTAGAAGATGACCTCGTCGTAGTCCTCGTTGCTGTGGAAGAAGGGCACCTTCAGGGCGCCCGGATCCGACTCGATGGGACGCGGGCAGAAGGTGCAGACCACGAACCGCGAGGCGAGGAAGGTGGTGTGGGCCGAGGGCGGCAGGTGGTAGCGGTGGCTCATGAGCGGGCGGATGTCGCGCCAGTTCACCCGCACCACGGTGAGATCGCCGTGCCAGCCCACCGCGTCCAGCGGGTTGAAGGGGTAGGTGACGGTGGAGAGCGCGCCGCGGGCCTTGATGACCACCCGCCACTCGGATTCGCCCTGCTGGGCGCGGAACGCCTCGTCCAGCTCCGGGGTGTCGAGGATGGCCGGGTCGAAGATGGCGTGCGGCCCCGCCAGCCCCTTGTCGGGCAGCCGGTAGGCGTCGCTGGTGGCCTCCATGAGCAGCGCCGTCACCGGCTCCCGGGCCTCGATGCGCCAGGCGGTGCCGCGGGGCAGGCACAGGTAGTCGCCGTCGCGGAAGGCCAGGTGGCCGTAGTCGCAGTAGAGATCGCCGGCGCCGTGGTGGATGAACAGCAGCTCGTCGCCATCGGCGTTGCGCACCAGGTGGTCCATGCGCCCTTCCAGTCGCCACAGGCGCACCTTCAGCGCGGCATTGGCGAGCACCGGCGCCGCCGCCCAGGGCGACCCGGCGGCGGCGTCGAGGCGGTTGAGGTCGAAGGCGCGCGGGCGCAGCGGGCCCTCCCAGCCGATCCAGTCGGTGGGCTTGTGGGCGTGGTAGACATGGCTGGCGGGGCCGAAGAAGCCCTCGCGGCCGAGCTCGCGCTCGTAGGTGCCCGGTGGCAGGTCGCAGTGGGCCTGGCGGGAGGCCTGGCCCTTGACCAGGGGGTGGGTGATCCAGTGTTTCATGGTGTCCGCTCCATCCGCTCGCGGCGGTTGGCCGCTGCTGTGGGTGTCTGGTTTGTGCGCAGCCGCGATCCCTACGCGGGCGGCGCCGGTTCCGGCCCGGCGGCGACGTTGCCGCGGACGATGGCGATGGCCTCTTCCAGCACCGCCTCGTCGCCCACGTGGTTGGCCAGCAGCAGGATGAGCTGGGCGTTGGCCTGCGCGCTGCGCCCGGGGTCCAGGTCCCGGTGCAGATCCATCAGCGCCTGGTAGAAATCGTCGGGCCGCGCCAGGCGCGGCTCGACGCACAGCCGGTTCGTTTCGCTCATGCTGTCTCCTCCTTGCCCAGGGCGCGCTCCAGCGCGCCGCGTACCCGCTTCCCGTCGAGCCGGCGCCAGCGGGCGCAGACATGCTGATCGGGGCGCAGCAGGTAGAAGCTGCCGGGCCGGGCGTCGTAGCGCCGGGCCGCCAGCCCCTCCGGGTCGCCGAGGGCGGTGACCCCGGCGGGCGGCGCGCTCCCGGGAAGCTCCGCGGCGATGACCCGGGTGTGCACCGGCACCGGGTCCGCCGCCAGCGCCGCCAGCAGCGCGCGGTCGGCCTCCGGGATCCCCTCCGGGCCGGCGAAGTAGAGGCCGTTGAAGACCCCGCCGAGCTGCGCCAGCAGCCAGCCCGGCCCGTCGGCGGTGATCACCGGGGCGTCGGCGGCCGGTGCCCCGGGCACCATGGCCCCGGTGAAGTCGTCGCGGTCCGGCGTGTTGAGGGGCGAGCCGTCGAGGACCGCCGGCACCGACAGCCGGCCGCTGTTGACCAGCCGGCGGGCGAAGGGGTAGTCCTCGGCCAGGGTCAGGGTGGCGTCGCGGAAGACCCGGCTCATCTCGTTCTTGGGCGTGATGAAATCGGTGGAACGGGTGGAGTTGAGGATGTTCTCGTCGGCGGCGGCGACCCGCTCGCTGTCGTAGCTGTCCAGCAGGCGCTCCGGGGCCTGCCCGCGCAGCACCAGGTCGAGCTTCCAGACCAGGTTGTCCACGTCCTGGATGCCGCTGTTGGCGCCGCGGGCGCCGAAGGGCGAGACCTGGTGGGCGGCGTCGCCCACGAACAGCACCCGGCCGTGGCGGAAGTGCTCCATGCGCCGGCACTGGAAGGTGTAGACGCTGGCCCACTCCAGCTCGAACTCGCGCTCCTCGCCGAGCATGGCGCGCACCCGCGGAATGACGCGCTCGGGCTTCTTCTCCTCCTCCGGGTCGGCGTCCCAGCCGAGCTGGAAGTCGATGCGCCAGACATTGTCGGCCTGGCGGTGGAGCAGGGTGGACTGGCCACGGTGGAAGGGCGGGTCGAACCAGAACCAGCGCTCGGTGGGGTAGTCGGCCTTCATCACCACGTCGGCGATGAGGAAGCGGTCGCGGAACACCCGGCCCCTGCTCTCCAGGCCCAGCATGCCGCGCACGGAGCTGTTGGCGCCGTCGGCCACGATCAGGTAGTCGCAGGTGAGGGTGTAGGGGCCGTCCGGGGTCTCCACCTCCAGCTCCACCCGCTCGGGGCCCGGGCGCACGGCCGTGACCCGGTTCTTCCAGCGCAGGTCGAGGGGCTCCAGCTCCCGCGCCCGGTTCACCAGGTACTCCTCGAAGTAGTACTGCTGCAGGTTGATGAAGGCGGGGCGGTGATGCCCCGCCTCGGGCAGCAGGTCGAACGCGTAGACCTGGTGGTCGCGGAAGAACACCCGGCCCACGTTCCAGGTGATGCCCTTGTCCACCATGGGCTGGGCGCAGCCGAGGCGGTCGAGGATCTCCAGGGCGCGCTTGGCGTAGCAGACCGCCCGGGAACCGACGCTCACGGTGTTGTTGTCGTCCAGCACCACCGTGTCGATGCCGTGCAGGGCGGCATCGATCCCGGCGCTCAGTCCGACCGGGCCGGCCCCCACCACCACCACCGGGTGGTGGGCCGGCCCGGCGGCCCGCTGGTCCGGCGACGGTGCGTAGTCGTACACCGGGTTGGTGTAGGTGCTGTGCATGACTCCTCCATCCTCGTCGACGGCGGCCTCTGCGTGCCGCTCATCCCGGCAGCCTGGGCATCCCCGCGGCCCGGTGGCGGGTGCGCCTCAGCCGTTCTGCAGGGAGTGCCACATCTCCGTGTCGCGCTCGGCGGTCCAGATGCGCGGGTCGGGGTAGTCGCCCGACTCGTCGTAGGCGCGGGTGATGTCGAAGGGCAGGCAGTGATCGAAGATCACCCACTCGCCGAACTGGGGCTGCAGCAGGGCGTAGGCCTCGTCGTAGGCCTCCTTGAGGCTGCGGCCGGCGGCGCGGGAGCCGGCCACCGATGCGTACATCTGGGTCAGGAAGGACTGGGTGCCGGCGATGGCCGCCTCCACCGTCTCGGGGGTGGTGAGGGCGTCGCCGCGACCGGGGACCAGCCGCTCCGCGCCCAGCCCGCGCAGCCGGGCCAGGGTCTCCGGCCACTCCTTCAGGTAGGCGTCGCCGGTGTAGGGGGTGGCGCCGTACTCCACCAGGTCGCCGGAGTAGAGCACCTTTTCCCCGGGCAGCCAGACCACCGTGTCGCCCTTGGTGTGGCCGCGGCCCAGGTGGCGGATCTCCACCCGGCGCCCGCCCATCCACAGGGTCATGCCCTGGTCGAACACCAGGGTCGGCCAGGTCAGGCCGGGGACCGTGTCCACGCCCTGGAACAGGCGCGGGAAGCGCCCCACCTCCGACTCGTAGTCCTGCTGGCCGCGCTCCTCGATGAGATCCAGGGTGCCGCGGCTGGCGATGATGTGCTCGGCGCCGTAGGCCGAGGCGCCCAGCACCCGCACCGCGTGGTAGTGGGTGAGCACCACGTACTTGACGGGCTTGTCGGTGACCTCGCGGATACGGCGGATGACGTCCTCGGCCATGGCCGGGGTGGCCTGGGTGTCGATGACCATCACGCCGTCGTCACCGACGATGACGCCGGTGTTGGGATCGCCCTCGGCGGTGTAGGCATAGGCGCCCGGGGCCAGCTCAACGAAGCTGACCTGCTTCTCCTCGAGGTCGCCCTGGGATGCGAAGACCTTGCTCATGCTCTCACCTCCGGGATCGGCCGGCGCCACGGTCGGCGGCCGTTGGTTACGAATGCAACCGTAAAAAGTGGTGTTTTTTACGGGATGGGATGTGGGGAGATGATAGTTGCAAGTGAAACGAAAAGGCAAGGAGGCGTCCAGTGGCCGGTAGCCGGTGGCCAGCACGTAGGTGCAGATTTATCTGCACAAGCAGGTCGTGGTTTGATTGTCTGCCTGGCCGGAGGATCCGGCCCTGCATCCTGACCCCTACGCTTCCCCGCACAGGTCCCGGGCGCGGGCCTGGAGCTTGTGCAGGAGACGGTCGAGCTCGCTCTGCTCGGCGGGGGTGAGGGCGGAGAGCAGGCGCGCCTCGCAGGCCTTGGCCAGGGGGACGATGTCGCGGTAGATGCGCAGCCCCCGGGCGCTGAGGCGCAGGTTGGCCCGGCGGCGGTCGTTCCTGTCGGTCTGGCGCAGCAGCAGGCCGGCGCCCACCAGGCGGCCGACGGCCCGGCTCACCTGCACCTTGTCCATGCTGGTGCGCTCGCAGATCTCGTTGGCGGTGAGGGGCTGGTAGTTGCCGAGCACAGCGATGGCGCGCCACTCGGGGATGGAGATGCCGAAGCGCTCCGAGTAGAGCCGGGCGATGGACTGGCTCACCGCCAGGCTGAGCACCGAGATCCGGTAGGGGAGGAACCGCTCCAGCTCGACGCGCGGTTCGTCGTCAGGGGCGGTGGCGGGGCTGTCCGGCGTGGCGGCCATGGCGTCGGTGGCGGGTGGCGAAGGGATTGCCGCCAATATAGTTGCATCCGTAACCAATGGCAACTGCAGATGGTGGGAATGCCAGGAAAGGACTACCGCAGATTGGCGTTGATTGACGCTGATTGTCCCTGCCGTCAGACCCCCCCTGCTGTTGAAGGTGGGGGCTTGAAGACGCCCCGCCCTGCTTGTTGATGAACGACTTCCACAGGCAAGCCGGGTGCGGGAGAACCGGGTTGCCGATGACAAGGCTGGTCTTACGTCCAGGCCGCGTGGGTCACCGACTGCACGTCCCGTGGCAACTGTGCATGAATCTCGGGCGGACACCGAAACAAATTAACGACAATCCACGTAAATCTGCGGTTAACGATTTTTCACAGTTACGAAATGTTCGGCGGCAGTGCTCAGATGCCGAGGTAGGCTTCCTTGATCTTCTCGTTCTCGAGCAGGGCGCGGCCGGTGTCGGAGAGCACGATGTTGCCGGTCTCGATGACGTAGCCGCGGTCGGCGATGGCGAGCGCCGCGTTGGCGTTCTGCTCCACCAGGAAGATGGTCATGCCCTGGCGCTTGAGCTCGGAGACCGCGTTGAGGATCTCCTCCACCAGCAGCGGCGCCAGCCCCATGCTCGGTTCGTCGAGCAGCAGCAGGCGCGGCTTGCGCATCAGCGCCCTGGCCATGGCCAGCATCTGCTGCTGGCCGCCGGAGAGGGTGCCGGCGGCTTCCCGGCGCTTCTGGCGCAGGATCGGGAACATCTCGTACATGCGGTCGAGATCCTCCCAGGCGGCGTCGCGGTCGCGCTTGTAGGCGCCCAGCAGCAGGTTGTCCTCCACCGACATGGGGCCGAACACCTGCCGGCCCTCGGGCACCTGGCTGATGCCCATCAGCGTGCGCCGCTCGGCCGGGACCCGGGTGATGTCCTCGCCGTGGAAGCGGATGGTGCCGGCGCTGGCGGGGCGGATGCCCGAGAGGGTCATCAGCAGGGTGGTCTTGCCGGCGCCGTTGCCGCCCACCAGCGCCACCAGCTCCCCCTCGCGCACTTCGAGATCGATGCCGTGCAGCGCCTGGATGCGTCCGTAGTGGGTGGTGAGGCCGCGGATCTCCAGCACCGGCGCGGTGACGGCCGCGGGGGCCGGGCGGGCGGACTCCGCGGCGTGGCGCAGCCCGAGGCCGAAGGGCTCGGGCAGGATGTTGACGATCTGCTTGTGCAGGGCCCGGAACTCCGCCTGCACCGACTCGCCGAACAGCGGGTCGCTGTTCTCTGAGAAGGCCGCGTCGATGACCCGCCAGTCCTCGTCGGTGAGGTGCTCCTCGGCCAGCGGCAGGACCCGCGTCTCCTCCTTCTGGCAGTGCTCGCGGGCCGCCTCTATGTAGCGTCCCAGGGCGTCGACGAAGGGGGCCCGCCCCGCGGCCGGATCGCGCTCGAAGGTCTCCAGCAGGTGGCCCAGCCGGCGCATGGACTCGGGCTCGCGGGCATGCTCGCGCTGCAGCTCGTCGAGGATCGCTTCCGCCTCCGGCGCCCGCCGGCGCAGGGCGCGGAACAGGAACGCGTCCTCCTTGGGGTGGTGGAAGCGGTTGGTGTAGGTGTCGATGTAGTGGAAGATGGACCGGAACAGCACCACGTCGGGCGGTGCGCTGCTCTCCGCCACCTCGCGGCGGAGCTGGTCCAGGGCGGAGACGAGCACGTCCAGACTGCGGTGCTCGGCGCGGATGATGTGTAGCGCTTCGGTCATGGTCGGTTGCAGCCGTGTGGGATGCTCTCAGCCGCCCAGGTAGGCGGCGATGACGTCCGGGTTGTTGCGGATCTCCTCCGCGGTGCCCTCGGCCAGCTTCTTGCCGTAGTCGAGCACCAGGATGTGATCGGAGATGCCCATCACCAGCTTCATGTCGTGCTCCACCAGCATGATGGTCATGCCGGTGGAGGCGACCTTCTGGATCAGCTGGTCGATCTGCGCGGTCTCCCGCGGATTGAGCCCGGCGGCCGGCTCGTCGAGCAGCAGCAGGCGCGGCTCGGCCGCCAGCGCGCGGGCGATCTCCAGGCGCTTGAGCGCGCCGTAGGGCATGGAGTCGGCGTCGGCGTCCAGGTAGCTCTCCAGGCCCACGAAGGCCATCAGCTCGGCGGCCTTGTCGCGGCAGGCGCGATCGCCGCGGACGATGCCGGGCAGGCGCAGCATGGCGGGGAGGAAACGGCTGTCGAGGTGCAGGTGGCGCCCCATCATCACGTTCTCCAGGGCCGACATGTTCTGGCAGATCTGGAGATTCTGGAAGGTGCGGCTCACCCCGAGGCGCGCCAGGCGGAAGGGGGCGATGGCGGAGATGTCGCGCTCCTCCAGCAGGATCCGCCCCACCGTGGGCGTGTAGACTCCGGTGATGAGGTTGAACAGGGTGGTCTTGCCGGCCCCGTTGGGACCGATCACCGAGTGGATGGTGCCTTCCCGGATGCCGAAGCTGAGGTCCTTGATGGCGTGGATGCCGCCGAAGACCTTGCTCAGACCCTCGATGCGCAGCAGGCTCATGAGCGGGCCCTCCGCAGGCGCAGCAGGGTGGGCAGCAGGCCCTTGGGCATGAAGATCATGGTGACCATGAGGATGGCGCCGAAGATCATCATCTCGTAGTCCTCGAACCCGGCCAGCAGCTGTGGCAGCAGGGTGAGGATCAGCGCGCCCAGGATGGCGCCGAAGGTGGAGGCCATGCCGCCCAGCACCACCATGGTGACCAGCTCGATGGAGCGGAAGAAGCCCGATTCGCCGGGGGTGATGAAGCCGGCGTAGTGGGCCGCCAGGCTGCCGGCGATGCTGGCGATGATGGCCGAGACCACGAAGATCAGCACCTTGTAGTGGCTGGTGTTCATGCCCGAGACCTGGGCCGCCACCTCCGAGCCGTGCACCCCGCGCAGGGCCCGTCCAACGGGCGAGTCGATGATGTTCAGCGCCAGCCAGGTCACCAGCACCAGCAGGCCGCCGAACACCCAGTACCAGCTCTTCTCCCCGTACAGGTTCCAGCCGAACAGGGTGAAGGCGGGGACCACCATCCCGTCGGGTCCGCCGGTGAGGGCCGACTCGGTGTTGAGCACGATGGAGATGATGATGCCGAAGCCCAGCGTGGCCATGGCCAGGTAGTGGCCCTTGAGCCGGAGGATCGGCTGGCCGATGAGGAAGGCCAGCAGGCCCACCCCGACCGCCCCGGCGCCGAGGGCCGCCAGCGGCGGCCAGCCGTGGCTGGCGGTGAGGATGGCGGAGGTGTAGGCCCCGAGGCCGAAGAAGGCGGCATGGCCGAGGCTGATCTGCCCGGCGTAGCCGATGAGCAGGTTCAGGCCCACCACCACCGCGGCGTTGATGATGATGTGGATGGCCACGTCATAGTGGTAGTTGTTTTGGAACGCCAGCGGCAGCAGGGCGATGACCAGCGCGAGCGCCAGCAGGCCGCCGGTACGGGGTGTCGTCAGCCCCATGGTCAGACCCTCTCCGTGCCGCGCCCGCCCAGCAGTCCGCGGGGCAGGAAGAACAGGATGAGCAGCATGATGATGAAGGGCACCGCATCCTTGTAGTCGGAGGAGAGGTAGCCGGCGGTCATGGTCTCGGCGATGCCGAGGATGAGCCCGCCGATGATGGCGCCCACCCCGCTGCCGAGCCCGCCCAGCACCGCGGCGGCGAAGCCCTTCAGCCCCAGCAGGATGCCCACGTCGTAGGAGGTGAGGCTGATGGGGGCGATGATGATGCCGGCGATGGCGCCGAGCATGGCCGAGAGGCCGAAGCTCATCAGCAGCACGAAACGGGTGTTGATGCCCACCAGCTGGGCGGCCACCTTGTTGTGGGAGGTGGCGAGGATGGCCCGTCCCAGCATGGTGCGGCTGAAGAAGTACCAGAGCACCGCCATGATCACCACGCTCACGCCGATGACCCACAGGCTCTGGGGCACGATGATTGCGCCGAGGATGTTGATGGGCTCCTCGCCGGAGAAGGCCTGCAGGGCGAAGAAGCCCTTGCCCCACAGCACCTGCGCCAGTCCGCGCAGGAACAGGGAGGCGCCGATGGTGATGATGATGAGGGTCACCACCTCGGCATTGCCCGCGGGCTCCACGGCGAACTTCTCCAGCGCCATGCCCACCAGGCCGGTGGCGATGACCGCCAGCACGATGGCCAGCGGCAGCGGCAGGCCCGCCCCCACCAGGAACACGGTGGTCATGCCGCCGAGCATGATGAACTCGCCCTGGGCGAAGTTGATCACGTTGCTGGCGTTGAAAATGATGGAGAAACCGAGCCCCACCAGGGCGTAGGTGGTACCGAGGGTGATCCCGGTGAGGAGGAACTGCAGGAATTCAGAGAACATGGGAGTTTCCGCGGCCATCTGCAGGCTGGCCGGGTGGTCGGGGCGGGCGGGCGTCCGGGTGCGGAGCTCCGGTTGCGTTCACCCGCACCGGTGATCCACGGGCAGCGCGCCGCGGTCCCCCCTGGACCCGGGCAGTCTCTATACGGTGCCCGTCCCGCGCGGAGGCGCGGGACGGGCGACGCTGGGTGAAGGCCTTACTCGGCCAGGGCCCAGTTGCCGTTGCGCACTTCGAGCATGCGGAAGGCGGTGAGGTCCAGCCCCAGGTGATCCTCGGGCGACATGTTCACCACCCCGGCGGTGCCCATGAAGCCCCGGGTCTGCTCGATGGCGTCACGCACCTTGGCCTTGTCGGTGCTGCCGGCGCGCTTCATGGCGTCCACGGCGATCATCAGGCCGTCGTAGGCATGGCCGCCGAAGGTGGAGACATCGGAGCCGGTGGACTCCTCGTAGGTGGTCTTGTAGCCGACCACGACCGGCTTCTGGGGGTCGGAGTCCGGCAGGCTCTCGGCCACCAGCAGGGCCGCGGCGGGCAGGCGCACGCCCTCGGCGGCGCCGCCGGCCAGCTCCAGGTAGCTCTTGGAGGCCACGCCGTGGGACTGGTAGAGGGGCAGCTTGATGCCCAGCTGGGCGTAGTTCTTGGTGACGATGGCCGGACCCTGGCCGAAGTCGAAGTTCAGCACCGCCTCCACGCCCTCGGTGTTCTTGATCTTGGTGAGCTGGGTGGTCATGTCGGTGTCTTTCGGGCCGTAGGTCTCGTCGGCCACGATCTCGATGCCGTACTTGGGCGCCACCGCCAGGGACTGCTCGTGGCCGGACTTGCCGAAGCCGCCGGTGCCGGAGATGAGGGCCACCTTGGACAGGCCGCGCTTGCGCATGTCCTCGAAGATCTTCTCGGCGGCCATCTTGTCGGTATGGGGGGTCTTGAACACCCACTTCTTCACCGGGTCGATGATCACCACCGCGCCGGCCAGGGAGATGAAGGGGATCTCCGCCTGCTCGACCAGCGGTACGGCGGCCATGGTGGCGCCGGTGGTGCTGCCGCCGACGATGATGTCGACGCCGTCGGACTCGATGAGGCGCTTGACGAAGGTGCGGGCCTTCTGGGCATCGCCGCCGTCATCGTAGTGCACCAGCTCCAGCTGCTTGCCCAGGACGCCGCCCTCGGCATTGATGCGATCGATGTAGATCTGCAGGGTCTTGAGCTCGGGGTCGCCGAGGAAGGAGGCCGGCCCGGTGACCGAGAGGAAGGAGCCGACCTTGATGGTGTCGGCGGCCTGGACGGTACCGGCGGACAGCCCGAGGCTGGCGACGGCCAGGGTGGCGGCGGCCAGCCCCTTGCGCATGGTTTTATTGAACATGACTCTCACTCTCCGATGATGTGCTTGGTGTTGTTGATATGGTTATATGGGTGCTTGTGATACCGGGTGATCTCGGCCACCCTTGCCGGCTGCAACATCTGCACCGGAAAACAATAACAAAAATAGGGGCGGAGAACAGAGTCTCCGCCCAATGTCACAACAGCGCCTCGACCTGCTCGCGGGCGCGGCCGAAGTCCTCGACGCTCTCCTCGTAGGCTTCGCGGGCGATGGAATAGCGCTCCACCGCCTCGGTGTCGATGTGGCCGTAGAGGCCGGCCTGGGCCTTGCGGCACTCCTCCCACAGGCGGTCGGCGATCAGCCGCCGGCGCATGTAGACGCGGGCAGCCTCCTGCTGGCTGGGGCGCAGTTCCTCGTAGGCGGGGACCGCGGGCCGGCCGAGGGTGGCGAAGTCGCTCTGCAGGAGCAGCCACATCTCCGCCCAGTTCTCCTCCCCGCCCAGGTTCGGCCGGTAGCCGAACCGGGCGAGCACGCTGGCTCCCGATTCCACCCGCTGATCGGGCGAGGGGACGATCATGTCGCGCTCCTCCTACTGGGGCCTGACTTCGTTCACGGACTCCTCGTCCAGCGTGTAGCCCACGCGCATCTCGTAGTCGGGCTGCACGTCGGCGGGCAACTCGAAGCCGATCTCCGTGAGGCGCGATTCGAGCAGTTCCAGGTACTCGGACTGAAGTTCTTCAGGACGCTTGGTCTTGAGCCCGTATTCGTAATACTTGTCGAACATCGCGGACTTGTTGCCGCCGGCGGACGGCCGGCCGTAGAACCCCAGCCCGATGCGCATGAATTTCGGGATCCGCGCCTGCATGAACTCGCGGGTCTTCTCGCCACCGAACTCGATACAGCGCTTGGAGGCCCAGACGCCGAAGGCGAGGTGGCCGTGCTCCTCCTTGTGGATGCGGACGTTGACCCGCGCCCAGGGCAGGTAGGAGCAGTCGCGGTACTGGCCCAGGAAGGCCACCGCCGCCGGGGTGACCACCGTGGAGAACAGGGCCACGTCCTCCCAGCACTCGAACCAGGTGGACCAGTTTTCCTTGCGGAACCCGTTGATTACATTGACCTTGCTTCGATCCGGGTCGTCCGGGTGCCGGCACAGCTCCTGGAGCCTGGCATCCACGTCGACACCCAGGTCGCGCATCAGGTTCCAGACGTAGTAGCCGTGGCCCATCTCCTCCATCACCTTCTTGGAGAGCCGGTAGGCCTCCTCGGGGCGGGGGGCGAAGCGGAGGTTTTCGGCGACCCGCTGGCCGCCGGCATATTCGGAATCGGCCTGGAAGGACATCAGGTTCAGCAGCGCCTGCTTGTAGTCCTCGGGCAGGATGTCGCCCTTGTCGTAAGTCTTCATCTCTTAGCCTCCGCAGCGTATTTGTGTTCCTGGCGCGGCGCGCCTCCATCGGGTTCTTAAAGCGACACAAAAAAGGTCGTTAAAGAAACACTAGTGTATCAATATTTTGCTGTCAACCGATTTTTGTGGCAGTCTCTGGGGGCGGTTCGAGCACCGGCCCGGGTGGCCGGGAATGCCCCGGCACGAGGAGGAAGGGATCGGGATATGACCAGAAGAAAAAGCCATCCCCAGGCGGAGGCGCTGGTGGAGTCGTTTCGCAGCAAGCGGCCCATCCGCGCCGGTTCGCTCATCATCACCGTCTATGGCGATGCCATCGCCCCGCACGGCGGCACCGTGTGGCTGGGCAGCCTGATCCGGCTGCTGGAGCCGCTGGGGCTGAGCCAGCGGCTGGTGCGCACCTCGGTGTTCCGCCTGGCCCGCGAGAGCTGGCTGGGCGCCGAGCAGATCGGCAGGCGCAGCTACTACAGCCTGACCGGCACCGGCCGGGCACGGATCGAGAGCGTGCACCGCCGCATCTATGCCCCCGTGCAGAGCGAGTGGGACGGCGGCTGGCACCTGATCATGCTGATTACCGACGACATCGGTCCCGAGGAGCGGCGCGCCGTGGGACGGGAGCTGGCCTGGCAGGGTTTCGGCATGATTGCCACCGGTGTCTTCGCCCATCCCTCGGCGGACATGGATGCCGCGCGCAAGGTCCTGGAGGATCTCGGGATCATCGACAAGGCGGTGATACTGGCGGCCAGCTGCGAGCCGGGCGGGAGGGGCCGACCGCTGCGCTCGCTCATCGGCAACTGCTGGAACCTGGACGAGCTGGCCGATGAGTACCGCGAGTTCCTGGATCGCTTCCGTCCCGTGTGGCGGGAGCTCAACGGCGTCCGGCAGCTCGATCCTGAGGAGTGTTTTCTGATACGCACGCTCCTCATCCATGACTTTCGCCGTGTTCTTTTGCGCGATCCCCAGCTGCCGGCCCAGCTGCTCCCGGCGGACTGGGCGGGGACGGCGGCCAGGCTGCTGTGCCGCAACCTGTACCGCCTCGTCGAGGGACCCGCCGAGGCCCACCTGATGGCGACGCTGGAGACCGCGGACGGACCGCTGCCCGAGGCGTCGCCCTATTACTACCAGCGCTTCGGCGGGCTCGAATCCGCGCCGGCATGAACGAGGACGCAGGAGTGAGTTCCATGCGCAAGTCGGTGGCCGTGGTCGGTGCGGGGCCCGCGGGCCTGTACCTGGCGGAAGTCCTGGCCAAGAGGCTGGCCGGCGCCCAGGTGGACGTCATCGAGCGTCTGCCGACGCCCTTCGGCCTGGTCCGCGGCGGTGTCGCACCCGATCACCAGGGCACCAAGAACATCGTGCGCCAGTTCGAGCGGACCCTGCAGCGGGACAACGTCCGCTTCCACGGCAACGTGGAGGTGGGGCGGGATGTGGGCTACGAGGAGCTGAGGCAGGCCTACGACGCGGTGGTGTTCGCCACCGGCGCGCTGCAGGACCGCCGGCTCGGGATCCCGGGCGAGGCGCTGCCCGGCGTGTACGGTTCCGGAGCCTTCGTGGGCTGGTACAACGGGCTGCCCGATTTTCGCGATCTCGCCCCGGAGCTGCCGGGCGGCGCGGTGGCCATCATCGGCAACGGCAACGTGGCGCTGGACCTGGCGCGCATCCTGGCCAAGAGCGTGGCGGAGCTGGCGAGCTCCGATCTCTGTGCCCACGCCCGGGCGGTGCTGTTCTCCGCCCGGTTGACCGACATCTACCTCATCGGCCGGCGCGGCCCGCTCGAGGCCACCTTCACGCCCGAGTCCCTGGCCGAGCTGGGCGCCCTCGGCCGCGCGGTGCCCCTGGTGGATTCCACCCGGATTCCGGCCGCCGCCGAGGGGCTGGAGCCGAAGGAGCAGAAGATCAAGGAGCAGAATCTCGAGCTGCTGCGCGGGTTCGCGGCCAACCGGCCGGAGCTGAAACCGCTGCGGATTCACCTGTTGTTCCAGGCCGCCCCGGTGGGTGTGCTCGGCACGGAACGGGTCGAGGGGTTGCGGCTGGAGCATACCCGGCTGGAGGGCGGGCGGGCCGAACCCACCGGCGAGACATTCGAACTGCCCGTGTCCACGGTGATCACGGCCATCGGCTACCGGAGTGCGGCGATTCCCGGCCTGCCTTTCGATGAGCGGCGGGGGCGGGTGGCCAACGCCGGGGGACGGGTGGAGCCGGGGGTCTATGCCACCGGCTGGTGCCGGCGCGGTCCGCAGGGGGTCATCCCGGCGAACCGCACCGACGCCCTGGGCGTGGCGGAGCTGGTGCTGGAGGACCTGGCCGAACGGCCCGCGGGGAACAGGCCCGGCCGGCCGGCGCTCGAGCGGCTGCTGGCGGAACGGGGAGCGGAGCCGGTCTCCTTCGCGGACTGGCAGGCGATCAATGGGGCGGAGTCCGGCCGCGCGGAGGCGGGCCGGCCGCGGGAGAAGTTCACCCGGGTGGAGGAGATGCTCGCCCTTCTCGGCCGCGAAAGGACCGCGGCGCGGACCGGGTGACAGGGTTGGTTGACGGAATTGCAAACCGGTGCACTGCGGGTGCCGTGGTATTTGATATAAGAGTGCCTGTACGCTCCGCGCCCCGGGATGGGTGTCGGGGCGCACGACTCTTGTCAATGCGGACCTGAGGGGTACTGGATGAACAAGCTGTTACTGGGTACGGCCCTGTCCCTGTGCATGAGTGCTGCGCTGGCACAGCAGGGCGGGGTGGTGCCGCCGGATCTGCAGACGGTGGCCCAGGAGGAGCTGGCGTTGCGGCAGGAGATGCAGGCCCGCATCGAACGCTACGCAACCGATGAGAATGGGCTCCGGCAGGCCGTCGCGGCGGCGCAGGAGCGCACGGTCTTCTGCGGTTACTGTCACGGGGAGGATGGCAACAGCACCCGGGAGTACATCCCCAATCTCGCCGGCCAGAATCCGACCTATCTCCTGGACCAGTTCGACCGCTTCGGTGACGGACGGCGCAAGGACTTCGTCATGGCGGAACTGGCCAAGAGCTTCACCGACGAGGAGAAGGTGAACCTGGCCATCTACTACTCGACCCTGGAGATGCGCCCCGCGGGCGGGGATGCGGAGAAGGCGGTCGCAGGTCAGGTGATCTTCACCGAGCAGTGCGCCCAGTGCCACGGACCCGACGCCAAGGGCGAGGCGGGTTATGCCCGCCTGGCCGGGCAGCGTCCCACCTACGTGGTGAAGATGCTCCAGGAGTTCCGCGACAAGACCGGTCGGCGCGCCAACCCGTGGATGAGCGCCGTGGCGGTGCGCCTCAGCGATGCGGACATGGCGGCGGTGGCGGCCTACCTGGCCAACCTCAAGTAGTCACGTCCGTCCCGATTTCGCATAATGGGGCCGGCCTCGGGACGGTCCCAGGGGCCTGAACGACCAGGAGAGGTGTCATGGCGAACAGGTCCTTGCGCTCCATTCACGTGCCCGCCCCCGGCCAGGGCGGCGCGGGTCCGGTCGGGGCGGATTGCCCATGAGGCCCCTGCCCACGGATATCCGCATCCGGCCGGCCCGGGCGGGGGACATGCCGGCGATGCTCGCGGTGCTCGAGCTCGTCAACATGCACCGCATTCCCTCCCCGGAGATGCCGGAGCTGGACTGGCGCTGCTGCTTCGTCGCCGAGAACGGCAGCGGCCGCGTGCTGGGCATGTCCGGCTACAAGGTCCTCTCGTCCACCGAGGGCAAGACCACCCTGATGGCGGTGCATCCCGACTGCAAGGGGACGGGCATCGGCCATGCCCTGCAGGTCCGGCGCATGGAGGCGCTGCTGGAGCTGGGCGTCGAGTGGCTCACCACCAACGCCGACCGGCCCGAGACGATCGCCTGGTACAAGAAGCACTTCGGCTACCGGGAGGTGGGTACCCTGGCCAAGGAGCACGAGTTCGGACTGCCCGGGGTGGACCACTGGACCACCCTGCGCACCAACCTCCGGGACTGGCGCTCGCGGCGGAACGGTGGCTGAGCGCGTGATCGGCTACCACGGGACGCTCGAGTCAACCGATGCCCTCTACGGCGGCGAGGGGATGCCGCCGCTCATCATCAACTGCTGCCTGACCGGCATCGTTCCCACCAAGTCGGTCAATCCCCACGTGCCGGTCTCGGTGGAGGAGATCGTCGAGGACGCCTGCCGGGTGGCGGAAGCCGGGGCGAGCATGCTCCATATCCATGCCCGCGACGCCGAGGGCATCCATACCTGGCGCCCGGAACCCTACGCCCGCATCTTCAGCGCCATCCGCCGTCATCACCCGGAAGTGATCCTGGTGGCGACCACCAGCGGCCGCTCGGTGCCGTCGCTGGAGTGCCGCGCCGCGGTTCTCGACCTGGAGGGCGAGGCCCGGCCCGACATGGCCTCCCTCACGCTGGGGTCCCTGAACTTTCCCCGCACCGCCTCCTGCAATGACCCGGAGACCATCCAGGGGCTGGCCCGCTGCATGGCCGAGCGCGGCATCCGTCCCGAGCTGGAGGTGTTCGAGCCGGGGATGCTCAACTACGCCTTCTACCTGCTGCGCAAGGGCTTGCTGCACGCCCCCTGCTACGTGAACTTCCTGCTCGGCTCGCTGGGCGCCATGGCCGGCCGGGTGGCGGATCTCGCCCACCTGGTCCGGGACGTGCCGGCGGACTGGACCTGGGCGGCCGCGGGCATCGGACGCTACCAGCTGCCCATCAATACCGCGGCCATCGTGATGGGCGGCCACGTGCGCGTGGGCCTGGAGGACAACCTGTTCCTGGATGCCGGCAAGCGCGAGCCGGCCTCGAACGTGGCGCTGGTGGAACGGGTGGTGCGCATCGGCGGCGAGCTGGAGCGGCCGATCGCGACGCCCGCCCAGGCCCGGCGGCTGATCGGGCTGGCCTCCGGCGGCCGCGGCGCCTGAGGGCGTCAGGCGTCCGCCGGAGGTGGCTCCTGGCGCCGGTTCTCCCCGGCAATCTCCTCCAGGGCGGCGCGATTCGTGAAGCTGATGGCTCCTCGCTCCTCGAACATCAGGCCGCGCCGCTTGAAATCGTTCATGATGCGCGAGGTGGTCTCGAGGGTGATCCCCAGCGTGTTGGCAATCACCTCGCGGCTGAGCCGGGAGGTGTCCTCCTCGCCGTGCCGCTCGCCCAGATGCAGCATCAGCCGGGCCAGGCGCGCCGGGGCCGGACCGGTGGCGAAGCTGGTCAGGAAATGATCGGCCTCGTCGGCGCTCTTCTGCATGGACCTGAGCAGGGAGCCGGCCATGCCGGGGTGGCGCTGGCGCATGGCGTTGACGAGCACGAGGGGGATGCGGCTGACCTCGGTCCGCCGCGCCGCGGCGGCGGTGTGGCGGTAGCGCCCGTCCACGAGCAGCTCCAGGCCCAGGGTGTCGCCGGGGTGGGCCAGCCGGACGATGCGCTCCCCGCCCCAACGGGTCTGCTGCACCAGGGCCACCAGGCCGGAGACAATGGTGAACACGGCGTTGCCCGCGGTGTCCTGCCTGTACAGGGTCGTGCGGGGGCGGTAGGCGAACCGGTCCACCGGGACCGGCAGCTCGTCGCCGCAGTTCGCGCACAGCTGCTCCAGCAGCTCGCCGGGCGGCACGGACGGCTGGCTGCATACCACCCGGCCGAGCCACTGGATATCCTGCCGATGGTTGACGGCGTCCGACATCAGTTCCGTGTTTTCCCCCCGGCGCCGGCGGCGCGGCGCCCCTTCCCCGCGGTCCTCACGGTTCCGCCTCCGTCGGTATCGGAATCCGGAGCCGGACTTCGAGTCCCTGGTGCTCCGGCGCGGTGAGCTCGATTTCCCAGCTGTAGAGCTCGCACAGCTGGCGGACGATGGCGAGCCCCAGCCCGCTGCCGCCGGTGTCGCGGCTGCGGGAGTTCTCGAGCCGGTGAAAGGGCCTGAAGACGGCTTCGCGCTGCCCGGCCGGAATGCCCGGGCCGCGGTCGATGATGCGCACCAGCGCCCGCCCGTCGCCGCAGCCGCAGGCGATGGTCACGGGCTGCTCGCCGCTGTAGCGCAGGGCGTTGTCCAGCAGGTTGCCCACGACCCGGCGAAACGCCTGGACGGGCAGCTCCAGCCGGCAGGGCGGGGCCGGCAGCAGCCGCAGCCGCTCGTTCCGGTACTCCTCCAGCAGCGCGCCGAGCTGGTCATTCAGCTCCACGCCCTGCAGCGCCTCCAGCCTGCTGCCGCGGGCCAGTTCCAGCGCCGCGGCGATGAGCCGGTCCATCTCCGCGATATCGCCGCGCATGCCGGCAACGAGGCCGGGATCGGAGTCGTGGAGCAGCTCGAGCGCCACCTCCATCCGTGCCAGCGGTGTGCGCAGATCATGGGAGATCCCCGCCAGCAGGGTCGTGCGGCTGGCGAGAAGGTCGCGCATCTCGCCCTGCATCCGGTTGAACGAGTGGGTGAGGTTGGCCAGCTCGCGCGGCCCGCCGACCGGCAGGGGCGGGACCGTCCGGCCGCGGCCCACCAGGCGGGTGGCGGATTCCAGCCGCTCCAGCGGCCGGATGATATGCCTGACCATCATCAGCGTGGTCAGCAGCAGGATGACGGCGCCGCCCGCGATGACGATGAGCAGGGCCAGGGGCAGGCGTTCACCGAGCCGGTCATCGGGGAAACCCACCTGCAGCGTCCGGCTGCCCATGGGAATGTCCACCCAGTACCACCCCGGGGTCGCGGGGTCGGCGCCTATCGGCGTGACGAAGCCCAGCCGATGCTCGAGCGCCTGCCGGAGCTGGCCCAGGTAGGGCTGCGTGGTGTCGGCGCCGGCGAGGGCGGAATCGGCGACGCGGATACGCAGGTGGTGGCGCCGATCGAGCTCCCGTTCGTAGTCGGGGCGGGTGGCGGGCGGCAGTTCGACCCAGGTCTGCGAAGAGAGCACCAGCAGGGCGGCGAGGTCATCGGCGGCCCGCTTGGCCACCGGCCGGATGAGGTACTGGTAGCTGGTGGCGGCGCTCAGCAGGGCGAACAGCAACAGGGCCGCGCCGACGCTCAGGCCGGTGCGCGCGAACAGGGTGCTCGGCAGGGACAGGCTCACCGGGACAGGGGCTCCCCCTGGGGCGTGAACATGTAACCCTTGCCCCAGACCGTGCGGATGAACACCGGATTGGCGGGGTCTCTTTCGAGCTTGCGCCGCAGCCGGGTGACGCGCACGTCGATGCTGCGGTCGAAGGGGGAGCGATCGAAGCCCTTGATGAGATCCACCAGCATGTCCCGGGTCAGGACCCGGTTGGGATGGTGGACGAATGCATCCAGCAGCCCCAGTTCGCCGCTGGTCAGCGGGATGCGCTCCTGCGCCCGGGTGAGCTGCTGGCTGGCCGGATCGAAGCGGAATTCGCCGAAGCGGATCCCGTCGGACCGGGGGGTCTCGGCGGATTCCCCCGCGGGTCCGTGACGGCGCAGGACCGCGCGGATCCGGGCCAGCAGCTCGCGGGGATTGAACGGCTTGGGCAGATAGTCGTCGGCGCCCACCTCCAGGCCCACGATCCGGTCCACCTCCTCCCCCCGCGCCGAGAGCATGATGATGGGTATGTCGGTGGCGCCCCGCAGGCGCCGGGCGATGCTGAGGCCGTCCTCGCCGGGCAGCATCAGGTCGAGGACGATGAGATCCGGCTGCGTCCCGACGAGCAGGCGATCCATCTCCACCGCGTCCGCCGCGCAGCGGACCTCGAACCCGTTCTCGCCCAGGTAGCGTTGCAGCAGGCTGCGCAGCCCGGCGTCGTCGTCTACCACGAGTACATGGGGAGAATCCGTTTTCATGAGCAAAGCGTACCAGATGGCGCCGAGGCGAGGGTTGACCGGAAAACGCAATGAAACAGCTTGAAACACTTTGCCGCGCCCGGGAAACACCCGGGAAACCGCCATCTCCTAGCCTGACAGCGCAGGTGAGGCCTCGCGGTGGGGCCTCTGTCAGTCAACTATGGAAGAGGTAACGGTAATGACGCACAAGGAACTTTACAGGGTGATCGGGCTCGGCCTGCTGCTTTGCGGCGCGCCTCTCTATGCTGCCGATGAAGCGGCGACCCAGGACCAGACCCAGGATCAGACCCAGGATCAGACCCAGGATCAGACCCAGGATCAGACCGTGGCCGAGGCCGAGGCCAGCGTCAGCGCGGAGGCGGCGGTGCCCGACACCACCCCGGTGCGGGAACAGGTCGGCTACATGAATCAGGTGCGGCAGCAGGTGATGCTCCAGGCCCGCGAGAAGGCCCAGCAGGGCGTCCAGACCGCCAGCCAGCTCCGTGAGCAGGCGATGACCCAGGCCCGCGAAACGGTCCAGTACGGCGTCGAAACCGCCACCCAGGCCCGCGAACAGACCCAACTCGAGGCTTCCCTCGAGGGTACGGGTGAGGGGTATGATGGGGGCGGTGAAGGCGCGCTGGCTGCTTCGGGCTCCGCCGGCGGCCTGAGCGGCGGCATCGGTGGCGGCATCGGAGTCGGGCTCGGCGGTGGTTTCGGCGGCAGTGCCAGCGCCGGCGGCAGCGTCGGTGGCGGCAGCCTCGGCGGCGCCCTCGGTGGAGGTCTCGGCGGACTCGGCGGTGGCCGTGGGCGTTGAGCCCGGTTTCATGAGGTAGTTGGTCAGAGTCGAAGATGAGAAGGTTGGATGCATCCCTGGGAATACTGCTCCTGATGCTGGTCATCGGCATCGGGCCGGCGCTTGCCCAGGAAGAGACGCCACTCCCTGACACCGGCTTTCTGCCGCCGGGGTTGTCATCTGCCGATCTCGAACCGGCGGAATCCGGCTCATCGGATTCCGCCGGCTTCGGTTCGCCTTTCCAGTCCTCGCCCGAACGCAACGGCCGCGACCTCCTGCGGCCGGATCCCGCCTACAGGCTGGGCGGGGATGCCTCTTCCTTCAGCCTTGGTCTCGATCTCAAGAAGGAACGGAAGGATGAAGGGGGCGCAGAATCAGGCAATCCCGCCGGCAGCGGCGGCACCTGGTTCGGCATGGGTTACGAGGCCCGCAGGCAACAGGGCGGAATCAGCGGCGGCGGTGGCGCTTCCATTGGCCTGGATTCTGTTTCCGGCGCCGGAGGCGGCGCCGTGGGCGGTGCGGTAGGGGGCGCGAAGGGGGCGGCCAGGGGTCGCTGAAGGCCGCTTCCGCAACCGGCCTGGATCAAGGATCCTGGGCCAACGCCTCCAGACCGGCGGGATCGACGCAACGGAAATGCCCTTCCTCTTCCTCCACCAGGCCGCGGCGCTTGAAATCCGCCATGATGCGTGAGGCCGTTTCGGTGGAGATCCCCAGTACCCCCGCCAGCACGTCGCGTCCGATCCGGGTGGAGCTCGGTGATGCGCTCCGATCATCGCACAGCCTCAACAGCAGCCGCGCCATGCGTACCGGCGCCGCACCGGTGGCGAAGGCGGTGATGAAGCGATCGGCCTCGTCCACGCTCTCCTGCCAGCGGCGTATCAGCTCGCGATGCAGTTCCGTATGGCGCTGCTTGAGTTCGCTCAGGACCACGATGGGTATCCGGCACGCCTCGCTCTCCTGCACGGCCACCGCCGTGTGGTGGTAGCGGCCGTCCACGAGCAGTTCCAGGCCGGCCACGCCACCGGGCCGGACCAGGCGCACGATGCGCTCGACGCCCTTGGGCAGGTGGCGGACCAGCTTCACCAGGCCGGAACGCAGGGTGTAGATGGAGTCCCCGCGCTGGTCCAGTTCGTAGAGGGTGGTCTTGGGGCCGAAGCCGAAGCGGTCGATGGGGGCCGTCAGGGCCTCCAGGCTCTCATCCGGCACGGGCGAGAAAAGGGCGTGAACCCGGATCGGGCAGTTCGTGCAATCAGCACGCCCCAGCCAGTTCACGTCGGTGGAGCGGATTTTGGAGTCCCGACTCACCGGAAAACCTCCCTGCGTCAATCAATAACAGGTCCGCCTCCGGTGACAACGGGAGTTTCGAGACCGATTTCCTTATCTTTTCAAAATCGCTGCTTGTTACGGCAAAGGGTACGGCATTGGGAAAAAAATGACAATCCGCACATATAGATAGGAAGTATTGACGATGCGCTGGATTATCTGTTGCTGAGGATGATAATTATCAAATAAATACGTTTTTTCTCGTGACTATCATCAGTGACAGGTCAGGGCGGATAAAGAATAATTTGCCCCATAATAACAAAATCCCGTTGCCTTCCCGATTCAATTCCACCCGGAAGGCGGGACAGAGACTGCCCGAGGAAGATGTCCGGCCATGAATGGCTGTTATACCCGCCGGGCACGCCGTGCCCGTGCCCTGTTGTTCATCGCGCTCGTGCTGGTTTCCACCCTGCTGGGTTGGCAATGGTTGCCGGTGCTGGATTGGGCCGAGGCGGTGGAGGGCATCAACATCCTGTTCGGATTCCAGGCGGCTCCCGTCAGGAAGGCGGACGCCCCATCGCTCCTGAATGATTCCGACATCCGCGCCGGAAGCGGTGTGGATTGCGCTGGTACCGCCGGGGTGGCGCCGGAGGCGGAGCTCAGGGTTCAGCCTTCAGCAGCACGGGACTCGCGATGAGCTCATGCCAGTGGGTTCCTGTCCTCAGCAGCGGGCTCATCTGGGCCTCGGACATGGGGCGGGTGAAGAGGAAGCCCTGGCCGTAGCGGCAGCCGTAGTCCTGCAGCAGGTTGATCTGGTCGCGGTGGTCGATGCCCTCGGCAATGACCTCCATGTGGTTGATCTGCGCCAGCTCGGTCAGTGCCCGGACGATGCCCTGGCTCTTGCGGTTCAGCAGCATGGAGCTGACGAAGGAGCGATCGACCTTGAGGACGTCGATGGGAAAGCGATGGAGGTAGTTCAGGCTGGAGTAGCCGGTGCCGAAATCGTCCACCGCTACGCGCAGGCCGAGCTCCTTCAGCTTGTCCAGGGCGATGGCGGCCCGATCCGGGTCCTGCATCAGCACCCGCTCGGTGATTTCGACCACCACGTGACGGGGGTCCACGCCGCTGTCGTAGACCACGCTGCCAATCCGGCCGATGAAGTTCTGATCCAGGAACTGGCGGCTGGAGGTGTTGATGCTCATGTAGAGCGGTGGGCCCTTCCTCCCGTGCGGCAGGCTCTCCTGGAAGCGCAGCAGCGCCTGGCAGGCCTCCTCGAAGATCCATAACCCGATGGGGACGATGAGCCCGGTCTCCTCCATCACCCCGATGAACTCGTCGGGCGAGACCAGCCCCCGTACCGGATGATTCCAGCGGATCAGCACCTCGAGTCCGGCAATCTCGCCGGTCTCGAGAGAGACGATGGCCTGGTAGTAGGGACGGAACTCGCGGCGTTCGAAGGCGTTGAGCAGATCCTGCTGGAAACGCAGCTGGGTGAGCACGTAATCGCGGCTGTCCCAGGCCTGCTGGCGGTCGCGGTGCCGCTCGCCGTCGGGGTTGCGCTCGCTCTGGCTGCGGCGATCGTCGGTATCCAGCTCGCGCAGCCGCTTGAGGATGACGTGCAGGAACAGCTTCAGCAGGGGATCCGTTCCATCGAGCCGGTCGCGGACATATTCGCGGTTGATGACCAGGACCTCGGTGTCCTGGACGGCGGTGGCGGTGGCCGAGCGCAGGCCGTCGTCGATGAGCGCCATCTCGCCGAAGATCTCCCCCTCGGTGAGCAGCGCCATGACCCGCCTCTCGCCCCGTTGCAGGGCGGCGATCTCGACCATTCCCTTTTCAATGATATAGGCGGCGGTGCCCGGTTCCCCTTCCCTGAAGATGATCGATCCGCTGCGGAACGTTTTCTTGAAATTCTGGGTGGTCACCCCATGTTTCGCCGATGCGTTCCGGCCTCCCGTAACCCCATGTTCAGCCAACAATAGCTTAGTGAAGTGGCGTTATCCAGCTTTGCCTCGCATGCCCCGCGCGGCGTTGTCGCACCCGCCATCGATGAATATAGTGTTCCCTGCCCGCGGCCCCGGGAGAGCGCATCTTCTCCAGGGGAGGCCGCCACCCGGAACAGGAGATGATCGAATGCCCGCCTATCTGCCTTTCGAAGTCGTGATGGAGGCGCTGGAGAGCGGCATGCCGCCGGCGGCCGACGCCGGCTTTCTCGGCGCCCGGCTCGACCCCGCGGAGGCGGCGCTGGTGCTGCTGCCCGTGCCCTGGGAGGCCACCACCTCCTATGGCGGCGGGGCCAGCGCGGCGCCCGCCGCCATCGTCGCCGCCAGCCACCAGCTCGACCTCGAGGATGGCGCCTTCGGCCGGCCCTATCGCGCGGGTATCGCCTTCCTGCCCGAGGACGGGACCATCCGCGCCCTCGACGAACGGGCCCGGCCCCAGGCGCGGAAGGTGATCGAGGCGCTGGAGGAGGGCGGCGAGGCCGCCGCCGAGCTGGCGCTGGTGAACGGCGCCAGCCGCGAGGTCAACGAACGGGTCCTGGCCGCCGCCCGCGACGTGCTCGCCTCGGGCCGGCACATCGGCGTGGTGGGTGGCGATCACTCCGCGCCGGAAGGGCTGATCCAGGCCCTGGCCGAGGCCCATCCGGAGGGCTTCGGGATTCTCCACCTCGACGCCCATCATGACCTGCGCGAGGCCTACGAGGGTTTCACCGGATCCCACGCCTCCATCTTCCACAACGTGATGGAGCGCATCCCGCAGGTGGAGCGGCTGGTCCAGGTGGGCATCCGCGACTATTCCCGGGCCGAGCGGAAGTACGCCGAGGCGCTTGGCGAGCGGTGCCGGGCCTGGTACGGCCGCGACCTCTTCCGCCTGCGCGCCGAGGGTGTCGCCTTCGGCGAGGTGGTGCGGCGCATCCTCGCCGACCTGCCGGAGCGGGTCTATGTCTCCTTCGACATCGATGCCCTCGACCCCCCCTACTGCCCTTCCACCGGCACCCCGGTTCCCGGCGGGCTCAGCTTCGACGAGGCCTGCTACCTGCTCGAGGCGCTGGCGGAGAGCGGGCGCCGGGTCATCGGCTTCGATCTCTGCGAGGTGGCCCCGGGGCCGGACGGCGACGAGTGGGACGCCAACGTCGGCGCCCGCATTCTCTACCGCCTCTGCGGCTGCCTGCTCAGGAGCCGGGGACTCTGCTGAGGGGAGCGGCGCCGGGGGCGCCGGCCGTCAACGGGGTTCAGGGGCGGGTGTCCCGGCCTTGTGGACACGCCGGGTAGTCCACCACCACCACCAGGGGCAGGTGATCCGAAGCCACCGCCGCCGGCGCCGCGGCATGGGCGCGCACCTCCCGGACCAGCCCGGCGGGGCGGGACCAGACCCGGTCCAGGGCCAGGAACGGCCGGCGCGCGGGGAAGGCCGCCGGTACCGGCCTGGCGCCCAGGCGGCGGTTCAGCCGCCGCAGGCTGCCGGCCATGGGAATCCACTCGTTGAAGTCGCCGAGCAGCAGCAGCGGCAGTCCGCGGCGCTCATCCAGGATTTCCATCAGCTTCCCCACCTGGCGGCGGCGCTCACGCCGCCCCAGGCCGAGGTGGGTGGCGATCACCCGCAGGGGACCGGCCGGAAGAACCAGCACGGCGTCTATGGCGCCCCGGGGCTCGCGCCCCGGCTCGCTGAGGTCGTGGCGGTGCAGCGTCCGTACGGGGAAGCGGGTCAGCAGGACGTTGCCGTAGCTGCGATCCGAGCTGACGATGGTGGGGCCGGGGATGGGCGTCAGCGCCGTCGCGGCCGCGAGCCGCTCCATCTGGACCGAATCGCTCAGGGTGCCCGGGCGCGAGTCCACCTCCTGGAGGGCGACGATCCCGGCGCCGGTGGCGCGGATGACAGCGGCCACGCGCCGGGGATCCCGTAGCCCGTCGCCGCCCAGCGCCCCGTGGATGTTGTAGGTGGCGGCCAGCAGGGATGGCGGGCCCGGTCCGGCGCCGGCTGCCCGCATTCAGCCCGACCTCCCCGAGCCGAGCAGGCGGCGCAGGGTCAGGGCGCCGCCCACCAGCACCGCGGCCACGGCCACCAGCAGCAGAAGGGTGCCGGGCCCCGGATCGGCGAGCGCCCGGAGCAGGCTGCCGGAAAAGACGGCCAGGCCGAGCACGCCCGGCGCCAGGCCGAGGGCCGAACCGAGCAGGAATGCCCCGAGACGCAGGTGGGTGGCCCCGGCCACCAGGTTGACCACCGTGTAGGGAGCCACCGGCACCAGCCGCAGCATCGCCACCGCCAATATCCCCTGGTCCGCGAGCCGGCGGCTCAGGCGGTGCAGCCGCGAGCCGCTCAGTCGATCGAGGCCCGATCTTCCCAGTACCCGTCCCAGCAGGAAACCGCACAGGGCGCTGATCAGCGCCCCGGCGAATGCGCAGGCGAAGCCCAGCCAGGGCCCGAGCAGCAATCCGGCCGCGACCACCAGCAGGGTCAGCGGCGCCATCAGCAGGCTGGCGGCGACGAACGCCGCCAGCACCAGGGTCTCGCGGATGACAGGGGTGCGCGCCGTCTCCAGCCACGCCGCCAGCCGCTCGGGGGTCAGCCACTCGGCCAGCGGTGACCAGCGCCACGCGGCGGCGGCGGTCAGCAGCACGCCGATGAAGCCGAGAAACAGACCCAGCCGGCGGCGGCCGTGCCCATGCCGGGAGGCGGGTATGAAGCGGCGCACGAAGTAGTCGGGACTGATGGGCTCGTCGGGATCGATCAGCCCGCTGTCGGGCAGCCGTTCCGCCGCCGCCCCGCCGTCGCTCTCCAGCGGCCGCAGGCTGCGTCCCTTGCCGCGCAGCCGCTCCACAGCGGCCAGCAGGGAGCCCTGCCGGGTCTCCTCGGCGGCCACCGCGGCGGCCGGCCGATCGAGGTGCTCGCCCAGCAGCCGGTGGCGGAAGTTTCTCACCGCCTCGCGCGCCGCTTCCCCGGCGTCCGCCTCGAGGGCGAGGTCGCATTCGCTGTCGAGTCCCAGCGACCGGTCGCTGGTATTGGAGGAGCCGATGCGCAGCAGGCGATCGTCGACGACGAGCAGCTTCGCATGGACGCTGATGCACTCCTCCTCGCCCAGGCCCGGCTGGTGGGGGTGGTAGACCCCGAAACGGTGGTGGCGATCGGCTTGGCGCAGCGTCTCCAGGCGCCGGCCGCGGAGGGCGTCCATGGTGACCTGCTCCAGCCAGCCGCCGGTGTGCCGGGGGAGCACGAGCATGACCTCGGGCCCGTCGGGCTCCTGCAGGCGCCGGGCCAGCGCGCTGGTGAGCCGCTGCGAAGTGAAATACTGGTTCTCGATGTAGATCCAGCGGCGGGCGGCCTCGATCCCGTCGAGGTAGAGCCGCTCCACTTCCCGTACCGCCACCCGGTCTTCGTACTCCGGCAGGGTGCGGGCGATGGCGATCTCCTGATCCCGGAGCGCCGGCTCCACCGAGGGCGGCCAGGGATCGGTGCCGGTTGCCGGTGCCGGCGCGGGTGGCCGCCCGGGGCTGCCGGAGGCGTCCCAGCGCGCGCGGGCCAGCTCGCCCAGGGCGCGGGCCGCCGGACCGTCCACGGCCATCATCAGATCGTGGAACGGCGGGTAGGGCTTGCCGTCGGGATCGATGCGGCGGGGATCGTCCGGGCGATGCGCGGGGGTGTCCCAGCGCCAGCGGCTGAGGTCGATGCCGCCGGCGAAGGCCAGCCGGTCGTCCACCACCACCACCTTCTGGTGCTGGGAGCCACCGGGGGGGTGGCGGGAATCCAGCTGCAGGTGCAGCCGCGTGTGGCCCTGCAGGCGCAACCGCCAGCGCTGGAACAGTTCGCGCTCGGGAGTGTAGATGACGTGGAAATCCCAGATGAGCAGGTGGATTTCCAGCTCCGGGTTCCGCTCCAGCAGCCGGCCCAGGTACTCGGCCAGGGGGGGCGGATCGGGTTCGCCGGTGCCGGCACCCCGGCCCAGCGGCTCACGCCGATCGAAGTCCCAGCCGAGGATGAGGATGCTGTGGCGGGCCGCGTCGCATGCCTCCCGCAGCGCCTCGAAGTAGGCCGCCGTGTCGACGATGAGGCCGACCCGCGCGGCCCGCTCCAGACGCCAGCAGTTGACCCCGGGCCGCAGGATGGGCGCAGTCTCCGCACCCGCGGTCCCGTGGGGCGTGTCCGCCGTGGGGGTGTCCATGCCCATACCCTAGGCCGGGAACCGGCGGGGCACAACGAAAAAGGCCCGCATCGTTGCCGGTGCGGGCCCTTCGGAAACTGGTGGCCAGGGACGGAATCGAACCGCCGACACGGGGATTTTCAATCCCCTGCTCTACCAACTGAGCTACCTGGCCTGCGCGGAAGGCACGTATTAAACAGTGCGTCCTGCGTGGAGTCAAGACCCCGGCCGGGGCCTCACTGCCTGGGCGGCACGTACCCTTCGGGGGTGACGCCGCCTTCGCCGAACAGGAAGGCGACCATCTGCTCCTCGAGGAAGGTGCGCGCCTTGGGATCCATCATGCTCAGGCGGTATTCGTTGATGAGCATGGTCTGCTGGCGCTGCCAGGCGGCCCAGGCTTCCTTGGAGATGTTGTCGTAGATCTTCTGGCCGAGATCGCCCGGGTAGGGGGCGAAGTCGAGGCCTTCAGCCTCCTTGTGGAGCTTCTGGCATTTCACCGTGCGGGTCATGGGTCGTCTCCGTCAATTGCGCATGCCTTCCAGCAGGGCGCGCACGGGGGCGGCCAGGCCGGGTGGTTCGGAAAGGCCCACGTTATACCAGAGAGTGCGATCCGGTTCCAATACCCAGTGTGAGGGTCGGTTAATGGCGCCCTGCCAGGGGGTGAACTCCAGCCGGAAGTGGGTGAAGGTGTGGACCCGCGCCGGCCACGGCCGCCAGCTGCGCACCTCGCCATGGTAGCGCGCCCGGACCAGTTCCGTGGGGTCGGTGTCCCAGCCGCACTCCGGAAGGCTCCAGAGCCCGCCCCAGATGCCGGTCGGGGGGCGGCGCTCCAGGAGCACGCCGGCTTCCGGATCGGTGATGAGCAGCAGCCGGGTGCGGCGCACGGGCAGCTCGCGGCGCGGACGGGAGGCCGGCAGCTCCCCCTGGCGGCCTTCGGCACGGGCCCGGCAGCCGTCGCCCAGGGGGCAGTCGGCGCAGGCGGGGCGGCTGCGGGTGCAGACCGTGGCGCCGAGGTCCATGATGGCCTGGGTGTAGTCCCGAACCCGCGCGGCCGGGGTGCAGGCCTCCGCCAGCTCCCACAGCCGGCGCTGGACCGCGACGGTGCCGCTCCAGCCCTCCACGGCGGCCAGCCGGGCCAGCACCCGCTTGGCGTTGCCGTCCAGGATCGGGGCGCGGATGCCGTGGGCCTGGGCCAGGATGGCGCCGGCGGTGGAACGGCCGATGCCCGGCAGCGCCTCGAGCGCCTCCAGGGTGTCCGGAAAGCGTCCCCCGTGCCGCTCCACCACCTGGCGGGCGGCCTGGTGCAGATTGCGGGCCCGGGCGTAGTAGCCCAGTCCGGCCCAGTGGCGCAGCACCTCGTCCAGGGGGGCGGCCGCCAGCGCTTCCACCGACGGGAAGCGGGCGATGAAGGCCTCGTAGTAGGGGATGACGGTCGCCACCTGGGTCTGCTGCAGCATCACCTCCGAGATCCACACCCGGTAGGGCGTGGCGGGGTGCTGCCAGGGCAGGTCGTGGCGGCCGTGCCGGTCGAACCAGGCGAGCAGGGCCGCCGCCATCTTCCCCGGCGGCAGGGGCAGTCCGGCGGCGGCCACGGCGTCAGCGGAACAGGCCCTTCAGGCCGTCCTGGAGCTTCTCCTGCAGCTGCTCGGTGGCCTTCTGCTGGATCTCCTGCTTCTTCTCCTCGATTTTCCCCTGGGCGGCCTCCTTGAGCAGGCTCTCGGTGTCCAGGGCGTACTTGGGATTGTCGAAGCTTCCGCTCACCTTGATGGGGACGGTGACCCCGTGCAGCTGGTCCAGCTCCTTGCCGCCCTGGCCGGTGAGGGTGCCCACGATGGCCGCCTTGACCAGGTAGTCGATCCGCTCCCGGGGCAGGTCGGCGCTGCCGCTGCCGGTGACCCGCAGCAGCGGCGACTTGGCCAGGAGATCGTCGTTGCGGGCCACGCCGTCGGTGACCTTCACCGTGCCGGAGAGCTCGCTGAAGTCGGTCTGGTTGGGCTCGTTGCTGGGCGGCGCCGGCTGGCCCTTGAGGCGGGCGTCGGCCTCGCGCAGCATCTGGGCGATATTGACGCCCTTGACCGCGCCGTTGGTGAAGCGGAAGTCCGCGTTGCCGCTGAGGGTGCGCTTCATGGCCTCGGCGTCGTTGCCCGCGGCCCGCAGGGCGGCGTTCATCTCCGCCTGGCCGGTGAGCTTCTCCTCCTTGCCGGTGAGATCCCGCAGCAACGGGCCGGCCTGGACGCCCTTGAGGTGCTCGTCCAGCGCCAGCTGCAGCGACTTGCCGCGGCCGTCGAGGCGGATGTCGCCGTTGTAGCGGCCCTCGTACAGGGCGGCGTTGAGGGGATTCAGCTGCACCAGGCCATCCTTCGCCTTGACCTCGACGTTGATGTCGGTGGCGCTCAGCTTGGCGATCTTGAGGCTGCCCACATGGAACTTGCCCTGGATGTTGAGGGGCCGCAGCACGGCCGGGTCGATGCCCGCGGCGCCGGCGGCCGCGCCGGGGCTTCCGGCCTGCTGACCCTCCCGCGGCGGCGGGAGGTAGCGGTCGAGATCGATGGCGTCGAGCGCCAGGTCGAAGCGCAGCGCCTGGCTGGCGAAGTCGCTGACGCCGGCGCTGCCGGTGAGCGCGGTGTCGTCCAGGCGCATCTCCAGGCCGCTCAGCATCAGCCGGCTGGGGGTGGCCTCCAGGGCCGATTTCAGGCTGGCTTTCGACAGCACATTCCCGTCGGCGGTGTCGATGGCCGGCTGGCCCAGTTGCGCCAGCAGCTCCCGCGGACTGAACTCGCTCACCTCGAGCGTACCCTTGAACAACGGGGTGGTGGTGATGTTGCCGCCCTTCAGCGCGCCGTTCATCCGCAGCCCGTAGGCGGTGAGGGTGAGTCCGGTCACGTCCAGGGTCTGCTGCCAGAGGTCGGCGTCCACCTCGGCATTGAGCTGGACATCGGCCTTGCCGCCGGGCAGGGTCTCGCCCTGTGACTCCGCGCGCAGCTCCAGCCCCTTGACCGTGTAGCGGCCCTTGTCCGGCTGGGCATTCACCTCGCCCTTGAACGTCAGGTGGCTCTTCAGGACCGGAGCGCTGGAGGTGAGGTCGAGGCTCGCCTCGACGGGGAACGGGCGCCCGGGCACCAGCTCGCCGCTCGTGAGGTTGAGGTTCTCCACCGTCTGGCGGGTGCCGCTCTGGCGATCGTCCCAGACCACGCGGGCGTCGCTGAGCTCGATTCCGCCCACCGCCAGCGCGGCCACGGCCGGCGCGGGTTCGCCGGCGGGCTTCTCCTCCGCCGCGGCCCCGGCGCTCTCGGCGGGCACCAGGTCATCCCAGTTGCTGCGCCCGTCCTTGGCCCGGGCGAGGTTGAGCTGCAGCCCCTCGAGGGCCACGGTATCGATCTCCACCTCCTTCCTCAGCAGGGGCATCAGCTTGACCCGGGCCTGGGCGGCCTCGATGCGGGCGAAGGGTTCCTCGCCGAATCCCTGCGCGTTGCCCAGTTGCACCTGGCCCAGCTTGATGCCCAGCCAGGGGAAGACGGTGATGCCGATATCGCCGTTGATGGCGAGATCCCGGCCGGTGCGCTCCTTGACCACCGTGGTGAGCTGGTCGCGGTAGTCGTTGGGGTCGAAGAAGAGCGTGAAGTAGACCGCCAGTCCGGCCACGAGGAGGATGACGAGACCGATGACTCCACCGAGGATCTTGAGCAGGGCTTTCATTATTGTTGAACTCCATTTCCGGCTGTTTGCTTGAGGCTAGCAACGGGCTCCCGCGCAGGCAACCTGACCGCGCTCCGGGAAATCGGGATGTTGCAGTGCGGCGAGCGGAGGTCGATTTGATCATTCCCCGAACAGGTGTGATATTCAACTACAGGGGGGATGAGATGAGGAGGTCGATTGCAGCACCGGCCCCGGATGTATGCCAGATTGTGGTCTAACCCGTCGTCCAGGGGGGGGAGTGGTCTGAATGGCCGTGATTCCAGCTGTCCGCAACCCTCATGCGGGCTGGAATCCCGGGCTTGGTGCGACTCTCGCCCGTCCCGCCCGCCAGGAACACCATGGGCGTTGAACACCCGGGGCCACTGAGACCGGTCCGCAACCGGGCCGGAACCCTGACATCACTTGAGAAGGAGGCAGGGCGCATGAGTGACTACTGCGTTGTGCTTGCCGATGCAGCTCGGGCAAGGATCTTCACCCTCGAACCGGCGGCGCTGCCGGAGATGGAGTCCGGGCCCAACCTGACGGAGTATCACGACCTGGTAAACCCCGAGATGGAACAGGCCGACAAGGATCTCTGGAGCGAGATGAAGAGCGGGCGCAACCGCGCATCATCCGGGGCCGCCCACGGTTATGACGACCACCGGGAGAAGCATGCCGACGAGTTCGTCGCGCGCTTCGCCCGCCAGGTGGCGGACGACGTGGTCCGGGTCGTCAACAGCCGGAAGGCCAAGCACCTGGTGGTGCTGGCCGAGAAACGCATGCTCGGTTTCCTGCGCAACACCATGGGCAGCGGCCTCAATGGCGTGCAGGTGCATGAAGTGGCCAAGAATCTCAGCAAGCTCACCACCGCTGAGCTGCACAATCGTCTGGCGCAGGACGGCCTGCTGCCGAAGCGGCAGCGTCCCACCGGCTGAGGCGCCGGATTTCCCGGGCGGGCGGTTTGAGGACCGCCCGCCGTACCCACCACGGTAACCCCCCATGGGCTCGAATCCCTCTCCGAACAGTGGCCTGCTCTGCGCCTACCTGCTGGACGGTCACGGTGGCGGTGCGCTCCAGGACATGGATGGGGTGCGCCGCTGGCATCCTGGCGCCGGGACCCTGTGGGTGCACCTCGACTACACCAGCCCTGATGCCCGGGCCTGGCTGGCGGAGGAGAGCGGCATCGATCCGGTCATCGCCTCCGCCCTGCTCGCCGAGGAGACCCGGCCGCGGGCCCTGGCCGTCGGCGAGGGACTGCTGGTGGTCCTGCGCGGGGTGAACCTGAATCCCGGTGCGGACCCGGAGGACATGGTTTCGATCCGGCTCTGGTTCGACGGCGAGCGCATCATCTCCACCCGGCGCTACAAGCTGCTGGCCATCGCCGATCTGCGCGCCGCCATCGAGGACGGCGGGGGTCCCGAAACGCCGGGGGGGTTCCTGGTCCGCCTCGCCGAGGGCCTGCTGCTGCGCATGTCATCGGTGGTGCACGACCTGGATGGGGCGGTGGATGCCCTGGAGGAGGATGTGCTCAGCGCCGAAAGCCATGCCCTCGGCCCGCGCCTGTCCGGTCTGCGCCGCCAGGCCATCATGCTGCGCCGCTACCTGGCTCCCCAGCGCGAGGCGCTGAACCGGCTGGTGCTGGAGAAGGTGAACCTGATCGCGGCCAACGAGCGCGCCGAGCTGCGCGAGGTGGCCGACCGCACGTCCCGCTACCTGGAGGACCTGGACGCCGCGCGGGAGCGGGCGGCGGTGACCCAGGAGGAGCTCAACAGCCGCCTCTCCTCGCGGATGGAGCAGCGGATGTACCTGCTCTCCATGGTGGCGGCGGTGTTCCTGCCCCTGGGATTCATCACCGGCCTGCTCGGCATCAACGTCGGCGGCATCCCCGGAGAGGGAGTGGGCTGGGGGTTCCTCGCCGTCTGCACCCTCCTTGCGGCCGTGCTGGCGGGGCAGATGCTCTACTTCCGCCGCAAGGGGTGGATATGAGTTGCCGGTTGCCAGTGACCGGCAGCTTCACACAATCGGCAGCTCGGGCAGGATCTCGGCGCTCTGGACGTGTTCCTGGAACGCCTCCAGGTGCGCCTCCACCTCCCTGACGGCCTGGAAGCGGGCCACGTGGTAGAGCGCCTCGCCCTCGTTGACCAGGGGCAGATTGGCCCGGCCGATGACGATGCCCTCCACCGTGGAGATGACCTCCTCCTCCCGCTCGCCGAAGGGATCGGCCACGAGGCCCAGCACTTCACCCTTCGCCACCCGTGCGCCGAGGGGCACCTGGCTGCGGAGAATGCCGCCCTGGGGGGCGCGCATCCAGCTGCTGGAGCGGGCCACGTAGGGCTCCCGCGGCGGTTTCCTGCTGCGGCTCCGGGGCAGCATGCCCAGCGCGCGCATCACGTTGACGACCCCGTTCACCCCCACGCGGATGCCGAATTCGTCGAAACGCAGCGCCTCGCCCGCCTCGTAGAGCAGGGTGGGGATGCCCTTTTCGGCGGCCGCCTCCCGTAGTGAGCCGTCGCGCAGGTCGGAGTTGAGGATCACCGGCACCCCGAACAGGCGCGCCAGGCGCTCGGTCTCCGGGTCGTCCAGCTTGGCGCGGATCTGGGGCAGGTTGCTGCGGTGGATGGCGCCTGAGTGGATGTCGATGCCGTACTGGCTGTTGTCCACCACCTCGGTCATGAACAGGTTGGCCAGCCGGGCGGCCAGCGAGCCGCATTCCGAGCCAGGAAAGACGCGGTTCAGGTCGCGGCGGTCGGGTAGGTAGCGGGAGTGGTGCAGGAAGCCGTGCACGTTCACCACCGGCACGGCGATGAGGGTGCCGTGCAGCTTGTCGAGCGCCGGCAGTTTCAGCAGGCGCCGGATTACCTCCACGCCGTTGATTTCATCGCCGTGGATGGCGGCGCTGACGAACAGCCGCGGGCCGGCACGCCTGCCGCGCACCACCTGCACCGGCATGGTGATGGGCGCATGGGTGTAGAGGCGGGCGACCGGTACGTCGATGGTGACCCGGGACCCGGGGGCGATGTCCTCGCCGTTGATGAACAGGGGGCGCCTGGCCATGGTCCGGCTCAGCCCTTGCCCTTGGTGCGGGTGCGGTTGGGCTTGGCGTTCTTCTCGATGAACAGGATGATCTGGTCCGCCACGTCCTTGCCCGTGGCCGTTTCGATGCCTTCCAGCCCCGGGGACGAGTTCACCTCCATCACCAGCGGGCCGTGGTTTGAACGCAGGATGTCCACCCCGGCCACGTTGAGGCCGACGATCTTGGCCGCCCGCGCCGCGGTGGCCCGCTCGGCGGGGGTCAGGCGCACCAGGGCCGCGCTGCCGCCGCGGTGGAGGTTGGAGCGGAACTCGCCCTCCTTCGCCTGGCGCTTCATGGCCGCCACCACCCGATCGCCGATGACGAAACAGCGGATGTCGGCGCCGCCGGCCTCCTTGATGAACTCCTGCACCAGGAAGTTGGCGTCCAGCTCGCGGAAGGCGTCGATGAGGCTCTCGGCGGCCTTGTCGGTCTCGGCCAGCACGACCCCCTTGCCCTGGGTGCCCTCCAGCAGCTTCACCACCAGGGGCGCGCCTCCCACCAGGTCGATCAGCGCCTGGGTATCGTCCACCGAGTGGGCGAACCCGGTCACCGGCAGTCCGACCCCCTTGCGGGCGAGCAGCTGCAGGGAGCGCAGCTTGTCGCGGGAGCGTCCGATGGCCACCGACTCGTTCAGGGGGTAGACCCCCATGACCTCGAACTGGCGCAGCACGGCCAGGCCGTAGAAGGTGATGGAGGCGCCGATGCGCGGGATGACCGCGTCGAACCCCTCCAGCTGTTCGCCCCGGTAGTGCACGCCCGGACGCTGGCTGGCCACGTCCACCTGGCAGCGCAGGGGGTCGAGCACGACCATCTCGTGGCCCCGCTCCTGGCCCGCCTCGACCAGGCGTCGGGTGGAGTAGAGTTGGCGGTTGCGGGAGAGAATTGCAATCTTCATAGGCTGGAGGTTTCCTTTGTGCCGGCCCGGATTAGCGGGGTTTGCGGTGCTGAGGCGCCGGCGGGCGTCCGGTGAGGTATGAGCGGGCGGGGTGAACGCTGAAGTGGTTACCCAGCGCCGTGCGCCCGATGAGCAGCCGGAAAGTCATGGAATCGCGGTTGGTCAGCGTCATCTCCACCGGCCACTCGCGGCCGCCGAGCCTCAGGGTCGTGCGGATGATGTAGCGCTGCTCCCGGTGTCCGCCGGAATCGGAGACCCAGCGCCGGTCGAAGACGGGCGCGGTGCAGATGCGCTCGATGTCGGTGCGGCGCTGCAGGGGGTGGATGCCGAAGCGCACCAGGGCCACGCCGTTGTCCTCGTAAGGCTCGACGAAATAGGCGTGCAGCGTCGAGGTGCGGGCACCGGTGTCCACCTTGCCCTTGATGCGGCCGATGCCCAGTTCCGGCAGCGCGGCCCATTCGCGCCAGCCGAGCGGGACGGCTTCGGGGTTGAGTCGTTTGTCACCGGGCATGAACTGGCGGCTCTCATCGGTTCGCGGTAGCGGATGTACGGCGAGGCGCGGATTTTCACGCCTGCGCCATGCACAGTAAAGTCTAGTCACTCTTGGGGGCACATTCAGCGAGTCCCCGGCCTGCGGTCGCAACACCCGCTGAATGGAATCCCCGGGAGTGGCCGATATGCTGGTTCGCGGCTGCCCCGCGCCATTGCAGGAGACGGGGTTTCTGCACCAGGGTGAATCCGGCGTGGTCCGCCGGGGCATCTCCCCGGGCCATGAGTCCGGCAGCGGGAGGTTGAAGCGATATGGATCTCGGCGGGGAATTCCGGTGGGGGCGGGCGGGTACCCCCGGCATTCTGCTCGCGGCATGTCTGGTCGCCCTGTGTCCATGGCCTGCCGTGGCCGGGGCGGCGGATGCCCCTTACTCCATCGCCACCCCGGTGCGGCTCAGCGACGTTCCGGAGGCGGACGGCCGATTCATGGGGGTGCGCCTGCTCGGTGCCCTGCGCCTGTCCGCGGTCGAGCGTGACGGGCTGTACCTCACCGAGCTGTCGGGGCTGGCCTGGGACCGGGACGAGGCGCTGCTCTACGCGGTCAGCGACCGGGGCGCGGTATTCCACCTGCAGCCGGTGCTGCGCGCCGGGCGGCTGGTGGATGTGCGCCTGCTGGCGGCCCACCCCCTGCGCGGCGGCGACGGTGCGCCGCTGGCGGGTGCCTGGTCCGACGCCGAGGGCCTGGTGCTGGAACACGAGGCGGACGGGGAGCGCGGCAATACGACCCTGCTGATCTCCTTCGAGGGCCGTCCGCGGGTGGAGCGTTTCACGACTGACGGGAACCCGCTGGAGCGGCTGCGGCTGCCCCCGGCGCTGTCCGGAGTCGACAGCTACCGCGATCCCAACAGCGCCCTGGAGGCCCTCGTCCGGCATCCATCCCTGGGCCTGATGACCGCCCCCGAGCGCCCATTGGCCGGGATGGACGCACGCACGGTTCCCCTCTGTACCCTCACCGGCCGCTGCTGGGACTACCCCCTGGCGGATGCCCCGGGCAGCGCCCTGACGGCACTGGAGTCGCACCCCGATGGCGGGCTCCTGGCGCTGGAGCGGGCCTTCGTCTCCCTGTTCCGGCCGCTGGTCATCAGTCTGCGTCATGTCCGGCTGCCCGACGGACCAGGGCCGGTGAGCGTGGAGACGGTGGCGTCCTTCGACACCAGTCGCGGTTGGTTGGTGGACAACTTCGAGGGGCTGGCCTTCCACGAGGGACGGCGCTACTTCATGGTCAGCGACGACAACGGCAGCCCGCTGCAGCACACCCTCCTGGTCTATTTTGAGCTGCTGCCCTGAGGGCGGCGCCCTGCTGCTGTAGGGTCAGGTCCACAGCGGCATTGTGAATTGTCATTGAGAAACACTCCCCGCATGGAAACAATTCCTTGGAAAGCAACAAGTGTTGTCTTGTTGCAACAATCGCAGACATCATTCAAGACATTGTTTTGCATAATGTTCATGGATTGTCTGTTGCCAAATAAAACAACATCGGGGTTCATGGAATGAGAATCAGACATACGCTTATTGCATCCGCCGTTGCCCTGGCCCTGCTTCCCGCGTCGGGCGCATTTGCTGCGGATGATTCCGCGCTCGTATACGCAGGCAGCGTGGATGGTTATGTGGGCTACCGTTGGATTTCCAGCGATGACAGCGACGAGGTCGAGGACGATCACACGCCCACGTATGGCGCCGGCGCAGTGGTCAGCGTACCGCTGGGGCAGGCCCTGTCGGTCCAGTTCGACGCGCTGGGCGAGGCCAATGTCCTGGACAACGATTCCGATGACGATCCCTCGAGCATGGTGTCCGTCGGGGCGCACCTGAGCTACCGCAATGCCTCCACCATGCTGGTCGGCGCCTTTGCCGGCTACGGCATCGGCACCGTGACCGACAACGATGGCCACTCCAAGGCCGCCTACCTGGGGCTCGAGGGACAGTACTACTTCGATCCCGCCACCCTCTATGGCCAGGTCGGATACGTCAAGGGCCCCGGGGACGACGACGAGAGCGAGGGCTTCGACGACGGCGGCTGGTTCGGCCGTGTGGTGGGCCGTTACTTCATCTCCGATGACATCATGCTCGAAGGCGACGTGGCCTATGCCGACACCGACCAGTACGTTGACGGCGATGACGCGGGCGAGATCTGGGCGTGGGGCCTGAAGTACAAGCAGCGACTGGGGAAATCGCCCGTCTATGGCGTCATCGCCTACCGCGGCGCCAACTATGACTCGACCACGGAGGGTGATGTGGCGACCGAGCAGGTTCTCATGCTGGGCGTCAGCTTCGCCTTCGGGGCGGACAGCCTGAAGCACAATGACCGCAGCGGCGCGACCCTGGACCTGCCCCATTTCCTCCATCGCGCCAACATGTACTCGCAGACGCTGGATTGATTCACGGGTTGCCGAAGCCTGAAAACCGGAAACGGAAGGGGCGGCCATGCGGCCGCCCCTTCCGTTTCCGGGCGTGGTCCCCTCGATGAACCAAAAAAAAGCCCGCTGACTAGATGGGAGCGGGCTTCAATAGGGACTGCCAGATGGAGGATGACCCATAGGGTCAGGCAAATCGTATTCCCAACAGCGGGCGCAATGCGTTGCGAATCGTCAATCCGGGCAAAAAAATGCCCGCGCTGGGCGGGCAAGGCAAAAACTGCACCAGATGGAAAACTGACCGTGGAAATCGACGCCCATGCTATGCCGTGCCGGGCGCTCCGCGCTTGACCTGCCTCAAGTGGCGGGGTTGGCCGACGTCCGCCATGAACAAAAAAAAGGCCCGCCGGGCGACGGGCCTACACGGACTTCCCAGATGGAGGTTGGAGACGTGTGTCTCGGGTCCAAGGATAGGGGGAAACGGGCCCAACCCGTTTTGATTCAGATCAAGAATATTAGAAATGTCTGATGTATTCGGCGTGGTCCCGGCTGCAACCCCGCTACCTGAAAACAAAAAAACCGGCCCGAGGGCCGGTTGATCGTAGGCGATCCGTCGGGACCGCCAGTGGTTACTGGAGCGGGTGATGGGAATCGAACCCACGTTAGAAGCTTGGGAAGCTCCTGTTCTACCATTGAACTACACCCGCGAAGGCGTCTTATTCTATGCGAACCGGCGGGCAGGTCAATTCCCGGGGCGCGGGTTTGTTGCCGGCGGGTCTCAGGCCAGCTCTCCGTACAGCAGCTCCACCTCCTTGCGGTAGCGCTCCAGCACCTGCTGGCGCCTGGTTTTCAGGGTCGGGGTGAGCAGGCCGTTCTCCACCGTCCAGGCATCCAGCATGGGGACCACGCGCCGCACCTTGGCATAGCCGGGAAAATCGGCGAGCAGTTCGCGCATGTGCGTGATGAGCTGATTGCGCAGCCGGTTGTCCAGCAGGCTCGCCGGATCGAATGCGTCCAGCCCGAGCTGCCTGGCCAGCGTCACCCAGTGCTCGCCGTTGAGCACCACCAGGGCGCTCAGGAAGGGGCGTCCCTCGCCCAGTACCAGCACCTGGTCGAAGAGGGGATCCAGGGCGATGGCCGACTCCATGTCGCCGGGCGGCACCTTCTCTCCGTTGGAGAGCACCAGGATGTCCTTGATTCGCCCGGTGATGTAGAGGTGGCCGTGCTCGATGCGGGCCTGATCGCCGGTATGCAGCCAGCCGTCGCTGTCGATGGTCTGGGTGGTGGCGGCATGGTTGTTCCAGTAGCCCTGCATCACGCCGGGTCCCCGGACCAGCAGTTCGTCGTTCTCACCGATTTTCACCTCCACGCCGCGCAGGGGCAGGCCGACGCTGGCGGGTTCGTTGTCCTCGAGGGTGTTCACGCTCACCACCGGGCTGGTCTCGGTCAGGCCGTAACCCTGGAGTATGGGCAGCCCGAGCCCGATGAAGGTGCGGGCCACGGAGAAGGGGAGTGCGGCGCCGCCGCTCACGGCGACCCGCAGGCGGCCGCCGAGGCGGGCCAGGACCTTGTCGGCCACCAGCCGCCGCAGCAGCGGCCACAGCAGCAGTTGCGGCGAGAGCCAGCGGCTGGCGCGCCCCTGTGCCGCCTGGAAGCGGCGCCAGCCCACCACCGCGGCGGCCCTGAACAGGATGCGGGCGAGGGGCTTCTTCTCCAGTTGATCCGCGAGGCGGGCATAGACGCGCTCGTAGATGCGCGGCACCGATATCAGCGCCGTGGGACGGATGGTCTGCAGATCCTCGGCCAGTTGCTGGACCGAGCGGGAGAACGCCACCGTGGAGCCGGCCATCATCGGCAGGTAGTAGCCGCCGGTGCGCTCCAGGGTGTGGGACAGGGGCAGGAAGGAGAGGAAGGTGTCCTCGCGGTAGACCGAGACCATGGTCAGGCTGGCATGGGCGATGGAGAGCATGTTGTGGTGGCTCAGCATCACCCCCTTCGGCCGGCCGGTGGTGCCCGAGGTGTAGACGATGGAGGCCAGGGACTGGCTGCCGTGCTCGTCATGCCGCACTTCGTGCTCGCCGCGGGGGAGCCATTCATCCACGTGGATGACGCGGGGATCGTCGTCAGCGCCCCCCGCCTTGTGCTCCAGCACCAGCACCCGCCGCAGCGCGGGCAGGCTCTCGTCGGCCGAGCGCAGGCGGCGCCACTGGGTGTCATCCTGGATCAGGAGCAGCTTGGCGGCCGAGTCGTTGAGTATGTAGGCCGCGCTGTCGGGCCGGTCGTCGGTGTACAGCGGCACCACCACCAGCCCGAGTCCGAGGGCCGCCTGGTCGAATTCCACCCACTCGCGGCAGTTGCGCAGCACGATGGCGACCCGGTCTCCGGGCTTCAGCGCTTCCCGCGCCATGCCCGCCTGCCAGCGCGCCACCTGCCGGGCCACCTCGCTCCAGGTGGCGTCCACCCACAGGCGGTGGCGGCGGTCGAACTGGCGGTAGGCGACGCTGTCGGGCGTGCGGTGGATCCGTTCCCGGAACAGGCCATCCAGCGTGACGGCGGTCTCGACCGCGATGATGTCTTCATTCCACTCGTGCATGGGAATGCATTTCTCCAGAAAACGCCGGGTCTTGCAAGTGCCGCCCGATTGACCGCCCCGGCGGGGTCCCGGTACCCTTTGCGGTCATGGATATCACCGTCAACGGCCAGTCCCGCAGCGTGCCCGACGGCGCCAGCCTGGAGCAGCTCCTGGTTGAGCTCGGCTACACCGGTCGCCGGCTGGCCGTCGAGATCAACCGCGAAATCATACCCCGCAGCGCCCACGCCGCGACGCGCCTCCAGCCCGGTGACCGGGTGGAGATCGTGCAGGCAATCGGTGGCGGGTCGCCGTGCGGCACCGGGCCCGCCCGTTGCCCATGAGCCGCGGCCCGGCGCCCCCGTATGGGCAGGTACGGGCGTAGCGCGGTATACTCGCCCCTTTCGTTCCAGCCCTCAGCCTGTTCAGGATTCCAGCATGACCCAGGACGCACCGACCCCGGGCGACGACACCCTGACTGTCGCCGGCAAGACCTACCATTCCCGCCTGCTGGTGGGCACCGGAAAGTACAAGGACCTGGAGGAGACGCGCCAGGCCATCGAGGCCAGCGGGGCGGAGATCGTCACGGTGGCCATCCGGCGCACCAATATCGGCCAGAATCCGGGCGAGCCCAATCTTCTCGATGTCATCCCGCCGGATCGCTACACCATCCTTCCCAACACGGCCGGCTGCTATACCGCCGAGGATGCCGTCCGGACCTGCCGCCTCGCGCGCGAGCTGCTCGACGGCCACAACCTGGTGAAGCTCGAGGTGCTCGGCGACCAGAAGACCCTGTTCCCCGACATCACCGCCACCCTGGAGGCGGCGGAGATTCTCGTCCGGGAGGGGTTCGAGGTGATGGTCTACACCTCCGACGATCCCATCATCGCCAAGCGCCTGGAGGAGATGGGCTGCGTGGCGGTCATGCCGCTGGCCGCGCCCATCGGCTCGGGTCTCGGCATCCGCAATCCCTACAACATCCGTCTCATCCTCGAGAATGCCGGCGTGCCCATCCTGGTGGACGCCGGCGTCGGTACCGCCTCCGATGCGGCCATCGCCATGGAGCTCGGCTGCGACGGCGTGCTGATGAACACCGCCATCGCCGCGGCCGGCAACCCGGTGCTGATGGCCTCGGCCATGAAGAAGGCCATCGAGGCCGGCCGCGAGGCCTATCTCGCCGGCCGCATGCCGCGCAAGCTCTACGCCAGCGCCTCCTCGCCCATCGACGGTACTTTCTTCTGAGCCACGCTGGCGTGAGTGCGTGGGTGCGTGGGTGCGTGAATGCGTGAATGCGTGAGTGCGTGAGTGCGTGAGTGCGTGAGTGCGTGAATGCGTGAATGCGTGAATGCGTGAATGCGTGAATGCGTGAATGCGTCCATGGTTCGCCGCAATCACGGTCCCAGAGTCCAACCGAAGCCCCGGTGCCGAGATTTGCGTTGGCGATGACCGAAGCCCCCCCGAAACACCGCCCCATCCGCAGTTTCGTGCGTCGCGAGGGGCGCATGACGCCGGCCCAGCAGCGCGCCCTGGACGAGTTGTGGCCCGTCTACGGACTGGACCTGGAGAACTGTCCACTGGACCCGGAGGCGGTGTTCGGCCGCCGGGCGCCGCTGACGCTGGAGATCGGCTTCGGCATGGGGGATGCGCTGCTGGCCATGGCCGCCGCGGCACCGGACGCGGACTTCATCGGCGTGGAGGTGCATCGGCCGGGGGTGGGGTCACTGCTCAACCGGCTGCAGGCCGCCGGCGTCACCAACGTCCGGGTCTTCTGCGCCGATGCGGTGGAGGTGCTCGAGCGCTGTCTGCCCGCCGGCTCCCTCGACCGGGTCTGCCTCTTCTTCCCCGACCCCTGGCACAAGAAACGTCACCACAAGCGGCGCCTGGTCCAGCCGCCGTTCGTCGAACGGGTGCGCGGCCGGCTCGCGCCCGGCGGGGTTTTCCACCTGGCCACGGACTGGGAGGACTACGCCCGGCACATGCTGGAGGTGCTTTCCAGGTCCGAGGGGCTGCGCAATACCGCGCCCGATGGCCGCTTCGTTCCCCGGCCGTCCTACCGCCCGGAAACCAAGTTCGAGCGCCGCGGGATGCGGCTCGGTCACGGGGTCTGGGACCTGGTGTTCGAACGCGCCGGGTGAGAAGCGCCGCTTCCGCTCGTGCAATCCCTGTGCACGGGTGGCTGGCATCGCTGCGCAGATCCGGCACAATAGGTGCGGATGTCCCGTTCGCCGCTGCATGAGCCGGGCGTACTGCAATGTCCCCGCCGGCGCCTTCAGCCTCCCCCAAGGGGGCCGAATGCGCCTCCGCGGGCGCGCAGCACACTGGAAGAGGCGTGAAACCGAGGATGAGCAATGCCGGATAAGCACCACGATGACAGTCTGCAGGAGAGGCTGGTCCGCCTGCGTCAGGCCTACTTCAAGGATCTGCCCCGCAAGCTCCAGCGCATCGAGTCGGGCTGGGAGCGGCTCTCCGGAACGCCCGTCACCGGGGAGCGCCTGAAGGACCTCCGCCAGCAGGTGCACAACCTGGCCGGTTCCAGCGGGACCTTCGAATTCCCCGGCCTGAGCCGGGCGGCGCAGGAACTCGAGCTGATGATCGGCTCGGTGCTGGATCAGGAAACACCGCTCACCAAGGCGCAACGGGACAAGCTGCAGGGCCGGATGGAGGCGCTGGCACAGGTTGCCCGTGACACCGACCCCGACGAAACCGCCGACAAGTTCGTGCACAACATCACCGAACCCCTGGTCGGCCCCGAGGGCAGCGGCCTGCTGTTCATCGTCGACGACGACCCGGACGTCAGCGGCTACCTCGGGCAGAATCTGCGTGCCCACGGCTTCGAGGTGCGCCAGCTGCAGACATTGAAGAGCCTGCAGGAGGCGGTCGAGGAGGAGCACCCGGCGGTCATCCTCATGGATATCATCTTCCCCGAGGGTGAGCTGGCGGGAGTGGAGGCCATCGCCGAGCTGCGCAAATCGATGGAAAACCCGCCCGCGGTGCTGTTTCTCTCTTCCCGCAGCGACATGATCGCCCGCCTGGAGGCCATGCGCGCCGGCGCCGACGCCTATCTGACCAAGCCGGTGGACATCCCCACCCTGGTCAGCAAGCTGAGCCTGTTGATCTCTCCCTCCGCCCAGGCCGAACCCTACCGGGTGCTGGTGGTCGATGACGATCGCAGCCAGGCGCTCTACTGCGCCGCCATCCTCAAAAAGGCGGGCATGCTGCCCGAAATCATCACCGATCCCATGACGGTGATGGGGATCCTGGATACTTTCGTGCCGGACCTGATCCTGCTGGACCTCTACATGCCCAAGGTGGGCGGGCTGGAGCTGGCCTCGGTCATCCGCCAGCGGGAGGACCTGGGCGACATTCCCATCGTGTTCCTCTCGGGAGAGACGGACGCGGAGAAGCGTTTCGCGGCTCTGAGCCTGGGGGCGGACGATTTCCTGACCAAGCCCATCACGCCTCCGCACCTGGTCTCGGCGGTGCGCAATCGCATTCTCCGTTCCCGCGCCATGCAGGCCAAGCTCAAGCTGCTGGCGCGCCAGGATCGCCTGACCGGGCTGTACAACCGCGACTACCTGCTCTCCCAGCTGGAAAGGATCGTGGATCAGGTTGTGGCCGGCGGCCTGGGCCGGGCGCTGGTCTACCTGTCCATCGACAACTTCAAGGAGCTGAGTGCGCGGCTGGGCATGCGCGGTGGCGACCGGGTGGTGGCCGGCGTGGCCGAGCAGGTACGTCGCGCGGCACGTGCCGGGGACCTGCTGGGGCGTTACAGCGGCGCGTCGTTCATCGTCGCACTGCGCAGCCCCGATCTGGATGCAGCCCGGATCTGGGCGGACGGGCTGCGTGCGCAGGTGGAGCGGAACATCATGGACACCGGGCCGCAGAGTGTCTCGGTTACCGTGAGCCTGGGCATCGTCGGCCTCGGCAGCACCGTCCCGGATGCGGCCACCGCCGTCATGCAGGCGAACCAGGCCTGCCACACGGCCCAGGAGCTCGGCGGCAACCGGGTCCAGGTCTACCAGGCCACAGAGGGCGTGAGCCTGCGTGCCGATGCCGAGCAGGGCTGGGTCAAGCGGGTGGAGGCGGCGCTCAATGAGGACGGCCTGCGCCTGGTCTACCAGCCCATCGTCAATCTGCATGGTGAGCAGGCGCCCTTCTACGAGATCTTCGTGCGCCTGCTCGACGAAGAAGGGGCGGAGGTGCCGGCGGCGCGCTTCATCCCGGTCGCCGAGCGCAACGGCCTGATGCCGCGGGTGGATCGCTGGGTGCTCCAGCACGCCGTGCGTGCGGCCGCCGGGCAGCATCGCAACGGCAACCCGGTGCGGCTGTTCGTGACCCTGTCGGCCACCACCGTGGGCGACACCGGCCTGCTCGCCTGGGTGGCGGATATCCTGAAGGAGGCGCGTCTGCCCAACGAGGCCCTGGTCATCCAGTGCAGTGCGCGGGATGCCGAGGACCGGCTCAAGCCGGCGCGGGAGCTCATCGACGGTTTGCACGACCTGGGCGTGGCAACCGGCCTCAGCCATTTCGGCGGTGGCGGCGCCCCGCTGAGCCTGCTCAACCACCTCAATCCCGATTACATCAAGTTCGACCAGCAGCTGGTGCGCGAGTCCCTGGCGGAGAGTCGGCCCGGAGCCACCCTGCGGGAACTCATCAGCACCACCCGGGCGCTGGGCAAGCAGAGCATCGTGCCGTTCGTGGAGGAGGCCGCCACCCTGGCCACTCTCTGGAGCTGCGGCGTGGACTACGTCCAGGGCTACTTCGTGCAGGGCCCCGATGCCCACCCCGACTACGACTTCGTCAGCGCCACGCTCTGAACTCCCCCGCTGCGAAGGCGCGGAAAGACGGAAAGACGGAAAGACGGAAAGACAAATTAGACAGGATTTACAGGATTAACAGGATTGTCCATTTTCACTTCTTTCAGCCGTTGGCGGTGGTGGCCGCCGCGGCCGGGCACTCCTGGAAGATGCGCTGGGCGCAGGTGGCGCAGCGGCCCGCGTCCAGCTTCGGCACGATGGCGCGGATGGCGTCGGCCTTGCTCGAGAACATTTTCTTCACGCCGATGGTTTCGATCTGCCCTCCGCGTACCAGCACCTCCCGCACCGCGGCCTTGGCGCCGCTGATGTAGAGCGCTCCGCCCAGTTCGCGCAGACGCTTGGCTTCGGCTGCCAGGGTCTCGGCGCCGGCGGTGTCGATGAAATTGATGCCGTTGGCCACCAGCAGGAGATTGTTCTGTTTCGGCGGCGACTCGCAGATGCCCTGGAGGGTGGTGGCGACGTGGTCCACCGCGCCGAAGAAGAGCGAACCGTCGATGCGCGCGATCTTCAGCTGCGGGCACTCCTTCGCCTGGGTGCGGCTGATGTTGACCATCTGCCGGGCCGGGTGCTTGGGATCGGGCGCGAGGCTGACGATGGCGGGCCGGGAGGTGCGGCGGAGGTAGAGGACCAGGGACAGCATCACCCCGGCGTAGATGGCGAACTCCAGATCCAGGAACAGGGTGGCGAGGAAGGTGACGGCCATCACCGTCGCCTCGCGGCGGCTGGTGCGGATGATGGAGCGGAGGTGGTGGAAGTCGATGAGGTTCCAGGCCACCAGGAGGATGATCCCGCCCATGGCGGCGATGGGCAGGTAGGCGGTCAGCGGCGCCACCAGGAGCAGGATCAGCGCCAGCGCCAGCGCCGCGAACACCGCGGACAGGGGCGTCTGGGCGCCGGCGGTGTAGTTCAGCCCGGAGCGGGTGAAGGAGCCGGAGCCGGCGTAGGCGGAGAAGAAGCTGCCCACCACGTTGGAGAGGCCCTGGCCGATGAACTCCTGGTTGCCGTCGATGCGCTGCTGGGAGCGGGTGGCGATGGCGCGGCCGATGGAGACCGCCTCGATGAGGCCGAGCAGGGCCACGGCGAGCGCCTTCGGCGCCAGGTCGCGCACGGTGGCCCAGGAGAGGTCGGGCAGCGACAGGGGCGGCAGGTGGGCCGGCAGCTCGCCCACCAGCTGGACGCCGTGATCGGGTCCGTTCAGTCCGATTCCGAGCAGGGTTCCGAACACCATGGCGATGAGCATGCCCGGCAGGCGCGGGCGCCAGCGGCGGATGAGCAGCGCGATCGCCAGGGTGACCATCGCGATGGCGAGCACGTAGAGATTGGTATCCGGCAGCTGCCGCAGGAGCACCCACCAGGTGTGCAGGAAGGTCTCGCCGCGCGGCACCGGCACCCCCAGCACATGCTTGAGCTGGCTGGTGGCGATGAGGATGGCCGCGCCGGCGGTGAAGCCCACCACGACGGAGTGGGAGACGAAGTTCACCAGGGTCCCCAGCCGGGCCAGGCCGAAGGCGAGCTGGTAGGCGCCCGCCAGCAGGGTCAGGGTCAGCGCCATCTGCACGTACTGGGGCGTGCCGGGCTCGGCGAATCCGCTCACCGTGCTGAACACCACGATGGAAATGGCCGTGGTGGGGCCGGAGATCAGGTGCCAGGAGGAGCCGAACAGCCCGGCCACGATGGGCGTGACGATGGCGGTATAGAGGCCATACTCCGGCGGCAGACCGGCGATGAGGGCGAAGGCCACGCCCTGGGGCAGCACCACGACCGCGTTGGTGAGGCCGGCGATGAGGTCAGCCTTGAGGGTCTCGCGGGTGACGCGCGGCCACCAGCGCAGGAACGGCAGCAGGCGGACCCACAGCAGGCTGCAGCAGGGGGCGGAGGCGGTGGTCTTGGTCGACATTGCGGTGATCCGGGTGAAGCAGGGAAAGTGGTGTACGGGCGCGCACGCATCCCACATGCGGCTGCCAAGGATAATTCAATCGCCGCTGCCATGCCCATAGCGTTCTCTTATGTTGCGGCGCGGCTTACTTTATTGGACCCTGTCGCCCAATGTGAAGATAATGTCAAAATTTTATAATCCACTAAATTCACCTGGAATTGCAGGGGCACGGTATCATTCATGGAGACACTCACCCTTAGCACCGAGATGATCTGGGTGCTGGTCATCCTGGCCTTCACCATCTATCTCTTCGTGTCCGAGGTGGTCGCCGTCGATGTCGCGGCCATCAGCATCATGGTGCTGCTCGGCCTGACCAACCTGGTGGGACCCTGGCTGGGCCTCGAGCAGGGGCTGGTGCCCGCGACCCAGTTGTTCAACGGCTTTTCCAGTAATGCCGTGATCTCCATCATCGCCGTGATGATCATCGGCGCCGGCCTGGACAAGACCGGCGTGATGGGCAAGTTGGCCGGCTTCATCCTCAAGGCGGGCGGTTCCACGGAAAAGCGCATCATCCCCATCATCTCCGGCACCGTGGGCTTCATTTCCAGCTTCATGCAGAACGTGGGCGCCGCCGCGCTGTTCCTGCCGGTGGTGAGCCGGATCTCTTCCCGCACCGGCCTGCCCATGTCGCGGCTGCTCATGCCCATGGGCTTCTGCGCCATTCTCGGCGGCACGGTGACCATGATCGGTTCCAGCCCCCTGATCCTGCTCAACGATCTGATTCTCACTTCGAACAAGGCGCTGCCGGCGGGCGTGGAGCCCATGCAGACCTACAGCCTGTTCGCCGTCACCCCCATCGGCATCGTCCTGGTCCTCACCGGCATCATCTACTTCGTGCTGGCCGGCCGCTTCGTGCTGCCCACCGTGAAGAGCGAAACCGGCAGCGCCGGCGCGACCATGAAGTACTTCGAGGACCTCTATGGCCTCGAGGGCTCCATGTACGAGCTGCGCATTCCCGACGACTCCCCGCTGGTGGGGATGGAGGTGGGCGATCTCGAGCAGCGCTACAACGTCCCCTTCCTCCTCGCACTGCACAACGCCAACGAGGAGGTACGGGTGGCGCCGCCGCGGGACATCCGCATCACCGGCGGGGCGCTGCTGGCGGTCATGGGACCGGACGAGCAGGTGGCGGAGTTCGCCCGCGAATACGGCCTGAAGCTGCGCCCGGAGCTGGAGGAGTTCGTGGAGGCGATGAACCCCACCCGCGCCGGAATCGCCGAGGTGGTCATCCCGCCCGGTTCGCGTCTCATCGGCCAGACCCTGTCCGAGCTGCGCATGCGCAAGACCTTCGGTCTCAGCGTGCTGGCCGTGTTCCGCCAGCACGAGGTGATTCGCGGCATCCTCCGCAACCTGACCCTCGAGGCGGGCGACACCCTGGTGGTCCACACCCGCTGGAGCGACCTCATCCCGGTGTCGAAGGATCGCAACTTCGTGGTGGCCACCGACTTTCCCCGCGAGGAGCTGCGGCCCCACAAGGTGGTGCCGGCCATGATCTTCTTCCTCATCGCGCTGTCGCTGGTCCTGTTCACCGACCTGCGCCTCTCGGTGGCCCTGCTGACCGGGGCGCTCGGCATGATCGTCTCCGGGGTGCTGAAGATCGAGGAGGCCTATGAAGCGGTAAGCTGGAAGACGGTGTTCCTGCTCGCCAGCCTCATTCCCCTGGGACTCGCGGTGGAGACCACCGGCACCGCGGCCTGGATCGCGCAGAAGGTGCTCTCGGTCATGGAAGGCGTGCCCATCTGGGGGCTGCAGGCGGCCATCGCCGCACTGGCCACCTTCTTCACCCTGGTGATGTCCAACGTGGGCGCCACGGTGCTGCTGGTGCCCCTGGCGGTGAACATCGCCCTGGGGGCCGGCGCCAACCCGGCGCTGTTCGCCCTCACGGTGGCCATCTCCACCTCCAACTCCTTCCTCATCCCCACCCACCAGGTGAATGCGCTGATCATGGGTCCGGCCGGCTACCGCGTGAAGGACTTCATGCGCGCCGGCGGCGTGATGACGGTGCTGTTCCTGGTGGTGGAGATGGTGATGCTGAATATCGTCTTCTGAACCGCCACCCGGGCCTCCGGGCCCGGGCCTGCCCTCCGAGGCAAAAAGTCAGCCATCTATGGGTGCAATCCGCAGGATCCGGTCCAGCCGCAGCTCCAGCGCTTCGCCTGTGTGCGTCTCCGCCTGCAGGTACTCCGCACCCTGGCGCGTCTGCAGGTCCTTCGGCAGCAGCACTTCCTGGTGCAGGTTCCCCTCCACGTCGCGCCAGGCCGTGCGCAGCCGGTCCCGGTGCATGATGTGCAGCTCCAGCTCCGAGTAGACATCGCAGCCGATGGGCGTGTAGTCGTCGCTCATGACAGTCTCCCGCACGGATGGATGACCCTTTAAAGACTGCCACAGAATGGAGTGAAGGGTGATCCGTGTTCCGTTTTCGGTTTTCCGTCAGAACACCGGCCGCACTATTACAGAATGATTGATGCGTCATGAGTAATCCGGGATCCGGCACCATCCGGAACACGGAACACGGAACACGGAACACGGAACACGGAACACGGAACACGGAACACGTTCCTCACCTCAGCCATCCCCCATGAACCGCAGCAGCACCTCGTTGAGGTAGCGCAGGCCCAGCGGGGTGGGGGCGAGGCGCTCCGGGTCGGGCACCAGCAGCCCGTCGGTGCGGGCGCGGGAGAGGGCGGGCTCCAGGGTGGCGGGCGATTGCCCGGTGCGCGCCCCGTAGAGCGCGGCGGGCACGCCGTCGGTCAGGCGCAGGGCGTTCATCAGGAACTCCAGCGGCAGCTCGGCGGGTTCCACCCCGTGCGGGTTGACCGTCGCGGCCGGTGTTCCCGCCCGCTCCAGGTACTCCCGTGGATGGCGCGGACGCGAGTCCCGGGTGACGCGGCCGCTGGCCGGATCGGTGAGCTTGGCGTGGGCGCCGGCACCGATCCCCAGGTAGTCGCCGAAGGTCCAGTAGTTGAGGTTGTGGCGGCAGCGCCGTCCGGGGCGGGCGAAGGCGGAGACCTCGTAGCGGCCGTAACCCGCGTCCGCGATCCGCCCCAGCCCCGCCTCGTGCATGTCCCAGAGGATGTCGTCGCCGGGCAGGGGTGGGGGGGCATGGGCGAAGGGGGTGTTGGGTTCCAGGGTCAGCTGGTACCAGGAGAGGTGCTCGGGCTCCAGGGCGAAGGCCGCCTCCAGGTCCTCCAGGGCCGCGGTCAGCGACTGCTCCGGCAGTCCGAACATGAGATCCAGGTTGAGGTTTTCGAAGCCGGCGCGCCGCGCCGCGGCCACGGCATGGCGGGCCTCGCCGGCGTCGTGGATGCGGCCCAGGGCGAGCAGGGCGCGGTCGTCCAGGCTCTGCACCCCCAGGGAGAGGCGGGTCACGCCGGCGGTCCGGTAGCCGCTGAAGCGACCCTGCTCCACGGTGCCGGGGTTGGCCTCGATGGTCACCTCGATATCCGGCGCCAGGCCCATGCGGGCGGCTATTCCGTCCAGCAGGGCGCCGATGGTGGCGGGCTTCAGCAGGCTCGGCGTCCCGCCGCCGATGAATATGCTCGCCAGCGGGCGGCCCGCGGCGGCGGGCAGCGAGGCGTCCAGGTCGCGCAGCAGCGCGGCGAGGTATTCAGGCTCCGGCAACGCCCCGTCCCGGGCGTGGGAGTTGAAGTCGCAGTAGGGGCACTTGCGCACGCACCAGGGGATGTGCACGTAGAGCGCCAGGGGCGGGGACACAGCCCGGGATGCCGGGTGCGGTTCAGGGATCATGGATAAATCTTGACTGTACAGGTTGGTAAATTATAGGGTACCACCCACCATCGGGACAGCCGGCCCCGCAGCCGGAGCCGCAAGCACGGAGTCAGAAATGAGTGATTTCAACGAAGACGACCTGAATTTGAGCAGCGGCATCGCCGCTTTCGAGGCCAAGCACTTCGGTCGCGCCGCCCAGCTGCTCTCGCCGCTGGCGGAACAGGGCAACCCCGAGGCCCAGTACCGCATGGCGGTCATCCAGCAGAACGGCCTGCTGGGAGCGCCGCACCCCGACGAGGCATACAGGCTCATGAAGGCCGCGGCCGAGGCCGGCCACGCCCTGGCCCAGCATGGCCTCGGGTTCATGTACATGGAAGGGGAGTGCACGGAGCAGAACGCCGCCGAGGCGGTGAAGTGGTTCCAGCTCGCCGCCGACCAGGGCCTGGCGGGCTCACTGACCACGCTCGCCATGATGTACCAGGAAGGCCGCGGCGTGGAACGGAACGACGCAGAGGCCAAGCGCCTCTACAAGCTGGCCGGCTTCGACATGTAGCCACACCCGAACTCACCACGAAGGTACGAAGGACACGAAGAAAAGACTGTTTATCCGCAGATTACGCCGATTACGCAGATAAAGTGTGTTTAAAGGCGCATCAGCTGACGCAAGGCTGCTCAGCCAGCCGGAAACCGCACCTTCAACAGATCTACAGTGGCCGTTGGTGAAAACCATTCATCTAAAAAAATCTGCGTAATCTGCGGATGGATTCTTCTTTCGTTTTGCTTCGTGCCCTTCGTGACTTCGTGGTGAAGTTCAACCCTTGAGCCGGGAGACGAGCTGGCGCAGGGCCTGGCCGCGGTGGCTGAGGGCGTTCTTGACGTCCGCGGGCAGTTCGGCGGCGGAGCAGATGTGGGTGGGGACATGGAAGACGGGGTCGTAGCCGAAGCCGTTCTCGCCCACCGGTTCGAACAGGATGCGTCCCTCCCAGGTGCCCTGGCAGATGATGGGGGTGGGATCGGAGCCGTGACGCATGTAGACCAGCAGGCACTGGAACCGCGCCGCGCGCTCCGCCTCCGGTATCTCCTGCAGGGCTTCCAGCAGCTTCTCCACGTTGGCCGCGTCGCCGGCCCCCACACCGGCGTAGCGGGCCGAGTAGATGCCCGGGGCGCCGTTGAGCGCGTCCACCTCGATGCCCGAGTCGTCGGCGATGGCCGGCAGCCCCGTGTGCAGGCTGGCGTGCCGCGCCTTGAGGATGGCGTTCTCCACGAACGTGAGCCCCGTCTCCTCCACCTCCGGCACCCCGAACTCGCCCTGGGGATGGACCTCGATCTCCAGGTCGGTCAGCAGTTCGTTGAACTCCCGGATCTTCCCGCGGTTGTTGCTGGCCAGCACGATGCGCTTCATGGTGTCCGCTCCGATTCCGTTCCCACTGGTGAGCCGATCATGCACCGCCGTGCAGGCCGAGGCAAAGGGGGCCGATGACAGCCGCCGGCTTTCAGTCGCCGGTTTCCAGAAAATTCATCGCCCAGGGTTTGCGCGGGTGTGTCAGAGGGCTATGCTCGCGCAGGCAACCAGTATCCGGCGGCCACTGGCCACCGGCAACTGGCAACTGGCAACTGAAACGACACGGAACGTGACATGAGCGGAGAAACCCAGCTCCTGGCCGCCTTCGTGGTGGGGCTCCTCGGCGGAGTCCACTGCGTGGGCATGTGCGGGGGCATCGTGGGCGCCCTGGTGTTCGGGCTGCCGGAGGAGCGGCGGCGGGAACTGGGCGGCCTGATGCCGTTCCTGCTGGCCTACAACGGCGGCCGCCTCATCAGTTACACCGTCGCCGGCGCGCTGTTGGGCGGGGTGGGGTGGCTGGCGGCCAACCTGACGCTGGTTTACCGGGCCCAGCAGGCGCTGGCGGTGGTGGCCGGCCTGTTCATGGTGGCGCTCGGCTGCTACCTGGCCGGCTGGTGGATGGGGCTGCGGCGGCTGGAACGGGCGGGGGGATACGTCTGGAGGCGCATGGAACCCATCGGCCGGCGCCTGCTGCCGGTAGCCAATGCCCCCCATGCCTTCCTGCTCGGGCTGCTCTGGGGCTGGTTGCCCTGCGGCCTGGTCTACAGCGTGCTGGTCTGGAGCATCTCCGCCGGCAGCGCGGTGAGCGGCGGCCTGCTGATGCTCTCCTTCGGGCTCGGCACCCTGCCCACGCTGCTGGCCGCCGGGGCCTTCGCCGGGCGGTTGTCCGCCTTCGTCCGCCGGATCTGGGTCCGGCGCCTGGCCGGCGGAACGGTCGTGCTCTTCGGGCTCGTCACCCTGGCCCAGGCGCTCCTGGTTCCCGCGGCCGCCTGACCCGGTTCGCCGTTCCGCGGTCCCGCCCGGTGCGGGTCGGACGCGCCGGGCGGAGGCGCCGCGATGGTTCCTGCCTCCCGCGGCCGCTAGTCGGTGAAGAACTGCTGGCTGAAGCGAACGTCCGCGGTTTCGGTGCCGCCTCGGGGCTGCACCGCGAGGACGAAGTCCAGGGTCTGGGTGTCGTGAATGCGGAACTCGGCCAGGTAGTAGATGGCGGTTCCCTCGCGCACTTCACGGAACTCCAGCGGCATCTCGCCGCCCGTGGGCAGCGTGGCATGGCCGCTCACCACGGCGCTGGCGGGCTCGCCGGTGGTGCCGGGCACCTCGCGGATGACCGCCACGTTGACCACGCCCTGGTAGCGGCTGCGCAGGATGCCGTGCTGGTTCGCCACCTCGGGGGTGAGGGTGCTGGCGTTGAAGGCGTTGTAGTGGATGGTGTAGTCACCCAGTGCGAGACTCCGTTCGGCCTGTGCCGACCAGGGCAGCAGGGCCAGGGCGGCTGCAGCGAGCAGCGTGGTCAAGCCGCGTCTGTTCATGGCGGGTTCCTCCTCCTTGGGCGGGCCTTTGGCGCGTGTCCGATGTCCGCGCCGCAGTGCGGTTTCTATAAAGGATAGACCCGGAGACGGCGGAAAAGCTTCCCCCGTCTCCGTTGGCCGTGACTCAGCGGGTGAAGCGGTAGATGGCCACTTCCCCCAGGAGATTGGGCAGCAGGCGCATGCCGAGGCTGGTGCGATGGGCGTTATCCACCACGGTGCGTTCCAGGATGCGGATGTTCTTCTGCCGGCACAGCGCCTCGAAGTCGCGGAAGGTGCACAGGTGGATGTTCTGGGTGTCGTACCAGGGGTTGGGCAGGGTGCGGGAAACCGGCATGTGCCCGCCCAGCGCCAGCTGCAGCCGGCACTGCCAGTGGCCGAAGTTGGGGAAGGTGACGATGCCCTCGCGCCCCACCCGCAGCATCTCCGTGAGCAGCCAGGCGGGGTAGTGGACCACCTGCAGGGCCTGGGTCATGACCACGACGTCGAAGGAGTCGTCGTCGAAGTACTGCTGCAGGCCGTCATCCAGGTTGGAGTGGATGACGTTCAGCCCCGCGTCGATGCAGGCGATGACGTTGTCCGGGTCGAGCTCGAGGCCGTAGCCGGTGACCTGGCGGGAGTCGCGCAGGTGGCGCAGCAGGGTGCCGTCGCCGCAGCCCAGGTCGAGGACGCGGCTGCCGGGGCGGATCCATTCGCTGATGAGCTGCAGATCGGTACGCAGTTCCATCTCAGGCCCCCACCTCGTCGGCCACCCGGCGCATGTAGGCGTGGAACACGTCCAGGTACTTCGGCAGCGGCATCAGGAAGGCGTCGTGACCCTGGGTGGCCTCGATCTCGGCGTAGGAGACGTTGCGATCGGCGTCCAGCAGTCCCTTGACGATCTCCCGCGAGCGCTCCGGCGCGAAGCGCCAGTCGCTGGTGAAGGAGACCACCAGGAAGCCGCAGCTGGCCCGGCGCAGGGCGGTGGGCAGGTCGTTGCCGTAATCCGCCGCCGGGTCGAAGTAGTCCAGCGCCCGGGTCATCAGCAGGTAGGTGTTGGCGTCGAAGCGCTCCACGAAGCTCTCGCCCTGGTAGCGCAGGTAGCTCTCCACCTGGAACTCCACGCCGTAGCCGAACTGGAGCTTCTGCTCCCGCAGCTCGCGGCCGAACTTGGCGCCCATGGACTCGTCGGAGAGGTAGGTGATGTGGCCCAGCATGCGGGCCAGCATCAGCCCGCGCCGGGGTACCACGCCCTGTTCGTAGTAGCGCCCGTCATGGAATTCCGGGTCGGTGAGGATGGCCTGCCGGGCCACCTCGTTGAAGGCGATGTTCTGGGCCGAGAGCTTCGACGCGGCGGCGATGACCACGGCGTGGGCAATCCGGTCGGGGTGGTCGATGGCCCACTGCAGCGCCTGCATGCCGCCGAGACTGCCGCCGATGACCGCCGCCCAGCGATCGATCCCGAGCGCCTCGGCGAGCCGCTGCTGGCTGTTGACCCAGTCCTTCACCGTGACGATGGGAAAGTCCGGGCCGTAGAACTGTCCCGTGGCGGGGTTCGGCGTGTTGGGGCCGGTGGAGCCCTTGCAGCCGCCGAGATTGTTCACGCTGACCACGAAGAAGCGGTTGGTGTCGATGGGCTTGCCCGGACCGATGGCCGTATCCCACCAGCCCGGCTTGCGATCCTCGGGGCTGTGGTAGCCGGCGGCGTGGTGGTCGCCGGACAGCGCATGGCAGATGAGAATCCCGTTGCTGCGCGCGGCGTTCAGCTCGCCATAGGTCTCGTAGACGAGGTCGTAGCTCTCCAGCACCCGCCCGGAAACGAGCTCCAGCGGCTGGTCGAAGTGCTGCCGGGCCGGCGTGACCAGGCCGACGGAATCGGATGGGAAGGGTTCGGGCATCCTGCGTGGTATCAGCTGGCCGGTGGCAATTGCAAAGGCGAAAGTCTAATGGACCCCAATCCGCCCAGCAAGGGAGGCATTGTCCGGGCTGACCGCGGCAGCTCGCCGGGAACGGGTTTCAGTGCACCGCCTCCCTTATCCTTTATCCATTGTCCGTGCCCCGGATCTCGACGCCGTATCCAGGGGCGGGGGCAGCAGCCCGGGATTGGTGACCACCAGGTGCTTCTGCCGCCCCTGCTCGCCGCTGGCCACCCGGACCCGGCTGCGGGGCACGCCGAGCAGCTTGGCCAGGAATTTCACCAGGTGGGCGTTGGCCCGGCCCTCCACCGGCGGGGCGGTGATGCGGACCTTGAGCCGATCGCCCTGGATACCGGTCACCTCGTCGCGGCTGGCGCGCGGCTGGATGTGGAGGAACAGGTGCAGCTCGTCGTCCTCCCAGCGGTACCAGCTCATCCCAGCGCCAGCCCCCGGCCCAGGTCGGCGATGGGGGCCACCAGCAGCATGGAGGTGAGCTGCAGCAGGACGAGCACCAGTACCGGCGAGAAGTCGATGCCGCCCATGGGCGGCAGCATGCGCCGCGCGGGGCCGAGCAGCGGTGCGTTGAGACGGTAGAGCAGCATCGTGACGGGGTGGCGGCCGCCGGGACTGACCCAGCTCAGCACCACCTCGATGAGGATGCTGAAGGTGAACACGCGCACCAGGGTCTGGAGCAGCTCCGCCACCGCCCATACCAGCAGCCCGACGAAGCCCCCGGCGCGCCCCAGTACGCCCAGGATCAGGACCAGCTCCACCATCTGCAGCACCAGCATCAGCACCACGCTCGCCAGGTCCACGCCGCCGTAGCCGGGAATGAAGCGCCGCAGGGGGCGCAGCACCGGGTTGGTGGCCTTCACCAGGAACTGGGACATCGGGTTGTAGAAGTCGGCACGCACCCAGGCGAGCAGGAAGCGCAGCATGACAATGATGATGTACACGCCGAACAGGGTGCTGATGAGAAAGGTGGCGGCGTTGACGGTATAGGGGCTGGTTCCCATGCTCTGACCTCTTCGGGGGCTGCGGTTAGTCGGGATCCCGGCCCAGGATCGCGGCCAGTTCCCGGGAACGGTCCCGGGCGGACGTGAGCGCGTCGCGGAACAGTTCGCGCAGTTTGCCTTCCTCGAGCACGTTGAGCGCCCGTTCGGTGGTGCCGCCGGGCGAGGTGACGCGCTGGCGCAGCAGGGAGGGCTCCTCGTCGCTCTCCAGGGCCATCTTGGCGGCGCCGAAGGCCGTCTGCAGCGTCAGCAGCCGGGCCGTGCGCTCCGGCAGCCCGATCGCCTGCGCCGCGCCCTGCATGGCCTCCATGACCAGGAAGAAGTAGGCCGGTCCGCTGCCGGACAGCGCCGTCACGGCATCCATCTGCTCCTCGTTCTCCAGCCACAGGGTCAGGCCGACGGCCCGCAGCACCGACTCGGCCTGGTCGCGCTGGGCGGCCGTGACGGCCGCGGTGGCGAACAGCGCGGTGGCGCCGCTCTTCACCAGCGCCGGGGTATTGGGCATGGTGCGTACCAGGGCCACCCCCGCCCCGAGCCAGCGCTGCAGGTCGGTGGTACGGATGCCGGCGGCGATGGAGACCACCAGGGTTCCGTGCTCCTGCACCACCGGCGCCAGTTCGGCGGCCACCTTCGGCAGTACCTGGGGCTTGACCGCCAGCACCACCACGCCGGCCCCGGCTGCCGCCTCGCGGTTGTCGTGGGTGGTGTGGACGCCGAAGCGGGCGCGCAGCGAGGCCAGCGTCTCCTCGCCGGGATCGCTGACCCGGATGCGTTCCGGGGCGTAACCGTCGGCGATGAGCCCGCCGACGAGGCTGCTGCACATGTTGCCGCCGCCGATGAAGCTGATGATTCCCTGTTCCACGTCTGACTCCTGGAATAAATATCAAAAGACTTCGAATGGACAGGATTTACAGGATTCACAGGATGTATTGCCTGTTCCGGACCGCTTCGGCAATGCCCGGCCGCGAACGGGGAGCGGCCGCAGTGGGGATGATTGTTCCAGGCGCCCTTCGTTAATCCTGTCAATCCTGTCAATCCTGTCTATTTCATTTGGTTCATTATCTCTATGGCGCTGAATGGGGCCTCCAATGTCGCTGCCCGGTGGCCCGATTGCAAGGTTCAGTCCCGGGCGCCGAAGAGATCGGTGCCGATGCGCACGAGGGTGGCGCCCTCGGCGATGGCGGCCTCGAAGTCGTCGGACATGCCCATGGAGAGGGTGTCCAGCGCCAGGCCGTCGCGGTTCAGCGCCGCGAGGGCCTCCCGCAGCCGGCGGAAGGGCGCGCGCACGACCTCCTCCCCGGCGTCCCGCACCGGCGCCGGGATGGCCATCAGGCCCCGCAGCCGCAGCCGCGGCAGCGCGGCCACGGCCCGGGCCAGGTCCGGCAGCGCCTCGGGCTCGACGCCCGACTTGCTGGCCTCGCCGCTGATGTTGACCTGCAGGCAGACGTTGAGGGGCGGCAGCGTCTCCGGGCGCTGCTCGCTCAGCCGCCGGGCCACCTTCAGCCGGTCCACGCTGTGGACCCAGTCGAAGTGCTCGGCGATGCCGCGGGTCTTGTTGGACTGGATGGGCCCGATGAAGTGCCACTCCAGGTCCAGATCGGCAAGGGCTCCGATCTTCTCCAGCGCCTCGCGCAGGTAGCTCTCGCCGAACCGGCGCTGGCCCGCCGCCGCGGCGGCCCGGATGACATCCGCCGGGCGGGTCTTGCTGACCGCCAGCAGAGTGACGGATCCCGGCTCCCGGTTGTGACATACCTCGGCGGTACGTATGCGGACCTCGATTTGTGCCAAACGCTCCGCAGTTTTTTCCATGTGACGCCCGGTCTGTGTAAGCTAAACTGAAGAAACAAAAAGTTTAAGGAACCACGGCTTCAGTCCCCTGGCGGCCCGGAGTCCGCATTGGCGTTGCGGTGTGCGGCCCTGCCGGCGCAGCCTGGGCGCCGGAGGGTTGCCCGGTGGTTCCCGGCTTGATACGGCATCTCATTTTAGGGGATCTCGATGGACATTACCGAGCTGCTTGCTTTCAGCGTCAAGAACGGCGCCTCAGACCTGCACCTCTCCGCCGGGTTGCCCCCAATCATCCGCGTGGATGGCGACGTTCGGCGCATCAACGTGCCGCCCCTGGACCACAAGCAGGTCCACGGGCTCATCTACGACATCATGAACGACAAGCAGCGGAAGGATTTCGAGGAGTTCCTGGAGACGGACTTCTCCTTCGAGATTCCGGGCGTGGCCCGCTTCCGCGTCAACGCCTTCCACCAGAACCGCGGCGTGGCCGGGGTCTTCCGTACCATTCCCTCCCGGGTCCAGACCCTGGAGGAACTGGGGTTCGGCAAGAACTTCCAGGACATCGCCGACGCGCCGCGGGGTCTCATCCTGGTCACCGGGCCCACCGGCTCGGGCAAGAGCACGACCCTGGCGGCCATGCTCGACTACCTCAACGAGATCCGCTACCAGCACATCCTCACCATCGAGGATCCCATCGAGTTCGTGCACGAGAGCAAGAAGTGTCTCGTCAACCAGCGCGAGGTTCACCGCGACACCCTCGGCTTCAACGAGGCGCTGCGGGCCGGTTTGCGCGAGGACCCGGACATCATCCTGGTGGGCGAGATGCGCGATCTCGAAACCATCCGCCTGGCGCTCACCGCCGCGGAGACCGGCCACCTGGTGTTCGGCACCCTGCACACCACCTCCGCGGCCAAGACCATCGACCGTGTGGTGGACGTCTTCCCCGCCGGCGAGAAGGACATGGTCCGTTCCATGCTCTCCGAGTCGCTGCGCTCGGTAATCTCGCAGACCCTGCTCAAGCGGGTGGGGGGCGGGCGCATCGCGGCCCACGAAATCATGGTGGCCACCCCGGCCATCCGCAACCTGATCCGGGAGGACAAGATCGCCCAGATGTACTCGGCCATCCAGACCGGCCATGCCCTGGGGATGCATACCCTCGATCAGCACCTGCTGGAACTCGTCAACAAGGGCATTGTGAGCCGTCTTGACGCCCGCGCCAGGGCCCAGGACAAGGAGATTTTCCGTTGATGCCCGGGGAGAGATCACCGATGGATTTCGAATCCCTGCTGAAACTCATGGTCCACAAGCAGGCCTCGGACCTGTTCATCACCGTGGGCATGCCGCCGACCGTGAAAGTCCACGGCAAGCTCATTCCCGTCGGGCAGAAGCCTCTTTCGCCGCAGCAGGTGCGCGAAGCCGTCACCGGCATCATGACCGAGGAGCAGCGCAAGGAGTTCGCCCGCACCCGCGAGTGCAACTTCGCCATCAGCGCCGCGGGCGTGGGCCGGTTCCGCGTCAGCTCCTTCCAGCAGCGCGGGGTGGCGGGCATGGTGCTGCGCCGCATCGAGACGCGCATCCCCTCCGTCGAGGAGCTGCACCTGCCGCCCATCATCAAGAACCTGGCCATGACCAAGCGCGGGCTGGTGATCTTCGTGGGTGGCACCGGCACCGGCAAGTCCACCTCCCTGGCGGCGGTGATCGGCTATCGCAACCAGAACACCGGCGGCCACATCATCACCATCGAGGACCCCATCGAGTTCATCCACCAGCACGCGCTCTCCATCATCACCCAGCGCGAGGTGGGCATCGACACCGACTCCTACGAGGTGGCGCTGAAGAATACCCTGCGCCAGGCCCCGGACGTGATCCTCATCGGCGAGGTCCGCGCCCGCGAGACCATGGACTACGCGGTGGCGTTCGCCGAGACCGGCCACCTCTGCCTCGCCACGCTGCACGCCAACAACGCCAACCAGGCCATGGACCGGATCATCAACTTCTTCCCGGAGGATCGCCGGGACCAGCTGTTCATGGACCTGTCGCTCAACCTCAAGGCGATCGTCGCCCAGCAGCTCATCCCCACCCCCGACGGCAAGAGCCGGCGGGTGGCGGTGGAGGTCATGATCAACACCCCCCTGATCCAGGATCACCTGCGCAAGGGCGAGGTTCACCTGCTCAAGGAGATCATGAAGAACTCCACCGAGCACGGCATGTGCACCTTCGACCAGGCCCTGTTCCAGCTCTTCAAGTCGGGCGAAATCACCTACGAGGACGCCCTGCACCACGCCGACGCCCCCAACGACCTGCGCCTGATGATCAAGCTGGACAGCGAGAAGGGCGTGGACCGCTACGCCGCCGGCATGGACGGCATCGGCCTGGTAGAAGAGTAGATAGTTTCGAGTAGCGGGTCTCGAGTGACGAGGTATACCTAGAGACTCGCTACTAGTTACTTGCCACTATCGCTGGTCAAGCGAACACCTGCCGCGCGTCGAACACCGGGCCGTCCACGCACACCCGCTTCATGGCGGGGCCGGCGTCGGTCCGGATCTCCACCGCGCAGCCGGCGCAGCCCCCCACGGCGCAGGCCATGAACTCCTCCAGCGACACCTGGCAGGGGAGGCCGTACTCCCGCGCCAGCCGCGCCACGGCCTCCAGCATGGGATGGGGGCCGCAGGAGAACACCGCCACCTCTTCCCGCTGGGCGGGCTCCAGGGCCTCGAGCCAGGCCCGGGCCAGGTCGGTGACGTAGCCCTCGAAGCAGCCGGGGTAGCCCTGCAGGCTAGCGAGCCGGCTCGGGACGCCCCAGTCCTCCAGCAGCGGCATGGCGGCGATGACACCCTCCGGCATGCCCGGAACCAGCATCCGCGAGGGGCGGGCCTGGAACGGGAAGGGGACCTCGGAGCCCATGATGACGAAGGGGTCCCAGGGGCTGCCGCGGCGTTTCAGCTCCTCGGCCAGGAACAGCATGGGGGGGATGCCCACGCCGCCCCCGATGAGCAGCGTTCGCGGGCGTCCCGGGGGGGGTGTGAAGGGCGTTCCGATGGGCCCCATGACGCTGAGGAACTCGCCGGTCCCGCGCCGGGCGAGCAGGCGGGTGCCCTCGCCGACGGCCTTGTAGAGGAAGTCCACCCAGCCGGCCTGCGCATCCACCCGCATGATGGACAGCGGCCGGCGCATGGGCAGCAGCGGGTCGCACTGGATGTGGGCGAAGCTGCCCGGCCGCGCGTGCGCCGCGATGCGCGGGGCCCGGATGCGCAGGATATGCTGGGCGCCGGGGTGGGCCTCGTGGGCGAGAATCTCGCTCTCCTCCACGAAGATGGTATCGCGATGGGTCGTGTCGTTCATGGACGGGATATCCCGGTAGTCAGCTCGGCCGGGCGCTGATCTTAACCCGGATATTTCACCAATGACACGCGCCCGCGCCGGTCTCCTGCCCGCACGAGGTGTTTTCTGCGGTCAGCCCCAGGCGCCGCAGCGCGGCTCCCTCAACCACCACCCCATGAACAGGGCCTGGGCCACCTTCGCCTGTTTGGCGGAGTATCCGGGTTGACGGCCTCGGCGGTGGTCACCTGAGCTCGTAGACCAGTCGGCCCTGGACCAGGGTGTGGGTGACCCGGCCGCGGAACTCCCAGCCCCTGAAGGGCGTGTTCCGGCCGCGGCTCAGCAGGGTGTCGGGATCGAGGCGCCAGGCGTGCTCCGTGTCGATCACGCAGAGATCGGCGCGGGTGCCGGGGGTCAGGGTCCCGGTTTCGATGCCCAGGATTTCCGCCGGCCCGCGGGTCACGCGCGCCAGGGCGGTGCCGAGGTCGAACGCCCCCTCGTCCACCAGCCGCAGGGTCAGGGGCAGCAGGGTCTCCAGGGCGGAGATGCCGGGCAGCGTGCCGTTGAAGGGGGCCAGCTTGGTCTCCGGCTCGTGGGGCTGGTGATCGGAACAGACGGCGGTGATGACCCCCTCGGCCACCCCGGCGCGGAGGGCATCGCGGTCGCGGATGGTGCGCAGGGGCGGGATGACGTGGAACATGGGGTCGAAGCCCGCCACGTCCATCTCGGTGAGGTGCAGCTGGTGGGCCGCCACGTCGGCGGTCACCCGCAGTCCGCGGGCCCGGGCATCGGCCACCATCTCCACGCTGCGGGCGGTGGACAGCCGGCAGAAGTGGGCGCGCACCCCGGTCTGCTCGATGAGCAGCAGGCAGCGGGCCAGCTCCACCGTCTCGCTGGTCTCGGGGATGCCCGGCAGGCCGAGACGGGTGCTGACGCTGCCCTCGTGCATGAACCCGGACTGGCCCAGCCAGGGATCCCGGGGCTGCAGGTAGACGGTCAGCCCGTAGGTGGCGGCGTATTCCAGCGCCCGGCGCAGGACCTCGCTGTTGCGGATCGGCCGGCCGGCATTGCTCACCCCGACGCACCCTTCCGCCTTGAGCGCGGCCATCTCCGCGAGTTGCTCACCCTCCAGTCCCTGGGTCAGTGCGCCCAGGGTCAGCACCCAGGCGCGTCCCGACTGCTTGGCACGGTGGCGCACCAGCTCCGCCACCGCGGGGGTGTCGATGACCGGGCTGGTATCGGGCGGGCAGCAGACGGTGGTGACGCCGCCGGAGACCGCGGCCCGGGTCTCGCTGGCGATGGTGGCCTTCTGTTCGTGTCCTGGTTCGCGCAGCCGTGCGCTGAGATCCACCAGCCCCGGGCAGACCATGCGTCCCGCGGCCTCGATCTCGATCTCGGGCGTGAAGCCCTCCGGGGCCTCGCCCAGGGCCACGATGCGGCCGCTGGCGATGAACAGGTCGCGGACCCCGTCGACGCGGCTGGAGGGATCCACCACGTGCCCGTTGCGGATGGCGATGCGGTTCATTCTGGCTCCTTGGCGGCGGTTTCGCGGGCCCCGGGACTGCGGCCCATGGCCATGGACATCACCGCCATGCGCACGGCGATGCCGTAGCTCACCTGGCGGAGGATGACCGACTGGGGGCCGTCGGCCACCGAGGAGGCGATCTCCACCCCCCGGTTGATGGGGCCGGGGTGCATGACCAGGGCGTCGGGCCGGGCCAGGGCGAGCTTCTCCTCGGTCAGGCCGTAGCGCTGGAAGTATTCGTGCTCGCTCGGCAGCAGGGCGCTCTGCATGCGCTCCTTCTGCAGCCGCAGCATGATCACCACGTCCACGCCGGCCAGGCCCTGGCTGAGGCTGGTGAAGACCCGGGTGCCGAGGGACTCGATGTCCACCGGCAGCAGGGTGCGGGGCGCGATGACGCGCACCTCGCCCACGCCGAGGGTGTTCAGGGCGTGGATCTGGGAGCGGGCCACCCGCGAGTGCAGGATGTCGCCCACGATGGCGACGCACAGGCTGTCGAAGGCGCCCTTGTGGCGGCGGATGGTGAGCATGTCCAGCATCGCCTGGGTCGGGTGGGCGTGCTGGCCGTCGCCGGCGTTGATGATGCTCACGTGGGGCGCGGCGTGCTGGGCCATGAAGTGGCTGGCGCCGCTGTGCTGGTGGCGCACCACGAACATGTCGGTGTGCATCGCCTCCAGGTTCTTCTGGGTGTCCAGCAGCGACTCGCCCTTGGCGGTGGCCGAGGTGCTCACATTGATGTTGAGCACATCCGCCGAGAGGCGCTTGGCGGCGAGCTCGAAGGTGGTGCGGGTCCGGGTGCTGGTCTCGAAGAACAGGTTGACGATGGTCTTGCCGCGCAGCAGCGGCACCTTCTTCACCGGCTGCTCGCCCACCACCACGAACGAGTCGGCGGTGTCGAGGATGTCGGTGAGGATGCGCCGCGGCAGTCCTTCCACGGTGAGGAAGTGGCGCAGGCGGCCCTGCGCGTCCAGTTGCATGGTGTTCCAGTTGCCGGGGAAATTCATGATTGCTCCGCCGCCATGGGCTCTGTTCCCAGTCCAGAAGCTTAGCTCTGATTCTCCGCCACGGGGGACGACGGGCTCACGCCGGGCCGCATCCGGGGGCTCCACGGACAAAAACCCGCCGCGCCGCCGTTCAGCCGGCCTGGCGCCCCCTGTGTCCGCCGTGGCGCGTCACGCCCGGGTCAATCCACGTCCTGGACCTTGAGCTCCAGGGGGTCCGGGCCGGAGAGCTTGACGTGCTGGTTGCGGCGCAGCGCCATGTGCCTGCCCGTCACGTCGGCCTGCACGGGCAGCTCGCGCCCGTCCCGCTCCACCAGCACCGCCAGGGTGACGGTGGCGGGGCGCCCGTAGTCGAACAGCTCGTTGAGGGCCGCGCGCACGGTGCGCCCGGTGGAGAGCACGTCATCCACCAGGATGACGTGGCGGCCGTCCACGTCGAAGGGGAGATGGGAGGGGCGGACCTGGGGGTTGAGCCCGATCCGGGTGAAGTCGTCCCGGTAGAAGGAGATGTCCAGGGTCCCCAGGGGCTGCTCCAGGTCGAGCAGGCGGTGGAGGCGCTCGGCCACCCAGGCGCCGCCGGTATGGATGCCCACCATGACCGGATCGGTGATGCCGGACCTGGCCAGGTGGTCGCGGAGGTCCTCGGCCATCTTCTTGATGAGGACCTCGATATCTTCGTGCGTCTCGCTCATGCGGATGGGTTCCGTTGCTGTTCCAGCCAGGTCTCCAGGATGACCTGGGCGGCGATGTGATCCAGGGGCGCGTCCGGGCGTGCTTTCCGGGCATTGTCTCCGCGCAGCCGGCTGGCCGCCTCCGCGGAGGAGAGCCGCTCGTCCACGGCGTGCACCGGCAGGCCGAAACGGCCCTGCAGGCGGTTCATGAATCGCCGGGCGGCGCGGGTGACCTCGTGCTCGCTGCCGTCGGCGTTGAGGGGCAGGCCCACCACGATGAGATCGGGCCGCCACTCCTCGATGATCCCGGCGATGCGGTCCCAGTCGGGGATCCCGTCCCGGGCGGGGAGGACCTCCAGGGGGCGGGCGGTGGCGGTCAGCGCCTGGCCCGCGGCGACACCGATGCGCCGCATTCCGAAATCGAACCCGAGACAGGTGGGCGCCGTCTTTCCCGCCGGTTCGGGCCGGGCGCTGTCAGGCATGTCCCACTTCGCTGGAAATGCTGTCCAGGTCCACGCCCAGGAGACTGGCGGCGGCGTGCCAGCGCTGCTCCAGCGGGGTCTCGAACAGGATGGCGGCCTCCGCCGGCCCGCTCAGCCAGGCATTTTCCGCCATCTCGCGCTCCAGCTGGCCGGCGCCCCAGCCGGCGTAACCCAGCGCCAGCAGGGCGTCGCCGGGACCCGTGCCCAGGGCGAGGGCCTCGAGGATGTCGCGGGAGGTGGTCACCGCGATCTCATCGGTGACCGGCAGGGAGACGTCCCACTCGCCCACCGGCCGGTGCACGACGAAGCCGCGCTCGGTCTGGACCGGTCCGCCCCCCAGGATGAACTGGTCGCGGACCGCCGCGTCGCGGGTCTCGATCTCCATGTGCTGCAGCACATCGCCCAGCCGGATATCCAGCGGCCGGTTGATGACGATGCCCATGGCCCCCTCGTCGTTGTGCTCACAGATGTAGGTGACCGTGTGGAAAAAATTCGGGTCGGCCAGGGCGGGCATGGCGATGAGAAAGTGGTTACGCAGTGAGGTCGTGCCGAACATGGCCATAGTATCCGGCGAACCCCGGTGAGGTGGCAAGAGCGGTTCCCCCGATCAGCCCTCCGGGGCCGGGTTGTTCACCACGAAGGCACGAAAAACACGAAGTCTGAACAGGCTGAATCGACAGGATTAACAGGATAGACAGAACTTGTACTTGATTGCTGTGTGCCCTGGTCGCCGGCGTGGGAACCGGCGGGGCACTGCCGAGCATATTTGTCGCAGGGACAAGGAAATCCTGCCAAACCTGTCCGTATCTTCTCTGTTAGGTTTTTCTTCGTGCCCTTCGTGCCTTCGTGGTGAGATTTTCCCCGCGGCGGCGTGTCACTGGCTCACCAGGCGGTTGTCGCTGCGGAACACCCAGGTGCGGATGATCTCCAGCACGTCGGTGTCGCGGGTGATGGACTCGGGCAGGGGCGCGAAGGGCGCGGCCAGGTGGACGATGCGCAGCGCCGCGTCGTCCAGCAGCTTGCTGCCGGAGGACTTGAGCATCTCCACATCGCGCACCGTCCCGTCGGTGTTGAGCCGCACCAGCAGCCGCAGGCTGCCGGAGACGCCCTGGCGCTTGGCCTCGTCCGGGTAGTTCAGGTTGCCGATGCGTTCCACCTTGCGCCGCCAGGCGTCCAGGTAGAGGGCGAAGCGGGACTCCCGGGTGTTGGCGGAGATGGTCCGCACCCGCTCCCGCTGGGAGTAGGCCTCGCGCTGCTGGTTGTACTCGGCGGTGAGGCTGGCGATGGCCAGGCTGCGGGTGATCAGCTGGCTGGCCGAGGGGGCTGCCTCCGGCTCGGGACGGGCGGTGGGCGGCGCCGGTGTGCGCCGGGGGACCTTCTCCGGCGCCGGCGCCGTCGTGGTGACCGGCGCGCGCCGCTCGGGGGCCGCCGCCGGCTGGGGTTCCGGCGGCCGGGGCGGTGCCGGCTCCACGGGCCCGGGGAGCTGGCTGGCCGGTTCCGGCCGGGGGGCCGGGAAGGGGGTCTGGGCCGGGCTGGCGGGGCGTTCCGGCTCCGCCTCCTCCTCGCCGCCGCCGAGCTGGTTGGCCTGGGCCAGGAAGTCGGCGTCCTCCGGCGGCGCCTCGCTGCGGCTCGCCACCAGGGTCACGTCCAGGGTGGGGAACAGCGGCGGGGTCTCCGGCAGCGGCATCCGGAAGCCCACGCCGAGGATGATCATGGCGTGGAGCGCGGCGGCCAGGAACAGGGCCAGTCCCAGCCTGTCGACAGGGTTCACGCGGGTGGGCCGGAGGGGGGGAAGGGCGGCTGCCATCGGTTCAGAGCGGCGCGCTGATGATCACCCGGGGCGGCGGATCGTTCACGAAGCTCACCCGCTCCGCCATGGCCGGGTTCATGTGCACCGTGCCTTCGCTGTCGATGAGCATCACGTAGTGGATTCCCATGTCTCTGGCCACTGACTGCCACCCCTCCGGCCCGGCCACCACCAGCGCGGTGGCGGCGGCGTCGGCCAGGGTGCCGTTGTCGGCGATGACGGTCACCGAGCGTGTCCCCGCGGCCGGATAGCCGCTGCGGGGATCGATGATGTGGTGGTAGCGGCGCCCTTCATGCTCATAGTAGCGTTCGTAGTCGCCCGATGTGAACACGCTCTCGTCGCCGCTCACCTCCACCGCGGCGATGCTGCCCGGGCCGCGGGGATCGCGGATGCCGATGCGCCAGGGGCGCTCCCCGTGACGGCCGATGGCGCGCAGCCCGCCGCCGCCGTTGATGATGGCGTTCTCGATGCCCATCTCCCGCAGCATGTCGATGATGCGATCCACGCCATAGCCCTTGGCGATGCCGCCCAGGTCGAGCTTGACGGCGGGGTTGGTGCACTGCACCGTGCCGCCCTCGATGTGGACGTCGGCCATGGAGGGATGTTGCGCCACCAGCTCCGCCACCGCAGCGGCGGCGGGCGGCGGGCCGTGGGGGTCGTCGCTGTGGAAGCCCCACAGCGCGAACAGCCGGCTGGCCGCCGGGTTGAACAGCTCGCCGGAGGCCTCCGCCAGGTCGTGGGAGAGGCGTATCAGGGGCAGCAGGCCGGGGTCGGCCGTGAACGGCTCGCCGCCGGCGCAGCGGGCGTTGAACTCGCCCAGCGTGCTCGGGCGCCAGGCGTGCCAGGCGTCGTTCATCAGCGTCAGCTCGCGGCTCATGCGCGCCGCCGCCGCCTCCGCGAGCTCCCGGGGCGCCCCGTAGACGGTCAGGTCGATGAGGGTGCCGAAGGCCAGCACCCGGGTTTCGTACAGGGGCTCGGGGCGGGGCGTGCAGGCGCTGAGGAGGAGCAGCAGCGCCGGGAGGAGTGCGCGGCGCATCATGAGCGGCCCAGCCGTTCGGCGATGTGGTCCATGAGCTGGCCGGCGATGTTGATCCCGAACTGGGCATCCAGCTCGCGGACACAGGTGGGGCTGGTGACGTTGACCTCGGTGAGCCAGTCGCCGATGACGTCGATGCCCACGAACATCAGGCCCCGCTCGCGCAGCGCCGGGCCGACCTGTTCGCAGATCCGGCGGTCGCGCCCGGTGAGCGGCACGCCGACGCCGGTGCCGCCGGCGGCCAGATTGCCGCGGGTCTCGCCGGGCGCCGGGATGCGCGCCAGGGCGTAGGGTACCGGTTCGCCGTCCACCAGCAGGATGCGCTTGTCGCCGGCGCTGATCTCGGGGATGAAGCGCTGGGCCATCGCGAAGCGGCCGCCGTGGTCGGTGAGGGTCTCGATGACGACCCCGATGTTCGGATCGTCGCTGCGCAGCCGGAACACCGAGGCGCCGCCCATGCCGCCCAGGGGCTTGAGGATGATGTCCCCCTGCTCGGCCAGGAAGCCGCGGATCTGCCCGGCGCGGCGCGTCACCAGGGTGGGCGGGCAGCACTCCGGGAACCAGGCGGTGTAGAGCTTCTCGTTGGCGTCGCGCAGCCCCTGGGGGCGGTTCACCACCAGCAGCCCGGCCGCCTCGGCCCGCTCCAGCAGGTAGGTGGTGTAGATGTATTCCATGTCGAAGGGCGGATCCTTGCGCATCAGCACCACGTCCAGCGCGTGCAGGGGCATGGGTTCGGGCTCGCCCAGGGTGTACCAGCCGGCGGGATCGTCCCGCACGCTCAGGGGCCGGGGCAGGGCGTGGGTCACGCCGTCGGACAGGTAGAGATCAGCCTGCTCCAGGTAGTAGAGCGGCCAGCCCCGCGCCTGGGCTTCGAGAAGCATGGCGAAGGTGGTGTCCTTCTTGATCTTGATGGAGCCGATGGGGTCCATGACCACGCCGAGGCGGATGCTCACTGGGTCTCCTCCATGGAGCGCTGACAGGATGGGTTGGCTGGCGTCGCAGCATTCCGAGTCCGGCAGTATATCCCCGCGCGCGCCCCGGATCGCGGCCTTCCGGCCGCCGGGCCGGCTGGCTGACAGCCCCGTCGGACAGGTTGGGCGACGCCGTCGAGGAGCATGAAAGCGGGGTTGTGTGAACGGGTTCCGGAAGGGGCTCGATCCATGCACAGAACCGTGAAGAAATCCACGTTACAGCACATAGATTGTACTTTGTTTCTATGTTAGAAACGAAACGCACTGTGTGGTTATTAGGGCTATGTCCCGGTGTGTCACGGGCTCGGCGCGACCGGATCGCGGCCAGAATCGAGGAAGGGGAGTGATGGACAACGACCTCCAGGGTTTGAAGGTGATGGTCATCGATGACAGCAAGACCATCCGCCGCAGCGCAGAGACCCTGTTGAAGAAAGCCGGATGCGAGGTCATGACCGCCGAGGATGGTTTCGATGCGCTGTCGAAGATTGTCGAGGGCAGGCCCGACATCATCTTCGTGGACATCATGATGCCACGCCTCGACGGCTACCAGACCTGCGCCCTCATCAAGAACAACAGCCAGTACCAGCATATCCCCGTGGTAATGCTCTCCAGCAAGGACGGCCTGTTCGACAAGGCCAAGGGGCGCATCGTGGGTTCCGATCAGTACGTGACCAAGCCGTTCACCAAGGATGAGCTGCTGGACGCGATAAAGCGTCATGTCCTGAGTCGCCAGAACTGAAACACCCCGCTGCCCCGGGGAGATCCCTGCCGGCGGGACGGGGCGACCGGATTCATGCCGCCGACGGGTGCGCAGGCAGGAAACAGAATCTATCAGAACTCGTGGAGACCGGTGCCGCGGCGCAGACGTGGCGGGCCGGGAAAGGTTCCATGCGGAGGGAAACCGTGGCGCAGATATTGATTGTTGACGACTCGCCGACCGAGTTGCATGTGCTCAAGGGTATGCTGGAAAAGAACGGTCACCAGGTGATAACCGCCGGGAACGGTGAGGAGGGAGTACAGACGGCGAAGGACAACCATCCGGACTTGATCCTGATGGATGTGGTGATGCCGGGCCTCAACGGCTTCCAGGCCACCCGCCAGCTTTCCCGCGACACGCTCACCCGGGACATCCCCATCATCATCGTCAGCACCAAGTCCCAGGAGACCGACCGGGTCTGGGGCATGCGCCAGGGCGCGCGCGACTACCTGACCAAGCCGGTGGCCGAGGCGGACCTCATGGCCAAGGTCGCTGCGCTCCTGGCCGGTTGACGGACCCCGTGGGGACGATGGAACAGAATACCGCCCTGGACCTGCTGCTGGCGCTCGAGCAGCGCGGGCGCCGGGTGGCCCGCGAACTGCCCTCCAGCGAGGAGGTCCGGATACCCTGGAACGGCGTCGGGGTGCGCATCGGCGCCGACCGGGCGGTGGTGGACATGGGCGAGGTGCGGGAAATACTCGTCTACCCGGAGCTGACGCGGGTGCCCGGAACGCTCGGCTGGGTGCGCGGGGTGGCGAACGTGCGCGGCGCCCTGGTCCCGGTGATGGACCTCCGCGCCTACCTGGGACTGCCGGTACGCCACAACCGGGACATCCGGGTACTGGTCCTGCCCTACGGCGGCGGGCTGGTGGGGGTGGTGGTGGACGAGGTGCTGGGCCTGCGCCACTTCACCGAGGACGAACGCCTGCCCGAGCCGCCCGTGGATGCGGGCCCATTGAGCCATTTTCTGCATTCCGCCTTCCGGCGGGGCGGGGAGACCTGGCCGGTGCTCAGTCTCCATGCGCTGGTGAGCTCGCCCGGCTTCCAGCAGGTTTCCCAGCAATGACGGCCAGGAACCCCGGAGCTTGTGAAGTTGCGCTCACGGGTGTGGCAAACCCGTCCCGGGACGTTCCGGCCAGGCGTGGCTGCCGCCGCGGGGGTGGCTCCGCCATGCCCGGGTGGCCAACGGATTCGACAACCGAGATTCTCTCTGACGGCAGGAGCCAGACATGATTGCGCCTTCTACTGACGCCATGAAAAGTGCGGGTACCGGCAAACAGGTCGGTGCGCTGGGCGTGGTGCTGCTCGCCCTCATCGTGCTGATGGCGGTCAACTTCGCGCTCGTGGCGCGCCAGAATGCGTTCGACAAGCAGTACATCGAACACGCCGGTGAGATGCGCATCCTCTCCCAGGAGATCGCCAAGAACTCCACCGAGGCGGTGACCGGCAAGGCCGAGGCCTTCCGGTTCCTGCAGGAGGCGCGCCAGGCGTTCGAGCGGCATCTCGATCTGCTGCGGGCGGGCGACGGCGCGACCGGGCTGCCCGCCTCGCCGCCGGAGGCCGCCGCCGCCCTGGGGCGGGTGCGGGAAACCTGGAGCGGGGTGAGCGGGGCGGCCGACGTCATCATCGGCCGCTGGGACGTCATCACGACCCTGCACGAGATCGCCGGCCGTTTCAGTGAAACCATCCCGCGGCTGCAGAAGGTCACCGACGAGCTGGTGGATGCGATGGCCGCTGCCGACACTTCCCGCGAGCAGCTCATTCTCGTCAGCCGCCAGTCCCTGCTGCTGGAGCGTATCGTGCGCAACGTCAACCTGGTGCTGCGCGGAGGCCTGGAGGCGGTCACCGCCGCGGACAGCTTCGGCCGTGACACCGCCCTGTTCGGGCGCGTGCTGAACGGCCTGCTGGAGGGCAGCCCGGCGCTGGGCATCACCGCCGTCGCCGAGCCCGCGCAGCGGGCCCGGCTCGAAGAGCTGCAGACCCTGTTCGCGCCGGTGAGCGAGAGCGCGGGCCGGATCCTGGAAAGCTCCCCGGAGCTGTTCCAGGTGCGTGACGCGGCCGACCGGATCTTCCAGAACAGCGGGCTGCTGCTGGACGGCGCCACGGACCTGGAGACGGTCTACGAGAATCTGGGCGCCCAGCGGGTCATCTCCGCGTGGACCGGCTTCGGCATCCTGGCCGTGGCGATCCTGGTCCTGGTCCTGCTGGCCCAGCGCTATGTGCGGGACAGCCGGCTGCGGCTGCAGGCGAGCACGGAGCAGAACCAGCGCAACCAGGAGGCGATTCTGCGCCTGCTGGACGAGATGGGCGACCTGGCCGACGGCGACCTGACGGTGCAGGCGACGGTGACGGAGGATTTCACCGGCGCCATCGCCGACTCGGTGAACTACGCCGTCGAACAGCTGCGCTCCCTGGTGTCGGCCATCAACAGCACGGCCGTACAGGTCGCGTCGGCATCCCAGGAGACGCGCACCACCGCCGCCAACCTGGCCGAGGCGAGCCGTCACCAGGCGAAGGAGATTTCCGCCGCCACCGCCACCATCAACGACATGGCGGTATCCATCGAGGGCGTGTCCGAGAACGCCTCCGAATCGGCACAGGTGTCCCGGCGGGCGGTGGAGATTGCCAACAAGGGCCACCAGACGGTGCAGAACACCATCCACGGCATGGACAACATCCGCGAGCATATCCAGGAGACCGCCAAGCGCATCAAGCGCCTGGGCGAGAGCTCCCAGGAGATTGGCAACATCGTCTCGCTGATCAACGACATCGCCGAACAGACCAACATCCTCGCGCTCAACGCCGCCATCCAGGCCGCCACCGCCGGCGAGGCGGGCCGCGGTTTCGCGGTGGTGGCCGACGAGGTGCAGCGCCTGGCGGAGCGTTCCGGCAACGCCACCAAGCAGATCGAGTCGCTGGTGAAGACCATTCAGACCGACACCAACGAGGCGGTCATCTCCATGGAGCAGAGCACCACCGAGGTGGTCGGCGGTGCCCGCCTGGCGGAGGAGGCCGGTGTGGCCCTGGAGGAGATCGACGCCGTTTCCAAGCATCTCGCCGAACTCATCGAGAGCATCTCGGCGGCGGCCCGCCAGCAGTCGACATCGGCCGGCCAGGCCTCGCAGACCATGAAGGTGATCGAGGAGATCACCGCCCAGACCCTGACCGGAGCCAATGCCACCGCGGAATCCATCGGCAAGCTGGCGGAGCTGGCCGGGGATCTGCGCAATTCGGTGGCCGACTTCAGGCTGCCCGCCGAGGTCGGCGGGGAGCAGGAGGAGGAGACTCTCGCGGCGCAGGCCTGAGTTTCGCGGTAGCGGCAGTGCGGCGGCGACATGCCGCCGCGGCGTCCGGCAGCCGCCCTACCCTGCCTGTCCGATCATCCGAGCCGGCCCGTCTTCGACGGGCCGAATGTACTCATAGGAAGAGGCCTTAGGTGTGAACGACACGACAGCCTTGAGCCTGATTCGGGCGGAAATCGACCAGGCGCTGGAGCAGGTCCGCCGATTCCTGGAGCGGTACATCGAGCACCCGGAGGAGTCCGCCGTCCTGGAGCAGGCTGCCGACGAGCTGCACCGGATCCTGGGCAGCCTGAGAATGGTGGAGCTCTACGGCGCCGCGCTGGTGGCCGAGGAGATGGAGCGCGTCGCCCGGGACCTGCTCGAGGACCGGGTGCCGAATCGCGACGATGCCTGCGGCGTGCTGGTGCAGGCCGCCATGCAGCTCCCCAACTACCTGGAACGGATTCAGGCCGGCGAAAGCGACAATCCACTGGTCCTGCTGCCGCTGCTCAATGATCTGCGCAGCGGCAGGGGCGCGGAGCTGCTCTCCGACACCCTTCTGTTCGAGCCCGACCTGTCGGTCATGCCGCCCGCGGGCTTCGACGCCGATTCCCTGGCCCTGCTGGAGGGGGACCTGCGCAAGCCGGCTCGCAGCGCCCGGCATCTCTACCAGCTGGGCCTGCTCGGCCTGCTGCGCAACCAGCAGCTGCGCCAGGCTCTCGGCCGCCTGCGCCTCGCCCTGTCCCAGCTGGAGAAGATCTCCAGCGGCCGGCCCATGGGACAGTTGTGGTGGGTCGCCTCGGGCGTGGTGGCCGCCGTCGCCGGCGAAGGTCTCGAGGCGGGCCTCGCGGTCAAGCATCTCCTGTCCCGCCTCGATCGCCATATCCGCCGGGTGGCCGAGGAGGGGGAGTCCGCGCTGGAAGAGACGCCTCCGGCCGAGCTGGTCAAGAACCTGCTCTACTACAATGCCAAGGCCGAACCGGTCGACGCCCGTGTCCGCGAGCTCAAGTCGGCATTCCGCCTCGACGCGGTGCTGCCCTCCGAGGATGACATGGCCAGGCGCCGCAAGGGGCTTTCCGCCGCCAACCGGGGCGTACTCCGGGTGGCGATCGGCGCACTCAAGGAGGAACTCTCCCGGGCCAAGGATCAGCTGGACCTCTTCGTCCGTTCCGAGCCGCGGGAGCTGTCCGATCTGGAGTCGCTGCGCGCGCTCCTGCGGCGGGTGGCCGACACGCTGGTGATGCTCGGCATGGGTCATGCGCGCGGCATGATCCAGCAGCAGGCCGCCGTCCTCGAGGCGATGGAGCGGGGTGAGAGACCGGTGGAGGACAGCGTCCTGATGGAGGTGGCCGGGGCGCTCCTGTACGTGGAGTCGGGGCTCGACCTGCTGCAGGAAACCGGCCAGCTACCGGGGCAGGACGAGGCGCGGCTGACAGGGAGGGAGAGCGCGGGGCGATCGGCGCTGCGCTCCGTGCTGCACGAGTCCCTGCTGACCATCCAGTCGGCCAAGCAGGATTTCGCCGCGGCGTTGGCGGAGCCCGGAGCCGCCTTCGACGGCGCGGCCATGGCCATGGCCGTGGAGCCGGTTCTGGGGGCCCTGCGGATGCTGGAGGATGACGCCGTGGCGGGGCTTCTGGCCGCCTGGCTGGAGCGGATCCGGCCGCTGTCCGCGCTGCCCTCCGAGAGCGCCGCGTACGAGAGCCTGGCCGATGCCCTGACCGCCGTGGAGAGCTACCTGGATGCGCTGCAGCAGGGGCGCCGGGCGGAGGGCTATCTGGAAATCGGGCGCCAGCGCCTGGGGCTTCCGCAGCCCGCCACGGCGGCTGCCGCCGCGAGCCCGGCGGCGCAAGGTCCCGCTGAATGGCAGATCGCGGCCGGAGAATCCCTGGAAGAGGCCATCGACGAGTCCATCGAGATCGGCGGGCTCGTATATGACTGGGCCATCTCCCCCGGCGGGCATCCCGGGCCGGAGCCCGCGGACCAGGAGCACGGCCATGAGGCCGGGCCCGAACCGGTCGGGGAGGCGATCGACGTCTTCGCCCCCGGGTCGGAGGAACCCGCGGCGGCCGATGTATCCGATGCGGGGGAGCCGGTACCCGCCGCTGCGGCCGGAGGGCGGGAGCCCGGCGGATCCGCGGAGGCTGAGGCGGCGCACGAAACGGGCGCGGAAGAGGCCGAGCCGCCGGATCCGGAACTGGTGGAAATCTTCATCGAGGAAGCCGACGAGGTGCTGGCGTCCATCGACGAGAACCTGGCGCGGTGGAAGTCCGATCCTGACGATACCGAAGCCCGCCAGAGCGTGCGCCGGGCCTACCATACCCTCAAGGGCAGCGGCCGCATGGTGGGGGCGATGGAGGCGGGTGAGCTGGCCTGGGCCGTTGAGAATCTCCTCAACCGGGTGATCGACGGTACCCTGCCCGCGGCGCCGGCGGTATTCGATGCCGTGGATGAATCCCGGCGCCTGCTGCCGTCCCTGCTCGACGCCTTCGCCGGGAACCGGGCCTGCCCGGAGGGCGCGGAGGCGCGCGAACTGGGGGAAAGTTGTCACCTGTTGAGCGCGGCAACCCTCCCCGCAGCGGCCGGGCCGTCCGTCGAGGCGGAGCCCGGACCGGAGCCCGGACCGGAGCCCGAACCGGCTGAACCGGTGGCGACGGAAGCGCCGCCGGCGGTGGAGGCCGGAGCCGGGATGGACCCGGTGCTGCTGGGCATTTTCTCCGCGGAGACCCGCGGTCACCTGGCGGTGGTGGAGGAGTTCCTGGAGCGGTGCCGGGCGCAGGGTGACGGCTGCCGGGTGGACGGGGACCTGCAGCGGGCGCTGCATACCCTGCACGGGAGCGCGGGCGCCGCGCGGGTCGAACCGATGAGCGATCTGGCCGGTCGGCTCGAGTCCCTGGTCAAGGTCCAGGCCGGACTCGATTCCACGCCCGCACCGGCATTCCTCGACCTGCTGGAGGAGGGGCTTGCGGTCATCTCCGGGCAGTTCGAAGCCCTGCTGTCGGCGCCGGCCGCCGTGCCCGCCGCGGCGGAACTGTGCGCGCGGATCGGGGCTGAGGAAAGCCGGCTGCATGCCGCCGTGCCGCCCATGGCCGCCGGGTCGGCCGCGGACGAGGCCGGGCTGTCGACGCCCGGCGCGCCCGCCGTGGAAGAGCCCGCCGGATCTGCGCCGGTTACCGGGACCGCCGCCGGGGCCCCGGGTGAGGTGCTGTCGGAGTGGGAACTGGCCCTCGATGCCGAGTTGGCGGAAGCGGACGTCCCGGCGGCCCCCCCGGAGCTCGATGAATTGACCGAGCTGTTCCTGGACGAGGGCGCGGCCATGCTGCAGTCGGCCGACGCCCTCCTGCGCGACTGGCTCGCTGAGCCCGGTGCGATCCAGCGCCTGGAGGAGTTGCGCTTCCAGCTCCACAGCCTGGCGGAAGGAGCCCGGCTTGCGGGGTGCATGGAGGTGGGCGCTTTCGCCGGGCAGCTGGAGCAGGCCTATGCCGACCTGGCGGCGGGGCGTCTGCCCCGTGATTACGCCCTGAGTGACTGGCTGCAATCGGCCCACGATGGCCTGGCCGGGATGCTGGACAGCATTCAGACCGGGGAGCCCGTCGAGGAGACGGGGCCGCTGCTGGAGCAGCTCCAGGCGCTGAGGACCCGGCCGCAGGCGCCCGCCGGGGAGGAGGAGGCTGCAGGCATTGCGGAGGCGGCGGAAGAGCCGCCGGCCACGATTTATCCCGAACCGGCCCCCGAAGCTGTTGTCGAGCCCGGGCCCGGGCCCGGGCCAGAGCCAGAGCCAGAGCCAGAGCCAGAGCCCGCCACGGTGCGGGAGCCGGTTTCCGGCTACGCGGCGATTGACCCCGACCTGCTCGATATTTTCCGCGAGGAAGCCGCCGAGCTGCTGGATGCGATCGAACGGGCGCTCCAGGGCTGGGCCCGCGCGCCCGCCGAACCGGGTGTTGCCGAAGGGCTGCGCCGTGCGCTGCACACGCTGAAGGGCGGCGCCCGGACCACCGGACTGCAGGAGATGGCGGACCTGAGCCACCAGATGGAGTCGCTCATCGACGCGGTTCGTGACGGCACCCTGGTGGCCGACGACCGGGTGGTGCAACTGCTCCACGAGGGCTATGACGGGCTGGCCTCCATGCTCGAGCAGGTGGCGGCGCGGTTGACGCTGAGCCCGGCGGAGGCGCTTCTGCTGCGGATGCGCGAGGCGTTGTCGAGCGGTCCCGGACCGCTGCCTTCCGAGCTGACCGCACCCGCTGCCGCGCCCGCGGAGCCGGTTGCCGCGCCCGGGCCGGTGCCGGCCGCACCGGCCCCGCAGCAGCAGGAGATGGTGCGGGTCCGTGCCGAGCTGCTCGACCGGCTGGGCAACGTCGCGGGCGAGGTGAGCATCTCCCGCTCCCGCCTCGGACAGCAGGTCTCCCAGTTCGGCTACCACCTGCAGGAGTTCGAGGAGACGGTCAATCGCCTGCGTGGCCAGCTGCGGCGGCTGGAGATCGAGACCGAGGCGCAGATCCTGTTCCGCTACGAGCAGGCCGACCAGGCGGGGTACGACGAGTTCGATCCCCTGGAGCTGGATCGCTTCTCCCACATGCAGCAGCTCTCCCGCGCGCTCATGGAGAGCGCCGGCGACCTCATCGACCTGAAGGACACCCTCGCGGAGCTGAACCGCGACTCCGAAACCCTGCTCCTGCAGCAGTCGCGCATCAACACCGAGCTGCAGGAAGGCCTGATGCGCGCGCGCATGGTGCCCTTCTCCAGCCTGGTTCCGCGGCTGCGCCGCATCGTGCGCCAGATCACCGGCGAGCTCGGCAAGCGGGCCGAGCTGCGGGTGCTGGGAGGCGAGGGCGAAATGGACCGATCGGTGCTGAACCGGATGGTCGGGCCCCTGGAGCACCTGTTGCGCAACGCCATCGATCACGGCATCGAGCCGCCCGCCGTGCGCCAGGCGGCCGGCAAGGCCGACGTGGGCACCATCACCCTCGACGTCAGGCGCGAGGGCGGCGAGGTGGTGCTGGTGCTCTCCGACGACGGCGGCGGGGTGAACCTCGATGCGGTGCGAGCCACGGCCATATCCCGCGGGCTGCTGGGCGAGGGCGAACGGGTCGGTGACTACGAGCTGATGCAGCTCATCCTCGAATCCGGCTTCAGCACCGCCGAGAACGTCACCCAGATATCCGGCCGCGGCGTGGGCCTGGACGTGGTCAACAGCGAGATCAAGCAGCTGGGCGGCATGGTCTCCATCGAATCGACCCGGGGCGAGGGCGCCGCCTTCTGCATCCGGCTGCCCTTCACCCTCTCGGTGAACCAGGCGCTGATGGTCTACGTGGGGGAAGAGCTCTACGCCATTCCCCTGACCAGCATCGAGGGCATCATCCGGCTCGACGCGGCCGACGTGGTCCGCCACCACGGCGCCCAGGGCGTGCCGTTCCGCTATGCCGGCCAGGACTACCGTCTCGAGTACCTGGGCAGCCTGCTCGGGCTGCACCGGGAGGCGCCGGTGACCGGCGGCGCCCCGCTGCCGGTGCTGCTGGTGCGTGGCGGCGACAGCCACTACGCCCTGCTCGTGGACGGCATCCAGGGCAGCGGCGAGATCGTGGTGAAGTCCCTGGGGGCGCAGCTCAGCACGGTCCGGGGCATCGCGGGAGCCACCATCCTCGGCGACGGCCGGGTCGTGGTGATCCTCGACATGCCGGCGCTCATCCGCACCGGTGCGGTGGTCCAGCACACGGTCGAGGCGGCGAAGGAGGTGCACACGGACGAGGCGCGGCCGCCCAGGGTGCTGGTGGTGGACGACTCCATCACCGTGCGCAAGGTGACGACGCGGCTGCTCGGCCGCAACGGCATGGAGGTGCTGACCGCCAAGGACGGTGTGGATGCCATGGCGTTGCTCCTGGAGCTGGAGCACCTGCCCGACATCATGCTGCTGGACATCGAAATGCCGCGCATGGACGGCTACGAGCTGGCCTCCCTGGTGCGCCACAACGAGCGGCTGCGGGAGGTGCCCATCGTGATGATTACCTCGCGCACGGGCGAGAAGCACCGGGAGCGCGCCGAGGGGCTGGGGGTGAGCCGGTACCTGGGCAAGCCCTACCAGGAGAAGGATCTCCTCGAGACCATCCGGGAGCTGACCGGGCAGGAGGAGTGAGGCGCCCGAGTTCCCGCGGCCACCGTTCGGCCGCGGCACGGGAGTCGGGGTTGAGGCAGCGGGGCGATGACGCGCCCATGGAATCGACGCATGCAACAGACACGCGAGGAAATCGCCGGCAGCCGGAGACCGGCAGAGGTCAACTGCCTGCTCATGCCCATCGGGGGAGGAGCGCTGCTGCTGCCCAACATCCTGGTGGCCGAGGTGATCGGTTTTTCCGCGCCGGAGCCCCTGGCCGACGCGCCGGCCTGGTTCGCGGGCCGCACCGAGTGGCGCGGGCTCACTGTGCCCCTGATCCGCCTGGAGACGCTCCTGGGTGTGGATGCCGTCCCCGGCGCCGGGCGCCGAATCGCCATCCTCAACGCCCTCGAGGAGCAGACCGACACGCCCTTCCTCGGCATCGTGCTGCAGGGCATCCCGGCCCTGGTCAGGGTGCGGGCGGCGGAGCTGGAAGAGGACCCGGAGGAGGGGCGGGGAGGGCCGGTCCTGCGCCGGCTCCGCTATCAGGGGCAGCCGGTGGTGGTGCCGGACCTGGAGGCATTGACGGCGTCGCTGCAGGCACACGTCGCCTGAAGCGATCAAGCCATCGTCGAGCGGTCCGGTCCGGTTCGGAAACCCTGTACACCCATGGAGGTGATGGGAGCTGGTGTCTGTTTGATTGTGTACTGTGCCGCAATTCCCGGCCCATTCAGCGGCTCGCCCGAAGGGAGCCGTCCACAAGCGCCGGTCCTGCGTTGCAGCGCTTGCCAAGGGCGACGGCCATTGCCGGTGCGCTGCGCCTTGTCCTGACGCTTGTGGGGGCTCTGAAAGGGCCGGGAATTGCGGCTCAGTACACTAACCAAGGAGTCGTGGACATGCAGATTGGAGGAATATCTCGGGACGCTACCCGAACGCCGCGCAAGACGGCGAGAATCACCCCGGCGGGCGGTCTGCTGGCCGTACTGCTGGGCCTTGTGCTGCCGTGCCTTGCCGCGCAGGCCGCCGATGATGACTACCTGAAGATGCTCGAAGCCGAAGCGACGGGGGACACGGGGCCGAAGGTGGATGCCGCCAGCGTGCGGGAGCATACCGCCAGTGCCGGCAGCAGCGTCGGTCCCGCGCAGGCGGGGGCGATGGACCGGGCCGCTTTCGAAGCCCAGTTCGGGCAGCTGCGTCCCTCCACCTTCAGTGCCTACGAAAAGCTGGAAGAGCCGCAGAAGCAGACGGTATTCGAGCAGTTCCGGGAGAGCGGCGACTACAACAAGCTGGTGCTGGAGGTCATGCGCCTGCGCTACGGGCAGTAAAACAGAAACGAGAACGTCGGAACGGAGGAGTCTCATGAAAGGACGGATATTCGGGGGGATGGCGCTGTCGGGACTGGTTCTGGCGGCCCTGGCCTGGACGCAGCCGGCGACCGCGCTGGAGGTCAATATCGCCGAGTTGATCCCCTATGTGGATGTGATGCACGAGGGCAAGAAGGTGCGCGTGATGCGCATCCAGGATACCGATCACGCGCTCACGGGGGGGTTCACCAAGACCTCGCGTCCGTGCCCGCCCTTCTGCTACCACCCGATGCAGGTGGCGCCCGGGGTGGCCACGGTGGGCGAGGTGGAACTGGTTAAGTTCATGGCCGACGAGGTGAACCGCGGCACCGGCCTCATCATCGATGCGCGCACCCCCCAGTGGTATCAGGGTGGGACCATCCCCGGCTCGGTGAATATCCCCTTCACCATTCTTTCCGGGGACGATATCAAGGCGCCGGAGCTGCAGGCGGCGATGGAGCGGTTCGGTGCCCGGCAGAAAGCCCCGGGGGAGATGGAGCCGGGGTTCCTCCAGCGCCTGTTCGGCGGGGCCGGGACGAACGACTCGCCCTGGGACTTCACCCAGGCGAAGAATCTGCTGCTGTTCTGCAACGGTCCCTGGTGCGACCAGTCGCCGCGGGCCATCAAGGGGCTGCTCAAACTCGGCTACCCGGCCGACAAGCTCTTCTACTACCGGGGCGGGATGCAGAACTGGCAGGTCGGCGGCTTCACCACGGTGGTGCCCGAAGGCGGCTGAACCACGGACCCCGGACGGCGACGGGCGGTGGCCTGTCGCCGTCCGGGGCGGTGTCCGCCCGTCAGCCCAGATCGCCCCACAGGTGCTGGAGCACCGCGATGGCGGCAAGCCCCGCGGTTTCGGTGCGCAGCACGCGCGGCCCCAGCCTGACCCCAACGTAGCCCGCCCGGCGCGCAAGAGCGCGCTCCTCCCCGTCCAGCCCGCCCTCGGGACCCACCAGCAGCGTCACCCTGCCGTTCTCCGGCGGCGGCAGCGCCCGGGCTGTCGTGGCGGCCTCCGGATCGAGCAGCAGCCGCAGTCCTCCCGGCGCCGGTTGCAGGCAGCCATCCAGCGGCGTGATGCCCGCCAGGGTGGGTGGGCACGTGCGTCCCGACTGTTCGCACGCGGCAATGATGACCCCGCGCCAGTGCTGCAGCCGCTTCTCCTGCCGGGCGCGGTCGAGCTGGACCACCGAGCGCCGCGTGATGACGGGGGTGATCGCGGCCACGCCCAGCTCCACGGCCTTCTGCAGGGTGTAGTCCATCCGCTCTCCGCGGGAGATGCCCTGCTGCAGCTCGATGCGCAGGGGCGACTCGACCGCGGGCCGGAGCGGGGCCTCCAGGACCACCCGCGCCTCCGAGCGGCCCAGGTGCTCGATTCGTCCCGGGTACTCCAGCCCGCTGCCGTCGAACAGGATGATGGGGCTGGCCGGCGCGAGGCGCAGGACCCGTCCCAGGTAATGGGCGCTCTCCTTCGGCAGCTCCACCGCCGTCAGGCCGTGGAGGTTGTCCGGATGGTACAGGCGCGGAATACGCATGGATCAGCCACTCGTGAACGGTAGTGTGTAGGGGGAGCCGGGCGCCGGGCTCAGCCCGCGGGACCGTTTCCGGCTCCAGGCTGTGGCGGCAGGCTCCACTCGCGCAGGATTCCCTGCAGGGTTTCCCCGTCGGCCCCGCGCAGGGGCGAGGGTGCATCCATCACGGACGGGACCGCGGTGTCGGGCGGCCCGAGGACGCCGTCGCGGAATACCGCCAGCGCCATGGCCTCATATAGATGGCTCACCGCGTACATGTCGATATGCCTCCCCTGGACACCCCGCTCGAACAGCTGGTCGAGGGGAGTGGCCGCGAACAGGGCATCGGCGCCTTCCAGGTATTTCTCCCGGAAGTGTGGGTAGATACGGCGCAGGATGCGTGCCGCCATCAGGTCGACCGAGGAAACGGCGCCGGTGCGGTAGAAGTTCACCTTGCGGCGCTCGGCGGGATAATCCGGCAGGCGGCGCGCCAGCTGTTCCCGGACGATGCGCTTGTCAAAGAACAGTCGCGGGTGCAGGCGGGCGGGGATGCCGGCGAGCAGCTCCACCAGCCGGTGGTCCAGGAAAGGCACCCGGGATTCGATGCCCTGGATCGCGCTGGTCCGGTCCTCGTGCCAGAGGTTGTAGCGCTGCAGGAAGCGGGCGCTGGAGAGCATCTCCAGGTGGTAGGGGTCCTGTCCAGCCGTGGCCGGATTGGCCGGGCCGTCGTCGGCGAGGAGCTCGAAGTACCGCTCCGGAATGCCGGCCGCTGACCACTCCGGCCGTCGCTGCTTCCTGTGCAGGTGGCCGAGATAGCGGTCCCAGTCCGCACGCTGCGAATGCAGGGGCGAGGAGTAGCCGCCGGCGAACTCGTCGGCGCCCTGGCCGAGCAGGATGACCTTGAGACCGGGCACCGCCGTTTTCGCGTAGCGGTGCAGTTCGTGCTTCAGCAGCCACTCCATCTCGAAACGGGGCGACTCCATCATCCACACCAGGTACTCGAAATGCTGCAGATCGAAGCCCAGCGTATCGAGGAGGGTGTCCCGATCGCAGATGACGGCGTGGAAGGGCAGGCCGAGCCGGTCCGCGGTCCGGGCGGCCTGCTCCACGTCACCGACCCGGACCGTGGTCCGCTCCACCACCGTAAAGCAGTGCAGGTTCGGCTGGTGCGCCGCGGCGATGGCCGCCAGCAGGCAGGAGTCCACTCCGCCGCTGAGGAACAGGCCCACCGGAACGTCGCTCATCAGCTGTCGCCGCACGCTGTCCTCGAGCAGCTCGCCGTAGCGCTCGATGCAACTCTCCGGCTCGGCGGTCCGGTCCTCGTCCACGTCCGGCAGGTGATCGGCAAGCCGCCAGTAGGGAGCGGTCGCGGGCCCCCGCTCCCGGCTGCAGGCGAGGTACTCACCGCCGGGCAGGTGGTGGACGCCGGTGACGAAGCTGGGGGTGCGCCCCGGCTGCTTCCCGGGTCGGCCGATATCGCTCCAGTTCAGCGTCCGCGGACAGCGGGGATGGGCCAGCAGGGCCTTGAGCTCGGAGGCGAACAGCAGGGCGCCATCCACGTGGGCGTAGTAGAGGGGCTTGATGCCGAGGCGATCCCGGGCCAGCAGGAGCTTCTGCCGGCGGCGATCCCAGACCAGGATGGCGAACATGCCGTTCAGCTCGCGGAGACACTCCTCCCCCAGCTCCTCGTAGAGGTGCAGCACCACCTCCGAATCGGAGCGGGTGCGGAAGGCGTGTCCGCCGGCGAGCCGGGCGCGCAGTTCCCGGTGGTTGTAGATCTCCCCGTTGACCGCCACCAGGATGCTCTCATCCTCGTTCCAGATGGGCTGGCGGCCGGTTCCCGGATCGATGATGGCGAGGCGGCGGAACACCAGCGACAGCACCCCGTCGTCGTAGAACTGCTCGTCATCGGGCCCGCGCCGCGCCAGGCGCTGGCCCATCCGGGCGAGAATCCGGCGCCGTTCACCGGCGGCGATGGGGTTGCGGTAGTCGATGAAGCCGGCCAGTCCACACATGGGGAGGGGGTTGCTGTTTCGGAAGTGACGGGATGGTATCGGAAGGCGGGCTTCGATGTCACGGTGGCGTGTGGCCACCGGGGTCGATAATGTTGCAAATCGGCAACATTTGGTTGCTGACGGGAAGTTGGCTGTTGTATGGGTTGTTTTTCACTGACTTTCAGTTATGGTATTCCAAGGTGAAGTTGCCCACGTGCAACATCGTTCTGTATGTGGAGGGGGGTACATGGACTTCAAGAAGAAACTGCTCAATCTGGCGATCGCCTCGGTCGTGGCATCGGGTCCGGTCGCCGCGGTGGCGGCGGACGTGGTCAATCTGCTCGGCACCGAGGGGGGCAAGCTCAACATCAGCCTGCATGCCGACCACAGCAATCGGGATGTGAAGCAGGACGGTTCGACCACCCTGCTGGATGAGGCAAGCTTCTACGATGCCTATGTCGATGAGTTCGACAACCTCATCGAAACCGAGGGCGAAATCAGCGCCTCGGTGCGCAACCTCAAGGCCGAGGAGCGCCAGCAGCACCTCTACCTGCAGATCGCCTATGCCGTCAGTCCGCGGATCCAGGTCTACGGCAAGGCCGGCGTGGCGCGCACCAAGCTGCACAACATGCATGGCGCCACCGTGGACGAGAGCTGGAGCGAAACCACCTACGTCAACGGTTCCTTCGACGAGTACGACGAGGGTTCGTTCACCGAGTCGGAGCTCAGCGTTCCCGGCGGCAAGTACGGCGACTGGGGTGCGCTGGTGTCGGTGGGTGCGAACGTCCAGCTGTGGGAGTCCCCGGAATCCGGTTGGCGTGCCGGCCTGGACCTCTCCTACCAGTACAAGAACCAGGACGCGGACTGGTCGGCCGGCGGGCTCGACTTCACCGGCAGCGAGAGCCATGAATGGCAGGCGGCGCTGGTGATGAGCAAGGCGATGGGCAAGTTCAATCCGTACTTCGGTCTGAAGCTGTCCAAGGCCAAGACCGACTACGAGGGACAGACCAATCTCCTCTACGGCAGCGACAAGTGGACCCTCAAGATGGAGAACGATCAGCCCCTGGGCCTGTTCGCCGGCTTCAACTACGATCTGACGCCGGGCATGGGCATTACCGCGCAGGTGCGTGCGGTGGACGATACGGCGGGCAACCTGGGCTTCTACTGGAAGTTCTAGGCGGGTTCTCCGCGCTACCGGAAAAGCCCGGCCTGGCCGGGCTTTTTCTTGTGCGGGCGGCGCTGTCGGCCTGTTCCGGGCTCAGTCGAGCGCGGTGCGGCTGACGGTGAACTCGCGCGCGAAGGCGTAGTCGCCGATGAGCCCCTCGAGGGTGTAGTTCCCCTCCATGGAGATCTGCAGCGGCGCGGCCAGGATCACGAACAGCGTCTCACCACCCGTGCCGGCGCCGGGAAGGGGACGGCCCTGGACCGAACGGGTCTGATGCTCGTCGGGTGCCTCGATGGAGACATGGAGGGTGTCGTCCTCCGGCAGGCTGCCGCGGAAGCGCAGGACGAAGGCAAGCTGGCTCAGCACGGTCGGCAGCTGGGCGGTGGCGATGGCGCGCCCGGGATGGATCCCCATGAGCGAGAAGCGTCCGTCGGTTTCACGTCTCACGTCATCACACAGCAGCACATCGACCAGCTCCAGGTGCTGTTCATTGTCGTTCATGGTTCGACTTCCTATGGCTCAGAGAATGACCGGCAGGGTGATGAAATCGCTGCGTGGCACCGGTGCGGGTGCGAACAGCATTCCGGCAAACGCCTCGCAGTAGCGATGCACGGCGTCCAGCTGGTAGGACCATTCCCGCTTGAAACTCTCCGGGTTGACGATGTTGTAGCAGGGATTGAGCTCGAAGAAAAACGGCCTGCCGTCAGCGCCCAGGGTGTAGTCGGCGATGGCGTAATCGAGCCCGAGCATGGACTTGGCGCGCAGCAGCTCCCCGGTCTCCGGGGGCGGTTCGAACAGGAACGGCAGTTCCTCGGCGCGATGATCGAGCGCCCGGTTCTCGTCGCGAGAGCCGGAATGAATGTTCCAGTCATGCGATGAGATCACATGCCGCGGGACAACGCGATCTCCCACCAGGGCGCAGCGGTACTTGCGGTAGAAGCCGTCGGGGCTGCGGTATTCGTGGTACTCGATGGCGATGGTCGTCGACTGAAAGGCCTTTGCCGGCAGCTTTTCCGCATCTTCCGGTCCGCCGAGCAGCTGCATGGTGGTGCCGAGGTGGGCCAGCTCATTGCGCAGGATGATCGGGTAGTTGAGCTGTTGCTGCTTCAGGGCCTGCAGGCTGGGCGTCTTGACCACCCGGGCGCAGAGGATGTCGTTTTCCGACCAGATCTTGTAGGCCCGGGTCCGGCGACAGCTGCGCAGTGCTTCCAGGTTGTTGAATAGCGGGATGCCCGCCGACCGGCACCAGGCTTCTATCCGCTGCAGGCGCTTCTCGTGGCTCGCGTCGTTGCAGATGGCGTTGAGGACCCGGTCATAGCGGCCGACTTGGTCTTCCCCGATCTCCTCGATGGGCATGCAGTCGAGACGGATTCCGTGGTTCTTCCACAGGTAGTTGAACAGGTAGTCGTGGATGGCCACGCCACGTTCCTGGAAGACGGCCAGGACCTTGAGTCGGGTCTGGGTATTGAGCATGGGTTGTCCGCGGCTGGCTGTCGATCGGGATGTGCGGCTTGGGGTTCCACCGGCCCGCCGTATGGTGGGGCGCGCCGCCGGGGTCCCAATATAGCAGCATGGCGGGGGTGCTCCAACCGACAGTTCCGGTGCGCATGCCAGTGAGGATCGGGCGGGTGCCGGGGTTCCGCCGGCAATGTCCGATACGGTATCGTCTGCGCACCGGGGGCGGTCCGTCCCCGTCGGCCGTTGTCGGAGTCAGCACGCATGTTTCCCAACTTCATCCTGGTGGGAGCCGCCAAGTCCGGGACCTCCTCCCTCTATCACTACCTCCGGCAGCATCCGGAGGTCTTTATGTCGAGGGAAAAGGAGCCCCACTTCTTCGCCCCGGCGAAGTGGTGCGGCCATCCCGTTCCGGACCGGGCGGAGTACGAGCGGCTGTTCGACGGGGCCGGGGGCTGCCGGGCGGTGGGGGAGGCCTCCACGGGGTATCTCTACTACGAGGATTCGCCGGACCGGATCCATGCCCTGGTGCCCGGGTGCCGCATCGTGGCGGTGCTGCGCAATCCCGTGGACCGGGCCTTCTCCGGCTGGTGCCACGAGGTACGGGAGGGACTGGAGACGGTGAGCTTCGAGCAGGCCCTGGATGAGGAGGAACAGAAGGGCCTGCGCGTCATCCGCGGCGGCGACTTCAGCTTCAACTACATCCGCCAGGGCTTCGTCGCCGGGAACCTGGCGCGCTACATCGAGCTGTTCGGGCGGGAGCGGGTGCTGATCCTGTTCTACGACGACCTGGAGCGGGATCCGGACGCCTTCATGGCCCGGCTGTTCCGGTTCCTCGGGGTCGCCCCGGGGTTCCGCGGCGACTGGAGCTACCGCTACAACCCCTCCGGCGTCCCCCGGTTCGACTGGCTGCACCGGCTGGTGGACGGGGAGGGGCGCTGGCGGCAGCCCCTGGTGCGCCTGGCGCGGTGGCTGCTCCCGGAGCCGGTGCGTATTCCGCTGTGGCACCGGGTACGGGACTGGAACGTGCGCAGCGGCTCCAGTCCGGCGCTGGACCCCGCGACCCGCCGCCGGCTGCAGGCACGCTTCGCCGGCGAGATCGACGCCGAGGAGGCGCTGACCGGACGCAGCCTCGAGCCCTGGCGTGCGGGACGGCCGCTGGATCCGGAACCCTGGGCCGGGCGGCCGGATGACGGCCCGGCTCAGGTGGCGTCGGCGTCCTCCACGGGGGCGGGGAAGGGCGCGTAGTCGGAGGTGAAGTTCTGGAACTTGCCGCCCGCCGGGCGCGGAATGTCCTTCAGCACCCGGATTTCCAGCGGCGCGGCCTCCGCGCCGCCGTGGCGCCGCCAGGCCCCGTGGATGGCGTCCAGCAGGGCGTCGGGCAGGGCGGAGGACTCCAGGCGCAGCTCGAAGGAGCCGTCCCGGAACTGGTGGAGCTGGTACTTGCGCAGGCCGCCGATCAGCTCGCGGGGTGCGTGGCCGAGGGTGTAGAGCAGTGCGTCCCAGTAGCCCCAGGTGCCGGGCGGGAGGGCGATGGTGCGGCGGTAACGTCCCACGAGGTCCTGGAAGCCCGGCAGCGTCCGCCCGCACGGACAGGGCCCTTCCGCCGCCACCGCCATGTCATCGGCGTCGTAGCGGAGGAGCGGCATGGCGGCGTTGCTCAGCCCGGTCACCAGCAGTCGGCCCCGCTCACCGGGCGCGACCGGCCGCCCCTCCTCGTCCACCACCTCCACCAGGCAGTGCTCGGTGTGGACGTGGTAGCGCCCGCCTTCCGGGCAGCGCACCGCCACGATGCCAATCTCGTTGAGCCCGTAGTTCTGCTGCACGGGCGTGCCGAAGGTGGACTCGATGCGGTGGCGCATGTCGGGCGTGAGCTGCTGGGAGATGGCCTCGAAGGCCTGGAGGTTGGGCGGTGGCGTGTGATCCATGAAGCCCAGGGCCAGGTGCTCGAGCTGGGCGGACTGGCCGAGAACGTATTCGGGCCGGTGCTTCAGCAGCCACTCCACCTGCGCCTCCACCGGGTTGAGATCGCTGAATCCGCGGAACGGGCCGGTGTTGAAGTAGCGGCCCGCCGACGGCCAGCTGTCGTGGTAGCAGGTGGTGTTCAGCCCGATGGGCTCGCCGTCCCCGCGCCGCGGCAGGTCGGTGGGGGGGCGGATGTAGGCGAAGGTCCCGTTCGGATCGAACCGGAACCAGCGCAGTTCGCGCTGCTTGAGCACCGCGAACATGTTGCGGCTGAACCTGGTGTGCAGTATCTCGGCGGGTTGCCCGGTAGTCCCGGAGGTCCTGGCGATGCCGCCGGGCTGCTCCCCGGGCGGGAGCCGCGCAGGGCGCAGGTCGGCGGCGCGTCGCTGAAGATCCTGCTTGGTCAGGACGGGCAGCAGCGGCAGCTTGTCGACCCCGTCGATCTGCTCCGGGTCGATTCCCTGTTCGCGCAGGTGGTCGCGGTAGAAGGGGATGTGCTCGGCGGCATAGCCGACGATCTGCCGGACCGCGGCGTCGGCGCGGTCCGCGTGCTCGTCGGCGGAGATGAATTCGTTGCGGACCAGGCGGTCGAAGAGATCCAGCCCCTCCCACTGCGATCGCAGCCGCCAGCGGCGCTGCTCCTCCAGTTCCCGGGCCAGGGTGGATGGTTCAGGTGCCGTTGTCATCGCCGTGGTGCGTCCTGTTTCCCGGGCGGGCGCCGGGGAGCCCGTTGCGCGATTCCGCTAGCGGCTGCTGTAGCTGGCGTAGCAGGTCTCGGTCTCCCACAGGGTGACATCCTTGACCGGGTAGCCGGCAGCGGCGATGTGCTCGAAGATCATGCGCGCGATGTTCTCCGCCGTCGGATTCCAGTCCACCACGTAGACCCGTTCGCCGGCCTCGCGCAGGGCGGGGAGGATGGGATCGTCCCGGTGCAGGAGCATGTTGTGATCGAGCTCCGCGTCGATCCAGTCCTTCACCAGCCCCCGGATCTCGTTGAAGTCGTAGAGCATGCCCTGCTCATCGAGCGTTTCGCCCTCGAGCGTGATGATGGCCCGCGCATTGTGTCCGTGCAGGTGCCGGCACTTGCCGTCGTAGTCCAGCAGCCGGTGGCCGTAACAGAACGAGATGGATTTGGTGACTCGGTACATGGTGATCCGGAAGTATCGCGCCTGGTTGCAGGGGCGCCGGCCGTTCACATTCTGCTTCGCAGCCGTGATCCAGGCGGCATGGTTCAACTGTCGAGACGGCATTCTAACATCAATATCCCGTTCCGCACCCGGAGCGGATGCTCCCGCCCGGCTACGGCTCAGCGGGGCGGTGCCGCGTACTCCGTGCGGTCCTCCACTCCAGCCTCCCGGAAGGCCCTGTGCCGCTCGGCGCACTTGTTGCAGCGGCCGCAGTGGCGACCCTGGCGCGGGTCCATGCAGGAGAAGGTCAGCTCCAGTGGCAGCCGGCTCGAACGCCGGATGACCTCCGCCTTGGTGAGCGCGGCATAGGGACGCAGGATCTTCAGCCGGAATCCCAGCGCCAGCTCCAGGACCCGCTCCATGGCGGCGTAGAACTCGGGGCTGTTGTCGGAGAAGGGGTTGCCCTTGAGCGGTGCCAGGGCGATGGCGGACACGCCGTGGCGTTCGCACCAGACCCCGGCCTTGGCCAGGAACAGCAGGTTGCGTCCCGGCAGGTAGACCGCCTCGTCCGGGGTGCTGTGATCCGGAACCGCACCGTCGGAGAGGCTCCAGTGGCGGCCGTAGAGGTCGGCGACGGGCAGCTCCAGCACGCTCACCGGGCGCAGCGCCGGGCGTTCGGCGGCCGCCAGGAAGCGGCGCAGGTGCGCCAGCTCCGTCTCCTCCCACTGCAGCCCGTGGCGCAGGTAGAGGGGATGGACGACGGGGTGGGTCCCGGCGAGCTCCACCGCCAGCGCCGCGCTGTCGATGCCCCCGCTGACCAGGACGGCGACCGGACCCGCCATCAGTTCCGCCCCCGCCGCGCGAGGATGCAGTGGTTGAGAAAGGCCCGGTACCAGCGCTGGTGCTCGCGCAGGACCCAGGGCACGTGGTCCACGCTCTCCAGGATGCCGAACCCGAGCCCTTCCAGTTCCCGGACCATCTGCTCGGCCGACGGCGCCTCGCGGGTGGCGCCGACCCAGGCGTCGATGGGCACGTCGTCCGAGCCCCAGGAGTAGGGCGAGGTGATGAGCAGCAGGCCGTCCGGTTCCAGGTGTTCGGCCAGGCGCCCCAGGAACGCCACCGGATCGGGAACGACGTCCACCACGTTGAGGGCGGTGATGAGAGAGAAGCGTCCCGAGAGGGGCAGCGCGGTGGCCGAGGCCACCAGGAACTCGGTATTGGCGCGTTCCGCGGGCAGGGGCCTGAGCTCGTGGTGGCGACCGTCCAGGTAGCGGCGGTACTCGCGCTGGGGCAGCGGGTGTCCGGTCTGGATGCGGCGCGCGGCGAGGACCGGGTTGTAGGCCAGGTCGATGCCGATGACCGATGCGGCCAGGGCGCCCAGCCGCTGGGCCATGCCGCCCACGTTGGTGCCCACGTCCAGGGCCCGGGCCACGGGGCCGTCCAGGTGCCGGGCGAGCATCGTCTCCACCGTCTCGAAGACCTGGGGCTGGGAGGCGATGAAACGTCCCAGGGGGGAGCGGTCGTCGGCGCCGGCCGGGGTGGTGTCGTAGTGGGTGGAGGTGAAGATGTTGACCCAGCGGTTCTCCTCGTAATAGTTGGAGGCGAACCGGTTGCCCAGGTGCCAGTCGCGGGCCTCGAGCCAGGCGGTCATCTCCGCACCGACGCCGCCGGCCTGGGCGGCGCCGGCGACCAGGTAGTAGTAGTTGGCGCGCAGCCAGCCCTGGACCTGGGGCAGCAGGATGGCGATGCCCGCGATGACCGGGTACTCCGCGCCGCACTCGGGGCAGCGCAGCACGCCCTCGCGCAACTCGGTCCCCGCGGCATCGAGCTCCGGGCGCGGTGTCCGCTCCAGCCGGAGCGGGCCGCCGCAGGGACTCCCCGGCCTGGACTCAGGGCAGGTCAGGGTGGAAATCAGCTCCATTTTCATCAGGTATTCTCCTGGACTCCGATCCGGCGCGGTCCCGGTCCCGGCCGGAACCCGGACGCGGGCGGATTCACGGCGGCGGGGTGTCGAGCTCCAGGCCGGACTTGATCCTCCAGCGTCCGGTCTCCGGCTCCAGCTGGTGGCAGTAGACGCAGTAGCCGCCGTACACGGAGTGGAAGTGGTTGCCCCGCCCCGGCCGCGAGCGCTGGTACTTTAACAGATGGATGAGGCGCTTGAACTCGGGTGCGCGGTCGCTGTTCTCGGCGTGGCACTGGATGCAGACATCGGGGATGACGGCATCGCGCAGCTTTTCATTCACGTCCGGATGGCGACCGGTGAGCTTCACGCCCGCGGGGGCGGCCTTCTGCGCGTACTCGAGCAGTTCATCGGGGACGCCCTCGCTGGCCCAGCGGGCCAGGGTCCGGGAGAGGCGGAAGTCCTTTCCCAGCCGCTTGTCGTCGAAATGGCAGTCGACGCAGCCCCGGGTGGCGGTAAAATGGTACCGCGTCACTTCCTGGCCCACCCCGGCGCCGCTGAGCAGGAGCAGCAGGACGGCGAACGCCGCGGCGGCGGGGAGGCGCGAACGGCGGGGAGGCTGGTTTTCAGGGGAATCGGAGATGGGTTTCATGCCGGATAAGCCAAACGTTTTTCCCGCCGCCGGTACGGACCGCTGGTGGTCCCCGGCGCTGCTGTTGTCGCTGTTGCTGTCCATGATGCCGCCGGCCGCGGCCGCCGGAGTCGAGGCCTGCGGCACGGAACCGCCCGCGGTGGTGGAGCTGCCGGAGCCCGCCTTCCGCGGCGCGCCCCTGGAGGAGGTCATCGCGGCGCGGCGCACGGTCAGATACTACAGCCCGGAGCCCCTCGGCCTCCAGGACCTGTCCCAGATTTTGTGGTCGGCGCAGGGCATCACCGATTCCGATCGGGGCATGCGGGCCGCGCCTTCGGCCGGCGGGACCTATCCCGTCGATCTCTACGTCCAGCCCAACAATGTCTTCGGGCTCGAGTGCGGCGTCTATCGCTACGAGCCGGTCGGCCATCGCCTGGTTCTGTACCGCGCCGGGCGCTTCCGCGATGCCATCCACGAGGCGGCCCTCGGCCAGCGCTGGGTCTACACCGCCGGCGCGGTCATCCTGTTCGTGGCCACTCCCGCCCGGGTGGCGGAGAAGTATGACGAGGCGTCGGCCCTGAAGTCCACCCTGCTGGAGGCCGGGCACATCAGCCAGAACATCTATCTCCAGGCCACCTCCCTGGGGCTCGGCGTCGGCGCCATCGGCGGCTTCTCGGCGGAGGCCATGGGCAGGCTGCTCGGCCTGGGCGAGGGACAGAAGGTCGTCTACCTCAACCTCGTCGGCAACCGCCGCTAGCCGACTCGGCCTCCGCCCCCCGTGGCGATGTCGATTCCCTCCGCCGCCACTTCGGCGAGGAAATCGATCTGCTCCTCCGTGATCACGTAGGGCGGCATCATGTAGACCACGCTGCCCAGCGGGCGCAGCAGGGCGCCGCGGGACAGCGCGTGGCGGTAGACCCTGAGGCCGCGCCGCTCCTGCCAGGGGTAGGGGGCGCGGGTCGTCTTGTCGCGCACCATCTCCATGGCCAGGATCATGCCGGTCTGGCGCACGTCGGCCACGTGGGGGTGGTCGGCCAGGTGGGCGGTGGCGGCGGTCATGCGCGCGGCCAGGGTGCGGTTGCGCTCCAGCACCGGTTCCGAGTCGAAGATGTCGAGGGTGGCCAGCGCGGCGGCGCAGCCGAGGGGGTTGCCGGTGAAGCTGTGGGAGTGGAGGAAGGCGGTCATCCGCTCGTAGTCGTCGTAGAAGGCCTGGTAGACCTCGCCGGTGGTCAGGGTGGCCGCCAGGGGCAGATAGCCGGCGGTGAGCCCCTTGGACAGGCACATGAAATCGGGGCTGATGCCCGCCTGCTCGCAGGCGAACAGCGTCCCCGTGCGCCCGAAGCCCACGGCGATCTCGTCGGCGATGAGATGCACTCCGTGCCGGTCGCAGGCCTCCCGCAGCAGGGTGAGGTAGACCGGGTCGTACATGCGCATGGAGCCGGCGCACTGCACCAGGGGCTCCACGATCACCGCGCAGGTCTCGTGGGCGTGGCGCTCCAGCGCCTCCTCCATGTGGACGAACATGCGCCGGGCCACCTCGGCGCAGCTCTCGCCCGGCTCGCGGTCGAAGCAGTCGGGGGCGGGGACCGTGAAGGGTTTCAGCAGCAGCGGCTCGTAGGTCTCCTTGTAGAGGGAGACATCCCCCACCGCCAGCGCCCCCAGGGTCTCGCCGTGGTAGCTGTTGGAGAGGTTGATGAAGCGGGTCTTCTCCGGCCGGCCCGAGTTGCGCCAGTAGTGGTAGCTCATCTTCAGCGCCACCTCGATGGCCGATGAGCCGTTGTCGGCGTAGAAGCAGTGGTCGAGCCCGGCGGGGGTGATCTGCACCAGCCGCTCGGAGAGACGCACCACCGGCTCGTGGGTGAAGCCGGCCAGGATGACGTGCTCCAGCTGTCCGATCTGCTCGGCGACCGCGGCGTTGATGCGCGGGTTGGCGTGGCCGAAGAGGTTCACCCACCAGGAGCTCACCGCGTCCAGGTAGCGGTTGCCCTCGAAATCCTCCAGCCACACCCCCTCGCCGCGGCGGACGGGAATCAGCGGCAGCGTCTCGTGGTCCTTCATCTGCGTGCAGGGATGCCACACCACCCGCAGATCCCGCTCGACGATGTTTCGGTTTTTCATTGGTCACCAAAGAGTCAAAAGATTTCACCACGAAGACACGAAGGGCACGAAGTGAAGAACGAGACAGGGCTGTTGGGTTGTCGTCTGCACCTGACAGCGAGGTAACACTCTACCTCGCAGAACCCCTAGAAATCTTCGTGCTCTTCGTGTCTTCGTGGTGAACGGTTTTTCATTCATTCACTCCCCGGAAGCCCCAGGTTGCGCCACAGGGCCAGCGTCGGCTCGGCGCGGTTCATGGTGTAGAAGTGCAGGCCCGGGGCGCCGCCGGCGAGCAGCTTCTCGCACAGCCTTGTGACCACCTCCTCGCCGAAGGCGACGATGGCGTCGCGGTCGTCGCCGAAGGACTCCAGGCGCTTGCGGATCCAGCGCGGGATCTCGGCGCCGCAGGCGTCGGAGAAGCGCGCCAGCTGGCTGTAGTTGGTGATGGGCATGATGCCCGGCACCACCGGCGCCTCCACGCCCAGGGCGCGCACGTCCTCCAGGAAGCGGAAGTAGGCGTCGGGGTTGTAGAAGTACTGGGTGATGGCCGCGTCGGCGCCGGCCTTCACCTTGCGGGCGAAGTTCTCCAGGTCCGCACGGGCGCTGGCCGCCTGGGGATGGAACTCGGGGTAGGCGGCCACCTCGATGTGGAACCAGTCGCCGGTCTCTTCGCGGATGAAGGCCACCAGCTCGTTGGCGTAGCGGAACTCGCCGGCCCCGCGGCTGCCCGAGGGCAGGTCGCCGCGCAGGGCGACGATGCGGCGGATGCCGTGGCTGCGGTAGGTCGTGAGCAGCTCGCGGACGAAGCCCCGGTCGGTGCCGATGCAGGAGAGGTGGGGGGCGGCGTCGTTGCCGGCCGCCTGGATCTCCAGCACCGCCTCCAGGGTGCCCGCCTGGGTGCTGCCGCCGGCGCCAAAGGTGACCGAGAAGTAGGCGGGGTCCAGCCGCGCGAGCCGCTCGCGCACCCCCCGCAGCTTCTCCCTGCCCTCGTCGGTCTTGGGCGGAAAGAACTCGAAGCTGAAGGTGGGTGAGGGGTAAGGCGTGAGGGGTGAGGTGGTCATCAGTTCTTGTCTCGCAGGGAGTTGATCAGGCCGCCCAGGAGGCCGAACAGCTCGTCGAGCTGCGCGGACAGGTCTTCATTCTCTGAGATAAAGCCTAGATCATGGGCAATCAGCAGTTGAGTCTCCAGCTCGCTGAGGGAGCCGCGGGCCATCCCGGCAAAGTGCAGGAACTCTTTCCGGGTCAGGCGGGCGGCTCCCTCGGCGATATTGGAGGGGACGGAGACGGCAGCGCGGCGTAGTTGTGATGTCAGGCCGAACTGCTCGGAGGCGGGAAACGAGGCGGTGAGCCGGTAGACATCGCCGACCAGAGCCATGGCGGACCGCCACGCCCGGAGGTCGTGATGTTTACGCCTCACCCTTCACCCCTTTCGCCTCACCCCTCACTCAGTACCGGTAGTGGTCGGGCTTGTAGGGGCCTTCCGCCGGCACGCCGATGTAGTCGGCCTGCTCCTCGGTGAGGGTGGTGAGCTTCGCGCCGATCTTCTGCAGGTGCAACCGCGCCACCTCCTCGTCCAGGTGCTTGGGCAGGGTGTAGACGCGTCGCTCGTACTGATCGCCGCGGGTCCACAGCTCCATCTGCGCCAGGGTCTGGTTGGTGAAGGAGTTGGACATGACGAAGCTGGGGTGGCCGGTGGCGCAGCCCAGGTTCACCAGCCGGCCCTCGGCCAGCAGGATGATGCGGCGGCCGGAGGGGAAGATGACGTGGTCCACCTGCGGCTTGATGTTCTCCCACTCGTACTGCTCGAGCCCCGCCACGTCGATCTCGTTGTCGAAGTGGCCGATGTTGCAGACGATGGCCTGGTCCTTCATCTGCACCATGTGGTCGTGGGTGATGACGTGGAAGTTGCCGGTGGCGGTGACGAAGATGTCCGCCTGGGAGCATGCCTCGTCCATGGTCACCACGCGGTAGCCCTCCATGGCCGCCTGCAGGGCGCAGATGGGATCGATCTCGGTGACCCAGACGGTGGCGCCGAGGCCGCGCAGGGACTGGGCACAGCCCTTGCCCACGTCGCCGTAGCCCAGCACCAGGGCGATCTTGCCGGCGATCATCACGTCGGTGGCGCGCTTGATGCCGTCCACCAGCGACTCGCGGCAGCCGTAGAGGTTGTCGAACTTGCTCTTGGTGACCGAGTCGTTGACGTTGATGGCGGGGAAGGGCAGCTCGCCGCGCTTCTCCATCTGGTAGAGGCGGTGGACGCCGGTGGTGGTCTCCTCGGTGACGCCGCGGATGGCCGCCTTGCGCTCGGCGTAGTAGCCGGGCTGGCTCTCCAGGCGCCGGCGGATGGCGGCGTAGAGCACCCGCTCCTCCTCGCTGCCGGGGTGGTCCAGCACCGAGGCGTCCTGCTCGGCCTTGGCGCCGAGGATCACCAGCAGGGTGGCGTCGCCGCCGTCGTCCAGGATCATGTTGGGGGTGCCGCCGTCGGCCCACTCCATGATCCGGTGGGTGTACTCCCAGTACTCCTCCAGGCTCTCGCCCTTGTAGGCGTAGACCGGCACGCCGGAGGCGGCGATGGCCGCGGCGGCGTGATCCTGGGTGGAGAAGATGTTGCACGAGGCCCAGCGCACCTCGGCGCCCAGCGCCGTCAGGGTCTCGATGAGCACGGCGGTCTGGATGGTCATGTGCAGGCTGCCGGCGATGCGGGCGCCCTTGAGGGGCTGCTCGGCGGCGTACTTGGCGCGCAGGGCCATCAGGCCGGGCATCTCCGTCTCGGCGATGGCGATCTCCTTGCGCCCCCAGTCGGCCAGCGCCGGCTCGGCCACCTTGAAGTCGTTGAACGAGGGGTCGATGACAGCGTTCATAGTTCTCACTCTCCCGGAGTCTGAAAGTGAGCGCCGTTGCGTCGTGGAAACCGCAGCCCTGCCGAGCCTGACGGGCCGGACGGCCCGCTGCAGCGCCCCTCGGCGGGGGGGATGTGAAGCCTGGTGCTTCAGTTGGTTCGTAGGATGGGCAAAGCGCAGCGTGCCCATCAGCGCGCCTCTGGTGATGGGCACGTCGCTACGCTCCTTTGCCCATCCTACTCTTCGTGTCTTTGCGTCTTTGCGTCTTTGCGCCTTGGCGTTGAAGCCTTTTCTCCTAAATCCCGGCCGCCTCGCGCAGCATCTCGGCCTTGTCGGTGCGCTCCCAGGTGTACGCCTCCTCCTCGCGGCCGAAGTGGCCGTAGGCGGCGGTGCTGCGGTAGATGGGCCGGATCAGATCCAGCATCTTGACGATGCCGTAGGGGCGCAGGTCGAAGTGCTCGCGCACCAGCGCCACCAGCCTCTCCTCGGGCAGCCTGCCGGTGCCGAAGGTGTCGATGCTGATGGAGGTGGGCTCGGCCACGCCGATGGCGTAGGAGACCTGGATCTCGCAGCGCTCGGCCAGCCCCGCGGCGACGATGTTCTTCGCCACGTAGCGGCCGGCGTAGGCTGCCGAGCGGTCCACCTTGGAGGGGTCCTTGCCGGAGAAGGCGCCGCCGCCGTGGCGGGCCATGCCGCCGTAGGTGTCGACGATGATCTTGCGCCCCGTCAGGCCACAGTCGCCCACCGGGCCGCCGATGATGAACTGGCCGGTGGGATTGATGTGGTACTTGGTGTTCCTGTCCAGCCACTCCTCGGGCAGGGTGGGGAGGATGATGTTCTCCATCACCGCCTCGCGGATGTCCTTCTGGGAGACGTCCGGGTCGTGCTGGGTGGAGAGCACCACCGCCTCGATGCCGGCCGGACGGCCGTCCTCGTAGCGGAAGGTCACCTGGCTCTTGGCGTCGGGGCGCAGCCACTGCAGCACGCCGTGCTTGCGCATCTCCGCCTGGCGCTGGACCAGCCGGTGGGCGTAGGTGATGGGCGCGGGCATCAGCACGTCGGTCTCGTTGGTGGCGTAGCCGAACATCAGCCCCTGGTCGCCGGCGCCCTGCTCCTCGGGGCTGGTGCGGTCCACGCCCATGGCGATGTCGCCGGACTGCTTGCCGATGAGGGACATCACCGCGCAGGTGTGGCCGTCGAAGCCCACATCCGAGCTGGTGTAGCCGATATCGCAGATGACGCCGCGAACCACCTCGTCGAGGTCGACCCAGGCGGAGGTGGTGATCTCGCCGGCGACAATCACCCCCCCGGTCTTGATGAGGGTTTCGCAGGCCACGCGGGCGCGCTTGTCCCGCTCGAGGAGCGCGTCGAGCACTGCATCGGAGATCTGGTCGGCGATCTTGTCGGGATGGCCTTCCGAGACCGACTCGGAGGTAAAGAGGTAGTTCTTGAGCATGGAACCCGGTTGCCTCCAGGCATTGCATGTGGCCCCGGTAGCGTCCCGGGGGTGGCCGCGAACGGCGGCGGGAGCGCCGCCGAGTGTCAAAGTGTCGGATTTTAGCCCGATGGGCCGCGTATTTCATCCATGGGATATGGGCGGCCATCAGCCGGGGGGGTGAAAGCCATAAAGACGTTTGATTGCCGATGGCGGTAGCGTAGTGGAGAATAACGAGCTACTTATGGAGCCGGTCTGTGGCGGGGTTACGCAGGCACGGTCATGGGGTGGGGAAGAATCACGGACGCCGCGCCAGTCAAATTATAGCCATTCGCGCGGCTGTTGCAATGCAACAATCCGGTCGGGCCATGAACAGCGTCCGACGACCGCATCGGATCCTCGACGCGACCACCGTCCGGTCCTGTTAACATGCCGGCCACGGTGCGGTCCCCCGCTCCCCGAATTCAGTTCGAGACTTGAGACTACAAGGAGGCCATAGATGCCCTCGCGCAGAGAACTTGCCAATGCCGTCCGTGCCCTGAGCATGGACGCGGTGCAGAAGGCGAAGTCCGGTCACCCGGGCGCGCCCATGGGAATGGCGGACATCGCCGAGGTGCTGTGGAACGACTTCCTCAAGCACAACCCCGCCAACCCCAAGTGGGTGGACCGCGACCGCTTCGTGCTCTCCAACGGGCACGGCTCCATGCTGCTCTACTCCCTCCTGCACCTGGCCGGGTACGACCTGTCCATGGAGGACCTCAAGAATTTCCGCCAGCTGCACTCGCGCACCCCGGGCCACCCCGAGTACGGCTATGCGCCGGGCGTGGAGACCACCACCGGTCCCCTGGGCCAGGGCATCACCAATGCCGTGGGCATGGCGCTGGCCGAGCGCACCCTGGCCGGCCAGTTCAACCGCCCCGGCCACCACATCATCGACCACTACACCTACGTGTTCCTGGGTGACGGCTGCATGATGGAGGGCATCTCCCACGAGGCCTGCTCGCTGGCCGGCACCCTGGGCCTGGGCAAGCTCATCGCCTTCTGGGACGACAACGGCATCAGCATCGACGGCCACACCGACGGCTGGTTCACCGAGGATGTCGCCAAGCGCTTCGAGGCCTACGGCTGGCACGTGGTGCGCGGCGTGGACGGCCACGACGCCGAGGCCATCGCCAAGGCGGTCCACGAGGCGCGCTCGGTCAACGACAAGCCCACCCTCGTCTGCTGCAAGACGGTGATCGGCTTCGGCGCCCCGAACCTGTGCGGCAGCCACGACTGCCACGGCGCCCCGCTGGGCGACGACGAAATCGTCGCCACCCGCGAGAACCTGGGCTGGCACCACCAGCCGTTCGACATCCCCGAGGATATCTACGCCGGCTGGAACGCCCGCGACAAGGGGAGCGAGGCCGAGAACCACTGGAACGAGAAGCTCGCCGCCTACCGGGCCGAGTACCCGGAGCTCGCCGCCGAGCTCGAGCGCCGCATGGCCGGGGAGCTGCCCGCCAACTGGGCCGAGCACAGCGAGGGTTTTGTCCGCGAAGTGGCCGGCAAGGGCGAGACCATCGCCTCGCGCAAGGCCTCCCAGAACACCATCAACGCCTTCGCCGCGGTGCTGCCCGAGTTCCTGGGCGGCTCGGCCGACCTGACCCCCTCCAACCTGACCAACTGGAAGGAGGCGAAGGTCATCAGCAACACGGTGGCCGACGGCAACTACCTCTCCTACGGCGTGCGCGAGTTCGGCATGTCCGCCATCATGAACGGCATCGCCCTGCACGGCGGGTTCATCCCCTTCGGCGGCACCTTCCTGATGTTCTCCGAGTATGCCCGCAACGCCCTGCGCATGGCGGCGCTGATGAAGGTGCAGAGCCTGTTCGTCTACACCCACGACTCCATCGGCCTGGGCGAGGACGGACCCACCCACCAGCCCGTCGAGCAGATCTCCACCCTGCGGCTGATTCCCAACATGCACACCTGGCGTCCCTGCGACGCGGTGGAATCGGCGGTGGCCTGGAAGGCGGCCGTGGAGCGCAAGTCGGGCCCCACCTGCCTGATCTTCTCGCGCCAGAATCTCAAGCACATGGACCGCAGCGACGCGCAGCTGGCGGAGATCGCGCGCGGCGGTTATGTGCTCAAGGACTGTGACGGCACTCCCGATGCCATTATCATCGCCACGGGCTCCGAGGTGGAGCTGGCGGTGGGAGCCGCCGATGCACTGGCCGAAAAGGGCCGCAAGGTGCGCGTCGTGTCCATGCCCTGCGTCGAGGTGTTCGAGGCCCAGGACGCCGCCTACCGCGAATCCGTCCTGCCCGCCGCCGTCACCGCCCGCGTGGCGGTGGAGGCCGGTGTCACCGCCGCCTGGTACAAGTACGTGGGCCTGCAGGGGCGCGTGGTGGGTATCGACCGCTTCGGCGAGTCGGCTCCCGCCGGCCAGCTGTTCAAGGAGTTCGGCTTCACCGTGGAGAACGTGGTGAAGTCTGTCGAGGAGGTCCTCTGAGGATCCCGCTCCCCGCAAGGATTTTTACTGCCTGAGTAACCTGACGGAGAAAGAATCATGACTATCAAGGTCGGTATCAATGGTTTTGGCCGCATCGGCCGCATGGCCTTCCGCGCCATCGCCCAGGAGTTCAATGACATCGAAGTGGTCGGCATCAACGACCTGCTCGACGCCGAGTACCTGGCCTACATGCTGAAGTACGACTCGGTGCACGGCCGCTTCAAGGGCGATGTTTCCGTCGACGGCAACAACCTGATCGTCAACGGCAAGACCATCCGTCTGACCGCCGAGCGGGATCCCGCCAACCTGAAGTGGGGCGAGATCGGCGCCGAGCTCGTGATCGAGTGCACCGGCTTCTTCCTCACCGAGGAGACCTGCCAGAAGCACATCGACGCGGGTGCCAAGAAGGTCGTGCAGAGCGCGCCGTCCAAGGACGCCACCCCCATGTTCGTCTACGGCGTGAACCACGCGACCTATGCCGGCCAGGCCATCGTCTCCGCCGCCTCCTGCACCACCAACTGCCTGGCCCCGGTGGCCAAGGTGCTGCACGACAAGTTCGGCATCAAGCGCGGCCTGATGACCACCGTCCACGCCGCCACCGCCACCCAGAAGACCGTCGACGGTCCGTCCATGAAGGACTGGCGCGGCGGCCGCGGCATCCTGGAGAACATCATCCCGTCCTCCACCGGCGCGGCCAAGGCCGTGGGCAAGGTGCTGCCCGACCTGAACGGCAAGCTGACCGGCATGGCCTTCCGCGTGCCCACCTCCGACGTCTCCGTGGTGGACCTCACCGTCGAGCTGAACAGCGACGCCTCCTACGACGCCATCTGCGCGGCCATGAAGGCGGCATCCGAGGGCGAGCTGAAGGGCGTGCTGGGCTACACCGAGGAGAAGGTGGTCTCCACCGACTTCCGCGGCAACTCCGCGCCCTCGACCTTCGACGCCGAGGCCGGCATCGCCCTGGACGGCACCTTCGTCAAGGTGGTCTCCTGGTACGACAACGAGTACGGCTACACCTGCAACATGCTGCGCCTGGTGCAGCACGTCGCGAAGTAAGTCGCGGGGGCGGGGCGGCCGGCGGCCGCCCCGCCCCTTTTCGGTCCCGAGTGTCCAGTTCTGAGTGTTGGGTGCGGGATCCGCCGCGCAGGACTCAGAACTGAATACTGCAACTTCGAATGACGAAGGAGTTCCCCATGTCTTTCACCAAACTCACCGACCTCGACCTGGCCGGCAAGCGCGTCCTCATCCGTTCCGACCTCAACGTCCCCGTGAAGGACGGCAAGGTGACCTCGGATGCCCGCATCAAGGCTTCCATGCCCACCTTCGAGCATTGCCTGAAGGCCGGCGCCAAGGTGCTGGTGATGTCCCATCTCGGCCGCCCCGAGGAGGGTGTCTACAGCGAGGAGAACTCCCTCAAGCCGGTCGCCGACTACCTCTCCGGCCTGATGGGCAAGGAGGTGCGGCTGGTGCAGGACTACCTCGACAACGCGCCGCAGCTTGCCGACGGTGAGCTGGTGCTGCTGGAGAACGTGCGCTTCAACAAGGGCGAGAAGAAGGACAACGAGGAGCTGGCGAAGCAGTACGCCGCCCTCTGCGACGTGTTCGTGATGGACGCCTTCGGCACCGCCCACCGCGCGCAGGCCTCCACCCACGGCGTGGGCAAGTTCGCCCCCGTGGCGGCGGCCGGCCTGCTGCTGGCCGAGGAGCTGGACGCCCTGAACAAGGCCCTGGCCAACCCGGCCCGGCCCATGGTGGCCATCGTCGGCGGCTCCAAGGTCTCCACCAAGCTCACCGTGCTGGAGGCCCTGTCCGAGAAGGTGGACCAGCTGGTGGTGGGCGGCGGCATCGCCAACACCTTCCTCAAGGCCGCCGGCCACAACGTGGGCAAGTCGCTGTGCGAGAGCGACCTGGTGCCCACCGCCCAGGCGCTCATGGAGAAGATGACCGCCCGCGGCGCCACCATCCCCATCGCGGTGGACGTGGTGTGCGGAAAGAAGTTCGACGAGAACGAGCCGGCGGTCACCAAGGACGCCGACCAGGTGGCCGACGACGACATGATCTTCGATATCGGCCCGAAGTCCGCCGCCGAGCTGGCCGAGATCATCGGCAAGGCCGGCACCATCGTCTGGAACGGCCCGGTGGGGGTGTTCGAGTTCGACCAGTTCGGCGAGGGTACCCGGACCGTGTCCATGGCCATCGCCAATGCGCCCGGCTTCTCCCTGGCCGGCGGGGGCGACACCATCGCCGCCATCCAGAAGTACGACATCTACGACAAGGTCTCGTACATTTCCACCGCCGGCGGCGCTTTCCTCGAGTTCCTGGAAGGCAAGACCCTGCCCGCCGTGGCGATGCTCGAGGAACGGGCCCGCAACCAGTAAGGAGAGCGGTGTGAAGGTTGAGGTGCGTCTAGGGATTGACCCCCTTCACAACTCAGACTCCACGCCCGACTGATTATGCTCAGACGAACCAAGATAGTGGCCACCCTCGGGCCCGCCACCGACGACCCCAAGGTCCTCGACCGCATGATCGAGGCGGGGCTCGACGTGGTGCGCATCAACTTCTCCCACGGCGCCCCCGAGGAGCACCTGCGCCGGGCCGAGGTGGTGCGCAACCGCGCCCGCGCCTACGGGCGCGAGGTGGGCGTGCTGGTGGACCTCCAGGGTCCCAAGATCCGCATCGAGCGCTTCCGCGAGGGTCCCGTGACCCTGGAGGAGGGCGCGCGGTTCGTGCTCGATGCCGAGCTGCCCGTCAACGACGGCACCGCGGAGGCGGTGGGCATCACCTACAAGGACCTGCCCGGCGACGTGAAGCGGGGCGACACCCTGGTCCTCGACGACGGCCGCGTGCTGCTCTGGGTCGAGGAGGTCGAGGGCCCGCGCATCATCTGCAAGGTGGAGGTGGGCGGAGACCTCTCCAACAACAAGGGGATCAACCGCCAGGGCGGCGGGCTGTCCGCCGGGCCGCTCACCGACAAGGATCGGGCGGACATGAAGGTGGCCGCCCAGCTCCAGGCCGACTACGTGGCGCTCTCCTTCGTGCGCAACGCCGCCGATATCAACGAGGCGCGGGAGCTGCTGCGCGCCGCCGGGGGCACCGGCGGCATCGTGGCCAAGATCGAGCGCGCCGAGGCCATGGACGCCATCGACGAGATCCTGGAGGCCACCGACGCCATCATGGTGGCCCGCGGCGACCTGGGCGTGGAGATCGGCGACGCCGAGCTGCCCGGGGTGCAGAAGCGCCTCATCAGCATGGCCCGCACCATGGACCGGGTGGTGATCACGGCCACCCAGATGATGGAATCGATGATCCAGAGCCCCATCCCCACCCGTGCGGAGGTGCTGGACGTGGCCAACGCGGTGCTCGACGGCACCGACGCGGTGATGCTCTCCGCCGAGACGGCGGTGGGCAAGTACCCGCACAAGGCGGTGGCGGCCATGGACCGGGTCTGCCGCGGGGCCGAGCGCCAGCGCTCCATCCGCGTCTCGGGCCACCGCATCGATCAGCAGTTCAACCGGGTGGACGAGGCCATCGCCATGGCGGCCATGTACACCGCCAACCATCTCGGTGTGAAGGCCATCGTCGCCCTGACCGAGTCCGGGGCCACGCCCCTGTGGATGTCACGCATCAGTTCCGGCATCCCCATCTACGCCTTTTCCCGCAGCCCGGGCACCCGCGGCAAGGTGACCCTCTACCGGGGTGTCTACCCGGTGGAGTTCGACGTGACCCACACGGATCACGCCCGTGTGAACAAGGAGGTCATCGACGAGCTGCTGCGCCGGGGCGTCGTCCGCGAGGGCGACCTGGTGATCATCACCAAGGGTGACCTGGCCGGCGTCCACGGCGGAACCAACGCCATGAAGGTGGTGAAGGTGGGGCAGCTGGTGGAGCCCGGCATGGGCAGCGACTGAGACGCAGCAGATAATTCCGAACCGCTAGCAGTACGACACGACAGCTCACAATAAGGAGGTCATCATGGCCCTGATTTCCCTGCGCCAAATGCTGGACCACGCCGCCGAGCACGGCTACGGCGTGCCGGCCTTCAACGTCAACAACATGGAGCAGATGCACGCCATCATGGAGGCGGCGGCCGAGACCGACAGCCCGGTGATCGTGCAGGCCTCCGCCGGCGCCCGCAAGTACGCCGGCTCCGCCTTCCTGCGCAACCTGATCATCTCCGCCATCGAGCAGTGGCCGGACATCCCGATCTGCATGCACCAGGATCACGGCACCTCCCCGGCGGTGTGCCAGCGCTCCATCCAGCTGGGCTTCTCCTCGGTGATGATGGACGGCTCCCTCGGCACCGACGGCAAGACGCCCACCAGCTACGAGTACAACGTGGATGTCACCCGCCGCACCGTCGAGATGGCCCATGCCTGCGGCGTCTCGGTGGAGGGCGAGCTGGGCTGCCTGGGCTCCCTGGAGACCGGCATGGCCGGCGAAGAGGACGGCATCGGCGCCGAGGGCAAGCTGGATCACAGCCAGCTGCTCACCGACCCCGAGGAGGCCGCCGACTTCGTCAAGCAGACCGGCGTGGATGCGCTCGCCATCGCCATCGGCACCTCCCACGGCGCCTACAAGTTCACCCGGCCCCCGACCGGCGACATTCTCGCCATCGAGCGCATCAAGGAAATCCATAACCGCATCCCCAACACCCACCTGGTGATGCACGGCTCCTCCTCGGTGCCCCAGGAGTGGCTCAAGATCATCAACGAGTATGGCGGTGACATGGGCGAGACCTACGGCGTGCCCGTGGAGGAGATCGCCGAGGGCATCAAGCACGGCGTGCGCAAGGTGAACATCGACACCGACCTGCGCATGGCCTCCACCGGCGCCATCCGCAAGTTCCTGGCGGAGAATCCGAAGGAGTTCGATCCGCGCAAGTTCCTCATCGCCGCCACCAAGGCCATGAAGGAGATCTGCAAGGCCCGCTACGAGGTCTTCGGCACCGCCGGCAACGCCTCGAAGATCAAGGCCATCAACCTCGAGGACATGTCCAGGCGCTACGAGAAGGGCGAGCTCGACCCCAAGGTCAACTGAGCGGCTCCGGAACGCTGAGGCGTGGAACGAAGGGGCGGCCTGCGGGCCGCCCTTTTTTTCCGTCCTGGGCGGCAACCCGTGACTGGATCCGCAGCGTGAAGCCGCTTGGGTCTGGGATACCTCCGCCTCCGCCAGGAACCGGATCCAAAACCATGCAGTAGAATTCGAGGGTGCGCCTACGCGCGGCATTCCGACAGGTTGTGCAACTTCAGGGGTTGCCCGTCATGACCCTCAGATTCCAGTATCCACGCTCCTTCACCTCGCTCCTGCTGGTGGGTTTCACCCTCGTCGCGCTGCCTCTCCTGGGGGGCGTGGTGAACACCGGGCTGCTCCTCGACCGGATGGTCCGCGAAGGGCGGCAGGCGGTGGAGGCGACCGTGGAGGTCACCCGCGGCACCCGGCGGCTGGCGGAGCTCGCCCTGGCCCTGGAGCGTTCCGCCGGACAGCTCTACGTGCTCGAGGACCCCGCCCTGAAGGAGGCGCTGGCCGGTGTGCACGGGGAGTTCGGCGCCATCCTGTCGAGCCTGGACGGGATGTCCTGGGAACCCCCGGCGCGGGTGCTGCTGGAACGGATCGGAACCCTGGAGCGGTCACTCTACGACGATCTCGGCGCGGGGCCGGGCGAGGGGGGGTTCGCGCGCTTCGAACCGGCATTCGATGAGCTGCACGGGGCGGTCACGGAGATGATGGCTGCGGGCAATGCGGCCATCGACGGACGCGTGGGGGCGCTCTCGGCCCGGGCGGCGGACGTGCAACGGGTCCTGCTGTGGCAGGGAGCCACGATTGCGCCCCTGTCGCTGTTCCTGGTGGGGCTCTTCTCCTGGCTCATCAACCGTCCCGTGCGCCAGCTGGCGCGGGCCATCCGCCGGCTGGGAGAGCATGATCTGGAGCCGGGACCGGTGGTGAACGGTCCCCGCGACCTGGCCTTCCTGGGCGAGCAGGTGGACTGGCTGCGCCTGCGCCTGGTCGAGCTTGAGGCGCAGAAGCAGCGCTTTCTCCGTCACGTCTCCCACGAGCTCAAGACGCCCCTGGCCGCGCTGCGCGAGGGCGTGGAACTGCTCTCCGACCGGGTGGGCGGGGAGCTCTCCGCGCAGCAGGAGGAGATCGCCGGCATCATGCGCGAGAACGCCATCGTGCTGCAGCGGCGCATCGAGGACCTGCTGCGCTACAATCGCGCGGTCCAGGCGGGCGAGCTGCGCCTGCCGGAGTGGTGCCCGCTCGCCGAACTGGTGGAGGCGGCGGTGCACAAGCACGATCTCGCCCTGCGCGCGCGGCGCATACGGATCGAGACCGACCTGGGCGAGCTCCGGGTCCGGGGTGACCGGGGCAAGCTCGAGACCGTGTTCGAGAACCTGATCGGCAACGCCGTCCGTTTCAGCCCCGCCGGGGGTATCATTGGTGTCCAGGCCCGAACCGAGGGCGGAGAGGCCGTCATCACCCTCCGGGACCAGGGGCCCGGGGTGGCGGCCGCGGACCGTGAGCATATCTTCGAACCCTTCCACCAGGGCGTCATCCAGCCTCCGGGTTCGGTGCAGGGCACCGGGCTTGGTCTGGCCATCGTCCGGGAGTATGTTGAGGCCCACGGCGGTCGGGTGTCCCTGCTGGAGGAGACGACCGAAGGCGCCGGTTTCCAGGTGATCCTTCCACTGCAATCAGGTAGACGTGATGAGGTTTGAGGCGCTGGTGATCCCGGTGCTGCTCCTGCTGCTGCAGGGCTGCGCCGGCCTGCAGGAACTCGCCCCGACGCTCGTGGACGGCGGGGAGGGGAGTTCCCTGCGCCTGCAGGATACCTGGATCGCGCCGGGCCAGCTGACCGACTACATGGCCGAGGTCGAGCGCCGGGGGCAGCCGGACCCGGCGCAGCTGCGGCGCCTCGAGGCGGAATCCGAGCGGAGCGCCGCGGCGCGCATCAAGCGTGCCTGGCTGCTCTCCCGGCCCGGCGCCACCCCCGCCGCGCTGGCCCGGGCGCAGGAGCAGCTCAAGGGTCTCGACGGGGTGCTGAAAAACGCCGGCACCCGTCAGCTGGTGCGACTGCTGGAGCGCAACATACGGCTCGAGCAGGCGCTGGCCGAGGAGCGCCGCAAGTCCGCCGAGCTGAGCCAGAAGATCGAGCAGATCAAGTCCCTCGAACTGGAACTGCAGCAGCGGGGCCGGAGCGCCCCGGCCGGCACGCCATGAGCACGGGACGTTTCCTGCTGCTGGTGGACGACGACCCGGGTCTGCTGCGGCTGCTCACCCTGCGCCTGGAGTCCGAGGGCTACCGCGTCGCCACCTGCGCCAGCGGCGAGGAGGCGCTCGCCTACCTTGCCGTGGAGCGCCCGCGGGCGGTGCTGACCGACCTGCGCATGTCGGGCATGGACGGCATGGCCCTGTTCGACGAGATTCACGCCCGGGATCCCGCCCTGCCGGTCATCATCCTCACCGCCCACGGCACCATACCCGACGCGGTGGAGGCGACCCGGCGGGGAGTGTTCGGCTACCTCACCAAGCCGGTGGAGGCCAGGGAGCTGACGGCGCTGCTGGAGCGGGCCATGGCCCTGGGAGCCGAGGCCGCGCCCGAGGAGGGCGCCGGCGACGAGGCCTGGCGCGCCGAGATCATCACCGCCAGCCCGCGCATGGAGGCGCTGCTGTCGGAGGCCCGGCTGGTGGCGCAGAGTGCCGCCAGCGTGCTCATCCGGGGCGAGTCCGGCACCGGCAAGGAGGTGCTGGCCCGGGCCGTGCACCGCGCCAGCGCCCGCAGGGAGGGGCCGTTCGTGGCCCTCAACTGCGCCGCCATCCCGGAGCCGTTGCTGGAATCGGAGCTCTTCGGCCATGCCAGGGGCGCCTTCACCGGGGCGGTGGCGGCCCACCGGGGGCTGTTGCAGGAGGCCTCGGGCGGCACCCTGTTCCTGGACGAGATCGGCGACATGCCCCTGACCCTGCAGGCGAAGCTGCTGCGGGTGCTGCAGGAGCGGGAGGTCCGTCCGGTGGGGGCGACCCGCGCGGTGGCCGTGGACGTGCGCGTCATCTCCGCGACCCATCGCGACCTCGAGGCCGGCATCGCCGAGGGCACCTTCCGCGAGGATCTCTACTACCGGCTGAACGTGGTGCACCTGGCCCTGCCGCCCCTGCGCGAGCGGCGCGAGGACATCCCCCTGCTGGCGCGGCATTTCCTCGCCCGCCTGGGGGAGGAACACGGCCGGCCCGTCAACGGCTTCACGCCCGAGGCCGTGGAGATGCTGGTCTCCTACGACTGGCCGGGCAACGTGCGCCAGCTCATCAACGTGGTGGAGCAGTGCTGCGCCCTGTCCACCACGCCCCTGGTCTCCGCCCATCTCGTCAGCCGGGCCCTGCGCGATCGGCCGGGGGAGATCCCCTCCTTCGCCGAGGCCAAGAACCGCTTCGAGCGTGACTATCTCGTCGCCCTGCTCAAGCTCACCCGCGGCCAGGTAACGGCGGCCGCCCGCCTCGCCGGGCGCAACCGGACCGAATTCTACCGGCTGCTGAAACGCCACCAGCTCTCCCCGGACCTGTTCAAGGGCGGCGGTTAGCGCACTGGCTGGAACGCTTCTTGCTCCTTGAAACCCGGCGCCTGTCCGCCGGCCGGACGGGAATCTGTTGCGAGGAGCTTTCCATGTTCTGCTGGTCCATCACCGCGCTGGTGGTCGCCATCCTGGCCGCTCTGCTGGGTTTCGGAGGGCTTGCGACCGGTACCCTGGCCCTGTTCTCCCGCATGGTCTTCCTGCTGGGATTCATTCTCTTCCTGGCCTTCCTGGTCCAGGGGCGCACACCGCCGGTCCGTTGACACCTCGCCGTTTTCCCGGGATGGCCTTCACGGTCCGCGCCCCGGCGGCGCCGGCGCGGACCCGCGCGCCACACCGGTCCTGCCGCGCCGCGCGCCCGGGAGGAACGGGACGCGCACGGCGGCCACCCCCCGTTGCGTCCGGAAACGCCTGCCAGTCCTGGCGTTGCGGTCAGCGCCCTGGCGGACGTCGCCAATCGGCGACAATTAACGGCCGGTAAAACAATGCCTTGTGGAAACAGGCCCCAGAGTGTCGGGAAATGGTGACAGCCTGGCGGATGCGGGTGCTCCGGGAATCCGGTCGCAAGGCCGGCGGCCTGCACAAGTGGCTGATTGTCGGACTGTTCCGGAAAGTGGCACAAGGCCTGCAATGACAGTGGGGCAGGCAGGCGCCCGTACCGGAGAAGACCAAGGAGGACACCGTGAAGCGATACCCGCACCAACTCCCCGTGACTTCCCTGGTGGGCGCCCTGGTGGTTGCCCTGGGCCTGGTCTGGAATCCCGCCAAGGCGAGCCAGCAGGGCGCCGGGCCGCAGACCGCCACCCCCGCACCGGCCGCCGAATTCAGGGACCAGGACAGCAATGGCGACGGCGCCCTGACGCTGGCCGAGTTCACCGCCCGGGGCTACGACGAGCGCGCGTTCCGCAATGCGGACCTGGACGACAACGGGTTGCTGGGCGCCGGGGAGTATGTCAAGGCGCGCTCCCTGCAGGACCGGATCAGTGCCGGGGAATACATCGACGACGCCTGGCTCACCACCAAGGTCAAGGCGGTGCTGCTCAAGGAGGATCTCCTGGGCGGCCTGGATATCGGTGTGGAGACACGGGACGGCGTCGTGCAGCTCTCCGGCTGGGTCGATGAACCCGGCCAGGCCCACAAGGCCGGGCAGGTCGCCGCCAGTGTGAAGGGCGTCAGGGAGGTCGAGAACGACCTGCTCGTCAAGGAATAGACGCCTTTCGGGAGCCGCTGGCCATTCAGCGCTCCCTGACGTGGGGCAGGTCCGGCAGACAGTGGCCCCGCGGTGGTAACGGCCGTGTTCCGAGAGGTTCCGGCCGCGTCGCCCGCCCCCGGGGTGCCCCTTACCGGATGGCGGGCGATTTTTTTATCCGCGGCAGGACATTCCATGGAGAAGCGTTCATGACTGGTCGGAGACAGGTGGCGTTGGCCGTGGTGCTCTCGATCCTGTTGCTGCTGGCCTCCAGCGCCCTGGCGTCGCTGACGGCGATTGAACTGGTCCGCGTCCTGGACCCCCGCATGGGGCGGGAGCTGGTCGGGGTAATCATCGGCGCCATGAACAACGCCTTCATCGCCCTGGCCACCTTCGAACTCGCCCTGGGGATGGGGATCGTCAGGGTGGCCTCCTTCGCCGCCGGCAGCGACCGGCTCGGCGTGCTGGTGCGGAGAATCTTCACCCGCTTCGTCAGCGTCGTGGGCATCGCGCTGACCCTGGAGGGGCTGATCATGGTGGTCCGCTACAGCCCCGTGGACCTGGGCCGGTATCTGCTCTACGCACTGGCCCTTCTGCTCGGCATCGGTGTCCTGCTGCTGGGACTGGCGGTGCTGGTGAACCGGGTCCAGGCGGCTGTGTTGCGGCGCCGCCGGCGCGCGGCGCAGTCTAATCCCGCGGCCAGCCGGGTCGTCGCCGGGACAGCACCCGGCGGGCATGGAATGACCGTTGGACAATGACCGTTAGATAAAGGGTCCGAGCATGCCCACGGCGATTGCGGTGACAGTGCCCAACAGCGCCCCGGCGGCCACGTCGGACGGGTAGTGCAGGCCGAGAATGACCCGTGACAGTGCCACCAGCACCGCGAAGGGGATGACCAGCCAGCCCAGGGCCGGGATCTGGGTTACGAGCACGGTACTGAATCCCACGGCATGCATGGTGTGGCCGGAAGGGAAGCTGTAGGCGTCCAGGGGCGGTGCGCCGAGGTGGATGCCGGCGTCCATCCGGAACGGCCGCTGGCGCAGGGTGGTGCCCTTGAGCCGGCGATAGATGGCCAGGTTGATCACGCCCGTCAATGCCATCTCCGCCACCGTTTCCCAGGCGGCGGGACCATGCACGACCGGCAGCAGCAGCATCAGGAGATACCAGAACACGCCGTCGCCCAGCCGGCTGACACGGGCGAAGAACCGTTCCACGGACCGCCGCCGGCTCAGCCGGTTGATGCGGCGGCACAGGGGCAGCTCACGGGCGGTGAGCCGTTGCAGCACGGCCTGGGTGGTCATGAGTCACCTCCTGTCGGAGCCTGGGTTGCACGGTAGGCGCCAGGGGTCGCATGGTCGTGCACCTGGCGCAGCAGCAGGGCCTCGAACCGCTCATGGATCTGCTGCCAGTCGGCCTTCTGCACCCCGAACCGGGCCCGGGCGCCAAGGCGCCGGACCCGCGCCGGATCCCGGGCCAGCGTCGCCGCGGCCCGGGCCAGTGCCTGCTCCTCCCCGGGTGCGGCCAGCAGCCCCGACCACTGGTGGATGACGTACTCGCGGGCCGCCGCGGTGTGATAGGCCACCACCGGGAGGCCGCTGGCCATGGCCTCCAGCACCACGTTGCCGAAGGTTTCGGTCAGGCTCGGGAACAGGAACAGGTCGGACGACGCGTAGTGGGCGGCGAGATCCTCACCGCCGCGCATGCCGCAGAAGACGATCTCCGGGTGCTCGGCGGCGAGCCGCTCCCGGAGCGGTCCGTCGCCCACCATCACCAGGCGGACCCGCCGGTTGGCCGAACGCATGGCATGGAACCAGCGCACCGCCACTTCCAGGTTCTTCTCCGGCGCCAGCCTGCCGACGTAGAGCGCCACCAGGTCGCGGCCGCGCACGCCCCAGCTGCGCCGCAGCGCCTCGCTCCGGTGCCCGGGATGGAACAGCCGGGTGTCGACCCCCCGCCCCAGCACCTCCAGGTGACGAAAGCCGTGGCCGGCGAGCTCTCCCGCCAGCTCCCGGGTGGGCACCAGGGTGCAGCGGGCACGGCCATGGAAGCGGCGCAGGTAGCCGCCCACGGGCCGCTGCAACAGGCCGAGTCCGTAGTGGGCGCTGTACTGGTGGAAATTGGTGTGGAAACTGGTGACCGCTGGCAGCGCCAGGCGCCGCGCCGCTGCGAGCGCCGACCAGCCCAGCGGACCCTCCGTGTCCACGTGCACCACGTCCACGGGCGTTTCGCGCCAGCGCTCCGTCAGTGCCCGGCGCACGGGGATGCCGAAGCGCAGGCCGGGGTAGCCGGGGATGCCGAGCCCGGGCGTGAGCAGCTCGCGCAGGTTCGTGTCCGCCGCGGGGCGGTTGCCGCGCTGCTGGCTCGGGCGGACCAGGTCCACCTGGTGACCCCGCTCCAGCAGTCCGCCGACCAGTCTGGCGACGGTCATGGCCACGCCATTGACCTCGGGGGGATAGGTTTCGGTCACGATGGCGACGCGCAGACGGGGCGCGGCCTCCACGGCCGTGCCGGGGATGAGGGCAGAGGCGTCCATGGGGCGATTCTGGGCGCCCGGCGTGACCGGCTCGTGAAGCCTGTGCGACAGCCGTGTGACAGCGGCTGCGGGTGCGTGCGGGGCGTTGTGGACCGATAATGGCCAATGCCCGGTCGCCCTGCGGCGTTTGAGCCGTCGACCCGGAAAGGAAGGATCCCGGCTGAAATCTGTGGGCCTACCGGAGAATTTTCATGGAAGCGGCCGCCGGTCCCTGTGGTAGGATCGCTGCTTTGCAGCACATCAGTATTTTCTATGACCTCCATGAGCCCGGACAGCGTCGCGCGCATTCGCGAAATCCCGTACAACTACACCTCCTTCTCCGACCGCGAGATCGTCATCCGCTTCCTCGGGGAGGATATGTGGGACGTCCTCAACGAGCTGCGCGGACAGCGCCGCACCGGCCGTTCGGCGCGCATGCTGTTCGAGGTGCTGGGGGACATGTGGGTCATCACCCGCAACCCCTACATCCAGGACGACCTGCTGGAGAACCCCAAGCGCTGGCAGTCCCTGGTGCATGCCCTGCACCACCGCCTGGACCAGATCGTGGCCCGGGCCGAAGGCAACCAGCTGGCCCTGCGGCTGGCGGAGCGGGCCCGCGAGGCCATCCGCGCCTTCGAGGGTGAGCAGGAGCGCCGGGTGGAGCTGCGCCGGCGCGCCTTCCGGCGTCTCAGCCGGGTGACCCGCAAGGACAATATCGGCTTCGACGGCCTGGCCCGGGTTTCCCACGTCACCGACGCCACCGACTGGCGCGTGGAGTATCCCTTCGTGGTGCTTTCGCCCGACTCGGAGGCCGAGACCCTGAAGGTGGTGGAGGCCTGCATCGAGCTCGGGCTCACCATCATCCCCCGCGGCGGCGGCACCGGCTACACCGGCAGCGCCGTGCCCCTGCACGCCGACACGGCGGTGGTGAACACCGAGAAGCTGGAGGGCATCGGCGAGGTGACCCTCAACCGGCTGTTCGGCGTGGCCGAGCCCGTGCCCACCGTCCGGGTGGAGGCGGGCGTGGTGACCCGGCGGGTCTCCGAGCTGGCCACCGCCCACGGCTACATCTTCGCCGTGGATCCCACCTCCCAGGACGCCTCCACCATCGGCGGCAACATCGCCATGAACGCCGGCGGCAAGAAGGCGGTCATGTGGGGCACCACCCTGGACAACCTGGCCTCCTGGCGCATGGTCACCCCCGACGCCCAGTGGCTCGAGGTGGAGCGGCTCAACCACAACCTGGGCAAGATCCACGACCAGGCGACGGCGGAGTTCCGCGTCACCCGCTTCGCCGCCGACGGCCGGACGCTGGTGGGCGAGCCGGAAATCCTGCGCATCCCGGGCAGCGAGTTCCGCCACCGCGGGCTGGGCAAGGACGTCACCAACAAGTTCCTGGGCGGGCTGCCCGGTATCCAGAAGGAGGGCTGCGACGGCCTCATCACCTCCGCGGTCTTCATCCTGCACCGGCAGCCGAAACACCTGCGCACCGTCTGCCTGGAGTTCTTCGGCGCCAACCTGAAGAACGCCGTGCCGGCCATCGTGGAGGTGAAGGAGTACCTCGACAGCCTGCCGGACGTGCACCTCACCGGCCTGGAGCATCTCGACGAGCGCTATGTGCGGGCGGTGAAGTACAGCACCAAGGCGCCGCGGCCGGAGCTGCCCAAGATGGTGCTGCTGGCGGACATCTCCTCCGAGGACGAGGACGGGGTGGCCGATGCGGCCTCCCATATCGTGCGCCTGTGCAACGCCCGCGACGGCGAGGGCTTCGTGGCCGTCAGCCCGGAGGCGCGCGCCCGGTTCTGGGCCGACCGGTCGCGGACCGCCGCCATCGCCGCCCACACCAACGCCTTCAAGATCAACGAGGACGTGGTGATCCCGCTGGATCGCCTCTCCGAGTACAACGACGGCATCGAGCGCATCAACATCGAGCAGTCGACCCGCAACAAGCTGAAGATGATCGATGGCGTGCTCGGCTACCTGGGCGGGGACATGCCCGAGCTGCGCCAGCTGCCCGGCCTCGAGGAGAGCGCCGAGAACGACGCCATCGTGGCGGCCAAGAAGGAGGCCGCGGTGGACCTGCTGGAGCGGGTGCGCGACCGCTGGCGCGCCCTGCTGGAGCGGCTCGACGCCCCGGCGGCCGACAATCCCGATCTGCTCACCGAGGCGGAGCGGGAGCGGGTGCGGCCCGGCGACACCCTGTTCGACCTGCTGCAGCGGCGCGATGTGCGCATCTCCTACCGCCGCGGCGTCGAGCGGCCGCTGAAGGAGATCTTCACCGGGCGCATGCTCGAGCCGGTCTGCCGCAGGTTCGACGCCATCCACGCCGGCATCCGCACCGGCCGGCTGTTCGTGGCCACCCACATGCATGCCGGCGACGGCAACGTCCACACCAACATCCCGGTCAACTCCAACGACTACGGGATGCTGCGCGAGGCCGACCGCATCGTGGACCGGGTCATGGCCCTGGCGCGCAGCCTGGGCGGGGTCATCTCCGGCGAGCACGGCATCGGCCTGACCAAGATGCAGTACCTGGACGCCGGGACGGTCGAGGCCTTCGCCGAGTACAAGCGGCGGGTCGACCCGGAGGGGCGCTTCAACCGCGGCAAGCTGATGCCCGGCTCGGGGCTGGAGAAGGCCTACACCCCGTCGCTGCGCTTGGTGGAGCAGGAGGCGCTGATTCTCGAGGCGAGCGCCCTGGGCAATCTCAACAACGACATCAAGGACTGCCTGCGCTGCGGCAAGTGCAAGCCGGTCTGCACCACCCACGTGCCGCGGGCCAACCTGCTCTACTCGCCGCGCAACAAGATTCTCGCCACCGGGCTCATCATCGAGGCGTTCCTCTACGAGGAGCAGACCCGGCGCGGCATCTCCGTGCGCCACTTCGCCGAGATGAACGACGTGGCCGACCACTGCACGGTCTGTCACCGCTGCCTCAACCCCTGCCCGGTGAACATCGATTTCGGCGACGTGACGGTGAAGATGCGCGGCATCCTGCGCGCCCAGGGCAAGAAGCGCCTCAACCCCGGCACTTGGATGTCCATGGCGTTCCTGAACGTCACCGACCCGGCCACCATCAAGGTGATGCGCAAGGCGCTCATCGAGTGGGGCTACGGCGCCCAGCGGCTGGCCCACGGCGTCTACCGCCGCTTCCGGCCCGCCGCCGGCGAATCGCGCCCGGCCGGCACCACCGGACGCACCGCCATTCCCGCCCAGGTGGTGCACTTCATGAAGAAGCCCATGCCGGCGGGGCTGCCCACCCAGACCATGCGCGGCCTGCTGGGGGTGGAGGACGCCAAGACCGTGCCCATACTGCGCGATCCGCAGCGGGTGACCGACGAGTCCGAGGCGGTCTTCTACTTCCCCGGCTGCGGCTCCGAGCGGCTGTTCAGCCAGATCGGGCTGGCGACGCTGGCCATGCTCTACGACGTGGGCGTGCAGACGGTGCTGCCGCCGGGCTACCTCTGCTGCGGCTACCCGCAGGCCGCTTCCGGCAACGAGGCCCGCGGCCAGCAGATCTCCACCGACAACCGGGTGCTGTTCCATCGCGTGGCCAACACCCTCAACTACCTCGACATCAAGACCGTCATCGTCTCCTGCGGCACCTGCATGGACCAGCTGCTCACCTACCAGTTCGAGCAGATCTTCCCCGGCTGCCGGCTGCTGGACATCCACGAGTACCTGATGGAGAAGGGCCGGGCGCTGGAGGGCGTGGACGGGGTGCAGTACCTCTACCACGACCCGTGCCACACCCCCATGAAAACCTACAGCCCCACCCAGGTGGCGGCGAAGCTCATGGGCCAGGAGGTGCGGCTGTCCGACCGCTGCTGCGGCGAGGCCGGCACCTTCGCCATCTCCCGCCCGGACATCGCCACCCAGGTGCGGTTCCGCAAGCAGGAGGAGATCCGGAAGGGGGTGCGCCAGTACACCGGCCACGACCAGGCCCGCAAGGGCGAGGTGAAGATGCTCACCTCCTGTCCCGCCTGCCAGCAGGGCCTGGATCGCTACCGCGAGGAGACGGGCGTGGAGACCGACTACATCGTGGTGGAGATGGCCAACCGGCTTCTCGGCGCCGATTGGCAGAAGCGCTTCGTGGACCAGGTGAAGGACGGCGGCATCGAGCGGGTCCTGCTCTGAGACGTGAGTGCGTTAGTGCGTTAGTGCGT